>Ga0080003_1000006_pt1 | contig 147688 bp, 145 predicted proteins | sample JossMetagenome_FD_69206 | JGI IMG/M metagenome (GOLD analysis project Ga0080003, IMG submission 69206) | Hot spring microbial communities from Joseph's Coat, Yellowstone National Park, USA - JC2_E (SPADES assembly) (version 2) | ecosystem: Environmental > Aquatic > Thermal springs > Hot... | reverse complement strand
CATTTTCCTGTTCGTTTGTGGATACTCTTGCATAGATGACGGTTTTTCTCTTAACATCCCTGTTTAATAATTTATAAACATCTTCATCGTTATAATCATAATAACCATTTGGCATAACTGTGTATCTTATCTTTCCTGTTGATGCATATACATGGAGGGTCTTTCTGGAAATACGCAAAAGGTTTAATACCTCATTGGCTTTCATAGTTAGTAACATAATACATTAGTTGTATATATAAAGTTATCTGAATTATATACTATATAAAAAATATGCAAACATAAAAGTTAGGGGTTATAGATTTATTGTAGATTGTGAGAATGGACCGGGCGAGATTTGAACTCGCGACCTCTACCATTTTGTAAAAATATGCCAAGATAGCGATCTTCCAGCTGATCTACCGGCCCTTTTTTCCCAGATATGTTAATTGTATGCCAATATATTAAATTTATCTTAATTGTTAAGGATTGCTAGAATATTTTAAAAAAATTCATACAATGAATATTTTTTGTATTAACTTTATGGTTTTAGAGGAAAATCCAAAGCTTCCAAGTAGTATTTCAATGTCTTCTTTTTTAAATTCCCTTGAAAGTATAAGCAACACAAAGTAAATGCCTATCCCTATTATTCCAACACCAATTAAGTTGTACCACCTTGTTATAGCTACGAATCTGTTGATAAAAGATAATGAAAAAAAGGTGATTATTGATGCAAACAATATCAAGTATAATGATTTGATATTTGGATAAACGTTTATGATTTTATATCCGATCGTTATGTAAATAAGAACAATAACCACATAGGATAAAAATACAGCTAATGCACCTCCTATTAAACCATATCTAGTAATCAGTGCATATGCTAAAACAGATACGATTGCTAATTGTAATGCACTTATGTAAAACGGCAATTTTTGCTTGTTTAACGAATTGAATAAGGTTGAATATAGATAGGATAGGCTCATAGGGAATATTGTAAGAGTAAACACTACCACTTCAGGTGAAACTGTAATAAACCTGTTGCTGTATAATATATGAAGCAAGTTAACTCTGTATACAATAACGATCAACGCTAAAGGAGCCAAGAATAAAAATAAATACCTTTGTATTTGCAAAAACTTTTCTGCTAACCCTTCATTGCCTTGGTTTTTAATATGCCTTACAAAATAAGGAAACACATTAGACATAAGTATAGAGGGGATGATAGAAAGCATTACGTAGAATGATTTGGAAGTATTGTACAAGGCTAAAAGAGAAGAGGATAAAAAGGCTATAACAAAGAAGTTGTCAATGTTCTGCACAAAGTAAGATACAACTATGCCCATACCTATAGGGGTAGCGTACTTAAGCATATTAACCATCAAATTTAAGCTTATCCCTTTAAGATGGTTAGATAATAGAACAAGAGAGAGTATGCCTACTATCAATGAGGCGATAAAATAGGATATCAACAAAGAGTTTAATGTTTTGATATATACCGCGGAATATGCCACAAAAATGGTTCTCAGTGTGTTTTCTATAATGTTGGGAACTTGAGAATACATTGCATTGCCCTTGGCTATATGCATTCGTGCAAAGATCCTTGTTGGAGTCCATGCAACAGGGATTATTGCTGCAAGGGTTATTGCGAATAAATCACTTATACCAAATAGTGTGGATATATATGGGTATAGCATTACAATAACAACTCCAGATAAAGACATTGCAATAATTCTATAGAACATGTATGTTCCAACCACTTTTTTTGAATTGGTTTCACTTGCAACTTCTTTTTCAAAAGCAGTGCTCATCCCCATGTCGGCTATGCTTGTAATCATGTTTACTACCATAATTAAAAAAACATAGGACCCAAAAATAGCGAGCCCTGCTTTGCTTACACCGAGATAACGGGCTAGAAAAAAGGTAGCTACGTATCCTATTAACTGAAAATAAATATTGGAAACAAAAAGAAAAAAAGAATTTTTAGCTAATGCCATATTACTTCACGGAGATAATCTGTTTATGGTTCTTGGGTAGGGAATCGTATCCCTAATATGGTCTGCGCCAGTAATCCACCTAGTTACACGTTCTATGCCAATTCCAAACCCAGAGTGAGTGACAGCACCATATTTTCTTAAGTCAAAATACCATTCATACATTTTCAGGTTGGCGTTTTCCTTAGCCAATCTGGATTTCATATATTCTATATCATTAGACCTTTCACTTCCCCCTATGATTTCACCGTATCCTTCAGGGGAAAGCAAATCTGCGTTTTCCACTGTTTTTCCGTTAGGAGATACCTTCATGTAAAAGGCCTTTGTTTCCACAGGGTAATGCGTTACGAATATGGGTTGGGTTTCATCTTTCATGAGTGCGTATTCCTCATCTGCACCGAAATCATCACCCCATTTCAATGAAAATCCTTTTTTGTTGATTATCTCTAAGGCTTCTTCGTATGTGATTTTTCTGAATGGTAATTTTATATCTTTTAGCTTATTAATATCCCTCCCTAAAAACTTAAGTTCGTTTTCACATTCCTTTACCACATAATTGCATACATGATATATCATTTCTTCCTGTATCTTCATGTTGCCTTCCAAATCTACCCATGCTTCTTCTGCTTCTAGCATCCAAAATTCTGCCAAGTGCCTTCTTGTTCTGGATTTTTCTGCACGAAATGAAGGTGTTAAGCTCCATACTTTTTCAAGGGAGAATATCAAAGATTCTAGGTAGAGTTGTGCACTTTGGGATAAATAGGCTTGCTCTCCAAAATAATCTAGGTTAAATAAAGTGCTTCCACCTTCACAACTGTTGCCTGTTATAATCGGAGGTGTTACTTCATAAAACCCATTAATGTTTAGGTAATCTCTGAATCCTTTAAGTATTGCTGCTTTAACCTTAAAAATAGATGCCATTTCCTGGCTTCTTATTGCAAGATGCCTGTTATCCAACAAAAATGCTTCTGTTTGATCCTTAAATATAGGAAATACTTCTGCACTATGAACGATTTCTATTTTATCTGCCCTTATTTCTAGCCCACCTGGAGATCGTAAATCTTCATACACAATTCCTTCTACGTATAGAGAACTTTCCACGAGTGCCTTTTCTATTTTGGAAAAAGTTTCAGGTGAAACATTTTTCTTGGATACCGTTACCTGTATAATTCCACTTGCATCCCTTACATTAACAAAAACGATACTTCCACTTGACCTTGTTCTCCAGATCCATCCCCTTATGCTTACTCTTTGACCAATTTTTTTTTCTTTAAAGATATCTTTTATTGGTACTACCGGTTCCATTGTATTCACCTTTTTAGGTTTGAAATATTGTTTGTATGTATAAGTATGTCCTTATAAATGTTTTCAACAATGATTAAATATTTACAAATAGATTGTATAAACATGAAAGCGAAAAGTGGGCATATTATTATTCCTCATAAGTCGTATAAGGATTTGCTTCCTTTTTATGACGAGATTTACACAACCTACTTGAATGAGATCAAGCAGGATGTTGATTCAGAAGAAGCTAGGGTTTATCTGGAAATTGCAAAGATGGATCTAGAAAATAACCGTAAACCTGTAGGATTTAATAAACCTGGTAGTGTTAGGTTTATATTTCCTATAAGGGATGATGGGACAATAGAGTTTTATTTCGCTAGGACAGTTAAATCTCAAGAAGTTGTAAACATAACCATGAAAATCAACGATTTGCTGAATAGCAAGAATATCGCTCATAAAGTAGAATACGATAAATTAAACCTGTCTAGAAAGTTATAATCTTTTTTTAATAAATTGTTTTTGAATATCTGTTTATAGTGCACTTTGAGCAATGCCTTTTAATTTTTAAAATATTAAAAATTTTTATAAAATTTTAAAAGGGTTGATTAATCTTCAGGGTTGTACTGGTCAGAACCGCCTTTTGGTGCTCCAGAACCGCCTGTTTGTTTTGAGGCTATAATGTCATCAATCCTTAAGATCATTACAGAGGCCTCTGTTGCGGATTCAATAGCCTGCCTGCCTACTCTTATAGGTTCTATAACGTTTGTTTCCTTCATATCACCTACTTTGCCTTCATTTACGTTGACTCCTGAATAAATATTGCCATCTTTATGTGCCTTCCTAAGGGATACTAAAATATCCATTGGATTCATACCAGCGTTTTCTGCCAATGTTCTTGGAATTACTTCAAGCGCATCAGCAAATGCATGGACAGCAAACTGTTCCCTTCCTTCGACTTTAGTAGCAAACTCCCTTAACCTTAAGGCAATCTCTTCTGCTGTCGCACCGCCACCGAAAATAATAGCTCCATCTTCTACAGCAACTGCCACTACATTGAGTGCATCATCCAAAGATCTTTCGGCTTCATCTACAACGTGCTCTGTTCCACCGCGGATAAGAATGGAAATTGATTTAGAGTTTTCTGCCCCAGTTACAAAGGTCATCGCATCATCGCCTATTTTGCGTTCTTCAACAAGCTTGGCTTTGCCTAAGTCTTCTGGTGTCAACTCACTTATCTTTGTGATTACATTGGCTTTGCATGCCTTTGCCAATTTGTCCATATCGGATTTTTTGACTCTTCTTACTGCATATATTTTTTCACGCGCTAAATAGTGTTGGACTAGATCGTCTATACCTTTCTGGCAGAATACTACATTTGCACCACTCTTTTTTATTGTTTCCACCATATTCTTAAGCATATTTTCTTCTTCCATCATGAAGCTCTCTATTTGAGATGGATCTCTGATTTCTATTTTTGCCTCTATTTCAGTTTTTTTAATTTCCAATGCACCGTCAATCAATGCTATTTTAGCATCTTTGACTACAGAAGGCATTCCGCTGTGTACTCGTTCTTTATCTATTATAATTCCGTCTATAATTTCAGTTTGGTCTACAGATCCACCTTGCTTTTTAACAATTAGAATATTGTCCAAGTCTACAATGTTTTTTCCATCTCTGTTTTCCACAATAGAGGTTACTGCCTTAACTGCTATTTTACCAAGGTGCTCTTTAGCAGATGCAACACCTTTTGAATTCATTGCTGTTTCTGCAATTTTTTGAAGCGTTTTCGTATCATTTATATCGATCTTTTCAGAAAGGGAGTTTATTATTTCAAGTGCTTTTGCAGAGGCAATTCTATAACCACTGCCTATAACGGTGGGATGAATGTTTTGATCTATCATATCTTGTGCCCTTTTCAATAACTCCCCAGCCATTACCACAGCGGTTGTTGTGCCATCACCGCATTCCTGATCCTGGGTTTTAGCTACTTCTACAAGCATTTTAGCAGCTGGATTTTCTACATCCATTTCCTTCAAAATGGTAACGCCATCATTGGTTATGGTGATATCACCCATTCCATCCACTAACATTTTATCCAAACCTTTTGGCCCCAATGTGGTTTTTACCGCATCTGCAATCGCCTTCGCTGCTTCAATATTGTTCATTAACGCATTTCTTCCTTTTTCCCTTTTGGTACCTTCCTTTAAAACAAGTATAGGTTGACCGCCTCCTAACATAACTTTTCTACCTCCTAATTGCATATAAATGTACTTCTATATAAACATTTCCCTAGTTGATACCTCAAGTGTTTTTTTATTTGAAAATATTTTAGGATTTTTTCACTAAAACTTAAAGTATTTTACATTATTGTATATAATTGTTGGATATGGAAATTACCTTTTTAGGCACAGGTGGGAGCTATCCTACGAGATTTAGGAATGTACCTGCTATTGCAGTTCAGGTAAAAGAGGATTTGCTGTTGTTAGATTGTGGTGAAGGTACACAACGGCAGTTCATGCAATCTAATGTAAGCTTTATGAAAGTTAAAAAAATTTTTATAACACATTTTCATGGGGATCATTTTTTAGGCTTACCTGGTTTGTTGCAGACCATGGCCTTTAACAATAGAATAGATTCATTAGAAATATATGGACCAGAAGGCATAGAAAAATTACTTGATGGAATTTTTAGCCTGGGATTTTGGAAACCCTCTTTCAAGATTATAGCTAAATCTATAGTGCCAAGTGATACATTGCAATTTGAAGGGTACAGTGTATCTGCAGAGCTTGCCGAACACACAATTCCAGATTATGCTTACAAAATCAAGGAAGAGGATAGGAGAGGGCATTTTGATACTGAAAAATGTAAAGCCCTTGGAATAAAAGGAAAAGATTTTTCTTATTTAGAATCAAATGGATTCATTATTAAAAATGGCAAAAAAATATTGTTGAAAGAAGTTACAGGCAATTCAATAGTGGGTAAATCACTCGTATATACTGGGGATACCGTTCCTTCTGATAGGATTATTAAATTTTCCAATAATGTAGATGTTCTAATTCATGAAGCGAGTGTAACTAAGGACCTAGAAAATAAAGCCAACGAATATGGGCATAGCAGCTCTTCTCAGGCAGCAGAGATTGCAGTAAAAGCCAATGCAAAACAACTGATACTTACCCATATAAGCCCCCGTTATGAGGATTCTACACCATTGCTTGAAGAAGCTCTGCCTATTATGAAAAACACCAAGCTTGCAGAGGATTTTTTAGTACATGTTTTTTAATAATAACCGCTATTTATACAATAACGTTTATTAATAAGCTTTAACATTATCGTAGATAAAGGAGGTGCTATTAATGGTTGAAGCGTATTGCGTTAAATGCAAGAAGAAGGTGCAAATAAAAGATCCACAGAATATAACAATGAAGAATGGAAGGCCCGCGGTAAGAGGCAAGTGCCCAATCTGTGGTACTACAGTACAAAGAATAGGCAAAGCCTGAAATTTTTAATTATATACCTTTTTTTATTTTATTTCTTTTCCTTTTAAAATAACTTTTTTAATATGTGGCTTTCCTATTTCGTAAAAAATATCCGTATATGTTTTTGTGTTTAGAATTATTAAATCCATGCTCTTTCCCTCCTTTAAACTTCCCACTTCTTGATCCATTCCTATGGCCATGGCTGCATTGATAGTAACACCTTTTAGTGCTTCTTCCATAGTCATCTTCATTTTATAAACAGCTAGCCATAGTAAAAATTCATGGTTGGATATCATGCAATTTGGGTTAAAATCAGACCCAATTGCGATTGGCATGTTTAATTCCCTCATTGATTGAATATCCGGAGTTGATTCAATAAATGAGGAGAATATTGTTCCTGGCAATATTACTGGCACTACATGCTTTTTGCTCATTTCGCTTAATGCCTCTTTTGGAGTTTTTAAAAGATGGTCTGCAGATATTGCATTTACATCTGCAGCAATTATCCCTCCGTGGCTATCTGAAAATTCATCTGCATGGATTTTAGGTATTAAGCCGTACTTTCGACCTTCTTCTAATATTGATTTTGAATCTTCTTCGTTGAAATAACCTTTTTCGCAGAATACATCGATAAATTTAGCCATTTTGTTTTTTGCTATTTCTGGTATTAGGGATTTAACCATAGAAACGTATTCGCTATAACTTTTTTCAGGTGGTATTGCATGTGCCCCTAAAAAGGTAGGTACAATTTTTACTAAAGAATATGTAGGATTGTTTATAGCGTTAAGCATTTTGAATTCATCCTCTTTATTCAACCCATACCCACTTTTTATTTCTACTGTACCTACACCGTTATATGCAAATTCTTTAAGCCTTTTTGACAGAATGGCATTTAGCCTATATTCTGTTGCATGCCTTGTTGCCTTGACTGTTTTTAAAATTCCTCCTCCCATTTCAGCTATTTTAGTATATGAATATCCTTTGATTTTCATAACCAATTCATTGGCTCTATTTCCGTCAAAAAGTAGATGGGTATGGGGATCTACGAAAGCAGGAATAACAGAAGATTTGCTTGCGTTGATTATCGTTGCATTTTCATTTAAGTGGATGTTTGTAATGTTTTCCATTGGTCCGTAAGAGAGAATTTTCCCTTCGGCCCCAGCGATGTAAGAATTTTCGATTATTGTAAAGTCTTCGTCCATTGTAAGAAGTTGAGAAATATTTCTAATGATAATATCTGCTTTGTCCATGGATATCACAACTTGCTTATCTCTTCCTTTATGCTTTCAAGTTCTACTTCTTTTGTTTTAAGTGTTTGCTCTAAGCGCTTTAGCTCTTCTTCTTTCGCTTTTAAAGCATTTTCTTTATCTGTAAATATCGCATTCATGGATTCTTCACGTTGAGATAAAACCGCTTCCTGGTCTTTTAAGGACAATTGTTTAGCGTTGAGCATTTCTTCTTTTTTCTTTATCATTTCCTCTTTCTCTATTAGAGATTTTTCTTTACTTTCAATAAATTCTTTGATATTATCCAATTCCTCTTTGGTCTTTGTTAACATTTTTTCTTGCAGGTTTAGTTTATTTTGGTTTTTTTCAAGTTCTTCTTTCAATTTGTTCAATGCATTGCTTTCTTTGTCCAAGTCATCCCTTTTGCTTTTATATTCCATTTCTAATTTTTCTTTAAGCATAACCAATTCTTTTTCTTTTTTTTCTATTGATTCCTGCCTTGTTTTCAAGTCTTGCATTTGTTTGAAAATTTCTTTGCTTTTCAATTCTATGTTTTCTTTTTCTTTTTGTATTTCTTCTATTTTAAGGCTGATTGCCTTGCTGTTTTCAGTTAAAAGGCGTTCCTTTGTGCTCAATTCTCTTTCCTTATCTAAAAGGTCTTTCATATCTTTGACAATAGTATTGCGCCTAGACTCAATTTCCATTGTAAGCTTGTTTTTCTTTATTTCAAATGCATTTTCTCTTTCTATAAGGTCATTTTCCATTTTTTTGAGTTCTTCTTCTTTGTTAGAAATTGCTTTTTGTTTTTCCATTAATTCACTATAGGATTTAGAAATATTATTTTCTTTATTGTTAAGATCATTCTCTTTTTTTGAAAGTTCTTCTTCTTTCTGCTTTAATTGATTCTCTTTATTGCTTATCAAATTTTCCTTGTATGCAATATCAGATTCTTTGCTTTTAATTGATTCTTCCAGTGCTTTTAATTTGCTTTCTTGTTCTGAAACGTCATGCTCCCTTTTTGATAAAGCCTTACTTTTTTCTTCAACGCTTTTTAAACCCTCATCAATTTCTTTACTTTTATCATTTAGCACATCCATTTCTTTCCTTACATATTCCCTTAAATTCAAAAGATCTTGGTATTCCTTTGAAACCCTATCCATATACTCTTTTATCGCAGTATTTGAACGTTTAATAGCTTCTTCTTCTAGTTTTAGCCTTTCTTTGTCCTTAGATATTTTTTCTTTTTCTGTTTTTATTGATAATAATTCAGATTCAATGTTTTTCTTCTCTTCAGCAAGATCTTCCACCATGCTTTTAAGGTGCCTCTCTTCCTCCATCATTTTTTCCATTTTTTTTGAGATTTCATTTTCCCTTGCTTGTATAGATTCAGTTTCCATTTTCAATATGCCTTCTTTGTGGTAAAACTCCATTTCTTTCCTTGAAAGCTCATCTTCCTTTATTTTAAGTTCATTTTCTTTAACAACGAGTTTACGCTCCAGTTCAGACAAATCCTCAAGCTTGGAACGGATTTCATCTTTGCCCATATTATTTTTTTCAGATTCTTTTTTTAGCTCACTTAATAAGATTTCAATTTGCTTTTTTTCTTCAGCTAATTTTGCAGCAGCTTCTTCAACTTCTTTTTCTTTTTTGGATAATGCCTCAATTTTTTTATTTATTTCAAGTTCTTTTAAGCTCATCTTCTTGTTTTCAATTGTTAATTTAATATCTCCTTTTTCTTGTGGAGGTTGTTGGTCTGTTTTATTGTTTATGTCAGAGAACTTTTTTAGCAAAATTCCAGTTTGATCTTTTAGCGATTTTATTTCATTTTTTAACGTATAAATATAGTTATAAATGTTTTTTACATCTTCGTTTTCTTCGTTATCTTTATTTGACTCCTCTTTAGTATTCTCTTGTGAAGGGGATTCCTTTTCTTCTTCATTATCTAGAGGAATATAATTCCACCAATATCCCTCAATATTTGGCAATGAATAATCAATATATTTTTTGATAACATCACTAGGAATGGTTGTGCTAGAGGGATAATTTATGGAATATAGCGATGCTGTACCTTTACCTTTAAACATTCCCGATGTGATTTTTTTAAGTGCTATGATTCCGATGTAATTATCGTGGTTATCTTCATAATAAGCTATTTTGGGAATACCTTTTTCAAAAAAAATTGTACCATTTAAAGAGAGGCTTTTTTCTTCATAATTCCATACAAGAAACCCATTGAATGTAGGATCTGTGGTTTGTACAAGCAGATCTTCAATGTTTTCAGATAACACGTTGGTTCTGTATAAAAGTTTGCCACTAGAATTTATAGGCAAATAAGTTTTCATAATTAGTATAAAGAAAGTTGTGATATATAATAGTAAAGAGAGATTTGCAAGGGGTTGGGGGAATATTAGTTTGGTAGTAATTGTTTAATCTTCATCCCTAAGTATGCTTCTCAATATCCTTTCCGCTTGCTGTTGGAATTCCTCTATACTTCCTTCGTTTATTATTAATTTATCAGACATCGTTATTATGTTCCCTAACCCATAATCAAGTTCCCTACGGTCCCTTTTTACTAATTCGTCTATGAAATCTGGGTCATCATTTCTATCTCTATCCAAAATCCTTTGATACCTTGTATTGGGGGAAGAATATATAGCTACTACTTCTAAAATTCCTGCGAAATGATGCTTGAAAATATTGAGCTCAGCTTCACCTCTTATTCCTTCAATAATAGTATTTTTTTCTGTTACTTTGTCAAGTACCCTTTTGGCCCATATCCCTGGATCATGGTCATGTCTCTCTTTACTCGCAAATTCACCGATAGTCTGTGCATTTATGGTAAGATTCCTTTTTTTCATTTCCTCTCTCACCAAATCCCCCATTTTGATGACACTTAACCCCATTTTGATGCCTACCTTAATGAATTCGTCCTTTCCAGAACCAGGCATCCCTGCTAAAATTATTACTTTCATATTAAACCAAGTTATTTAGTTTTTACACATATTTAAGAGTTATTTACTTTTTGTAGATATCCCTATTCTAACATACTCTCCTCGCTAAAGCTTCGATGGTTCTCACTTTTGCACTTATTTCCGCATCATTTCTCACGATCAGGCGGTTTTGCGAGAACCCATTACGGAGTTTTGAGGGCTTCACTGCCCTTGAAGTTGCCCCCCTCTAGAGCATCAGTGCTCCCTTTGCATGCATCCTTGTCTGCATGCAATCGAAATAAGTCTTTATCCTGTTCATCTGTATGGGCAGTGGAACAGGGACATTCTCAACCTTATTACTGGAACCTTGATGGAACAACCAGCGATCAATGATTTGATTGTACGGCTTTCTCAGAGAGGAGTTTCGTACACAATTTTAAATGCTTCCAGAAATATAAACATTTAGCAATTCATCTCATCCCTGAAGGTCGGAGCTTTCTTGCTTATTTATTTGTAAAATTGGAGATTTTACTTCTTTTATAATGATGCTACTGGTTGGATTATAAAGCCATTCAATATTGTTATGGGGGCATTAAAATTTAAAAAAAAAGTTTAGTTAAATATGTCCAACATTGGGAGGCATTGGAGGATTTTGTTGAACCATTGGTTGTTGTGTACCGTATCTTATTAGGTTATCAAATTTCATGTATGCTAGCAATGGCAAGATAGCACCTATTACAACACCTGATATTATAGAGACTATCGCGATTATAAGTTCCCTATTTTTATCAGAGTAGTTTTTAGCATCAATATCTTTGTTTATCCTAAATAACCATACTGCAAATATAATATCAATTATGCCTAGTATTAGGCCTATTATATTTAGCATAATTATGGAAAGCAGCCATATTACACCAATAATGATAAGCAGTATAGCACCTAGTGTATTGAATGTTTTTATGGTTGAGGCTTCTGGTGGAACTTGGACATATCCCATTTGTTGTTGAGGCATACCAGTGCTAGGAACTGCCATATAGGGTTGTGCATAAGGGGGATTTTGAACAGCTTGAGGGGAGAATAATGGATGAGCTTGTTGTGAATTCGGAGGTGTATTGATAAATACTGGTTGTGGAGATGGTGAAGCATTGTAAGATGCACTAGGAGTTTGTGTAGATATAGGCTGAGGAGTATTGCCAGATAAACTTGTACCGCAATTTTTACAAAATAAAGCGGTATCTTCGTTAGGAGTACCGCATTTTGTGCAATATTTCATTTTATCACTACGACAAGGCAATATATACCTTTTTATAAATATTGCTATCAAAGATTTAACAAGTGTTGAAAAATTCTACGGAATTGCTTTGTGGGATTTGAACATGCTTTGATAAGCCATGAATTTTTCTGCTAAAAGGGTATTAAAAATATTAATAATTCTTCACTTGTTTTTTCTTTGCACAAAAAATAATTAGATTAAGCGTAATTTAATAAATTAATAGATAAAAATATTAATATTTTATAAACAAAAAATTAATAAATGAATACATGGTTAGATAACTGATGTAAAATGAGAAATTTTGAAACATTTAAAGTGAAAAAAAGATTGATAGAAGTTATTAATAAGATGGGTTTTAGTGAACCTACTGAGGTACAATCACTTGCAATACCTCAAATACTTGAAGGAAAGGATATATTTGTGAGAGCTAAAACAGGAACAGGTAAAACCCTTTCTTTCCTTTTGCCAATTATTGAAAAGATAGAAAAAGAGGAACTAGGTGCATTGATTGTGTTGCCTACACGTGAGTTGGCACTACAAGTTGTTGGAGTTTCCACAGAAATAGGAAAAACGATAGGCATTAAGAGCACTGTTGTATATGGAGGAGTTTCCATTAGTGCACAGATTAAAGAAATAAAACACAACACTAATATAATTGTAGGAACACCTGGTAGAATTCTTGATTTGATGAGGAGAAATTCTTTAAATCTACAAAAAATTAGATTTTTAGTTCTTGATGAGGTGGATACCATGTTGGATATGGGGTTTATAGAGGACGTAGAAACCATTATAAAAGCTACACCTAAGCAAAGGCAGATGATAATGTTGTCTGCAACAATTCCACAAAAAATTAAAACCATTGCCAACAAATACTCTAAAAATATAGTAGCAATAGAAGTTGGCCCCCCGGAAAGCCTTATTGTGGATTCCATTCAAAATACATATACTATAACAAACCATTCATCAAAGTTGCCAACTCTGTTTGCGTATATAGACCAATTCAAACCTAGTAAAGCGATAATATTTACTAGGACTCAGAGATATGCTAATTTGCTACATAGAGCGGTGAATGAACAATTCAAAAATGCTATGATTTTGCATGGTGGCATGACCCAAGCTAAAAGAGAAAATTCAATCAATAAATTTAAGGAGATGGATAATGGCTTTTTAATATCTACAAATGTTGCTGCAAGGGGACTTGATATTGACAATATAAGTACAATAATAAATTTTGATGCCCCTGAAGACCCTGTTTACTATGTTCATAGAGTGGGAAGGTCAGCAAGAATGGGAAAAAATGGAATTGCCTTTACAATATTCGAAACAAGCCAACAGGATATGGTGAAAGATATTGAAAAATATTCTGGAGCCACTTTATCTTTTGTAAAAATTAACGATGAAAAATTCAAAGACGTAAGTTTATCAAGCAAAACCTACCAGGATACGTATAGAAAAGATGAGCATTATAGAAGGAAAGGTAATTTTAGGGGGCATTACAATAATAAAGATGACCGTAGTTATAGAAAAGGCCGGCTACATAATAACCATAAGCCAAAAAATTTTAATAAAAATACAGAACATTAAAGCTGTGCTATCCCGAAATAATTTCCTATATATAGGAAGAAAACAATTAGATAAAAAAGGATATTATGATCCAATGATCAAACTCACGCAGAAAAAGATCGATTGGATCATAAAAGAGAAAAAGAAAGAGAAAAACACAAGTGAGATAGCAAGCATAATGAAAATAACTCCAAGATATGTAAACATGATATTCTAGAAATACAAAGAAGAAGGGGAGGTAGTATTAAAGTGTAAATGGCAAAGTAGAGAGGTTAATCTACACGATGAAGGAGTTAAGGGAGTATTATAATAGTTGGGAAGAGGTAGCGAATTACTACAATTACGAGAGGATGCACATGAGTTTGTACGAGGATGATATAATCACACTAGGGATGGCATATGAATTAAAGAAAGCAAAGAAAGAGGAGGGAACATTATGAAGGATGTAAGGAGGAACTAATTTCAGGATATCACAACCAGGTATAAAATTCAGAAATTTTTAAATATTGAAAAGCCACTAGCTAGTATATATGAATAAATACACATTTTTTATTTTGATAATCTTTGTTTTTATATCTCTTATTACATCCTCTTTTTCAGTTGCTAAAATGGATGAAAATATAATCCATCCTAACACATATGTTGCATCTCCAAATCTTCATACAATATGGCAGTTTACACCAAGTAATTCTATAGGAAATATAAATTATACAGCTGCTGGAAATATTTTTGAAAATGGAAAAATGGGTTTTATTTCTTGGTATAAAACAAACTCTAATTCATATGTTATTTCGGGGATATCTTCAAATGGCATAGTTATGTGGAATATTTCTGTTATTAATTATATAAATTTTACAATATATGGGCCTGTTTTAAATTATTCTCAAACAATTTTGGTTCAATCAGGTGCCATTATTGGACCAGGAATATCTACATTTGCATTATACAATGCATATAATGGTAATTTAATTTGGATGAACAATATTACTTTATCTGATAATCAAAAAATATTTCCCTTTTATACAGGTATATATACCAACAATGGAAATGCTACATTATTATTTTTATCTTACAATAAAACATCAGACATTAGCCCAAATATATTGATATTTGAAAATACGCTCTTGCTTTTAAATGCAAATAATGGGTCAATAAACCATGTTGTATCATATACAACATATGGTATAAAAAATGTTCTTATAGGCAATCAAAACGTTTATATAATTCCCTCTTTCGAAGGATTAAGCTCTGGGGGATTTATGTACTATCAACTTTTACCAGTATTGTCAAATAATAGCATAGTGATCTACAACTATATAGTGCTTTATAACTTAGAAGGGATTTTACTCTTCAACATAACTGCACCAACATCAAACTTTACTACGATATCTATAATAACATCTACCTCTGTAGGGAACTATTTCGGAGGAAACAATTATTACATTGCAATAACATTTTTGAATGTTTTTATTAACAATACAAACATTAAATCAGAATATGGTTCAATTGCTATTTTAAATGTTAATGGTGCAATTAAATATTCCATTGAATTACCAATAAATAATTATCCTGTTTCTGTACAGTCAATTACTCCAAATATTTTTAGACTTGAATATAGACTGTCTCCATCAACACCTATAGGTAACCTTATAGACTATACAGGCACAGGAAATCCAGATTTGTTATTGGAAAATGTCATTTTACCAAGTGGAGAAGCGTATTTATCGGTTTTGAATGTTTTAAACAATAAATTCCAATGGAACTCTTCCTTGCAATTTTATCCCTCAGATGAAATCGTTGAACCATTGCCTTATTCTTTTGATGGGTTGCCAATACCAGAAATATTGTTGATATCTTCATCTGGCAACATTACAGCTTTATATGGTTCTAATGGTACTATAATGTGGAAAATCGTACAACAGGGGGATTTGATTGGAACCCCATATAACAGTTTAGCTGAATTTTATCCACAATTAATGAATCTAACCAAAAGTACACTTACTTCGTTCATAACACTAACATATTTTTATAATTCTAGTGGGTATGGAAATACGATACTTCATATAAATGTATATAGCTCAGATACAGGGAATGTTATATATATTAAAAATATATCTCTTCCATCACCTCCACAACATGCATCTTTATTTCCCATTGGGGAATGTTACAATACGTCAACAATGGATGTAGGGCTTGTTTTATCATCTAAAAATACTACAGGATGGAATTACTATTTTTATGGTATATCTGGTAATAACGGCAGCTTTATATTCAACGGTAGTGAGTCATTTCCGTCCAATAATAATTACATAAATTTTCAAAGTGGATATGTATTTGGTTTATTTTATCAGGATCTAAACAATGGGCAGGTATCAAATGATGGCAGGATTGATGATGTATTCTTTTCTATAGGATCAAGCATTATAGCTTATAATGTAAATAATTATGTTGAAAAAAGTAGTAAAAATTCATTTAGTGTTATTCTATCCTCAAATGTAATCAATGGATATGCTCCTTTGAATGTATCATTTACTGTAAATGTATCTGGCAATATGGGTCCTTATAAGTATGTTTGGATTATTGGTAATTTAAGCATTGGTAATTTAAGCTTACTAACAAATGTATCATATCTAAACTATTCTTTTACACAACCTGGTAAATATTATGTATTTGTAAATGTTACAGACAGAATTGGCAACAGTATAAAAAGTAACACACTCTATATAAATGTAGAATCTAAAAGTTCTAGTAAAGTAATATATTATAATATCACTGGCTATGTGACAAATACAAATAATTTGCCTATTGAGGGTGTATTTATAATTACGAGTGATGGAAATAAAACAATTACAAACCAAAATGGGATGTTTTACGTATACTTACCAAACGGAACATGGCAGATAACTGCTTATTTGAATGGTTATTATAATACCACAGTAAATATTACTGTAAATGGAAGGGACATAACAATATACCCTCCTTTAATATTGAAGCATTTACCAACAAGTCAAAAAAATGGGAATGTATCAACGAGTTCCCAGAATATGAATATAGGATTAATTGCACTTATAGTTATTTTAGTTGTGTCTTTATTGGCAGGGATTATAATGTTGTTTAGAGGATTTAAAATTCATTAAGATTGACAACAACGGGTTTATTTCTTCATTTAATGGCGATTTAAATTAATTATTAAATATATTTTTACCCATTACTAATTGTATAAATTTATAGGTTAAGATCACTATGGATATACAGTGAATTAATTAAGAGGGCATTATAATAAAGGAAAATAGTTAGCACATTACTACAATTACGAAAAGATTCCTGGAAGTTTGTACGAAGAAGAAATAAACACATCTGTGGTGGCACATAAATTAAATAATGTAAAAAAAAAAGGTAGGAAAAAGCATAAAGGATTTAAGGTATAAGGAGGAAATAATTTCAGGATATCACAAAACCACATAAAAATACAAAAGTATTTATAACAACTGATATCATTTATTAATTATGGTAAGAGATAACAAAAATTCAAGGATAAGCAAATATAAAAAATCTAAAAGAGGAGGGGTATCCGATATCATTGGCAATATATTAATTTTATCTATTACAGTAACTCTTTTTTCAACATTATTTTATTGGGTTGGTACTCTACCGGCACCAACACCTAGTGTTAGTACGCAGTTTACAGCATCCATTATAACTAATGGAAATACTATAACCCAAATACAAATAACTGATTTGGGTGGAAGTACTTTATACAATAGCAGTACTATAATATTTATATCGTATCAAATTTCTCCTCAATACAATCACAATTATTATATCTCTAGTGGTTTATCTCAAAATCCAAATTATAATGGTGTATGGTTACCTGGAATGGTATGGAGTGTAAATACTAATGTCCCATCATCTGTAAGTGGTGTGCCTCAAGTTGTAACAATATCTATAGTAGATACCTCAAAGAATCAACTAGTATGGAACAACCAGTATCCATTATCAAGTACTAATATGCCCCCTGTAATAAATTCTGAAGGCACTATACCAAACATGCCAATATCATGGGGGTCTGCTTTTCAAGTATGGGCATCTGTATATGAACCTCAATCAGGTGTAACAACAACCAGTGTAACCTTATCAATTCCCACATTCGGTGTTAACCAAGGTATGAGTCCATCTCAATTAATATGGATTTCTAATGTTATATCAGTATATCCTTCTAATTATATTAGCACCGCATCAGCATGGATAACTGCAACAAACAGTAATGGGCAAAGTAGTACTGTAATACTAACCATAAATTTCAATCCTCCTGCACCAATCCAAAATCCTAATTTATGGTTAAGTGAGATAGCGATGTATGCTGGTTCTGGTAGCGTAGGGGGTCCATTTGGAGGTTATGGCGATTACACAAATTACGTAACTTTGGTCATACAAAATGGAGGAAATGGTGTAGCATATAATGTGTATGTTGCTGTGTATTATTACACATTTATGTATTGGTTAGGTTGGCAATCTAATGAGTGGGGATCCTACTGCGTTATTGGTGGTAGTACCTGGTGGGGTGGGTGGATATGGGGTTACGGGTTTTATGCGTTATCACCGAAATCTCTCTCTAGTGTAAGTTTTATATGGCAGCCATATGGTTGGAATATATGGCAAGAGGATAGACTAAATAATGCCCACCAAGGTGGATGGGTAAATAACCAGAACTATTTCCAGATAAGCATATGGTATTACAATAGCGTCGGTACTCAATTCTACTATCAATGGGGAGGAGCGTATGTAGCAGGGGGACCGGGTGGGCAGTGTCCATAAATTTTTACATTTTTCTTTTTTTGAACGATGGATAAGTTAAAAACACAATTATTACAATTATTCCTATTACTACTACCGCTATCAACACGTACAATTTAATGTTATCAATATTTTCCGTTGATTTAGCAACTGTTGTAGAATGTGTTGGGGATTTAATTGTGGATAAAATCACTGTTAAATTCGTTATATTGTATCCATTTATTTTTATGTTTTCAGTATAATTGTAATACCCTTTTTTTGAAAAATTCAAAATATATGTACCATTAGGCAAAAATATAGAAAAGTTACCTTCAATGTTAGTATACACATAAAATGTAGAGTTTACGTAAATAGATACATTGCTCAAGGGAGTATTATTATAGGAAATAACTCTACCAGACACTACATAATTCAATATATTGTTAGTTTTGTTATAAGGATAAACCGTTACAATGGCAGATGCAAATGATGTATGATTAAGTTGGTCTACAACAACTACGGATACATTGTAAGTTCCAGCGTTATAAAAAACAGTTGAAAAACTGCTACTTGTGTTGCCAGAATATGTCCCGTTAATATACCATCTATAATAATAGGAGGGTAATCCTCCCTCGGCAATTACGTAGAATGTATCATGTAGGGGTGCATATCCTTTATTTGTAATAGAATGTATGCTAGAAACCAGTTTCCCACTATTATTAAGTTCCAACATATAAAATCTATATGTTGTTTGTATCGGAAAGACAAAATTATTGGCATTTTTAGATAAGTTGCCATATTGGGGATAAATCATTCTATAAAAGTTCCATGAAGGAGAGGAAACTAATAAGGGGTCCTCATTAATCCCTTTGGCAGTATACTTCCATGCAATAGAAAGGTTATAACCAGACATTATATACATATTATCAATCCACTGTCCGCTATAATTATCGTCAATGCTTGCAGTGATATAATCCTTAAACCCTAAGTAAGAAACTGTTGTGAAAGGCGTAATAGAGGTGGGTGTATTATTATTGTTAAAAGGTTTTATTTCATTACTTGCAATTGTCGCATTGTTAAATATGTTTAGTAATGTAACATTATACTGAAACCCAGATGAGGAACCATTTTTGTTAATATATGAATGTATTGATGGTACATAATTATAAAAGCTAAACCTATTATTAGATAGTAATGGTAGTATTAATTCGGGGTCATTTATTTGTGATCGTGATGATGAGGAACATATTGCCCCATTAGTACCATTGAGTACAAAAAATTGAGTATTATTTGTAATAATTAACACATATGCGTTGTTTCTATAATAAAATGGAGCTGCTGCCCCATACGATCCAATGTTTATCAATGTAGTATTCCACTCTACATAATTCTGTAATACGTTAAGTGCTAATACATTCTCTATAGCATTACCAGTTCTGCTATACAAAGTTATAACAAGCAGAGGGGTTGAATTTTTAGTATATAATAATTGCCCATAACCACCACTCGCATTGTCTATATCAAATTCAAATTCTAAAAAAGGGGTGGTTTCTATAAATTGCCCAAGCCCTGGATCTTCATATGGCCCGTATTCATTTAGGTAAATAGTATTACCATTTGTAATGTTAACAACTTCTATACCAAAATTATATGCAAGTGATTGATTAATGGATACAAAACTATATGCTAGATCATAGTAAAGGCCACCTGTAAAATTTCCCACGGCTATAGATACAGCATTTTCAGTGCCAGCAGTTAATATTAAAACATTTACATTAGAGGTTTTGTTCCATATAATGTTACCAGTGGATGAAATTAAAACGATTCTAGAAGTAAGATTGCCAGATGAATTCATTAATATATATGTGTAAAATATTCCTCCTTCTAACAATCCTGGGATTTGATCAATGGATAAATATGTTGGATAATAAATATTTGAACTTAGTGTACTATAGGTATATCTGAAGGATAAAGCACCATTTATATTTTTTATTCCGATAAGTGTTATATTATAAATGTCTAATATATTATGTTTCGCTTTGGTCATTGTAAAAATGGAATATGTAGTTATTAAAGGATCAGTTGAAGCAAAAATTGTGTTATTTGTAGTAAAAAAAATGCCGTTATTGGATGAGTTTAGATAATTATTTACTACCCATTTTGTTGAACCATTTAATCCATTTATCATGTTTATGCTTAAATATCCAGGCCCATAAAAAGGTTCATTATTAGAAAAATGGGTTACATTCCCAGTAAGAACACAAATAAGTGGAATATTTCCCAACGTTCCTTCCATATAATATGTTATAAAATTGGTAAAATTGTCTTTCCAAACTAACTTACCATTTCCTCCATCTACGACATACAGTGTAGCATTTTTATTAACATGATCATAATACAACAATATAAAATCTACAAACCCATCTCCTGTTATATTGCTACCAACAATGCCTCCACTGCCTTGGATAGAAAAAATACCACTGCTAGAAATTGTTGGATGCATTCCAGATATAGGGTATGACCACAAAACATTTGCATCAGGAAAAGATACGTTATATCCTGATAAATTTGATTTTACAATATTATCGTTAATTGGTTTTCTATTTAGAGATCCATTAGTGGGAATAATAAATAACAATATCAAAATAAAAACCACAAAACTAATTTTCAAACCCATAAAACAACATAATTATACGCATATATAAGCTTAACCTTATATGGTACTTTAATGGATACATTCAGCATAATTGGTAGTATCATACGATGAGAGTAACATATTGGTTGAAAGGACAAACATACATAATAAAAATAATAATTAATAGCATAAAAAGTTTTGCGTTAAACTATAAACTGTTTATCCTATTTTAATGAATTTAATTTTAACAAGATATATTTTTAATCATTATCATTTTTAATAGCTTTATACAAAAAAAGGGACACTTTTTTCTCTTATCTATATCCCCTACAAATAAATGGGTCTGTGCAGATTTGAACTGCAGTCACAGCGTCCCGAACGCCATAGGATGGACCAAGCTACCCCACAGACCCTTTAGCTAAATACACAAAATAGATTTTAAAATATATATTTATACATTGGTTTTTTGAAAAAGTTTATTTTTAGCCAAAAACTTTGGAAGAACGTTCTTCTTTTTCATATACCACTTTCTTGAATCCTTGCCTTTTTGGTGTATACCTTTTACCGAAAATGCAATTTTCGCATAGTTCATCAGGTGTTGTGGCGTATTTCAGTAACAAGCCACAATGGTATTTTTGCCCTATCTTGTACGCTTTTTCATGGGTGCGGTAGCATAGAGATAACCTGTTTTTTGCTGGTAGCCCGATTGAATCTATAAGCGGATGCCTCAGGTAATTGGTTATTTTCCTTATTTCACCATAATTTTTTTTCATTTCTTTATATGCCCTATTGAACTTATCTATGTATTTAACGTCTAGTTTTATAAAATAAATGCACTGTTCCTTTACTGGAACATTAGTTTCATCATAGGCTTCTTCTTTATTCATTGATAATCCCCTCTTTATAGTATAGCAATTAAAAAGCACAATTGTTTTTCAATTTACACATATACATTATATATTGGTAGCATATGCTATATAAAATCATTCATACTTTTTTCACAATATTTTTTTTTCAAATTGTATATTTATCCTTTAGGGGAGATCTTATCAATATTCATATAGGGCTGTAGTACTTTGGGAACCCTTATGCTGCCATTTTCTTCTTGGTTATTTTCTATAATTGCAACAATTGCCCTGCCAATTGCAACTGCTGTGCTATTAAGTGTATACACATAACGCATAGCATTGTTTTTATCGACGAACTTTATATTTAATCTTCTTGCCTGATAATCTGTGCATAAGGAACAAGAGGCCATTTCCCTGTATTTACCTTGCCCTGGAAGGTAAGCTTCCAAGTCATATTTTTTGGCTGCTGATGGGCCAAGATCGCCAGTGCATATATTGATTATCCTATATGGTATCTCCAACCCTTGAAAAATTGTTTCCACCATTTTTATAAGGTGCTCATGCTCTTCTTCCCCTTTTTCAGGCAATGTAAACTTAAACATTTCTATTTTGTCAAACTGATGTACACGAAATATACCTTTGGTATCTTTTCCATGTGCTCCTGCCTCTGTTCTGAAACAAGAGGAAAATCCGAAGTACCATAATGGTAAATCGCTATATTTGAATACTTCATCCATATGCATAGCACCGAGAGGCACTTCTGCTGTACCCACTAAGAATAAATCTTCGTTCTCAATTTTATATACATCGTTTCTCCCTGTTGGAAGAAACCCTGTTCCAAATAAACTTCTTTCCCTAACTAATACAGGAGGTATAACAGGTTTAAAATTATTTTTTATTAATAAATTAGATACATAATTAATTAATGCAAATTCCATCATTACTGCTTCATTCTTTAAATAGTAAAACCTTGCACCAGATACTTTGCTTGCCCTTTCTACATCAACGATATCAAGTTTTGTTGCAATATCAATATGGTCTTTGGGATTGAAGTTGTACTTTGGGATTTCTTTCCACGTTCTAACCACAACGCTGCAACTTTCATCTATGCCTATAGGAGCAGTTGGATGTGGAATGTTTGGCAAAAGGCTAAGAAGGTAATTTCTTTCTTGCTCTTTTTCTTTTATAGAGGTTTCTAATGCATCAATCTCTTTGGCAATTGTATCACTTTCAGATATAAGCTTTTCCTTCTCACCTTGTTGTGCTTTGGATATTTTTAAGGAATACTCGTTTTTTTCTTTTCTTTTTTTGCCTAATTGGGTTGTCAAGGTACGCCATTCTTTATCAACTTTCAAGAAAGATTCTAATACTGAAACATCTGCTCCACGTTTTTGTAAAGCTTCCCTAACCATTTCGGGATTTTCCCTTATCAATTTTACATCAATCATTTTAAGCACACCCAGTTGTTGCCCCACATTGTGGACATGTATAACATGTACCAGATTTTATCATTACTGTCCCACAAACAGGGCATGTTGTAGAGGATTCAATTGTTGCTTTTTCTTCTTTGTTGTTCATAAAATAATCGATCTTCTTTATTTGTGTTTCGTTTTTATTTTCATTCTTTATGTCTTGTTCAGAGGGTTTTTTAAGCCCTAGTTCTTCTAGCTCTTGAGGTGTTAAGAATTTATATGCTAGCCATCTTGCAATGTAATCAGTAATGCTTGTGGCAAAGGGGATCTGTTTATAAGAGGTTGCACCTGCTGGTTCATATCGGGTATTTAATAGTTTAGTGCATATATCTTTTAATGGAACTCCATACTGCAATGAGATTGAGAATAGAGTAGCGAAGGAATCAACCAACCCAGAAAGGGTAGAACCTTCTTTTGAAACAACAAGGAATATTTCCCCAGGTTTACCGTCTGGATATAACCCTACAGTTATATAACCTTCTTGCTCACCCACCCTAAATTTGTGGGTTATTGCATTCCTTTCATCTGGGAGCCTTAACCTTGTTGTTAATTTCCTAGCTTCTGATTTAGATTCTTTGTTCCTTAAAGGCTGAATATTTTTGGAATTGTCTCTGTATATAGCAATGGATTTAAGCCCACGCTTCCACGCTTCCAAGTAAATTTTCTCTACATCATCTACAGTGGACTCTTCTTGCATGTTTACTGTTTTGGATATTGCACCACTAATAAAAGGTTGCACTGCCTCCATCATTTTTACGTGTGCCATTGCAGATAATACACGTTTGCCGTTTTGTGGCTTTAAAGCGCAATCGAATATTGGAAGATCACTTTCTTTTATGTATGGAGCACCTTCTATAGTACCTTTATCTTGTATAAATTTCAAAATTTCATCGATTTCATTTGGTTTGTAATTCAAAGAGGATAGAGCATCGCTTACGCATTTTGTAACGAATTTTATAACGCTTCCATCTACCATCCATTTATATTTTATCAAACTTAAGTCTGGTTCTATGCCAGTTGTATCACAATCCATAAGTAGCCCTATTGTGCCAGTAGGTGCTATTGCAGAAATCTGTGCATTTCTAAAACCAAATATTTTACCTTGTTGGACAACATTATTCCACAATTCTACTGCTTCCTTGGCCAATTTTTGTGCGTTTTCTTTAGTTGCTTTTAAGGTTTTAGCTGCGCTGTAATGCATTACCATAACGTCTAAAAAGCTTTCACGGTTTTTAGGGTACTCCTCAAAGGGCCCCATTTTTTTAGCCCAGTATATGGAGGTTAGATATCCTTCTGCACTTAATACAGCTGAGATTGCAGAAGCCATGGCACGCCCTTCGTCGCTATCATAGGGCAACCCCATGGACATTAGCAATGCCCCTAAGTTAGCATACCCTATACCTAATGACCTGAATTTATGGCTATTTTTAGTTATTAAGTCAGTGGGATATGATGACATATCCACTATGATCTCCATTGCAGTTATCATAATGTCTACAACATGCTTGAACATCTCAATGTCAAAGGAACCATTTTTAAGGAATTTGAGGAGGTTTAACGAAGACAGATTACAGGCAGTATTATCCAAAAACATGTATTCAGAACACGGATTTGATGCATTGATCCTTCCACTTGCTTTGCAGGTATGCCATTTGTTGATTGTTGTATCAAATTGTACACCTGGATCACCACATTTCCATGCACTTTCAGCCATCATGCGGAACAAATCCCTTGCTTTATATTTGTCACATACTTCACCAGTTGTGACATATTTGGTTTCCCATATACCATCATCTAATACCCTATCCATAAATTCGTCTGTTACCCTTACACTATTGTTGCTATTTTGGAAAAATACGCTGTAATAAGCACTTTTTGGATTAGAGGTATCCATTGTGTTTTCATACCCTGCTTCTATCATTACCTTTACCTTTTCTTCCTCTATAACCTTGGCATTGATGAAATCCACAACATCAGGATGATCAATATTTAATATAACCATTTTAGCCGCTCTTCTTGTTTTACCACCAGATTTAATAACACCTGCAAATGCATCAAACCCTTTCATGAAACTTACTGGACCACTTGCAACACCACCAGAACTTAATTTCTCTTTTGAAGAACGTAAATTAGACAAGTTTGTGCCAGTACCAGAACCACCTTTAAACAACATTCCTTCTGTATAATTGAGTTCCAAAATAGATTTCATGGAATCTTCAACACTGTTTATGAAACATGCCGAACATTGTGGATGCTCTTCTACACCTACATTAAACCATACAGGGGAATTAAAAGCTGCAATTTGGTGAAGCAAAATATACCTTAGCTCGTTTATAAAAATATCGTATTCCTCTTCGTTCAGATAACCTTGGCTTTTACCGAAGTTAGCAATGGTCATTACAACCCTTTCAATCATTTGTTTTATGCTGTTTTCCCTAACTTTGGTTTTTTTGTCTATGTGGAAATATTTGCTAGATGCAATATTTAGTGCTATTTGGCTCCATTCTTTTGGTGCTTCAATATCCTTTTGTTCAAAAACGATTTTATTGTCCCCCGAATATAACCTAGCATCCCTTTTTACCCATTCTACTGTATCATATGGATTTCCTTCTTTTACAAAATACCTTTTTAATGGCACGTGAAAAAATTCTCTTTGCTCCATTAAGATCACCTAAAAATCAGATTTTATAACAAATAGGAGTATAAAACGCTTTTTGTTTTAATTTCTTTTAATTTTTCATACATAGCCAGTATGTACAGGTTTTAAAGAGGGGATATATGCAAAAAGAGGGAAAATATTAAGAAAGCTTTTAGTTATTATATGTATATGAGAGAGGATTGCATATTTTGCAAAATAATAAACAAACAGACTAATGCATATGTTGTATACGAAACAAAAGAAGTCATTTCTTTTTTGGATATCAATCCTATCACCAGAGGGCATTTGTTAGTGGTTCCAAAAAAACATTACGAACGTTTTGTAGATATTCCACAAGAAGATTTAACCGCTATCTTCAAGGTCATTCATATTTTATGTGGAAAAGTAGAAAAGAAGCTTTCTGATAATTACAATATAGGAATGAATCAAGGGGAATACGCAGGGCAGATTATTCCACATATACATTTTCATGTAATACCTAGATATCCTGGTGAAACTGAGAAGTTTCCTTCTAGGCATAAATTAAATGATACAGAAGCTAGGGAAATCGTGAAACTTCTTACGGAGGATTAGATGTATAAGAGACGTACTGAAGACCCAAGAGAGGGCATTCCTTATGTAGAGGAGTTTTCTTCTGGTTTGGTTGTTATTTCGCCAGATAAAAAAGTTTTGATTATAAAAGATGCACTTGAACAAAGATGGTGCCTGCCCAAAGGGCATATTGAAAAAGGAGAAACACCTGAGGTTGCGGCTATACGTGAAACAATGGAAGAGGCAGGGATATCAGTAAAAAAGATTTTGGGCAAAATTGATGAAATTGAGTATTCATATTATGACCCTGATAAAAAACTCAATGTAAAGAAGCATGTTGTATATTATTTAGCAGAAGGATATGGGAATATTAAGCTAGAGAGTTTTTTTGATGATGGCCAATGGGAAGAGCCATCAGAAGCAATAAAGCTTATTACAACAGATTTAGAAAAAAAAGTTTTGAAATTGGCTTTAAAAATGGTTTAATTTTATTGGCAATGTATATTTATATGTAACATATCCTTTTCACACATGAACTATGGTAACCAAAAAAAAGGAGTTGTGTTATGGTTTACGGGATTACCTGCTTCAGGAAAGACTACACTTGGAAAAGCGATGCTCTCTATTTTAAGGCTGAACAATATACAGGTAGAATTACTTGACGGTGACGAAGTTAGGCAGGGAATAAGTTTTGATTTGGGTTTTTCTAAAGAAGATAGGGAAAAACATGCTAAAAGGGTGGTTTATATTTCCAAACTTCTTGAACGCAACGGGGTTTTTGTCATCGTAACATTGATTTCTCCGTACAAAGAAACAAGGGAATACGCTAGAAAAAATTTGCAAAATTTTGTTGAAATACATGTTAAAGCACCTGTAGAGGTATGCATAAAACGCGATCCAAAAGGGCTATACAAAAAGGCCCTTAACGGGGAGATTCACAATTTTACAGGAATAGATGATCCTTACGAAGAACCAGAAAATCCTGAATTGATTATAGAAACCTCTAAATACAATATTGACCAATGCGTAGGCCAGATATTACATTACATTAAAATAAGGGATTTTATACCTAAGTAACATTTCTTGATTTTGCCCAGTTAGCGATGGCGTCTCGTGCAAATCTAGCTGCAATAGCTGCAGTGTTGCCGTTGTCATAAGGTGGTGAAACTTCAGTTACATCGAATCCTACAAGGTTTTCACCTGCGTATTTAATAATTTTCTTTACTAAATATGGGGATAAGCCAAATGGCTCAGGTGTACCAGTGCCTGGTGCATATGCTGGATCAATTCCATCAATATCGATAGTAATGTATATTTTTTTTCCTTTGAGGTTTTTGAAAAAAGGATCTTCCCATAGGTTTTTTTCATCTTCAATTATATTGTAGGAAGGAATGTAATGTAATCCCAGTTTTTTGGCATCCTCCCATTCTTCTTTACATATTGATCTTGTTCCTATAGCCATAACATTGTTTTTTCCTAAATGGTCAAAAATCCTTCTTATAACGCATGCATGGTTATATTTGTTGTTTTCATATTGGTCTCTGAAATCTAGGTGTGCATCAATCGCTAAAACTGTTATATCTTCTTTGTATGAATCAATTATTGGAATTGTTATTGAATGGTCCCCACCAAATGTAATTGGTATTTTTTTATCTTTAATTATTTGACTTATTGTTTTTCTTACTTCTTCGTACATTTCTTCACTGCTTCCAAATTGCCTGAAATTGCCGAGATCATGGACATTGAGCATTGCTAAATCAACTTCATAATCAAAAAGCCATGTTTCAAAATTCCAAGACGCATCTCGTATTTGATCTGGGGCAAACCTTGAACCTGGCCTATAAGAGGAGGTTATATCAAAAGGATTACCCATAATAACAATATCCGCTTCTTCATAGCTCGCATTGCTATCTGCAAATTTCAATAAAGATAGATTAAACATATTTAACCAATTGCTAATCATCTATTAAAAGTAATACCCATTTTTCTAAAAAAAATCGATTTATCTATGTATTCTAATAAAGTTCTAAAACTCACATCTTATTTCTAGAAATACACTCATGCATATGCATTATCTGGGGAAAATAAGATTTACATTCAAGCCAATCGACTATTAAGATTACTTATACAAATTATTGAATAGTTGCGTGAATAGAAAAACAGAAATTTAAGCAGGGTATAAAATGCAAAGAAATGCTTTAGAAAATTAGATAGAACAAAAGCAATGTTGCTTTATGAACAGTTACTTTGAAAGGTGTAAGTTAGTTGGCAGTAGATATCACAACCTTAATTATTGTTGCTTTTATCGCTTTCTTTTTCATCTTTTTTATGGGATACCATAGCCTTAGCTAGAGAAACTCCATATGGTGTTAGTGAGTAAACCTCTTTTTTTGTGCTATACCCCACTACAAAATGTTCTTCGCTATGAACCAACCTTTTTTGGACGAGTTTATTCAGCAGGACAGACAATCTGTTGGGATTTTCTTTTAATCTGCGAGCCATGCTTGTTGTGGTTAATTTATCTGGAGCTTCATAAGACTCCAAAGTAGTTTGGTTTTCTAATAGATACACCAGTATTTTTTCAGATAGCTCCTGCATTTTTCTCTCGTCCATTAATAAAATAAATGTTACCTTCAAATATATTATACTTTTGGGGTAAATAGCACGAAAATAATATATAGTGGATACATGAAAGTTACTGCTCGTATAGCTTTCTTCTGTATTCTCCGTACTTATCTTCAGGTGAAAATTTAACAGGTATTATTTCTATTGTCTTGACTTTACAGTCCACGCAAATTAATTCTAGTGTATACCTTCCACATGATGGACACCTTCTCATTTTGGAATGAGTCATTTTAATCCCTTGTTATTGACATTATTGCATTCTGATGCTTCATTAAAGAGGTTAATTTAGTGTTGATCTTTTTAAGCAGATTTTCAGTTTCTTTGTAATCATCACTTTTTAAAGAAATTCTGTATTTACCTCCTCCTATGTACCTTATATCAGCATCCGGAGCTAATGGTACTATTTCTGAAAAAAGGTTTTTTATTCTTACAATACCATCTTCAGTGAAAAACTGTAAAGATATCGTTTCAGATATTTTTATTTTGGCAATAGATATATTCTTTTCAGCAATATCTTTCATATATCCAAGAACGTTTTGATCTTTTACAATTTCGCTAACCTTTTCAAAATTTGTTATTAACATTTCAAATGCATTGTATAAATTGCCATACGCATCAGATAATTTTGAAACCAATTCCTCTTTATCTTTCTCAGATAATTTTGATTCCTGTGCAACTATTTCCATCCACTTTGCTGCTTTTTTGCTGTTTTTCCATTCTGTAATTTTTTCCCTTCTTTGGTGTGGGGAAATTTGTTTCAAGGATAGATCGATATGTCTATTAGGAACATCAATTTTTATAACTTTACAAACTATTTTTTGGCCTTCCCTTACGTAGTCTCGTATGTATTTTACCCACCCAGTAGATACTTCAGCAATGTGTATAAATCCTTCTTTATTGGAATAGTCTTCAAGCTCTACAAAGGCACCGTAATCTTTTACCCTCTTTACGTTGCATATAACTAATTCTCCTACTTCAGGATAAGAATCTTCTTTTTTATCCTCACTCATAACTACTCCAACTCAGATATGTCGCCCTCTATTTTGGCTACACCACCTGTAGGTGTAGCGATTGTAGCACCGCAAACGTTACACTTTACAAGGGAGGTTGCCCTTCTAAATACAATCATTTCGTTGGAACAATCTTTACACTTTACTTTGATAAAAGAATTTTTCATATAATATCACCTCATACAATTTCGACTTTTTTAGCTCTAAATGAGGGCCTTTGATAGGTTTTGTTGCATTCAGTGCACTTATACTTTAAATTAGCTCTTTTTGTTGGTTTTTCTCTGCCCTTTGGTTGAGGCCTTGGAAATCCCCCGTATCCACTTGTAGCACGCCTGAACCTTCTTTGTCCCCACTTAAGTTCAGATGCCTTTCTTTTCTTTACTCTGTCAACTTCTTGTTCCGTATGCTTTTTGCAATATGGACAATAAGCTTTGATCGTTTTAGGAATCTTCATTAGAATCGCCTTTGGTCTACTCTTCTTTCTGTATCTTTTCCCTTGAGATTTTTATTCCGTTGGATGTAATGATTAAATAGGTATTTTTCATTGCTGCTACGTCACCATTTACATCTGCTACTATTTTTTTAATATCCGCAACCAATTTTTTGTATAAGGTTTCATCTTCTTTTATAGAGGATATATCAACTATCATTATATTTCCATTGTATAGCTCTTTGCTTATAATGCTGATGTCATCGTATTTATCAACATCCATCATTTTTATTAGACCATTTCCACCAATTTCGTCACTTTTGTAATCACTTAAGTCTATAAAATCTTCTTTGAGATCGCTAAACGATGATGCTTGGTACTTTTTGTGATGAAGCAATTCTACCATAAATACACCTACGTTATGTTAATCATTATTTGTATTTTAATTTTTTCTATAGGGTACTCTAGATACCTCTATAAAGATCTTATATAATTTTGCGTTTTTAAATAAAATTGCTAACCTTAACTTCTAAGATTTTTAGGGGATACTTTTAGTTCAAGCTCCTTCATTGGAAAGGCCTTGGCTAATTGCACATAAACCAGATTGTGTGTAAAGGTGGCTTTATACTCCCTAGAAAGGCAACTCTAGGAACCATGGAGAATCCATAACCTCTGTGTTTTATTGAGTATAGCATGTCAATTTCTAAAAAATCATTACACATATTTGCAATACAGTATACTTTGACCTTTTTTAGATCTTAGCCATTTACTATATCTATCATGAGTTTTCATAGCCATTTAAATATCCTCATTTTGTTATATTGAAGCACTTCAGCTTGTTAGGCATATGCTTAACAAAAAACAATTTCATTAAGGGAATTAACATATAAATATCTATTTGAATACTCTGCCTATGTGGTGTTTTCACATATCATAAATAAAAAACACTTCATACTGTTTATATTTTAAGAATTAGCAGATGGTTTCAATCTAACTAAAATTCTATACAGAAAAATATTTGTTATAGCCCGATGTATATTTTATGGTGGTTATAATATGGTTAACGGCAATCATAACATTATCACAAACGAAAAATTGAATGAGGCCATGCTGCAGGTAAATTTAGCGATTAAAAAAATAAAGATAGTTCCACCTGAATATAGCTCTTTGTATATTATTGCAAAGGATTCATATGAGATGGTTACTAACTATTTCAAGGATTCACAATACTTTATGGTTCATGGAGATTTTGTTAATGCTTTTGGTGCATTGTACTATGCATATGGGTGGATAGATAGCAGTGTAAGAATGGGCCTTTTTGATGTAGGTGAAGACCATACTAATTTCACTTTGTTCAAATAAAATTTTATAAAAATTGTTCTAATCCTTTTTTGGGGTTACTTTTTTTACTATGTGTTGGAGCTTTAACTTCTTCTTTTTTTGTAGCCATTTCATATGTTTCTATTACTTTTTTGTTGTCTATAGGTAAATCCAAAAGCATTGAGATCATGTCTAAATCCAATCCAGCCATTGCAGTAAAATTTTTTCTAAATTCTTCATTATTGGAATATATCCATTTGAGCATAGTGAGCATATCTACTTTAAATTTTACTTTAGACATATGCATATTATTTGCTAACAATGCCATTCCCTCTATATTTCCCTCATAGTAATCTTTGTATTTTTTCAATATGAGTGGAAAGGATACATATTTTAAATGCCCTTTGTTTTTTTGATTATATATCGTATAAATCATTATGTCATTGGCATATTTCCATAATCCATAATTTCTGGTAGAGGAGGCCCTTTTTATAAAGATGTCTGCTTTGGAGATATTGCTATATGCCCTATAGAGGTCATTACCTTTTAAAACGTAAGGGATATTTTCATCTATCCAGTAAAGCACCCTATCTGGAGTTTCACCTATAGAATAATAATTTTTGTATATGGCATTTAGATCGTTATCATTAAACAAAGACATAATAAAATCGCTTTCATTATGTTCTATATCGCGCTTAGATAACCCGGTGATAGATTGTGTCCCTATAGAGGCTTGGAGGTCGTTTATAGCCGCCCTTGCGTCTCCGCCTGAATTTTTAGCAATTTCATTTATTAGAGAAGAGTTTATTTTTAGTTTTTCTTTCTCTTTTATCTTGTATAATATGTTTGTAATATCGTTAACATTGAGCCTACCGAGTGTAAATTCTTTTAGATATTCTTTGTTTTTATATGCATAAAAAAATTGATTTTTCTTTCTTAATGCATATATATCATTAAGTGTAAGTATAACCGGTTGGTTCCCGTATTTGATTAAATCTATAATGGCACTTAACCCACCTTTATCATATAGGTTGTCGCCTTCATTGCTAGACAATTTAGAAATAATTTCATCTACAGATAATGGCACAGAATATTTTTTTATTAAATTTTTAATCGCTTTTTTTAGTGAATTTTTTTTTCCATCTTTAACTATGTCGATGAAATAGTTTCGTTCTTTAGATAACTCTTCCTCATTTACATTATAACCAGCAAATAATTTTTTTATAATATAAAATAGGTCATTGTAATCGATTTCTGATTCTATGTTACTTTCCCCTTTTTCAAACCATATGTCTGCTTCATCTACAAGTATTAATTTTCTAGCACCTTCTTGATATGTCTCGAATTCTCCTTTGTCAGTAAACATTCCATACTTTCCACTTCTTTTTAGTATTGTATTGATAATGCTTTTGTTTCTTGCAGTACTAGGGTCTAACAATATAACTGGCCAATTGTATGTATTAGCAAATGCAAGCGCTAAAGCAGTTTTTCCACAACCAGGTGGGCCAATTAACATGATTGCTTTAGGGCTCGGTTTTTCATTTTCCATCCAGTTTTTTGCCCATTCTTGTAGGTACTGTTTGATGCCTTCGCTACCTACGAAGTCAGATAGAGTTGGAGGTATGAATTTAGATGAATAAAGATCGTTCATAAAGGTATGCTCGTATCAATATTAACAATCACCTTTATTAATTATATTGTTTGAAGATAAACTAGCGCAGTGCACAAGTGCTATTCTATATGCAATATGAATTTTTTTATTATCCACCACATTTTTATGCATAGATTAAAAATTCTCGTATTCATTTTGATCTTTATATCCATCTTTTACTATTGTCATTTTTTACTATGGTAATGTTTATATTTTTATATTTTGTTGGTTTTTCACATCAAAAAATTAAACACACAAAAGAAAACATTAATTAGATGTAATTTCTATATTGTATAAAAGTGTTTAATCGTAAAAGGTGGGGATAAAAAATGGATGAAAAGGGTAGCGATGTAGGTGTAGGGGATGAAAAATCAGTATATGATGTGCTCAGTGGATACGTTAATAAACTAAAGGAACAGGAGAGAAGCATAAATGAGAAAAATAAAGAATTGAATGAAAAAAGTGCTTTGTTAAAAGATAAAGAAATGCAAGTATCCGCATTGGAAGAAAAACTCAGAAATGAGCGTGAGAAAATTGAAGAGAGAGAAAAAGCTGCTAAAAAGATGGAAGAGGAGAACGCAAAAAAAGCAACTGAACTTTCTTTAAAAGAACAGGAATTGCTAAAGAAAGAAAAGGATATAGATAGCATCAAAAATGATTACAATGTGAAGATAGAAAAAATTTCTGAACTTGAAAAATCTTTTGAACAGTATATTCAAGATTTAAAAAGCAAATCAGAGGTTTTACATTCCAATTTATCAGAACTAGAGAATAGGGGAGATAGCATTTCCGCTTTGGTCGTTAAACTACAAAACATTATTGAAGAAGGGGAAGCCTCAAACAAAAAGATTATGGAAATGGTTAATGATTATCAAAGCTTTATAAATGAATATAAAAAATCAAATTTAGAGATCACCAATTTACATGGCAAGTTTTCAGATTCTATAAAAAGTTTTAATGAAATCGAAACCAAATTTAGAAATTTTCATGAATCCGCCCAGAATGTCATTAATGTACTGAAAGCCAAATTATCAGACATTGAATCTTTGAAATCTGTTGAACATGTTGTTGAAAAGCCTTTGGAAGTAAAAACTAAAGCAGAGGAAGTAAAAACAGAAACCAAAGAAGTAATACCAGAAGTTATTGAAGCAGATGAGTTCCCTTGCCCAAAATGTGGAACAATGTTAACTAAAGGTGCTGTGATGTGCTACGCGTGCGGCGCAGATTTGTCAGAATATCAGAAAAAAACTGAGACAAAAACAGAAACAAAAGTAGAGACAAAAGTAGAAGAACCAGATGAGTTCCCTTGCCCAAAATGTGGAACAATGTTAACTAAAGGTGCTGTGATGTGCTACGCTTGTGGTGCAGAGATACCACCTAAATAAATTGAAGTGAGGCTTGTATGGGAGCTGGGCTTTTTAAGGCATTAGAGATTCAGAAACAGCTTCAGGAGAAAGCGAAGGCTATCTCCCAGCAAAAGACAGAAGCCCAGCAGGCATTAGAAAACATTAAAAACCTTATTGAAACATTAAAAAAGTTAGATATAGACACTAAAGAAATATTACCTTTATATACAGAAATTGAAAATTTTTTTAAAAATGGGAATTTTCAAGAAGTAATCTTTAGATGTAATACTCTAAGTTCAGATATTATGGGTATTTTTAAGAATGAGTATTCCAATTTAAAAGAACGTGTAAACCAAATTAACCTAATTTTAAAAAATTTAAAAAAAGAAGAGTTGCTTGTTGATGAAGCCGATAAATCATTCAACGACGGAAAATATAAAGATTCGTTGTTGTTGATTCACGATTTGTTGGTTACAGGTAAGAACGAAATTGCAAAATACCTTGATTATAACATAAACAAGATTTCAGAAGACGAAAAAAACCTTACAGATATTGATAAAGCCACTGTAAAGGGGTTGAAGGAAAATGTCAATGAAAAATTAAGCAAAGGGGAATTTGAAGAGGCAATAAACATATTGAAAAAAATTTACGGTATTGTATACAAAGAGGAATACATTAAAATTGGAGAATACAAAAACAAAATAGAGGATATTAGCAAAATAAAGAAGGAATTGGGTATAGAAGGTGGTATAACTGAAGTTGTTTCTTTTGATAGCGACCCTTTTTACAATCCTAAGGAGGTTGTAAAGGAATACGAAGATACATATGAAATTGCATACAAAGAAGTTACTAATAAACTAAATGAGTACTTGGAGGATGTTACAACTAGATATGATATGGCAAGGCAAGAAGGCATTGAGAGTGATGTTATAGCCATATCAATAAAAAAAGCTAAGGAATATTTAAAAGAGGAAGATATTGTAGCTATAATTCCTCAACTTAAAATAGCTAATGCCGAGTTGAAAAAGGTTGTAGTAAATAAGTTTGCTGTTGAATTAGAAAAGATCAAGCCAGATCTTGTAACGGCTAGCCATATGGGAATGAGTAATGCAGAGATTATATCAACCATTAATGAGGCACGGGCGTTGCTCCAAAAAGGTTCAATATCCGCTTCTTTTGAAAAACTAAGGGATACTAAAAATAAATTGAAATATATGTTGTCTTCAGTAAAGGAACTGAAAGAGAAGGCTAAAGAAGTAGATACTATCATTAATTCCCTGAAAAGTTTGAATGTATCAGTTGAGGATCTTGTGCAGATGTATGATGATGCAATTTCTGCTATAAATCAGACTAATTTAACATTAGGTGAGGCTTTATTGAAAAAAGCCAAAGAAAAGGTGTGGGAATATTCTGAAAATACTTTATTGAATATCATTGAAAAAGCTCAGCAAACAGAGAGGGATGCTAAAATCTTAAGGATAAATACAGATTTGATAAGTGAACAAATAAGGGAATTAACAGAATCTATTAGAAATAAAGATATAAAGAAATCCATTTTGCTAGCAAGGTCGCTTAAGATAGAAGAAGCGGAAATTATGAAGCACTTCTCTACGACATTGTCTGAAGAAGTGGGATCTATAATTTCTAAAATGGATAAAAATAAGCAAACGGAGTGGTTAAACAAAGCAAATGAAGTAAAGGAACTTCTCGATAAAGGTCAATATTCTGACGCTATAGAAAGAGCTAAGGAAATAAGGAACGAGTTAAATATACTTTATAAAAGTGAAGGCACTCAGTTTTTAGATGAACTGAAAAATGTAATAAATTTTATGAAAACTCTGAAGATGGATACTTCTGCGTATGAATCTAGTTTTTCTCAAATCATGGATTTATACAATAAGGAATTATATATAAATGCACATAGAAGTGCCGATGAACTCACCAATAAAATTCATAAAGAGGTATCAAAACACATAAGCAAGGAATTTACACTTGCTAAAATTGCCGTTATAGAAGCGAAAAAGGTAGGAGTTAATGTAGAACAATTTAAAAAAATGTTGGAAGAAGTTTCTCAACTAACGGAGAAAGGGAGTTACAAAGATGCAATGGACTTAATGATTAAAGTGAAGACCGATGCTGTAAAGGCAAGGGAAGCAAATCAACGTGCAATAAGTGAAGTTTCTAAAGTAGCTTCTATCATTTCAGATATAAAAAATTATGGTGTAAATGTACAACCATATGTTGCTAAGTTATATGAAGCAAAGGATTTTTTTGATAAAGGGGAATATGAAAAAAGCATTGCTTTAGCCAAAGAAATATACAATGATTCATTGAAGGATCTTAATACGCAAAAAATAAAGATCAAAATAAAAGAGCTTGACGACCGCATAAAGGAAATTTCTAGTTATGGATTCGATGTTTCTAACCTTCAAGAGATTATGAATAATACTATGAAACTTGTTGATGCCTCGGATTATGACGGTGCGTTATCATCAGCTGATTGGGGGCTAAAGGAAGCATATAAAATGATAAAAGAGGGGATACAACATAGATTAAGTGATTTAGAAAAAATCATTAATGAATCTAAATTGCAAGGAATTTACGTAGAGGATTCAGAAGAAAATATTAAAAATGCAAGAATTGCTTTAGAAAGTGGGCTTTATGACCAATCATTAGGGATCATAAAACAAGAAGAAGAAAATATTAAAAATATTCGTAGTGAATACGAAGCTGCAAGTAATGCTTTAAAAAACACAAAGGATGTTATCAATAGTGCAGAGGCCATTGGTGTAAATGTAAATAACGCTAAATCAATGGTAATAAAGATCAATGACCTTATCAAAAATCGCATGTATAAAGAAGCTATTAATTATTCTGATTCTACTATCAACCTCATTAAAAAACAGGCACTTTATCATGTGAATTCAGTAATAGCAAGCTTGAGCAATCAGATCATGAAGGCCAAATCATCTGGAAGAAATACAGTTATTGCCGAAAATATGCATTCTCGAGCATTAGCTGCCCTTTCTAAAGGGGATTTTCTTGAAGCTTTTAACTATGGTATGAGATGTGAAGGTGAACTTGAAACAGTTGAGCTTCAGTACTCTACAGCAACTGGAACAGTTTCACTCGCTGAAGCCAAGCTTAACGAGATAGAAAAAAGTGGAATAATGCTACCTCAGGCAAGGGCACTTTTAGATAAGGCAAAAGAAACACTTATGAGAGGGGATTATTATAGTGCACTAGATTACGGAATTAAGGTTGGAGATAATATAAACGCAACAATAGAAAGCGCTAAGAAGGCAGCGGCTATTTTGCAAAATGCTAGGGATAAGCTAACAGACTTGTATAAACTAGGTGTTAATATTGATAGTGCAGTAGAATATTACAACCGCGCTAAAGATGAAATGGGCAAGGGAAATTACGATGAGGTTATTGAATATTCCAACAAATGTACAGATGAGATAACAGTAATAATCAATAAGTTTTTATATAATACAGAAAATTACATTGACGAATTAATAAATCTAGCAGATGAATTTAAGCTTGATGCAACTTCAGGAAAACAATTGTACATTGAAGCAAAAAGCGTTTCTAACATGGGCAAATATGATCGTGCTTTAGAATTGTTCGATATTAGCAAAGAGAGATTGGAAACGTTATTAATAGACAAGCTTAACGAAGAACTTAATAATTTAAGGCTAAAAGTAAAAAAATTTGCCGATGATGGAATAAATCTGCCATTTTTAGAGAAGGATTTTGAAGAATTAAAGAACATAATAGATAAAAAACAAATTAAGGAATCTTTCCAGAAATATAAAGAACTTGATGATAAAGTAAAGAAAGAAATAGGGAATGTAATAAAAGCTGCTATTGATGAAATGAAAAGGTACATTATGTTTACAGATAATGCTGGAATGGATGTAACAGAATACATGGAATTGATGACTCAATACAATCAGAATTTATCAAATGAATATTATGATGGGTTGTATAGCAATGTAATGCAGTCTACACAGAAACTTTTGGATACCATTCAAAAATATGTTCTAGATAAATTAAATGAATTTTGGAACCAAATTGATTTTTCCAGAAAAGGGGGTTATTCTGTAAAAGATGCTGAAGCCCTTTATGCTTCTGCTAAAACTAAATTTAAGGACAATAAATTCATGGAAGCGTATGAAGATATCCAGAATGGTATGGCTATATTGCTGAAAAACATCGAAATGAAGAAAGAGATTATAAACTTGTCATTGATTGCAGAAGAAAAAATTAGGACGGCAAGCCATGAAGGTAAAGATGTCTCCAAAGCTATTGCTTTATTAGAATCTATTGAAAGTGCCCACCTTCAAAGCAAGACCGACGATTACCAGGAGATTGTGAATCAACTTATGAACATTACAAATTATATTACAGATAAACCAACAGTAGAGGAACCCCAAGAAAAGATCTTGCAGGAAAACTTAACGGTGCATAAGAAAGAGTTTATTTCAGGCACAGGTGATGGCGTTGAAAAATGCTTTGTTTGCAAGGGAGTTATAAAGAAAGGGCTTCCTTTGAAAAGGTGCCCTACTTGCAACACACCATACCATGAACCATGCATAGCAAGGGCAAAAAAGTGCCTTGTATGTAATGAACCTTATGAATAAATTTTCATTAATAAATTTAATCAGTTAAATATTAGGTTGATAATAATTAAAAAGTTTAGAATACAGATAATTTGCCTTCTATCACTTTTTTGTATATGTTTTTCATATTTTCTAGCTCGTCATTAGCAATAGCTTGGCAGTTTGAATAATATTTAGATTCTGGAACTCCATCTGCCATTAGCAGTTGAATATAGGCAATCTGGGGATAATCAATAGGCTTGCCTATTTGGGATAATATTTTAACGTATGCTTCTTTTATATCCCCTTTGCCTTCTTCTATACATTTTTTTGCTATTTCATTTGAAATAAGATTGTACAATTTACCTACATGCGTTACAGAATTTTTCCCAGCAGCCGCTTCCAAACTCATTGGCCTTGAAGGTGTTATTAACCCATTTACACGATTTCCCCTTCCTACAGAGCCATCGTCACCATTTTCCATTGATAAGCCTGTAACAGTTAAATAATAGATGCCTTCCTTATAATTATCTGCTGTGTTTATTTCTATTGATAATTCCCTTTTAGTAAATTTGGATAAATAATCAAGCAATTTTTCTTTAATTTCCTCTTTTGCAGATATGTAATGATCTTTATCCGGTACGTATTTGTCTACAAAAGCAAGAGCTATTGTTAAGTTTATTTTATCTTTTATTCTGTATCCCATTACTTTTACATCTTCACCTATTTCTTTATATTGCTTTGATAATACTTCGTTGATGTATCTTTCTGCTTTGTATACTATTGTTTCTGTTTCAGAAAAGGGAGCGTACCCTACCCCAAACGAGGTATCATTAGAAAGCAATTTTTGGCTTTCGTAAACACCTCTCAAATCAACAGAACCTTGCCCTATCTTACAATCTATTGTGAATTGATCTAAGCTAAGGTGATTGCAAACAGATAACAAGTATTCTTCTGCGGCTTTCATTGCAACTCTTCTATAAGGTAACCTTTCACCATTTACGGTGGTTGTAGCCCTACCTACAAGTAGGATATATATAGGTTCTAAAACATCACCACCACCGAATTTGGGAGAAGATTGCCCTCCTACTATCTGTGTTTCATCAGTGTTATGGTGTAAAATCCTTCCGTATTTTTCAATATACATTTTGCTTAAGGCCCTGCTAACACTTTCAGATATTCCGTCTGCAATACTATCAGGATGCCCTATGCCTTTTCTTTCTACCAATTCTACTTCTTGATTCTCAATCGGAACGCTATAAAGTTTTTCAATCTTTATGTTTCTTTCCATTTTAAATCCCTTTGAATTCATTAATAAAAAATTAGTATTAAATATTTTGTAGTTTTTTTAGAACAAATTTATAAAGCATATTATTTAATTCAACTAAATTTCCCTTGTAAATAAGGAATACATTACTTTGAAACCATACAATCTTTTATGCAACATTCTTATTATTTCACCGTACTCTGTAGGGGTTTCCCATTCTATAGAAAAATCAAATTCACCTACCTCTGGCTTGAATCCCATATTTTTCATTTCTTTTACTACATCTAAAGGCGCAATCCCTTCGCTGCTAAATTGGAATTTGACATATGTTTTCATTTTAGCTCCCTCAATTTCTACATTATATAATTATTGCGTTCTTTTTAATACTTTTGCTTTTTTATGTTTATATTGTTCAATATTATATTGTAATATACATTAACAACTAACCTCACTTATTATTATGTTTAACCCATTTTAAAAAATTGTTTTTGAATTTTTTTTATTCATACTGTATGAGATACCACGGATTGCTTAGCTGTGTATTGTCAGGTAAAATGAATAAAACCACATTGTGGAGACCAAAATTATTTAACATAGCCAAAAGTCCTAGGTTTATATAGATTGTAAATTCTTTCCATCCTTTATAGCCGTTTATTCCACTAATGTTTAGGTTTAAAATGATGTCTAGGCTATCACCTGCCTTAATATCACTAGATGGTATTGTGTAAGAAAACGCTCCACCTGTGGTGCTATTGTATGCATAAGCATCAGTGATATTATTTATAGATACATCCACGCTCCATTCATTTGTAAATTGCTCATTACTTGAATAAGAGGTGTTAATGAATAAGTTGCCGTTGTAATTTAAAATTGGTTGTACACTATTTATGTTGACTTCATTAGCAGATAAATTACCATAGAAAGAGGGATATTCATATGGCAATAATGATACTTGCTTGTTTGCCTGTTTTCCTGTTGAATCTGTCCATGATACAGTGTATGTCCCCGGTGTAAGATAAATGTAAAATGGCATCCCCGCTATATTTTTATTTTGGGTATAGCTTATAGAGAGATCCTGAACTGCATTTCCATTGGCGTAACTTTGTGAATTATAATCGTAATAAAAGTAATTGAAGGAATTCCCATTGTAGGAGGATATAGTAAAAGAGGTTGCGCTTATGCTTGCATTCACATTAACTTCAAGCATTCCCCATTCACCTGTATAGGAGGAAACGTTTCCGAAATTCTGTACGTACTGTAATTTGGAATTGGCTATAGCACTGAAGGAATTCCAGTACGTAAGGTTCTGGGCTGTGTAATTTAATGAGGTTATCCATCCATTCAACCCACTTAGAGTAATATTGTTGTGGGAACCACCTGTGATAACAAAGTGTATTGATAGGTTATTTACCATATTACCTTGGACTGTAGTGAGAAGCCTTGCAATATCTCCGCTTACCTCGCTTAGATAGGGTCCGTAATTTGCAGGGGCAGGGTTAAAGTGGAGGGAAGAAGGCCACTCATTTACTTCATCATTGTAATCGGATATTATACTCTGTAGATAGTTATTTCCGCTGGTTGTATTGCTAGTAACAAATATATTTCCTACAAATTTATGTAGGTATAGTGTTGAAATAAAGTAACCATTTCCTATGTGGCTATTGTTAAATGGCTCTATGTTATCTTTACCAAATAGGTTACTAGCATGCCATGTTTCTGAATAGCCTATAATAGTATATATAGGAATGGGGTGCCATATATTCCAAACCCATCCCCATATAGGTGCTGGGGTTGTGGATAAATTTAATAAATCGTCTATAGAATGCCATGTATTTATTATGGACCATTGCAAAGAGTATTTGGCATAGGTAGCGTTTAAAGTGTCCATAGATAGGTTCTGTTCATAATTGCTTATTTTATTTAATGTCATGTAGAGGGTTTTGTTTGTTGTTAGCATGGATAATTCATTTTCTGAAAAACTCATAGATAGAGAATAATAACCACTCTGTATATTGTTAGCTAGATTTTCACTGTTTAAAGAGGCAGATAACTTCAGTGTTTGGTTAAGCATGTAAGTCAAAGATCCTTCTAGTTTTTTTATTGATGCACTACTAATGCTTATTGCTTTGTCACCCCCTACTGCCCAGTTATATATTATTGATGGAAGGTTTTCTATAAAATTGACTACTGCATTCCAATTTAAAATCAGAAATACAATCAATAAGATAGCAGCTGCAATCCACCCTAATACAGGAATCCAAGAAACTGCCACTGCTAATAAAAGCATACCGGTCATTACTACGCCTATGCCTATAGCAACAATTGTTAAATAAAAAGCAGCGGTATATTTCCATCCTGCCTGCCCAGTTGCTAATATTCCCAATGCCCCTAAGATTGTTGTATGGTACTTTTCCATTATTGTACTTACTAACTGGGCTAACATAACAACACCTGCAATAATTACCATTGGTCCAGCACACGCATCTGCAAACTCATCTGCATCTACTCCTGCTAGTTCTGCTAGTCCTGGGATCTTCTCCATGGCAAATTCGGCTATGGTTAACAACCCTATAGCGATGTTACCTATATCTTGTATTGCGATTACTATGGACAATTGATTGCCTTTTAATAAAGATGGAAATTCTTCTGTTAAATTTATAAATCCTTCCCCAATTGATATTGGAGCCATTAATAATCCAACTATCTCCAAACCAGATGAAATATGGTCTAGTATACCAGAATTATCGGATATACCTTCATCGTCAATATAACTAACTTCTTCCTTCTGTTCTACAATTTGATATTGATTATCTCCTACCTTTATCATCTGGACATTATAGTGAATTATAATTACGTACTGTTGGGAAAAAGTATCCTCAACTGCTTGAACTGCTTTAGTTGTTAATTCCCCTACCTTTTCAATGATGTGTACAGTTTTTTCTATTCCATCAACAATCTCACCACTACTTGTAGAAATTGTTTCAGGGATGTTTGAAATGTTTATTGTTGTATTTAAAAAGGTATATCCTGGTTTCCATTCAGGGGAGTTTTCAATCATATAATCGTTGGATTCTTGCAGCAACCATAAAGTGGCACTTAAACGGATTCCCATCCACAGCGAATAGGTTTCTATGCTATCATCAATAGATAATGTGTGGCTTGAGTTTAGCCACTTTACAAACCCCTTATCCCATGCAATAAAACGCTCTAAATCAACAGGATTGCTTCTGTTAAGGTTATACAAATAACTTGGGAAATAATAACCAGTTAATGAGGAATATACTGATGCTAAATATGGCAACCATTCATTTTTAGGCACACCGCTCAAAAGGTACATCTGCAAAACCATGAAACTACCTAAATCCATTGAACCGTTGGCAATTATAGTGGTAGTTGTGTTGGTAGGCATATATACATCTAAAGAGAAATCACCTCCCATGTTTTTTGTAACTATGGACTTGTTTTCAATACTAACCATGGCTTTACCCCACTCTGCATTTTGGGGATTATAGAATATGCCTACCTCTACTAGATGATTTCCCGCAGGGACATTTGGTAGAACAATTTCCCCTGTTTTGTTAAACATATTTGGGTAGAATATACCCATGGACATTCCATCTAACATAATATTTATTTGGGTATTAGAAGGCAAGTTATTTGCCAGTATACCACTACCATTTAATATCTGGACACTTAAATTGCCGTATTCAGATAATAAATTGGCAAAATAATTTTGGAATATTGCTGGTTCATGCCCATTGGGGTATGCGTCTTCATACCCAAATTTTTCTACATTTGTAGAAGATTTTGCGTTATAATTAAAGTTGTTGGATGGCACAGTACTGTTAATATAGTTAAATACCCTCAAGGTTAGATTGAGAGGTATTGTAAAATTGTAACTTGATGGTTCTAAACTGTTTACACTTTCTGTTTCATAATATATTGATGCATTCTCTACAAATATATCATAAACTTCTGCACCATATCTGTAACCACCATAATTGTATAGGTCAGAAAAATCATGGGGAATTTCTACAATATTTGATGGCAAAATAGAGAAACTATTGTTAACTTCAAAATTTCTAGATGTGCTCGCTACATTGCTTACGTTTCCTATAAATGTGAAAGACTGCCCGAAAGAGGATAAATTTAGTGTAAATGGGTTCATAGGATTAGAAGGAACATCCTTTCTTGTACCAATAGAATTTTCCCCTATTTGGGAATACCACTCATTCCATAAGGACAGCACATTAACAGAATCTTTAGATTTTACACTTTTTATGTCTTTGTTCAAGGTTATGTTGGGAGTATTACGGTAAATTATTGCATCGTCAAGATATATTCCAAATTTTATTGCAATTGTTATAATGCTTGCTGAAAGTGGACCAGGTGTGCTTACATTATAATAATAATTTTGTAAAACATATTGTGCAATTCTGTTGACCAATCCATAAGTAGAGGCATCATATTTTACCCTGCTTTCCTGGTATATTAACCATGGCAAACTTTTTGGTATAATCATTGTAAGATCAGCTGTTTCATTCAAGTTTTCACCTGTCATTAAATTAGTTATTTTATAAGATACGCTTCCACTGCTAGTAATATAAGCAGGTGTTGAGGCCATTGCGGATATCCCTAGTGGATCAACATAACTGTACATCATAGGAGTTGTTCCAATAGTAAAAGAATTGTTTGTTACATCCAACGAATATTCAGAGAATAATATCTCTTTGGATAGATTATATACATCCATGCTAAAATATTTTTTTGCTAAGAGATTCACTTCCCAGAAAGGTAGGTTTGGATTATTGCGTACTGCTTTTATCGCATCATTTTCTGCTAAATTTTTTAATAATATATCTAAAGAATTAGCAGCACTGTTGATACTGCTTACAATAGAATTGGTATTATACTGAGATTTTTGTTCAGATAAATTGATTGAAAAAATATATACAACTGCAAATGAGGATAATACCAAAATAAGCACAGCTATAATAGAGAAGGGTATTGTAGCCAGTTTTGCATTTCTTACATTTAGCATATGTAATCCCTCATTTACAATATAATATATATAAAGTTGAGAAAAGTTTTATTTATATTTAATGTGGTAAATACCACAAAACTTTAATTGCTTAGTTTGTAGAGCATTTTTATTTATTTTAAACATTATAAAATGTCAATAATATAAAATGAAGCAAATAAAGCGTATCTATAAAATTAAATAGCTTATAGCAATTTTAGAGACCCTGTTATTTTATCTAATATTTTTTCTTCATCTGGCCCTATGCCTATGCATGTTATTGTCCCAGGTTCTATTTCCGTAAGGCCTCGGTCAGTTATTATAGAATATGGTACGTTTAGTTCTTCTGCTTTTTTGGATATTAAATACAACTCATCTAGGTTGTTGACTTTAACCACCACTTTTTTTTGCCCTTCATATATCCAGTTATCTAAAACTTTTTTATTTTTGCTGTAATTTTTCAATACCAATTCTACAGCAGCATGTGCAACTTGCGCAGCTGTTTTCCCTACAGACATGGGAACATCAACCCTTACGGCTATAACCATTTTGTAATTCATTTTATTCCTTTATTATCGTTGTTCCTGCCTTCCCTTCAATAGCACTTTCTAGATGTGTAATATCAGTAATTATTACTTTTTCACCACCGTTACTCAGAAAATTTATAGCTGCTTCTACCTTGGGTTTCATGCTACCATCTGGGAAAATTCCTTGTTCGTAAAAGGCTTTGATACCTTTGAGGTCTATTTCTGATATTAATTTTTCATCTGGTTTTTTGAAATTCAAGTACACGCCATCTATGTCTGTCACAATAATAAACGTTTTTTCACCTATTGCTGTTGCTAATCTTGAAGCGGCAAGATCTTTATCGATTACAGCTTCAATCCCTACATAATGATTGCCTTCTAGGATAACAGGTATTCCTCCTCCACCAGCTGCAACAATGATTTCTTCTTGATTTTCTCCACCAAAAATGAGTTTTTTTAACACATTGATTTCTACAATTCCTGCAGGCTTGGGGGAAGGCACAACTCTCCTCCACCCACCTCGTGCTTTATCTTCTTTCATTATCCATTTTTTAGTTTTCTGCAAAACTTCTGCCTCTTCCTTTGTATAGTATTTTCCTATGGGTTTGGTGGGGTTGTTGAAAGCTGGATCGTTCTTGTCTACAATAACTCTTGTCAGAATTGTGAGTGCATGTTTGTTCAACCCCAATTCACGAAAGTCGTTATCTAAGCTATTAGCAATAATATAACCGATTTCCCCTTCAGATTGTGCATTGCAAACATCTAGAGGAAAAGGTGGAAATTCATTAGCCATGGTTTCAGATAATGTTAGTAACCTACCTACCTGGGGGCCATTTCCATGTGTAATTACCAAATCATACCCTGCACTTACTAGTTTGGCTAGTACCTTGGTAGTGGAGGAAACGTTGGATCTTACTTCTTCTATAGTTCCTTTCTGGCCTGCCCTCAATAAGGCATTTCCACCCAATGCAATTACAGCTGTTTTCATATAAATTCACTTATAAGTGTATGCTTACAGGCAATAAATTTTTTTCTTTTACATATTTTATACCTTCTTCTACTGCAAACTTGTTTAATGCTATGTATTTATTTTTTGTACCAGTATAGAAGTGGCTCAATACTGGATCTATATTGCTTTCTTTCATCTTGAATAGAGAAATCATTGCCCCATAAACAATGGCATTTTGGGCTACTTTTGTATCATTATACATTTCACTTACTTCTTTAGGCAAAACAGATTTAAGCTTATCCGCCATGTCTGTTGAGGGTATTGGCACCACATTGATGTCATTTCTTCCTATTTCCCTGTTGATTATAGAGGTATTGTATATCAAAGTGCCTTTTTCTTTCAACAATGGCACGAAATCCATGGAGGGCCCATTCATTACAACTAATATATCAGGGTTGATAATCATAGGGGAGTCTATATTATCTTTGGAGATAATAACATAACACCTTACTTTTCCACCTCTTGTTTCTGGACCATAGGAAGGGGTATATATTACATGATACCCGTCCAACATCCAGTGGTAGGCCAAAAAATTCCCTAGGTCAAGCACACCTTGACCTCCTTGCCCTGACAAAAATATTTCCAATTTTTTCATTTTTAACACCTTTTTATAGTTTTACCTTTTTTCCTTATTGCTTTTCTATATTGAACTTATCAACATATGTACCTAGTGGAAAATAAGGCTGTATTTTTTCTATAGAATATCGCTTTGCATCAAGTATGCTCATTTTCCAATTTACTGAACATGTTGACAAAATTTCAACAAAGGCATAACCACCCATTTGCTGCACTTTGAATGCATTTTCTATTGCCTTATAAGATTCAAGCACATGTTTAACCATGTACCCTTTTTCAGGATTTTTCTTGTTTTCTTCTACCACCATAGAAACCCTTTTTACATATGATGCTCCGTCAACCCTTTGCAAAAGTTTACATATATCTATAGGATTTCCAGTTTCTTTTACATCTCTTCCATTTACACTTGTAGTGGTAACCTGTTTAGAAATAGTTGTAGGTGCCATTTGACCTCCAGTCATTCCGTAAATTGAGTTATTTACCAAAAAAACAGATATAGGGATACCCCTAGTTGCAGCCCATAAGGTTTCAGATAAACCTATTGCTAGTGCGTCCCCATCACCTTGGACAGTAAATACATTTAATTCAGGGTGGGTTAATTTAATGCTAGATGCAATTGCACTTGCCCTTCCATGTGGTGCTTGCACATGGTCCATATGGAGATAATTGTATGCAAGGACACTGCACCCTACTGAGTCAATCATTACAGATTTTGAGTAAAGGTCCAATTTATCAATAGCCATAGCTATTGCCCTTGTAATAGTACCATGTTCGCAGCCAGGGCAATAATGTGTTTCTACGTCGTTATTTAAGGATTTTAATTTTCCATTTTTTATTATGTACTCAGAAGCAGCCATTTTTATCGCCTCGTATATTTAATAATTACATCATATATTTCTTTTTCCGTGTGTATTATTCCACCAGCATGTAATGTGCTAACTACGTTTACACGCCCTTCTACCGCAAGCTTAACATCTTCTGCCATTAAACCTTGGTTTAATTCAGGCACCACAATTGTTTTCAAATGCGGAACATGCTTTTTGATTGGTTCGTATGGGAATGGGAATAAGGTTATAGGCCTGATTAAACCTACCTTAAAGCCATTTTCTCGAGCTTTTGTAACAGCGCTTTTAGCAATCCTAGCCTCTATTCCAAATGCAACAACGAGTATTTCTGCGTCATCAACATTGAATTCTTCAAACCTTAATTCATTGTTTTTTATTTTTTCATATTTTTCATATAGATGATTCTGGTGCCTCTCAAGCTCTTCAAGGTCTAAATGCAGGGAATTTAATATATTATATCTGCCCTTGCCTACAGCCCATGATGTGTCTATGTTTAATTTCTTAGGGGAAGGGAATATTATATCCTCTTTTATTTGCCCAGTAAAAGCGTCCATGAATAGCAATACAGGGTTCCTATATTTGTATGCTAGTTCAAATCCCAACTGGGGGAAAGTTGCCATTTCTTGTACTGTACTAGGGGCAAGTACGATTACCTTGTACCCACCATGCCCACCACCTTTGGTTACTTGAAAATAATCGCTTTGCTCAGGCCCCAAACTACCAAGGCCAGGGCCACCTCTGTTTACATTAGCTACTAGGAATGGAAGTTCCATGCCTACACCGTATGAGATTCCTTCCTGCATCAAGCTAAAGCCTGGGCTTGCAGTTGCAGTCATTGTTTTTGTTCCTGTTGATGCTGAACCTAATACATGGTTTATGGCTTCAATTTCACTTGAGGATTGCATAAAAACTTTATAATCGGGAAAATTATGGGAGATATGCTCTTTGGCAAAGGTTTCTGCTATTTCACTTGAAGGTGTAATAGGATACGCAAAATAAGCTTCCATCCCTGCCATTAATGCCCCGTATGCCAATGCTTCGTTGCCTTTCATATAAACCCTTTCACCACTAACGTATTCCATTTTATTCACCTGCAGCTTTTATTTTAATTTCTTGTATAGCGTAATCAGGGCATACATAATAGCATATTGAACAAGCCGTGCAATTTCCTTTAGAACCTTCATATTTCCACACAACAGGGTGATATCCATTTTTGTTAAAACGCGTTTTGTCTATGGAGAGGTTGCCAAAAGGGCATGAAACCACACAAATTTCACATCCCTTGCACTTAGCTTCATTTATTTCTACTATAGCTTTTGTTGACATTACACTCACAAAATACTAAATACAAAATAAGAATATAAAAACTACTCATCATTTATAATTACTGATAAAAATCTTTAAGATACTGGATTAAAAAAAGTTAAATTGTTTAAGGTGTAGAGATAGAATTGTACATTTCTGGAGAAAATTTATACCCATAATAGATTATTCCTGATTTTCCATCTTCCCCTATTTTTCTAAATACCATTTTTACAGGCATGCCTATTTTCAGGTCTTTTTCTTCAATATCTACAATCTGACCAGTTATTGTTATGCCTTCCTTTAGCTTTATAAGGGCCATGATATAAGGGACTTGCATTTCGAATCCACCCATAGGTTCATAAACAGAGGTAAAAGATTCCACAGTGCCTTCTCCAGATAGATTGTAAGGCACAATTTTATCAATTGACTGCCTTTTGCAATATGGGCAAACAGAACGTTTTGGAAAATATATCCTTCCACATCGCGTGCATTGAGACCCTTGAAGGCGATACCTGCTTTTTACTTCTCTCCAATATCTTGGAACTGCCATATAATCACCTCAATTAACCCTCTCTAATATATTAACTACTGATACAGAACCAATTCCACCTACTGTTTGAGTTAATCCCACACTTGCACCACTTACCTGCCTTTTTCCTGCTTCTCCACGCAGTTGAGATACTACTTCTACTAGTTGGGATACACCCACAGCACCATAAGGTTGGCCATGCCCTTTTAATCCACCAGATGTATTTATGCTTGGCTTGTCTCCAAGTGCATATTTGCCCTCCAATAGATTTTTACTAACCTTGCCTTTTTCTGAAAACATAAGATCCTCTACGGAAAGCAACCCAGCTATAGAATAGTTGTCATTGATTTCTGCAATATCTATTTTATCTGGGCTTTTATTTGAAATATCATACGCTTTTTTAGCTGCTAGTATTGTAGAATCAAATGAGGTAATATCTCGCCTATTGAACAATGCAATGGTATCTGTAGATACTACTGATGCTGAAACCTTTATAGGAGTATCTGTAAATTTTTTGGCTATGTCTAGTGGGCATAAAATCACCGCAGCTGCACCATCAGACATTGGTGCACAGTCTAGCATGCCTAATGGTGTTGCAACTGGAGGCGCTTTAAGTACATCCTCTATTGTTATTTTGTTTTGCATATGGGAGGTAGGATTCAATGAGGCATTTGCATGGCTTATTACACTCATCTGTGCCATTGCTTCTCTAGAAGTATTATATTGATGCATATGCCTTTTTGCGATAAGTGCGTATTGGGAAGCTTGCGTAGACCCTAGAAAAGATTCCCATTCTTGATCAGAGGTTGCACTAGTAATTTCTCTTGCTACATCCTCACTTACATCTGTTAACTTTTCTGCACCACCTACAACAACGATATTGTAATACCCTGATGCAACTGATATATAAGCCTGATGAAATGCAAGTGCACCAGATGCTTCACCTGCTTCTATTCTTATAGCTGGTAAATGGTCACTTGCCAATCCAGAATAATCTAAAAGCAAGGAAGCTACATTTTCTTGATTTATTAAACTTCCAGTAGACATTGTTCCTGCATAAAGAGCATCTAGATCAGAGGAAGTAATCTTTGCATCATTCATTGCTTTCAATCCTGCTTCTATTCCTATTTCTCTGAAAGACCTATCCCACAACTCACCAAATTTAGTAGAGCCTATTCCCACTATAGCTACCTCTCTCATTTAATCACCTTCATTTAGTATTATTTTGGTTCTATACTTTGCGTACATCGCATAATCCAACATAACATTCCTTTTAATTAGCCAATCTACAGTAGGTGCCTTGTTAATAGGGTAAGATAGAATGTTTTCATTGACAGTAATATCAAACCCATCACATCCTGCTCCAGACCCAAAGGCAACAACCATTATTCTGTCACCTGGTTTTGCTTTGTCTAATATTGCAGATAAAGCAATCATTACAGCTCCTGAATAAGTATTTCCTATTAAAGGGGTTAAAATTCCCTCTTTAACTTGTTCTTCTTTAAAATTAAGCATTCTAGCAACCTTAAAGGGATATTTCCCATTGGGTTGGTGAAAAATTGCATATGTATAATCTTCTGGCTTTGTGTTCATATGTTTCATTAGCATATTGGCGCATGAAGTAATATGCTTGAAATATGCAGGTTCACCGGTAAACCTGCCCCCGTGCCGAGGATATTTTTGGCCTTCCCTTCTCCAGAAATCAGGTGTATCAGTTGTATACGAGCATGTATAATTGATATCCGCTATAGTTTTTTCTTTTCCTATAAGGAAGGCTGCACCACCTGCTGAAGCAGAGTACTCAAGTGGATCACCAGGTGCACCTTGTGAAGTATCTGCGCCTATAGCCATAGAATATTTACACATATCCGATGAAACCAATCCCATAGAAACCTGTATTGCAGCTGTACCAGCTTTACATGCAAATTCCATGTCGGCAGCGGTCATATTAGGTGTTGCACCAATTGTTTCTCCTACAATCGTTGCAGAGGGCTTTACTGCGTAAGGGTGAGATTCAGATCCTACATAAATTGCCCCAATGTCTTCTGGATTGATATTTACTCTATCCATAGCATGTATAGCAGCTTGAGTCGCGATTGTAATTGTATCTTCATCTGGACCTGGAACGGATTTTGTTTGTATGTTCAAGCTCTTTCCATATGCTACGCCATCAATTCCCCATACCCTCCCAATTTCTTTGGGAGAGATTCTATACCTTGGGATATATGCCCCATAACTTACTATTCCTACCATATTTATACAAACCTCCTTAAAACTTTTTTTATATCATCAACATTCATATTTGTTACAGCAAAAGGGATATCCTCCATCATTGCCAACTTTATTGATAATTTATCCACTTTTTTAGGGGATATATAAATGACTGCTGCCGGTTTTAGAGGATGCACCCTAACAGCAATCATTGGAGAACGTCCATATTCAACAGAGGTAAATAACAATACCCTTTGGGTAGTTTTGCCATATAATTCAAAGAAATTGACCCATCCTAGTTCGAGAATAGCTTTTATGCTATCAATCATCGTATATCCAAAAACAAATTTTTTGTGGGATTCATATAGCATATGCCCGTTTAAGGATTTTACCAGTTCTTGTATTGTATAGTAATCCTTAAATTCATTTCTATCTAGTATAGAAGAAGGCAAAGAGTTCTGGGAAGTTATGTAACTAATATTTGGATTTTCAACTTGGTCAAGGGCATCTATAAATTTTTTTATGGTTTGTAACTTGGGGTTTCTTCTTCCCCTTTCATAGTCAGATACAACAGTGCGATTTACATCTAGCATTTCAGCCATTTTCGCTTGGGGGACATTGAAAATGTTTCTCCATTTTTTCAATGTTTTTCCAGGAAATTCTGACAATGCAATTTCTGATGCAATCTCTTTTTTTAAGTTGGCATCCATGAAATCATTGATGTCTTTGTGCTATATAAAATTGACTACTTAGAAGTTAGACAATTTACTATGATAGTTGTAATTGAAAAAGATAAATAGTAAAAAATTATCATAGATAATGTGCAGTTGTGGTCTAGTGGTTAGGACGAAGGCTTCCCATATTTATTGGAACAAGCCTTCTGCCCGGGTTCAAAAATATTGAAAATCCCGGCAACTGCATATGATTTTATTTCATAAAATTTTTGATATAGGTATTTCTGCTTTGTAATTCTACAAGGGACAATATGCATGGCTTGGGATTGAAATTATGCATTTTTTGAAATGCTGTCTGGCTCTGCCACGTTGATGCATTGATAAAAGTTACATTATATTTGTTTACTATTTCATGGTAATGGATATGTCCCGTTACAAATATGTCCGGTATTGAATCTATTATGTCCCATGTAGAGAATAATGGGCTTATTGGTGTTTTATTACCGTACATTGCTAAAAGAGACCTGCTTTTAAGCATATATTCCATACCAATTGTGGGAGTAGAATAGGTCATATCCTTTATGGTACCTACAAGGTCATCGAAGGTTCTTCCATGGTAAATCAATATTTTTACGTTTTCAATGTTGATTGTAGAGGGATTTGAAATGAAAATGCAATTTTCAGGGAAAATTTCCTGTATTTCTTTTGGTAATATTGGTTGTGGTTCAACTGGACGCACTATATCGTGATTACCTGGCATAAGGTATATTTTGATATTGGGATTTATTTTTTTAATCAATTCTGCTAATTTTTCGTATTGTTTTTCTATTTCTAATATTTCAAGGTCTTCTTCCTGATTTTGGTAAATGCCTACGCCATCTACAAGGTCACCTGCTATAAAAAATGCTTCCATTTTTTCTTTGCTGCCATTTTCCATAGGTATAGGATTGTTAATAAAATCAACAAGGTCATCCCACTTGGTAGATAAAAAATGCTTGGATCCAACATGTATATCAGATAAAAATCCTACTAACATTGGTTTAGAGGTTTTGTTAATATTTTTAAATTCTATGCCCGGATATATTATTTCATCTATAGTTATGAAATTGCTGTTTTGCTTTAAAGATCCTTTAATGCCTACTATTGAATCAGTAGTAAGAGGGTTTTTTTCATATACGTTTTTATTAACAATGCCTTTTATAAACCCTGTTGGGTCTTCCATGCTTATAATATTTTTTGTTGGATCACTCTGGTCTGCGGTTATGCTATATATCATAGCAATAATTGCAACGTTACCACCTCTTTTTTTTGCTGTAGATATGGAGGTTGTAAACCTCATAGAAGGCTTTTTGTTAATAATGTTTTTTATTTTTTCATACCTAGAATTGAAATATTTTTCATATGCATCGTTCACTTTTTCCCATTTGCCTTCAGGAGAGATGTTATTAACCATTATTTTTAATTCAACGCTATTTTTTACTGTTGTTGAAAATGAATTAATTGTTTCTGTAGTAACTTTATATATTCGGTTTTTCTCGCAGTATTGTAAAAGTTTTTTTGAATATTCTAATATATCTTTTTTAGATTTGATAATATTAAGGCTTTCACTATCCAGTAATATGCTTTTTTTGTAAAACATTTCTATAACTTCATTAGACATGTTTTGGGGCATCATTATTGAGGACATATCAACTTTCCATTAATTAATATTTTTTATTGCTTGATTTAAAGGGATTTTTCAATAAACATACAAAATAATAATTGCTAGCAAAAATTACATTCTTTGCAATAGCACCATTCGATAGAAAAAAATATAATATGATAATATAATATGAATAATTATGCATAAATTTTACAAAAAAGCGTTGATGAAGGGCATTGAAGATATGCCTTTGCGACTGCTGATTATTGTTATTGTTTTAGCTATAATTTTACCAATTATTTTCGAGTTGTTCATATCCTACGACAATAATTCTACATATAATAGCTCAATACAAACCGCATCTACTTTAGCTAATTATATCCATAATATTTATAGTTCCAATGTAAATTCTAGTATGAACGTACAGATTTCATTTCATAGTGGATTTTATACAAAAATAACAAAAGTGATTATAGGGGATTCACTTAAGGGGCAATATTCCTCTACCATAAGAGTATTTTTTAATAATAGGGCACCTCTTTTGTATGTTATAGATAACCCTAATGTTAAGGTATCTAGTTATGCTTGTAATAATACATGGCAAGGGCTTACAATAGGTGGAGACCAACAATATACCTTGCACCTTGTAGACGAACAACTTCCAAGTGGATATGGTTTCGGAACGTTTGTAGAAATTAGTGTAATCTCACCAACATCAACTTGCTGAATTGTTTGCTGGATAAACGAAGGTTTCATATTCAAGGTTACCGCTTACAGATAGTTCCACTTGCTTGATAACTATTATTGTACCAGAAATCACTTTGAAATATGGATGTTCCATATCTAATTTGTATAGTGTATAATTAGATACGTAAAAGGTATTGGATAGATATTCGGTTAGATTCCAGGGGTGGATATGTAATACGAAATAATATAACGCATAATTATTGTCCCATTCAAGTATAACGCTTTCATTGGTTATGTTAATTGTATAAGGATATCTCTGTGCATTAAAAGGTAGGGAATATTTCACTATGGTTAAAGGCAAGACAAGGCCTTGTTGAGAGGAGGAATAAACAATATTTTCTGTGTAATTGGAGGACATTGTTGATACTTTGCTAACAGTAACACCAATTTCAGTGGTTATCTGAACAAAAGAATTTGTACTTAGGCTGTTGTATACAAATACGTAAAATCCCATAACAGATAGTATAAGGATTACCACAACTATTGCAATCCATACCTTTGACAATATCCAATCAATCATTAAATCACCTCATATCCCCGATGGCCATACATATAACCATATATATCCAGTTTGGGAACCTACATTGCACATTACACTGTATGCAGTTGTTGTTGGTGGAATTTGGGAAGGTGTAGACAACTTTGTGTATGGGTCTGAAAAGAATAGTATATAAGGTGTATTTTTGGGAGTATATCCATTGGGAGTATAATAGGCAAACAACGCATAATAATAGGGTACGATTTCACCCATGTTGAAAATGTAATGTATTTGGCTTTTCATTACAGATAACCCGGAAGAAGGGATCCCTTGATAGAGAAGGTTTAGGTAAATTCCTATGAGTTGTTCCACACTGTTTGTCCCATTAATGAAAATTTGGGCATTGCCTTGAAAATAATAGGTTTGGTTTATTGTATCCATTAAGGCAGAAGTTAGAAAATTTCTTGTGTATTCTTGCTGTACAGTGTAATTTATTTCTGGTGTTACTTTCAAGTAAAAAGCAGTAAATGATATTAGAACTGCGGAAGCTATCAACATCAACATAAAAAATATAACTGCATCAATTAATGCACTTTGCGCTTTGCATTTCTTTTTGTTAATAAATAGATGTGTCCCATACATATATTTCCATCACCCCTAAGTCCACCACATTGTTTTTAACCTGTATGCTCACATCTGTAATTACTGAAACTATTGTTATTTGAGAGGTTGAAGTTGGCAGTGCGCTGCCAATTTTCCATGTTTTATTTGTTATTTGATCAGTTATTTTTATCAAAAATTTACCAGGAGGATGCATATTGCTAGTTAAAGCGGAATCATTGTTTTGCAATTGGTTTAGTTTGTTTATATCAAAATTACCAGATATTATAGTTCCATTGTATGTTCCATTGTAAAGCAAATATGGTGAGTTCCTTATTGCGCTTTCAAAGGTATAAGTAGCACCTAATAGATTGTCATAGCTTTGGCTTCTGTAATACAAGGTTATTGTATATATAGTAGATATCATAAATATAGTAATAGCTACGATCACAATTGCCGCGGTAGGCAATTCTTCAAAAAACCCTGTTATTCCTTGTTTTTTTGATTTTTTTTTATGCATTTTCTATTACACCAAAAAATATAATTATTTAAAAAGTTAAGTTTTTTAGCTCCAACTTATCCATGGCATGCCGTAGTATGGAGAGGATGAATCTGTGCCCATATAGAATCCTATTGTCATGTCAATGTTTAACGTTGTTGGTGGATTGTATGGGTTGGTTATGAAGGAATATGTGTAAATAGTCTGGTTCCCCCACACTATTTTGTTAGACCCTGGTCCAGATACGTTAAACTCATATGTAACGTAGAAGTATGGGTAAGTAGAAGGCGTATTGCTATTTCCGAATGGATCTGTAAAGGCACTTGTCGGCAATGGAACTTGTACACCAGGGCCAAAAGCGCCGTTAATGGGGAAGAAATATTCACCGGATGCATTGAATGTTCCATCGTATTCAATCAACGTTGTGTTTTGGCCATTTAATGGATCGAAATATGAAACTTTGATGTAATCCATATGTTTGTAATATATTGTGTTGTTGTATTGGGCAGGTGTTAGCAAATCATGAACTGTTAAAGTAAAGTTTGTGCTCATGTTGACGCCTACATATACAGAGGAATTGGGGTTGTAGAACAATGCAGAGCTGAATGGATATAACGTTACCACTTTAGTTGTTGGGGAGGTTAGTGTGTATACTGGTGAGGGATTATTCCATGTTACCGTATATGTACCAGGGCTTAGGTAAACGTATAATGCATTGCCATTGTTATTTGCCTTTATGTTTATAGAACCGGAAGCATATCCATGTATAATTCCTGATTGGTTGCTGTATTGATAATAGAAAGATCCTCCCTGGTTTGAAGATATTTGAACATTAACAGAGTTCAAGTGGGGGTCTAAGTAAATAGGCAACATTGCTAAGTTTTCAGTATAACCAGATGCATTGCCAAAGTTTTGTACATAGGATAAGTTTGCCTTTGCACCTAACATCAACTTGTTCCAATTGCCTAGATCAGCACCAGCAACCTGTAGTTCTTTTGCCCAATGAGGCAAACCATGCCCGTGTTGTGTTGCAATGATGTGCTGATCAGGTGCATATATAGCAAACGAAACATTCAGGTTCAATGCAACTGTTGAATTCACATTCAATAGCAAGTTTTCTATATCTCCAGTTGTTTGCATTAGGAATGGGCTGTTGTTACCTTCAAGGGCTAGTTGTGGATTCTGGATACTATCATTCACGTTCATTATTCCACTTAAGAAGGAGGATGCTTGGGTAGCATTGCTCTTTGAAGATGTCCCATTAACAGAAACATAAATGTTTCCAGCGTAATAATGAGTATACGTTTGGCTGCAACTACTTAGCAATCCACTGCTGCTAACAGTTACACTGTTTTGGAATCCCTTTGAAAGCTTTCCTACCGATACGGATGTTGGGCTATTCTTAGAAACTAAATCTGCCACTGATTCCCAGAAATTGATAATGCTCCACCTAGTAGATTTTGCATAAAAGGCATATTGATATAATGTAAAGCTGTAATCTTTTTCCCAGTGAGTAGAGTTCCAATATGCATTTGCAATGCTTTGGTCTGATGTAAATACAGCCACATTAGATAATGCAAACATTTCACCTGCGGCATTAGCTGAACTAGCGAAGGCTTCTCCTGGGCTCATTGAATTTATTCCTGCATCCATTAGCAAGGTTTGATGAAGGTCTGTAGAAAGGGAATTTTCTAAATTAACGATAGCACTGGATGTGACAGATGGCGAATAATCGCTACAATCCCCAAACAACATATCCATGAACTGGTTCCAATCGAATATTATCCATATTATTAGCACTGCTATGGCAACGATGAGCAACACCGTAGCTATTGTACTCAATATTGCCGCAATCGCTGCAAAACTAGCGCCTAATGATGTGCCTGCAAGGAAAGTTGTTCCTATAAAAGATAGCATGCTAGCCATGGCAGAGAATGCACCATACAAAGCAAAATACCACATAGCAGAATTAAGATTAAACCCAAAGAATAGATCAAACAAAGCCTTAGCAACATTTCCATGATCAATCGTCAATTCTTGCTGGAACATTTGCACAACCACAGCAACACTTGCTATTACATCTGCAACTTGGGTTATCATTCCCATGACTTCATTCTGCAATACACTTATTACATCACCCATCATATTAGCTACGTCTGGCAAATTCAAGAAATTAGCTAAATCTTCTACAAACTGGGCGTCTTGTATCAACGTTTCTACAGTGTTTTTGAGCAATGTTGCAACTTGTGTTGGGCTTGTCCAGTTGTTGAAATCAGACCATTCCTGGACAATGTTTAATGTATCTGTGAAGGCAGAGACACCTTCTTGGACAATGTTTATTAAAGAGATAATACCAGATAAATCAGTTTGTATAAAGTTGTGTATTTCGTTCCATACACTAACAGGCAATATGGAAAATACACCGTTTCCTCCTTGGATGAAGTACATCGCAGTATTATCTACTAAGTTTATAACGTCTCTTATCTGGAACATCAACCTGAATATTTCTGGCATATTACCATAATTATCGAATATTCCAATAAATTGCTGTATGGTGTTTGACCAGAATGTATAGCTATTGGTAATTTTAGAAAACAATCCTGATGCAACTTGGGATATTGTTTCATTTGGATACATGTAATATTTTAGCAGATACAAAGCACCTACAGTTGCTGCCCCTAATAGCAATGTTCCTCCAACACCTATTTTGGATTCAATTGTCTTAATGAATGATATACCTTGTTCTATTTGCCCTTGGTAATTGTTGATCATGCCAAGGAAAGAACTCCATGAATCGTTGGCATAAAACAGATATTTTACAGCAATTACTGCTGCAAAACCAATGTACCCTAAATTACCATTCAACCCTATTTGTGAAAAATCATTTTTTAAGGTGTTTAGCTCTGTTAAATAATTAGATATGCTAGATAAATAATTCCCCCAACTTTCGTTATCGTCGAATACAAATTTACCCATTACAACAGCGGCTAATCCTGCAAATCCATTGATCCCTAGGTTTTGTAATTGGCTTTTTATGCTTGATATTTGAGATAGGTACGAGGTGGCTTGGTTTATGTAATCGATCCATGTCATGTTATTTCCAAGTATGAATTTGCCTAAAACCAGTGCACCGAAACCCCATATATTGGATATCCCTAGGTTTTGCAAGCTAGACATTATACTATTTATATCGCTAATTCCTGTTGATGAAACCCATGAGAAATAGCCTGCCCAATCAGAATTAGGCATTAAAATAAACTTCCCTAAAATAACGGCTGCAAAGCCAGCAACATTGTTTATTTTCCATTGTTGGAATGCTCTGTTAAGGTTCATTATAGCGGGCATCCAGAAAGAGGTAACATTGCTAAGGAAATCAGGCCATGTTACATTAGATGCTATAGTATATTTTGCTAAAATCAATAATCCAAATCCCCATGCGCTACCTATTCCCAAAGTAGAAAAGTCAGATTTCAATTGAGATATTTCTGGTAAATAGGTATTGTTTACAGCGTTTAAATATGAACTCCATGAACCAGAGGGATCTACAAAGAATTTACCTATTGCAACTAGCCCTAGGCCTAGCCAAAGGTTGCTTACACCTAGCCCTTGAAGTTGGTTTTCTATGGATTGTATTAAGGATAAGAAATTAGATGCATCATTTAAGTATTGAGACCAACTAATATTTTGTTCAAATGCAAACTTGTATACTGCTAACGCAGCAAGGCCGAATATGCTATTAACACCAAGCCCTTGAAGTTGGCTAATGATGGTAGATATTTGAGAAGTATAGGAAATAAGATTGTTGAGATAATCGGACCATGACATGTTATCTGCGTAAACGATTTTGCCGATTAAAACAGCTGCAAATTCAACAAGATCATTTGTATTGGATATTCCTAGCTGTGAAAAAACAGAATCTATATTGGAAATCAATATAGAAATTTCATTATAGTAATATGATACATTGTCTGGCAATATATTTTCTAAAAATTGATCTATTGATACCCCTTGGCCTTCTTCATAATATGCCATTAACCATGCCATCATACCTATTGCACTATCAGGGACACCAATACTGTTCAATACACCAGTAATTATTTGGGTAGCGTTTTGCCAAAATGATATGTTGTTGAATATTTGTTGTGCTATTTGGGTTAAATTATAGGTTGGATAATCCATTATCCATGTTAATGTTAAAGAAATAGCCGAAGGGATTTTCCCTCCAAATTTTGCATATAAGGAATTATAATTGGCATTAACATAATTTTGCATTTGGTTGTACATTGATAAATATGCTGGAACTGTATCCATCATACCCATGAATTCACTGATCAATCCAGATGGTGCAGCAAACCCTTCCATATAAGACATTGCAGTATCTATGCTAGACGCATCTGGATAATTTATGGGTATGTTGGTTAGGGTGAAGGTTATTTGCTGCAATGCCTCTTTAACACCATATTGCTGGTTTACATATATCATTGTATGTACAATCTGTACCCATGTATCGATTGAAGCAATAATGCCTTCAATCATTGAATAGCCATTAAAGCCAATTTCAAATGAGGTAGATAGTTCATTCTGATTTAAATATTGAACAAACCCATTAGCCCATGTTAAATAAGATTGCAATGTGTTATTAAGTTGAGTCTGGGTTGTAGAATTGTTGAAATAGAAATCTACTAAGCTTGGAGGGTAGGGATAACCCATCAGAGAGGCAAACAACTTAGATAATTTAGATAACCACAATACCCTAGGAACATTCTGTAAATAACTCATTTCCAATGTCCATAATCCCTGCATATTTAGGTTGTTGGTTGTATTTATTTTAAGGGAATATTGCCCTGAATCAGATATGTTTATTATACCCATACCCTCTTCCATTCTTCCATTGGGATACATTATAGATACAGTAAATACGTTTTTTCCAGTAGGTACGTTATTCAATGTAATTGCATTTGAAGGCGCAAACATTCCCAGTTCCATATTGTTAATGGATACATCTATCATGCTACCCCTTGGCAGATCCCTTGCGTATAACCCACTACTATTGTATACTTCCAAGGTAACATTTGCATTTGGATCAAGTATTCCTGCAAGCTGGGACAAAAATACACTTGGATTATGGATACTTGGTGCCTGGGATATGTCAGTCATACCATTATTGACAAACATATATGCCCTAGTGAGCATGTTAACGTTATAAGTCGTAGTATATGACGCAGGGGTTGATACATCAGATTCCGATGCATTGATTGTAAAAGAATACCCGTGCACATTGATATCGTATACATTAGCAGGGGAGTTTATTTTATAAATAATATTTGTGAATGGAGGGGAGTATTGATATAAAGATATTCCTATGGAAAGATTGTTGAGATTAATCGAGGTTTCAACGTTATAGCTTCTAGATGTGCTTGCTAAATTGTTCATAGACCCATTGAACATGAAAGCGCTGTTGAATTGCGAAAGATCTATTTTTATGTTGCTTATAGTAGAAGGAAGAACATAACTTGTGCCATATAATAAATTATACACTTCAATTGGGTTTAAATTGGCTCTTTGGTTCTGGGTCATATGTTCCAAAATACTATTTAATTGTTGGTTGCTGCTTGTCCTATAAACCATCGCTTCTGTCAAGTATAGAGATAAGTTTAAAGCGTTTAATACATTGGTGGGTGTAGGTGCAATTCCAGAAGAGGCTTCAGCTTGCAAAATTATGTTGACAATCCTGCTTGAAATCCCCAACGGTGTAAAATCATATCTTATTAAATTTGAATCGACAAGCAAAAATGAGATTGTGCTTGGAACCACTTCATTTATTGCAACAGTTGCATACATTTTGTTGCCAGTTTGCACATTTACAATCTCTATTGGGACAGATCCTGTTAGCCTGATATAAACAGGTGTCCTTTGCTGTGTGATCATGCCTAAAGCATTTACACCGTTGTAGTTATATGGGACGGGGCTTGTACGCAACGAAACACTGTTTGGATAACCAGGTATTGTAACTAAATATCCATTGATGTAAGCATTGTTATTACCAAAATTTTTCCCTAGGTTTTGTAGAAAAATGTTCAACGCTTCAGTATTCAAAACCCAGAACTGGCCCTCGTAGGAAATATTTTTGATAGAGGTTAGCGCGGCATTAATTGCCAAATTTTTTATAAAGGTTTCTTCAGATTGTTCTGTTGCAGTTATACTTGTAGAATATTGATTGTTGTTGCTTTGAATCCAATGATCTTGGATTACACCCACATAGATTATTGCAAACGATGATAAAATTAAAATAATTACTGCTATTAGGGAAAATGGAATTGCCCCCTTATTGGGATTTTTTTGATTTTTCATATTTTACTCCTCCTCACATTAAAAATTTTTAAAAAATTATTAAAAAAGGGTTTATGTAAAGGTTTATGTAAAACCGTTTGTAACTACAACTTGTGTTGTTATTGACCTTGCTACTGTACCAGTGTACTGTACAGTTATATACATGGTGTAGGTATAAACATTTGGTTCACTATAAGGGGATATTGTTACTTCGTAATACGCGTTGTAGTTTGTGCCACTTATAGATGAACTCTGACTTGCAGTAACACCACCAGTATCTACACCATACCCACTTATAGTTACAGATGCTCCTACTATCGCTTTGCCATCAGTTCCAATAGCTACGACATCAAGTTTTACAGGGGCGGAGGTTTTAGACTGGAAATTTATTGCGTTTGTATATTGTCCATTCACGTAGGTAGATACACTGCTCAGGTTGGGTTTTTGTAATGGCAGCATGAAGCCTACCAATATCGCTATTGCTATCGCAGCTATTATAACCATTATTATTAAATACAATGGTAACCCTTCCAACGCACCGCTTTTGTGCCTGTTATATCTATAACTTTTCATTTCATTGCACCGTAGTTAATATCTTAACACATTGTATCTATATAATATTTTTTTGGTACTTACCAATTTAGTTACTAACAAGATCTCAAAGAAATATGATGAGTACATGGGGAAAAGAATAAAAAGGGGCATTTTCAGATCTAAGAATGGAATACAGATACAAGCGGATCTCAATGCTGCATATAACATAATAAGGAAGGCAGTTCCTGAAGCATTCGCAGACGGAATAGAGGGTATAGGGTTATACCCACTAAGTTTAAGCATCCCTGAATTTACGGGGATGATAACTTCCAAAGGTGGATGTTAACATGGTTAACAGAAACCATAACCTAGATTCTTTGATAAATAACACCTTCTTGAGATCATTTCATTTTCTTTTATGAATATCTGACCAGTTCAAATAGCTTTTATAACCTTCATGACGTTAATAACCAAGTTCAATTGAATGGCTTATTCTTTTTGAGTACATTTTCGTTGAATAGAAAATACTGTTTTATTTTTACCAGCATGTCTAATAATTTATAAACACCTTATTGTTGTAATCATAGTAACTGTTGGGCATTATAGCATATCTTATTCCCCTGATATATATGCAAAGTTTTTCTAAAAATAAGAAATAGATTTTTTAGTTTGTTTTATTTTTATTGAATAATATAATATGTTTACTGATACAGTTAGAAAGATTGAAAGATTAGTTATTAAATTTTACCAAACAAAAAATGCTAAACATTAGTTAATTTGGTTTAAATGTATTAATAAAATTAATAAACACCTTAGTTATGTGTGTATAAGAAAGAGGTTGTTAATGAAGCGAAATTCACGAGTATGGAAAAAGAGAGGGCAGATGAGGTGGAAGTGGAGAAAGAAAAGGATGAGAAGAAGAAAAAGGGAACATAGAAAGCAGAGAGGATAATCTTCTCAACTTTTTTATTTTACCTGTTTGTGCTAAGATATATAAACAACTAGGTATTGGGATGCTAGAAAAAAGGATTTTTTATATTTTTGTAGCTACTTTTTTTGTACGCATGGGTTTTGGACTTATGCTTTCTACCTTCCCTACATACATACTTTCTAATACTGCACTTCACCTTTCGGATTATGGGGTTATATCAACTTTGAGCCCTCTTGCAGAATTATTAACAGTTCTTTTTTTTGGTGTGTATATAGATACCCATGGTAAAAAGAATGTTCTTGAAATTGGAATGTCCTTTGCCGTTATATCCATGGCTGGCATATCATTGAGCAACAATCCTTTTTTAATTTCACCTTTTATTGCATTGAATGGTGTAGCAGGGGGAACTGTGCTTACCTCTTCCCTTGCAATGATTGTTGACTTGACAGAAGTAACCAATAGGGGAAAATATACGGGAATGTTTGATTCCATGAATATACTGGGTTGGGCAATAGGATATGCAATAGGGTTTATTTATTTATCAATACACCTTACTTTACCTGTTTTGTACTTTATTGCTTCAGTGTTGTCGTTTATATCTTTGTACTTTATATCAAAAATAGTATACAGGGAACATCTGTCTGAAGGGTATCACTTAAACAAATTAAAAACAGTTTTATTTACAAAAGATGTTGTTTATACCGTGTTGCCATGGTTTATAATATATATGTTTATAGGATCTTTCCTTATTTATCTGCCTGTTGGAGTCATTGGGCTTAAAATACCTTTATGGATCATTGCATTGGCAATTATCATAGGGGGTATTGGGATTATAGAGTTACAACGTTTCTTTGGGCATTTGTCTGATTCATATGGAAGGTTTAAAATCATGATTATAGGCGCAGGTGGATTTGTTGGATTATTTATAGGGATATTGCTTTCAAGGGTTTTTGGATATAATTATTACGTTATTTCTTTAATAGGTATATCGGGAATTTTGGCACTTGCTTTTGCACCCTCTTCACTTGCTTCATTAGGGGATTTGTCTAATAAAAAATTAGGTGGGACAACAATGTCTTTGTATAGCTTTGTTATAAGTGGAGGAATGATTATAGGGATACCAAGCACTTCAATCATTTACACCTATTATGGATTAACAGGTTTGACTACGTTCTTTTCTTTGGCAGCCATGTTGATGATTCTACTTTTGATCCTTAAATATAGATTTGAAAAATCACATCCCATTTAAAAAATCATTTGAAAATGAGGTTATGTTTAAAAAGTTATTTTGTGTAAACGATTTTTTTAATGGAAGGCCTTTTTTTATAGAATATTTTGCTACCACAATTGGGGCATTCCATTCTAAAGCCTGCTTCCATACGCATTTCTTCTTTGCATTTTACGCATCTATACATGTTCAGCTTCACCTTTAACTTCTTTTTCTACAGATTCTTCTTTTACGCTAACTTCTTCTATTTCTTTATGTATAGCTGTAGGCATTGCATACAGATACGCACTCGATGCAATCGTTTTTCCACATTTTTTGCAATACCACACACCAGAGGATTTCCTTACTAACGTGTCGTAAGAACAATGTGGACATGTATATTTATCGGGTAATTTTTCTATCTCTAAAATTCTCTTCCTTACTTTTACACCGTATCTAGGACCAAATTTACCAGTTGACTTGACTTTTTTTGTTCTTATTGACATTTTCATTGCACCCCACATGCTTGCTTAACTTTTTCCCTTAATGATTGATGTATGTTCTTATTAATTTCTAATATGTTATATAACTCTTCTGTTTTAAAAGATCCTCTTCCGCCTTTTTGCATTGCTCTTATATCACCATTTTCATCAACACCTACTGTAAGCCTAGCATCGGCTATTGTTTCTTCTTCTAACGTCGGATCAACAGATATGAAATCACCTATTTTTACATAAGTTGATTCAACCGGAAGGTGATCAATTGGCAATGTATCAGAACCAGAAAATTGCATATTAAATTTTTTATAGGGTATTTTTGTCGTCATCAACGCTGCAACTGATGCTAAGAAAGAGGCATCAAACAAATTTCCATCGTAATCAAGGACGTGTATATCTATATAAACCATCCATACCTTTTCCCCTGGAACAATTGCCAATTTTTCAGTGTTGACCATTTTGGACTCTCTAATGCCTCTATCTACAACTCTAGCAATTTCTACAGCTTCAGGAGAGGGCGGTCCACCTTCAAACATAGGAGAAGCCATTGGTGTCAATTCAACGTTGGTTGTTAATATCCCAGCATTGGGCGTATCTGGAAAAGGCACTGCCGGTTCCATTTTTATTCCGGCAATAAGGCTTGTATCCCCTAAAGAGATTTGTGCAGAACCGTCTGCGTTTGTAATGATGTTTGTTAATAAATCAATATTTCTATATTCATTTAATTTTCTGTTGTCAATCCTCATTCCTTTCTTGGCAAAATTGATTATTTTTTCTTTGACCATACTATCAATAATTTCTTCTCTCATAAAAACACCTCATACATTTTCTGTTTCAATATCATCGGTTTTGTATTTGCTTTTTAATGCTTCTTTTTGCATTTCGTAAACCTGCATTGCACCTTTTTTTGCAAGGTCAATGGAGTATTTAAATTCCTCTTCAGTCATATGCCCATCCATCTGCAAAAGTGCAATTTGGCTAGTAGAGGGAACAAAGGCAAAAGGAAGATCAGCCATTCCAAAGTTATCTTCTTCCTTTCTTAAATCAAGTGCTATTTTTCCATCTATTTTTCCAACTGCACATGCGGTTATTAGATCTTTCATTGGGACACCTGCATCTGCTAAGGCAAGGCTTCCTGCAACAATAGCAGCGCATCTAGTACCGGCATTGGCTTGAAGGACTTCTACGTAGATATCAATTGTAGCTCTTGGATATTGCTCCAGTATCAACACACTTTCAAAAGCCTCAGATAAAACTTTTGATATTTCCACTGAACGCCTATCAGAACCTGGCCTTTTCCTTTCATCTACAGAAAAAGGGGCCATTGAATACCTACACTGTACAATTGCTTTTAAGGAATTTTGCATATGCTTAGGTTTTGCTTCTCTAGGGCCGTAAACGGCGGCAATAATTTTATTTTCACCCCATTCTACATAAGAAGATCCATCTGCTCTTTTTAGGATTCCAACCTCCATGCGTATTTTTCTTAACTCTTCTAAACCTCTACCATCAATCCTTTTTCCATCTTCGTTTATAAGTTTCGGAACATTTATTGCACCATCGCTACTCATTTTTTTTCACCATTTTTTGTTCTTTCCAATTGTTTAAAATGTTTTTTATTGTATCTGTTAGCCCATTCCTTTGAGCTTGAGAATCTATTATTTCAATAATATGTATAGCTTCACTTATTTCATCAATATTCTTACCATCTATCCATATAACACCGTTGTTTCCTACAATAATGCGGCAATTTAAATATTCTTTGATCATAGAGATCATAGACCCGCTTTTTCCGATTACTCTAGGAACTTTGGAAGCAGGTATAGTAATTGTTATGCCCGACTCAATTTTCTTCTTTTCTACTTTCCCCATTTTTGTCATTGAAATTGTTATGTGTTTAGTTTCATCTACATGGCTTACTTCAGCTAGTACAAGATCACCCATTTTGAGGAATTCAGTCAATTCTTTTTTTCCTATTTTCCATGGAACATCATTCACGTGCAAAAAAGCCGGATAAATAGAATTTATATCAACCATCCAGTTGGAATTTGCAACCTCAGATATTGTACCTATTACGATATCACCTACGTTTGGGAAGTATTTACTTTTTAAAGGAATTACATTAACATAATTGTTTTTTATTGATTTTATGCCCATATAGTAGGAATATATATCATTACCTACGTAATAAGCCCCATTGCCTATTTTCATACTTTTATTCCCTACTAATTCCCCAGGTAAAACGAGTACTCTTTTCTCTTTAATTTCATTGTTATCTTCAGACATAAAAATATCACTTTACAACTTTAATTTCACACGCACCATGGAGTTTGTCATTTATTTTCTGAATAAAAGTATTTTGCATTCCACCAGGTATTTCTACAATAGCACTCCACGATCCATCATTTAGCCATTCATCTTTTAGGATTTTCCCACTGCTTTTTATTTCATTAATAACTTTTCCGTAAAATTCACCTTTAACTTTGATTTGAATTTTAGCTTTATCGAATTTAAGAGGTAACAATACTCTTAGTTCTTTTAAAATTTCCTCTATTTGAGAGTCAATTTTTTTGAATGGATCTATTTTGACTTTTAACTCAGATAGAGCTTTTTCAATCCTTTGTGGTGGATGAGGTGCACCAGTATGAGGATCAACGGAATTTATAGATATGTACTCAATTATTTGCTTTTTCTTTTCCTCCATTAATGCCCTTCTTTGTTCCGTTGTTAATTGAACTTCCCCTTCCCTAATAATTTTTAATACGATTTCTTCATAGGGGGATGTTCCAAATACTTTAACAACGTTCTCTTCAGCAGCTTTTTCACCTTTTCTTGCATTTTTGAATATTATATCACTTGCAAGAATATCTGAAAGAACTACGCTTTTCCCATCTTTAACCATCTGTACTGCTTTGGGGTCAACAAGAACTTCGAAGTGAAGATCTCCTTTTGAATACCTTGCAATAACCGCGTCATCTACATTTACCATTAATAAGAACCTCAATATTAAAATGTTAAATTGGTTATTTAGTATTTTTTCTTTTATTCAAGTATTTTTGAACTTCATCATCAGCCAATTGCCTATATTTCATATCTTCTTCTATTACTGCCATTTCTACGTTGATTATAGCCTGTTGATTTTCTTCAGTAGATTTGGAAAAAGCTTCCAGGCACATCATTATTGCATCATCTAAGGACATATCTTCTTTGTATTTCTGTTCAAAGTAATCCATAACTACGTTTCTATTTCCACCTATACTTGTTGCTTTGTAAGCGCTGTAAGAACCGCTTGGATCTGTTTCGAATATATGCTTTCCTTTTGTATCGATTCCACCAATAATGAGAGAGGTCCCAAATGGCCTTACTCCGCCATATTGTGTATATTGTTGCTCATAATCGCACACTTTTTTAACCAATACATCCACTGGGATGTTTTCACCGTATGTAATTTTGTTCATTTGCGATGCAATGCGTGCGTAGTCAACAAGTGCCCTAGCATCTGCCATTAATCCAGCACTTGCACATCCTATATGGGAATCAATTTCACATAACTTTTCTATAAAAGTTGGGTCTATTAATTTGCTATTTGTTCTTTTTTCAGCGATAAACAGTATGCCATTTTTGTATATTACTGCAGCAGTTGTAGACCCTCTTCTTACGGCTTCTCTTGCATATTCTACTTGAAATAATCTACCATCAGGAGAGAAAACAGTTATTGCTCTATCATATGCCATTTGGCCAGGTTGCATGTCCATATTTACACCTTCATTTACATTGCTTATAGTTCATACCAATATAAAATTTACCATTATCTATTTCTTACTTTTTTTGAATGAACCCTTACAATTTCAGAAGCTATTGCAGTACCTTCCCTTAAAGATTTATGCTTTGTTACTATGCCAGTTATTAGAAGGTTTTGCTTGTTAACTTTTATTACATCACCTACTACAAAAGTTTCACTAGGTGGTACCTCAAGAGATATGCTTTTGGTATAATCCTTCATATTTACAGATATTTTTACGGTTACAGTATCGTTGATTGTACCCCATATAGTAGAGATGTTGGTAACGGGCATTCTTTTTCTTGGTTGATGAAGTAAATTTTCTAATTTAGTTATCTTTATATGCATTCCCTGGTAGGGTAAAATATCACCTACTTTGAGTTTATCGTATTTATCAAAATTTACAATAGCTGTTGAAGTTGACGCACCTTTGCTATAAATTAACTTTATATCTATTCCTGTTTTTTCCTCTTTCAAAGATACAGTATGTTTTGAGGATATACCGCATACTGTACACTTACCTAAAAATACTGTAGTGTTTTTTCCAGTTGTCTTTTTTAGCACCTCGTGGGGCGTTTCTTTTTTACACACTTCACAATAGAAGGGTACCATTATTATTGTCATTTATGCACCATCTTTGAACCAATATGTTTTATTATTTTCTTATAGGTTTCTTTTAATCTAAGCAAAAAGCACTTATCAACATGGATTAATGTTTAGCCATGTATATGGATAATACTTTTTATTTATGGGGCTGTCCGAATTTGAATCGGAGTCTCAGGCTCCCAAAGCCCGAAGGATCGACCAAGCTACCCCACAGCCCCTTTTTATGGTGTAGATAATGTTTAGCTATATTTATATATTTATTCTACTACAACCTTTTTTAGGGACCTTCCTATAGGGCATTCAATAGGGGTTTCTATAGAGGTTATCTTAAATGAAGTGTTGGGTGTAATTCCTACCCCTCTGCATATGCTCCAATACTGGCACTCAACATGTGTACATGGATAAGGAACGAATTTAATAATTGAACCAGTAAGTTGTGTCCTCTCTACAATTAAAATATCTTTTACTTTTTCTACTTCAACAATTTTTATTTCTGAATAGTGTACAGGGCAATCATGTGTTATATCCCTTACCTTTGTTATTTTATATTTTTTCCCAATTTCTAAAGTAATGCATGCATTTTTGTATTTGCATGAGTCACATTCGTGTGAAGGTCCTAAATAAGAATATTCATATCCTTCTTTAGCTTGAAGCTTTCCTATGCCTGTAATGTTCATAAAATCACCAATTCCTATGCTTATTATATTGTTATTAATTATATAACTTTGGTAACCTTAGCAATTTTATACGCTTCCTTTTTTGTAATTTTTACTTCGTTTAGTATAGTATATCTATCTTTTCTTATTTTTGTTGATAATATAATTGCTTTTATTAAATCCTTTTCAGATATTCCTAGTTCCTTGGCTGTTGTTGGGCACTTGAGCGTTTTAAGGGCATTTCTTATTTTTTCCCAATCACCATTATGCAAATACATCATCATTATTGTACCTACACCACATTGCTCACCGTGTAAAGCTTTGCTAGTTCCTATTACGTCTAATGCATGTGAAAATAAATGTTCTGAACCGCTTGCTGGCCTTGAACTTCCTGCAATGCTCATGCTTATTCCTGACATTAGTATAGGTTTTATTGCAGTCCAAACGCTTTTTTCATATCCTTTGCTTATTTCCTTAGCGTTTTCAATGATGTTTTCTGCAGTGTATTTGGATAATGTGGAAGCTGTACTTGAAAAATGTTCATTGTTTGCTTTATGTGCCAATTCCCAATCTTTTACAGCAGTTAAATTAGAAATTACATCAGCACAACCAGATGCAAGGAATCTGTAAGGGGACTTTACAAGTACATGGGTATCAGCAATAATTGCAATTGGAACTTTTGCTTCAATAGATATTGGCAATTTGCCATTTTTTAGGCTCGCTCTAGGAGATGCGATGCCATCATGTGAAGCAATGGTTGGAACGCTAATAAATGGCCTTTTTAGGTTATATGAAACGATTTTGGCAATATCAATCTTGCTGCCACCCCCTATTCCTAAAAAAAAAGGGGATGAAACTTTACTATTTTTAACCTTTCTTTCAATTTCAGCAATAGATTCAAGGGTTGCGGATTCAGCAAAAAAAATTTTTACATTAAACCCTTTTTTTTTGAGAAACATTTCTACTTTGTTTCCAGCATAACCATAGGTAGTTTTCCCTGTAATGATAATAGCTTCTTTGGACATGCCCAACTCATTACATATATCAGGGATATTTTTTAGTACATCATGGCCTACAAGAAGAACACTTGGAAATTTCATTATGCTTTTTTTGTTGAATGCCATACAATACCTCTACATATTAACCACTATTTTATCCTTCCATGAAGTTTCATTTATTGTTGTATAGTTTGATAAGAATGCTACCGCATTATTATCATTTATAATTTTTGAAATTTCTTTTATATCATTAAAAGGGCGATTTCTGATGATTGAAATAGCGATTTTATTGTTTATTGCAGGAAGCCTTTTGATTATTGAATAAGGTGCCTGGTTAAGGTTGAATTCGGTATCTATGCCATGAACACTTCTGCTTCCATGGGCAAATATTTTTGCGTTGACAAAGCAAGAGGGCTTTATTTTATATGGGAATTTTATTAACAAGGGATAAGTTCCTATTTGCCTTCCATATGCTTCTTCACCTATGTTTAATTCTATAAATACTTCTTTAACAACATTTCCTATAGGTAACATTCTTTGAAGCATCATTGAATCAAAATACCCTCTAACATAATCCTTAAATTCAAAAAACCTTTTTTTGTTTAATTTTTTGAATTTGTGCCTTACTGGTGCAACTTGACGTATGTTTACCCTTCTTACAATAAGATCTCTATCAATAATTTCTTCTAAAAATTTTTTGTTTAGAGAATAACTTTCGTCGGTTTCACCTTCTAATCCCCCTATAAAATTTATGCCTGGTAGCAACTTTGGCATACCGTTTGTTCCAATGTGCTTACCGTGTTTATTAACTAAGGATATTGCAAAAAGCACTTCCTCAGGTGTTGCATTTAAATTGTTCTTTTCCTTTACAACAGGATCAGCGGATTCTAGGCCAAAGGATAAAACATTACCTGGAGTGGTATAATCAACAAGTATTTCAATAATTTTTTCAGATTCCGTGGGATAAGATGCGATTACATTTGGATTTGCATTGTCTGTATGCAATACTTTTATTCCTGGTGATTGTTTCCATATGCCTTTGAACAATTGGGATAGCGCATTAGGGTTTGGCTTGAAATTTCCCTCCTTGAGGCTTATTTCTTCTGCCATATAAGTGAATATGCATGTCGCTCCCCCTAGCCTGAAATTTACAATTCCGTTTTTATAAAGGGCATTGATTTCTTTTTGTATATCTTCAATTTCCCTTGTCCTAGGTTTGCCATATAATACTTCGCTGCAGAAAAGGCACCCGCCACTTGCATACCTAATACATCCTTTATACATTTCTATTTCCGCAATGAGTGGGATTGGATAATCTGGATGCATATTTACTATGTTAGCACCAAGTAAGGGGAATTCTTTCCATTCTTCATTTGTACGTTCTCTTCTTACTGGATTAACATTTGTAAAAAAATCATATATCCATGCATCTGGATCCCCAATAGCAAAATAATCATAATGTTTCTTAAGTTCATGTGCCTCTTTGAAATTGTAACTGAACCCCGATACAGGACCTGCTAGGATTTTTGTTCCATAAAACTCATTTGCAATTTTTTGCAATTCTTTGATTGAAGCAGGAGAACTCCTTAGATATTTTCCTGGTACAATGGCACCTCCTATTGCTATTAAATAATCGTATTTTTTCATTAAAATTTTTTTATTTCTCCATTGATCAATTGTATAATAATCTGCTTTGTAACCTGCTTTAACTATTGCGCCAGCAATATACCTAGGATAAGGGGATATAAAAGGTGGAACCCCAAAAATAGCGGGTTCATCTACATAACCATCTAAGATAGCAATGTTAACCATAATTACTATAAAATAAATATTTGAATGTTATAAAGCATTTGTTATTAATACTTGGGAGATTAAATGAATGAAGAAATTGTAATAAATTATGTAAGGTACTTGAAAGCTGCTAGAAAAAGTGATAATACCATAAAAGAATATAAAAGCATAATAACCAAGATGATTCAATATTTCAAAAAAAACGTTGATGAAATTAGTGAAAAGGATATAGAGAGTTACATGGAATATTTGACAATAGAAAAGAAGTTATCAAAATCTACAACATACTTGACATTAATGGCTATTAAATCTTTTTTAGAATACACAGGTAATAAGGAAGTGAAAATAAAATTACCGAGAAGGTCAAGAAAAATGCCTACCTATTTGAATGAACAGGAAACTCATGATTTACTAGATAAAGCACATTCTAATCCAAGGAATTATGCATTGTTATGTATTCTTGCATATACAGGCATGAGGGTTAGTGAGGCATGCAAATTAATGTTGGAAGACATAGACCTAGAGGATATGGTTATAAGGATACATTCAGGAAAAGGGGACAAGGACCGTATTGTTGTTTTAGAAGAAAAAACAGTTGTTGCTATCAATAAATGGCTTGAATACCGAAGGAAAAAGAAGATCATATCGAATTATCTTTTTTATTCACCTAAAAACAGGAATAAACATTTATCACCCATATCTGTTGAACGCATTGTTAAGGGATATTCTAGAGAAATCGGAATCCTAAAGCATGTAACACCACATGTACTAAGGCATACCTTAGCTACTACTTTACTTAAAAATGGTGCAGATATTAGATTCATTCAAAAATTGCTTGGGCATTCAAGCATTTCAACAACAGAGTTGTATACACAGGTAGACAATACAATGCTAAAGGAAGTTTATAAGAGGTCCAAACCAAAATATTGATTGTAAATCGCCAAAATATATATAAGAAATAGTCATTATACATTTAGTTTTGTAAATTAAACGGTGATAGTTATGGTGAGAAAACCAGGCAGTATGTACAGAGAGATTGAAGGCCAAGCTTATTGCAGAAAGGAGTATATGGGAGGAGTGCCTAGGCCTAAAATTGTTCAGTTTAATGCAGGCAACCTTAAGGATAAATTTTCCATCCGTATAAACCTTATTATAAAAGAAGCTTGCCAGATAAGGGATTCTTCTATTGAAGCTTCAAGGATTGCAGCTGTTAGATATTTAGAAAGCAAAATTCCAAATAAATTCAGGCTTACTGTTTTAAAGTACCCCCATCACGTATTAAGGGAACATAAAATGGCAACAGGTGCAGGTGCAGATAGGATATCCGATGGAATGAGGGCTGCATTTGGAAAAGCTGTAGGCACAGCAATAAGGGCGAATATAAACGAGAGGATAATGAGGGTTGAAGTCAATCCAGAAAATTTGAATGATGCTAAAATAGCGTTGTACAAGGCATCTTCTAAGATTTCATCACCTTGCAAACTTGAAATAATAAAATTGCAATAAATTTTTTTTAAGGGCCTGTGGCTTAGCATGGATAAAACCTAATGTGTCCAAAGCACTGGCCTTCTAAGCCAGCTATCCCGGGTTCAAAATTTTTGAAAATCCCGGCAGGCCCGTCGTATACTTAAATGGATAGTTTTTTGTTGGATAGCAAAAATGAAAATATCCAGGATATTGGGTTAAATCAACCCCAACCTAATCTTTCTAATTCCCTATCTTTTTTGGTTTTTTTCTGAAATTCTTTGTAATGTTCTTTGCAAACATGTATATTCCTTTTTTCACTTGTTTTTAATGTAGGAAATACCTTTTTTATTCTAGAAAAGGGTATGGATCTTGCTGCTTCATTATTACATCCCGCAATTTCACATGTTTTTATCTCTTCTTTGGTATGATGCTTATTAAACATTATCTTCACCTTTAATACTTTTGTACGGCCTTGCTTTCTTTGGTTTGATGCTATCATTTTCCATAGTTACGTCAAGTAATATATTCAATACATTGCTTTCAAAGTTTATATTTGAATATGGGTGTTGTTCATATTTGCCGTTATAAATTCCTTTTATTTTACATAAATATTTGCCTGTAAAATGAGGTACAATTTTGAAAACACCAATTTTTGTCATTTGGGGTTCTACGTCTATTACCGATAATTCTCTATTTTTTACCATTACACCTGGAGGGGTGAGCATAGAAATTTTCATATCACTTATGGTTTCAGACCCTTCGTTTATAAAACTGAAAAAAACTTTAGTTTCATCCCCAATAACACATTTTATGGTATCATTGCCTTCTTGGGTGAATAATTTTGCAATGGGTTTACCAAGAGTATTGAATGAGATAGGTGTTAAGTTTATGGTTTCTTGCCCACCCTTTTTTTTAGAATATTCTATTTTGATGTCTTGTATGTTAATGAGTGATTTTTCTTTTATTTTGAATTGATAAGATTTGTCTATGGAAGTATTGGGGATTAGACTATCAAATACATCTGAAAATTGTAAAGGCTCAATTCCTTTATCAGCTTTGGCAGAGAAATTAACTTTTGTGCTTGCATTTCCTACATTGGATAACCATATCCTCAAATTACATGTATCCCCCACTAAAACGGACCCTTCAATCCAGATTTTTACAGTTAAAAAAGGTTCATCCAATAAGTAAGAACCACATTTTAAACATGTTGTTAAGTTAGAAGCCATTGGGGAATGGCATTTCGGGCACCATATAATTTCTTTTAAACAGTACTTGCATTTCTTGTCCTCATAACCTATAGGTGCATGGCAATATGGGCATATATTAGAACTAAGCATTAATGGATAAACCTCTACTTTAAAAAAATAATTTGTTTAGATTACTTTCCCAGCAGGAATTGAGAATATCAAGAACATCAACACAATAGCAACTATCGCTGCAACCATGATGTATTTTCTTATATCTAACTGGTAATCCACTCTATTTATGGCAGTGCCTAATAAGTAAAATATTAAAATGGCTAAAGAGATGGAAATAAGTATTATGCCAGCATATATGCCATCTAAAGATACCACACCATAGCTGTTAGATGTACTTGGAATTGCACTTATATACCCCACAATTAACCCTACTACCAAAAGGATCATGAACATTACCAAGAACAAAAAACCAATTGAATCACCAAATACCTTTTCACCTATTGATTTCGAGGAAAGAATAGGAAATGGCTGTTGTTGAGGCTGATACATTATTGGTTGCTGATTCTGTGGAGGGGGAAATATTGCTTGGGTAGTTGGACTATTCGGCGGATTATTGTATGGTGGATGATCACTTCCAGGCACAGGAGGTACATAGGTTGATGACATTTTTAAACACCAATTAATCATAATTTAGGATGCATATATATTTTTTGATGTTTATTTAAGGATGTTAACATGGTTAACATAAATCGTGACCTAGGATAACATTTTAATATCAAAAATAAAATGGATAGATATGAACAAAGCTTTTACATTTTTTATTTTATTGATGTTGGTTATACCTTTTTTTTATAGCAATTCCAATACAAACATTAACGAAAATGGGTTAAATCATAATGAACCTGTTCGCTTTGTATTGCCGCCTTCTAATGTTAGGCATTACGCCAATTCCGTAACATTGCCTCAGCAAGGGCCTTTTCCTGTAGGCATTGCTGACTATGGATTAAAGAACGGTGTGCCATATGAATACAATACAACTGGTTTTGAAGGCATTGCCAACATAACTAACATTACTGCTGGTTATTTTTCAGCTGGAAGTTCTTATACTGGATATGGAAACTATACGTTGCAACTTAATACTGTTGTAACTGGAGTTAATATTAAAGGTGACAAAAACCTTGTGTTTTGGACGCAAAATGTGATTTTTTGCAATAAAACTAAGATTAATGGGGTGTACTACGAAGACATACTTTTTTTGGATAACATTTGGAATTTTTCCAATAGTGCTGGGTTGTTATCAAATAGCTCTTTTTATAGTTCAAATGGGAGTGTTTGGCAATATAATAGCATGTATTATTACTATGCCCAGGGACCAGAGTATCTTGCTACATTTCCTTTTACAGTATCGCTTTCTACAGTTTCAGGTATTGTACACGGGGATAGCACCGTTTGGTTTAATTATTCTTTGAAATCTTCTAAGATCCTCAATGCAACTACAATGGCCATCGTTGGTAACGGAACTTTTGTAAATGGCTCTTTTGATAGGGCGGTATTCAATAGCTCAAATAACAATGTATTTCCATTGTACCAAGTTAATGGGTATAGTATGAATCCCATAGGTTTGTACTACGATTCAGAATTGGTTTTTGGTGGTCCAGGTGGGGGTGCATATGTTAACATGATCAGTTCATCTGGAGGATTAAGGTTATTGTACTACAATTCTTATTTTAAATCCTTCTTGCCAATTGTAGCTGCCTACAATGTAGGAGGGGACACTGGAGAAAGTGCAACAAATATCAATGTAAAGGGAGTAAATTATAATGGATCCCCTTATGGAGCTTTGAGCAACTTAAACACAACTTATGCCTACAACTTGTGGAATCCATATCTTACATTAAACGCTAAACTTAGCAATAACACTTGGATTATTTATGGAAAAGTTTTTCCAGGCACAAGTGCGGTATATATACACGTGATCTTAAATACCAGTTTATACGATAATATAACAACTATCAATGGATATTATTCATACAATATTTCAAAAATTGCATATAAGATTACAGTATTTGCCAATCAGACCGTTAATGGATACACAATACTAGAGAATACAACTTCATTTTTAGGAGAATATGGAGATTTGTATGTTCACATATACCCCTTAAATTCAACTGTTTACCTCAATTCTACTGCATACAAAGCATATAATGGATATGCAAATATTAGTGCACTTCCTGGAGAATATTTGCTGAATGCTACTTCATATGGGTATTATAACTACGAAAAAAATGTAAAGGTCATTGTGAATCAGATACTTTATATTAATGTTACCCTCTCCCCTATATTGGGATATATCAATGGCACTATGAACCCTGCCAACGCAACACTCACTATTAACAACCAAATAATAAAAATTTCTAATGGAGATTTTAACACTTCTTTGATGTTTGGTAAATATTATATCAATGCTTCTTTGCAAGGGTATTATAAATACTCCAAAATAATTTACCTATCTCCAGGAAATAAAATATTTTTGAACATAACTCTTAATTTGATTGTCGGTTGGTTAATTTGCAATGTTACACCTTCCAATGCTGTTGTTAAAATAGATGGAAAGCGAATCCCATTTACAGGAAATATTAACCTTACATTGCGGATAGGATACCATAATATGGTGGTTAGTTCACAAGGGTATTATCCGTACAACCATACAATTTTAATTACTATGGGAAATGCTACCAACATAGAGGTTTCCCTTATAAAAATAGTAGGGTGGCTTGTTATAAATGTGGTCCCTCAAAACTCTACGGTTTATCTGAACACTACAAACGTTTTGCTTTATAAAGGATTCGCCAATATAACACTTGTACCAGGCAAATATTTTATAAATATCTCCTATCCTGGATACCAAACATTGTCCAAGGTAATTAATATAAGAGGGGGCTCGGTAGAATACTTAAATGTGAGTTTATCCAAAAATATTTTGGAAGGCTTATACAATAATGGGATTGTGTATACAGGTGTAGCAGTAGTTATTGCTATAATAGCTATAGGGGGATTGATTGTATTTAAAAGATGGAAAGATAAACCAAAAACATAAAATTAAAAAGGTTTATTGGTTAGAGGAGTTCTCCGATACCCATTTTATAACTTCTGGCCACATGTTATCATGTGTTTTCCTGCTTACTGCTAAGCCAATATGGCCACTTGGATATTCAAATATTTTTTTCTTTTCGCTTGATATATGATCCAATAGTGCTTTTGTTGAATTGGGATCAACAAGCGTATCCTTGTCACCTACAATAACTGCAGTAGGCATGTTTATGTTAGCCAACCTTATCTTTTTTCCATTTATAATCCATTCATTTTTAACAAGCATGTTGTTTCTGTATCCGTTGGAAAGGAACTCTTTGTAAGTTTCACCAGACATAAAAATGCCGTCGTTTATCCAATATTCCATCCTTAAGAAATTTTCTACTGCTGGGTCGTTACTTATCATGTTGTACAAGTTGACATATTTCAAATAACCGTTCCCAACGGGATCAAGAAGATAGAATGCACTGTTGAAGAATGAGGGTGGCACTAATTTGTACGTATCGGCTATATTTTCAATTGGAAAATCAGGATGTTTTGGCCATACATGGAGAATAGAGTTGCTTTCATCTGGGAAGGCTATTGGAGATGCCATGACTGTTAATGTCATTATTTCTTCAGGATGGAGCGTTGCATACATTGTTGAGAAAGTTCCGCCCATACAATATCCAAACATGTGTATTTTATTCGATTTGGATAAAGATTTAACACGCTTAACAGCCTTTCTAATATACCTTTCTACGTAATCACCAATTGTATTGTAGATATCAACTTCTGTAGGATTTCCCCAGTCAATCATGAACACATCGAATCCTGCATTCACATATTTTTCTATAACAGACTTTCCAGGTTCAAGATCTAAGACCGAAGGTTTGTTTATAAGTGCATACACAAACAAAATAGGCCCTAATGAACTATTCTTTTTATTAGAACGGTATCGCCTTAATTTCATTCCTTCAAAATGATATACAATATCGTAGGGAGTTGGTTCAAGAGATACTTTGTTATCTACCATTAATTTAAAAAATTTTTGAATGTTTTTAAAAACATCGTTGTCTGGCATTACCGCACCTCACTTGAGTTTATTGGCTTTGCTTCTTTTTTTCAGATGTGTCTTTAGATTTTTCTGGAGGTTCTCTAGATTCTAAGAGTTCTTCTAATTCGTCTACGCGGTGCGATACTTCGTATATCCTTTTTGCTAATGCATCGAAATCTTTTCTTGTGGTCATTCCATACATATGCATAAGCTCTGTCGAAGCTTCCTCAAGGTTTTTTCTGTAGTTTAAAGACAAGTCTAGCTGCTTCCCTAGAAGAGAGGCAAATGTTGGGCTGCGCATTGTTTCATCAAGCATTTTTGCATAGGTTTGGGTTAGCAATTCCATATTCTTTTTGTAGGATTCTTCAATTGTATTGGTAATATCAGAGACGTTTACTGCGGAGTTCATATTCTTTATTCTCTCGAAAAAGGAATTCCAAAGTTTTACTTGCTCTTCGTAAATGGATGAACTCCCTTCTGCCTGTGGAATCCATGACTTCATCATGTTCCACCCTCTTTCATAAAGGGATTTTATTTCGTTCCATTGCTCTTCGTAGGTTTGTTTTACTTTATCGCTTTGCTTATTGATTAGATCCTGCCATTCTTTGTATATTTCTTCTGTTTTTCCTTTGTATTCTTCTGGTTGAAACTGTTTTAGCCATTCCATTTGGAATTCTACAAATAGTTTCTGAAGTCGCATATTTTCTTCTGCCAGTTTGGATGTTTGCTCGCTCCATGCCTTATATGCATTTTCCATATATTCTTTTTCATTTTCTTCCATATTTATCTCCTCTTTATTTTATCATTTTTATTCTATATTTTTAACGATTTCTTTAATCATACCTTTTACTTTATATTCATCATAGAACTCACTGTATGAATGCCCAATGTTTTCCAATATTTCCGTGTATAGAGACATTGTTTTGCTTATGTTGGCTAATAATTTCTTATAACTATCTGGTTCATTAATAGTAACCAAATAATCCCACCAGGGCAACGCAATTTCCTTCCAGTACATATTGTATAGTGCTACATTTGCTTTTATGGTATCTTCGTATATTTCCACTATTGTTTTTATTGGCTTGACTGCCACATTACTTATTGCTTCTTTTTCCATTTTGCTCACCTTATATATATAATCCTCCATTGATATTAATAACAGTACCAGTAATATACCTTGCATTATCAGATGCTAAATAAGCAACCACTTTTCCCACTTCCCATGGTTCTCCAAACCTTTTCAATGGTATTTTGGAGATTATTTTTTCTTTGACATGATCAGGTATTTTGTCGATCATTTGGCTTTTTATAAAGCCAGGAGCTATTGCATTCACAGTAATGTTTTTAGATGAAAGTTCAAGTGCCAATGTTTTGGTTAAGCCAATCAAACCAGCTTTAGATGCTGCGTAATTAACTTGGCCTATGTTCCCCATTACCCCTACAACAGAGGATATGTTTATAATAGCACCACTGCCCGATTTTGCAATATCCTCCACCATTGCCTTTATGCAATTGAAGGCTCCACCCAAATTGACGTCCATAACCTCTTTCCACATATCGTGTTCCATTTTGCTTAACAATGCATCCTTGTTTATCCCTGCATTGTTAACAAGTATATCTATTTTGCCAAAATGGTTTATAATTTCATCCCTCATTCTTTTGACATCCTCATACTTACTAACATCAGCTTGGATAACTAGGCAATCCATTCCAATGTCCTTTATTTTTTTTTCTACTTTCAGTGCATCATCTTTATCTCTAAAGTAATGCACAACTACATCTATGCCCTCTTCTGCTAATGCATAAGAGATTTCACTACCAATATCCCCAGACCCCCCTGTTACTAATGCTACTTTTTTCATTTTTCTTCATCCCCCATATTATCTTCTTTTTCATCTTGTGATTCAGATGAACTTGAAGATATAAATTTAGAGATTATTTTTTCATTTAAAGAAATTTGATCTTTTATCCATTTATCTAAATCCTCTATTATTACACCTATGCTTTTTGGACTAGTGGATAGCATAAATGCTTTGGCTGCTTCTGCTGGTGTTTTATAAAGGTTTTTTAATTCTTCGTATCTTTCAAAGAATAATTTCATTTGCATTTCTATAATCCCTTTCATTCCATCAACATAATTTGATAACAAAACATCACTTTTTTGGTTGGTGCCAGGCAAAATTATCAATACCTCCATTCCGGCGTATTCTTTTAAGCCAGAGACTTGCCCGTTTGGACTTACTTTTTTGGTTCCTAGTATTTTGCCATCACTACCTATGTCGATATTCAATTTTCACACCCAGATATTGTATATAATTGTGTAATATACAATATTACACATTTACATGTACATACATCTATTTATATTTTGTTATAAGGCAATAAGCCATGAATTTTTATTGAGTACGATTTTTAGTACGCCTTTCCAAAAGAACATAGAAACGCTTTTGTATTAAAACTTATTATTTATTTGTATGTGCGGGGATGGCCCAGCCCGGCAAGGCGATGGATTGCTAATCCATTGATGTTATTCATCTCGGGGGTTCAAAAATTTTGAAAATCCCCCTCCCCGCGCTGTACGGAGAGATGCATGGATGGACATTACGAAAACCTTGAAGGAAAGGAACGCGTTATAAAAGTTCACGAATTTTTTTCTTCAATTTATGATAAGTATGACCTTGTAAATAAAATTATTACCTTTGGGCTTGATGGCTATTGGAGAAGGAAGGCTATTGGGTGTATCCCTATAAAAAATATGGATATATTAGACGTTGGAACTGGAACAGGGGATATGATCAAAAGGGCCTTAAATAAAAATTTTGTTGGAAATGTTATAGGTGTAGATTTAACACTAGAAATGTTAAGGTTAGGAAAATATAAATTAAATGGCAACAAAAATTTTACACTGATAAATGCTAATGCATTTTATTTGCCTTTTAAAAACGAACGTTTTGATGTTGTTATGGCTGCATACACGATTAGAAATATATCGCCTATTAAAGAAGTGTTAATAGAAATTAACCGTGTTTTAAAAAAAGGGGGAATGTTTATACTTTTGGAAATTGGGGTTCCTCAAAATGAGATACTGAGAAAATTGTTTTTAATGTATATATTTAATATTGTGCCTTGGATTGGGAATGTAATAACAGGCAATGCCAAGGCATACAAATATTTGCCTTCTTCTGTTGTTAAATTTCCTCAACCAACGGCAATGATAAGTCTTTTTAATGAAAGCTCATTTAAAAAAGTTGATTTTATTTCATTTACCTTGGGTACATCAATAATGTATATTGCCTATAAATGACCTATTCCCATTCTATTGTAGCAGGAGGCTTGGAGGTTATATCAAATAAAACACGCGTTATGTATTTTGAATAAGAAGAACATATTTTTGATGATATTTCTTCTAAAATTTCGTATGGCACGTGGCATATATTTGCGGTCATTGCATCGAGGGATTCTACAATTCTTATGGAGATTGTGTAACCGTAGGAACGCCTATCGCCCATTACACCTACGCTTTTTATAGGCAATAAAACAGGGAAATATTGCCATGGTAAAGGCATCAGTTTATTATCTACGGATTGTTCTATAATATCCTCGACGATTTTTGTTGCACCTCTGATTATATCTATTTTCTTTTTGGTTACATTTCCGATAACCCTTATAGCTAAACCAGGGCCAGGAAAAGGCTGCCTGCTTACCGGGTTTATGCCAACTTCTTTAGACAATGCCCTTACTTCATCTTTGTAAAGGTCACGGATTGGTTCATATATTTTTAGATTTATATCTCTTGGCAATCCACCTACATTATGATGGCTTTTTATATTATCCCTTTTTTCATCTCCACTTTCTATCCAGTCTGGTGCAATGGTACCTTGTATAAGATATTCTGCACCAAACTCTTTTGCAACTTTTTCAAAGGATTTTATAAATGCATTGCCTATAATTTTTCTTTTAGATTCAGGATTTTTTATACCTTTAAGTGATTTTATAAAAAAATCAGATTCGTTTAAAATTTTGTAGTTAAGTTGCAGCTTTTCGAATAGGTTTCTTACTTTTTCCACTTCATTTTCCCTTAATAATCCTGTGTCTACAAAAACAGTTAAAGATTTATCAGGAATTGCTTTCTGCACTAAATAAGAAGTTAAAGTGCTATCAATCCCGCCTGAACATGCCACTATAGCTTTGGATTTAACGTTTTCTCGAATGTTTGAAACAAGAGCATCTATAGAGGGCAATGATTTACACCACTATTGCTTATAATTTCATGATTATGGCTAAGAAAATGCCGAACGCTATTAGAAGGCCAATAACTATTGCCAATACTATTTGCAAAGATAGGAGAATCAAAGGCAGTAAATTATTGGTAGCAAGGTGGAAGTAATACCCCATGCCAACACCCACAATTATGCCAATCAATGACATGCCAGCACCTGCCACTTTAGATTTGCCACTTCCGAAGTATAATGTGAAAATGCCAGCTACCAACAGCAATATTGCAAAAGATAGTACTAAAACTGTTGAAGCTGCGAGTATAGGCAATAACGCGAAACCACTCATTATAATTCACCTATTCTGCATTATAGATTTGTTCCAGTCAATGTTTTGGTGTCTATTACACCTGCTATTGATCTTATTTTATCTACTACAATCTTACCTAGTGTATCAAAATTTTCAGCTTCTACTTTTGCAATAAAATCAAATTCACCAAATAAAGGATGAAGTTCTGTAATTTCTTTGATAGATTTTAATTGTTCATAAACCTCATGCTCCTTAGCTGGGGATGTACTTATAAGAACGAATCCTACTGCCATTAAATTTCACCTTGTACTATATATAACTCCATAAATATAAACTTAACTCTAACAATTAAAAATAAAGTTAATATAAAATGTATGTAGTAGATGATTCGATAATAATGAAATTCAAGGTATTTCATAATGGTGTACATGATATTACATATCTTCTAGATCATTCTATGGTTAAAAAAAGTTCTTTTATAATAAAACTTTTAGGAGCTATTGATGAACTTAATTCATATGTGGGCATGGCTAAATCATTTCTGCAGGAAAATTCAGTAGATAATAATAAAATTAAAGAGGTTATTGATACCCTATCTACTATTCAAAGGCATCTTTTTTACATAGGAAGCGATGTTGGGCAAGGCAAAGATATTAAATGGACATACATTAAAAAAGAGGATATAAATTGGTTGGAAGACAATATAGATAGGTTTTACGTAAAAAAAATCAATTATTTTATTTATCCAGGTGGCTCTAAAACTTCTTCCGTACTTCATGTATGTAGGAGTATAAGTAGAGTAGTAGAAGAGGACCTTGTAGAAATTCAGGATCTTTCCTTGGATTCTTTGTATATGAATAGATTATCCGACTTATTTTTTGTATTGGCTTTGTACGTTAATGATTTGTTGGGTATAAAAGAAGAGAAAGTAATTTTTGAAAGAGAAAAAACACTTGTAGAAAAGGCATAAGAATAATTGGTTGACAGTTTACCTGCTTCCCGTATGCTCGCGCAATAGAGTACAGCACGGTACGTTAGTGGGTTTTACTTCTGGGTTCGGGTGAGACCAGGTAGTTCCCCACTACTATGACCGTCAACCGATACTTATAATATACATGAAATATTTAAACTTTGTTAAATACAATTTGCGATGTGCTATCCTTTTCTGAAACTATGTCTCATATTAGAGTGCTCTATTTTATCCCTTGTAGTTCATTTTATGCAACTATTTTGCGTAGTAGTTTAGAATGATACCCCTCTTTTCTTTCGTTTGCCTTCTTAGATTCCCCCTTGAAAGGCACGCAAAAATCAAATGTTACACATAATTTTATATATTTAATAAATAATAGAAAAAAGCATTAGGAGTTGGATAAAAATTGGTTACCTCAATACCAAGATGCGCAGTAAGTGAAATGATTGGCTTTTTGGAAATATTGAATGATTATAATGGTGCTGAAGATATAGCACGGCTTGCAGGGGATTATGGAATGGAGATCGATGAGATCCTTCCTGCAGTTGAAATGGCAGAAGCATTGAAATTTGTTACTATTTCAGAAGGGAATGTTTATTTGACTGATTATGGTAAAAAATTTATAAAAACAAACATAGAAGAAAGAAAAGATTTAATAAGGCAATCATTGAGTGAAATGCTTGTTTTTAAAATGGTAATGAACACAATCAATAAGGCACCAGATAGAAGGATTGCCTCCTCAGACCTTATACCTATATTGCAACTTGTTTCTAAACATCCAGAAAAACATTTGAGGACCATTATAAACTGGGGAAGATATGCACAACTTTTCAAATATGAAAGCACAACAGATGAAATTATAGGCATATAAATTATGGATGTTGCCAGTTATTGATAACTATTGTTTGTGATATGATATCCCCAAACCTTTGGTTCCATGTATTGGATGCCATGATTAAATAAGGTATTATGTAGGTTATTATTACAAATATCGCTATGATGAGAATAAAGTTAAAGGCATTGAAATATATTGACATTTTATAAAAAAAAGTGAAGTCTATTAGTATAGAACCGTCAAATAGCAATAAAAATAGCAGTAATAACATTGGCATTTTAGTTAAGTTCCTTAGCAAAGAGGATTCGAAGGATAATTTTTTCATTTTTATTGTGGTTACTTTAATATTGGTTATTTTTTTGCCTATAGTGGATCCGTAAAACAGGTCTCCAAACACATAGTAAAACAAGTATATTGTTGTTGCTCCAATGTATATGATATTGAATAAGGTTGTGCTTAGAAAATTTTCTATATAAACAAAGGATTTCCCCTTCACCATGAAAAGCAGTACCAAAAAGAGGGGTATTGCTATGATTGTAATATCAATTGTTTCAGCGATAAACCGTTTTTTAGCATTTGTTAGTATTATTTGATTTTTGAAATTATCTATACCTGCAGACAAATAAGAAGCGCCTCTAAATGCGTCTCCAGCAATAAGGGGATCTACTTTTTTTTCTTCGTATAATTTTTTCCACTTATTATAGTCATCAGGATTAAAGTACTCTTTGGGCAATATTTTTAAAAGTTCATCTATAGTGTAGGTAGAAGTTATAACCATAAGGGAAGAGATTTTTTCATCTAACATTTTTTTAGAATATTCCATAGATTCCCAGTATTTACCTTCCTTTAATTTAGATAATGCTTTGTTGTAATACATAGAGGTTTTAATTAAGGATTTATCTTCTTCAGACATATGGTTTTGTGCTTTCACATTACTCCATGAAAAAAATAGCAATGAAAAAACAAATGCCATTAAACCGGATTGAAACACCATATCCAACGGTCCTGCGCCACCTATTGACCCTGCTAAAGAAATGTTAGGGCCAAACAAAGAAGGCTGGTGGAAAATATCTGCACCTACAAGGACACCAATTGTAGTGGTAAAGTAAGAGGAAAAAGAAACTCTCATATGGTCTTTGTTCCATATCATGTAGGAGAATACAACCCCTATGAATGAGGGTGCCAAGTAATAAGGAAAAGCAGATTCTATCCCTTGGCTTAGAACCACCACTGTTATGGAATATGTGAGAAATGCTATTAACTCAGTTAGCAATAAAGAGTAATACATTTTTGATCCTTTTAAAAATATGTATATTATAGCATCGAAAATAATTGTGAATATAATTGCACTTACTGGCAAAGTTGAAAACAATATAGATATTGCAGGCATAGGAACAAATATTATTATACTTAGGGTACCACCTACAAAAACGATTAAACCTATCATATATGCAATATATTTTTTTTCGTCTACATTTTTGATAAATACATAACATACTATTAACGGTATTAATGCCCCACCGATATTGATTGCTAGCAATGTATGGTATGCTACAAAAATAGGTATATTGGCAAGAAACCCGAATACAGAACCAACTATAATCAAAGAAATGAAAAGCCTATTTAATCCCCAGCTTGTTGCAATATCTTCATAATCAACAACGAAAGAATACAAAATTATAAATGAAAGTAATGGCAAGAGTATATAAGAAAGATTTCCTAAAACCTCAAATATAATGTCTAATAACAATAAAAATCCCCTTATCCATTTTCGTTTTGATAATATCTTAGTATTGCACCAATCCCATTAAATGTTTTGTAGAATAGTTCACCTTCATCGAACCCTGTCGAGATTAGTTCCACTTTTGTGTTATATTGTTCAGCCAATTTGTAAATTTCTTCACCAACGTCGTTTTTTGATTGTATATCCATATCAGCCCCACATTTAGGGCATTTTTTACCTTTCACATCGTCTTTGTTGTAAATAGCATTTTCACTGTAATTACATACTGGACACTTATAATAAACGATTATGCCCCTTACATCTTCAGATAATAAAACAACATCTACAATACCTTTAGATAACTTAGAAATAACCTCTTGCACGCCATACACAATAAGGTTATTCCCCTTCTTTATTTCTAATAAAAACCTTTCTACGAGTTTTCTTTGCTTGGTTATTTGGAGGTTTTCAATTGTAGAAGAGGCTTTATTAACAAGTTCCTTTAAGCCATACTCATCGGTATAACCAACATCTATCAACGGAAGTATTACAAGCTTTTGTAATTCATAATGCAAAAAATTTTCAGAATAAAAAAAATCTTTAGTTGGTCCAGGCCCTCCGAGGATTATTCCTTTCAACTCACTTTTCACAGGCAAAAAAGCGTTTTCACACATTGTAGCAACCTTAACAAAAAATTCGTGTGCTGCGTGCTCAATTAAACGTTCAAACCTGTGCTGAGATTGCCCTCCTTGGCCATGTTTGCTTGGTACAAGGGATTGTTCATTTTTTATTGGTATGATCCTAGAACCTTTCAAAAATCCCAATGTGGCTTCTTTTCTATCAAGAACTACTAAGCCATACACTTCACTTTCAACTACCATTGATTCTAGAGGTTCCGTATAAAAAAAAGAATCGCATTTGTACATATATATATTAATAGGTTCTATGGGTTCTATTATGTAAGATACTTCTTCTGTGGCATCATTGGATACAGCTTTGTTGCCTACGAAAAATACTACACCATTGGGAGGGGGTTGTTTGTAGGTTTTGACTTTGTTTATTAGAGATTCTATAGCCCACATAACGTTTTTTCTTGTTACCCTTGATTTTATGTTGGAAGATTGGGAATATTCGTTCCTTAGGTAAGCTATAACATCAGAAATTTGCCTGTTGGGAGGCACATACAACGATATTAGCTCTGTTGCCCTCCCCTTGCACTGAGATATTTCTTCTAATTTTTTCTTTAAGAAATACCTTTCCTGTGGAGATACATGATTAAGTTTAGAACTCATAAATGCACTTTTTTTAATCGGTTAGATGCTGTTTTACCCTGCTTTCAATTATATCTTTGGGATAAGCTCCAACAATTCTATCCACTAATTTTCCTTTTTTGAATAGCAAAAGTGTAGGGATGCCCATGATATCTAGCCTCATTGCAGTAGACTGGTTGTCATCAGTATTTAATTTTCCTACAGTCAATTTGCCTGCATATTTCTTTGCTAAAGCATCTACTGTGGGGGCCACCATTCTACATGGTGCACACCATGGTGCCCAACAATCAATAAGAACAAGATCATGTTCCTTTGTAAAGGAATCAAAGGTAGCATCACTAACATCAGTTATTAAATTTTCCTGTGTATTTTTAGATCTGCTAAGGCTTTCTAGCATACTCTTTAACTTTTTTTCACGAATTTTGCTTAACTCTTCATCATCGTTCATAAGATTCACCTCAATTTACTTTGCATAGCATCATATTATAGTTAAGATTATACTTAAAATTAACCATTTGTGTTTTATCGGCATGGAAGATGGTGAATGAGTATGTTTGTTACAATGTTATCTTGTAATTGATATAAATCAACTTTATTATAGCATGCTCTTTTAACTGGAAAGCTGGAAATACACCAATTTAAATTGAAAATAGTGGTCAATAAATGATATATTGAAATAATGGACCGGTCGGGATTTGAACCCGAGGCCTCTGCTTTGCGAAAGCAGCGATCTTCCAGCTGATCTACCGGCCCGTTAAAATGCATATTTTCTTACAAGTATTTGTACCTTGGGAACATACCCGAAATATTCTCCAAACAAAGGAGGAACTACATAATCTATAGATTTAATATAGTTAGACGTATAAAATTCATAACTTATAGATGCACCTGGGCTTAAAGAGGCAAAATTTGAAAAATTGTAATAATACATTAATGCAGTTGGATTGCCGTTGTCTACGTATTCGATGAATCTATAAGGGTCTTTTAACAGGAATTCTTTGGTTGAGGGATCAATTTGCCCTATAACATATCCGCCGTTGGCAAGGGGAAGGCATGCCATATCCCATGCGTGGTCAGACCATGTTAAGGTAGAGGTATCGTATAATGGCCCGAATGCAACCCATGTAGGTATTCCCACTGCCCTTGCAATCGATGCATACAAAAAGGCCAACTCATCTGCCCTACCCCAGTGCCTTTCCAATACTGTGGTGGAATTAGCAGGGCTGGTTTCATTGACATCTATTTTGTATTGGACATGTGTAATTTCCCATATGAAAATATTGTCTAAAGTGGTATACACATTAGTAGAGTTGGCTTCTAATGATTGTGCAAGGGATTTTATTGATGGTGCTGTGGGCATTATTACCCATTCGTTAGTATTGTTTGGATATTGGGAAACCAGATTCTGGGGCTCTTGGGATATCGCCCCATACATGGAAGGTTCCATGTTCCATGATTGTGCAATAGATTTTAACTTATAAGTTATTGATATATTACCAGATATTTGTGCAATATTTGAATTGAATATAAACCAGTTTGTGCCATATTTTTTTTCTACTATGAATGGCACATTGGGGGATATAGCAAAAGACACTTGTTGTCCAGCTATCGTAGGGGGAGCGGGAATATGTACGCTGTAGTTTAGAGCATTGGGGGGTATTATAATGGTTCTTGTTACAGATATTTGGGTTTCTGTTATGAAAGATATTTGGGTTTCATTGGACAAGGCTGTTATAAAAGGATATTCTAGCAATATAACGATGATAATTATGCCTATAATGGAGATGGCAATGTTCTTTTTCCATAATTTTTTATTGCTATGGCTACTTTCTACAAACAAATAAGCCTTTTTTTCAGGCAATGGTGGTTTTGTTTCCCAGCTTGTTTTGCAGTAGGGGCATGTGATTTTTTTTGTATCTTTTATAGTAAATTTTTTCCAACATGCTGGACACTTGATTCTGCTTTCACTCATTGAATCCAAAATGCGTTTTAAATATATAATAAATTTTTATTTTTGTAAAAAATAAAGAACTTTTTAGAAAGATTTTGCGTATACTAGTATATCTTTGGATTCTTTTCCACATAACAAGCATTTGCCTTTGGCTTCGTTATGGCCGTACAATGTACCTAATAATTTCATGCCTGTTTGTTCTTCCATTGATTTAGCGCAGTTTTCATCCCCACACCACTGAACCTTGAACATCCCTTCTTTTTCCTTCATTTCTTTGAAGTCTTGGGCATCAATAAAAGATTTATCAAATTCTTCTTTGGCTTTTTTGTACATTATAAAACTTATTTCTGAAAATATTTCTGAAAATAATTTATAGGGGTTTTGGAGGATATCACTTTTCTTAATGAACCTTGCTTCATTGTTAACACGTATTTTGATTTTGTATTCACCTTTAGTTACTTCTTTTTCACCGATTTCAAGCCTTATAGGCACACCCAATTGTTCCCAGTAATAGAATTTATTTCCAGGGGTTATATCCCTGTCATCAACCTTTACACGAATGCCATGGCTTTTTAGCAATTCAAATAACATTTTAGATTCTTCCTTTATTTTTTGTTCTGTTGTTTTGTTATAAATTGGCACGATAACCACTTGGCATGGGGATACCGAAGGTGGCACTATAAGGCCGAGGTCATCTCCATGTACCCCTACAATGGCTCCAACAAGCCTTTCAGACATGCCGTAAGTGGTTTGGTATGCATATTTCCATGTTCCATCTTTGTCTTCAAAACTAATTCCGTACGCTTTTGAAAAATTTTGGCCATACTGGTGTATGGAACCTATTTGAAGGGTTCTTCCACCCATAAAGGTATCTATGCCTAGAGAGTATACTGCACCTGGAAATTTATCCCAATCAGGCCTTTTGCATACTACGTAGGGAATTGATATAGCATTTGCTACTTTTTTCATAATTTCAAGTTCTGTTTGTATTTCATTTTCCGCGGATTCATAGCTTTCGTGGCATGTATGTGCCTCAAAAAAATGTATTTCCCTTACGCGTACAAAAGCCCTCGTTTGCTTTGTTTCATATCTGAATGTATTGACTATTTGGAATATTTTTAAGGGAAGGTTTGTATGCGACCTTATCCATTCTGAAAAAATAGGGTACATAGCAGTTTCACTTGTTGGCCTTAACAATAGTTTTATATCCAACTCGTTGTTGCCTGCCCGTGTAGCCCAGTAAACTTCGTCATTGAACCCTTTTATATGTTCCTTTTCTTTGTTGAATTCTGTTTCTGGAATGAGAAGTGGAAAATAAACCTCTTCGTAATTGAAAGCCTCCATTTCTTTTCTTATATAGGAGTCTATGTTTAACATTAAGTTCCAGCCTTGTGGAAGCCATATATTCATCCCTTTAACGGGATACCTTTTGTCTATCATGTTGCTTTTTTCTATAACTTCATTGTACCATTCAGAAAAATCAGATTTTTTGCTCATATTTCATTCCTCTTGGTTGGCAGTATGCTTAAGTTTAAAGTATTGCGTCAGTAAAGCTGCAAAAATAGATACACTTATTCCCAATATTAAACTTACCCATATAAGAGGCAAGGTTTCTGGGGAATACCCTATTGATGAACTTATTAGAGAATACAGCCCCCAGAATGTCAGGGACACTGCAATGATTGTTGTATTGATGACCCATACAGACCTAGGCACCCTCCATTCTTCTATTATAATATCAACCCTACTAGCCATTTCATATAGCCATACAGATAATACCCACCACCAGAAACCATTTGAAAATCCATACAGGATCTTATTAATAAAAACGTTAGTTGAGGCAATAGCTTTATATGAATACGAAACCCCTACTAAAAAAAGTGCGATTGCAACTAGATAAATTATAAATGAGGCACGTCCGCTCATTGCATATTTTTTGGTATAGGTAATAAAGTTCAACAAATGTTCTTCTACAGAATATGCCCATGCTAACAAGTAAATGCCTAATAAAATGGATATTAAAACCACACCCTCTTTTAGCATGCCAAACCCATAGCTTATGGCAATAACCAAAAGGATCAACGAAAAGGGAACAATAATTTTTTGCCTTAATTTAGGGTCTTTTAAGGATTTAGTAATTAAATAATAGGTTCCTTCAACAGAGGCATTTTGCCTTATGTATACCCTTTTTACATGGACTATTTTCATTCTTGAAGATAATATCGGATATACGAATTCATCTTCAGCACCATCGCTTACTAAAATGGCATCATCCACATTGAATTTTGCAAGGACCTGTTCAACTTGCTTTGTAATTATTTTATCGGAAACTATCCCAACTTTGGCATTACCAGTGAGGGTTACTATTTCTACTTTATCAGTATCGCTTTTTTTTATTTCTTCGTACATGGACAAAGCAGCGAATACCACATTCACATCCGCGTCTTCTGGGTCAGCTATTGCTAGGGCATTGGCAACCTTAAGGTTATCTTCTTTGCCAATAATAGGCCCTTTTATCCCTGTTTTTCTTCCTATATCGTCATCCCGATCAACGCTAACTATAAGAGTATATCCCATACATTTCGCCACTGTTAGTCCCGGCTGCCTGATTTGAACAGGCGACCTTAGGATGTCCGAGGGAGATCTGATTTAATCAGATTACACCAACTACAGTCCCACGCTCCACCAGTCTGAGCTAAGCCGGGGAATTTTCATCTAATGCCATTATCTAATACTTATTTTTGGTTATATAATTTACGGAAAATAAGGATTGTAATCCCCTTTTAAGGGCATATCCTTAAAAAGGCAAATGAACTTTTACACTGATTTTTTTCCGTATTTGCTTTCTATTGAGTCTATAAGTTTTTTTTCTATGGTTATTAAAGAGATGTCTCCAGATAACCTTTCCAACATATTTCTGAGGACATCTTGTTTTCTTTTGAAATCAGGGGATACAATATAATGGCTAAAATTCATCGTAAGATCATAAAGGGAGTTCATTTCATCGAGGATTTCCATTGCTTTATCAAGGTCGTTATTCCTTATTGAATTAACTGCCAACCTTTTCAATTCTCCGGTGAAATCCATAATGCCTAAAATGAATGGGACTTCCTCAACACGCAGGTTTTCAGGTGTAAGGGATTCGTCACCATAAACATAATTGAAAAACAACATGGCTTCTGTAAATTCTTGCATGCCTAACTCTACATTGGGCAGATAGAGCATTTCTTTGTTGGGGCCAATGACATCCAAGAGCTGATTGTAATTTTTTTTAAGTGCTTGAATATCTGGCTTGATGTTTCTATGTATTGATTGTATAACTTCTGCAGATTGCTTAACCACTAGTTGGCTTTGCCTTTTTATTGCATCTACTAGTATAGATTTTTCAATCAACAGATCTTCTATTTTTTTTATTGTAGATTCTAGGGATTTCATTTTTTACTACCTTTTGGATGCTCCCGCCGGGATTTTCAATGCTTTTGAACCCGGGGCCGAGACTAACTCCGATATACTCGAGAGGCCTCGATGTTTGGCCACTACACTACGGGAGCATATCTAATCATATTTTTTATTGATATTTTTAGTTTGCCATTATTTCCAAGCTATTTTTTACGAACTTTTCCTCTTTACGGTTATGGGTATAACTCCTTTGTTGAACTCTTCTTCTGCGATAACCAATGGATCGAACATGTTTTCTACTTTAATTAGTGCAGGTGCACCCATAGCAATCTGAAGTGCTCTTGCCCCTATTATTCGTGCTTTTTCATATTTTGTGTACATTTTTTCAACCTCTAGCCAAATATTTTCTTTATATATCGCTTCCATATATCCTCAATCTCCTTCTCTCTTAAATCAAGGATCTCAGATATCCTTGATAGAGAAGTGTCTCTGTCCTCAATTATGTGCCATGCTATTCTATACTCTAACGTATCAATACCACATTCTTTTTCAATTATGGACTCAATCAGGGAGTTTACCTTATCTTTTAAAGATAACAACTCCCTTTGTTTGTTTGCAATATTGGAATACTCTTTGTCTAGGTAGTTAGATAATGCTCTAAGAATTTTAAGCTTTTCTATATCGTTTGATTCTTTTGCTATTTTTTCTATTGCTTCTTTGTATTCGTTGTTTTCAACCTTTTCAATTGAATTTGGTATGTGGACAACAGAAAACACGTTTGGGGAGATATTTATGCTTATTGACATAACCTTGGATATGTAATAATATTTCCTTTTGGGGCCACCAGACTTTGACTCTTCTGTGTAACTTTTAACAATTTTGTATTTTTCCAATATTTTTAAGTGCTTGGATATTGATTGCTGGCTAACACGAAGGTCCTTAGCAAGTTGAAGGGGGTATGCTTTCCCTTCAGATAACCTTTGAATGATTTTTCTCCTTATGGAATTACCTAATACCTGTAAAATATCGTCTAGTTCCTTGTTTTCAACCATTTGTATAACACCTATAGTTGTTAACTAATTATCTATATTTTACTATTTAATCCCTTTCATTTATGCATGCCTTTTTCTTTTTCCATAGCAAACAGGATTATGCCTGCAACTATTAATAGTGTTCCTAAGTAGAGGGATTGGGTACCTAGGGAGATCATGACAATCAATGATAATACCACAGAAGAAATCTGTATATAAGGATACCATGGTGAATTGAATCCTTTTAATACTTTTCTTTTTCTAAGAATTCCAACAGCAATGCCTGTCAATGCATAGGAGAATATTACCCCAAAGTTTGATGCCAATACTATATAATTTAAATTGCCTAAAAACACCGAAAAAACAGTTATTGCACCTATTATTATAACGGACCTTTTAGGGGAATCTGCATGCCCTATCCATTTGGGTAACATGCCATCTTCGCTCATCTGCATCAGTGTCCTTGAACCAGCAACTATAAGGGAAAGAGTTACTGTAAATGTTGATATTATAGCAACAAGGCTTACAACATCTATAATAAAATAAGGTGCATGAGAATACATCATCGCATTTGATAATGGGCTGCCAGACATTCCGTATAGGTACCATGGCATCATTGCTAACATGCCTATAACCACCATTATATACAAAACAGTGCTGATAGCCAAGGAAATCATTATAGCTTTTGGCGCGTTTTTAGCACCATTTTCTACTTCCGGTGTTAATGTTGCTATAGTATTGAATCCCGAATATGCAAAGAACGCTAAAGAGGCTGAGTAGACAATACTTAATGGGCCTTTGGGCAGAATGGGTGTAAACCTTGATATTTCCCATTTTCCATAAAAAAATGAAACAATAATAAAAATTACTAATCCCAAAACAGTAATCGCAACAAGAGATTGTTCTATTTTGGCAACCATTTTTATCCCAATGTAGTCTATCAAAGTTATTAGTATAATCAGTACTATTGCGATTAAAACGATTAATGAACTAGAGGTGATGTTCCATATTGACAACAAATAGGAGGAAAAACCAATAGATACAGCAGCACCTGCTATAGCATAGGATATTGATCTCAACCATCCTACAATGAATCCAAGAGAATCACCCATCGTTTCTTTTACAAAGGAATACAAACCCCCATGTGTTATTATTTTAGAAGACAACTCTGCACTGTTTAACGCTACTGTTGTAGCTAAAATGCCTGTTAGAATAAAAGACAATAAAGCTCCCGGTCCAGATTGATATATTACCAATCCTGCAAGCACGAATATCCCTGCGCCTATAATGTTGCCTAAACCAATGGAAACAGCTTGCCATAAGGTTAGTTTCTCTTTTTTACCCATGCTTTTTACATTGCTCCTTTGTATATAAATTAATTCAAATCCATAGAAAAAAAGATATTTATTTAATCATTCATTGGCATATAGGAATTGCCAATGTTAGACCATGCTGTTAATATACCTTACATTGAAATTAGAGATGGTTTTTTATGGAACTCTAATAAGGAGGAGATCATAAAGGATGAAAATAACGAACCAGAAGACCCTTTTTATATAGTTGATAAATTATCAAAAATTTCAGGCATTGTATACATCATTGATATAAATGGGATTGAGGATAATTCTCCCCAGTTAGATTTACTTCAAGAATTAACTGAATACAGCAAATTATGGGTGGATACCTCTCCTCGGAGGGTTGAGGATATTTACGACGTGCTTATTGTTGGTGCTATGAAATCGATTATTAATACCAACTATATAAAAAAAGAGGGTATAATGAAAATCTTTGAAGATACTATTAATATAGGCATAAGGTTGGAGGGGGATGATATTGATTATAAAGGCATACGTTCTTTGCAGGATCTTGGAATCGATACTTTTGTCGTTGAAGATTATAATAAACTAAGCAAAGAGCTTTATTTTTTAACTGAAAAAATGGATATTGATATTATGGAAAAGTGCAAGGGGATTATTTACAGAGGTGCATAAAATATGGAATTAAAAGATTCTGAAATTATGCTTATACAAATATTCAAAAAAGCTGGAAAAGAGGTGTTGCTCAAGAAGGACATTGTAGATATTATGTCGTATAAATTTAGGTGGGGAGCACCTACTGATATGGAAAAGAAATTGGAAAAGATCCTCAATGAAAGTAAAGGCATATGCACTATTAATGGGGATTATGTAACAATAAAAAAAGAATTTGTAAACGAAGGCAAGCAATACCATATTGAAGATGTTGCCCGTGAAAATGCCCCATCTATTAACAATCAAGAAAAAGAGGTGGAAAAAGTAGTTGAACCATCAAAAACGCCAATTGATCTTGTGCTTGAATATTTAACAAGCAAGGGAATTAACAAAGAAACGATACAAAAAAAAGTAGAACAATTTATATTTGAAAAAAAGGTTTATCCAGAGATAGCGTATTTGTTTTACTTAATGTATTATGAGCCCTTACCCGAGATTGTTGAAAGAATGGACAATTACATCAAAAAAGTTCATTTTCATTTTGTGGATTCAACAACACCGTAACCGATTAATCTCCATTTACCTTCCACTTTCCTGCCAATAGCAACGCGCTCTTTTTTGGTTACGCATATAGGGATTTTGAGATTCATCGTTACAATATCACCTTTAACATTGCTTACCATGCCTTTGGTTATAGATGTGCCTACAGCAAGCATTAAACCTTCATCTTTTTTTATCATCTCTATGTTCTTTTCTTGATAGCTTCCTACAATATATTGCATTAAATTCACTTTCAATGTAATCATTGTCGAAATGGGGGGCAAATTGTTAGGAGATCCCATTAAATTCCCGATGAGGCCATCCGCCTTTGTTATAGAAGGATCCAATGTGGTTTCTATGCCTATAAGGCCACCTGGCCTTGCTTTTTGTAAATAGAGATTCCCACTGTGTATTGAAACCACTTTTGTTTTAAGAGGAGTCCACTCATTCTTTTTGTTAGGGTTTTGAATCCCTGGAACAATTTCTATTTCATCGCCTACAGATACAGTTCCTTGTATTATAGAACCACCTATAACGCCCCCTTTTAGATCATTTATTAATGTACCTGGTTTGTTTACATCAAATGACCTTGCTATATACATTTTAAGTGGAGCTTTTTCGTTTTTTTTGTTAGTAGGAATATATTTTTGGATCATTTGAATTATGACGTCTATATTGATATGATGGTTCGCTGAAACAGGAATTATTGGTGCATCTTTTATAGAGGTATCAGCTAAGAAAGATTGTATTTCGTTGAAACTTTCTTTAGCGCGTTCTTCTGAAACAATATCAATTTTGTTTTGGATTACAATAACGTTTTTTATTCCTATGGTTTCAATAGCTAATAAATGCTCTTTGGTTTGGGGTTGGGGGCATTTTTCATTGGCTGCAATTAACAACAATGCACCTTCCATTATTGCTGCTCCGGATAGCATAGTAGCCATTAAGGTTTCATGCCCAGGTGTATCAACAAAAGAGACAGTCCTTAATAAAGTTGTCTTGGCTCCACATATAGGGCATGTTTCACTTGTGGAATAACACTCAGGTTCTGGATGGTTAGGGCACTTGTAAAAAGCTGTATCTGCATAGCCAAGTTTTATGGATATACCCCTCTTTTTTTCTTCTGAGTGTGTATCAGTATCCACTCCCGTCAAAGCTTTTGTTAGAGAAGTTTTTCCATGGTCTACATGACCAATCATTCCTATATTAAGCTCTGGCTGCTGGGTAATTTTCATTCTTTTTTCTCCTTTGGCAATAATTGGTCTAATGGAGTTGGCCCTGCTTTAGTAACACGCATGTTTATTTGGGAAATATCCTGGAAAATAACGTTGCCTCTAATACTCTTCTTTTTTCTCAACCCCTCTTTGTCTGGATGAAACCCAAATCCTTTAGATAAAATAACCTTGGCCCTTCTTCCACCCAATATTGATTTGGACATTGGGAATCCATCCTTGTCAGAACCGCCTGTAATTGTAAATTTGTAATCTGGCATATTGAGGGATGTACCATCAATTTCATCGCCTATTTTTTTGCCAATAAATACATTGGCAACATCACCAGCTGCAGTATATTTATAGGATTTTGACTTGTCATTTATTACTACCTTGAATTCTACCATATAATAAACCTCTTTTCATATTTACCATTTCTTTAATATGTAGCCTAATTTAATTTTTTTGCTTGAAAGTACGCTGAGGGGGAGATTTGAACTCCCGAGGTTCAAAGACCACTAGATCTCGAGTCTAGCGCCTTTCCGAGCTAGGCTACCTCAGCTTTTACGACTTGACTTGATTTTTTGAACCACTTTTACAGGGCCTGGATCGTGGTTATAAAGGATGGCAAGGTATAATGAGATATAATCCCCTATATAAATTTGGGATAATACCCTAGAAAGATCGTTTTCACCTTTTGGATATAGTTCTATAATATCATTGGGATCCATAATTATTTCCTTTGTTAGCTCAACCCTTTCTTTTAAATATTGAGGCTCTGCTTTATCCCTGAAAATTACTGCTACCCTGTTTAAAAAGCTGCCCCCTGCCCACCCTTCAGCATCATTATGGTTCATTTCTGGGAAATAATTCAAAGCTGCAGTGATTTTTGAATTTTCATTGAGCTCAGTTTTAAACCTCAGTGCAGCAGGGTACATAAGGGGTGTGGTGCTAAATATATTTATGTTTTTCCATAACAATTTTAATGCAATTTGCTTAGCGATGTTATATTCATATGGAATGTTCGAAGACAAATTTTGGGTTTTCATTACAGACAGATCAGAATATACGCTGAGCAACTCTGATTTGCTATGGCTCCATTTGAAGGAGTCACCTATAAGCAACAATGGGATTGTAAGAAATGATACTGCCATTCTAGGTGGATAACCAGGAGGGACTATTACATGTTTAAGGGAATGTTTTATAGCCATGTCTTTTATAGTTCCACCAGAGGTTATGCATAATATGTCAGCATTGAGGTTTATAGCCTCTTTTAACATACTTATGGTTTCTTCTGTTTCACCAGAATAACTTATCACAACTGCTAATGTTCTGTTAGAAACATATTTGGGCAAATTATACTGGCTAACAATTTCTATTGGAATATTAGCTTTATTCCATAAATATGACTTGAATATATGGCCACCCATTGCGGATCCGCCCATTCCACAGATAACGATATTATCATATTTTTTGGGGTCTAAATCGTAGCCGAGGGTAAATGTTTCCATATTTTTTATTTCGTTTGGAAGTGAATCTAACATTTTGAACATTCCTAGTGTATCCATTTTGAAAATATAGCCTGTATTGTCTAACATTGAAATATATTCTTTATACTCATGTGTCTGATTTTTCATGGTAATCATTAATGCCTTAATAAATATACAATTAAAGTTTTTTCTATTTCATTTATAAAATCATTTAAACCTTAACTCAAGCTTTTATTACATGCCAAGATCAATTTTCAGAACCATTATAAGGCCATTTGCTTTTTTTGGCATCTCACTCACGATTTCTGCCTTCTCCATCCTGTACATCTTTATTCGTGATAATATCAACAACACCTCCCTCACACTGTATTTCCCACTTATCATATTCAGTATTTGAAAGTGCATATACAAAAACAATAGATTCAGAAACATATACGTGAAGAGCATGTGGTTATCCCTTATGGCCTACTCACTTCCAAATCATTCTTGTACACATTGAATGCATATTCTACATATTCTCTCTGCTTGTATAACCGATATATCCTCTCCGGTTCATCATTCAGATCTGATAAAAGGTACAACTTGCCAAAATCTACCTCGTTTTCTTCATAGTCATTCATCTTTATTTTGTTCTCTTCTATTCTTGTTAGAAAGTCTTTCTCCTCCTCGCTCTTGAGTACAGGGCCTTCGAATATGTAAACCTCATTCCCTCTTTTCCAGTATTTCACAGGCTTACCATCATAACTGAATACCCCTGTGAATTGTTTAGATTTCGGTATAAGCAATGAGTTTCTCTTCAATGGTATAATGTAGCTAAGATTCCTCTTCTTAAGTTCGTTCAAATGATCTTCAGAGAAAAATCCTTTGCCTGCAACAATAATCCTAAACTTGCCATGTCAATGGCATTGGCCATGGCAGACACATCCCTTATCGATCTTGGAAGTATTCTAACAAAGGTAGACATTGCCCTCGTTGAGGAGAATAGCATCATTACATTGATCTGTGGAATATGCATGCCCTTTGAATTATGCCCTCGTTCAAGGATATGTTCTCTGATCTTGAAAATATTGCTGTTGAATCCATAAGAACATACTCACCTTTCTCTGTGAGCTTTTTCATTACACGTATGCTTGATCCTCAGGAAGGGAAGAAAGCATGCTTGAGAATTAAGGGACATGCTCTCATTCATTATCCTGCAAAGATATGTTTTTTCATATGGCTTATGGATTTCAAAGGCAGTGGTTGTATATTCCTCAATATAGCGTATGGGATGATTCGTTCCCACATAGTAGGATAGATTTCTTTTAGGATAGGCATGATTGTTTTCTCTGCTATTCCATAAAGAAGGGAAATGTTGCCATATTCATAATCCCTTCCAATGTTTGTAACTTGGTCCTTTCTTACTATTCCACTGTGTGTAACACAATATATACAGGAGAAAGTGTATTGGTTTTTTTATTTACTTTATCCCACTTAGGCCTTGTTTTGTAAGCGTAATAATTGTTACCTACCTTTCTGATATAAACATCTCTTGTTTTAAATTTTTTTGCCCAATCGGGGATGTTGTTATTATTATACATCTAATATACATATACAAACATATACATATCAAACATACAAATGTTTTTGTTAAATATTTAATAACAATACCAATGAAAAATAATAATTTTAATAATGCTCTAAAAATGTTATGGCTTATGGTGTAAAATAGGCGGAGTTAAGGATTAATATTTAATTTTTAATTCTTTGAATTTTACAAAAAAAATAGGAAAGTTTATATGTAATAATATAAATAAGAAATGAGGTGACTCTTATGGTAAATATTAAAATTGAAAATGTGGTTGCGTCTACCTCCTTTGGTGAAGTTCTTGATTTGCACAAAGTCTCCCAAATTTTGGAAGGTTCTGAATATGAACCTGAACAATTTCCTGGGTTGATTTATAGAATCAAAACGCCTAAAACAGCTACACTTCTATTCAGCAGTGGGAAAGTTGTGTGTACAGGAGCAAAAAGCCTAGAAGATGTTAAAAAATCTATTGATTTCGTTGCGTCTCAAATAGAAAAAGGAGGAATTTCAATAAAAAAGAATCCAGAAATAGAAGTTCAGAATATTGTAGCTTCTTCTGAATTGGGAGTGCCTATCAACCTGAATTCTATCGCTATGACACTAGGCCTTGAAAAAGTAGAGTATGAACCTGAACAATTCCCTGGACTTGTTTACAGGCTAAGCAGCCCCAAAGTGGTTGTACTTTTGTTCGGTTCTGGAAAACTTGTATGTACAGGGGCAAGAAAGCCAGAAGATGTCAAGATAGCAGTAGAAAAAATTTTAAGCGAACTTAAAAGTGTTGGGCTTATTCCTTAGTTTTCCACATTTTTTTGTAATTTTCACGCTTTGCAATAACCCTTTCTATATCTACTACGGGTTTTTGTGGTTCTTCTTTAAGTGCTTTCCCTATTGCGATGATCTTTTGTTCAGTGTTATAGATAACAACTGTATCGTTTTCATTGTACGGTGTATAACTCAATATTCCTTTTTTGTATAAATTAGCTCCATACACAATTGCACTTTCCGCAGCTTTTTTTACAATGATTTTAGGAAAAATAGTAAAGATCTCGAGAGGGTCTTTGCACATTTTCTTTAATTCTTCGCAATTGCCTTTTTTGCAAAATTCTACTGCATCTTTGAGTTGGTATAGAGATACAGCTTCTTTTTCTGTGTAAGGCCCTGTGGAGATCCTCCTTAACTCTTCCATATGTGCCCCGCACCCATATGCATCCCCTAAATCCCTTACCAATGTCCTCATATAAGTTCCAGAATCAGAGACTACGTCCATTAATACGTACTTTTCTTTGACTTCTAATATTTTCAATTCTTTGATTTCCCTTACCCTTACAGCTCTTTTTACAGATGCCCTTACAGGAGGAAGTTGGTAAATATCCCCAACAAAACTATTGGCTATTTTTTCCAATTCCTCTTTTTTAACAATTCCGTGGAATCTTGCTAGTACAATATATTCTTTGGAGTGAAAATTAAGGTAAGGCACTAGCCTTGTTGCATTGTTAATTCCAAGCACTAATATGCCTGTAACATGGGGATCTAAAGTACCGCTATGCCCAACCTTTTCAACACCTAGAATGTCTCTAACCCATGCAGTTACTTGGTGGGATGATGGCCCCCTAGGTTTGTCAACAACGATTATTTTGTTATCAATTATTTCCATTATTTTTGAATCCATAAACGATATCCCTCCTCCACAGCCTTTAATACTTCTTCTATAGGCATTGATTCAGTATTCAATATCATGTCATAAAGGGATTCATCATCTAAATTTATTCCATATATTGTTTTATACCTTAATTTTTCACTATCTTCCCGTGCCTTTACCTGCTCTATTTCATTCCTCTTTTTTATTCGTTCTATGCGCGTTTCTAGGCTTGCTTCCAGTTTAACAATGAATACCTTTTTGCCTTTTTTCTTTAATAATATGCCTGCCAATCTGGAATCTATAACTGCATTGCTATGTTTCAATACTGTTGATACAATGGTTTCATCTAATTTTTTGTCTATTGAAGGGTCTTGTTCAGCCATTTTAGAAAACTCTTCTAAAGATTTGTTTTCCATTTTTGCTTCTTGCCTGAATATATCACCTGAACAAATGTAATCATAATTCAACTTTTCTGCTAGCATTTTAGCAATGGTTGTTTTTCCACTTCCGGGTTGGCCTGTAATGTTAATGTACATTCATTCACTGCTCTTGCTTGTTTTTTCTTTCAAATATTTTGGAAGTTCTTTTTTCAGGCTGTAATATTTAAACAATTTATAGAAAAACAAACTGAAAGGGGCGGACATTACAGAATATAATATAACCCAAGAAGGGAGAACAATAACATACCCTAAATTAGAATTGAAATTCCATGGCAATGTGTAATAGATGTATGTTGTTGGCAAAGATATGAAAAACGCAATCCATGAAAAGATCAAAACGATGAAAAATAAGCTTGTAGAAAAATATTTTAACGTCCCACCCATTACCTTCATCTGCATACCAGCAAGCTTGTTTTGCAATTCAGTAACCTCTTTCATTTTATCTTTTTTCCCTTCCTTCATGTACTTGAATTGTAATTTGCTTAAATAGGAACTCCATAGCTGAGACTTGGAAAAGCTTACCCAGTCAGTATGATAATTTCTAAGGGCCGTCAAAAAAATCATAAAAAAGGCGGATAGCAATGTTATTGTTAGCAATGGATATTTTCCAGAAAATCCTATTGTTGGATATATAATGAAATCCACTAAAAGTACGAACTGGTCTCTTGATGAAGGGGAAAACATTATCAACATTGCCATTAAAAAAAGGAATATGTATACCATTGTAAAGGAGCTCGGTGGCTTTTGCTGTACCTGTGGCTTTTTATCGCCCTCTATTGATTCTTTGTTGTTGGCAATATCTTTGTTTTCTGTATCTGGTTGAACTTCTACTGGTATTTTTTTTGCTTTTTCAGACATCATGTGCCTCCAAAGAAGCCTCTTAGCAATGGGTGCATTTCCATCATTTGCTCTTTTCCTATTGCTTCATATAACTGTATAACGATACCAACGGTAAGCAATACACCTGTTCCAGAAGCGTTGCCTACTGTACCAATCATATCAGCTATGGCAGCTAGTGCACCTACTAACGCACCAGAAATAATAGTTATTGCAGGGATGTACCTTTCTAAAACTTTTTTAAGAACCCTTGGATCCCTTCTAAATCCAGGAATTTGCATTCCACTTGATTCAATCTGTTCTGCAACTGCTTCTGGACCCATATTCGTGGTTTCAATCCAGAATTTTGCGAATATTATTGAGCCAACTACCATTGCAATAAGGTAAATTAATACATGTGCCAAGACCTGGTAATAAGTATGCCCGAAAAGGTAAGAACTGTATAATGAGGGATTTATTAGAGGAAGCAGCCATGTTTCCAAACCGTTGACTTGGGAGAGATAATATGCACCACCTGTCATTGGGGTAGAGGCAGAAATACCTGGAGTAGTTATAGCATTAGGGTTAGGATAACTTCCAATCCACCATTGGTGCCCTATTAAAGGCAGATTTTTTAAAGAAGGATTATTCCATAGCAATAATGAAAACATGGAAACATTTGCAAGCAACGCAGACATAAGTATAACTGGAATGTTACTTGCATAAAGTAGCTTTATAGGATATCTTCCTCTAGCACCTCTTGCCGTTGTATGTGCTAAAGGTAATTCAATCCGCGTTGATTCAGCATATGCAACAGCAAAGAATATGGCTATTGTCCCCATAAGATATATTATAGGATTAGGGTAACGGAGGAATATCATGCTCATTCCACCGGAAGACATATTGGAGGCATTGATATGCTGGAAGGCATATATTGTTTTAGGGATTGTTCCACTGGGAGGATTGTTTAAGGATAGGGCTTGGGAAGAGGTTGCCGGTACCCAGTTAAAGGTACCATTGAATATAGCCTGGGATACTCCTGCAGCAATGAATAATGATACCCCGCTCCCTATGCCCCATTTGGATACCACTTCATCTAGCAAGAACACAATGTATGAACCAATAGCTATTTGGGAAATTATTATAAGGTCAGCTAATGAAGCACCCATACCAGGGTAATGCTTGTTTATAGCAGTAACTAAGCTTGCTTGAGGGGATAAAAAGCCATATACCTGAGGTATGGCTTCTACAAAGATCATTATAATAACTAATAATTTCTGTACGCCTTGATAAATTGCCTGGTCATCATCGTCAGATAGATCAAGGTTTACTATTTTGGCACCTGCAAACAATTGCATTATGATTGAACCTGTTACTATAGGGCCGATACCTAGTTGCATAAGAGTGCCCTGCGCTCCTGCCATTATAGCCCTGTAACTTGAAAATAAATCAATTTCGTTAGTTGTATTAAGACCGAATATGAATATATTGGTAAGTGCAAAATACAGAATCAATGCAGTTGCTGTCCATATTAGTTTCCATTTGAAGTGCACATGTCCTTTTGGTTTGCTTACAGCAGGCAACCTTTTGATTACATCTTCAAGTCCGTACAATTTAGATTTTTCACCTGTGTAAGACAACATCATAAATAGCAAAAACATCGATAGAAACAATGCAATGTCTACTAATACAAATTGAAAAATATTTGGCTTGGTTCCATAATAATAGATTGCAGCGATAATTACACCTACAATCCCCAACGGGATGGCCACTGCATAATTACGTTTATATTCCTCAGCACCTTCCAATATCATCACCATGTTGTTTATTAATTAAATGGTTTTTTTAAGAAGTTTTTACATTCCCTTTTGCTTCTTCAATTTTTTTTACAGCTGAAGGGCTAGCTTTTTTCACCGATATTTTCATAGGGATGGATACTTTTCCTTTTGATAGTAGTTTGGTATACCCTAATGCGTCTAGATCTATTTCATATGTACCATTGTTTTCTTTTATTTTGCCTTCTTTTAGCCATTTGCTGATTTGGGATTGAAGCGTCATTAAATTTATGGCTTTATCTTCTTCTGTTTCTACATGCCTCTTGAATCCATGCCTGCCGAAGTGCATGGGGGCATATTTCACCATACTTTTCATTTTGTGTTTATGCAACCCGGTATTTCCTCTTCCACCTCTAATCCCTGCACCTCTACCTGATTTAAAGCCTCTTCCGTGAGTCCTTTGCCCACGATACTTGTTTGTTTTACTTGCCACTTTTATCACCATTTACTCTCATCATCAAAGACAAAAGTTTGTTTATGTCTGAACCCCTATAGCCAACCGCACCGCCTTCTTTATAAAGCCTTTTAACGCTTCTATAACCCTTTAAAGGAGGAGGTAGGCGGAATAAGGGCTTTATTCCCTTAATGCTTTTCATTTGTACATTGCCATCGTACATATCTTTAACAAATTCCTCTATGGATTTATACTTGGAAACAGATTGCAAATACTCTTCAGTCAGGGGCTTATTGCCTTCAATTTTAGAATAATTCTTTACTAACTTTAATAGGGTATCGTAATCTATTTCTCCCCATGTTATATAATCCTTAACCTTTTGTATCATGCCTTTGTAATAGGGGGATTCTTTAACAATGACAACATGGTTAGCCCTGGTTAACTTTAGGAGGTTTAGCGTGTACCTTACATCAGGTACTGAATGAGATGTACCCTTGATTCTAACTAATGCGTATACCATTTTTATCTACCCCGCCTTGTTTTGTTTCCTTTATTTGCGTTTTCAGATTTTGCCTTTAATTCCTCTTCTGTTAAAGTGCATTTTTCTGATATTCCTTCCCTTATTTTTAATTTGCTTTCTAACGAAGAGCCCATTTTAGAAATAGCTGTTGCTTGTAATGCATTGAATACACTGTATGCAAAATTTACAGTTGTTTTTGTGTGCCCTTTAGATAACTCCCATGCATCGAATATTCCAGCAAGATGAAGGATAGGTTTTGCCACATCAGAAACTGCCAATCCAACGCCCCTAGGTGCTGGATTCAAAACAACTTCTACGGAACCAGATTTGCCTACTACCTTAAAAGGCAAAGTATGGGGTTCACCGCAACCACATTGCCATGAACCACATCCCCTTTTTATTTCGATAATATGCAATTTTGCGTCGATAAGTGCTTTGTTAATTGCAATGCCAGTTTCCTTTGCTTTGCCTCTTCCTATGCCTACTATGCCATCACCGTTTCCTACTACTACCGTAACTGCAAATTTGGTCCTTCTTCCAGAATCAGTCATTCTTTGAACCATGTTGATATCTAGGACATTATCAACTAGGTTGGGAATTAACATATCAACAATTTGCCATTCTTTTAAGGGATAACCGCTTTCTAGTGCATCGTGTATTGTAGTAATCTTTTTTTCAGCAACAAGTACACCCAGTTTGGTTTTAGGAACCCATTCAATCATTGAGCCTCACCTTCAATTTTACGCTTTATTTCTTCAAAGGGTATTTTTTCTTTCAAATGTTCACCTTTTATCCTCTCCATTGTAGGAAGAATTTTAGGATCGTGTGGGATTTCAATGCCCGCGTCGATAACACCTTTTACTAGTGCGTATGTTCTTCCTCCTTTAATAGGATTTGCTAAACCCGTATTTAAAATCGCTTTGGATACAGTAGACTTAGCTTTTTTACCTATTATTAAACCAGTTAAATATGCTGCAGGTGTAGAATGGAAAGATTTTTTCATGCCATATTTTTTCAAAATTGTACTAGAAGTGCCATACACTACTATATCCCCCTTAGGAGAATATTTTACAATTTGCCCTATGATATATCTGTTTGTATTCCTAACAACAAGCATTGTATTCCCACTAATCAGGTATTTTAGCCTTTTTCTGTAATTTGTTACCCCTTTAGCTCTTCTATGATACCTTACTTTGTAATTCGGACCGTCTGCCATATCAATTACCCCTTAATTTCCCTTCTACCTTAAGGTGTAACCTTAAATGGGCTCTGCTCTTAATGATGCCTGCTTTTGACCTTTTATAAAATAGCCTGTATGTATGCTTATCAATAGCACCAGAATTTTTCAATATTTTCAGTTCATCTCTTATTGCCCTAATCTGCCTTATCCACCTTTCTTTTCTGGTAATTATAGAATATTTTCCACCTTTTCTTGTGCCTTGCCCGCTTTTTCTACCTTTTCGTTTCTTTATTTTTATAATGTTCGCTCTTGCCCTAGAGGTTGCATAAATGGGCTTCTTTTTTATAGCACCACCTTTTATGGCAACCCTTACGTCATTTCTGGTAATCAAGGTTGATAACTCTTCTATTGCTGTAGGATCCATCCATACTCTACTTATACCACATTTCAGAATGGTAGCAGCCATTCTTCTTACTTTCTTTAGTGTCATTTATTTCACCTTTAAGATATTTTATTGAGAACCTTTATATGCATTTCACTTGCTTTCTTTTCAATTTCAAGCCTTTTCTTTACACCTACACTATGCCCTATCCGGACTGCGTATATGGTTTTATCCACTTTTTCTAGGTCTTTGGGATTGTATACCATGACTTCTTTAAAGCCAGATGGATGTATGTGCCTTGCTATGGAGGGAGAACCATATCCAATTGATACAACTGGGGGCCTGTATCCATAATGCCTTCTCTGCTTAGAATGTACCCCTCTTGGCCTTCTCCAACCAGTCCTTGCAAGCCGTTTATATCTGAACCAATTCTGCCTTTTAAACGCAGGCCTCTTTTTATTGATTTTAATTTTAATTTTTAATGCATTTATAACTTTTTCAGGGAGTTTTGATTTGATTTTTTCTTCTTTTTCTTTTGGCATACCTTCACCTCAATTTATATGTTCAGCTTTGCTGTATATGTATATTCCATCTTGGAATACTCTAGGATCATAATTCTTTATTTTAGTCCTTCTTTCAATGCTTAAGGCTGCTAGCCCTACTTTTTCTATATCTACGGATTCTAGGATTAGATTGGATTCCTCTATCTTTACATTTACCCCTTCTGGTAAAATAACTTTACGAGGAAATTTTTCACCTAGAAAATTTTCAATGATGAGTTCATTGCCTTTTGTAGAAATTTTTAATGGAAAGTGGGCATAAACCACTTTCATCCTGTATCTCCATCCATGTGTAACACCTTCTATCATGTTTTTTACATGATTCATCCATGATATGGCAATGGCGCGGATTCTCCTATTTTTACTTGTGTATTTAAATACAACCTTTGACCCTTCTAAGGATATACTGATCCTTGTATGATTAAAAGGCCTACTTGTTTTCCCCATGGGGCCTTCAATCGTAAGCGTTACCCCTTCTAGCTTAGCTTTTACATTTTGGGGTATTTCCAACTCAACCGTTTGTTCTTTGGTTTTTTCACTCATTGATATCACCTTTAATACACATAGGCCAGTAACTTGCCTCCTACTGCGTGCTCTTTCGCTTTATAATGAGAAATAACTCCTATTGTAGATGATACAATTAGCATGCCTATATCTTGGCCTGGCAAAAACCTTGCTTCGTATTTTTCCATGTTCCTTACTTTTACTGCATACCTAGGCTTTATAACACCGCAATTGTTTATAGCACCTGAAAGTTCAACTTTGTACACACCTGCTTTTCCATTATCTACGTACTCAAAAGATTTGATATAACCTCCTTCAACCATTACACTCAATACACGGCCAATTAGCTTTGAAGCTGGACTTATTTCAACATACTTTTTACCAACTTTTTCAGCATTTTTAATGATTGTAAGAGCATCATTTAATGGATCCATTAACATTTTTTACACCTCATATATATTTTTTAAAACCAATTTCAGGAGCAATTTCCCTGAAACATTGCCTGCATAAATGCAGCCCGTATTTTCTGACAATTCCCCTTTTTCGCCCACACCTATCGCATCCAACTTTCCTACCATAAAATTTCTTTGGCTTCATGAAATCACCTACACAATCTCCACATTGTACTGCTTTTTGATGAATTCTTTAGCTTCTTCAACCGTAATACGATGCTTTTTGCCTATTGGATGCTTTGCTCGCTTTCTGTACTTAATTCTCCATCCACGCCTCATGAGGGAAGCACAAACATCAAATCCAAAAATGCCTATTTCTGGATTATATTTCATTCCTGGAATTAAGGTGTAATCAGATACACCCATTGAAAAATTACCTTCTGGATCAATAGAATATGAAGCAAGCTTGTTGTTTTTAACCCAAAAAGCCTTTTTTAAAAATTCCTCTGCTTCCTTGTGCCTTAAAGTAACTTTGCACCCTATATTCATTCCTTTTCTTATGCCAAAATCCCTATTGGTAACCTTGGCTTTTGTGTATGTTGGAGTCCTATTCGTTAATAACTTTAATACAGTAGAAGCTTTTTCTAGTTTCTCACCACCTTCACCTACACCGATATTGATAACCACTTTTTCTAACCTTATTTCTTTCATTGGATTCTGCTTTATTTCAGTCATTGAACTTTCACCTCCGGCAATGATATTTCAGGAACTTTTTTCCCTATAACAAATGCGTTTGGTTTGGTTGTTATGAACCCTTCTTTGAAATATATTAAATTGGGCATAGAGCTTTTTATAACCTCATATTTTGATATTGTACCAACTTTACTTGCATTTTTCCCTTTCCATATCAGAGCAACATTGCCTTCTTCGAGCTTAAAATGGTCAAGGATTTTTTGATCAGGTAAAGAGATTTTCAAAACATCTCCAGTTTTATATTTAGTAGATTTATCAACAAGTATTGCCCTTCCATCAAACATGTGCAATATTGTCCTGTTACCTTTTATTGTTTGTATATTATCGATTCTATCGAGTTTCCATTGGTGGTCAGTGGGGGAGATCTTATATGGAATAACCCTACCATTGTTGTCTACACCCATTCTATAGGCTACATCTATTCCTTCAAAATATAGGGTATCCATTATACCTACATTGAATTTGTAGTCCTTTATTATCCTGTTGTCAACATAGACTTTTTTATCGCTTATTATTTTATGGGCTTCTCTAGCAATATTTTCCATTTTTAGTATTTCCCTTATTAATACTAATAGAGGAATGCCTCTTTCAATTGAATGGGCACCTGGTGAAGGTTTTACTGTAAATACGGCTTCTTTTCTAGGAATGCTCCATGTCTTGGGGGCATTCAACCTTTTTAATGATTTACTCATTTGCTATCGCCTCTGAATTTATTTTTCTTCTTTTATCAGTTAAATTTAATTTTGTGATAATGCAGTTGGAAGGGGATATATAATAAGATACCTTTGTGTTGTCTGCTTTGGAGATGGTTATTTCCTCAATGGATAATTTTGCTTTTTTAATAGATACTTTAGCTACTTTGCCTTCTTTCCCTTTATATGAACCTTTTACAACTAAAACAGTATCACCTTTCCTTACGGGGATCGATCTTATTTTGTATTTCTCCCTCAGTTCCCTAGATAAGTGTGTAGACATCAACTTATGCTTCCTGGATAATGGCATATTATACAAGTTTTTTCTTTTTGTACGTGGTTTTTTAGCTTCGTTATACATGTTTTTCACCTACAATATTATCGAGGCTGTAGCTGCAATTTTAGGCCACCTTTCAGCTGCCTCTTTTGCAACTGGCCCTTTTATTTCAGTTCCTTTGGTTTCACCAGTATCTGTGGCTAAAACAGCTGCATTGTCTTCAAATTGAACTATTGTTCCATCAGCCCTTTTGAAAGGCCTTTTTTGCCTTACTATAATAGCCTTTACAATTTGTTTTCTTAAATTAGGTGTACCCTTTTTTACTGAACATACCACAATATCTGCCAACTTTCCTACAGGATATCTTCTATGGTGCCCATGCCCATTGATTACGGAGATTATTTCTATTACCTTTGCACCTGTGTTGTCAATGCATTCTAGCCTAGCACCCCTTGGTAATCCCCTCGTTTGTTTACCAGCTAATCCTTTCATACCTCACCTCTTTTCAATTACAACAAAGGATACGCCTTTGCTGATAGGCCTGCATTCCGCAATAGTAACATAATCCCCTTCTTTGGGGGCTATGCAGGGAGGGCTATGTGCCATATACGTTCTCTTTATTTTAGAATACCTTTCGTATTTCTTAACGTATTTCAATATTTCCCTTTCCACTACTACTGTGGATTGCATTTTTGCAGAGATCACTTTGCCACTTATCACTATTCCCCTAACAGGCAATGTTCCATGATAGGGGCATTTATCATCTTTGCATACCGTTTCCGGTTGCTTTGTTTCATATCCTATGCTTTTTTTTGTCATATAAAATCCTCTTTGACCTTTCTACAGGTTTATAATTTAATTTTTGCCCTAATATTTCAATTTCATTGTTTTCTAACATTATTTTGAGAGTTATCTGATTTTTAGGAAGCCATAAAGACTTTGAATTTGACTGGATGTTAAACATATTTTTGGTTTCATCAATAATTTTGCCGCTAATGTTGTAACTTTTACATTTAGATTGTACATTTACCTCTAAACCTATCAATTCATGAGCCATTATATTGTGCTTTGTGATCATTGCATCTCAACCTCATATCCCATGCTTTGTAATATTACTGAAGCTCTTTGTTTCTGGTCTCCCTGCAATTCTATTTTTTCATCTTTTACTGTACCACCAGTTGCACATTTTGTTTTAAGGTCTTTGGCAACTTGATATAAATTGTTTTTGCTGACACCTTCTATGATTGTAACGGTTTTTTTGTATTTTCGTTTATCTACGTAGACCTTTATGTGCTGTGTTTCTTTGTTGATATCTTCACATATACATAGCTCTTCAGGCATCCCACATACAGGGCATATGTTCCTCATTTTCTATTTATCACCAACCTTTTGTTTTATTTTTCTTTCATTGATAACTGTGAGTATTCTTGCTACGTTTTTTCTCAACTTTAAAATTTTTCCTGGACTTGGAGGAGAACCACCCATCGCAGAGATTGCATTTTCATGCATTAATTCAGATTTTACATCCATCAATGTTTTCTGCAAATCTTCATCATTCATTGCACGTATTTCTTTCATTCTTAATAATGACATGATTTCACCTCTTTTTACCTTCTTTAACCTCTGGGATAATATCATCTATAGGAGGACTTAGATTTTCTAAGTCTATAACTTGTTTTGTATCCATATTTACATGTATCTTGTTTTCTTCTTTCTTGATTTCCTCCTCTGATTTTTTAATAAAGATTTCATCCGGTAATTTGATATCCTTTTTCATGATCCATACAGTAACACCTAAAACACCTGGCTTGAGCATAGCAGGTACATACCCCTTGTCAACGTAAACTTCAGCTGGATGGCCACAATATTTAATAAACCCTTCCCTGATTTTTTCAGTCCTATGCCTTTCACCACTTAATTTACCAGATAATTTTATTAAACATCCTCTTGCTCCAGCCTGCATAATCCTCCTAGCAGTAGAATGTGCAGCCCTTTTAAATTGCCAACCCCTTTCTAGTGCGTTGGCTAATTTTTCAGCCATAACATTAGCGTTTAAATCTGGGTTTTTTTCTTCTTCTACAGCTATTTGGGGATTTTCAATCTGAAACTTTTCATTAATATCAGAGGTAAGTTTTTTTATTGTATTGCCCTTTTTTCCTATTACCAATCCTGGATTTTCACATTTTATGGTTACTCTGGTTCCTAATGCACTTCTTGATATATCTATACCACCATAACCAGCATGTAAAATTTCGCTTCTTAGGAATTCTTTCATTAATACGCGTTTTACCCTATCATTCATAAATTTTTTAATATTTGCCATAATACCTCACGCACCACTAACCTTATTCTCACTAACCTTATTCTCACTTGCCTTTTTCTCTTTGCGTTCTTTTAAGATGACTTCTATATTGGTTGTTTGCTCGTTCCATGCAGTTGAAATGCCATACGCCCTTGGCATCCTCCATTTTTTAATTCTACCCCTTGATGCGGCGATAACGTATATATAAGCATTCTCTAGATCTATGCCATCTTCCTTTGCATTGCTCTCAAGGTTTTTGAATAATTTGAGAATATACTTGGCAACCTTTACTGGGTACCTCCCTGGACCAACCCCTTTTTTATGGGCTGTTTCTTGATTGTACCTTCTGATGGGTATTGCAATTTTTTTGTTTATTACACCCTCTAACAACATTTTAGCGTCGTTGTAGGGCATTCCCCTTAATTTGTTGCATACTTCATATGCTTTTTTGGGGGAGATTGGGTATTCCTTGCCATATGCCTTAGTGATCTTTTTTTCTTTTTTGACATCAATTGTGTAACCTCTCATCTACTCACCTTCACTTCAATGGCATAAACTTAGAGCTCTTGGTAGCACCAACACCTGGTCCAGAGTGCTTTTCAAATCTTCTCGTTTCTGAAAATTCACCTAAATAATGCCCTATCATTTCTGCCCTTATAGTAATTTCTTTAAATTCTTTACCGTTGTAAACAGCTACTTTTTTGCCTACAAATTTAGGCAATATTATAATATCCCTTTGATGAGTTTTAACAACTTTGTCAGGTGATGCTTTGATTATTTTGTCAACCACTTTTTTCTGCTCATCGTTGAATCCTCTCAATAGAGACCTTCTTACCCTTGCTGTTGAGATTTTTGCAAATTCATTTATATCCATTTTTTTGAGTTCTTCAATGGTCATTCCTTTATAAGTAAATACCTTTTTTCTCCTTTCTTGAATAAGTGCCTTCTTTTTTCTTGATTTTCTTCTAGCACCTTTTGCACTACCACCTTCTGGACACATTTACATTCACCTCTTTTTCTTTAGCTTTTTTCTAATGGGAGCTAACCTGCCCACTTTTGCACCAGGCCATGCAGAATGAGATACCGTGCTTGGCCTACCTACATGCTGATGAGACCCACCTCCAAATGGGTGGTTTACAGGATTCATTGCTACACCCCTTACAGTTATAGGCGCTTTTGCCCTGCTTCTAAACATAAGCATTTTTTTACCTGCTTTTGCAATAGGTTTATCCCTTCTTCCTGCACCAGCGATATTACCTATCATCGCTAATGAATCGTTGTGTATTTCTTTGTGCGCACCAGATGGCATTAATACCACTGTTTTGGTACCATGGCTTAATATTAACCCAGATGTACCTGGGGAGGTTATGTAGTATTTATTTAAATTGGGGCCAACTTCTACCATCGATACTACAGTACCTTCTGGTATTTTGCCTATGGGCTTTATTGTACCTCTTGTAATTGGAGCCGATTCTCCACATGAAATTTTCATGCCTGTATAACATCCTTCAAAAGCGGGTATACGATACTCTTTGTTATCCATTAAAAGAACTGCTATAGGAGCATAATGCCCTGGATCATGGTCTATTGATACCACTTCAGCTACACCTAATGAATGTGGTGCATTAATAGGGCCATGATGCCTGAAACTTGGTGACCTATATGTTGCGGTTCCTTTTCCCCTTCTTCTTGCTATTACTCTCTTACCCATTATTGTTCACCTCAGAATAACCCTATCCTTGAGCCTATTTCACTCGCAGAATATTCCTTTTTCAATTTTATTATACCGATTTTACCTTGCTTTGTTATGTTGGTATTAACACTTTCAACTTTAACATTGAATAATTTTTCTACCGCTTCTTTTATTTCTTTTTTGGTGGCACTTCTCCTTACAACAAAGGCAATTCGGTTTTCTTTTTCCATTTCCATCATAACTTTTTCAGAGACGTATGGATGAATTACAACATCATGTTTCATAATTTTCTAGCCTCCATTAAATTATCAATAGCTGGTTTGCTGAATATCGTTAATCTCCCAGGTAAACCACCAGGGGCTAAATCAGATACAGATAATTGCTTTACAGTTTTTACAGACACCCCCTCGAACCCTTTGAATCCTAGAGCTACTTTATTCCCATTAACGACAATTAATACACTTTTTCTTCTTTTTAGCCTTCTTCCCCTTAATTTACCTTTTCCTGCACGCTCTTTTTTTGAATCTTTTGATTTAAGTATATCTTCCCATATGCCAAGTGATTGGAGTATTTTAGAGGCTTCTTTAGCGCTTTTTACGGATTCTATAGAATCTTCAACAACAATAGGGTAGGTTAATTCTTTTGAGATTATATGCCCTCTAGTTGTAATATAATTTTTTGTTGCAATTGCAGCCAATGCACTTTTGAATGCCAACTTAAGCTCTTTTTTGTTTATTTTTTTGTAATATACTTTTTGTGGTTTTGGGGGATGAGCTGCCCTTCCTCCAACTGTATTTGGGGCTTGAGCACCACGCATTGAGTCTTTTAACCTGGGAGTCCTTGCAACACCTTTGCCTTTGCCTGCCCATTTTACTGAATGGCGCATTCCACTTAAAATAGATGGTCCATAGGGGACACGTTTTCTCATGTTGTAAGCCCTAACTACCTTCCTTATTAAGTCTACCCTTATATTGGCAGTGAAGCATTCAGGCAAATTCATACTTGCTTTGACATTACCTTCAATTGTATATACATTTATTTTATCCATATCTATGCACCTTGTTTAGAAGTATTTGAAACATATAGTATAGGCATATCTGGAACGGATTTCCACGCTCTGATGGGATTCCTTAGGCGCACTAACCTTTTTGGTGTACCAGGAATAGAACCCTTCAATAATATTGCATCATTTTTTATTAATCCGTATTTCAAAAATCCACCTTGGGGGATTATTTGCCATATATTTAGAGTGTGTTTTTGCCAACTTGGAACATCTTTCTTTTCTGCATTTTCTTTTTTAGATTCTTCAGCAGTTTTTTCTTTTTTGGATTCCTCAGTAGATTTTTCTTTTTTAGGTTCTTCGGTATTTAATATGCTAACGTACAGTTTGTTGTTTATTTCTTTGATGTTATATAATTTCTTTTCGTCTTTCTTTTCGTCTATAATTTGCCATTCAGATCCGCTAATAACTTTTATGGAAGCAGATTTAGATAGCCCATTTCCATTATCTGAAAAATACTTTTTAATATCATCGGAGAGTTCCTTGCTTTCAAGGTCTTTTTTCAAGGATATTCCCATTGTAAATATATTATTTGATTGAATATAAGCCAACACCATTTTGTTGTATTCTGTCCTTTGGTGAAATCCCATTTGTCCAGCTTGTGGCACAGTAGGCATAATATAGCTAGGGTTGTGGGGACCTAAAGTACCGATCATCCTTATATGTTTACTATTCTTTCTTGGTTGTAGTTTAACACCCCATCTCTTTATATGCCCTTGGAAACCTTTGCCTTTTGTTATTGCAGAAACATCTACAATTTTTAAGGTTTCTAAAAATTGAGTTGCTTTTACATCTTTGCCCAATAAAGAAAAAGCGTATTGTAATCTTTCTTTAATTGTGCCTCCACCTATGGGAATTTCCATAATTTGTGGCTTTTTTGAAGGCAATCCAGAAGTTAAATAAGGTTGAGTTGCTATTATTACCCTCACTTCTTCAATAGATAAATCTTTTTCCAATTTTTCTAATGTAATTTCTTCTTTATTTTTTTCTTTAGAATCTACATTTTCCTTTTTTTCTTCTTGTTTATTGCCAGCCTTTTTTTTCATACTGATTGTTCTATGTAATTCTTTCATGTTTTTGTCAAGATCTTTCATCCATACTTCTGTTTCAGGTTCTATTCCATATACATTTCTTTTATATGTACGGATACCCACCACTTTTACTGGGGGAACTTCTATAACAGTAGTTGGAACAACAATTTCCTGGTTTTCAGTTGTAGAACGTTTTCTTGTATCTTTTACTATTACATGTGTCATTCCTGCTTTATACCCGACAAAACCTAACATTTTTGGTTTTCCTGATATTGTCGGCCAACTAGAGAAGGAAGGTACCACACTTTTTGCTCTTTTTCTGGGAGAGAATCCCATCGAACCTCGTCTTGGCTTATGCCTTTTGCCCATAGTTTCACCTCAGCTTTTGAGTATAGCCATATAACCGTAACACTATGGCACGCATAAAATCATATATTTTTGCATGCCAGCAGGGAACATGTTGCCCTATAGTGTTTGGTTAAATGATACCTTAAGATTGGTTTCTTATATCATTACTAATATTTATATTTTGTACTAGATTATGCTTAATAACTCTTGCTTTGCAATTTTATACAATGTTTAGTGAATTTATAAGGTTGGGTAAAGATGTTATTACAATAAACTATACAACCCGATTTTATAATTTTAATGCCTTCAGTTGATTTATATAATTTTCAGAAACGTTGCCTAGCCAATCTTTAATGGTATGTATGGCGTGGTTTAACACTAGTTCTTTTCCGTTTACTATGTACTCTGCCTGTTTTTTCATTTCAATAATAAAAGGGGTATCATTACTTTGGTTGTAAGCGAAATCTATTGCAAGGGAGTTTTTTGTTAATGTTGGGAGTTTATATGGAAAGGAGTTTATCAATGAACCTACAGTGGTTGTGTTTATTGCTATGCTGTATTCTTTTTCTTCGTATTTTTTAACCGAAAATTTTTTCATGAGCTTTTCAACTTTTTTTTCTTTTCTAGATTTTACATATACCCTATAGCCAAGATCAGCCAAAACAGCTATAGCTGTTTTTGATGTTGCACCTGTACCTAAGACTACTGCTTCTCCATCTAGGTTGTATTTCTTTATTTCCCCTTCTAAAACTTTGTAATCGTTGTTGTTGCCTATGGAATATGCATTGTTCATTGTAATTGTACTTACTACACCAGTTCTTTCTACCTCAGGGGATATTATATCTATATGTGGTATTATGTGTTCTTTATATGGAGAAGTTACATTAATTCCACCAAAACTGAATTGCCTTAAATTTTCTATAACCATGCCTAGATTGTTTTTAGATTTTACAGGAAGGATAAAATAAGGCAGGTATGCATTGATCATGTGTGAAAAAGATTGAAATATTTTAGGGGACAGGCTATACTTTAATGGCCACCCTATCAAACCATAATATACACTTGAGTTTTTCATAGAATAAAGTTCTTTAATATTCATAAGCCATTCACTTGTTTTTTTGCTTTCATCAATGTATCCAAAAGAAAAGGATTTTTTATCCTTGGCATTAATAGCACGCATGAATTCATTGCATTTACCAGAAGACAATATAGTTATGTTGTAAAAATAATATTTATCTCTCAAATAAAGTGCCTTCAATGCGTCTTCTATAGATTTTAGGTTCAATACAATTTTTATATATTCTGGTTTTTTTTCAGCCATCTTTTTGATCAAAGTTTCCAAATTTCTATTTCTAAGGTTTTTTTGAGAATGGTAGGACAATATGATTTGGCTATTCTTTTTTATTTTTTTGCATTCTTCGATAAATTTACCATCCCTTTTATATTCTAGGTCTATGTAATTCCATTCTTCTTTAAGCCCTTCTTTTATAAGCATATGTGCAACTTTTGTGCTTTCACATTTGCCCCCTTCATTTTTAGACCTTATAGTTAGCATAATAGGTTTGTTTAGGTTCTTAGCTTTTTCACTATCAAGAATAGAACTGTAATCATGTGCTTTGATTCCATTTATATGCAACCTTTTAGAAAGATCGAATCTTACTTCTACAACATCTGCTAATTGTAATGTTTCTTTATTGCTTTCTAAATAATCACTGAATAACGAAACAACTATCATAAAAACACTAAATCTATGTAATCATCAAAAAAATTTAAACTTAACCATTCCATTTATCAAAAAAATTAATATATTAATACTAAAATTGATTTTTCATCGCCATCTATAAAGGTATAAATTTAACGATTTTACTATTTATTTTACTATAAAATCTAATGCTAATGAAGGTTTTATACAATATTTTTTAATAATTTTTTTGAAAATATTTATATAGCACTAATTTAATAAGGTAGGCATAGATGCTAAGAAGCATCCCATCCCTAACCCCTTAATTTTTTTAGGTGTACCTTGCCCTTAAGCTTAGTTCTTTTTCTTTTTCTATTACTTTATAGCCTACACTCCATGAGTTGCTATATTTTTCTATAAATTCATTGAATAGCTCTTGATATTGGTAATGTAAAGCATTGAACGTTTCTCTTATTAGATGTATATCAACTGCAAGCTCCTCTATTTCGGATCTATTTTTTCCAAGTGAAAAATCTATGAATACTACTTCTTTATCATTGACTATAACATTGCTTGTGGTAGGGTCACCATGTGAAATGTAATGGCTATGAAGTTTTATAATGCCGTCAAAATATTTTTGTAATGGTTCTAGGTTATTGTTGTTTTTTAAATATTCACGCAAAGTAATACCTGGTATGTATTCCATAACGATGGAAAAATCAAAAAAATTTACGTCATATATCATAGGAACGCGTACTTTTGCCTCTTTAGCATGCATCATCATTTTTACTTCATGTTTAATCCTAGAGGTTCTTATTTTATTGTCCAATTCTAATAGCCTATATTCTTTGGATATCCTCTTTTTAATAATAACATCTCTTCCAAACCATACCTCTTTGAATATTATCGCTTCTGATCCAATTATTTCATCCATAATCTTCAGGCCTCGCTTTCATGATTTCTCTTAAGAAAATAGTTGCGTAAGACCCTTTCATAAGTGAAAATGAAAATTGAGCTGTATTATTTTCAATTTTCCATGATAAGTCATGAATATAAGCCATTGCATTTCTATAATATCCTTTAGATGAGAATTCTTTGTGCTCATAATTATAAAATTTTTCTATATCGTGTTCATCTATAACAGCTTTTTCTATTTCCCCTAAGACGCCTTGATCAAATTTAAATTGGTATCCTACTATTGGCATTGCCAAAACCGCTTTTTTTTCTTTAATCCTTGATTTTATCGTTTCTATGTTGCTTTCGTTGACCTCAACTACACGATCTTCGTGTATGGCATTTTTGTCTACATACAATACTTTGTCATAGGGGAAGATTTCAGTTAAATCCCCAATTTTTTTTATTCTTATTGATAACATTTTATTGAATAAGTAGGATTGGTATGCATGAATGAACATCATTTGTAGGTTAATAGGCAATGTAGAAAAAGATTTTTCATAACTATTTGTAGATAAATATTGATTCAAAATTGATCTTTCAAAATGCATTTCTTTGGGAAATAGCTTTAGAGCGCCTTTAGCATCCTGTGTTTCATCAAAATATTTTCTGGCGTTGTATGCTTCAGCTGTTTCATTCTCCATAGGTGTGCCTACATACAACTTTACTGCTTTCTCCCATTCCCTATCTAGTATGGCTTTTCCTACTAAATGTGTAACAGGCCTTATGAGGCCAAACCTTTGAATGCCAAAAAAGTTAGGAAAAGCACCATCAAGCTCGTTAACGGTTTTTTCTATTAATGATTTGCACTTTTCATCATTATATTTCATATCCCTGACAATAACGTTGAACTTATTTCCCCATAAAGAGCCGAGTGTTATTCCTCGATCTATTTTTATTGCTTCTAATACCTTTACATCTTTTAGGTTTATTTTGCTAGCTTCTTCAGGAGACCCTTTAAATGATATGTACTGTATTTTTACAGCCCTCTTGTCTTTTGTACCTGCTATAGTAATGGCATTTCTACTTTTCCATAGCTGCCGGCTAATAGCACGGATTAATTTATTGGTTTCCCAATTTTCAGAAGAAATTTTTAATAATACGTACTCACCCTTTTCTGAAGGCACAATGTTTAAGGGGATTTCTTCTACAACAAAATCTTCTGGCATTTTTTTTATATTTCCCCCTATCCCTTCATTGGAAGAATAATATGTTTCTATTCCTATTTCGTTTTCCTTCGAAATCATATATTTCTTAAATTAGATTGTTGGAATATATCAATTCTCCGTTTAGTATTGTTCCACCTGCAGCTCCACGTATTAAATTATTCACAAGCACGTACATTCTTAAAACGCGCTCTTTTAATTGCATTCTTCCTACACATACCATCATTCCAGGGATTGGATCTGTAGGCATTAACCATGAATCAAGGAGCGGTTGAGGTCGATCATTTTCATTGAAAACTTTAAACAATTCTTTTGGGGAGGAGGGCAATTTTACAGTCGGCATTTTAAAGGCTTTCTCAATTTCAGATAAATCATATTTTTTGTCTAGTTTTATAAATAAGGATATTAAATGGCCTACACTTACATTTACACGTGCTACGCTTACATTGATTTTTATATTTTGATTTAATATTTTGTTGGATTCTTTTTGTATTTTTTCTTCTTCGTTTGGAATAAAGGGGATTATATTTCCAAAGATTTGGTAAGAGGGTTGCTTTGGGTTTCCAGATAGAGATTGATACGTTGAAGCGAAAACTTCTTTTATTTGGATTTCAGCTTTGCCTAGTGCGTGGAGAACAAGTGCAATCCCACTTGTTGTGCAATTAGGCGTTTTAATGATCTTTACTTTACCTTCAATATTTTTGCCGTTAATTTCAGGTATAACTAAAGGTACATTATCATTTAAACGCATATTACTGCTGTTAGATATTACCACAATGCCGTTTTCTATGCATTCTTTTTCTATAATATTGGCTGTTTCTGCAGGCAAAGCGCTGAAGGCAATTTCAACCCCATTTTTTTTAAGCGTTTCAATTGAATAAGGCATTGTTTCAGCATGGTCTAAAAATTCAGGGTAATATGGCAGTTTCCATTGATCTTTCAATAACATTTTTTTAGAGGATACTAAAACCACTGGTTGATAAAATTTGCTTTTTGATAAGTAATAAGTGATGTATTGCCCCACAACCCCTGTTGATCCCAAAACTGCTGCTTTTATCATATTTTCTTAACCTCCATAAGTTTATCAAGAATTGCAATCGCAACCATATCCTCAACTACCACTACAGCCCTTGGGACGATGCATGGATCATACCTTCCCTTTAGCTCTAGCATTACATTTTCTTTTTTTTCAATATTTACACTTTTCATCGGTTTATAAATCGATGCAGGCGGCCTTACTATTACAGATAACTTTATTGGATTTCCGTTGGTGAGCCCTCCATTGATTCCTCCGGAGTGATTGCTATTGAGGGATATTTGGTTATTATTGATTTCAATGTAATCATTGAATTGGCTGCCTTTATATATTTCAAGCGCATCTCCAAAGAAGATTCCTTTAATTCCTGGAATTGAAAATAGCAAGGAGCTAAGTGTACTTTCCATGCTGCCAAAAAAAGGGTTTCCAAGACCTATAGGCAATGGGCTTGTTATGCATTCTATCATGCCACCTATGCTATCCCCTTCTTCATATACTTCTTTCACTAATTTCAACATTTTTTTGTAAGATTCTTCATCTGGTACACTAAATGGATTTTTTTTCCATGCCCCTTCATAACCTTCAATGCTTGTTGTTGATATATTGCCTATTTGTTTGGTATATGCATGCACTTCTATACCCTTAGATATTAGAAGGTGTTTTGCCAATTCACCTGCAATAACCATAGCAACGGTCATCCTTCCTGAAAATTCACCACCACCTCTGAGGTCAGCCATGCCTTGGTATTTAACATATGCCGGATAATCTGCATGCCCTGGCCTTGGTACTAGTTTATATATTTCAGCATCTTTGCTGTTCACTTCTTTATTGTAAATATAAAATACAAGGGGGTAACCATTGGTTTTACCGTTATATTCCCCAGCAAGTATTTCATATTCATCCTCTTCCCATCTTTTAGTAGAATAAGGGATATTTCGTGGGTTTCTCCTTTTCAACCCTTCTTTTATTTTTTCATGTGGTATTTCCATCCCTGCTGGCAAGCCATCAATAGATATTCCAATTCCCTTTCCGTGGCTTTCACCGAAAAGGGATATTTTTATATTTTCTCCTATTGTATTCATCTTAACATGCCTGCCTTGCAAATAATCATTTTTTCATAAAACATGGACATTTTTAAAAGTATCTTATGCATATGAGTAGTTTCTTTGTAAAGTATGAACACCGCAGGCCCTGCCCCGCTAATTGATACTACCAGCGCATTAGTGCCTTCCAATTCCTTTTTAATATGGTTTAAGTCTATGTTGCATATTTTAGACATTGCAATTCCATTTTTTTCTATGGCTTTTATCGTGTCACCCTCTATTAGGCAGGATAACGCTTCTTCAAACTCTTTTTTATGAATATCGTATTGGCTTTTGTCTATGTTGTTTTTCTGGATTGTGTATTTTGGTATGCATATCAATACATGCCATGTTTCGCTTGGAATATTTTTAATGACAACATTTTTTTCATTGTCTGCTATAGTAATACCGTTGTAATAGCATGAAGCAGCGTCATCAAATGCACCGGTAATTGATATGCCAGCTTCTATATTAGACTGGGATACTAATTCCAACATATCATCTTTTTTGTATGAAAAAGATCTAAATAATGCAATGGCTACAGCAGAAGAACTTTTCAATCCTACAGAAACTGGTATCTGGGAATCAACGAATATATTTGCATGTATTCCTTTCCAGTTATTGATTTTAACAATTTTTTCAACCACTTTTTGTATTAATGATGTATTTGCTTGTTGATTTGTTCTAAAATTAATGATCGTGTAATCAGAAACATTGTATTCCATATACACTTTGGCATATAAAGACAATGCTATAGCTGCCCCTTTTCTTGTTGAAATTCCATTCACAATGGATATTGCACCATGGGAAATACCTATTTTATTCATATTTCTAATATAGCCTCATCAATAGCTATACCTGTATGCCTTGCAGAGTGGAAATAAGCGGTTAATATTTCATCACCTATTTTTAGTTCGTTTATATGCACCTTTTCATTTCTTTTGTTGTATAGGTATACAGATTCTGCATTTTGCAAAACAATAGAGCCATCACTTTCTTTGCCCTCTGTCCTTATTAAAACTAATGGCCTAAATTCTCTTTTGATCCTTCCCACTGTTTCACTTCTTATATTACCTTTTGAATCACATACTGCTACACAGTCCCCTGCCCTAAGGTCGGATAAATACTTTGTTTTGCCATTGGGCAACAGGCAATAACTATGGATTGCACCGGCATTCACACGGAAGGGCCTTGCAGGGCTGAAATTCGTGGGCATAATTTCAGGGCCAACAAGGTACATTTGCCTAGAAAAACTGCCAATAAGGCACCCTTCACCTTCGTACAAACTAGCTACAAAATCTATGCATACACGTTCACCTTTGCCAATCCATATTATATCCTTTACAGCTGCATATTCAAGAGGGGTATTGCTTACAACCCTTTTTTGTTGAATGTTTTTTATTTTTTCATAATCTATAACAACATTTTCAAATCCTTTTTCTAAAATATTGAAATATAGTTCTATTTCATCAACATTTTCTGCGTATGGGATTATTTTACCATTTTTTATATTGGCTAGAATATCCTCTGCTGCTAACGCTTTAACATTATAGAACTTTACTACATAGAACAAGTTTGGGCTTTCATTCATCAATTTTTCTACATCTTCATGATCCTTGACTTCTTTGAATTTTCCTACGAGTATACCTTTGTAATATAGCTCATCCCCTCTTTTGATATATAAAATAACATCATTTTTCTCTATTGTTTGGGAAGTTATAAATTGAGTGTACCCTTCCCTTATTAATTCCTCTAAAGATTTTTCATCTATATTTTCTACGTGTATGATTATTGTCTTCATCATCATCAACCGTTTCTTCCCATATAATTTCGTATATTTTTGTTACGATCTGAGAAGGATGGGGATTTTGAAATATGTTTCTTCCTATAGATACACCCCTAGCGCCTGCTTGCATCGCATCCTTAACCATACTATAAACTTTTTGAGAGGTATCCATTTTTTTGCCACCTGCAATTAATATTGGTATGCTTGTACTTTCCGTGATTTTTCTGAATGATTCTTTGCTTCCGGTATAGTTAGTTTTGATTATGTCTGCTCCAAGCTCTTCACCAATCCTAACGCAATGCGCAACTTTTTCAGCATCGAACTCATCTTCAATATTTTTTCCTCTTGGGTAAATCATAGCTATCAAGGGCATGCCATATTCATTACATTCAGTGGATATTCTGCCTAAATCTTTTAACATTTCTTCTTCATAATCATTGCCTATGTTGATGTGCATAGATACACCATAAGCGCCTAAATATACAGCTTCTTTTACAGTTGATACCAATACTTTCCTTTCTGGATGTGAAGAATTAATGGTTGATGCAGAAAGGTGCAATACAAAAGGGATAGGATATATATCTTTGTAATAACTTTTGTATATTCCTTTGTGCAATATTATACCAGTTGCGGTGTTTCTTATGCTTGTTATGGTTTTTTTCACTTCTTTGAGCCCTTCTATAGGGCCACTTGTGATTCCATGATCCATTGGAACAATCAAGGCAGAAGAACCTTTTATTGAAAATAATTTCATTTTTCGGATCTCTTTACCATACATAAATACACCACATGCGTGTTATGGTTTGATTCTATTTTATCTTTGCTAGAATATTCATTGAAAAAACTTTTATTGTTGGTATCATTACGCTACCTTGGTGAATTTTTATAGAGGGATTTATATGATATGGGATGCAGCATTTATGTCTTTGAGCAATAAGGAAGAGGCTTTGCCTCTTGCACAAACCTTGAACAACAAGAAAATAAAGATTTATGCATCCTCTGGCACTTACCGCTATTTAACAGAGAAAGGTATTGATGCTATAAACATAGATCAGTTTACCGGGTTTTCCTCTCTTCTTGGTAATAGGATTAAAACTCTGCATCCATATGTTTATTCATCAATTTTATATGATAAGAAATATGCTTTGGATGTATCCCAAATGCCTATAAAACCAGTTCAGCTTGTTGTTGTTTCTTTATACCCTTTTGAAGATATAGCCATGAAAAAAAATGCATCTGAGGAGGATCTAATAGAGAATATCGATATTGGAGGGGTTTCATTAATTAGAGCTTCCGCTAAAAACTATATTAATACTATACCAGTGGTAAGTGTAGAGGATTATGGTTTTATAGCAGATAAAGTTAGGAAAGGGGAAGATTTGTCTATAGAAGAAAGAAAATATTTTGCTGCTAAAGCTTTTAGATACACCTCTTATTATGATAGCATTATAGCATCTGAATTGAACTTTAACGTATTAGAAGATTTTTTTACACTCCCCCTTAAAAGTGCAATTCCATTAAGGTATGGAGAAAACCCTCATCAAAAAGCAAAATTCTATACCATACATGGGCACTCTTCATTTGGAGAGATCAAGCAACTCCATGGCTCAGCTTTGTCATACAATAACCTTTTAGATATCGATGGTGCAGTTTCACTTGTAAATGAATTTGATGAACCTTTTGCTGTGGGCATTAAGCACCTTACTCCCTGTGGTGCGTCTGAAAGCAATGAGATAACAAAAGCATTGGAGGGGATGATAAGAGGGGATGTTGTATCTATTTATGGTGGTATTGTTGCAGTTAATAGGGAATTTGATGATAATTGTGTTAAGAGCATTAAGGGATTGTTCATCGATTGCCTTATTGCTCCTTCATATACAGAATCCGCTCTTGAAAAATTGAAAAAAAGGCAGAAGATAAAGATTATAGAATATAATAGAACTTCAGACCCGAGGTATATGTATAGAAGTACTAGATGGGGAATGCTTATACAGGAAATAGATAATAGGTCTTTATCAATTGATGAACTCAAGGTTGTTACTAATAAACCACTTGATAAGGAATATTTAGATGATGTTATATTTGGATGGAAAATCATTAAAAATGTAAGGTCTAATGGGATTGCCATTGTTAAAAACAGGACCGTTTTGGGAATCGGTTCAGGTCAAACGAGCAGGGTAATGGCTGTTAAAATAGCGTGCATGAAAGCTGGGGAAAACGCTAAAGGAGCAGTTTTAATTTCTGATGCCTATTTCCCATTTAGGGATGGTATTGATGTCGCTGCTGAGTATGGTATAAAGGTAATTGTACAACCAGGTGGATCTATTAGAGACCAGGAAGTTATCGATTCTGCTAACGAACATAATATTGCCATGGCATTTACAGGGTGGAGGAGGTTTTCACATTAGAATTTTTTTTGCTTTTTCTAGTATTTCATTATGGTCGAAGGCTAATTCAATAGCATAATTTATTGGGATTATTTTGTATGCTTCTGCATCATCTCCAGCCATTGCGTCTTTAGATTCTGCTTCACAAAGGTATGCAATGGTTATAGTCTGCCCTCTCGGGTCTCTTCCAATTTTAGATTGAACTGTAATCAATGATTTTATGTTGATATTGATCCCTAGCTCTTCTTTAACTTCCCGTGTTATGGCTTCTTCCGCTGATTCGCCAAGTTCTATGAAACCTCCTGGTAATGCGTAATATCCTTTAAAAGGTTCGTGTTTTCTCTTTACCAAAAATATATTATATACATTATCTTCTTTAAAAAAAACCACTGCATCAACTGCAACACTTATGCATAGATCATCTTTAATATTATAAAATTCTTTTTTGATTGATTGGTATAAATATTCCACATCAATTCCTTTTTCCTTTGCTATTTTAATAACTTTTTCTTTGTTTCCTTGAAGAATTTCTTTTAGTGCTTTTTGGTCTAAAATTTTTTGATCGTCTACTAAGACATTGAAATCAATTTTTATTTTAGCCACTTATATCCCCTTGCTTTTGTTGAGTATGAATTTGTATGCCTCATTCTGCCCTTCTTTTATTGCACTCTCAACACTGCTTCCTTTTGAATACTCCGCTAAAAAAGCCCCCCTAAAAGCATCACCCGCTCCAACAGTTTTTGGAGAAACAATAGGTTTGGTGGGGAAGGTTAATACTTCTTCTCTAGATATCCACTTAACACCTTCTTTTCCTAATGTTACAATACAATTTGGAACGTATTTTACAAATTCTTTATCTTCTTCTATTGAAAGATATTTTTTGGCAATGGATTCCTCAAATTTGTTCAAGAATAAAAATTCACACCCTTTTAATATATCTTTGAACATTTCTGAAGTATAGTTATATCTTATTTCTGGACCAGGATCAAACATAATGATTTTTCTTTGTATCATCGCTTCATTATGGATTTTTTTAATGTACACTGGATCACCTGTTGATAAATGTAGGATATCATAGTTTTTCACCATTCCATCAGGTATATAATTTGGCAATTTCTTCATGGCACCTTGATATATAAACGAATAGGTTTCACCGTTTTTGTTTTCAAAAATCCAGCATTGTGGGGAATAACCCTCTGTCAAAATAAGGTATTTTAAATCAATTTTTTTTTCTTTTAGTTTATTTAAATATTGTAATGGAAAATCTTTGCCAACATAAGAATGTATGGATATATCTGCACCTTTACTGCTTGCTAACATAGCTATATTTGTGGCAGTTCCACCTAAAGATTGGGAATACTCAGTTATTTCAGAGGTTCCATCTGCAACAGGATTATGGGAGATTTTTCCGTAATAATCTATATTGACATGGCCAACAACAAGGATTTTTTTCATAATCGATTTATGATTAAACGCCTTATTAAATTTATTGAACTCCAAGGTTATGTGTGATATCCTTTGCGTATCAAAAAACCTTTACAATAACTATATTTAACATTTGTTACAATATATACTCAAATGAAAAAATATTATTCTGCTTCCGATGTCGAAAAATATGCATATTGCCCTTTAAGTTGGTGGCTGAGAAAAAACAAGAAAGAGGTTAAAAATAAAGAGGAAAAAGCTGGCATTGTAAAGCATGAAAAATTTAATAAGGCCATTAATGAAGTAATCGTAGATGAGGAAAAATCGATATTCTTGGAACAGCTTGTAGTAATATATTCTTTAGGTGGTACGCTTGTTGCCCTTATTGGTGTTATATTATATTCGTTGTCTAGGACAATAGACGTTGTGTATTATATGCTTGCTACAATATCACTTTTGTGGTTTTTTGCAGATTCATATTTGTGGTATATTTCATTAAAAAACAAAAATACAAAAAAAGATGAAAATTATATTTTGCTTTTTGGTTATATAGGTTCTATTTTTGGGTTGGCAAGTTTACTTTTATTTTTACAATTGAAAAAGGTTTTTGGTGAAATATTAAGTGTGATTGCAGTGTTATGGATTGTAGCAGCAATTTTTGCTTTTTATTATTCGTTACACCTTAAGATTGAAGCAATAAGGCTTAGAAAAGAATATACTATACAGGAAGGAAAGATAGTTTATAATGATAATATGAAGCATTCATATCTTTTTTTATCAGAACAATACAAACTTTCAGGCCGTCCAGATTATATATTGTACCATGATGGAAAATACATACCTGTAGAAGTCAAAACAGGAAAAACACCGCCATATCCACTTTATTCACATATTGCACAGTTAATGGCGTACAACATTTTAGTTGAAGAGCATTTTAAGGTAAGGCCTGATTATGGTATTTTAGAGTATAACGGTAAAAGTTTTCCAGTTATGTACACTGAACACTGGAAACATAGGATCTTAAATTATATTAAAAAAATGGAAATAATTGAACAAACAGGTATAGCACACAGAAACCATAATAAAGTATCTAAATGCCTTCACTGTTCACAATATAGTATTTGCCCTGAAAGGCTAGGAGATAAACATGAAGACCTTCACCGTGATAATAGAATATGATAAAGAGATTGGTAATTGGATTAGGGAATCTTTCAGTAAAGATATTCCTATTTTTGTGGCTATTGATTACGATAGGATATATGGATTAGAGCATTTAGAAATTGCATATTACCATGCGTATAGAAGGTATAAACATAATAAAATGAAGGCTTCAACTTTATCCATGGAAACTATTTTGTTTGCTGCCTTGACTTTGCAAATCAACTTGGCCATTCAACGTGTAGGCATATCTAATGCCACTAAAAACGTTGCCTTGCTAGGGGATTTTGATTTGCCAAACTCAGTTAAAAAAGTTGATGAATATAATGTTGAAATAACAAAAGCCTTTTTAGATAACCTGTCTATAGGGGATTGCAAAAATAGGAAAGAGTGTATTGATACAATAATAGAGAAAATGGCACTTTTGGAATTACTTCAGTAAAACTTCAATGCCTGGCAATGTTTTGCCTTCTAACATTTCTAAAAAAGCGCCACCACCAGTGGATATGTATGTAAAATTTTTTTCTAAATTCATCTCTTCAATTGCAGTTATTGTTTCTCCGCCACCTGCGATTTTTATTCCATTCGCTTGCCCTATATAAGAGATTATATCTTTTGTACCCTTCTTAAAATTGGGATTTTCGATCATTCCTAGAGGGCCATTCATTACCAACATTTTTGACTTTTTTATTATTTCAGAAAAATAGGATATTGTTTCCGGACCTATATCATAGATTCCTTCAGTATCCTTTATACTTTTTATATCCGCAACCCTTATGTTTTTTAGCTCTTTTTGGTCTGCTACAACTGCATCTACAGGTATTTTTATTTTTTCAGGCATTTTGCTTAAGAGGTTTTCTGCCATTTCTTTAGAATCGATTTTAGAACATCCTACCTTGTATCCATTAGCTGCAATGAAATTGTTTGCCATGGCACCACCTATTAATATATTGTCTACTTTGGGTGCTAAATTGTTCAATATTTTTATTTTGTCAGAGACTTTAGCACCACCTAAAACCAAGGTGAAAGGGTGCAATTTGTTGTTAAGAATAGCATTGATTTCATTAACTTCTTTTTCTACTAGAAAACCAGCATAAGATGGTAAGAACTTAGCGATTCCAACAGTAGAACTATGCTTTCTATGTAGAGAGGCAAAAGCATCTGAAACAAAAACATCCCCCATCTTAGCAAGTTTTTTAGAAAAATTTTCGTCGTTATTTTCTTCTTCTGGATAAAATCTGATGTTTTCTAATAATCCTATGTCACCACCACTCATTTGATCAATTTTTTCCATAATTTTCTCATTTAATTCGTCAAAAAAGGATATTTTTTTATTTAATTTTTCTTCTAATACCTTTTTGACAGGCAATAATGTATATTTAGGATCTCTGCCTTTAGGCCTACCTAAATGGGATATTAATATAATTTTACAACTTCTTTCAACCAGGTATTTTATTGTGGGCAGAGTAGCATCTATTCTTTTTGTATTCTGTACAACTCCATTTTCTATAGGTACATTATAATCTACACGCAATACAACCCTTTTATTGCTAAAATCTGCATCTTTCATGGTTTTTAGCATGTTACTATACACCTTTTCACTGTTCACCTAGATGTATTGTATCTATCGAATCAACTTTAAGCGCACCGCAGTGTGGGCACGTTGATTCACCTTCTGGCATAGCTGCACCGCATATAGGGCAATAGTTAATGTTTTCATCATTACCATATAAATTTGAGGATATTCCATTGGCTTTTTTAACAGCTTGTTTTATAGTACTCCAAAAAGAAGTTTCGAAATTCCAAAATAAAAGTTTTTGTGCTATACCCATATCCTTTTTGAATTCTTTTTCTTTCAATTGTAGCTTGGTTTTTGGATCCCTACTGGTAGCTTCAGTCTTTAGAGATATAACAAATTCTTTCTTTTGCATTTTAGCTTCCACTATAACTTTTATAATGGCAGCCGGTATATTTTTTAAATTTTCAGGGGTGGTAGATTCTATTAAAAATCCATCTTCTTTAAGAGAATCTTTTTCCACGTTCAAATGATGTGAAGTTAGGTAGTCTTTTACTATTGTATATAGGTTGTTTAGCTCTAATTCATTGCCTTTCATGTAAACTTCTTTCATGTATGATATTAATATGCTATTTATTTATTAATTCTTCTATTTGCATAGGTTATGCATAGGTTATATTTGAAAAAAAATGTATAATTTACGTAATTGACCCCAGAGTTAATTGCCCTGCTACTGCAGCGACGATAAATAAACTTATTGCTATAGGCAATGTAGTTGCTATAAACATTTTTCTTTCGATCCATACTTCCCCAAATTCTACACCTTCAACGTAATATCCTATTACCAAAACAAGCAATATCAAGTATATTCCTAATACCATTGTAAATTGGCCAACAGGGATTAAAGATGCGGAAGATATTCCAGATATAACTTTGCTTAATAATACGTAAAGAGAGGCAGTTATACCTAGAATTAGAGGAGCAAAAAAGGCAGCTGTACCTCTCATCATTCCTACTACACCAGACAACTCTTTATTTATATCTGAATCTACTTTCTTTAAGTCCCTGAGATAATTGGCTATTTCTATTATAGTTTTACCAGCCATAATATTTTCTTTGGATATTAATTTGATAACAGTTTTCATTGTTACTTTTATTGTTTTAGATGGATAATTTTCAAGTAATCCTCCATCCCCAAACAATGCTTCTTCTATAGGTTTCCCAGAAACTTGCAACGTAAAAACTATTTTATTGAATAAATCCCCTATGCTAGTTCCTTGCATGCTTTCACTTGTTTTAATAAGTGCATTTTCTATAGACATGCCTTCTAACATTCTTGAACCTACTTGAAACAATGCATCTGGAAATTCTTCTTCTACCTTTAGCATTTCTTGGCGCTTTTTATATTGATAATTCGAAGTAAGCCATATGTAATAAGATATTGTTGCTGAAACCCCTGCTAATATAGGTAAAGAAGAAAAGGTTACACCGAGAGAACCAGCATATCCCAATGACAGGGGGAGTGCAATAAGTGCTATAAGCGCCCCAATTGCAATAGACATTATTAAAAATCCTATTTGTTGTTCCTTTTTGTAGGGTGGAGGAATTTCAGAAAGTAGTTGAGTCCCAGGGCGTTTTCCTAATATATAATATCCATAAACGAATGCGATTAATGGGAATATAACATCCATTACAACTACTATCATTATTAGATTAGATAAAGTTCCACTCGAAGCTGTAGTTGCTTGAGGGCTACTAAACGAAGCAGTAGTGGGGGAACTTGTTGCTGCACTTACATTAAATAAATTGGATCCACTACCAAATAAAGTTATCATTGGCAACATTGAACCAATAATCATTGGTAAAAGTACACCTAATGCAAAAAGCATTGTAGTAGGTGTAGACAACGATGCTGCAAATTCTTCTATTCTTCTTTTTGTTCCAATTAATACAATATCCTTTGCTTTCTCAAGGTTTCTTAAAACACCTTCTTGGGTATTTTCCAATGTAGACATACGGATTGTATATAAGGACCTTTTAAGGTCTTCACTCCACTTGCCGGTTTCAAAGGCAAAGGAAATGAAAGATTCTTCTATAGAAGAATAAGTTCTACTGTATACGTCCCATAGTATTTTTTTCATTCTAGAAGATAAAGGTTCATCTATGTTTTCTGCTGCAAATGATACTGCCCTATCTAAAGAAGGTACAAGTGCCATGGACATTGCCATAAAATTAACTAACTCAGGAGCCCTTCCCATCATATATACCCTTAACCTTTTAGCTAGATAAACTGGGTAAATGATCAGAAAATACGCCAACATCATTATTATCAAAAGAGTTGCAAGATAACCCATTGTAGTCATTGGAACTAGTGTAGATGCATAGTTAGATTCTAGCATAATAATGGGCATGAATATAAGAGAAACGATTACCAATCCCATAATCATCGTGAATATGGCAGCTTTTGTAATTTGATAATAATCAATGTCCATTCCTATGAAAGAGGTTGCTTCAACTAAATCAGGATGCTTGTACGCTTTTTCTATTGATTTTTTTTTGTTTAATGCTTTTTTCCAGGAAGCATATGTTTTTTTATATATTTTGGAACTTTCTTCATAGTTTAGTTCTACATTCCTAAGTTCATTTTCTTTTATATGTACATCGTTTAGTGCATTTTCATATAACTTTTTCATTTTGGCTTCTTTGAGCTCTATTGCATGGGGGCTTGTTGGAACAATCTTATCTACAGTTTTTACTAACTTAACGTACCATTTGCCAGCAATAGGCTCAGTTTCCACTTTTTTGGCTTCAGGCATATTTTACACTCCTATTGAACCATTTCTTCCAATCTTCTACCAATGCAGTGTAATCAACAATCTTTGATTTTTTGTTGTAATTTTCTAAAAGGCTCCAAAACGCGTTGTTAGATGCTACTACCCAGTTAGCCTTTAGTAAATCAGGCCTTTTGAAATTGTTGGAGTACTCTACCATATATGCCCTTATTGAAGCCCTTGCACCTATATTGTGCAAGGCTTCTTCATAAGTCATGCCCCACATATCAGCTATGTTTTTTATTTTACCTGAATTGTTCAAAAATATATCAGTTGCAACAATAACATCACTATTTTCGTCATATTTCATTAACATATTGAAGTTTCCAGGTTCCTTTTCTTTATCTACTTCACTTATTTCTAGAACCCTTCTTTTTTGTAGCTGTGTACCACCTGGATTTGCTAAACCGGCAATTATAACAATATCTGTTGCCATGAAAGATATTGCCGGTATTCCTATATCGTGTACTACTCTTTCAAATATTGCTTTAGAGGAGTTACCATGTATTGTGCCCAACACTGAACTTCCTGCTGTACCTGCTCTCATTGCTTCATATAACGTCTTTGCTTCTTGCCCTCTTACTTCTCCTAGGACTATTGCGCTTTCACCCAACCTTAACGAAACAACTAATGCATCATTGGCAGTCATCTGGCCAGAACCCCCCAATGAAGATTGCACCCATAAACTCTGAACTTTGTATCCTAAACTTTGCATTTGTGGAACTGGTAATTCTAAAGTATCTTCTATAGTTAAAATTCTTTGGTTTTGTGGGAATTCTAGCATTATTGCACCAACAAAAGAAGTTTTACCTGCTCCCCTAGGACCTGCGACTAATATTGTAGATCTTCCATCAAGTAAAAAAGATATTAACCCAGCTGCCATGGGAGTTATGCTTTTAAGCTGTATAAGCTTCAAAAGGGTCCATGGATCTGAAGAGTGCCTCCTTAGTGCCATTGCAATTCCATCTGGACTTAATGGCTTGCCTATAACAGTAATTCTTGAATCGTACTCTTCAATATCTGTTTCTAAAACTGGCATTGCTTCTGAAAATGGCCTACCAGATATCATCCTAAACCTTGAAAGCAAGGCTTCAGCATCGGATTCTCCTACTATTATATTTGTTATACATTTATCATGTAAATTTGGATCATGTGATCCTATTTTTATATGTACACGGTTTTGAGAAGAAGGTGCATCTACATATACATCTTGAACAATCGGATCACGCAATAAAACTTCAATTACCCCCAGTCCAGCAACGTATTTAACTATAACTTTAGAAAGTCTTTTTACTGTTTCTATTTCTTCATCTCTAGTATCACCTAGTTTTATACCATTTTTCTGAGCTATACTGAATAACAATCGCTCAGACAACTTAGAAACGTATGCTCTTGTTTCTTCTAATGACTCTAACCTTACATTTTTGGGGTAAAAGTGGGGCAATTCTTGTTTCACTAACTGTATTAACCTTATATGATCAGCAGACATGTTATATTCGGGCAATGTTACGTAATAATAGGTTTCAATTGATTCTTTGCTAGAATATATGTTTACTTCTACATCTTCTACATAATAAGATTTTATTTTTACTGCACCTTCAGGGACAGTCATTATTACCCACGAAGAAGAAAAACCAGGCCTTACCATTTCACTTTCTTTAGCAATTTTAAGGATTCCTTTTTTGATAGTATTTGGATCAAATCTAGATATTGTAGTAAGTAATTCAGACAATTTAGACATCGTATTATTGTAGTCTGCATAAATGCTAGACATGTAGGTGTTTCCAGGAACTTGTGGTGCATAATTTTGTATTGGTGGTTGGTATTGCATAGTACCCTGCATATTTTGGTAATTATTAATTAAATAGGGATCTTGCTCAGATAAAGGTATTGTTTTTCCTTTTGGTATCAACGGTTCAGCGTCACTTGAGGTTATTTTTGGCTTTGCAGGAGATGCAATGACTGGTTTGGGATGTGATGAAACCTCTTTATATGGTTGTTGAGATGCTGTGGGAGATTGTGCCGATATTATTGGTTTTGGTGGAGCAGAAGGTTTGGATTCTGTTATGGTAACTCCTTTTGGTTGGATTTTTATTACCCTTTTTGTACCACAACTCCTACAAACGGTAGTATCCTCATTATTAAGTGCGCCACATGATTCACATTGCCATAAATTGGCTTTCTTTATATCACCACTTTCGTATACCTTTCCAGGTATTGATTGCTTGTTATATGACATAAAATTTCACTGATTACAAATATTAATTAACACAACAATAGTATTTAATATTTATTTAAGGCATTAAAACTTATTGAAAATGAAGAGTTATCAAAAATAAAAGTATATTGGCAATTGGCAAATATCTAAAAAGGTAGGGTGTGATATTAGAAATGATAAGCACAACGGGTGCAATGAGATTTTAGAAATTAGATGTAAATTAGATGTTAAATATTTAAAGGAGTATTCTTTTTAATTACACCTACATTTTTAAGTATTGCTAGTATACGTAACATTTAGTTTGGGAATCATTTGTTTCAGTAAAAATAAAAATATGTAATTAGAAGAGGTTTGCATATAGGGAATATATAAAGAGTTAAATTAAAAGGGTTTAGTTGTCATCCTCTTTTTTCTCATCGCTTTCTTTAGATTCTTCCTTGGATTCTTCTTCCTTGGATTCCTCTTTAGATTCTTCCTCTTCTTTGTTTTCTTCTTCTTCCTTATCGCCTTCTTCTTTTTCCTCTTCGTTCTTTGGCTTTCTCCTTGTGGCAACTAATAGAACCAATATTATCGCTGCTATAATTACAATTACTGACAAAGCCTCTAGCAATACGCCTTCAGACGGGGAGGAGGAGGATGTAGTTGGTGAAGTGGGAGGAGCAACACTCCCTACATGTATTTGAACTGTATTGGATGTTACATTGCCACTGGCCGTTACAGCGGTTACGCTTGCATTGTATGTGCCATTGGTGTTATAGACATGATATGTGGAGGGTGTTGTTGTTGTAATTATGGGTCCTTCACCAAAGTTCCATAGATATTTTGATGCAGTTGTATTTGCGTATAATCCACTAACTACTACGGTAAATGATACGTTTAGTGGTGCAGATCCATTTATAGGATGTGCAGTTAGGTTTGCAGTTAAACCGTAGGGAGTAATATTGTTGTTTACACCAAATAAATTCACATTGGGTTGGGATAACCCAATTAATAACAGTGCCACTAAAATGCCTATGATCGCATATTTTCCAACTTTTATTATGTTACTTGTGTTCATTACCATATCACCTTTTTTTAATGTCTTTTACTTATAATATTTTTTGATATATATACCTTACTAAACTAATTGCTTTGTTAAAAAAAGATTGATAGTGAAATAGCATTCACTTTTTGAATTGTGTACCAAACTGAAATTTGTTTTATTGCTTAAACAATCATTAATAATCATTTTTTATATATAGTGCACCGGTAGGGCATTTTTTAACACATATCTTACAAAGTGTACACTTATTAATATAGATAACTACTTGTGTATTTTTTGTTTCTATTGCATCAAATGGGCATACATCCTCACACATTCCACATAATGTACATAAATTATAAGATATTGTTAATATCATTGAGATTATGCCTGTGTTACCTTTCTTAGTATTAGTTTTTGTTCTACAGATGCAATCAGCCTTATTGTAGTTATTACAGTATCTGGATTTAGGGATATAGTGTCAATACCTTCTTTAATCAAAAATTCAGTAAATTCAGGATATACTGAAGGTGCTTGTCCACATATAGAGATTGTTTTACCTGCTTCATGTACAGATTTTATTAGCATTGATATAGCCCTTTTTACTGCATCGTTTCTTTCATCAAAATATCCCATTAAACCTAATGTTTTAGAATCCCTATCTGCACCCATAATCAGCTGGGTTAAATCATTGGATCCGATAGAAAAGCCGTCACAGTACATAGCGAATTCTTTAGCCATGAACACAATTGAGGGTACTTCTGCCATAAGGTATAGCTTGAAATCAGGGCCTCTTTTCAATCCAATAGTATTCATCATTTCTACAATTTCTTTAACTTCATCTACTGTCCTAACAAATGGCAACATTACCCATGCGTTTTTTAGCCCTTTTTCATCTCTCACTTTTTTTATTGCTTTTAGTTCGCTAAGAAATGCTTCATTATATGCACCTGAAACATAACGGGAACATCCTCTCCACCCTATCATAGGATTTGATTCTTCGGGCTCAAATTCATTACCCCCTATCATATTCTTGTATTCATTGGTTTTGAAATCACTTGTTCTTATTATAACAGGCCTAGGATAAAATGCTTCGGCTACCTTGGCAATTCCATTAGCAAGCTTATTTACAAATTCTTCTTGCCTGCCCTGTTTAATCATGTATAATGGGTGTTCTTTTATGTATGAAGTAAATATAAATTCAACCCTCATTAAACCAACGCCATCTACCGGCAATTTAGAATATTCATGCGCTTTTTCTGGTATGCCTACATTAACCATAACTTTTGTTGCTGTTATGGGGATATATTGTACATTGCCTGTAATGAGGGATGGCTTTGTTTCTTCTTCTATTTTTTTGGTTCCAGATGTAACAATACCTTTAGTGCCATCTACACTAACAACCATATTTTCTTTTAATAGAACCGTAGCATTTTTTGTACCTACAATGCATGGGATGCCAAGTTCCCTGGAAACTATTGCTGCATGGCAAGTCATTCCACCTTCATCTGTTATTATACCTTTGGCGATGCTCATTACAGGAACCATATCTGGAGTAGTCATTACTGTTACTAGGATATCTCCTTCTTTTACTTTGCTTAATTCTTGTATATCCCTTACAATTTTTACTACTCCACTTGCACTGCCTGGGCTTGCCCCCATGCCTTTAATTAATATTGATTCATTGGCATTTGTAGTTGATTCTTTATCTTTAGATATAGATGTAATAGGCCTAGCTTGTACAATATATATGTTTCCTCCCTCTATTGCCCATTCAATGTCCATTGGCATTTTGTAATGTTTTTCTATAATGAGGCTAACCTCAGATAATTTTTTTATTTCATCATCTGTGAGTTTTTGATTTTTGCTTTTATCATCAAGGGAGACGTATTGTGTGCCACCATTTTCTAACCGTGTAATCATTTTATTTTGCTGGTTTATTGTTTTTTCTATTATGCTTAAATCACTTTTGTTTACTATATAGTGGTCAGGTGTAACTTCACCTTGTACGATCGCTTCACCTAACCCAAAGATTGCTTCTAAGACAATATTGTTTTTTCCATTGGTTGGATTAACTGTAAAAAGCACTCCACTTTTCTCTGACCTAACCATTTTTTGAATTATAACTGCTATTTTTAGTGCATTTTGTGTATTTTTATAGTTTTTTCTATATGTTATAACTCTCGTTGTGTATAAAGAGGCCCAACATTTTTTTATAGATTCAAGTAACTGATCTTTTTTCACATTAAGATAGGTATCTTGTAATCCTGCAAAACTAAAATTTTCTAAATCTTCAGCTATTGAAGAAGACCTAACAGCTACTGCTTCAGCTTTATATTTTGTACATAACTCATCATAATATTTCATAATATTTTCAGATATTTCATAACTCATTTTACCTTTTAAAAAAGCCTCCATTATTTTATTTGATTTTTCTTCAATATTTGATACATTATTACTATTGGAAGAACTTAATTGCTCTTCTATAACCTTGTCAATTCCGTTTTCTTTGATGTATTTATCATACACGCTTGTAGATATAACAAAACCTTCTGGCACATTTACGTTTATTGATACGAGTTCCCCTAAGTTAGCAGCTTTGCCCCCACATATACTTATATCGCTTTTTTTTATTTCATTTAGCCAGTATAAATCATTCACATTACTCACCACTTTATGGTGATTAAGATTACAAATATATACTTAATAAAATTTTCTTTATAAAACATATTTTTTGAATATTATTGTTAATTTGAAATAATCTACGATGAACTTTTTAGGTTTACAACCAATTTATGGCATCATTTACTAGTGTACCAAAAAACACATTTTGTTATACTTTATATATCTACAAGTCGGCAAAAATTTAGATTTTTGTACATATCATTAGCTAATTTTGCACTTTATAAAGCAAAAAATTAAAATATAATAAATTGCTCATATTTGGTTGGTAGGTTGATATCCTTGGCAGAATGGACACAAGCAGAAGTAAGAGAATTAAAAGAGGGCAAATATATTGTTATCGATGATGAACCATGCAAAATTGTGGGAATACAAACATCGAAACCTGGGAAGCATGGAGAAGCTAAAGCTAGAATAGAAGCTATTGGTGTTTTTGATTCAGCTAAAAGGAGTGTTGTATTTCCAGTAAAACACAAAGTGCAGATACCTATGATAGATAAAAGATCAGCACAAGTTTTATCTATATCTGGGGATGGGAAGGAAGCTAATTTGATGGATATGGAAACATATGAAACTTTCCAGTTACCTATAGGTGATGATGTAAAAGACATTGTTCAACCTGGCAAAGAAATTATGTATATAGTAGCCATGGATAAAAAGAAAATCACCAACAAGTAATTTAAACCTGTAACTTCTTAATTTTTAGGCAATAATCCTTTCGTTTTCTGTTTTACATAATATGGATTTTGATAGAAATTTTACACTTATTTCCTATTAAGCTATATACGTGAGATTTGGTTAAACATATACTTGAAATTGAAAAAACGCAATATACCATTAGAAGTAAAACAAAGTGGACATAATTACTACCTCTATATGTCTACTACTGTATGGGATAAAGTAGAAAAGAAAAAAGGCCTCTAGATACATAGGCAAGATTACTGAAAACGGTGTTGTTGAAGGTAACAGAACCACTAGTTCTGCAAGGTCTATCTATGAATACGGAAATGCAAAAATACTAATGGAACTTCTCAATGAACTTGTTTCTCCCTTGAAGAATGCCTTTCCTGATTACTACAGGGATATTATCGCTATGGGCATAGTCAAAGCAATCCATCCTACCCCATTGAAATCAATTAAGAGCGTTTGGGAAAAACTCTATCTATCGCAAGAGATTGAAGCATCACTCTCTCCAAACCTCATTTCAGAAAAACTACGGTTGATTGGTTCTGATTGGAATGCACAGAAGAACTTCTTTGAAGCTTTACTATCAAACAGTAAGTACTTGCTATTTGATTTAAGTTCCATATTTTCATATTCTCAGAACCTGCAGTTAGCTGAGAAAGGGCATAACGCAGATCATCTCTATTTGAAGCAGGTTAACTTTGCACTTTTATTTTCCCAAGATCATCATTTGCCTGTTTTGTTGAAAACTATGCCTAGTTCTAGAAGTATTAAGTCGTTTAGGCATATATTAAAAGAGATTCAATTCAAATCAGCTATAGTTGTTCTTGACCGTGGATTTGCCTCTTACAAACTTCCAGAACTCCTTAAAGAAAAGGTACTGAGTTTTGTCCTTCCATTGAGGAGAAACTTTCAGATAATAGATTATAACCTAGAGATGAGTAATAGTTTTCTTTATAGGGATAGAGGAATTAACTGGGGAAGAAAAAAAGTAGGAGAATATTACCTCTATGTATATGAGGATGTAAAACTGAGAGCAGAAGAGGAAACGAATTACATTAAGATGAAAGAGAATGAAAAAAGGAAACGTGCTAAAGTGAATAATGATAAGACAAAGTTTGGAAAGATAGCAATATTATCAAATCTAGATGAGATAGGTCAAAGAATATATCTCATCTACAAAACAAGAGAAGAGGTAGAGATAGCCTTTGATGCTATGAAAAATGAAATGGAGAATGATAAAACATATCTATCAGATGACGATGCAGTTAGAGGGTACTTTTTCATATCATTTATATCTTTATACCTATACTTTAGAATCCTTAATCTACTAAGAGAAAAAGGGCTGATAGAAAAGATTTCAGTGAATGAACTATTGTTTGAACTTTCAAAAGTATATCTGGTAGAATATAGTGATGGGAGTAAAAGGTTGAGTGAGATAACATCAAAGGTAGAAAAATTGGAAAAAACACTTGAAGTAAAGTTATTCCCTAAAAATCTGAGGAGTTAAGGTTCTTAACCAATTATATGAAAATTATAAAATGGTAAGTGGAAGTGAAAATAAATTAAACAAAGACATGGCAGAATTTTTCATTGTGAGAACACAAGAATATTTAAAAGATAAAAATAATGGAATAATCGCATTTGTATTGACAAGAGCAATTTTCAATGGCGGACAGTATGACAATCTCAGAAGAGGAAAAAGTAATTTTCATTTATATCCAGAAATAATATGGGATATAAATGAAAATGCTAATCCATTCAGGAAACCTTCCTGTATTATCAAATTTTCAAAAATAAATAATATAAATAAAATTTCAGGATACATCCTCAAATCCATTACAAATATTAAAAATAAGTTTGATGTTGATAATAATCAAATTATAAAAGAACCAACTGAATTTACTCTCATTTTAACTGAAAATTACTCTTCCATTACATTTAGGAGTAATATTCAAAACAATGTATTAAATAAAAAAGAAAGGAATACCTATGATAAATCCTTTAGAAAAGGAACTGACATATTTCCAAGATCATATTTCTTTATTGAAATAATAGAAGAGGCAGACAAAGGATATAAGGTAAACACAAGGAGAACCTATTTAAATACTTCAAATAAAAGAAGAAAAAAAGGGGATTACAATTTTCATTTCGAAAATAACTACGTACCAAGAGAACTTGTATATGATGCGATTTTAGGAGAGAGCATAAATAAATTTAAATTAATTGATTCCCAAAAAGTAGTATTGCCTATAGTAAACAGCGATCTCATATTTACAATGCAAAAAAATAAGAACAATGGTTATAAATTTAAATTGAAAGTCAATTATATCTATAATCAGTTATTTAAAAAATATGAAGAATATTTTAATGAAATCGAAAATGACTGGGAAGAAGGTAGGGGAGAAAAATTCACAACAGATAAAAAAGCAAAAACATCATCTAGAATGAGTGTATGGGATAACTTAAATCACAATAATAAACTTTTGAAACAATTCGAAAATAAAAATAAAGAAAAAGATAAAAAGTTAGTTGTCTATAATGCTAGTGGTAAAAAAATTAGGTCAGCAGTTATAGACAATTTAAATTATGTTATTGATTATACTTCATATTATGGTTTATTTAATGACAACGAGGCTTTTTATTTAACTGGTATTTTAAATTCAAATTACTTAAATAAACTACTTAAAGAAACGGGAATACTTTCAGAAAGACATATCAGCAAAAAACCATTTGATTTACCTTTTCCTAATTTCGATCCCAACAATGAATTGTGTGCAAAGATTTCTGAATTATCTAGAAAATTACATCAAATAGCACAACAGAATATAGAAATAGAAAAATCAAAAGAGTTTAGTGAACTGGATGAGGCAGTTAAAAAATTATTTGAATAAAATCAATTTTTAAATTACCATTGCCTTCATACGAATACTGGTATTCATTAGAAGATGTATTAACAAAATACGTAATACATAATGATAACAAATTTGATTACAATAATGAAGGGATTGCACATAGGAAACATATTATTAATGATAGGATAAGATACATAGGTAAGGAATCTAATAACCTTGAAG
>Ga0080003_1000005_pt1 | contig 148098 bp, 167 predicted proteins | sample JossMetagenome_FD_69206 | JGI IMG/M metagenome (GOLD analysis project Ga0080003, IMG submission 69206) | Hot spring microbial communities from Joseph's Coat, Yellowstone National Park, USA - JC2_E (SPADES assembly) (version 2) | ecosystem: Environmental > Aquatic > Thermal springs > Hot... | reverse complement strand
ATGTGGAAATGGAAGTAGAACTAATTGCTCCAATAGCACTTGAAAAAGAAACAAGATTTGCTATAAGAGAAGGTGGCAAGACTGTTGGTGCTGGTGTAGTAACTGAGATTATTAAGTGAGGGTGTTTTGAATGTCGCAAAAAATTAGAATTAAGCTTAGAGCTTATGAAGCAAAGCTGTTGGATAGATCTGTAAAAGATATAATTGAAACTGTTAAAAGAACTGGGGCAACTATAAGAGGGCCAATACCACTGCCAACTGATACTTCAAGATACACAGTGTTAAGATCACCTCATATTAATAAAACCTCAAGGGAGCAATTTGAAATGAGAGTGCACAAAAGGCTCTTAGAGATAGACGAAGCTACTCAACAAACAGTTGATGCTTTGATGAAAATCGATTTGTCCGCTGGTGTAGACGTAGAGGTTAAACTTTAAAACTTAAAAAGAGGTAAAAACCTTTTGGTTTCTCTGCCTCTTGATATATAGATTATAGGAGTAAGACATGTTAGGATTGATTGCAAAAAAAATTGGGATGTCTAGGATTTTTGTAGAGGGTAGTGCGGTTGCTGTAACAGTTTTGGAAGCAGAACCTGCTATAGTTACCCAAATTAAAACTAAAGATAATGATGGGTATGATGCTATTCAGGTTGGTTTTATTGATACTAAAGAAACTAGAATAACAAAAGCACAAGTTGGCCATTTAAAAAAATCAAATATTACGCCCAAAAAATATCTAAAAGAGTTTAAGATTAAAAACATAAATGATTTTGCAGTGGGTAATAAAATCGAAATTGATGTTTTCAATGTAGGCGATAAAGTTGATGTTGTAGGTACATCAAAAGGTAAGGGCTTTGCTGGTGCAATGAAAAGACATAATTTTGCCGGTGGTCCAGATGCTCATGGATCAATGTTTAATAGGAGAGTAGGTTCAATCGGAAATAGAGAGTGGCCAGGTAGGGTTATAAAAGGTAAAAAAATGCCGGGACATTTAGGAAATGAGCGTGTTACAGTTAAAAACCTAAAAGTTGTTTTTGTTGATAAAGAAAAAAATATTATAGCTGTAAGTGGTGCTGTGCCTGGTTGTAGGGGTTCTTATGTCACCTTATTAAGCAAGAAGGAGAAATAACAATGAAAATAGAATATTTTGATAAAGATATTAATAAGGTTGGGGAAATTGATTTTGATCTTAGTTATAAACCGTCAAAGAAGCCAGGTGTTGTTGTAAATAGAGTAGTAAGAGTTTTACTGGCAAATAAAAGACAATGGAATGCTTCAACTAAAACTAGAGGCGAAGTATCAGGCGGTGGTAAAAAACCATGGAAGCAAAAAGGTACAGGCAGGGCTAGAGCTGGCTCAATTAGATCACCTTTGTTTAGAGGTGGTGGCGTTATTTTCGGTCCAAAGCCAAAAACTGATTTTGAATTAAAAATAAATAAAAAGGAAAAAAGGAAAGCTTTTTTGGAAGTGTTAATGGATCACATTGAGGCAAAAACTCTTTTGGTGCTTGACGATTTAAATTTTGAGTCGCCAAAGACAAAATTAGCCTCTGAATTAGTAAAAAAATTTGATGCGGAAAAATCATTATTCATTTTAGACAAAAACATGGTGAATACTTATTTGTCGTTAAGGAATTTGAAATTAGTAGAGGTTAGAAATGTTGATAGTGTTAATGTTTACGATTTAATAAGGTTTCCAAAAGTTGTTACCACAAAGGATATTTTTGAAAAATTAAGCAGGAGATTTGCCAATGGATAAATGGAGTATTATTCAAGGCCGAGTAGTTTCGGAAAAAGCTCTAATGATGCAAGAGTTTAATAAATACGAGTTTTATGTGCGAGCTGATGCTACCAAGTCTGAAATAAAAAAATCAGTTGAATCTATCTTTAATGTAAAAGTTAATGATGTAAATGTGCTTAACTCTAAAGGTAAAATAAAGGTTTTTAGGAATATAATAGGCAAAAAAAATTCGAAAAAAAAATGTGTAGTCACGCTCAAAGAAGGCTACAGTATAAATTTATAAAAAGGGGACATTATGGGAATAAAGTTCTATAAACCAGTTACAAACGGTATGAGATTTAAAAGTGGTAGTGATTTTAGTGAAATAACAAAAACGGAGCCTGAAAAATCTCTAACTGTAGTTTTGAAAAAAAATTCTGGTAGAAATAATAAAGGACATATAACAATAAGGTTTAGGGGTGGAGGAACTAGGAAGCTGTATCGTATCATTGACTTTAAAAGAGATAAAAGAGATATAGAAGCAGTAGTTAAAGCTATAGAATATGATCCAAATAGAAGTGCAAGAATAGCTTTATTGTCTTATAAAGATGGTGAAAAAAGGTATATTTTGGCTCCTGTTGGCTTGAATGTGAACGATAAGGTGCAAGCTGGCGAGAATGTTGAGCCAAAAGTTGGGAATGCTCTTCCATTGAGAAAAATACCAGTTGGCAGCTTTATTCATAACATAGAATTAAAAATTAAAGGTGGTGGTAAGTTAGCCAGAAGTGCTGGTACCTTTGCTCAGTTAATGGCAAAAGAGGGCAACTATGTTACCATCAAATTGCCAAGTGGTGAAATGAGGTATGTGTTGGCTGATTGCTACGCTACTATTGGACAGGTTGGGAATATTGAACACAGTAATATAAACTATGGTAAAGCAGGAACAATAAGGCATATGGGAAGAAGACCACATGTTAGGGGTGTGGCAATGAACCCAATTGATCATCCTCATGGGGGTGGAGAGGGTAAAACAGGTACTGGTGGAACGCCGGTAACACCTTGGGGTAAACCAACAAAAGGTTACAAAACAAGGCATAATAAACGTACAGATAAATTTATCATTAAGAGAATTAATTAGGGGGTTAGATGGCAAGGTCAGTAAAAAAAGGCCCATTTGTTGACGAAAAGTTACTTAAAAAGGCTACTCAAGCAAAAGCAGAAGGCAAAAAAACGATAATAAAAACATGGTCTAGACGAAGTGTTATTGTGCCTGAGTTTGTTGGTTTAACTTTCGGAGTGCACAACGGCAGAAAATTTGTACCTGTATATGTTACAGAAAATATGGTTGGCTACAAACTAGGTGAATTTTCGCCAACTAGGACTTTTAAAGGTCATAAAGGCGTAGTTCAAAAGAAAATAGGTAAGTAGTCTATTTTGATAAACAAATCATGGGGGTAGGCAATGGAGCATACGGTAAAGTTGTCAAGGGCAAGGATATCGCCCATTAAAGTTAGGCAAGTAACAAGTTTAATAAAAGGCAAAAAAGCAAGTGATGCTGTATCTATATTGAAACTTGTTCCTAAAAAAAGTGCTTTTATTCTTTCAAAATTATTAGAATCAGCTATTGCGGGTTGCCTAGAAAAAGGTGAAGACCCTAATAAATTTTATGTTAAGACAGTATGCGCAGATGATGGCATAAGGTTAAAAAGATACAGACCGATGGCAATGGGACGCGCAGGGAAGATCTTAAAGAGAAGTACAAACATAAAGCTCGTGTTGGCAAAGGAGGTGGGTTTTGGGTCAAAAAGTTAACCCGATTGGATTAAGATTGGGCATAATAAAAAGCTGGTCATCGAGATGGTTTGCAAAAAACGATTTTAAGGATAAGTTGTTAGAAGATCAAAAGATACGAAAAGAAGTTAAAGCGAAGCTGTATTATGCCGGTATTTCAAATATCGAAATAGAAAGAAAAATGAATAAGTTAACACTAAATATATATGCAGCAAGACCAGGTATTTTAATAGGCAAAAAAGGCTCTGAAGTTGAAAAAATTAAGAACTTTGTTAATGACTTAACTAAGTCAGAAGTGTCAGTAAATATTAGAGAAGTCAATACGCCTGAAACTGACGCACAGTTGATAGCAGAAAATATTGCTTTACAAATTGAAAAGAGAACACACTTTAGAAGGGCAATGAAAAAAGCGGCGTACTTAGCTCAAAGAAAAGGCGCTCAAGGAATAAAGATACAGTGTGCTGGCAAATTGGGTGGAGTTGAGATGGCTAGAACTGAGTGGCTAAAGGAAGGTCGGGTACCGCTTACCACACTTAGAGCAAATATTGATTACGGGTTTGCTGAAAGTTTGACAACGGCTGGCATAATAGGTATAAAAGTTTGGGTATTTAAAGGCTATGTAATGGATTAAAGGAGTTGTTTTATGTTAATGCCAAAGAAAACGAAATTTAGAAAATACCAACGCAACCGAAATGGCGTAGAAGGTTTAACAAAAAGAGGAAGCCAGCTTGCTTTTGGTGAGTTTGGGTTAAAAGCAATCGGAAGAGGTGAGATAACAAGTAACCAAATAGAAGCAGCAAGGGTTGCCATAAATAGAAGACTTAAACATCAAGGAAAAGTTTGGATTAGAATATTTCCTGATTTCCCTCTTACCAAAAAACCCGCAGAGACAAGAATGGGAAAAGGTAAAGGGTCTATTGAGAAATGGGTTTGCATCATAAAGCCCGGAAGGATTTTGTATGAAATTGGTGGTGTTAGTGAAGAGCTTGCTAAAAGTGCATTTGAATTAGCTGCTTCTAAACTTAATATCAGTACAAAGTTTGTAAAAAGTGGTGAGTGGCTATGAAAAAACATGATATCAAAGAATTGGATATAAAAGCCCTAAAAGAATCAGAGCAAAAGATAAGAGAAGAACTCATGCGATTAAGGCTAAAAAAAGGTTTTGAACAATTAGAAAATCCTAAGAGAATTAGAAATCTAAAAAAAGATTTAGCGCGCGTATTAACAAGAGTTAAGCAATTGGAGAAAGGATTATGAGCAAGTTTATTGGAGAAGGTGTTGTTATAAGCGACAAGATGGATAAAACTAGAGTAGTTAGGGTTGAGGAATATAAATTACACCCAAAGATTAAAAAGTATGTTAAAAAAACAAAAAAATTTAAGATTCATGATGAACAAAATGAGTCAAAAGTGGGTGACGTTGTTCAGTTTATAAGCTGCAGACCTATATCCAAAGAAAAAAGCTTTAGGCTGCTTAAAATTGTGCAACGATATGTTGGGTTAGGAGAGGAAATATGATACAACCTTTTACAATGCTAAAATCAGCAGATAATTCTGGAGCAAAAAAAATAATGTGTATAAAGGTTCTTGGCGGATCAAAAAGAAGATATGCTTATGTTGGCGACATTATAGTGGCGTCTGTTAAAGAAGCTATACCAAATGGCAAAGTAAAAAAAGGCGATGTTGTAAAGGCAGTAATTGTGAGAACCAAAAAAGAATTTAGGCGAGATGATGGCTCATATATCAGATTTGACGAAAACGCAGCAGTGATAATTAATAATCAAAAAGAGCCTATAGGGACAAGAATTTTTGGACCAGTGGTAAGAGAGCTTAGAATGAAAGACTTTATGAAGATTATATCCCTTGCACCAGAGGTTCTATAAGGAGTTAAATTATGGCTAGTGTTTATTCAAATATGAAAACTAAACTTAAAAAAGGTGATTTGGTCAAAGTAATAACCGGCAAAGACAAAGGAAAAACAGGGAAAATTATATCCTTTGTGCCAAAAAAAAACAGAGTAATAGTTGAAGGCGTGAAAATTATAAAAAAACACGAAAAAGCCACTCAAACATCTAAGGGTGGCATAATAGAGAAAGAGGCACCTATTGATATATCTAATGTAATGTTAGTATGTCCTCATTGTAATAAACCTACTCGTATTGCAAGTAAGTTTTTAGATGATGGCACGAAAGTAAGGGTTTGTCAAAAATGCAAAGAAACCATATAATGTCGGAGGTTCTAAGTTGTATATACCAAATATGAAAAAATACTATATGGAAAATGTAATACCATATATGATGCAGAAATTTTCCTACAAAAATGTTATGCAGGTTCCTAGATTAGAGAAAATTGTATTGAATGTTGGGATGGCAGAAGGTGCAACAGATATAAAAATCTTGGATTCAGCACTTGAAGAGCTAGCTGCTATAACTGGTCAAAAAGGTGTAATCACTAGAGCAAAGAGCTCTATTGCAAATTTTAAGCTAAGAAAGGGCCAAACAATAGGTTGCAAAGTAACATTGAGAAAGGATAGGATGTATGAATTTTTAGAACGATTTATTAGTTTTAGTTTGCCAAGAATTAGAGATTTTAGAGGTGTTTCTAAAAAGAATTTTGATGGCCGTGGGAATTACACTCTTGGCATTACAGAGCAGTTGATTTTCCCAGAGATTAACTACGATAAAATACTTAAAATGCATGGGATGAGCATTTCTTTTGTTACTACATCAAAGAGCGATGAAGAAGCTTTCGAATTATTAAAAGCTTTTGGTATGCCCTTTGCTAAAGCAAGTTAGGAGGTTTAATGGCTAGAAAGGCAATGATTGAAAAATCTAAAAAGAGTCCAAAATTTAAAGTAAGAGCTAAAAATAGGTGCAATATATGCGGAAGATCAAGGGGTTATATTAGGGATTTTGGCATTTGTAGAATTTGTTTTAGAAATTTGGCTTCTAAGGGAGAAATTCCAGGTATAACCAAGGCTAGTTGGTAAGGAGTAACAATGAATAGAATAAGTGATTCATTATCAGCTATAAAAAACGCATTATCAACAAAAAAAACTGAAGTAGTAATATACGGCAATAGTGTGATGAAAAATGTATGCGAGATATTGAAAAAAGAAGGTTACATAAAAAATTATGAAATAATTGACCCTTTAAAAACACAAATAAAAGTAGAATTGAAATACTTAGATGAAAAAAGAAAAAAACCGGTTTTAAGTACTATTAAAATTATAAGTAAACCATCAAGAAGAATATATGTTAAGTCACAAGACATAAAGCCTGTTATGAGTGGTTTAGGTATGGGTATTATATCAACGAACCAGGGTGTTATGACAACCTATCAGGCAAAAAAGAGAAAACTTGGCGGAGAGTTGATTTGTGAGCTGTTTTAGGAGGAAATTATGTCTCGTATAGGCAAAAAAATTATAGACATACCAAAAAATGTCGATCTAAACATAGAAAAAGACAATGTTACAATTAAAGGCCCAAGAGGTGTTATAAAACAAACTTTTAAACCAGAATTTATTGAAGTAATAAAAGAAGGTGATACTTTAATTGTTAAAAACATAAATGAGGAAAATAAAAAAGCCAAAGCTTTTCACGGTTTATACAGGAGCTTAATTGCAAATGCTGTTACAGGCGTAACTAATGGTTTTAAAAAAGAATTAATAATAGAAGGCGTAGGTTATAAGGCAAGCGTTGAATCAAAGAAAGTTAGGCTAAATCTAGGATTTTCTCATGAAATTTTTTACCCAATACCAGATGGCATAACTGTGGAAGTAGATAAAACAGGCACAAACGTAATAATATCTGGGATTGATAAATATTTAGTTGGTCAAGTTGCAGCTGACATAAGGGCATTTAAAAAAGTTGAACCATACAAAGGTAAAGGCATTAGATACAAAGATGAGAAAGTTAGAAGGAAAGCTGGTAAAGCTGCAGGAAAATAGGAGGTTGAATGTTAAAGAAGCGCAGTAGAAATAAACTTCGATTAGACAGAAAAGTTCGTTTGAAGTATAAAATTAGAGGTACATTAGAAAAACCCAGGTTGTGTATATTTAAAAGCTTAAATCATATATATGCTCAAATTATTGATGATACAACTGGCAGTACAATTGTGAGTGCTTCTAGTTTGGATAGTCAATTAAAAGGCAAAGTTAAAGGTTGTAATATTGAAACTGCAAAACTAGTCGGGGCGCTTTTGGCTAAAAAAGCAACGGAAAAGGATATATCAAATGTTGTTTTTGATAGAAATGGCTACTTGTATCACGGCAAAGTTAAAGCCTTAGCAGATGCTGCACGAGAAGGCGGTTTGATATTTTAGGAGGTTTAAGTGGATAAAGGTTTTCAAGAATATGTAATTAAAGTTGGAAGAGTTGCTAAGGTAGTAAAAGGTGGTAGAAGATTTAGGTTTAATGCATTAGTTGTGGTAGGCGATTCAAATGGTCAAGTAGGCATTGCACTTGGCAAATCAAAAGAAGTTTCAGAGGCTATAAAGAAAGCTGTAGAAAAAGCTAAAAAAGAAATGTTTAAAGTACCAATTACAAAAGATGGCAGCATACCACATATAGTTCAGGTTAAACAAGGTTCTGGTATAGTGTTGTTGAAACCAGCAAAACCAGGTACAGGTGTAATTGCAGGCAATACTGCAAGATATATTTTAGAAGCATGTGGTATTAAAAATATAGTTACGAAATCTATCGGCTCAAATAATCCATTTAATTTAGCAAATGCAGTTATTAAGGCTCTTAAATTATTAAAGAGCAAAGAAGAAATATTTGAAGGAAGGGGACTAGTGCAATGACTCTTAAAATAACTATGACAAAAAGCTATATTGGGCAAAAGGATAAAATGAAAAAAGTAGCAGTGTCTCTTGGTTTAAAAAGGCCTAATCTGTTTGTTCTAAGAAAAGATACACCACACATCAGGGGAATGATTAAAAAATTATACTATATGGTTAAAGTAGAAGAAGTTGAATAAGGAGATTAATATGCAGTTATGTGAATTACCGAAAATAGTACAAAAGACTAAAAGAGTTGGAAGAGGTGATGCAAGTGGCTATGGCACAACAGCAGGCAAAGGTAACAAAGGCGAAAGGGCTAGAAGCGGTCATGGACATTTACCTGTGTATTATGAAGGCGGTCAGACACCTATTTACAGAAGATTGCCTAAGAGAGGCTTTAAAAACAATTTTAAAGTAGAATATGACATTGTAAATCTTAATACCTTAGATAAACACTTTAATGAAAATGAAGAGGTTACGATTGAAATACTTATATCCAAAGGGTTAGTTAGTGGCAATAAGTTGATAAAAATTCTTGGAAACGGGACTTTATCTAAAAAATTAAGTATCAAGGCTCATTCATTTTCTAAGCAAGCCATAAGTAAAATTGAACAAGTAAACGCCACTTTTGAGGTTCTTTAATGCAAGACTATTCAAATATGTTTAATGTGCCAGAATTAAACAAAAGGCTGTTATTCACCCTTATTATGTTTGTCATATTTAGGTTAGCAGCACACATACCAACCCCAGGTGTAGACACTCATGTGTTGTCTGCACTTGTAAGTCAAAATCAATCAACAGCGCTTGGGTTATTTAATCTTTTTAGCGGTGGTGCTATTAGCAACTTTAGTATAGTTTCATTAGGTATTATGCCTTATATTTCAGCTGCTATTATTTTGGAGTTATTTACTGCCGTTAGTCCAGAGCTTGCAAAATTAAAAAAAGAAGGCGAATCAGGTAGAAGGAAAATATCAGAGTATACAAGATATTTAACGGTTGTTATATCACTTTTACAAGGCATAGGTATAGCAATTGGTTTGCAATCTATGCACGGGCCCAATGGTACCCCTGTTGTTATTTGGCATGGCATTGGCTTTATAATTTTTGCCGATATTACATTGACTACTGGTACCATTTTTTTAATGTGGCTTGGCGAACAAATAACAGAGCGTGGTATTGGAAATGGTATATCTCTTATTATCTTTGCCGGTATTATTGCAAGGCTTCCTGCTGCTATAGGTAACACTTTTAACTTGGTAAGCTCTGGTGATATGTCTATACTTGCTTTGCTGTTAATATTTGTCGTTGTAGTAGGCGTGATTGCGCTCATTGTATTTGTAGAGTTAGCTCAAAGACGAGTAAGTGTGCAGTATCCAAGAAGAATGGTGGGCAAGCGTCTCTATAATGCACAAAGTAGCTATATTCCATTAAAAATCAATGTGTCAGGTGTAATACCACCGATTTTTGCTTCTTCTATAATGCTTTTTCCTGCAACAATAGCTAAAGTAATTAATGTTCCTTTTATTCAAAAAATTTCTAATTTGCTGAACCCCGGTGGGGTTTTATACAATGTTTTTTATGTTATTTTGATATTCTTTTTTGCTTACTTTTACACATCTATTGCTTTTAATCCAAAAGATGTGGCAGATAATCTTAAAAAAAATGGAGGGTTTATCCCAGGTATAAGACCTGGTAAGTATACTGCTGATTTTTTAGATTGGATACTTACTAGACTTACTTTTGTAGGTGGTATATATTTGTCTTTTGTTTGCGTCTTACCATGGATATTAATGTCACATTTTAGCGTGCCATTTTATTTTGGCGGTACTGCTTTATTGATTGTTGTACAGGTTGCGCTTGATACAATAATGCAAATACAGGCTCATCTTTATATGAGAAACTATGACGGTTTTTTAAAAAAAGGAGGTAGGTAGGTGATTGTAATACTGCTTGGAGCACCAGGTGTAGGAAAAGGTACACAATCAGAAAATATTGTTAAAAAATTTTCAATTATACAGATATCTACAGGTGATATCTTAAGAAATGAAGTAAAGAATCAAACAGGCCTTGGAGAAAAGGCAAAAACATATATGGAAAAAGGTGAGTTAGTTCCAGATGAACTTATTATTAAAATGATAGAAAACCGCATATCAAAAACTGATTGCGCAAATGGTTTTCTATTAGACGGATTTCCAAGAACAATTGAGCAAGCAAAAAGCTTTGATCAAATGCTAGAACAAAAGGGATTGAAACTTGATAAAGTTATATATATTGATGTGAATGATGATGAAATTATCGAAAGGTTAACACTAAGAAGGGTTTGTCCAACTTGTGGAGCTATTTATCACTTGAAAAATAAACCGCCAAAGCAAGATATGATATGCGATATTTGTGGTTCTAAATTGGTTCAACGCAGTGATGATATAAAAGAAACTGTAGAAAATAGATTAAAGGTTTTTAAAGAGCACACAAAACCACAGATTGATTATTATGAAAAACAGGGTAAGCTGAGCTTAGTGAGTGGTTTAGGTAATGTTGACGAAGTCTTTGGAAGGATTTCAAAAATATTAGGCAACTTATGATTATCTTAAAATCAAAACAAGAAATAGAAAAAATGCGCGTTGTTAATGCTATGGTAGCCAAAGTTTTAAATATGTTGAAAAAAGAAGTAAGACCTGGTATAACAACATATGAGCTTGATAGACTTGCAGTGAGTTACTCTGCTAAGTTGAATGCAAAACCGGCTTTTTTGGGGTATGGAGGTTTTCCAAACGCGTTGTGTGTTTCTGTTAACGAAGAAGTCGTTCATGGTATTCCATCAAAGAAAAAAATTCTAAAAGAAGGTGATATAGTCAGCTTGGATTTTGGTTTATTTTATGACGGTTTTTATGGAGATTCGGCTATAACTGTTGGTGTGGGTAGTATTTCTCAGGTCAAACAAAAACTTATTGATGTAACGCGTAATTCTTTATATAAAGGCATTGAACAGGCTAAAGTGGGTAATTATTTATTTGATATATCAAGAGCTATTCAAACATATGTGGAGTCTGCAGGGTTTAGTGTTGTTAGAGACTATGTTGGACATGGTATAGGAAGAAATTTACACGAAGAACCTCAGGTACCAAATTATGTTCCAGATAGAGGTCACAATGTTATGTTAAAAGTAGGTATGACAATTGCAATCGAGCCAATGGTTAATGCGGGTTCTTTTGAGGTCGAAGTTAAAAAAGACGCCTGGAGTGTTGTGACAAAAGATAGGATGCCATCAGCACATTTTGAGCACACTATAGCAATTTTGGAAGATGGTCCTGTAATATTAAGCAAGGAGAATTAATTTTTATGGCAAAAGAAAAGCCAGTTGTGGTTGAAGGTGAGGTTGTAGAGGCACTACCAAATGCAATGTTTAGAGTAAAACTTGACAATAACCATATAGTGTTGGCACATGTTGCAGGTAAGATGCGTATGCATTTTATTAAGATTTTACCAGGTGATAAAGTAAAGTTGGAAATATCGCCATACAGTATAGAAAAGGGTAGAATAATTTATAGATACAAGTAAGAATAATGGAGGTTAAATAAATGAAAGTTAGATCTTCTGTAAAAAAAATTTGTCCTAAGTGCAAAATAATAAAAAGAAAAGGTATTGTTAGGGTTATATGTGAAAACCCAAAGCATAAACAAAAACAAGGTTAAAAGGAGGTTAAATGGCTCGTTTAGTTGGTGTAGAGTTGCCAAAGAATAAGCGTATAGAGATTGCCTTGACATATATATATGGAATAGGTAAATCTACTGCAAAAGAAATACTTCAAAAAACTGGTGTTGATCCAAACAGACAAACAGATGATTTGACGCCAGACGAATTACAAAAATTGAGATCTATTTTATCTAATTACACAATAGAAGGTGAACTAAGAAAAGTTGTTGGAATGAATATTAAACGTCTGATGGATTTAGGCAATTATAGAGGATTAAGACATAGAAAAGGTTTGCCCGTTAGGGGACAAAGAACTAGAACGAACGCAAGAACTAGAAAAGGCAGAAGAAAAACAGTGGGAGGTAAACATTAATGGTTTTTAAGGAGATATTGAATGGCTGAAGCAAAGAAAAAGAAAGTAAAAAAAGTTGGCTCAAGTGGTGTGGCTTATATCCAGTCTACTTTCAACAATACTATAGTAACAATTACAGATAAAGATGGCAATACTGTTTGTTGGTCGACGTCTGGTAGTGTAGGATTTAAAGGCACCAGAAAGGGAACACCATTTGCCGCACAGATGGCAGCAGAGCAAGCAGCTAAAGTAGCTTTACAAAGAGGCGTAAGAGAAGTAGATGTACGTGTTAAAGGACCTGGATCGGGTAGGGAAACTGCTATTAGAGCTTTACAGGCAGCCGGTTTAAAGATTAAATCTTTAAAAGATGTAACTCCAATACCACATAATGGTTGTAAACCACCAAAGAAAAGAAGAGTTTGAGGTGATATAATATGGCAGTTTATAATGGTCCGTCATGCAAAAGATGCAGAGCATTAGGTTTAAAATTATTTTTAAAAGGAGATAGATGCGTTAGTGAAAAATGTGCATTTGAAAGATCTCCTTATCCTCCAGGAAAAGATAAAACTTCAAGGAGAAAATTAAAAAGCTACACTGAACATTTACTTGAAAAACAAAAAGCTAAGGCCTACTACGGTGTACTTGAGAGGCAATTTAGAAGATATTTTAAAAATGCGAAACAAATGGAAGGTCAAACGGGTGAAAATTTAGTTAAGATACTTGAGCGTAGATTGGACAACATTGTTTATAAAGCAGGTTTTGCGGCATCAAGTAAGCAGGCAAGACAGCTAATTAGTCATGGAAATATTTTACTTAATGGGAGAAAGACCACAATTCCTTCTTTAATTGTTGATAAAAATGACATAATTAGTGTTAAAGAGAAATTAAGAAATTCTCAAGAACTAAAAGATAGGATTGACTATGCTTACAAATCAGGTATTGCCCCATGGTTAAGTTTAGATCCAAACAATATGTCTGTTAAAGTCCTAGACATACCATCAATTGAGGACATAAGGGTACCATTTAAGGCTGATACAATAGTTGAGCTTTACTCAAGATAAAACTAAAGAAAGGTTGGGTTATGAATAATGATATTTTTGAATATTTACAATTGCCTCAAGAAATTAAAGTAGAGCGAATTAATGATAGGCATGAAAGGTTTATATTTGAGCCAATTAATGAAGGTTTTGCAACAACTATTGGTAATGCGTTAAGAAGAGTGTTACTTTCTTCTATACAAGGTATTGGCATAATTGGCATAAAAATAAAAGGTGTTGAACATGAGTTTAGTGGTGTAAATGGCGTAAAAGAGGATGTCGTCAACATTATATTAAACTTGAAAGATGTAATCTTTAAAAGCTTGTCAGAAAACTTCAAAGAATGCGTTTTAAGAATAAGCAAAAGGGGTCCTGGTGTACTGAAAGCTAGCGACATTGAATTGACCTCCGATTTAAAAATCATAAACCCAAACCACTATATTGCTCAGTTGAATGATGATGCGGAATTTGAAGCTGAAATTTACTTGAAAAAAGGTGTAGGTTACAAACAGGCAAGTCAAGAAAGTGCAAATAGAGAGATTGGGTATATCCCTGTCGATACGCTTTTTACGCCAATAAGAAGAGTTTCTTTTGCTGCTGATAAAAGCATGGAAAGAGGGTTTTATGATTATGAGAGGCTTGTTTTAGATGTTGAAACAGATGGTAGTATTACACCAAAAGAAGCTATAGGGCAGGCAAGCTACATACTTAATTCCCATTTTAAGCTTTTTATGGGTAGTTTTAAAGAACCTGAGCCAGATTTAAACTACGGTGATTCTAATGAAGAAATTGATGAGAATCTTTTAAAAACGGTTGAAGATCTTGAGTTAAATGTTAGGGCATCTAATTGTTTAAGAAACCATGACATTAAGTATATATGGCAGCTAGTGCAGAAAACAGATATAGATTTACTTAACACGAGGAATTTTGGCAAGCAATCTCTAAAAGAAATTAAAGCGGCTTTAAAGCAAATGGGTTTAAGTTTGGGTATGACGTTTGACGAGAAATATATAAGAAGAATAGAAGAGGCTATAAAAAGGAGTGAAGAATGAGACATAGAAAGGCTTATAGAACCTTAAGTATAGATAGTGAAAAACGTAAAGCGCTTCTTAGGAATCTTGCGATTGCTTTAATTGAGCATGGACAGATAAAAACAACAGATGCTAAAGCAAAAGAGTTACAAAGATTCATTAGCAAGCTTATAACTATAGGTAAGAAAAATACACTGTCTTCAAGAAGACTTTTGTTGTCAAGACTGCCACATAAACCAACCGTTAAAAAATTGCTTATTGATATCGTACCAAAATATGTTGAAAAAAATGGTGGTTTTGTTGGAGTATACAAAATAGGCTACAGAAAAGGCGATGCTGCTAAGATTTCTCTTATAAAATTTCAGTAACTTAAAATAATGTTTAGAAAATACAAATATGTATTAGGGGTGTTATTGACACTCCTTTTTTTTGCCATAGACTGGGTTAGCAAGTATTATCTAGCAAGACTTACAGTAGATCGAACGATTACAATTATACCCAATTTCTTTAACTTGGTGTATGTTCAAAATAGTGGCATAGCTTTTGGTTTTTTAGCTCATCTAAGTGGTATATATAGATTTATATTTCTTATAGCAATTAGTTCTATAGTAGTAATCATAGCGTTTTATTTTATGTTTAGAAATGATACCTCTAAAACATTGTTTGTTGGCCTAACCATGCTTGCTGGAGGCGCTTTGGGAAACTTGTATGATAGAGTATTGCATGGTTATGTTTTAGATTTTTTTGACTTTTACATAAAAACCTACCACTACCCAGCGTTTAACTTTGCTGATTCTTTTATTACAATAGGAATATTGCTTATCCTATACGATAGGATAAGCAAGAAGAATTAGGTTTTTACCTCGTTAGCATTTCTAGAATTTCTCTATATCTTTTAGCAGTTTTCTCAACTATATGTGGTGGCAGTATGGGCCCTGGGTATGTTTTGTTCCAATCAAGCGTCAATAAGTAATCTCTAACAATTTGCTTATCAAAACTATCCTGAGATTGTCCTACTTTATAGTCTGAAACAAGCCAAAACCTAGAAGAGTCTGGTGTTAACAACTCATCTATAAGCATAAGTTTACCATTGTAAATACCAAATTCCATCTTGGTATCTGCAATAATGATGCCTTTTTCCAAAGCATATTGGCTTGCTTTGTTGTAAATTGCAAGACTAGTTTTTTTGATTTCGCTTGCTAAATTATTTCCAATCATTTCACACATTTGCTCAAAAGTAATATTTTGGTCATGTCCACTTTCGGCTTTAGTACTAGGTGTAAAGATTGGCTCTTCTAGTTTTTGTGATTCTTTAAGGTTTTTTGGTAATTCTATACCGCATATTTTGCCGGTTTGATTATATTCGACCCAACCAGAACCAGAAATATAACCCCTGACAATGCATTCAATTAAAATGGGGTCAGTTTTTTTAACAAGCATACTTCGTTTGTTTAGGAGACTATCAAATTTTTTTAATGAAGACGGGTAATCATTCATTAATCCGCTTATTATATGGTTTTGTATTATATCTTTTGTTTTTTCAAACCAAAATAAAGAAATTTGTGTTAATACTTCACCTTTACCGGGTATTCCATTTGGTAAAATAACATCAAACGCAGATATTCTATCTGTTGCTACGATTAATAGCTTATCATCTAAGTCGTAAACATCCCTAACCTTACCCCTTTTTAAAAGCTTCACGCCTTCTAGATTAGTTTCTAAAACAACTTCACTCATTCAACACCTCACATATATAATAAAATTTTACACATGTGGAAATTATATCATATTAAAAAGGTTTTTCAACCCCTCAAACCAAGCTTTCTAATTTATCATAAAGCAAAAGTACCGGGTGCAGATTGTTTGCAGCAAGTTTGGATATATCGTTTAGCTGGCTTATATAGGCATCATATAGTGTTTTTTTGGCAGCAATTAGCGCTTCGGTATTACCTGAAAAATCATTGAGTATTTTTATAGTGATTTTTACTAAAGATATAGTGTATTTTTTTATCATGGAAAATTGAGCAAACCTATCCCACTCGTTTACAATCCTTATTGAACTTATGTAGTTTATTACTTTTTGGAACCCAAAGGTTTCATTTACTTTTTCTATTGTTTGGATAGATTGGATAAAGTTTTTATCTGTTTTTCTTGTTATATAGTAGGCTAGTATAAAATCATCTATAAAGTAGATTTGTGCAATTTTCTCAGACAGTTCTTTTGAAAAGTATTGAGATAGTTCTTTTGTTTTTTCTTCATATTTTGATTTAAATACACCTTCTTTTACGGCATTATCTAGATAGTAGCCCATATAGCCTAATATTTCTTGTTTGTATACATACTCTATGATTGAATCGCCAAAGAGGTATAGTTGATTTGTTGCAAACCTTTCTACTGCATAGAACATATCAATGATTGTTTGGTAGATGACTTCTTGATTGATTTTACCCTCGTACGAGAATATTTCATTTCTTATGTTTTGTACATCTAAGAGATCGTATATAAAGATAAGCGTTTTTATTATAGAGGTAAAAGACTGGCCTGTGAGCATGTTTATCTTAATTAAAGAACCTACGCCATTGCTGTTTACAATGAGGTTTGTAATGTAGGTTGAGCCTATTTCTTTCTTCAAAAGGTGCCTTTGAATGTGTTCTTTGTAAATTTCTCTTGTAGAAGGCGGAAAATACAGCAGTGCGTATTTATCTATTAAGTACTTATCAAAGTTTGTTTCTTTGAGGAGGTTTGTAAAGATAAATATCTTGAGCAAAGACAGCATTATAGAAAGCTCTGGTTTTGTATAGCCAATACCAGAGTCAATGCGGGAAGCTAAAGTTATCTTGTTTGGGAAGTAGTACTCAGATTCGCTGAATAACTTTTTTTGTTTGAAAAACTCAACAAGCTCATAAAAGATCTCTGGCTCTTTTTTGGATCTTATCTCATCTAGCGATACAGCTAAGCTTTGCATGTAGTTGTGGTCCAGTACCCTTTGTATAACCTCTGGGGTTAGTTTTTTTAGGATACTGTTTCTCTCATCTAAGTCTTTGATTATCTTAGACTCCATTAGGTCGTTTAAGAGGATTTTGAGGTTTACTTCTTGATCTGATAGATCTACACCAGCTGAGTTATCTAAAGAGTCTGTGTTAATTTTGCCACCAAGCAGTGCATATTCAATGCGCGCTTTCTGTGTAAAGCCTAAGTTTGCACCTTCGCCTACGACTTTTGCTTTTACTTCATTGGCATTAATGCGCACATTGTCGTTTGTTTTATCCCCTGCGTCTTCGTTTGTTTCATCGCTTGCTTTTACATAAGTGCCAATTCCCCCCATCCAAAGAAGATCTGCATCTGCTTTAAGGATCATTTTTATGAGCTCTTCTGATGAGACTATGTCTTGGTTTGTTTTTAGAAACGCTTTGGCTTCAGGCGAAAGGACAATGGCTCTTTCGTTTCTGTTGCATACAAACCCGCCTTTTGAAATCAGGTCTTTGTTGTAAAAAGACCAACTTAAGCCATTACCAAACAATCTTTTCCTTTCTTTATACGAAGCTTCAATATCTGGGTTTGGGTCGATGAATATTTCTTTATCGTTGAAGGCAGCCTTTAGTTGTATGTTTTTTAGCTCAATCATGGCATTGCCAAACACATCACCGCCCATATCTCCAACACCTACTACGCTTATGGGTGTGGAATAAAGCTCAATACCTATCTCCTTAAAATGCCTTTTTGCACATACAAGGGCGCCTTTTGAAGTAATACCTAGTTCTTTGTGGTCGTACCCAAACTTCCCGCCAGAAGCAAAAGCATCTTTTAACCAGAAGTTGTACTCATTCTGTGCTATGTCGTTTGCTGTATCTGAAAACTTTGCCGTACCTTTGTCTGCTGCTACAACTAAGTAAGGGTCAAAGTCGTCATAGCACACTACATCACTTGGCCTCAATTGCTCTTTTGAGCCTGAGTAGTTATCCGTAATATCAAGCATGCCTCTAATTAGTGTCTTGTATGACTCTATGGCATCTCCTTGGAGATTACCGTTTGTGTGCTTTATAATAAACCCGCCCTTTGAGCCTACAGGCACAATTACGGCATTTTTTACCATCTGCGTTTTCATGAGCTCTAGGATTTCTAACCTAAAGTCGTCTTTTCTATCGCTCCATCTGATGCCACCCCTTGCTACCCTACCCCCTCTTAAGTGACATCCTTCCATTAAATAAGAATGCACGTATATCTCATACATAGGTCTTGGAAGAGGCATCTTTGAGATTTTAGAAGAGTCTATTTTTAGCGAGATGTAATGGTAGGGTTTTTGTTTATAGAAGTTTGTTCTGATTGCTGAATCAATTATGTTGAATATAGAGCTTAATATTTTGTAGTCTTGTATGTTGTTTATTGATTCTAGTTCTTTTGAAACTTTATCAAACACCTCTTTTGTGTTGCGCTGCTGTATGTTTGGGTTAAACTTCTGTTCAAATGCTTCAATAAAGAGTTTGGATAGGTGCGAGTACTTTACAAGCGCACCAAGCATAGAGATTCTTTTGACGCTAAAGTCTACCTGCATTAGATAGTTTCCAAGCATTCTAAGTAAATCTATTTGTTTATAGTCAAGCAGTTCTTTTGTAGTAAGGGAGTTTAGCTCATCGTTTTCTACAACTTTATCAATCACTGCAAGGAAGTTTTCTTCTACAAGATGGGCGTTTTTTCCAATATCAAACTCAAAGCTCTTTTCTATGTTGTACCTTTGGATAAGCACTGTTTTGTCTTTAATGCTTACTTCAAAGAAATCTTCATACAGTGCATTTAAGCCTAAGTTCTTTAGTATAGGCAGTACTTCATACAATGGTATTTTACAGAATGCATAGACCTTAAAGAATATCTCTTCGTTTTGCTTAAAAAACCTTACTTGCTTTTTTTGGTTTGCGATTACATCCACAATTGCCTGTGTATCAATTAATGCTTCTTCTGGTTCTATGTTTAGCTTGTAGTCATCACTGAAGTATGAAAGGTAGGATTCTTTAATATTGTGTTGGTCTAAGAGCTGGGTGTAGGTGGCAGACCACTCTTGTGTGTTTGACATAATAACCTCCTGTTAATTCTTAACTAAACTATATTACTTAGTTTTATTTATGTCAAGTAGATAATTATAAATCCTTATTCTTGAATTTATTAAATAATGTAATATAATTTTGAAATATGTATTTTCTAGAAGGAGTAAAAAATGAAACAAGAAATAGCTTATGATGATTTTGAAAAAGTCGATATAAGGGTGGGTAGGATTTTATCTGTAGAAGATTTTCCAAAAGCACGAAAAAAAGCCTACAAACTGCTAATTGATTTTGGGAGTGAAATTGGTATAAAGCGTTCGAGCGCACAAATAGTTGATCGCTACTCCAAAGAAGATTTAATTAACAAACTAATTGTGGCAGTAGTTAATTTTCCACCAAAGCAAATTGCAGATTTTATATCAGAAGTTTTAGTACTTGGTGTCGAGGATAAAGAGGGTTATGTAAGTTTGCTGTGTGTTGATAAAGAAGTAGATGTAGGCAAGAAGGTTTTTTGAAAATTATTTACTGTAATTTAAAAATCTTTTGGTAAAAAGTGATTGACAAAAAAGCTAAAATTGAATATAGTTTAGGCAGATTTAATTTATCTTTAGGAGGTTTTATATGTTAGCAAATGCTAAAATTAGTGTTATTGGTGCAGGTCAAGTTGGTGCTACAACAGCAGTAAGAATTGCAGAAAAAGAGCTGGCAAGAGAAGTAGTGTTGGTAGATATCGTTGATGGTCTGCCTCAAGGTAAGGCTTTAGATGAGATGGAGGCATCTCCTATCGAGGGCTTTGATACAGAAATTATAGGCACAAACGATTACAAAGACACAGAAAACTCTGATATCGTTGTTATTACATCTGGTTTGCCTAGAAAACCAGGTATGTCAAGAGATGATTTGTTAAGTGTTAATGTTAAAATCGTAAAAGAAGTTACAGAGCAAGTGGCTAAGTACTCTCCAAATGCTATTATTATAGTAGTAACAAACCCATTGGATGCTATGGTTTATACTGCAAGCAAAGTAAGTGGTTTTGCAGACAATAAGGTTATGGGTCAGGCAGGTTGTTTAGATTCAACTAGATTTAAAAGGTTTATTGCATGGGAAGCAGGTGTTAGCGTAAAATCTGTAGAAGCTATGACGCTTGGTGGTCATGGTGATGATATGGTACCCCTTGTAAGTTACTCTACGATTAGAGGTGTTCCAATTAGTCAGTTTTTTACAAAAGAGCAAATTGACAGACTTGTTGATAGAACAAGAAATGGTGGTGGCGAAATTGTAAAATTGTTAAAAACAGGTTCGGCATTCTACGCAACAAGTTCAGCAATTGTTCAAATGATTGACTCTATCGTGCTAGACAAAAAAGATGTTTTACCTTGTGCTGTCAAAACTCAAGGTAAATATGGTTTAGAAAAAGACCTATTTGTAGGTTTGCCAGTTAAACTTGGTCTTTCTGGTATTGAAGAAATTGTAGAACTCAAACTATCAGATGAGGAACTAAAAGCGCTAAAAGTTTCTGCGGATCATGTAAAGGAATTGTGCAACAGAGTAGAGGAATTAAAACTTTTATAAATAGAAGGTGGGCTTATGTCTAATATTAGAGAAATAAATGTGTCTTCTATTGAAGAAGCCATTTATAATTTGGCAATAGAAGCTGCTTACAAATTGCCTCACGATATTCACCAAAAAGAAAAAGAGGCTCTTGAAAAAGAGAAATCGCCTGTAGGCAAAGCTGTATTGGAAACCATTTTGCAAAATGTTCAAGTATCAGCACAAGGGGTTTTTCCCTTGTGTCAGGATACAGGCTTAGCTGTAATATTTATGGAAATTGGCCAGGATGTGCACTTTATAGGCGGTGGGTTGATAGATGCAATAAATAAAGGCGTAGAAAGGGCCTACAAGGACGCATATTTGAGGAAATCTACCTGTGATCCACTAACAAGGAAAAACTTAGGTAACAACTTACCAGCAATTGTCCATACATTTATAATGCCAGGTGATAAAGTTAAAATTTTCTTTGATGCAAAAGGTGGTGGCAGTGAGTCTATGAGTAAGGTTCAGATGCTTAAACCCGCCGATGGTAGAGATGGCATAATAAAGACTGTTGTTGATTGGGTAATTGAAGCTGGCCCAAACCCATGTCCTCCAACTATCATTGGTGTTGGTATTGGCGGAGATTTTGAACGAAGCGCAATATTGGCCAAAAAGGCTACATTGCGACATTTAGGTGAAAAAAATTCAGACCCAAGGCTTGCAGAAATGGAAGAAGAGATACTAACAAAACTAAATAATTCAGGTATTGGTCCAGCTGGACTTGGCGGCATTACAACGTCGCTTGGGGTTCATATTGAGATGGAGCCCTGCCATATAGCAACGCTGCCACTTGCTATAAATACAGCATGTCATGTAAACAGGCATAAAGAAATTTTAATTTAAGGAGCAATTTATGGCAGAATATAAATTGAAAACACCGTTAACAGATGAGGATATACTAAAGCTTAAAGCAGGAGATAAAGTTTATCTAAGTGGCGTAGTCTACACAGGCAGAGATGCTGCGCATATGCGCATGATTGATGCTCTAAACAAAGGAGAAGATTTGCCATTTGACCCTAAAGGGCAAGTGATTTACTATGTTGGGCCAAGCCCTGCAAGGCCAGGTTATCCAATAGGTTCAGCAGGACCAACAACAAGCTATCGTATGAACCCATTTGCACCAATATTAATTGCACAAAAAGGTTTAAAGGGTATGATAGGAAAAGGTAAAATGAGTCAGGAAGTAAAAGATGCATGTGTAAAATACAAGGCGGTTTATTTTGCTAGCATTGGCGGTGCAGCCGCAGTTGTGGGTAGTGCAATAAAAAAAGCAGAAGTTATAGCCTACGATGACTTAGGTCCAGAGGCAGTCAGAAAATTAGAAGTTGAGGATATGCCTGTTTTTGTTTGCTATGATGCGTACGGAAATGACCTATATGAGTTAGCAAAAAAGGAGTGGGCTAATAAATTATAAAATATTTGACATTTTATAAATTTTGATTTAATATCCTAATAAATTTATAGAAAGGGGGTTTGAGGCTAAAGTATTAGCCGAGAAGCGCTATGAATTGGTATCAACCAAGTGCATCTTATAAGTGGCACGAAGGTTTCGTAGCTTGGGTTTTACACAGGGTAACTGGTCTGTTGTTAATTTTGTACCTCTTTGCACATGAGTGGGTAATTTCAACTTTGCAAAATCCACAAAGCTATACTCAGGCAATGGGCGTATTGGAAAGCCCCATATTCAAGCTTTTAGAGGTTGGCTTGTGGCTTGTTGCAGCATATCACGCTGTAAACGGTTTGAGGGTTGTACTTGTTAACTTTGCTGGAGCAGCAGAACGCAGCAATTACAAAACTAACGTATGGATATTTTGGGTAATTTTTGTGCTTATATTTGTAGCAGGCGCTATACCTATGCTAATGGGTTTAGCAGGCTAGGAGGTAAGCTATGGAATACATGAGAGGATATATCGATAGGTATCAAGGCAGTAGTAAATCAGGTGAGTTTAACTGGTTAATGCAACGCGTATCTGGTGTTGCATTGTTAGTTTTACTATTGGGGCATTTTTTCATACAGCATTTTATAAGTGCGCCAGTAGGTGGTGCAGGATATGCTGCAGTTGCTGCAAGATTATCTGACTTAGGTTGGAAGTTGTTTGATATGACATTTGTAACATTTGCCCTTTATCATGGTATAAACGGCATATTTATGGTTATAGAAGACTATATATATTCTGGGTGGAGAGTTTTTTGGAAAGGCTTTTTTTGGATAGTTGGTGTTCTTTACTGGGTTTTAGCTGCACTAACAATTATACCATTTAAGGGCTAAAAGGAGGCTGATGTGGCTGATATTAAAGTAAAGCTTGAGGTTTTTGATGTTATTATAGTTGGTGCCGGTGGTGCAGGTTTGGCTGCTGCAGTGCAAACCGGTTTAGCTAAACTAAAAACGGCTGTTATTACAGAAGTTTATCCAACAAGATCCCATACTGTGTCTGCTCAGGGTGGAATTGCAGCTTCCCTTGGTAACATGGAAGAAGATCACTGGATTTGGCATATGTATGATACCGTTAAAGGTTCCGATTACTTAGGCGATCAAGATGCTATAGAAGAGTTTATTAAACATGCACCAGAGACTGTGTATGAATTAGAGCATTGGGGCGTGCCATTTTCTAGAAATGAAAACGGTACTATATATCAAAGACGATTTGGCGGCCATACAAGAAACTTTGGTGAAGCCGCAGTCCAAAGAGCTTGTGCGGTGGCTGATAGGTCAGGGCATGCTTTGTTGCATGCGTTATTTGAGCGCACATTAAGGCCAGATATAGTCCAGTATGTTAGCTATTATACAGAATATTATGCAGCAGAATTGTTTAGAGACAAAGAAACTGGAAAAGCAATCGGGATTTTAGCATGGGATATGGTAAATGGTGGCTTTACAATGTTCTTTGGTCAAGCTGTAATTTTTGCAACCGGTGGCAACACAAGAAACTACAGGACAGGTACAAATGCACATGTAAATACAGGTGATGGGTGGAAGTTATGTTTAAAAGCAGGTGTGCCCATTGAAGATCCAGAGTTTGTTCAATTTCATCCAACAGGTATTTACGGAGTTGGAAATTTGATTACAGAAGGTGTCAGGGGTGAAGGTGGGTACTTGTTAAATGGCCTTGGCGAGAGATTTATGCCAAAGTATGCACCTAAAGTTATGGATCTTGCTTCTAGAGATGTTGTGTCTAGGGCTATGGCAACAGAAATTAGAGAAGGTAGAGGCGTTGGTCCAAAGAAAGACCATATACTCTTAAAGCTCGATCACTTAGGAAAAGACTTAATTATGTCAAGGCTTCCTGGTATTTGGGAGCTTGCTTATAAATTTGTAGGTGTAGATTGTACAAAAGAGCCTATACCAGTTCAGCCTTCAGCACACTACCATATGGGTGGCATACCGACTAATGTAAAAGGTGAAGTTGTTGACTGGGACGGTAAAAACGAAGTAAGGATACCGGGTTTATATGCTGGTGGAGAATGTGCATGCCAATCGGTGCATGGTGCAAATAGGTTGGGATGCAACTCTTTGCTTGATATAGTTGTAAATGGAAAACAAGCTGGAATGAATGCAGCAAGATACATACTAGAAGAAAGACCAGAATTCCCTTTACCACCACTTGAAAATATAGCCGATGAATATGGTAAAGAAACCATTGAAAAAGTTAAAGCATATTTTGATGGTGGACCTGGTGAGATAAAGATGGATGATATCTGGGAGAGGCTAAGAGATTCTATGCAAGAAAATATGTCTGTTTTTAGAATTGAAAAAGGTATGAAAGAACAAAGCAAAGAAATAGATAAATACTTTGAAGAATTCAAAAAAGTTGGTATAACAGATAAAAGCCCATATTTTAATACCGAGCTTATAGAATTACTAGAGTTAGAGTCACTGCTTTATGTTTCAAAAGTTGAAACAGAAGCAGCATTAGCAAGGCAAGAAAGCCGAGGTGGTCACTTTAGAGATGATTATCCAGAGCGCGATGATGTTAATTGGCTCAAACATACCCTTGTTAGATGGAAGGATGGAAAAGTAGAGTTAGATTATAAACCCGTTAGAATGAAAGGTGCTACAGCGCCTACATTCCCACCTAAGAAAAGGGTATATTAAGGAGGGGCAAAATGGCATTAAATATTGGAGATAAAGTAATATTTAAGGTATTTAGATACGACCCTGCAAAAGATAAAGCTCCTTATTTTAAAGACTATGAAGTAACCATCGAAAGAAAAGGTATGATGGTACTAGATGGCTTAAATCAAATTAAATGGCATATTGATGGTTCCCTTAGTTATAGAAGGAGCTGCAGGGAAGGTGTGTGTGGTTCTGATGGTATGAATATTAACGGTATGAATACGACCTCCTGTATGGCTCATATTGATGATTACAACAGCAATGTATTGACTATTAAACCGTTGCCAGGTTTGCCTGTAATTAAAGATTTGGTATGTGACTTTACGGACTTTTTTAATAAATACTATGCAGTAAAGCCGTATTTAATTGAAAAAACACCACCTCCTGGAACAGAAAGGTTACAGAGCATAGAAGATAGGGCAAAGATTGACGGTTTGTATGAGTGTATATTATGCGCTTGTTGTTCAAGCTCTTGTCCATCTTATTGGGCTGACAGAGATTATTTAGGTCCAAGCGCTTTGCTTAATGCAGCTCGTTTTGTTATGGACACAAGGGATGAGGGCAGCGATGAAAGATTGGATGCAGTAAATAATATTCACGGTGTATGGCGTTGTCATACAATACTAAACTGTATACATGCATGTCCAAAAGAATTAAACCCAACCAAAGCAATAGCTTCGCTCCAAAAAGAGATTTTAAAACGCACGTATTAATTATTAAGAAGGGTGTTTGGCCCTTCTTTTTTTCTTTTAAAAAATCGTTTTTTGTGATAGAATAAAATCAATTAGGTAAAGTTTAATGTATGAAGTAAGGCAAGAAATAAATTTAAAAACAATTAGAGAAAATTTTTTAAATATTCAAAGTTATGTTGGTAATAAGATAGAAGTGATACCCGTAATAAAAGCGGATGCTTATGGTCATGGATCAAGTGCTGTTGCTTTAGCCTTAAAAGAGTTTACCAAGAACTATTTTGCGGTAGCCTGTACTCAAGAAGCTATAAGCTTGAGAAAAAATAACATAGATAAAAATATAATAGTATTAAGCAGAGCTGGATTTGGAGATATAGAAGACTTATATAACTACAATCTAACACCTGTAGTTCATGATTTATCTGTGTTGCAAAATATTATAGATTTTTCAAAAAGCAAGAAATATAGGTTTCCTATACATATAAAGTTCAATACAGGAATGAATAGAATAGGTTTTGACCAAGTTGATTTAGATGAAATTGTGGAATTATACAAAAAAAACAAAGATTATATTAATATTGTTGGTATTATGTCTCATTTTTCGAGTTCTGAATCAGATTATCAGCGAACCACTAAACAACTTAATGCTTTTGAGGAAATTATTAAAAGTATAAAATCATATGGCATAGACCCAAGATACTATCATATATCAAATAGTGGTGCTATCTTAAATTATAAGAGCGCACATTTCAATGCTGTAAGGGCTGGTATTGCGCTTTATGGCTATTACCCAAAAATACAAAAAGATAACCCAATGAATATAAAGCCTGCTATGAGTATAAAAAGTTTTATTATAAGCAAACACCATTTAAAAAAAGGTGAAGGGATAAGCTATGGGCCAAGCTTTGTTGCAGATTATGATATGCAGGTTGCAATTGTTGCTTTTGGTTATGCAGATGGTTTGTTTAGAGTTATGTCTAATAAATTTAACGTTATTGTCAATGATAAACTATGCAAAAGCGTTGGCACAATTTGCATGGATATGTTTGCAATAGATGTGAGCAGTGTTGATGTAAAAATAGGAGATGAAGTTATTATTATGGGAGAAAGCAACACATGCAAGATTGATGCAGATGATTTAGCACTATTATCATCAACCATAAACTACGAAATTCTTACCAATATTGGTAAAAGTTTGAGAGTAAAGAGAGTGTACTTATAATGTTTATTTTTACTTACTTTGGGAGCTTGATAGTAAATTTTATAGACCAACTAGGTGGAGTTGTTATTTTAGCAACAAAAGCTCTTTTTAATGTGGTTAAAGGTTCACTAAGACTAAAGCAAACAATAGATCAATTTTATGAAATTGGCGTTACATCGAGTTTTATTGTAATATTAACATCACTTTTTATTGGTATGGTTGAGGCTTTGCAAATTTATCATGGCTTTCAAAAATTTGGCGCAGAAAATATGATAGGCTATACTGTAGCTGTTTCTCTAGGCCGTGAGCTATCTCCTGTATTTACAGCTTTGATGATTGTTGCAAGAAATGTATCTGCAATGAGCGCAGAGATTGGAACAATGAAAATTACAGAACAAATAGATGCTATGGAAGTTATGGCGGTTGATCCTATAAATTATATTGTTACACCACGCATTGTAGCTACTGTTGTAATGTTGCCTTTTTTGGTCGCCCTATCAAACATTGTGGGCAATGTCGGTGGCTATGTTGTAGGCGTTTTTGTGCTAAAAGTTAACCCTGTTTCATATATTGACAACATAAGACAGTACTTAGATATGAGTGATTTGACTTATGGGTTTATTAAAGCTGCTGTATTTGGTTTGATTATTTCTTCTATTGGTTGCTATATGGGACTCAATACTACCAAAGGGGCAAAGGGTGTAGGTCTGTCTACCACCAAAGCTGTCGTAGTTTCGAGTGTTGCAATTTTAATTGCCGATTATATTTTATCGGCGTTTTTATTTTAATATGATAGAGATTAGAAATTTAAAAAAAGCTTTTGGAAAGCAAACAGTACTAGATGGCTTAAATTTAACAATTGAGTCAGGTAAGATAACTGTGATCTTAGGCAAAAGTGGTCAAGGCAAAAGTGTTTTAATAAAAAGTATAATTGGTACGCTAAAGCCAGATTTTGGTGAAATAATGTATAATAACAAGAATTTATTAAGCATGAAGCTATCAGAACTTAATAAAGTTAGAATGAAATTTGGCGTACTTTTTCAAGAAGCTGCATTGTTTGACTCAATGACGGTTTTTGAAAATGTTGCGTTTCCTATAATTGAGCATAGATTGATTGACAAGAAAGCCATAAAAGATGAAGTTAGGCGTGTGTTGGATTTGGTTGAGCTTGATAATGTAGAGGAAAAATATCCAAGTGAGCTTTCTGGGGGTATGAAAAAGCGTGTTGGGCTTGCTAGAGCTATTATTACAAAACCAGAAATAATTTTCTTTGACGAGCCTACAACAGGATTGGATCCGATTGTTTCGTACTCAACAGCAAAACTTATCAAAGATATGAAAGCTAAACTAAACACTACATGTTTAGTTATTACACATGATTTGGATGTAGCAAACCTTATAGCAGATTATATTGGTTTTTTAGATAGCGGTAAAATAATCGAATTTGATAAAAAGGAAGTTTTCTTTAATTCTAACTCACCTATAGTTAGAGAATTTTTGGATGCGTTTAAAGGAGGTTAATAATGAAAAAAGAGACAATAATAGGGCTTTTCGCTTTTACGATAATAGTTCTTTTTGGCATAATGACAATAAAGCTAGGGCAAATCAGTCTTACAAAAAAACCTACATATACGCTTTATGCAACATTTTCCAATGTATCTGGACTAAAAGATAAGGCAAAAGTAACTGTTTCTGGCGTAGAGGTAGGCTATGTTAAAGGCATTGAATTAACGCCACAAGGTGCAAAGGTTACTATGGATATTTACACAAATTATAAAATTCCAAAAGATTCAATTTGTTCTATATCAACAACAGGCTTGTTAGGTGAAACTTACATTGAAATTACTCAAGGCAAAAGTAATGTTTATTTAGCTAACAATCAATCTTTTGTTTATACACAATCTGCGGTTGGCCTAAATAATGTAATGCGTGGAGCAAGTGAGGTTTTAAATCAGCAAAATAGGGATAATTTAGCAAAAACACTTCAAAATATCGCAGTCTTGACGGCAAATTTAAATGAAGTGGTTAACGAAAACAGAGCAGCTCTTAGAGCTACCATTATAGAAGCAAAGCAGGCAATGCTCGCTTTTGACCAGGCAATGTCAAATATAAACGAAACTGTGCTGCAAAGCAGACCTGACCTCAAAGCAGCACTACAGAATGCAAAAACTTCAATGGGTAAGCTTAATGCCTCTTTGGATAACATATATGCTCTAACAGAAAATGTTAAGGAAGGTAAAGGTACAATTGGTGGCTTGATGACAAAAGATGATATATACAACAACATTAACAATGCAACAGCAAATATTGATGAAATATCAAGAAAAATTAATGAAGGAAAAGGCACGGTAGGCAAGCTTGTCAATGATGAGGGTGTTTATGATAACCTAAATTCTACACTGAAAGATTTAAAAGAATACTTCGGTCGCATGAATAGGATACTCGTTCAAGCAAACATTCAAGGCAATTACTTAACGCGCGGTGGCAACTCAATGGGTATTGCAGGTGTAAATATATACACAGCGCCAGATAGGTTTTATAGGATAGAAGCAGTTAATGAAAAAAATTACGAAAATACATCAAATCCATCTAGTCAAGATACCAAAACGCGTATTACAGCAGAAATGGGTAAGCGCTATGATAATATAGTGATAAGAGGTGGTATTATAGAGTCTACATTTGGAGTTGGTGCTGATTATTATGTAACGCCTAATTTAAAATTAACAGCAGATGCATTTGACTTCAACCATTCTAATGACATAAGGGATCATAATGCGCAAGTAAGACTGCAGGCTTCGTATAGAATATTGAGGCATTTTTACCTTTATGGTGGTGTTAATGAATTACTAAACAGCCAATCAAGATCGCCTTTTGTAGGTTTAGGGATGAAGTTTACGAATGAAGATTTAAAATATTTTGCTGGTGCAGCAAGCAGTATCCCACACAACTAAGGAGTAAAGATTATGTTATACAAAAGCACACGATGTGGAGTAAATAATATCGGCTTTGAAGATGCTATAATGATGGGGCTTGCAACAGATGGTGGTCTAATTGTGCCAGAGTTTGTGCCACATTATGACCCTCAAAGTATTAAAAACAAAGATTTTAAATCCATAGCATTTGAGATATTTAAACTATATATCAGTGATATTGAAGATGATGATATACTAGAATTAATTGAAAAAAGCTACTCTACATTTGATGATAATGAAATTACACCTTTAAGACAATTTGGTCAGTTGTATATTCTTGAGTTATTTCATGGGCCTACATACGCCTTTAAGGATATTGCTTTGCAATTTTTAGGTAACCTTTTTGAATATGTTTTAAAAAAACGTAAATCTTCATTAAACATACTTGGTGCTACAAGCGGTGATACTGGCAGCGCAGCAATCTATGGTTTAAAAGGCAAAAAAAATGTAAAAGTATTTATACTTTACCCGCAAAACGGTGTAAGTTTAACTCAAGAGCTTCAAATGTGCGATATTGACGATAAAAATGTGTTTCCTATTGCAGTAAACGGTACATTTGATGACTGCCAGTATATAATAAAAGAAATTTTTAAAGATACTGAATTTAAGAAACAATACCATTTGGGTTCTATAAACTCTATAAATTTTGCCCGTATACTAGCGCAAATAGTTTACTACTACTATGCGTTTTTAAAAGTAGAAAAGCATATAGCCTTTAGTGTGCCAACAGGGAATTTTGGTGATATATTTGCAGGGTTTTTGGCTAAACTTATGGGATTGCCAATAGAAAAGTTAATTTTGGCAACAAATGAAAACGATATTTTATACAGGTTTGTGCGTTTTGGTGAGTATGCTAAAAATCAGGTTAAAAAAACGCTCAGTCCTTCTATGGATATACAAGTTGCAAGTAATTTTGAAAGGTACCTTTATTATCTATACGACCAAAATTGTAACGCGGTTAAAGGCTTGATGCAAGAATTTGATAACAATGGTAAGCTTGTATTTAATGATAAAATTTTACAAATACACAACGATTTTAGTGCACATAGGGTGAGTGATGAAGAAATTTTGCAAACTATAAAAGAATTTTATGAAAAGTACAATTATATAATTGATCCCCACACTGCTTGTGGCGTAAAAGCAGCTATTGATGAAGCTGTACCTTCAGTATGTTTGGCGACAGCACACCCTGCTAAATTTGCAAAAGCTATAGAAAGAGCGCTTGGGTTTAGCGCCCCTATGCCCGAAAATCTTGCTAAACTATCAACAAAAAAAAGAAAATTTGAAGAAGATAATAACATAGATGCTATAAAGCACTTTATTAAAAAGCATGCAATATCGTGATTTCTTTGCAATTGACTTTTTGACTACCTTATTATAGATTAAGCGTAATATGAAGTTTGATTACTTAAAGGATTTATTAAAAGAGCGTTTTTTAGATGAGAAGATTGATAGACTGCAATATGCATATGATGCAACACAAAAAATTTACCTGCCAGATTGTGTTGTATTGCCAAAAACTACACAAGAAGTATCTAGCATTCTTAGTTTTGCAAACCAAAACAAGATAGCTGTAACGCCGCGAGGTTGTGCCAGCGGTTTTAGTGGCGGTGCATTAAATGTGGTAGGCGGTATTGCACTTTCAATGGAGCTTATGAATAGTATAATCGAAATTGATTTAGATAACTTAATTGCTACAGTAGAGCCAGGTGTAGTAAATTATGATTTGCAATTAGCTCTAAAGCCATATGGCTTGTTTTTCCCACCAGACCCATCAAGTTGGAAATTTTCTTCAATAGGTGGCAATATTGCCGAAAATGCAGGTGGACCAAAAGCAGTCAAATATGGTGTTACAAAGGATTGGGTTTTAGGTTTAGAAGTAGTTTTAGCAGACGGTTCTATCATAAATGTAGGTTCAAAAAATGTCAAAGATGTGGCCGGTTATAACTTAACTCAACTGTTTGTGGGTAGTGAAGGTACGCTTGGCGTTATAACAAAAGCCCTTTTAAAGCTTCACCCACAAGCCCAAGCTACTCAAACAATGCAGGCTACTTTTGGCAATATGGAGTTAGCTGCAAAAACCGTTAGTGATATAATAAAAAATAAAATTATACCAAGCTCGTTGGAATTTGTTGATCATCAAGCAATACTTACTGTAGAAAATTCCATGAAAGTAGGCCTTCCTACAGATGCAGATGCGATTTTAATAATAGAGGTAGAAGGTTCTAAGTTTCAGATAAAAGAGGATTTAGAGAAAATTGAACAAATATGTATTAAAAATGGGGCAAAAGTCAAGATAGCACATTCATTGGAAGAAGAAGAAAGTATTTGGCTTGCAAGAAGATCAATTTCTCCAACACTGAAGCGCATAGCAGATGGTAAGCTAAACGAAGACATAGTTGTGCCGAGGTCTAAAATCGCTGAAATGATCAAAAAAACCCAAGAGATTGCAAAAAAGTTTAATGTAATGATAGTTAATTTTGGTCATGCAGGTGATGGCAATATTCACACAAACATTATGTACAATACTAAAGATAAGGATGAGGAAAAAAGGGCATTTAAGGCAATGGATGAAGTGTTTAATGAGTGCTTAAAGTTGGGTGGGTCTATAAGTGGTGAGCATGGCATTGGTATAACCAAGCAGGATTATTTGGAGCGTCAGGTAGGCAAAAGGACTGTTGAGTTGTATAAACAGATAAAGTTAGCTTTTGACCCAAATAACATATTAAACCCCCATAAAATGAAGCTATAATGGATGAAAGACTAAAAAAAGAATGGGAATCATGCGTTAAATGCGGTTTATGCCGCAGCGTGTGTCCTGTATTTAAAGAATTACGACAAGAGCCTTTTGTAGCTCGTGGACATATTAGCTTGCTAAGTGAGTTTATAAAGGGTAACTTTGATTTTGATAGCGAAAAATCAAAAGATTATTTGTATAAATGCTTACTTTGCACAACATGCGTTGAGGCTTGCCCAAATGATTCTGGCACAGACACAATTGTTGAAATCGCAAGAAGGCGTATTGTAGAGTTGCACGGTTTGCCTTTGTATAAAAAGGTAATGGCAAAGTTATTGCTCAATAGATCTTTGATGGATTTGAGCGTATTAAGTGGCAGTGTGCTTTCCATATTTTTATTTAATAAAAACAACGACACCTCAAGGCAGTCTGCCAACCTCAAAATTAAATTGCCATTTTTTGATAAAGATAGATTAATCCCACCGCTTGCACCAAAAACTTTCTATAACAAGCATAAAAGTTTTGGAGAAAACCCAAAAATATCAATATTTCCCGGTTGTTTAATAAACTATACTTATGTAGCTATAGGTGATAGTTTTATAAACATATTGCATAAATTAAACATTAGCTATATAATAGATAAAAAGTCAAGCTGTTGTGGCGCCCCCATTTACTTTAGCGGTAATTTTGATGATGCAAGGGTTCTTGCTAAAAGAAACATTGATTTATTTTACGATCAAAGTATTGATTATTTAGTAGTTCTAGAGCCAACTTGTGCAAGTATGATGAAGTTTGACTACCCAAAGTTATTTATGTATTTTAATGATGAAGAATATACGCAAAAAGCTTTAAAATTAGCCGATAAAATTATTGACCCAGTAAAATACCTATACGACAATACAAACATAAAAGAAAAACTAAAAGATACAGGTTTAACAGTTACATACCACGATCCTTGCCATTTAAAGCGCACACAAAAAGTCAAAAACGAACCTCGTGATTTAATAAAACATGCTGCACATTTCACAGAAATGAAAGAAGCTGATCGTTGTTGCGGAAATGGCGGCACATTTAGCATAGACTATAGAGATTTGTCGTTAAAAATTGCATCAAGAAAAATTGATAATATATTAAACACAAAAGCTCAAACTTTAGTAACTGGCTGTAGTGCTTGCATTATGCAATTATCCGAAGCTTTGCATATTGCGGGTCATGATGAGATAAAGACACTTCATACGCTTGAGCTAATTGATCAGTCATTAGGAGGATAATATGTCTAAGATAAGAAAAGCAGTGTTCCCAGTTGCTGGTTTTGGAACGCGTTTTTTGCCTGTTACTAAGTCTTCACCTAAAGAAATGCTACCTTTAGTGGATAAACCTCTAATTCACTATGGTGTAAAAGAAGCGGTTGATGCAGGAATTGAGCAAATCATACTTATTACAGGAAGAGGCAAGCGCGCTATTGAGGATTATTTTGATATATCCTTTGAGCTAGAGTTTCATTTGAAGATGAACAATAAAGAAGAATTAATCGAAGAAATGCGTTCAATAAGCAATATGGCTGATTTTGTATATATGAGACAAGAAGAGCCAAAAGGCTTAGGTCATGCTATTTTAAGAGCAAAAGATGTGGTTGGAAACGAGCCATTTGTTGTTATTTTACCAGATGATGTAATAGTAAATGAAAAAGGTGCAATTACGCAGTTAATGGAAGTTTATAATAAGTACAATTGCTCTATACTTGGGCTTGAGCAAGTAGACAAAAAAGAAACTGATAAATACGGTATAGTAAGTGGTATCAAGTTTGAAGAAAATATTTATAAACTTGATCAGTTTATAGAAAAACCAAAGCCAGAAGAAGCGCCAAGCAACATTGCAATTATTGGTAGGTATATTTTTACGCCTAGGATTTTTGAAGCATTACAGAAAATACCTTTTGGTAAAAACAACGAACTGCAATTAACCGATGCAATAAAGTTTTTATCAACAAAAGAAGCAATATATGGTAAATTAATAGAAGGTAAAAGGTTCGATTGTGGTTCGAAGTTAGGTTTTCTTAAAGCAACAGTCGAGTTTTCCCTACAGGATGAATCCATTTCAGAAGAATTTAGACAATATTTAATAGAGGTTGTAAATGCTTGATGTAAGTATTTTGAGGCAGAATGCACAATTAATCAAAGATACATTAAATCGCAGAAACAATACAAGTATAGATTTGGATAGACTTATTGAACTTGATGAGGAAATTAGGAAAACCAAAGCAAGTGTAGATTCACTTTTACACACAAGAAAAATAATCTCCAAAGAAATAGGCTCTATTAAAGCTAAAAAAGGTGATTCAAAAGAACTTGAATTAAAAGTAAAAGAGCTATCTGGTAAGATAGAGAGCTTAGAAGAAGATTTATCAAAAAAACAAGATGAATTTTTATCGATATGGCTTTTGATGCCCAATTTAGTAGATAACTCTGTGGTGTATGGTAAAGACGAAAACGATAATGTTGAAATAAGAAAAATAGGAGAGCCTTCTGTATATGAATTTGAAGTAAAAGCTCATGATGAAATTGCAAAAAATTTGGATATTTTAGATTTTGATAGGGCTGCTAAAGTATCTGGAAGCAGGTTCGTTTATTATAAAAATCAAGGTGCAAGGCTAGAGCGTGCTTTGATTAATTTTATGCTTGAGTTGCACACAAAAAATGGCTATACAGAGATGCTTGTACCATACATTGTAAACGAGGATAGTTTAATTGGTACTGGTCAATTTCCAAAGTTTAAAGAAGAAGCTTATAATGTAGAAGGTCAGTTTTTAATCCCAACAGCAGAAGTGCCTTTGGTAAATTTTCACAGGGAAGAGATATTGGATGAATCAATGCTTCCGCTTAAGTATGTAGCCTATAGCGCTTGTTTTAGAAAAGAAGCGGGTAGTTACGGCAAAGATGTACGAGGCATAATAAGGCAACACCAATTTAACAAAGTTGAGCTTGTGCAGTTTACAAAACCACAAGATTCTTTTGATGCGTTAGAAGATTTAACAAACCAAGCTGAGCTTGTACTTAAAGAATTGGGTTTGCCCTATAGGGTTGTTATGCTTTGTAGTGGCGATTTGGGTTTTGCAAGCGCAAAAACATACGATTTAGAAGTGTGGTTGCCTTCACAAAAACGTTACCGTGAGATTTCTTCTTGCTCAAATACACTTGATTTTCAAGCAAGAAGGGCTAAAATAAAAATCAAAGGTGCTCAAGCAAATTATTTTCCGCATACCCTAAATGGTTCGGGTGTGGCTGTAGGTAGATGTTTTGCAGCAATCTTAGAAAATTATCAAACAAAAGATGGTAATGTTAAAATACCAGAAAAATTAGTTCCCTATTATGGTAGTGAGTGGTTAATATGATTTACGAAGATGAAAGATTTAGACAATTTGGCGCAAGGTGTGTTTTTTTTGATAGAAGTGGCGGTGTAAGTTTAAAACCGTTTGATTCTTTAAATGTAAGTGTTACTGTAGGTGATAGTCTTGAAAATGTTAAAAAAAATATAGAAATTATCAAAAACAATCTTGATGTAGATGAAGTTGCAATGCTAAACCAAGTTCATTCTGATAAAATTGTTGAGTATAATGGCACGGTAGTAGAGGCAGATGGTTTTTTTACAAACAAAAAAGGTGTTTTTTTGTCAATTAAGTTTGCTGACTGTTGTCCTGTAATCTTTATGGATGTGAAAAATAAAATTATCGCGAGTGTTCATAGTGGTTGGCGCGGTGCTTATTTAAACATTTCTCAGAAAATGCTAGAAAAGCTCTATAGCTTAGGATCTAAAGTCGAGGATATTATTGTAACATTAGGTCCGCATATTTGCCAAAATTGTTACGAGATAAAAGATGATGTTGCATCTAACTTTAACGAAAAATTTATCAAAACAAATGGGAATCAAAAATTTCTATCTTTAAGCGAATCTATAATTGATTCTTTAGTGCGCAAAGGTTTAGATGTGAAAAATATTTACGATATGCAAATCTGCACATATGAGAATGAAAAATTTTTTTCTTACAGAAGGGATAAACTTACTGGTCGCAACATCGGCGGTGTTTATTTGCTTGATAATTAACAAAAAAATGTATAAAATGCTTCATACACTTATGGTGATTTTCTTAGTTTGTTTTACTGTATTATTTATACCACATATGGCTTATGCGTGGGGACCTGGTGTCCATACACTTATATCATTTAATTTGCTTGATGAGCTAAAGGCATATGGGAGTTTTTTTTACCCTGTTGTATCTAATAATTTTTGGGAATTTTTATATGGAAGTTTAGCGCCCGATTTTATGGTAGCTAAAAAATTAGTATCAAAGAAAAATAACTCTCATAACTTTGATTTTGCACATAATCTTATTGAGACTGCAAAAAGCGAAAAAGAATTATCTTTTGCGCTTGGATATTTATCGCATTTAGCTTCTGATAAAATCATGCATGAAGTTTTTTTAAGTGACTATAATATAGTGAACTCACTTGAACATATGAGTTTAGAGTTGCTATCAGATGCTTATTATGTCAATTACTTGAATGTAGTATCATTTGTCTTAAAAAGAAAGAGCAAGCTTGATAAACCACTAAAAGCCAATCTTGGTTTAGTTATTAATACTTTTATTGGCAAAAATATATTGAGATTATCAACAAAAAATGTTATTTCTTCTATATCAAAAAGCATAGTTTTAAATAATTTAAAAATCGATAAAAGCATAGTTGACAGTTATATAAAAGCTTCATTAAAATTAAGCAAAGAGCGCATAATCAAATTGAAATAAAATTAAGCAAGGAGGATATTAAAATTGCATGATGGATATTAATATTGAGGATTTGAAGAAAAAGAAACTTGTAGAGTTAATTGAAATTGCAAAAGCCCTAGAAATAGCAATAGCAAGCAAGAAAAAAGAACAGTTGATTTTTGAGATTACAAAAAAAATGTCAGAAAAAGAAGGGATAAGTTATGGTGAAGGTGTCTTAGAAATTTTGCCTGATGGTTTTGGTTTCCTAAGATCTCAAAAAAACAACTATCTGCCATCTCAAAATGATATATATGTCTCTCCTAGTCAGATTAAAAGATTTGCTCTAAGGACAGGTGATTTTGTTTCTGGTCAGATAAGAGAGCCAAAAGATAACGAAAAGTACAGAGCACTTTTAAGGGTTGAAGCTGTAGAATTTGAAGATCCAGAGCATATGAAAGAGCGCGACTACTTTGATAACTTAACGCCACTATATCCAATGGATAGGATAAAACTTGAAGTTACAAAAGAAAATATTGCTATGCGAGTCATGGATTTGATTACACCAATAGGTAAAGGTCAGAGGGGTTTGATTGTTGCTCCTCCAAGGACGGGTAAAACTGTACTTTTGCAAAACATTGCGAATAGTATTTCACAAAATCACCCAGAAGTTGTTATGATGGTGTTACTGATTGATGAGAGACCCGAAGAAGTTACGGATATGGCGCGCTCTGTTAAAGCCGATGTAATAAGTTCTACATTTGATGAGCCACCAGATAGGCACATACAGGTAGCGGAAATTGTTTTAGAGAGGGCAAAAAGGCTTGTTGAAAGAAAGCTTGATGTGGTAATTTTGCTTGATTCAATAACTAGACTTGCAAGGGCATACAACGCTGTTATTCCTCCAAGTGGTAAGGTTTTGTCTGGTGGTTTAGACTCTAACGCCCTACAAAAACCAAAGAGATTCTTTGGGGCAGCAAGAAACATTGAAGAAGGTGGTAGTTTAACTATCATTGCAACAGCACTCATCGATACGGGATCAAGAATGGATGATGTTATATTTGAAGAGTTTAAAGGCACAGGTAATATGGAGTTGCATTTAGATAGAAATTTATCCGATAGACGTATTTTTCCTGCAATTGATGTAACAAGAAGCGGGACAAGAAAAGAAGAGTTGCTTATACCAAAAGACGATTTAAATCGATTATGGATACTAAGAAAAGTTCTTATGGAAATGAATGATGTTGATGCTATGTCATTCTTGCTTGAAAAGCTCTCAAAAACACAAAGCAATAAAGACTTTTTAGAATCTATGAATAAATGACTTTTAATTCTTGCTATTTTTTAGCTCCAATGGCATCTTATACAGATAAACCATTTAGAAAAATAGCAAAAGAGTATGGAGCTGGTTTAACTGTGAGTGAGCTTATCTCCATCAACTCAATTTGTTACAATAACCCTAAAGCTTTTTTTCTAGCTAGGCGAAACGATAATGAAGTGCCTTTTGCTATTCAGCTATTTGGCCATGAGATAGATTTGTTTGTTAAAGCTGCTCAAAAGATTGAGTCTATGTGCGATATTATTGATATTAATGCAGGGTGTCCTGTACCTAAAGTTATAAAGGCAAAAGCAGGGGCGTACTTACTTAAAGAAAAGAAGCATTTAATTAGTATCATAGAATCACTAAAGAATCATATAAAAAAGCCCATAAGCGTGAAACTTAGAATGGGTTTTGATTCAGATAATATAAATGATATGCAGTTTTATAAGGATTTAGAAAATGCAGGTTGCGATTTGATAACAATACATGCCCGTTTAAGAAATGGTTTTTATAGCTCAAGCGTCGACTATGAACATATAGCAAGTGTTTGTAGTAAACTTTCGATACCCGTTGTAGCAAACGGCAGTATTGATTCTTATGAAACGCTAAAAGAGGTTAAGAAAATTACTGGTTGTAGGTATTTTATGATAGGTCAAGCTGCTTTAAAAAAACCTTATATATTTGAAGATTTAATAAATAAACAAGATAGCAAAAAGGACACTGAATACATCAAATCTTTGATGATAAGACATTTTAATTTAATGATCCAAGAGTATGGAGAATATGCCTTTAAGTTGTTTAGAAAATTTGCACATAAGTATTTGAGTGGCTACAAAAATGCAAAGTTAATTAATTCTTATATAAATAATTGTAAAAATACGCAAGAAGTTCTAAATATTATTAACTCTATAAAATAAATAAGCAAAAATATTGACAAAATTTAATAAACTTAGTATAAATTAAGAAGATTGTATAATCTTTATAGGAGGAGTAAATGAAAGATAAGCTAAAGGAATTCAAAGAAAAAGAGCTAGAAGCAGAAATTGCCGGTGGTTTGCAAAGGATTGAAAAACAGCACGCTCAAGGCAAATTAACAGCACGGGAACGACTTAACTTATTGTTGGATGAGGGTAGTTTCGTTGAGTTAGATAAGTTTGTTGTGCATAGATGCACCGATTTTGGAATGGAAAAACAAAAAATATATGGTGATGGTGTAGTTACTGGCTATGGCACAATAGATGGTAGGTTGGTTTATGTTTTTAGTCAGGATTTTACAGTTTTTGGTGGTTCTCTTTCTAGTATGCATGCAAAAAAAATATGCAAAGTCATGGATTTAGCAGCTAAAACTGGGGCACCCATAATTGGTTTAAACGATTCTGGTGGTGCAAGAATCCAAGAAGGCGTAGAATCATTGGGTGGTTATGCTGATATATTCTTAAGAAATACATTATTTTCTGGTGTTGTACCGCAAATTTCTGTTATTATGGGTCCAACGGCAGGTGGTGCTGTATATTCACCGGCTGTAACAGATTTTACAATAATGGTAAAAAACACAAGTTTTATGTTTATTACTGGCCCAGATGTCATAGAAGCAGTTACAGGTGAAAAGATAACAAAAGAAGAGCTTGGTGGAGCTGAAGCACATACGACAAAAACACAAGTTGCCCATTTTGCTGCTGAAAACGACGAAGATGCATTGATGTTGGTTAGAGAATTATTACAGTTTTTACCGCAAAACAATATGGAAGAGCCACCGTTTGTTCCTACAGATGACCCAATTAACAGACAGGAAGAATCTATTTACGATCTTATACCTTCAGACCCAAATAAACCTTACAATATAAAGGATCTTATAAAAAAGGTTGTTGATGAAAATTATTTTTTTGAGATACAAGAAAATTACGCAAAAAATATTATAATAGGTTTTGCAAGGCTAGGTGGTAGGAGCGTTGGTATTGTTGCAAACCAGCCTATGTATTTTGCCGGTGCACTAGACTACAAATCTGCGATAAAAGCTGCAAGGTTTGTTAGATTTTGCGATGCGTTTAATATTCCAATCATTACTTTCGAAGATCAGCCAGGTTATATGCCAGGCGTTGCACAAGAGCACAATGGCGTTATTATTCATGGCGCAAAGCTACTTTATGCATACGCTGAAGCTACTGTACCAAAGATTACATTGATTGTTAGAAAAGCCTATGGTGGAGCCTATGATGTGTTGGGTTCAAAGCACTTTAGGGCAGATATAAATTATGCCTACCCTATCGCAGAAATTGCTGTTATGGGTCCAGATGGTGCTGTTAATATATTATTTAGAAGAGAGATTCAAGAAGCAGAAAATCCTGTAGAGAAAAAAGCCGAAATTGTTAGAATGTATAGAGAAAAATTTGCAAACCCATATATAGCAGCTTCTCTTGGTTATATCGATGAAATTATTGATCCAGCTCAGACTAGGCAGAAACTTATCCAGGCTTTAGAGTTAACAAAAAATAAAAGAGAATCAAATCCACCCAAAAAACATGGCAATATTCCACTATAGGAGGAAAAATGGTTAGTTACAAGAAATTTAAAAAAGTACTGATTGCAAATAGAGGCGAGATAGCCGTCAGAATTTGTAGGGCATGCAGAGAAATGGGCATTACAACTGTAGCAGTCTACTCAGAAGTTGACAGAAACGCTTTGCATGTCAGGTATGCAGATGAGGCATACTACATTGGCCCTGCTCCTGCTTCTGAGAGTTATTTGAGAATTGATAAAATTATAGAAGTAGCACTTAAAAGCAACTGCGATGCAATTCACCCAGGATACGGTTTTTTGGCAGAAAATTCTGAATTTGTAAATGCATGCAACAAAAACAATATTACATTTATAGGTCCAAACACCCAGTCAATGTATATACTTGGGGATAAAACACGCGCAAGGCAAAAAATGGTGCAAGCCGGTGTGCCTATTGTGCCAGGTATTAAAGATCCTGTAAAAGACTTAGATGATGCTTTAAGAATTGCAGATGAGATAGGATACCCTATTATGTTTAAAGCATCAGCTGGTGGCGGTGGCAAAGGCATGAGACTCATACGCTCAAAAGATGAGTTTAAAGCAGTGTATGATTTAGCCAAAGGCGAAGCCTTGAATGCATTTGGTGATGATAGGATGTATATAGAAAAAGCAATAGAAAAACCCAGACACGTTGAGGTTCAAATTGCGCGCGACAAATACGGCACAGGTATACATTTATTTGAAAGAGAATGTTCAATCCAAAGGAGACATCAAAAGGTTATAGAAGAATCTCCCTCAATGGCAATAAACGATGAAGTAAGATATAAAATGGGAGAAGCTGCCGTTAAGGCAGTTGCAGCTGCAGATTATGATAGCGTAGGCACAGTTGAATTTTTAGTAGATAAAGATATGAATTTTTATTTTCTTGAAGTAAACACAAGAGTTCAGGTTGAGCATCCTGTAACGGAACTTGTTACAGGTATTGATATTGTGAAATTGCAAATTGGTATAGCAGAGGGAAAACCTTTGCCAATTAAGCAAGAAGACGTAAGACAATATGGGCATGCAATTGAATGTAGAATTTATGCCGAAGACCCAGATAAAAACTTTATGCCATCCCCCGGTATTATTGAAGGTTTAAGGTTGCCAGGTGGTCCCGGCGTGAGGGTCGATACAGGTGTTTATGAAGGCGCAGAAATACCGATTTATTACGATCCGATGGCTGCAAAGCTACTTGTTTGGGCAAAGGATAGAAATGCAGCAATAGCTAGAATGCAGAGAGCTTTGAGCGAATTTATTGTAAAAGGTATTAAAACAACCATCCCATTTCATCAAAAAGTGCTTAGAAACCAAGATTTTATTGATGGTAACATAAGCACGGATTTTGTTGACAAAGAAGTGTTAGAAAAACCACAGCCAAGAGAGGGCTCTTCTGTAGCTGCAATCGCTGCTGCTGCTATTGCAGAGTACTTAAGAGAGAAATCACTTAAAAACAAACTTTTAATATTCAAAGAAACATGCGGTGCAGGAAGTCCTTGGAAAGAGGTAGGTAAAAGGGCTGCAATGCTAGGTTTGAGCTTCGGCGATATTTATAAGACCTCTTAAAAAAATAAGGAGAGACATATGGCTTATTTAGTAAAAATGGATGACGTAGAATACAAAGTGCTTGTTAAAGAGATTGAAGCTAACAAATTTGAAGTATATATAGATGATAAATCTTATGTTGTAGACGCAAGGCTAACAGAAGGCAGTGTTTACTCTTTGCTTATAAACAATGAGTCTTTTGAAGCGGATGTTGATTATAAAGGCGAAAATAACTACCATGTGTTAACAGAGGGTGACTTATTTAAAATAAATGTTATAGACGAAATGAAAGCTAAATTGTTGCAGCGCAGGGGCGGTGGTGTTGTAGAAGGTAAGCAAGTATTAAAATCAGATATGCCAGGTAGAGTAATTAGCGTCAAAGTAGCTGTTGGTGATAGTGTGCAAGAAGGCGATATATTGCTTATACTTGAGGCAATGAAAATGCAAAACGAAATTAAGGCACCAAAGAGTGGAGAAGTAAAAGAGCTTTTCGTGAAAGAAGGAGAAAATATAGCAGCTGATGCGAAATTGGTTGTAATTGAGTGAGTTATTTTTGGGCTCTAAATTAAGATTTAGAGCCCTTTAAGTTTCAAGCATTATTGTAACAGGTCCATCGTTTAGTAGTTCTATTTGCATAGAAGCGCCAAAAACTCCAGTGTGGGTTGCTATACCATTGTTTTTGAATTTCTCAACCATTTCATTGTAAAGTTCTATAGCTTTAGTTGGTTCCATTGCATCAAAGAAAGACGGCCTATTACCTTTTTTTGTATCTGCTGCAAGTGTAAATTGACTAACAAGCATTATTGAGCCATTGATGTCTTTAAGTGAAAGGTTAAATTTTTTGTTTTTGTCTTCAAAAATCCTTAAATTAATAACTTTTTTTACCATTAAATCTATGTTTTTACTAGCATCATTAACGCAAAAACAAACAAGCACCAATAAGCCTTTATCTATTTGCGAATATAGTTTATTTTCTATGTAAACTTTAGCATAACTAACGCGTTGCAGTAAACACTTCATTTAAGCCCACCTTTAGTTTTTTCCCTAGATATTTTTCTAATTCTAATGCCATGTTGCTTATATCATCATCAATATTATTTTTATAAATGCCGTTATCCAGCAGTGTTTTTACTAAAAAGTTTTTTAGGCATACTCTAATGTTGTCTTTTTCCAATGATTTAATTGTATTGACAATAAAATTATAATCAACATCAATTTGACTTGCTACATCTACAACAAAAAAAGCCCCCAGTAACTTTTCTTTAGTGTTTAGTTGTTCAAATTTTTCTACTATGTTAAATTTGCGCACAGTATATAAATTTTTTTTATTTGTCTCTACTAGTTCAAAGTTAAAGATATAAAGCAAATTTATTTGTTTTTTGCCATAAATAACAGCATCCATTTTGCCTTTAGGTGTCACAATTTTAACGAAATTGATTTTTTGAAAGTTTGTTTTTTTAACAATTATGCCATTTTGGTTTATCATTTACTGTAAACTTACCTCTTCTGTTTCGCTGTCATAGGCTAATAAATCTGCAAACCTTGTCCAGCTAACAAAAGTTTTAAAAATTTTCTCTGGGTCTTCTTGGGGTAATCTATTGCTAATTTCATTAATAATATCTTCTTTGTATAAAAATTCTTTATCTGAATTTTTAACCATATCAAAAATATGTCTTACCAATCTCAAATCAAGAATCTCTTTTTTCCAGATCTGTTTACGCTGCTCGATATCAGATTCAATAAATCTCCTGCCAATTGTTGTAAATACAATACTTCTTTTAGGTGTATCAACAAAATCCAACAACTCAGCAGCCTTTGTAATTTTTATTATATCTCCAAATTCTCTATTTAGTTCTACAGCTATGTGGAATATGTCATCATAGCCCCCATGCGAGTCTAAAAATTCTAGCAAACCAACAATTTCACCAGGGGATGCATCGGGTAAGGCTTCAAAAAAGTTTTCTTTTTGTTGTGTTTCAATGGCTTCTGGTATATCAGGCAAATCGCTTGCTGTAATGATATCATGGATATAATCAACCATATTTAAAAAATCGATGCTTCTATAATCCCTAGGTCTTGGAAGTTTGTTTTCGATAATAGTTTTGATTTGTGTAGGCTTACCGCCAAGTAAAATAATTTTGTCACTTAAATACACAACTTCTTTAATGTCATGACTTACGATAAGAATAGATTTTGGGTTTTCTGTTAACTGCCAGATATCTATTAATTCTGATCTTAAAGATTCTGCAACAAGTGTATCTACATGACTAAATGGTTCATCCATCAGCAATAACTCTGGCTGCACAGCTAAAGCTCTAGCTACGCCAACCCTTTGTTGCATGCCTCCTGAGAGTTCTTTTGGGTAGGCTTCTTCAAAGCCCGTTAGTCCTGTAATTCTTATAACTGTTTCTGTATGTTTTGCAATCTCGTTTTTATCTAAATTCAAAGGTTTTAGGGCTAATTTTATATTTTCTTCAACATTTAGCCATGGCAATAATGCAAAATTTTGAAAAACCATTGAAACATTTGGGTTTATATTATCTATTAATTTTCCCTTATAAAATACACTGCCGCTAGATGGTTTTAAAATACCACAAATCATACGCAATAATGTGGACTTTCCAGACCCAGATGGACCTAATATTGATACAACTTCATTTTCATATATGTCAAAACTGATATTTTTTAGTACTTCTAATGACTGTTTTGTTGATAAACTGAAGCTTTGTGAAACGTTTTCTACACTGCAAATAATATCCATTTTTACCTCACTTTGTAGTTTTGCGATAGTTTATAAAGGTTTTTCCATACTAGCTTGTTAAAAAACACTACAGTTAACGCCATTACCAAAACACTAGCAGCTAGCAATGAAATTTGCCCGCTATCAGCTGCTTTGCTAATGAGCGAACCAATGCCAACAGTAGCTATTGTTTGATTTTTAAAGGTAACATATTCTGCCACAATAGATGCATTCCATGCACCACCTGCTGCCGTAATCCATCCTGTTACAAGGTATGGAAAAATAGCTTTAAAATAAATTGATTTAAATTTTTCCCACAAAGAAAGCTTAAAAACTTTACTCATCTCAATCATCTCAGATGGTATATTAATAGCGCCTGCTATAACATTAAATAGTATATACCACTGCGTGCCCATAAGCATTAGAATTATACTCCCATAGCTTAAATTCACATTCAAAGCGAAAAATAAGCCTATTAAAACAGGAAACAACATAGGAGCAGGGAAACTTGCAGTAATTTGTATAACTGGTTGCAGTATTTTTGATAATTTTGGAGATAAGCCTAAGTATATACCAAATGGTATTGTCCAGAGAGAACCTATCATGATTGTAATTAAAACTCTTATCAATGTATAAGAATCGGATTTAAATATATAAAACCATGTTTCTTTTGGTATATTTTGGATCATTATAATGATTTTATAGCTTGCAAACAAAATAAAAGCTACGATTAACGCTAAAGTTGCATTTGCCAAAATACTAACTAACCCGCCTTTTTTTGTCTTTTTTATTTTCTTTTTTTGTCTTTTGAAATTTTCTAATTTTTCTGATAACCATACCGAAGCTTTATTGTAAATATTTCTTGTAAATTCTATGATATTTGAATCTATAAGCAAATTTAAAAACCATGATTCTTTAGGCTTTGAAGTGAGAGTATACTCAATTTTAAATTTTTCAGACCATGCAATTAGTGGTTGCCAAATTAATTGATCAAGCGCAACAATAATAATCATCATAGCTAAAATACCATAGAACATAGCTAGATAGTTTCCATCACTTGCAGCCACAGACATATAAGAACCTAAACCTTCTAAACGAAAATTTTTATTACCAAGAGAAAATTCTTCACATACCATAAGGAAAAACCATCCGCCAGCCATGCTCATCATGCTATTCCAAATAAGCGAGGAGATTGTTGTAGGAAACTCTATCCACTTAAATTTTTGAAACCAACTTAGTTTATAGACGCTTGCTACTTCTTTAAATTCTTGGGGTATGCTATTTAATGTCCCATAGAAACCAAAAACCATATTCCACACTTGGCCTGTAAAAATCATAATGATGCTTGCAAGTTCAAGGCCAGTGTTGCTTTTTGGAAATAGTGCAATAAGTGCCAGCACTACAGCAGGTAAAAAACCCAGTACAGGTATGCTTTGCAATATATCTAAAATCGGCAAGAGCAGTTTTTCTGCCGTTTTGTTTTTATACATAAAGTATCCGTAAAAAATTGTAAATACAAATGAAAACGCAAAAGCTATAAGTGCCCTTGATAACGAAAAAAAACTATATTTTATTAATGAGCCTATTGAAAGGCTAATTTTTGCTTCATAGTTTACATTAGATGTGGCTTGATGTGCATAGTGAGTAACGATGTATAGTACGCTCAATAGCAAGAAGATGAATACAAAATCCGCAATCAAACTTCTTTTTTTAACTATATCAAAATTTATATTTGAGAAACTTGATAACCCCAACATAAACTCACCTCCAATTGCAAACAAAGCAGGTGAGCTTATGTTAGGGTTACTCACCTGCTATATATAATTTTTTTTTACACGAGTTGGGAATATCCATTAAATAACTCCTTTTCAAAAACCGTTTGCATTATACATTAGGTCATTTTCCTTTGTCAAGAAATTTTTGAGTGGATAAGCTGTAAACCAAAAGGCGCAATCAGTGTAGTAAGTAGTGATATTAATACAATTAAAGCGTATATCTCATTGTTTAAGATGCCACTGGATTTGCCTATTGTGGCAAAAATTAAACCCACTTCGGCTCTTGGTATCATAGAAAGTCCGGTAGCTAATTTATTGTAAAAACCTTTTATAAAAAACCCACTTATTAGCTTACCAAATATTGCTATTGATAAAAAGATAAACAAAAAACCAATGAATTTGCCAAGCTCAGAGAAGTCCAAACTATTTAAATCAAAAGATAAGCCTATGTAAACAAAGAAAAAAGGTTCAAAAAAGTCTTGCAATGTCTTTAGTTGCGATTTTGATTTTTTAAATAAATTATCAATTTCTTTAGTTTTAGACAACTTTAGCGTTTGCAAACTGTAACCAATAATAAATGCACCTAAAATATTTAGATGAACGAGTTTGTATGAGACAAAAGAATAGGCTATGATAGCAAAAAATATTATAGAACTCATATACAATGGGTCCTTATCAAAACATAGATTAATGGAATTTTTCAAAATAATTTTTATTAGAGGTACCAAAAGAAACAGCATAGTTGCATACATTATAACATTCAGAGCAATTTCAAAATTTATAGTTTTTGTCTGTGCAAAATTTGATACTAAAAGCAACATTATAATACCAATTATATCGTCTATTACAGCAGCAACCAAAACTATATTTGCAACAGCTGTGTGTTGTTTTTTTAAATCCATAAAAGTTTTTAGTGTAACGCCAATACTAGTTGCTACGAGGCTTCCTGCCAAAAAAATTGATTCGTTTTCGCTATAACCTAAAGGTTTAGCAATAAGCAGTGCAAGAAAAAACGGTACAAAAGAGCCTATTATCGCAACTAAAACACCGTTTAAATTTGTTTTTAGCCCAGATTTAAGGTTTATTTCAAGGCCAGATTCGTAAAGTAAAAACAATATGCCTATCTCTGCAAAAATAAAAAATACCTCATTTGGTTTAATAAGATTCAAAATACATGGACCAAGCACAATACCCAAGGTTACATAAGTTATTAGCTGTGGTATGCCAAAAGGTTTTAGCCCATCACCAAATATTTTAGTAAAAACAAAAACCAAACCAATAAATAGTATTGATAACATATTAAAAATATAGCATAGATAATTTTACTTGACAAATTGTAAAAATAAGCTTTAATTAGTAAGAGATTTTTTGGGGGTTTGGTATGGACGAAAAAATCTTAAACGAGCTTAAAAGTAGATTAATATATCTAAGAAGTGAAATTCAACAACGTATAAAAGACAATAGCGACCGCGTAAAAAGTTTTGAAGGTGGTGATGAAGGTGACTTTTCAAACAGCATTTCTTACAAAGATCTCACATATAACTTGATAGAAAAAGATAGAGCTCAGTTAATCGAAATAGAAGAAGCACTTTATAGAATGGAAAACAATACATATGGTATATGTGAAAGGTGCAAAGAGCCCATAGAAATCGAAAGATTAAAAGCAAAACCTACAGCAAAATACTGTGCTAAGTGTAAGCATATTATCGAATCTCATAGGTAATTTTAAAAATCTTATCTTTCCTTCTGTTTGTATTTTTTGTCAAAAACCAATCAAAAGTGGTTATTTATGCGATAATTGTGCGTCTGAGATTGTATATAGTGGTCAAAGGTGTATAAAATGCTCAAAACCTGTTAACCAGAGTACTGTTTTGTGTTCTAACTGCTCGCAGAAACATTACTATGAAAAAGGTTTTGTGCTTTGGTCTTACAATAATCAAAAAGTTGCTCAATTAATAAAATGGTCTAAATTCTATGGCCACTTTTATTATTTAAATGCAATAAAAAATTTTCAGAAATATATTGATCTAAGTATTTTTGATGGAGTTGAAGCACTTGTTGCTGTTCCTATGCACAAAAAAGACTTACAAAAAAGAGGCTTCAATCAATCTGTTATTATAGCTAAGATATTAAGTAAATTTTCAGGTCTTCCAGTATGCTATAATATGCTTGAAAAAACAAAACAAACCAAACAGCAAGTTGAGTTAAAAATGATTGAGCGTCAAAATAACCTAAAAAATGCTTTTATAGTTAACCCAAAGGCGAAAAGATTCAAAAAAGTATTAATAGTTGATGATGTTTTAACAACAGCATCAACTATTAATGAGTGTGCTAGGGTACTTTTAAATTCTGGGATAAAAGCAAATTTCTTCGCTTTAGCCTCAGAGTTTTAAGATTTACCATTACCATTTTTCTTTTCTTTCCTTTGAGCATCAAATACAGCTAAAGCTATCATGTCTTCAATAGTTCTAACAGGAGATCCCATCTCAAGCACATGTATGCTCTTTTTAAGGCCAAGTAAGATTGGCCCTATAGGGTATGCACCGCCTAGTTTGTACATAAGCTTGTATGAGATATTACCTGCATCTAAGTTTGGAAAGATGAATACATTTGCTTGTCTGCCTTTTATAGTATTGAATGGGTAAAACTCGTCCCTTAGGGCTACATCGCTTGCCACTGTTGCCTGCATCTCGCCTTCTATTAAGAGCTCTGGGTTCATTGACTTTGCGATCTCAACGGCTTTTTTAACCTTTACAGCTTCTTGCTGCTCGTTGCTGCCAAAGTTTGAAAACGAAAGCATAGCCACAACAGGTTCAGCATTTGTTAGGTCTGTGTAGAATTTGGCTGTTTCAACTGCAATGCTTGCTAGTGTTTGTGAATCTGGGTTTATGTTTATTGTAGTGTCTGCAAATAGGTATATGCGGTTTTTAATGACCATTATGTATACACCTGCAACAGGGGTTTCAGACGATTTTTCTGTAACCTGCAAGATGGGTCTTATGACTGTTGGGTAGTTGTAGGTTTCGCCAATAAGCAGCGCATCGGCATCACCTTCTCTTACCATCATTGTGGCAAATACATTTGGTCTGTGGTTTATAATGTAGGTTGCTTCTTCTTTTGTAATGCCTTTCCTTTGCCTTATCTCAAGTAGCCTTTCAATGTAGTGAAGTCTTTTGGGTGCTTGCATAGGGTCTATGAATTCTATTTTATCTATAATGCTTTCTTTTAGTCCTAACTCTTTTATTTTTTCAACAACAAATTCTTTTGTTCTGGCCCTTGAGCCTACAAATACAGGGTAGACTATGCCTTCTTCCAATGCATTTTCTACAGCTCTTAGGATATTTGGGTTTGTGGTTTCTGTAAATACAACCCTCTTTGGGTTTTCTTTGGCTTTTTCGTAAATGTAGCGTGTTATGGATCTTGTTTTGTCGAGTTTTAACTCTAATGTTTTCTTGTACTCTAAGATATCAAAATTTTCTATTCTTGCTACTTTGGAGTCAATGGCAGCCTGTGCAACAGCACTTGAGACATAAATCAGCGCTCTTGGGTCAAATGGCTTTGGTATGATGTAGTCTGGGCCAAATTTGAGGTTGGATAAACCGTAGGCTTTAAGCACACCTTCTGGCACATCCATTTTGGCTAAGTTTGCTAAAGCTTTTGCAGCAGCTATTTTCATTTCTTCATTGATAGTGCTGGCCATAGTGTCTAGCGCACCCCTAAATAGGAACGGAAACACAAGCACATTGTTTATCTGGTTTGGGTAGTCGCTTCGGCCTGTGCCCACAATGGCGTTAGGGTTAGCTTCTTTTGCTTCTTCGTATGTAATTTCAGGTACTGGGTTTGCCATAGCAAAAATGATCGGATAGTCATTCATGGACTTTACCATATCTTTTGTAAGCAAGTTTGGCTGTGATAGACCAAAAAACACATCAGCACCTTCTATGGCTTCTTTGAGTGTCCTAACAGGTAGGTTGGTCGCAAAAAGTTCTTTGTATGGGTTCATACCTTCTGTTCTGCCTTTGTATATGACGCCTTTTGAGTCTACCATGATTATGTTTTCTTTTTTTACGCCAAGACTTACATAAAACTTAGCACAGGCAATACCAGCAGCACCTGCACCGCTTATTACTACTTTTATTCCTTCAATATTTTTCTGGCTAATTTCCAAAGCATTTAAAAGAGCTGCGCCAGAGACCACAGCTGTGCCGTGCTGGTCGTCGTGAAAAACGGGTATGTTCATTCTCTTTTTGAGTTCGTCTTCTATGTAAAAGCACTCTGGTGCTTTTATGTCTTCAAGGTTTATACCGCCAAATGTAGGCTCAAGCGCCGCAACAATTTCTATGATTTTGTCTGGGTCATTTTCGTTTAGTTCTATATCAAATACATCTATGTCTGCGAATTTTTTAAACAGGTTGCCTTTGCCTTCCATTACAGGCTTTCCTGCTAGCGCTCCAATGTTTCCTAGCCCAAGTACGGCTGTGCCGTTTGTTACAACTGCTACGAGGTTTGATTTTGTAGTGTACTTGTATGCATCCTGTGGGTTTTCTTTAATCTGCATGCACACTTCTGCAACGCCTGGTGTGTATGCAAGGGATAGGTCCTTTTGGCTGTTGAAGGGCTTTGTGTATATTACTTCTATTTTGCCTGGTTTTTCCATACTGTGGTATTCTAGAGCCTCTTGTTTGAGAGATTTGTCTTCCATTTAGTAGCCTCCTTTGTAATAGTCCAAAAAAAATTTTAAATTATTTTTCTGCCTGTGTGGCACAAATAAGCACTGCATCCCATACTGCGCTGTATGGTGGTGAGTATGCAAAGTCCAAATATTTAATCTCACTAACTTTCAAATTTGCATATATTGCAACAGATAAAGCATTAATTCTCAAAATCCCATCAAAGGAGCAAATTTGAGCCCCGAGTAACTGTTTTGTTTTAGCATCACTAATAAGAGTTACTATTATGTCTTTGTTATTTGGTAGATAGTGTGCCTTTTCATTCGCAATGATAGTAGTTACCTTTGGTTCAAACCCCGCTTCTTGAGATTGCTTAAAGCTTAATCCCGTTTTTGCAATACCCAAATCAAATAACCTAAACACAGAAGTACCAGTTATGCCTTCAAATATTTCATTGCCAGAAGTAGCGTTTATGCCTGCGATTCTACCTTGTTTGTTGGCGTTTGTGCCAAGTGGAAAGTATACATTCTTTTTTAATAATCTATGATAAATTGTCGCACAATCACCACAAGCAAAAACATCTTCTATATTTGTTTTCATTTTTTGGTCAACTTCTATAGCATTATTTGGGAAAAAGCTTAAACCTGAATCAATTAAAAAGTCTGTGTTTGGTTTAAATCCTGTGGATACATTGACTACATCACATTCAAAAGTGCCTTTATTGGAATAAACTTTTAGAGGTGATTCTATCTTTTCTATATCAACAGAGCAAAATAGTTTTACACCATTGTTTTGCAATTCTTCAATTGCTTTTTGTCTGATTTCATCGCTATATTCTAGCAAAATATTGTCTAGTTTTTCCAATATTACTACTTCTAAACCACGCTTTTTAAGGTTATCTGCAAGTTCTAAATTTATAAAACCACCACCAATCAGTACTGCCTTTTTGCAATTTTCGCTACTTAAATACTTATTGATTTTTCTGCCATCTTCTAAAGTTTTTAAGGAAAAAACACCTTCTTGATTTATGCCATCTATTGGAGGAAGATTGCTTTTTGCACCGGTTGCAATGATGAGTTTATCGTAGTTTAGCTCGTATTGGTGATTTGATAGGTTATTTTTTACAAACACAACACGCTTTTTTATATCAATACCAATGGCTTCTTCGTTTAGCCTTAAATCAATGTTGCGTTTTTCCCTGAATTCTTTCGCACTAACAGCCACCACTTCTTCCATGTCTTTTTTGAGGCCTATTATGTAAGGCATGCCACAAGCACCATATGAAACATCCTGTGTTTTTTCTAACATAATAACATGTGCATCTTTTTGCCTTCTTTTTGCTTGGCTTGCAGCACTTGCCCCTGCTGCATCTGCACCTATTACAACTATTTTTGCTGGGTTCATTTTAACCTCCTTGTACTAGTTCGGTTAGCACAATTGCTGATTTTGGGTGTAAAAATGCAATCTTAGTGTTGTTTGAGCCTTCTTTTGGTGTATCATTAATCATTTTTATACCTTTTTGCTTGAGTAGTTCTATTTTTTCTATTATATTATCGCACTTATAGGCTATATGGTGTATACCTTGTCCTTTTGTTTCTAAAAATTTTTTTATAGGGCTATAATCAGATATGGGTTCCAAAAACTCTAGATGAACGCCATTACAGTCAAATTTTGCAATTTTTACACCTTGATCTTTAACTATTTCTTCACCTAAATATTCAAACCCCAGTATATCTTTATAAATCTCTATTACCTGCGTTAAATTATTTACAGCTATGCCTATATGGTCAATACTTTTCATATAGCCTCCACAATTTTGTCAATAATTGTATAAAAGTTTAGTTCTTTGTTGTAAATTTGAGCGATAGTTTTATTATCAAAAAAGCTTTTTACATTTTGATTTGATAGTAGTTTATCAATCATTATTTTTGTAACGGTATCAATTAGTTCTGATTCGATAAATAACTGCCTTTTTTTTGCAAGATGACTGGATGTTGCAATATGATCTAGGTAGTTTACAATTTCCTTTTTAAGGGACTCTACTGAGCTTTCTTTAAAAGTGTTTGTGGCAATTGTCTTTAAAACAGGTGGTTTTGGTTGCTTTTGGCTTAAATTAACTATGTCTGATATTTCTTTGAATAGCTTTTGAGAAAAATCGCGATCTGCTTTGTTTACTACATAAATATCCGCTATTTCCATAACGCCCGCTTTCATTGCTTGTATTTCATCGCCAAAACCAGGGGCAAAAACCAAGACTACGCAATCAGCAACCTTTACTATATCTATCTCGTTTTGACCAACACCAACGGTTTCTATAATGATAATATCAAAACCAGCCGCATCAAGCACTTTTAGAGCGTCTTTTGTGGTTTCAGATAAACCACCAAGTGCACCGCGGGATGCCATTGACCTTACATAAACAAATGGGTCTGTTGTATGGTTTTGCATTCTAATGCGATCGCCAAGCAATGCTCCTTTTGTAAACGGACTGCTTGGGTCTGTTGCCAACACTGCAACGCTTTTATTATCATCTCTAAAAGCTTTTATCAGCTTATCAGTAATAGTTGACTTACCGGCACCTGGCGATCCGGTAATACCAACGACTTTAGCTTTGCCAGTGTATGAAAAAATAGTTTTTAAAAATGATTTTTTTGTCTTATAATCGGAATTTTCAACAAAACTTATAGCTTTGGCAATATAGCGTGTTTTTTTATTTAAAACACCATCAACTAATTTTTGAATTTCTTGACTTTGACTCATTTTCAATAAAATCCACAATTGTTTTAATAGATGTGCCAGGACCAAAAATTGCTTTGATGCCTTTTGATTTTAAAAACTCAATGTCTGATTGAGGTATGACTCCTCCGCCAAAAACGATAATGTCATCTGCTCCTGCATTGTGCAATTCTTCAACTACTTTTGGGAATAGTTCATTATGGGCACCGCTTAGCAAGCTTAGACCGACAAAATCAACATCTTCTTGAACGGCAGCAAGTGCAATCTGCAAAGGTGTTTGTCTAATGCCTGTGTATATTACTTCATATCCTTTTTCTTGCAGAGCTCTTGCAACAAACTTTGCACCCCTATCATGGCCATCTAAGCCTGGTTTTGCTATCAAAATTCTAACTTTTTGCATTTAAATACCTCCATCAAATTACGACACTTTCTTTATATTCGCCAAATTCTTGCCTTAGGGTATCAGCAATTTCTTGCAGAGTTGCATAATTTTCAACGCATTCAATAACCACTGGCATAATATTTTCATTTGATTGGGCAACTTCTTTTAATAATTTGAGGTTATTTAGAACTTTTGAGTTATCTCGCTGAGATTTTACCCTTTGGAGGTTTTTTATCTGCTCATCCCTTAGTGCTGGATCCACCTTGAGTAAATCCTTTGGTGGCTCTTCTTCTATCTGAAAACTATTTACGCCTACAATAATTCTTTCTTTATTTTCAATATCCATTTGGTACTGGTAGGCTGATTCTTGGATCTCTTTTTGGACAAAACCTTGCTCAATTGCAGCTACCATCCCACCTAATTCATCTATTTTATTAATATACTCCCACGCTTTTTTTTCAATAGTATCAGTTAGGCTTTCTATATAATATGAACCCCCAAGAGGATCTACAACATTTGCGACGCCTGATTCATAGGCTATAATTTGTTGAGTTCGAAGTGCAATACGAACGGATTTTTCAGTAGGCAGAGCAAGGGCTTCATCCATTGAATTTGTGTGGAGGCTTTGCGTACCACCAAGCACTGCAGCTAGCGCTTGAAGCGTTACTCTTATAATATTGTTTTCTGGTTGTTGAGCTGTGAGTGTTGAGCCACCTGTTTGCGTATGAAACCTTAGCATTAGCGATTTTTCATTTTTTGCTTTAAAGCGTTCTTTCATGATTTTTGCCCACATGCGCCTTGCTGCTCTAAATTTTGCAACTTCTTCTAAAATATCATTATGTGCGTTGAAAAAAAACGATAACCTTCCAGCAAACTCATCTACATTCAATCCTTTTTCTATAGCGCTTTTAACATATTCAATACCATCTGCTAAAGTAAAAGCTACTTCTTGAACGGCAGTTGAGCCTGCTTCTCTTATATGGTAACCAGAAATGCTTATCGTGTTCCATTTTGGCACTTCTTTTGCGCAATAGTCAAAAATATCTGTGATAATGCGCATTGATGGCTTTGGTGGATAAATATAAGTTCCGCGAGCAATGTACTCTTTTAGTATATCGTTTTGTATTGTACCGCGCAAAAGTTTTTTATCAACTCCTTGCTTTTTGCCTACCACTATATACATGGCGAGTAATATAAAAGCCGTAGCATTAATTGTCATAGAAGTCGAAACTTTATCAAGCGGTATGTCTCTAAAGAGTGTTTCCATGTCGTCAATAGTGTCTATTGCAACACCAACCTTACCAACCTCTCCCTCACTCATAGGTGAGTCTGAGTCATAACCAATTTGTGTAGGCAAATCAAAAGCAACAGATAAGCCTGTTTGTCCTTGTCTAAGCAAATACTTATACCGCTCGTTTGATTCTTTGGCTGTTCCAAAACCTGCATACTGCCTCATTGTCCAAAATTGACCGCGGTACATAGTCGGGTATGGTCCCCTTGTAAAAGGGTATTGCCCAGGATAGCCTAAATTTTGTTCATAGTTTTCTACATCACTATCTATGTATAGATCTTTTACATCAAGATAAGAACTTGTTTTAAACTTTTCTTTTCGTGTTGGGTTTTTTTTGATGTAGGGTATTAAGGTTTTTTCTTGCCAATTTTTGTAACCACTTTCACCCATTCAAACTCCTCCTTTTTAGTATTACTTATGTTAAATTATATACTTAATGTCAAAAAAGTAAACTAAATTTTAATCAATACTTCACTGTAAATAAACTAATACCAATACTAACTGAAACACCAATAAGGATAATAGATTTACATAATTGACAATGATTACAATAATGTATATATTCTGGTTAAAAAAAGGAGGTTGGCGTATTATGGAAAGTACACAAAAAGATACAGTAAAAAAACAACCACGTGTGGTGGTTTTTTCTACACCAAGTTGTCCGTGGTGCACGAGGGTAAAAGATTACCTGAGAAAAAACAGTATTACTTTTAAAGATGTGGATGTTTCAAGAGATCGAAAAGCGGCTGAAGATATGGTCAGAATGACGGGTCAAACTGGTGTGCCTGTGGTACTTATTGGCTCAAGGGCAATTGTAGGTTTCGACAAAGCTAAAATTGATAAACTTTTAGGGTTATCTTAATGATCTACGACGACGAAATAGAAACGCTACCAAGAGAAGCTTTAGAAGCTTTACAGTTCAAAAGACTACAGCAGACACTTGAGCGCGTTTACGCTCTTGTGCCTTTTTATAAAGAAGCTTTTAGGAAAGCAAACATTACACCCAGCGACATAAAATCCCTAAAAGATTTACATAAATTACCATTTACTACAAAAGATGATTTAAGAGACAGTTACCCTTACGGTATGTTTAGCATGCCAATAGATCAGATTGTACGCATACACGCTTCAAGTGGCACCACAGGCAAGCCTACAGTAGTAGGCTATTCTAGAGCCGACATTGATGAATGGTCTCAATTAATGGCTAGGTCTTTTGTTGCTTGTGGTATAACAAGCAAGGATATTATACAAAACGCTTATGGTTATGGTTTGTTTACAGGGGGGCTTGGTGCTCACTATGGCGCAGAGAAATTAGGTGCGGCAGTAATCCCTATATCTGGTGGTAATACGAAAAAGCAGATTATGATTATGGTGGATTTTAAATCAACCGTTTTAACAGCCACTCCTTCTTATGCCCAACTGCTTGCAGATACAATCGAAGAAATGGGTTTGCTTGATAAAATAAACTTAAGAGTGGGGGTTTTCGGTGCTGAGCCATGGAGCGAAAACATGCGTCAGAAACTAGAGGAAAAGCTACGCATCAATGCTATGGATATCTACGGTTTAAGTGAAATAATGGGACCAGGTGTGGCAATTGAGTGTGAGGCCAAAGAAGGTTTGCATATTTGGGAAGATGCGTTTATACCAGAAATAATAGATCCAGACACACAAGAACCACTAGAAGATGGCCAGGAAGGCGAGCTTGTTATTACTACAATTAAAAAACAAGCAATGCCATTAATCAGATACAGAACAAAAGATATTACAAAAATTATTAAAGAGCCTTGTAAATGCGGTCGAACGCACAGGCGCATTCAAAAAATACTAGGCAGAAGTGACGATATGATCATTATAAGGGGTGTTAATGTTTTTCCGAGTCAAATCGAATCTGTTTTGATGGAGATCGAAGGTCTTGCGCCTCATTATCAATTAATTGTGGACAGGATAAACAACCTCGATACGTTGGAAGTGCAAGTAGAGGTTGATAGCGAAATATTTTCTGATGAAATTCGAAAACTTCAAGACTTGCAAAATCAGATACAAAAAGATATTAAAGACATTTTAGGTATAACCACAAAAGTTACACTTGTTGAAACAAGAACATTAGAACGCAGTGAAGGTAAAGCAAAGCGTGTTATAGACAAAAGAAAAATATAGAGGCAAATTTATGAAAAGGATAAAGCAAATTTCTGTTTTTGTAGAAAATAAACCCGGCAGATTATTGGATGTAGTTGAGGTATTAGGCAATAGCAATATTGATATAAAAGCTATAAGCCTAGCCGATTCGTCAGATTTTGGTATAGTAAGATTAATTTGCGAAAACCCAGAATCTGCATACGAAGTCATTAATAATAGTGGTTTTACTGCAAGCTTGACCGAAGTTTTAGCCATAGCAATAAGTGATAAACCAGGATCTTTAGCAAAGGTTCTAAGGGCTTTAAAAGAAAGTAATGTTAACATAGAATATATGTATGGGTTTTCTGCGAAAACGAAAGATCATGCTGTAATGATAATAAAAGTTTCTAATTTAGAAGAAACAATAAAATGTTGTATTTCTAACAATGTGCAGGTATTGTCTGAAAATGACATTAGCAGCATTGTTTGATATTGATATTTATGTTGAAATCTGTGTATTTTTTGATATAATAGGAATTAGGGCATTAGGTAAATTTAAATTGGCCTTGGGTGTTCGTGATGCATTTTTTCCTTAGAGCCAACACCTAACAATGGGGGGCCAGTATTAGGTAGTCTTGAAGCGCTTGAAAAAGCACTCTAAGGCTATTCTCGAGGCACCCACTTATCATTGCTAGGTTCTAGGAAAAATCCGCACACGGCACCTTAGGCTTTAATATAAATTTAAAGAAGTTTGTAATGGAAGTTTATAAATATAGTAAGAATCAATTAAGGCGTAAGGCTTTAAACGAGAGAAGGCTTTGCACCAAAAGGTTTGTATTTTTAAAAAGTTTATTAATATCAAGAAAATTAGCAAATTTTATAAAGCTTAAAAAGATAAAGAATGTAGTTTCATACAGCCCCATAAATAACGAAGTTCAGCCAAATTTTTTTATATCAAACAATGTTAACATTTTTTTCACAAAAATAAATGGACAAACACTGCGCATTGTGCAATCAAAAAGTTTTAAAAGAGGCAAATTTTCTGTTTTAGAACCTTTTTGTGGTACTTATGCTTTTAGAAAACAAATTGAGTGTTTTATTGTGCCTGCTTTGGCATTTGACAAAAGAGGTTATCGCATAGGATATGGTATGGGCTTTTACGATAAACTACTTCAAAACTCAAAAGCCTTAAAAATTGGTGTAGGTTTTGACTTTCAGGTTAAAAATTTCAACTTTAAAGAAGATAAATTTGATGTTTCAATGAATTACATTATAACAGAAAAAAGAATTTTAAAGTGTAGGAGATAAGGAGATAGGTATGTCAACGATATTGTTTAGTATTTTAACATTAATATTGGGTTTTGTAATAGGCTACTTAGGTGTGTATTTTTTGCAAATCAAGAAAAAAGAATATTTAAAACAAAAGTCTGATGACATTATTAAAAATGCTGAGATTGAAAGAGAAAATATGCTTAAGAAAGCTGAAATTGATGTTAAAGATTATATGCTTACGGCGAAAAATCAAATTGATGAAGAAATTAGGGAAAAAAGAAAAGAAATTCAGAAGTGGGAAAAAAGATTACAGATAAAGGAGGAGACTTTAGATAAAAAGCAATTTCAGTTAGATAGCAAACAAGAGCAGTTAAACAAGAAACTTGAAGAAATAAAAGAAAAAGAGCAAATGTTAGATGAAGAAAGTGCAAAGCTTGCAAGCTTGCTTGATGAGCAAAAGAAAAAAATTGAAGAAATTGCTAAAATGACCACAGAGGATGCAAAAGAATATTTGATTAAGCAGATAGAGGAATCTGCCAAAAAAGAATCTGTTGTAAGACTTAGGGAAATTGAAGAAGAAGTTAACGAAAATGCCAAAAAAATTTCTCAAAAGATCCTTAGTCTAACAATGGAAAAAATGGCTAGCACTTTTGTTATGGAAAAGACAATTTCTACAGTAAGTTTACCCAATGATGAGATGAAGGGTAGAATTATTGGTAGAGAAGGTAGAAATATAAGATCATTTGAAAAGGAAACTGGTGTGGATCTAATTATTGACGATACGCCAGAGGTTGTAGTTATATCTAGTTTTGATGCAAAGAAAAGGGAGATTGCCAAAGTTGCTTTAGAAAAATTAATACAAGATGGTAGGATACACCCAGCACGCATAGAAGAGGTAGTCGAGAAAGTTAGACAAGAATTAGAGCAAGAAGCAATAGAAGAAGTTAAATCGCTTATATTTGACTTAGGTATTGAAAATCTTCACCCAGAGATAATAAGACATTTGTCTATGTTAAAATATAGAACAAGCTATACACAGAATGTTTTGGCTCATTCTATTGAAGTAGCTTATATGTCTGGCATAATGGCGGCAGAGCTTGGGCTTAACATAAAATTAGCAAAAAGGGCTGGTCTATTGCACGATATTGGCAAATCTACAGATCAAGAAATGGAAGGTTCCCATACAACTATTGGTGCTGAAATTGCAAGAAAGTACGGTGAAAATGAGTATGTAATAAATGCTATAATGTCACACCACGGCGAAATTGAGCCCAATTGCATAGAAAGCGTTCTTGTATCGATAGCAGATACACTAAGTGCTGCAAGGCCAGGCGCTAGAATGGAAGTTTTAGAAAACTATATAAAACGATTAGAAGAGCTAGAAAAGATAGCAAAAAAATACAAGAATGTAAAAAACGCATATGCGATACAAGCAGGTAGAGAACTTAGAGTAATTATTGAAGATCAGTTTACAAATGACAACGATGCATATTTAACTGCAAAAGAAATTGCTGAAGAAATCAAGGAAAATATGACTTATACAGGCCAAGTTAAAGTTGTCACGATAAGAGAATTAAGGGCTATTGAGTATGCAAACTAATACAATTCGTATTTTGTTTGTAGGAGATATTGTTGGAGATGCTGGAAGAAAAGTTGTAATAGATAAGCTAAGTTATCTAAAAGATACTTACGCCTATGATATTTCTATAGCAAATATAGAAAACTTAGCGGGTGGTTTTGGTATAACAAGAGAAACCTACGATGCTATAGAACCATACTTTGATGCTTTTACGACAGGCAACCATGTATGGGATAAAAAAGATTTTATTGTCAATATTGATAGTATGTCTAAGGTTGCAAGACCATTTAATATGCCAAATACAAAAGGCAAACCTTATGTAATTGTAGAGAAAAACTATATAAAAGTCTTAGTTGCTAGCTTTTTGGGCAGGATTTTTATGAACCCAGTTGAAAATCCTTTTATCCTATTGGACCAGTTGGTAGAGGATAATTTACTACCTACAATAAAAATAATTGATTTTCATGCAGAAGCAACAAGCGAAAAGCAGGCTTTTGGGTGGTATTGTGATGGGAAGGTAAGCGCTTGTTTTGGCACGCATACGCATGTGCAAACAAACGATGAAAAAATTTTACCAGATGGTACTGCTTATATAACAGATGTAGGCTTAACAGGTTGTCATGGTGGGGTTATTGGTTTTAAAAAGGAAAGCATTATTGAAAAATTTATAACATATATGCCTACAAGGTTTGATGTATGTAAAGATAATTTAAGGTTAAATGCTTGTATAGTGGATGTTAATATTTATAATGGTAAAACTTTGAATATTGAAAAGATAAATATAGGCGAGTCTTGACAAACGATTTAGTTAGTAATATACTAACAAATTGTATTATTGATAAGGAGGTGCCCTGTGGAATTTAAGGTCAATAAAACGATTGAGGAAATAAACGAAAAAATCAAAAGAAAAGAGGTTGTAGTAGTTAATGCAAAAGAAATGATAGATATAGTAAGAAAGGAAGGTTGTATAGAAGCTGCAAAGAAAGTTGATATTGTTACTACGGGCACTTTTGGCACAATGTGCTCAAGCGGTGCATTGATAAATTTCTGGCATACAAAGCCAAAAATTAAAGCATCTAAAGTGTGGTTTAATGATGTAGAAGCATACGGTGGAGTGGCGGCAGTTGATTGTTATATTGGAGCAACTGCAGTAAAGGAGGGCGATCCTCTAAATAGTGTGCATCCTGGTAGATTTAACTATGGTGGCGGGCATGTTATAGAAGATCTGATAGCTGGTAAAAAAGTACATTTTAGGGCTGAAGGCTATGGTACTGATTGCTACCCATCAAAAGAGTTCGAAAAAGAAATTACAATAGCTGACCTAAGGGATGCTACATTGCTAAACCCTCGCAATGCTTACCAAAACTATTCTGTTGCCATTAATACAACAGATAAAACTATTTATACATATATGGGCGTTTTGAAGCCAAATATAAGCAATGCGACATATTCTTCTGCAGGTGAGTTATCACCATTGTTTAATGACCCATTTTATAGAACAATTGGTATAGGCACAAGAATTTTCTTGGGTGGTGGCATAGGTTATGTTATTTATCAAGGTACACAGCATGACCCAAATGTCGAAAGAAACGAAAGAGGTCTTCCAAAATCTGGTGCAGGCACATTGGCTGTTGCAGGTGATATGAAGCAAATGAATACTAAATACATAAAAGGTGCATCTATTTTGGGATACGGTGTTTCGCTTAGCATTGGTATTGGTATTCCAATTCCAATAATTAATGAAGAAATGGCATTTTTTTGCGGCGTTAGCGATGAAGATATACAAGCCTATGTTTACGATTATGGATACGATTATCCAAATAAAATTAGCAAAACATACGGCCTTGTAACATATAAAGAACTAAGAAGTGGTACAATAACAGTTAATGGTAAAGAAGTTCCTACAACGCCACTTTCTAGTTATTATATGGCTTTAGAGATAGCAGAAGAGCTAAAAAAATGGATCTTGGATGGTAAATTTTACATTACAAATCCAGCTTGTTTGATTGGGCAGTCAAGCGATTATGAACCACTAAAGTATGTGAAATGTTGAGATTTTATAGACAAAATGTGGACGATAATTTGTATAGTTTTGAAATAACGATAAAAGAAAGTAATCTATTCATTAAAACATGCAAAGATTTAAAGTTACTTGCTTTTGATGCATTGTATAAAATAAGAAAGGATTTAGAAAGCTATATTTTAAAGTCAAAGGATTTTTTTACATCACTTGTACCAGTTAAGCAGGATAAAAGCGCACCACCAATAGTTAAAAAGATGATAAAGACTTCCTCAATTGTAGGTGTTGGTCCGATGGCTTGCGTAGCTGGGGCAGTTTCTGAAGAATTGGGTAAAATTTTGTTAAAATACTGCGATGAATGTATTGTAGAAAATGGTGGCGATATATTTTTGAAACTCAACAAAGATGCCAATTTAGGCCTATATGTAGGTAAAGATAATCCTTTAAACGATATTTATATAATATTAAAAAAGTCCGACAGACCCTATGGCATTTGTACTTCAAGTGCTAAGGTAGGACCATCATTATCATTTGGGACAAGCGATGCATCGCTTATTATTTCACATGATGCGTATTTTAGTGATTGCTTGGCAAGCGCGTGTGGCAATATAATTAAAAATGAAAACGATCTTCAAAAAGCAATCGATCTTGCAATGACATTTAAAGAAACGATTGGATGTTGTTTTGTGTGTAATGGCAAGATAGCTTTTTGGGGTGATATTGAAGTAGGAGGCTAAAAAGTGATAGCAAAAAAAGTTTTACTAACCTTTTCTAAAAAAGCAGCAGGTAGGCCTGTTATATGTGAGTTATCAAGAAAGTTTGATTTAACATTCAATGTAATGGAAGCAAAAATTTCACCCAAAAAAGAAGGTTTAATGATACTTGAGCTTATTGGCACAGAGAAGGCTTACAATAGTGGCATAGAGTATTTAATAGAAAATGGCGTAGAAATATCCAACATTGAAGATAGAGTTTTTAGAGATAATGATTTGTGCTATCACTGCGGCTATTGCTTGAGCGTTTGCCCCACAGATGCGCTTATTATAGACGATAGACAAACAATGAAGGTTGAATTTTATAAAGATAAGTGTATTGCGTGTGAATTGTGCGTTAAAGTCTGTCCTACAAAAGCTATGAAAATACGCGGCCTCGATGGCGATTTAATTTAGCTTTATGCTTTGAATAATTATGCCGCTTGCAATTATAACAAGTCCCACAAATGAGCTAAGTAATATTTTGTCGCCCAAAAAAAAATGTATGTAGATCAAAGATAAAAAAGGTGTTAAATACAGTAGATTTGATACTATATGTGTAGGTGCTTTTAGTGCTTTAAACCAAAAAATGTAAGTTATGCCATTTATAAAGAATCCATTTAAAAATAGCCAAAACCACACACCTAGAGTTGGTAATTTAATATTTGACAAAAAAAGCGTAGTCGGTACCATAAATATAAGCGCAGACAAAAAAAATACCATTGCTGAAAATGTTTGATCGTACTTAAATTTTTTGCCAAGAACACTAAAAAGCGCAAACACAAATGCATAAAATAAAGCCATTAAATCGCCTTTTAGGTTTGAAAAGTTTAAGTTTATTAGATGACCATTTGTTACTATAACAAGTATACCAAAAAAACTTATTACAATAGCGATTAGTTTTTTAAGTGTAGGTTGTTCTTTTAATATAAAAAATCCTAAAAGAATAACCATTATAGGCCAAGTGTAAGCTAAAATAAATACTTCTTGGGCAGAAGCCATGCTAAAAGCTCCATAGAGAATTAAATAGCAAAAATAAGCACCCAAAAAGCCCAAAAAAAGCATATTTAAATAGTCTTTTACGCTGTATTGCTTGAACAAATAAAACTTTTTTTGCAAAAAATTGACAAAAAACAGAACAACAAAAGATATAATGGTTGAATAAAAAAGCATTTGAATGTTATTTAATTCTATTAAAATTTTTTTTGATACAACAGGTATAGCTGCCCAAAATATTATGCATAGAGCTAAATAAATGTATGCAACTAATACCTCTTTTGGTATTTTTGGCAATATTTTAGGCGGCATTTTATCCTAAATGCAAAGCTGTTTTAATAATGTTTGGGTTTTCTTTTAATCTGCGCTTTGCATACGCAAGCCACTGTATACCGTATGGCACGTATATTCTAAGTCTGTGGTTTTTATCTAAGATAAACTGCTTTAGATTTTCACCTACACCTAAAAGCATTTGAAATTCGTATTCGTTTGTATGCAAGTTGTAATCTTTTATCAACTTCATTGCATAAAAGACTAATTTTTCATCGTGTGTAGCAATACCGACATAGGCTTTTTTCTTAAATAACTCTTCTAAGCAATACTTGTAATTTTCTACAATAATATCCCTATTTTTGTAAGCAATTTTTTCTGGTTCTATGTATATACCCTTACAGAGTCTGATGTTCATTTTATCATCGGATAGATATTCAATGTCGTCTATAGTTCTGCGCATATATGCTTGTAGAACTGTGCCTACATGCTGACCAAATTCTTTTCTAAGTTGCTTGTACATTTCTATTGTGTCAGTAGTATATGGAGAGTTTTCCATATCAATGCGTACAAAATTATCAAGCTCGTATGCTCTTTTTACAATTTCCCTAATATTGTTAAAACCTAGGGATTTGCTTAGAGCAAACCCCATCTGTGTAGGCTTCAGTGATAAATTGGCATTTAAATTATTAGATTTAATTTCTTCTAGTACTTTAATACACTCATTTTTGTAGAAATTTGCCTCTTCGATCTTTTTTACATCTTCTCCGAGTACATCAATTGTACTCATTATACCGTTTCGATTAAAAGCTTTTGTAAGGTTTAGCGCATCTTCTAAATATGCGCCTGCAATGTACTTTTTTGCAAAAATGGAAACAATATTTGGTGGTACATAATCGATTGTATTTGATACGATTTTATGAAATAAAGACATTATTCCTCCATCATAAAAGGATATTCGAACGCTTGAGGTGGGTTAAAGTTTTCTTTTATGGCCCTTGCGCTTGTCCATCTAATTAAGTTCAACAAACTACCTGCTTTATCATTTGTGCCGCTTGCCCTTGCACCGCCAAATGGTTGTTGACCAACTACTGCACCTGTTGGTTTATCATTTATGTAGAAATTACCAGCTGCTTGCTCTAATTTTTCTACTGCAAGGTTTATTGCTGCTCTATCTTGAGCAAAAATAGCGCCTGTTAAACCATATGGGCTAGTTTGATCGCATAATTCAAGAGTCTCTTCGTACTTTGCATCCTCATATAGATAAAGTGTTACAACAGGTCCAAAGATTTCTTCTGTCATTGTTTTGAATTGTGGGTTGTCTGTTAAAATAACAGTTGGCTCTATGAAGTAGCCTATAGAATTATCGCAATTTCCACCTTTTAAAATAGTAGCTTGGCTAGAGTTTTTAGCATAATCAATGTATGAAGAGATTTTTTCAAACGCTTCCTTATCTACTACAGCATTCATAAAGTTTCTAAAGTCTTCTGGGCTACCCATTTTGATTTTATCTATTTCATGGAATAAATCGTCTTTGATTTCGTTGTAGAGGCTTTTTGGTAAATATACCCTTGAGACTGCAGAGCATTTCTGACCCTGATACTCAAAAGCACCCCTTACTATTGCAGTAATGAGAGCTTTTTTATCTGCACTTTTGTGTGCAAATATAAAATCTTTCCCACCGGTTTCGCCAACTATTCGAGGGTAGGTTTTATAAAGTGGTATGTTTTTTGCAATAATAGACCACATATTATGAAATGTTTCAACTGAGCCTGTAAAGTGCAAACCCGCAAAATATGGGTTAGAGAAAATATATTCACCAATTTGAGAGCCTTGAGCGGGCAAAAAGTTTATTACACCGTCTGGTAAACCAGCTTCTTTCAATACTTGCATGAAAATATAAGGCGCATAGACTGAACTAGATGCAGGTTTAAAGATAGATACATTACCCATTATGGCAGGCGCTGTAGGAAGATTTCCCGATATTGATACAAAGTTAAACGGAGGTGCTGCAAAAACAAAGCCTTCAAGCGGCCTATACTGCATCATATTCCATACACCTTTTGGAGAGTAAGGTTGATCTTCATAAATTTGCTGCATATATTGAACATTGAAACGCAAAAAATCAGTTAGCTCGCATGCTGAGTCAATTTCTGCCTGAAATGCACTCTTGCTTATAGAGATCATCGTAGCAGCATTTATTATATACCTATACTTAGTGCTAAGCAGTTCTGCTGCTTTTAGAAAAATTGCTGCACGTTCAGAAAAATCAAACTTACTCAAGATTTTTGCAGCTTTTAGGCTTTCATTTATTGCTAAAGCTATCTCATCTTTTGATGCCTTGTAGTAGTAACCAAGCAGTTCACTGTGATCGTGTGGCGAGCGAATCTCTACTTTATTGTTTGTTTTATATTCTTTACCACCAATAATTAAAGGTATCTCAATTTTGTCCGATTTAATTTTTTTTATAGCATCCTTTAATAATTGCCTGTGAATTGATCCTACCTCATAATTATAAACTGGCTCATTTAGAGTTTGAGGTACCTTAACTTTACAGTTTTTCATTTTAACCTCCACAAAGTTCAATTTTAAAATAATTATATACACTGTATTTTACTAAGTCAAGTAAGTTATAAAAAATATTTAAAACCACTTGACTATTAAATTAATTTGTGGTATTTAGTAAATTTAGTGGTATAAGTTAAATGAGAAAATTTATTTTTTAGGGGGTTTTTATGAAACTAAAAAACCTATTATGGGTGGTAGTTTCGCTTGTCTTTGTTTTTGTTTCAAGCAGCGCTTTTGCAGCAGGTGTAATTAAGATTGGTGTTCAAGCACCAATTACGGGTTCTTTTGCAAATGAAGGACAAGGTATCGACAACGCGGTTAAAATGCTTGTGGCGCAGCAAAATGCGAAAGGCGGTTTATTGGGCAAAAAATTGGAAGTTGTAACATGTGATGATGAAGGTACGGCGGTAGGTGGTGCAATTTGTGCAAGGAAATTGGTAAATAATGGCGTTGTAGCAGTAATAGGCTCTTATTCATCTACACCAACAGAATCGGCTGAACCAATTTATGCTAGAGCAGGTGTTTTGCAAACAAGCGATGCAACTGCTGATTCTTTAACAAAACACGGCTACTGGACTTTTTTTAGAAACTCATGTCCAAATAGTGCAGAGGCAACATTCACAGCAGATTTTTTAGTTAAAGACAAACATTTCAAAAGAATAGTTGTTTTATCTGATTATTCAAGTTATTCTACAGACCTAGCTGATGCTACAATAGCAGCTTTAAAGAAAATAGGGGGAAATGTAATTTATTACGGAAAGATTCAAGCTGGTTCACAAAACTTTACACCAATCTTGACAAAAATTAAATCTATGAACCCAGATGTTATCTACTTTTGTGGTTATTATACAGATGGTGGCTTAATTAGGGCTCAAGAAGTTTCACTGGGTATAAAGGCTGCTTTTGTTGGTGGTGACTCAAATGATAACCCAGAGTTTTTTAAATTAGCAGGAAAAGCTTCAAACGGTGTTTACATGATTAATGTGCCAAGACCAGATATACTACCATATCCTTTGGCAAAAGAGTTTTTAAAGGATTATCAGGCACGATACCATATGATGCCACCAAGTATCTGGACACTGTTTAATGCAGATGGATTAAGGGCAATTATGTATGCAATAGAAAAAACCAAAACGACAGATACAAAAAAATTGGCAGCATTTTTGCATAATTTGAAAGATTTCCCAGGTATTACCGGGCCAATAACATTTACAAAAGATGGCGAAAGGGCTGGTAGTAGGTTTATGGCTTACGAAATTTACAATAATAACCAATACAAAGTGGTATACAAAGAAGACTAATTATGGAAATTTTTCTACAGCAGATTGTAAACGGTTTAGCTATAGGAAGTATTTATGCCCTTGTGGCCATAGGCTACACTATGGTGTATGGTGTGATGAAGCTCATCAACTTTGCACATGGTGACCTTGTGGCCCTTGCGGCCTATGTAGGCTTAACTGTACTAATGCAAGCCTTTGGTATGCACATAACTAATTTATGGGCTATTATTTTGATGTTTGTTATTACCGCTTTGTTTATTTCTTTATGTGGTGTTGTTTTAGAAAGACTAGCTTATAGGCCGCTTAGAAAAGCGCCCAGACTTAGCGCTGTTGTATCCGCACTAGGCGCGTCTCTTGCGATAGAAAACGGAATTATGTTGATTTGGGGTCCAAATATCAAAGTTTTTCCATCTAATGTGTTTCCAAATATGAGGTGGCATATAAGTGGCGTTGTCATCAACTCAACCCAAATTGCCATACTATTGCTTTCTGTTATTTTAATGCTAGCTTTGTATATATTTATTAATAAAACTAAAATTGGTACCGCAATTAGAGCAACTGCAATAGACCAAGATGCTGCAAAATTGATGGGCATTAATGTTAATGGCATAATAATAGCTATATTTGCGCTTGGTTCTTTTTTGGGCTCTATCGGCGGTCTTTTTATAGGTATTTATTACCGTGAGCTTTATTTTCAGATGGGTTGGATTTATGGGCTTAATGCTTTTATTGCTGCAATAATTGGTGGTATTGGCAACATTCCTGGCGCTATGCTTGGAGGTATGCTGCTTGGAATCTTCAATGTGCTTATTGCAGGCTATGTATCAAATAGCTGGTCCGAAGCTTTAACATTTGTACTTTTAATAATAATTTTGATTATAAAGCCAACAGGTATTTTAGGTGAAAGAGTAGCGGAGAAAGTTTGATGAAAAAAAATTTTGTATGGTATGGTGTTTTTTTTGCTATTGCAATTATCTATCCTCATTTTGTTGATCCTTCTTGGGTAGATATTGGAACGACATTTGCTCTATATTCAGTTGTAGCGCTCAGTCAAGATATAGTTTTGGGTAAAGCGGGTATGTTTGATATGGGTCATGCCACTTTTTTTGGCATAGGTGCCTACACTGCAGCAATACTAAATACTACATACAATATTCCAATTATGTATACTATACCAATAGCAATAGCATTATCTGCTTTATTTGGTATTATTATATCATGGCCTATTATTCACTTAAGGGGTGATTATTTGCTTGTTGCTACGATTGGGTTTAATATAATTTTTTACCAAGCTTTGCAAAATAATGTATTTGGTTTAACAGGTGGGCCAAATGGTATTTTCGGTATTGGAACGCCAGTGATATTTGGCATAAACATTGCAAGTCAAAAAGCAATATATTATTTTGCATGGTTTATTTTGCTTATTACAATGTTAATTATATACAATATTGATAAGAGTAAACTGGGAAGAGCCTTCCATTATTTAAGAGAAAGCGAAGTAGCTGCAGAAAGTTTTGGTGTAAATAAAAGGTTTTATAAAGTTTTAGCTTTTGCTTTGGGAGCTGGTTTAGCTAGTTTAGCGGGTGTAATTTTTGCTGTGCAGTATGCGGCTGTTAGCCCACAGACATTTAACTTCACACAGTCTGTGCTATTTTTTACAATAGTTATTGTAGGTGGACCATCATCTATACCTGGCATACTTCTTGGTACTTTTGTTATGTTTGTAGTACCTCAATTTTTTAGAGAGTTTGCAACAGCAAGGTACTTTGTGTTTGGTATAGCGATGATTTTAACAATGATTCTGCGCCCTCAGGGTATATGTCCTGCAAGGTTTGGCAAACTTCCAAAGTATATATTTAAAGAGAGCTAGATATGTTACTTCAATTGAATAATGTTCTTAAAACATTTGGCGGTATTGTTGCGATAAATAATCTGAATTTTGAAATAAAAGAAAATCAAATAGTAGGTCTGATTGGGCCAAATGGGGCAGGCAAAACCACTGTATTTAACTGCATAACAGGCATATACAAACCAGATAAAGGGAGTGTGTATTTTAATGGTAAAGATATTACAGGTTTAAAACCGCATATTATATCAAAATTAGGCATTGCAAGGACATTTCAAAACATAAGGTTGTTTCCTTCCATGAGCGTTGCAGAAAATATTATGGCAGGTCGTCATGCAAAATGTCGTCAAACCTGGTTTGATAGTTTAATTAGGACGCCAAAGTATTTTAGGGATGAAAAAGAAAACTGGCTCAAAGTAAAGTACTTTATTGGTTTATTGAACCTTAGCGAATATACTAGTGCAATCGTGGGGAGTTTACCCTACGGTATACAAAGAAAAATTGAAATAGCAAGAGCTCTTGCAAGTGAGCCTAAGTTGCTTATATTAGATGAACCAGCAGCGGGTTTAAACAACAAAGAAACGCAAGAGCTTGTTGATTTAATATACCAAATTAAAGATATGGGTATAACGATTTTATTAATAGAACATGATATGGATATGATGATGAGCCTTGCAGAATACATAATAGTTATGAACTTTGGTGAAAAAATCGCAGAAGGCATTCCTAAGGACATACAATCAAACCCACAAGTTATAGAAGCGTATTTAGGAAGTGAATAATGGATACGATTTTGCAAATAAAAGATTTAAATGTATCATATGGTTCTGTAGCAGCACTAAAAGGCTTGTCTTTTGATGTTAAAGCTGGTGAGATAGTTGTGCTTATAGGTGCAAACGGTGCAGGCAAAACCACCACACTTAGAACTATTAGCGGTTTAGTAAAGCCCAAAAAAGGTGAAATTATATTTGAAGGTAAGCGAATTGATCATATGGAAGCTCACAAGATAGTGTATCTTGGTATATCGCACGCTCCAGAAGGCAGAAGGATATTCGGTACTTTAACAGTGTATGAAAACCTTGTGCTTGGCGCATATACTAGAAAAGAAGTTGACAAAAATACACTTGAGTGGATTTATAATCTTTTTCCTAGATTAAAGGAACGCTCAAAGCAACTTGCAGGAACGCTTTCTGGAGGCGAGCAACAGATGCTATCTGTAGGTAGAGCGCTAATGAGTAAGCCGAGACTATTGCTTTTAGATGAGCCTAGTTTAGGTTTATCGCCTACTTTGACAAAAATTATTTTTGATACAGTAAAACAAATTAGAAACAACGGGGTAACTATCCTTATGGTTGAGCAAAATGCAAAAGCAGCATTAAAATTTGCAAATAGAGGGTACGTATTGGAGGTGGGGAAAATCGTTTTAAGTGGTACTGCAGATGAGCTATCATCTTCTCCAAAAATTGTAGAAGCCTATCTGGGTAAAAAATAGGTGTACCTATGACGATCTATATTGATATACCAAAATCTACAATTGTACAAATATTGAAAGATCTAAAAGAAAAGGAATTAGGTGGAGCGCTCAATACACTGTGGTGGTTTTTTAATGAAGCTTCAAAAATACCCACAGAAAACTTATCAATTAAAGGCGATCCAGAAATAATAGCAGAAGATCTAGGTTTATCAAAAGTAATCGTATACAAACACATTAAAAAACTTAAAGAATTGAATTATATTAAGCAATTAGATCCAAAAAAGCATTTGTATAATTTAAATAGCTCTATGTTTAGCAGAAGGTATTTTTTTGGTTAATCGCTATTTAGCTATTGAAATTTTTTAACAATAATGTTATAAATTCATTATAAATTTGCAAGGAGTAATTAGATGGAAGTTAAAAAAGTTTTACTTAATGAATTAGATATGCCTAAGTATTGGTACAATGTGTTGCCCGATTTGCCAAACATTATAGATCCGCCATTGCATCCTGTAACAGGCAAGCCGCTAAAGCCACAGGATTTAGAGCGACTGTTTGCAAAGGAGCTCATTGAGCAAGAATTAAGCAATAAAAGTGAGATAGAAATACCTGAAGAAATTAGAGAAGTTTATGCAATATATAGACCCACGCCTTTAGTTAGGGCTCATAATTTAGAAAAGGCACTAAAAACGCCAGCAAGGATTTACTATAAAAATGAATCAGTTTCACCAGCTGGCTCTCATAAACCAAACACAGCAATAGCTCAAGCCTACTATAACAAAAAAGAAGGTATTTTATCTTTAACTACAGAAACGGGTGCTGGTCAGTGGGGAAGCGCACTGGCTTTTGCAGGTAGCATATTTGGTTTAAATGTAAAAGTTTACATGGTAAAGGTAAGCTACGAGCAAAAACCATATAGGAAATCAATGATAAATGTGTGGGGCGCTAAGATATTTCCGTCCCCATCAGACACTACAAATATAGGTAGAGAAATTTTGAAAAAAGATCCAAATAATAATGGCTCTTTGGGTATAGCTATAAGCGAAGCTATAGAAGCAGCACTAGAAAACCCAAATACACACTACACGCTTGGGAGTGTTTTAAACCATGTTTTGCTGCATCAGACAATAATTGGTTTAGAAGCTAAAAAACAATTCGAGCTTATTAATCAATACCCTGATGTGATACTAGCACCCTGTGGTGGCGGTAGTAATTTAGGTGGCATTGCTTTGCCTTTTGTGCGAGATAAGATTAATGGTAGAAATTTAAGAGTTGTGGCAGTTGAGCCTGCAAGTTGCCCAACGCTTACAAAAGGTGCTTACGCTTACGACTATGCAGATTCTGCCAAAATGACACCATTGTTATTTATGTATACGCTAGGTCATAATTTCATGCCACCTAGTATTCATGCTGGTGGACTGCGATATCATGGCGATTCGCCTATTATTAGTAGATTATATAAAGATGGTATAATCGAAGCTACAACACTAAAGCAAAACGAAGTATTTGAAGCAGCAGTACTGTTTGCAAAGACAGAAGGTATTATCCCAGCACCAGAAACAGCCCACGCAATTAAAGCGGCAATTAATGAAGCCCTTGTCGCAAAACAAGAACAAAAACAAAAAAATATTTTAATCTGCTTTAGCGGTCACGGCCATTTTGATATGGCAGCCTATGATAATTATTTATCAGGCAACCTAAAAGATGTTGAATTTTCGGATAATTTGATCAAAGAAGCTTTGAAAGATTTGCCAAATATAAAAGTAAATTGACATTTTTTAAATAAAATGCTATGAATACTCTCAATTGGGCGCATAGCTCAGGGGAAGAGTACTTGCCTGACGCGCAAGTGGTCGGTGGTTCGAAACCACCTGCGCCCACCATATAGAGGTAAAGATGCAGGTAGAAAGTGGTGTAAATTTATTTGATTTTGCAAGGGAGCGTAAACTCAAAAATGTGGTAGCTGCCAAAGTTAATGGTAAAATTGTGGACTTAAACTATACTTTAGACAAAGCAAGTGATGTAGAATTTATAGATATAAACTCGCAGGAAGGTTTAGAAATACTGCGGCATTCTGCTGCACATATTATGGCTCAAGCTATTCAAACACTATTTAAAGATGCAAAATTTGCCGTTGGTCCTGCAATAGAAAATGGCTTTTATTACGATGTGGATGTGGGTAGGCCTCTAACACAGGATGATTTAAAATCCATTGAAACTCAAATGAAAAAAATCGTTGGCGCAAATTATACATTTAAGCGCAAAAGTGTTTCAAAACAAGAAGCATTGCAGTTTTTTAAAGAAAAAAACGATGAATATAAAGTTGAGATAATAGAAAGTATACCAGATGAACAGGTAAGTCTTTACCAGCAAGGAGACTTTGTTGATTTTTGCAGGGGCCCTCATATACCCTCTAGTGGGTATCTAAAACACTTCAAGCTTTTGAGCGTTGCAAGTGCATACTTTAGGGGAGATGAAACACGCCCTAGCATGCAGCGTATATACGGTACAGCATTTGCCACAAAAGAAGATTTAGAAAATTATTTGAATTTTTTAGAAGAAGTAAAAAAAAGGGATCATAGAAAACTAGGCAAAGAACTTGACTTATTTAGCATTAACGATGAAGTAGGCGCAGGTTTTGTTATATGGCACCCAAAAGGGGCTATGCTTAGAGAAATTATTGAAACATTTGAAAAAAAAGAACATATTAAACGTGGGTATGAGTTTGTTAAAGGTCCAGAATTATTAAAAACCCAACTATGGAAGATTAGTGGTCACTACGATAATTATAGAGAGAATATGTACTTTACTGAAATTGAAAATGTTTCATTTGGCATAAAGCCAATGAACTGCCTAGGACATATCCAAGTTTATAAATCTCGTTTAAGGTCTTATAAAGAATTACCAAAGAGATTTTTTGAGCTAGGCGTTGTACATAGACACGAAAAAAGCGGTGTGTTGCATGGGTTGCTTAGGGTTAGAGAGTTTACACAGGACGATGCGCATATTTTTTGCACAAAAGAACAACTCAATGACGAAATTATTGGCGTATTGGATTTTGTGAAATACGCTATGGATATATTTAATTTTGACTATGAGATGGAAATATCTACAAGGCCAGAAAAATCAATTGGTACAGATGAAGATTGGCAAAATGCAACTGATGCGTTGATTAATGCTTTGGAAAATACAAAAAGGCCTTATCAGATAAATGAAGGCGACGGTGCTTTTTATGGTCCAAAAATTGATGTTAAGTTAAAAGATGCGATAGGTAGAAAGTGGCAGTGTGCTACAATCCAGTGCGATTTTACACTACCTGAGAGATTCAATTTGGAATATATAGACAAAGATGGCTTACCTAAAAGGCCTGTTATGGTGCATAGAGTGATACTTGGCTCAATTGAACGTTTTATTGCTGTTTTAATAGAAAATTACGCAGGCGATTTTCCTTTATGGCTTGCTCCAATTCAAGTAAGAGTGGTGCCTATTTCTGAAAAGTTTGAAGACTATTGCTTAGAGGTTTATAACCAATTAAAAGAAGCTGATATTAGGGTAGATATAGAAAAAAGGAATGAGACAATTTCTAAAAAGGTTCGTTTTGCAGAGTTGGAAAAAATACCGTATATTATAGTAGTAGGTCAAAAGGAGTACGAAACGCATGGCGTTTCTATTAGAAAGAGAAAAGTAGGTGATTTGGGTTTTAGATCTGTAAATGAGTTTATAGAAATGGTTAAAAGTGAAGCAGGGGGTGTTTTATAGTTTCCAAAAACGATGTGCCGCCAATTAATGAGCACATTAAAGCTGATAAGGTTAGGTTAATTGATCAGGAAGGCAGACAGTTAGGTATAGTAAGCATAAAAGAAGCTATAGAAAAGGCTCGTGAAGCAGAGCTTGATTTAGTGGCAATAGCTCCAGCAGCCGATCCTGTGGTTTGCAAAATAATGGACTATGGAAAATTTAAATACGATAAGCAGAAAAAAGAAGAAAAAAGCAAAAAAAAGCAAAAAATAATGAAAGTTAAAGAGCTTAAAATGAGGCTCAATATAGCAGAAAATGACTACAAAGTAAAACTCAATAATGCTATAGAGTTTTTGAAAAATGGTGATAAAGTAAAATTTAGTATATTTTTTAAAGGTAGAGAGATAGAGAAAAAAAATCTATTTTTTGTATTGTCTGATAGGTTAAAAAATGATTTACAAGATTATGCAATTACAGAAGGTAAAGAATTGTTTGAAGGAAGAAGGCTAACTGTATCTTTTATACCAAAAAAATAATTGGAGGATATTGTAATGAAGCTTAAAACTAAAAAATCAGCAGCCAAAAGAGTTAAAATCACAGCAAGTGGCTTATTAAAAACAAGAAAAGCTAACAAAAGCCATTTACTTGCCCACAAATCTGCAAAAAGAAAAAGACATCTAGGGAAACCTCGTATTATAGAAGGTGGTATGGCAAAAAATCTTAAAATCATGCTTGGAGGTTTGAATTGAGAGTAAAAACAGGTATTGTAAGAAGAAGGAGACACAAAAAAATATTAAAATTGGCAAAAGGTTTTTATCAAAGAAGACACTCTACATTTAAAAATGCGCAAGAGTCTGTTAAAAGGGCGTTGGCAAACGCTTATGTTGGAAGAAAAGAACGCAAAAGACAATTTAGAAGGCTATGGATTGCCAGGATTAATGCAGCAGTAAGGGAAAATGGCTTAACTTACAGCCAATTTATGAACCTTTTAAAGCAAAAAAATATATCATTAAATAGAAAAATGTTAAGCGAACTTGCAATTAATAACCCAGAAAGCTTTAAGGTACTTTTAGACAAAGTTAGAGCATAAAGCAAAAAAACTCAAAAAATGAGGGGGGGCGTTAGTTGCAAGATATATTAGATCAATTGTATGAAAAACTAAATAGGGCTACATCGCAAGAAGATATTAAACAAGTAAAGAGTTACTTTTTAGGCAAAAGCGGTCTTATAACAAATTTATTTAAACAATTAAGCAGCCTCTCACAAGAAGAAAGAATACAAAAGGGTAAAACTTTAAATGAATTAAAACAATTAGTAACGGAAAAAATTGAAAGTAAACTGCAAGATATTAAAAATGCCAAAAAACAGCAGGAACTAAGCCAAGAGATTGATTTGTTTTTAGATGGGAAAACACCAAATCTTGGCAGTACCCACCCTATAAATCTCGTAATCAAGGAGATTTCAGATATATTTTTTTCTATGGGTTTTGGCATAGAGGATGGACCAGAAGTTGAACTGGATTTATACAACTTTGAGTTATTAAATATACCAAAAAACCATCCTGCACGAGATATGCAGGATACTTTTTATATTGATGAAAATAGGCTACTGCGTACCCAAACAAGCGGTGTGCAGGTTAGAACTATGTTGAAAAAAAAGCCTCCTTTAATGTTTATTGCTCCAGGCAGAGTTTACAGACGAGACTCGGATTTAACGCACTCGCCTATGTTTCACCAAATAGAAGGCTTAGCTGTAGATAAAAAGATTAGGTTTTCTGATTTAAAAGGCATTTTAGAAGTATTTTTAAATCAATTTTTTGGTAAAACAAAAGTAAGGTTTAGACCAAGCTACTTTCCCTTTACAGAACCATCTGCGGAAGTTGATATAGGCTGTGTTATATGTGGTGGAAAAGGCTGTAGGGTGTGTTCAAATACAGGTTATTTAGAAGTATTAGGATGTGGTATGGTGCATAGGAATGTTTTAAGAAATGTTGGCTATGAAGGTTTTAGAGGTTTTGCTTTCGGGCTTGGTGTAGAAAGATTTGCAATGTTAAAGTATGGCATCGATAATATAAGATTGATGTTTGAGAATGACTTGAGGTTTTTGGAACAATTTAGTAATTCATTTTATTCAAAAGGTTTGGTATGAAAGTATCTTATAATTGGCTAAAAGAATTTGTTGATATAGATGTTAATCCGTATGATTTGGCTGAAAAACTTACATTGTCGGGCTTAGAGGTAGAATCTGTTTTTGATGCTCAAAAAGGTTGTTTTGATAGCGTTGTTGGTGAGATTATATATAGAGAGCCAACACAAAACAACCTTTATGTTTTAGGTGTTGATGTAGGAAAACGTCAGCTAAGTATAGTAACCAGCGATTCGCACTTAACAATTGGCGATAAAGTTGGTGTAGCAATAGCAGGAACAGATTTTAAAGGCCAAGTAAAAGAAAGGAAATTTGGCAGTGCTGTTTCAGAGGGCTTTTTGCTATCTGCAAGCGAGCTTGGCTTAGAAGAATCATCCAGCAATGTATTTGTGCTTGATAGTGCATATGAAATAGGTATACATCTAAAAGATTTGGATGTGTTTAAGGATTTCCTTTTTGATATAAGTATTACACCAAATAGGGCCGATTGTTTGAGTATTTTAGGCGTAGCAAGGGAAGTTTCAATTTACTACAATAAGCCTTTGAAAATTAAAGAGTTTAAGATAATCAAAGAAGACAATAAATTTAGCGTAACTTTAGATAAAGATTGTCCAAGCTATATTGCAAGCAACATAAAAGTTAATATAGCTCAATCTTGTTTTGATATAAGGCAAAAATTAATAAAATCTGGTGTAAGACCTATAAACAATGTTGTTGATATAACAAATTACTGTATGCTGGCTTTGGGTCAACCGATGCATGCATTTGATAAAGACAAAATTGGAAATGAAATTATCGTAAGAAATGCTTTTAAAAAAGAGCGCATTGTTGCTTTGAATGACCTTGAGTATGAGCTAGAAGATGATCTTGTTATATCAGATGAAAATAAACCTATCGCAATAGCTGGTATTATGGGAGGCAAATATAGCCAGATAGATGAAAATACCAAGCATATTGTGTTAGAGAGTGCCTATTTTGTGCCAGAACGTATAAGAAAAACTTCAAGAAAATTAAAATTGAGTTCTGAGAGTTCCTACAGATTTGAGCGTGGTGTTGACCCAAACTTAAATGAGTATGCAACTTATTATGCAATAGATTTATTACAACAATATGCGTCTGCAAATGTAATTGGTATAACTAAAAATATTAAAAAACAAAACCCAAAAGAAATTATATTCAACATTGATGAGATAAACGATTTTTTGGGTTCAAGTTACGACAAAAGCAGGTTCTGGCAATTGGGGTTTGATATAAAAGAAACAGAAACTAACTTAATTGCAACAATACCCACATACCGTATGGATATTGAAAATATGGAAGATATAGCAGAAGAAGTTGCAAGGATAGATGGCTATGATAAATTACCATCTACAAACCCTTGTGTTAGCTTGGTTTGCAATCCTATTAAAAACAAAAAAGATTTAATTAGAGAATTGTTAACATCGAATGGGTTGTATGAGGCGATAAATTATTCGTTTGTTAGTAGCTCGCTTTTATCAAACTTTAGCAACTCAGATAGTATTTTGTACCTAAAAAACCCTTTGACTCAAGAGCAAGACTGTATGAGAAACACATTGTTTTTGGGTTTAATGGAGAATTTAGTTTTTAATCTAAACCACAATATAAAGTCAATTGCTTTATTTGAGGTTGGTAAGATTTTTGATTTAAATAGCGAAAAAGATGCGCTTGGAATAATATTGCATGGTACTAAACCGCTAAACTGGTATACGCAAAAAAATGTATTTGATTTTTACGATCTAAAGGGTTTATTTGAAGGCGTTTTTGGTTTGTTTGAATGTAATATAGAGTTTAAAATACAAGAATTACCGTTATTTATGCACCCGAAAAAATCTTTAGCTATTTACAATAATAATCAATATATTGGTTTTTTTGGGGAAACTCATCCAGATGTTTATGATATTTTTGATATAAAATCTTTAAAGTCTGGTATTTTGTATGGTGAAATTTTAATTGATGGTTTCGATAAGTTTAGGGAATTTCATTTTAAGCCATTACCCAAATTTCCAGTAGTGGTTAGAGACTTAAATATAGTGGTTGATAAGAATGAAGTTTCAAGCGATATTAAAAAAACTATAAGTGATTTTGATTTTGTATATAAAGTAAATCTTATTGATGTATATGATATGGTTGATAAAAAGAGTTTAAATTTTAGGATAGAGTTATATTCTCCAGATAAAACACTAACTGAGCAAGACATAGAAAAGCTTACGAAAGAAGTGTTTCTAAGTTTAAACTCTAAATTTAGAGCCACCATTAGGGGGGAAGAAAATGGATTATAAAGATACGTTAAACTTGCCTGAAACTTCTTTTTCAATGAAAGCTAATTTACCAGTAAAAGAGTTAGAAATCTTAAAATTCTGGAAAGACAAAGATATATACAATAAAATTTTAGAATCTAGAAACAAAGCTACAATGTTTGTGTTGCATGATGGACCACCATATGCAAATGGCCATATACATATGGGTACTGCACTAAATAAAATCTTAAAAGATATAGTGATAAAAAGCAAAACAATGATGGGTTATTTGTCGCCATATATACCTGGGTGGGATTGTCATGGGTTGCCCATTGAACATAATGTCGAAAAAGAATATGGCCCAATGGATAAATCTAAAACTAGAAAAGCCTGCAGAGAATATGCAACGCGGTTTATAGATATTCAAAGAGATGAGTTTAAACGCTTAGGTGTTTTGGGGCAATGGGATAAGCCTTATTTAACAATGAGTTATGATTATGAAGCTACTATTTATAGAGAGCTATTGGAGTTTTTAGAAAATGGTTATGTATATGAGAGTAAAAAGCCTGTGCATTGGTGTATGTCATGCAAGACTTCTTTAGCTTTGGCTGAAATTGAATACGAAGAGGACAAATCGAGTGCTATATATGTGAAGTTTGATTTCATTAGTGATTTAGCATCAAAAGATAAGAAGTTTTTAGGTAAAGCAGTAAGTGCGGTTATTTGGACTACTACGCCATGGACATTGCCTGCTAATTTAGCAGTAGCTGTAGGACCAGATATAGATTATGTATTTGTTCAAGTAAAAGAAAGAGAAGTTTTACTTGTTGCTAAAGAATTGTGTGATAAATTGATGGAAAAATTTGAAATAAAAGAAGCGAAAGTTATTAAAGAAGTAAAAGGTAAGGATCTAGAAGGGTATGAGCTTGCTCATCCGTTTTACGATAGAGTATCAAAAATGATTTTATCTGATTATGTAAATTTAGATATGGGTACAGGTTTGGTTCACACTGCCCCAGGTCACGGTGAAGAAGATTACGAAGTGGGGCTTAAATATAATTTGAGTGTGTATTCACCAGTAGATGAAGATGGAAGATTTACATCAGATGTACAGTATTTCGCTGGTGAGCATGTATTTAAGGCTAACCCAAAAATTATAGAACTACTAAAACAAAAAGGAATGTTGTTAAAAGAAGAAGAGATTGTTCACTCATACCCACACTGCTGGAGATGCAAGAAGCCCGTAATATTTAAAGCAACAAAGCAGTGGTTTATATCAATGGAAAAAAACAATCTAAGAGCTAAAGCCTTAGATGAAATAAAGAAAGTGCAGTGGATACCTAAATGGGGTCAAAATAGAATTTATGCTATGGTAGAAAACAGGCCTGATTGGTGTATTTCAAGGCAGCGCGCATGGGGTGTGCCTATTGCCTTATTTAGATGCAAGAAATGCGGTAGAATAGTTTTAGATAAGGAAGTATTGGATTTTACAGCAAAAAGCATAGAACAGTTTGGCGCTGATGTATGGTTTGAGAAAGATAACTCATATTTTCTGCCAAAGAATTACAAATGTGAATGCGGTAGCAGTGAGTTTGAGAAAGTTGAGGATATACTTGATGTTTGGTTTGACTCTGGTGTTTCACATAAAGCTGTGCTTTACGATAAAATAAAATGGCCAGCAGATATGTATCTAGAGGGTTCAGATCAGCATAGAGGGTGGTTTCATTCATCGCTTTTAGAAGCCGTTGGCACATTGGGTAAAGCCCCTTATAAGAGCGTTTTGACGCATGGTTTTGTTGTTGACGCAAGGGGACGAAAAATGAGTAAGTCACTAGGTAATGTAATTGCACCACAAAGCGTAATTGAAAAATACGGTGCTGACATTTTAAGGCTTTGGGCATGCGCAACCGATTATCGTGAAGATATAAAGCTTTCAAACGAGATTATGACACGCTTAATTGAAGGCTATAGGAAAATTCGCAATACAATTAGGTTTTTGTTGGGTAATCTGAATGATTTTGAGAAAAATCGTAGTTTAAAATATGAGGATTTAGAAGAAATAGACAAATGGATACTCGCCGAACTTGAAAATTTAAAAGAAAAGCTTTTTAAGGCTTACGAAAACTATGAGTTTCATTTAATTTATCAAAATATTACAAATTTTTGTATAAACACACTTAGCTCATTTTATTTAGATGTGTTAAAAGATACACTGTATTGTGATAGTGTAAATTCAAAAAAGCGTCTTTCTGCGCAAACTGCCATGAAAGAAATATTGGATGTACTGATTAGATTTTTAGCGCCAATTTTGTCTTTTACAACAGAGGAAGCCTACCAATTAAATAAGCCCGAGAAAGAAAGTATCCATATGGAATACTTCGTGCCTATTATTGATAAGTACAAAAATGAAAATTTGATAAAAAAATGGAGTTTAATCAGTAAAATAAGATTTGCTGTGCTTAAAGCTTTAGAATTAGCACGCGAGCAAAAACATATAGGAAACTCTTTAGAAGCAGATATTTACTTAAGTTCAAACAGTAGCGAGATAAATAGTGTCATATATGATGATCGTATAAATTTAGCTGATATTTTTATTGTGTCGCATGTTTTTGATAAAGCAGTTGATAATTATTATGTGGATTATACTGATGAATCATTAGAATTAAACATAAAAGTAGCGCAAGCTATTGGCGAGAAATGTGATAGATGCTGGAAGTTTGACGAGAGCGTTTCAAAAAACGAAAATCACTTATGTACACGATGCCAAGAGGTAATAAATGAACAGCGTGCCAAAGTTTAATTTAGAGGAAGGTAAGTTTTTAGTCAGGCTTGCAAGGCAATCAGTTGAGTTTTTTTTAAAAAACAAAAAATATCCATCTCTCCCAAATACTTATCCAGAAAATCTTAACAAAACTGTTGGCATATTTGTTACACTATCGACTTTCCCAAGTGGAAATTTAAGGGGTTGCATAGGTTATCCTTACGCATTTGGGCCGTTAATAGAACTATGTGTTTCTGCAAGTATAAAAGCTGCATGTGAAGATCCAAGGTTTGAGTGCGTTCAATTAGAAGAATTAGATAATATAGTATTTGAAGTTACAATACTTTCTCCAATGATTTTGCTTGATAAAAATAAACCATACGAAGAGCAAATTGAAATTGGCAGGGATGGTTTGCTAGTTGTGTGTGATAGTTATGGTAAAAGCGGTTTATTGTTACCCCAGGTTGCCGTTGAGTGGGAGTTTGATAAAAAAACATTTTTAAAGGAGGTGTGTAGAAAAGCATTACTAAATGATGATTGCATAAATGATAAAAATTGTAAGTTTTACAGATTTGAGAGCCAAATTTTCAAAGAAGTTTCACCAAACTCAGATATCAAGGAGGAAGTTTTAAATGAAAGAAATATTTGATGTATATAAAAACAAGCTTAACGATTTTATTGTTTCTTTAAAGTCAAAAGCAAAACAGCAAGCTATAAACAAACAGCTGTTAGAAGAAATTAGAAAAGAAATCAATCAATGGGGAAAAAATAACTTAAACTTAATGTTTTTGGAGTTAAAATCTGTGCTTGATTCAAAATCAATTGATGAAGAAAAAAAGCAATCTATATTGGAAAGGGCGCAGAGCCTGACTGAATACGGTCTGTATGTTGCTCCAATTGATTTAATCCAGCAGGAAGATACAAATGCAAAATCGCTATATATTGCAGGTGGCACTTTAGTTGGAGTTTCTTTATTGCAGAAATTATTATTTAAAAAATTTAAGTTTATTAATTCATTTATATTGGCAACTGTTGCACTGCTAGCATCAAAGAGCTATTTTAATAACAGTAAAGACAATAACGATGTGGTTTTATCCTATATAGACGATGCCAAAGAATGGCTTGAAGCTGCATTAGAAAATATCTACAAAACATTTAAAGAACTAGATTAACTTTGAAATCTTAAGCAGCCCCTACATTTAACATTGGGCTGCTTTTTTATTTTTAACTCGATATATTTCTTTTCATCCCCTAAAATCTTCTTTTCGTTGTATTTATATTGCAAATATTTAATAAATTGTTTAGGTTAATATTAATTACACTAAAGGGGGTTTGTTTATGAGTGCTATTGCATTGGTAGTAACTGCTGTAGCATTATACGCACTAGCGTACCGGTTTTATGGTGCATTTATTGCTTCAAAGGTTTTAATAACTGATTCTCACCGAAAGACGCCTGCGTATAAGCTCGAAAATGGTTATGATTATGTTCCAACAAACAGATGGGTTCTGTTTGGCCATCAATTTGCTGCTATTGCTGGAGCAGGGCCACTTGTTGGACCAGTGTTGGCTGCCCAATTTGGATATTTACCTGGTGCTTTATGGATTTTAATTGGTGCAGTTGTTGCTGGCGCAGTACATGATATGGTTATACTGTTTGCATCAGTTAGGCATAATGGTTTGTCTTTAATTGAGATTGCAAAAAAAGAAATTGGCACATTTAGCGGCATTTTAACTGCAATTGCTGTTATATTTATAATAATAACTGCTTTAGCAGGGCTTGCTTTAGTTGTAGTTAATGCTTTATTTAAGAGTCCTTGGGGTACATTTACTGTTGGCGCCACAATCCCTATTGCAATTTTGATGGGCGCTTACATGAAATGGTTTAGGCCAGGTAAAGTCTTAGAAGCTACAATTATAGGCGTAGTATTGCTTATTGCAAGCGTTGTAGTAGGTCCATACATTCAGCATAGCAGCCTAGCAAGCGCACTTACATTTAGTAAAAAACAAATGACCGTAATTATTGCAAGCTATGGGTTTATTGCTGCTGTGTTGCCTGTTTGGATACTGCTTGTACCAAGGGATTATTTGAGCACTTATATGAAGCTTGGCGTAATGCTTCTTTTGGCCATTGGTGTAATTATTGTTAACCCAACACTAAAAATGCCAGCAGTCACACAGTTTATACACGGTGGTGGCCCTATTGTGCCCGGCAAAGTGTGGCCTTTTGTGTTTATTACTATTGCATGTGGTGCTTTATCTGGTTTTCATGCGCTGATATCGTCTGGTACAACACCAAAAATGATAGAAAACGAAAGAGATATTTTACCTATCGGGTATGGTGCCATGCTTGCTGAAGGTTTTGTAGCTATAATGGCTCTAATTGCAGCAACTAGCCTTATTCCTGCTGATTATTTTGCTATTAATGTACCTCCTGCTGTTTTTGCAAAACTTGGCATGCATCCTGTAGATTTGGCTAATTTATCGGCAATGGTTGGCGAAAATGTAGCTGGAAGGCCAGGAGGTGCAGTCTCGCTTGCTGTGGGTATGGCTTTTATCTTTTCAAAGATACCAATTTTAGAAAGCCTTATGTCTTATATGTATCATTTTATAATTCTTTTTGAAGCAATGTTTATCTTAACAACAGTAGATGCTGGAACACGCGTTGGAAGGTACTTACTGCAAGAAGCGTTTGGCGGCATATATGCACCTTTTAAAGACAAAAACTGGTGGCCAGGTATCATAATTACAAGCGCTCTTATATCTTTTGTATGGGGGTATTTAGTTTATGGTGGAGATATTTCTACCATATGGCCACTATTTGGAACATCAAATCAATTGCTTGCATCATTAGCGCTAGCCATTGGAACTACAGTTATAATAAAATTAGGTAGGGCTCAATACGCATGGATAACATTTATACCTTTTGCTTTTGTGTCTGTAACTACACTGTATGCTTCATATTTGAATATTGTTGGTAATTTTCTACCTAAAGGCAAGATTTTGCTTGTTGTTTTAACAATTATGATTATGCTAACTGCTATTGGGATTATTGTTGATTCGTTTTTAAAATGGTACAACTGGCTAGTAAAAAAAGAGTCGTACAAGCCATTTGCAGCAGATGTAGAAGTAGAAAAAGTTTAATTTTTGTCCGCGGGGGTATGAATTATGAAGATTGACGCTTCAGCAAAAGATTACATCTTAAAAAAAGGTGGAAAGGTTAGCATAACTTACCATGATGTAGCAAATACATGCATAGATGTAAGAACTATACCTGAAGTGTCAATCGGCTCACCCCAAAAACTAGATAAATACATTTTGCTTAATATAGATGGTATTGATGTGTATGTGGATAAGTTTGTGCAAGACAAAGAGGATTTTACAATTAAGCTTAAAAAAGTATTTGGTTTTAAGTACTTGGTTTTAGAAGGCTGGAAAACTATCTAAATACTAATTCTATTTGAGCTAATGCTGCAATTGTTGCAACTTCTGCCTTTAATATGTTTGTTGATAAATTAAGTGCAATAAAGCCTTTTTTCTGTAAAGCCATAATCTCGTTTTTGCTAAAACCACCTTCTGGGCCAATTACAACTGCAATACTTTTAATATTTTTAATTGGTAAATCTTTAAGCGTTTTGTTTTTTTCATTTTCATAAAATACTATTTTTAAAGATTCATTTGAGTCAATATTTAAGAGTTTTTGTGGGTTTTTTATAGCAAGAGGGTATAGTCTTTTGCACTGCTTTATTGACTGAACGGCTATTTTTTCCCATTTGGGTAGTTTTTTTTGAATATCTTTTACTTTTAGACTGCAAAATTCAGAAAACGTAGGCACAAAAGTGGCTACATTAAGTTGAGATATAGGTTCTATAAGCTCATCAATTACAGATAGCCTATTTGGCAAGCACTGATAAAGCGTTATGCTAATGCGCGGTATGGGTTTTTTAATTATACTATCAATTGTGGCTAGAAGATAATTTTTTTCTATTTTATCTATTGTCCCTACTAGGAAATTGCCATTTAAGTCATTTACTTCAATTTTATCGTTTATCTTTAACCTTCTAACATTAATGGCGTGGTGATATTCTTGACCTTCAATAACTATTTTGTCGTCTATAAGTTTGCCAATAAAACAAGGTAGACTCATTTTTTTAAAAAACTTTTTTCAACAATATGATTCTATGAAAAATTGATAGTTTTGCAACAAGAATTTAAATTCTTGAGTTTTGGATATATTTTAAGTATAATAAAAAGCCAAAAAGGGGGATAAAATGAGAAAAGCAGTTGTATCAATTAACGAAGACGGTAATATATTTGATGGTAATTTTGAAGACTCGCCATTTTATCTAGTTATAGAGGGCAATCTAAAAAAGAAAATCCAGGATTGTGCACTAAATATAAGTAAGTTTAGTGACTACATATTAATAGGCAAGGATGCTTCAGTTCAATTTAAAAATATGATTACAGAAAAAGGTATAAATTATATTTTTATGGATTTTTCAGACCTAAATGAAGCTTTGGGTTTTTTTGAAAATTACTTAAACAAAATCGAGGTATTTAACACCAATACGATAGAATATGAAGAATGGTTTGAGAACAATAAGTACGTTTATCTATCTGAGATAGAAGCGCTTAAAAAAGCTATCCCAAAAAAAGCTAAAGGCGTCGAAATTGGTGTTGGTAGTGGGAGGTTTGCGTTGCCGCTTGGTATTAAGATAGGCGTTGAACCATCAAAGCAAATGGCAGAGATTGCACGAAAAAATGGTATAGATGTAATATTTGGTGTTGCAGAAAATTTACCTTTTGAAGAAAATAGTTTTGATTTTGCATTAATGGCAGTAACGATTTGTTTTGTAAATGATCCGCTAAAGAGTTTAAAGGAGTGCTATCGCATATTAAAACCAAAAGGTAAAATCATTATAGGCATTGTCGATTTAGATACAACTTTGGGCAAACTTTACTTAGAGAAAAAAGAAAACAGTGTATTTTATAAGCATGCAAGGTTTTTTTCATCAAGACAGGTTATAGATTTATTGAAACAAGCGGGCTTTAATTACAAGCAAGCCTATCAGGTGCTGTTTAGCGATTATAAGACAATAAATACAGTTGAAGAGCCCAAAGAAGGTTTTGGCGAAGGGGGATTTAGTGTGTTGGTAGGTGAAAAATGATTTCAATATTAACTAAATCTTTTACATCGTCAGTGTACGATATTTTTTTTCTAGTTTTAATTGTATTTTTGTGTGTGAGTTTTTTAATGTGGATAGCTTTGCCTATTGTTCTTTTTTCGATGAGAAATGAACTTAAAAAGCTAAATCAGACATTAAAAGACTATATATCAAAAATAGATAATGAGCACTTGATAAAATAGGTAAATTGTGATATTTTACGATTAGCAAAAAGGAGGTAGCTAATGAAAAAAAATTTTCATCCAAAATATGAGTTAACAACAATCGAGTGTGCATGTGGCAATAAAGTAGAAGTTCGTTCGACTATTAAAAACCTTAAGGTCCAGATATGTAATAAGTGCCACCCGTTTTTTACAGGTAAAGAAAAAATTGTTGATGAAGGCGGAAGGGTTGATAAATTCCAGAAAAAATATGCAAAGAAATAAGGAGGTCTTATGGACGGCAAAACTGATAGCTTTGATATAGCAAAAGAATTAGATCTAAGGGGCAAAAGTGAATCTGAGGCTTATGGGATTTTGGATAGCTCTATTAAGTCTGCTCCAAAAGGCAAATATATACTTGCCTATGTAAATGAGTATGATTATATATCAAAGATTGCTCAAAAATTACCTCAACTAGGTGCTTATATAGAAAATGTACTCAAAAAAAACGAACGCGACTTTCTTATAATGATTAAAAACGATGTGAAGCAAGTAGAAAACGCTTAAAAAATATGGCGTTAGTTGATATATCTACAGCTACTTTTGATTTATTAAAAGATTTAGGATTAGAAAGGGTTGAGTATATAATAAAAGCTAAAGATATATTAAAACAGTTGAATTTTAAAGAAGATGATGTTGTTGTGTTAAACTTTAAAGATGGTGTTTTAACTATAGGCGTCTTTAGCTCGGTTTGGCATCAAGAAATGGAAAGCATAAAAGATCAACTTATTAAAAAACTAAATGAGTTATCAAGTGATATGCAATTTGAGAAAATTATAATAAAGGAGATAGCTTATGATTAACTCATGCATTAATATAAAAAATGGGTTGTTACCATGAAAAAAACTATTTTCACTTACATTGCAGTGGCTTTAATTGTTTTTTTTGTTTCTGCATGTTCTACTCAAAAAGAATTGGTTAAAACAGAGCCAGAAAAAAGTGCTTATGAGTGGTACAACGAAGGAGTACAGTACTACATTAATCATAACTATAAGGAAGCCGAACATAGTTTATCAATGATAAATCAACAGCACCCAGGCAGTATTTATTCAAAGAGAGCGCATCTTATTTTAGGTGATGTTTATTACAGTGAGGGAGACTATCTTTTAGCCATTGACGAATACAAAAAATTTATAGAGTTGTATCCAAACACAAATGATGCCATGTTTGCTCAGTACAAAATAGCTATGAGCTACTATAAAATGATGAATGGCTATAAGCTTGACCAAACACCTACGAAAAATGCTATAGAAAATTTTCTAGTACTTTTGGATAAGTATCCAGATAATCCATATAAAGATGAAGTGTATAATTATTTAACTGAATGTGCAAAGCAACTTTACAAGCATCAGTTGTTTATCGCCCGCTTTTATTATGATTTAGGCAAGTACAGGGCATCTCAAATTGAGCTTGATTATATGGCAAAGCATTTTTCTGATTTAAATTTTAATGATGAAATGTTGTATTTACTGGCATCTACTTATTATCATTTGGGCAAAAAACAAGAAGCTGTAGATTTTTTTAATGAGCTTAAAAAGAAATATCCAAATAGTAAATATATTGCGCTATTTGAAAAAGATTTAGAAAAAAAGAGTAAATAATTATGAATGGCAACAGAGTGATTTTTTTTGCTCAATTTTTTGTTTTACAAAAAAATGCAAGTTCAGATTCAATTTTAGCTGATATTTATGAAGAAGGCAATAAAGTACATATAGAGCTTGAAATACCGGATTTGCAGTTAGATAGTTTATCAATTGATACGAATAACACTTCTTTAATTATCTCTGGTTTTAAGAAAAAAAGAGTAAGAAATAATGTAACCTATATAAGGGCAGAACGTATTTTTGGTTATTTTAAAAAATACATAGATTTACCATTCCATATTAAAAACGCAAAAGAAGTGAACTATAACAACGGAGTGTTAGAAATTATTTTAGAGAGGTTTTGATGTATGAGCAACAATAACGAAAATTTAATTAATCAAGATATAGAAATACCTAGCGTTTTACCTGTTGTACCACTTAGGGATATGGTTGTTTTTCCTTATATGGTTACACCATTGCTTGTAGGTAGGGAGTTTTCTATTAAGGCAATAGATGAGGCTTTATCAAAAGATAGAATGATTTTTGCCGTAAGCCAGAAAAATTTTGAGGAAAATGAACCAACAACAGACCAAATAAATACTGTGGGTACGGTATGCTTGATTTTGAGAATGCTTAAGATGCCAGATGGAAGAGTTAAAATATTGGTTCAGGGTTTAAGGAAAGCATCTATACTACGATATACAAAGACTATAAAAGATAGTTCTTTTTTTGAAGCGGAAATTTCACTATTGCAAGACCAATTGGCATCAAATCAAGAAGAAGAAATTGAAATAGAGGTCTTGATTAGAACAATTAAAGATCAACTCCAAAAACTTGTAGCTTTAAATAAGAATATACCCAATGATATTGTTGTAATTGCAAACAATATAGAAAAAAGTGAACAGTTTGCAGATATTATAATTGCAAATTTACAATTAAAAATAAATCAGATGCAGGAATTAATAGAAATATTATCCGTGAAAGAGCGCCTAAGAAAAATAGTCAGCATCTTGAATAGAGAACTTCAAATACTTGATATGCAAGCTAAAATACAAAGAGAAGCCAGAGAAGAAATTTCAAAAGCGCAAAGGGAGTATTTCTTAAAAGAGCAACTAAAAGCTGTAAAGAAAGAATTAGGCGAAAAGGAAGATTCAGATGAGATAGAAGAACTTAGACAAAAAATTGAAGCAGCAAAAATGAGTGAGCAAGCAAAAAAAGAATGTCTAAAGCAATTATCTAGATTGGAAAAAATGTACCCTGATTCTGCTGAGGCCAATGTTATTCGTACATATCTTGATTGGATGGTGAGTTTGCCATGGAGTGTTTCTTCACAAGATAAACTAGATATAAAGCTAGTAGAAAAGACTTTAAACGAAGACCATTATGATATAGAGGAAGCAAAAAAAAGAATTCTTGAGTATTTAGCTGTTAAAAAAATAAAAAATGATATGAAAGGCCCTATCTTATGTTTTGTTGGACCACCAGGTGTGGGTAAAACTTCACTTGCAAAATCTATTGCTCGTGCTATGGGAAGAAAGTTATGGAGAATATCTTTAGGTGGTGTTAGAGACGAAGCAGAAATTAGAGGACACAGAAGAACATACGTAGGGGCACTGCCGGGCAGAATTATACAAGGTTTAAAACAAACAGGAACGAATAACCCTGTTTTTGTTTTAGATGAAATCGATAAACTAGGCAGCGATTTTAGAGGTGATCCATCTAGCGCCATGCTTGAAGTTTTGGACCCAGAGCAAAATTATGAATTCGAAGACCACTATATAGGTGTACCATTTGACTTATCAAAAGTGTTTTTTATAACAACAGCCAACTCTACAGATACAATACCAGCGCCACTATTAGATAGAATGGAAATTGTTAGACTTTCTGGTTATACAACGATAGAAAAGATGAAAATTGCAAAAAAATACATTATACCTAAACAGATAGAAAACCACGGACTTAATGAGTACAATATAAAATTTACAGATAAAGCCATTCAAAGTATTATTGAAAATTACGCTAAAGAAGCAGGTGTAAGGAATTTAGAAAAAAATATTACATCTATTTTAAGAAAAATTGCACGACAAATTGTAGAATCTCCAAAAAAAGATCAATCAAAGATATATGAAATTAATGTAGGAAATTTAGAGAAATATCTAGGCATACCAAAGTACTATAGCAGTGAAAAGCTAGATAAAGATTATATTGGTATTGCCACTGGTCTTGCCTGGACGCCTGTTGGCGGTGATATATTGTTTATTGAAGCTTTGAAGGTTAAGGGTAGTGGAAAACTTATGCTTACTGGCTCATTGGGTGATGTATTTAAAGAGTCAGCACAAGCCGCAGTTTCTTTTGCAAGAGCTCAGTATAAAGAACTAAATTTGGATGAAGACTTTTATGAAAAGTATGATTTCCATATACATGTACCAGAAGGTGCAACACCAAAAGATGGCCCCAGTGCTGGTATAACCATAGCATGTGCAATTATTTCTGCTCTAACAAATAAGCCAGTTAGATCTAACATTGCAATGACGGGCGAAATTACACTTACGGGTAGAGTGTTGCCAATTGGTGGCCTGAAAGAGAAAACTCTAGCAGCCCTAAGGGCCGGTATAAAAGAAATTATTGTACCTTTTGACAATAAAAAAGATGTATCAGAAATCCAATCACAATTAAAGATAAAAGATGTAAAATTTTATTTTGTTAAAGATATGAAAGATGTTTTAAAGTACGCATTAAAAGACGATTAATTAATAAATGAAGAAATTCAATTTTGAAAACTTTTTAGCTATAAAATACATAAGTTCTAAAAAAGAGGAAAAGCTTATCTCACTTTCTTCTTTACTTTCTATTATTAGTATTGCAATTGGCGTGGGTGCACTAATCTTAGTTTTAGGTATTATGAATGGTTTTGATAAAATGTTAGAATCAAAAATAATAGGCGCAAACCCACACATAATTATTAAAAATTTTAATGGAACATTTAATATAGATAAAAAACTTCTTGAAAAAATAAAATCTGATAAAATGGTTTCCAACGTTTATCCTTCATTGGTTGAACAGTGTATTATAAGTGCTAATGGTCAGTCAAGTGGGTCTATATTAAATGGTATAGATTTTAGTGATAAACCATATGTTGAAAAGTATATAAAGGGCAGGACAAATGGTATAGTTCTTGGCAAGGAATTAATGAAAGCAATTGGCGTTTCTGTTGGCCAAAATGTTAGGGTTACGCTCGCTTATTCTAAACCTACAGCTATGGGTTTTGCTCCTGTATCTTTTGAAGTTCCTGTGACAGGTGAGTTTGATTCTGGGATGTATGAGTATGACCTGGCTTTTTCATATATACCTTTAAATATATTATGGAAAAATATGCAAACATATGATCAGATTAATACTATAGCTATCAATTTGTATAATCCATACAATATAAATAAAGTAGGTAGCTTCTTAGATAAAATACTGCCTAGTCAGTACTATTTTGTAACCTGGGCACAGATGAATAAGAATTTTTTTACCGCGCTAAAATTAGAAAAAATTGCTATGGGGATTATTTTGCTTTTAATTATAATTGTTGCGGCTTTTGATATCATGAACTCACTTACTATGCTAGTTATGGAAAAGGTTAAAGACATAGCAATCCTTGTTTCTATTGGTGCTACATCAAAAAATATTAAAAACATATTCATAAAGCAAGGGTTGATTTTAGGTTTTATAGGCACTATTGTTGGTGATTTTTTAGGATTATCGCTGGGCTATATTTTGAAGCATTACAATATTGTTAGCTTACCAAAACAAGTTTATTATATGACAAAAATACCCGTCGATATTACTTTGACTTATGTTGTAGGGATTTCTATAGTATCTATTGGGTTATGCATACTTGCAAGTCTTTATCCTGCATCTAAAGCTTCTAAGATGAATATAATAGAGGTATTAAGACAGTGATTATAAGTGCTTCTAATATAAAGAAAACTTTTAAAAGCGGCAAAAGTGAAACATTAGTGCTAAACAACATCAATTTTAATGTCGCAGAAGGTAAGATGGTAGCTATTATGGGTGTTTCTGGTTCTGGGAAATCCACACTCCTTCACATATTGGGTTTATTGGATGAGCCAGATAGTGGTGATGTGTATTTTTTTGGAGAGAAAATAAATTTTATAAATAAACAAAAACTTGCAATATTGAGAAATACCTATATTGGTTTTGTTTTTCAATTTTATTCACTCATAAACGAGCTTTCAGTGTTAGAAAATGTTTTGCTTCCTGCAATGATTAATGGTATAATTAAAGTGGACTATGCAAAAGAGCTCTTATTGAGAGTTGGAATCAACCAAGAGCTTTTTAACAAACGGAGTTATAATTTGTCTGGTGGCGAAAAACAAAGAGTTGCTATAGCTAGGGCTTTAATAAATAAACCAAAAGTAATTATTGCAGATGAACCTACATCTAATATTGATGAGAATAATGCAATGTTATTAATGTCGCTGCTGCGCGATTTGCAACAATCATTTAATACTACGGTGATAATTTCTACTCATAGCAACAAAATTGCGCGTTTTTGTGATACTACATATTTTTTATCAGAAGGGGTTTTAACCAATGAAGACAATAGCTAGTTTTTTGTTCATATTTTTTTTGTTAGTAAATTTTGCATATGCTCAAAATATTGTTGAGATTAATGTAGAAGGCAATGTAAGAATAGATAAACCCACAATATTAAGTGTTGTGAAAGAAAAAACAAATACACCTTTAGATATAAAAGCTGTTAACGAAGATATTAAAAACATTTATAACTTGGGTTTTTTTGAAACAGTAGCAGCTAATGTAACCAATACCTCAAACGGTGTAATTTTAACATTTATTGTAAAGGAAAAGCCCGCAATAAGATTTGTTAAATTTGAAGGTAACAAAATGTTTAAAGATGAAGAACTCTATAAGGTTTGTAAAGTAAAGGAATACCAGATCTTAAGCAAAAAAAACTTGCAGGAAAGCGTAGCGGCTATTGTGGGTTTTTATGCGTCGAAAGGCATTTACCTTACAAATGTTTCATATAAACTAGAACCTGTTGAAGGTAATCGTGTAGATATAGTTTTTGATATAAGGGAAGGTAAGAAAACTTTTATTCATAAAATAAATATTATTGGTAATAAACATATAAAAACTAGCGAAATATTGGGTGTTATGAAAAATCATGAAAAGTATGGTCCATATATATTGACTTTTTTGCCATGGTTTTATACAGGTAAATTAAATCCACAAGATCTTGATTCCGATATACAGTCAATTAGAGACCTATATCTATCAAAAGGTTATGCAGATGTAAAAGTTAATGGACCAACTGTCAATATAGAGCCAGATACTGGGTATATTGATATGGACATTTCAATTGATGAAGGTGCACAGTACAAACTAAAGAGCTTAAAATATGAGCACATCAAGCCATATACATTGAAAGAGCTTGAAAAAATTGTCAAACTAAAGGTTGGAAAGATATTCAATGGTGTCCAATTAAGAAAAGACATAGAAAATCTTACCACAGCTTACGCAGATAAAGGTTATGCTTTTTGTGACATTAACCCTATAGTTACATTAGATAGACAAAACCATACAGTTGACGTTACATTTGATATTAACAAGGGTAACAAAGTCTATATTCATAGAATTGAAATAACGGGCAACGACAAAACATGGGATAATGTAATAAGAAGAGAAATAAGACTTGATCAGGGTAGTTTGTATTCAGAGTCAAAAATAAAAGAATCTAGGGAAAAAATTTACAACACCGATTACTTTGATGATGTAAAAATAAGCACAGAGCGTATTCCAGGTAAAGATGAAGTAAATATGAAAGTCAATGTAAAAGAAAAAATGACTGGTATGTTATCATTGGGCGTAGGTTATAGTTCTTACTACAAAGTAGGTGTTATGGGCTCTGTTACACAAAGGAATTTGTTTGGATCAGGTATTTATGGAAAGCTTTACGCTAATCTTTCTGCAAATAGCCACTTATTTGATGTCAGTTTCGTAAATCCTTGGGTTAATAATAAGCCAATATCTGTAGGTTTAGATTTGTACAACATGGAATATTACGGTTGGGATTACAATCAAAAAACATATGGTTTCAAATTTACCGTTGCAAAGAGGTTTTATGATGATCAGCTAAGTGTAGGGGCTTCGTATTCTTTATCTCAAAATAAAATTGATATAACAGCCGGTACTCCAAGCTATTATTTGCAACAAGAAGCTGGCACCACAACAGAAAGCACTATCACACCTTTTATAAAATGGAGTTCAGTTAACAGTACTATTTTCCCGACAAGGGGAACGATTGCTTCGTCAAGTTTGGGTTTGACAGGATTTGGCGGAAACACTAGGTATATTAAGTGGGATAACACTGTGGAGTATTTCCATCCTATATTTTGGGGTATGATAGGCCACTTAAAAGGTAGTATTGGTTTTGCACATGGCATAGGTGGCAAGGGTGTGCCGCTTGCGGATAGGTATTTCTTAGGTGGTATAGATAGCCTAAGGGGTTTTGATTATGGCACAGTAAGTCCTACAGACCAATACGGAAACTACATTGGTGGTACAAGAGATGCATACGCTCAAGCTGAGACGATTTTTCCATTGGTAGAGGCTTTAAAATTATACGGTGATGCATTTTTTGATATAGGTAATTCTTGGCTGTATTCATACGACTTTGGCGATCTTAAAAAAGATGTTGGTGTAGGTATAAAATGGATATCTCCATTAGGGCCTATTAGAGTAGAAGTAGGCAAGAACTTAGCACCTAAAAATGGTGAGAAATCTTATGTTTTTCAGTTTTCTATGGGAGCTTTATTTTAGATACTCACAAGGAGGGTATAAGAGCTTATGAGAAAATTTTTTTCGGGGTTTGTTGTTTTAGTAGCACTACTTGTGCTTAATAGTAATGCATTCGCGCTTAAAGTTGCTGTTGTAGATTTAAATAAAGCGCTACAGGATTGTCAAGCAGGCATTGATGCAAAATCTATGCTTCAAAAAATTATTCAGGCAAAGAAAATGGTGATCGACAGCAAGCAACAAGAATTAAACACTCTGTCTCAAAAAATTCAAAACCCATCAACGCCTAAAAAAGATAAACAACAGTTGGAAATTGAGTATCAAACAAAATTAAGAGACTTAGAGCGATACAAAGCTGATGCTACAGATGATGTAGTATCAAAGGAAAGAGAGTATACTCAAAATATAATAAATGGCCTTGTAGAGACAATAAAAAATATTAGTCAAAAACAAGGCATTGATTTAGTTTTTGAAGTACACCAGGGTTTGGTGTATTGGAATGATGCTTTAGATATAACACCCGAAGTTATCAAAGAATATAATAAAATATACGAGCAAAGCAAAAAATGATTAAAGCACAAGAATTAGCCAAAATTATTAATGGGCACTATGTGGGTAAAAGTGAGATATATGTAGATGGCGTAGCAAGCTTGAGTCGGGCTGATGAACACAAAATTAGTTTTCTTTCCAACAAAAAGTACACAAAATATATTGCTAATTGTCAAGCAGCCTGTATAATAGTTGATGAATTATTTGATATTTCTGCCTACAATGATAAGAATTTTATTGTATGTAAAGATGCTTATCTTGGGTTTGCTTTGGCTTTGAGTTACTTTTATAAAAGTGATATAAAAAACAATTTTAAAAGCCATAAAGCTTCAATTGATGAAACAGCTAAAATAAGCGAGAAAGCCTACATTGGGGATTTTACATACATAGCAAAAAATGCAAAAATAGGAAATAGCTATATAATGCCTATGGTCTATATTGGTGAAAATACGGTTATTAAAGATAATTGCATTATATACCCAAATGTTACAATTCGTGAGAATGTAGAAATTGGAAACAATGTGATAATTCATTCTGGAAGTGTAATAGGTAGCGATGGTTTTGGTTATGTAAATAACAATGGCAAGCATTACAAGATACCTCAGGTAGGTAAAGTAATTATAGAAGACGATGTTGAGATAGGCTCAAATGTATCAATCGATAGAGCTACGCTTGATGAAACAATAATTAGAAAAGGTTCAAAGATAGATAATTTAGTTCAGATTGCCCATAATGTTGAAATTGGTGAAAATTCTATTTTAGTTTCGCAATGTGGTATATCTGGTTCTACAAAAATAGGTAGCAATGTTATTCTAGCAGGTCAAGTAGGCATAGCAGGACATTTAAAAATTGCTGATAATACTATAGTAACTGCGAAATCTGGCGTTGGGACAGATATCAGAAAAAGTGGTATTTACAGTGGCATACCAGTGTATGAACATGCAAAGTGGCTGAAATCTAGCGCAATAATACCACGATTGCCTGAGCTTTATAGAAAAGTTCAGGAATTGGAAAATAGAATTAAGGAGCTTGAGAAGAAATGATTGATATCGAAAGAATAAAAGAAATATTACCTCACAGATATCCATTTTTGTTTGTAGATAAAGTGTTAAACTATGAAAAGTTTAAATTTATAGAAGCTATAAAAAATGTGACATACAATGAAGCTTATTTTCAAGGTCATTTTCCCAAAAAACATATTATGCCAGGTGTTGTCATAATTGAAGCAATGGCTCAAGCAGGTGGAATATTGGCATTTTTGTCTTTAGAGGAAGAAGACAATGCTAATCGAGTTGTTTATTTTATGAGTATAGAAAACGCAAGGTTTAGAAAAGCAGTTGTGCCAGGCGATACGATAAAAATGAGAGTAGAAATTATAAAACATAAAATGAAAGTTTGGAAAATGTCTGGCAGGTGTTTTGTAGATAATACGCTTGTAGCAGAGGCAATAATGAGCGCAAAATTGGATTAAGGAGTTTAAATTATGGTAAATATACACAAAACGGCAATAGTTGAGGATAATGTAGAGTTAGGCGAAAATGTTACAGTTGGTCCATATTCAATTATAAAATCCAATGTAAAAATTGGTGACAACTGTGAAATCCAAAGCCATGTTGTAATTGATGAATTCACAACTATTGGGAAAAATTGTAAAATTTTTCACTCCGCTGTGCTTGGAACTATACCGCAAGATCTCAAGTTTGCCGGCGAACAAAGTGAGCTAATAATAGGTGATAACAATACTATTAGAGAATTTGCTATGATAAATCGTGGTACAAAAGGCGGTATTGCTAAAACTCAAATTGGCAATGGTAACTTAATTATGGCCTATGTACATATTGCGCATGATTGCGTTATTGGCAACAATACAATAATTGCCAATATGGTACAATTTGCTGGTCATGTAGTAGTAGAAGATAATGCAGTTATAGGTGGTATGAGCGCTATCCACCAATTTGTAAAAATTGGCAGTTTATCGATGATAGGTGGTATGAGTGGTGTATCTTTAGATGTAGCCCCTTTTACACTAGCTGTAGGAAATAGGGCGCGTTTAAATGGATTAAATTTAGTGGGTCTCAAAAGAAATGGCTTTAGTCTATCCGATATAGAAAAACTCAAAGAGGCTTACAGAATTATTTTTAGATCTAATTTAAAATTTGACGAAGCCTATGATAAGCTCAAAGAAAGCCCATCAAAGCATGTTATAGATATGATAGAGTTTTTAAGAAAGTCAGAGCGTGGTTTTTGCAGAGAAAGATGAAATTATTTTTATCCGTAGGAGAAAGATCAGCAGAAAAATACGCTTATTTGCTTGCTCAAGAGCTAAAAAAAGATCTAAGCAGTGCTGAAATTTTATCGTTTGGTTCAAGTTTATTAGCTACACAGTCAGAAAAAATAGCAGATTATCAAGATATCAGCGTAATAGGTTTCAAAGAAGCGCTTCATATACTACCAAAAGCCGCAAAAATTTTGAATATCATTAAAAAAACAATTCTTAAACGTAATGTAGATGCACTAATATTAATGGATTTTCCAGATTTCAACTTTCAATTGGCAAGGTTTGCAAAGAAGTATGGCAAGAAGGTTATTTATTACATTACACCTCAGGTATGGGCATGGAGGAAAACACGCATAAAACAATTATTTAAGTATACTGATTTAATAGTGCCTATTTTGCCATTTGAGCGTACTTTTTTTAGTGTTCAAGCAACCAAATATGGTTATAAGCCCTCAAAGGTCGTTTATTTTGGTCACCCGATTTTAGATGTGCTACATAGGGATTTAGAACAAGAATCAAAAACAGAAAAAATTGTGTTGATTTTGCCTGGCTCAAGATTGTCCGAACTGCACTTTCACACAAAGGTTTTTTTTGATGCTGCATATTTACTTAAGAAAGAGTTTAATGATTATAGGTTTATTGTAGCAACACAAGAACACTTTTTAGGCTATTTTAAGCAATTTGTTAAAACATATCCATTTATAGAGGTTAGTACAGATACTTATGGTTTGATGAAAAAATCCACAATTGCAATAACAAAAAGCGGTACCGTTACTTTAGAGTCAGCATTATTTGGTTTGCCGTCTGTTGTAGCATACAAATTATCAAACTTAAGCTATGTTGTAGGAAAAGCCCTCATTCGTGGTGTTGACTCTATTGCTTTGCCAAACATCATACATGGTGAAAATATTTTACCAGAGTTGATTCAATATGATGCAACAGCACAAAATATTTATAAACAGGCAAAGTTAATGCTTAGCAATACTTACTATAGGATGCAAATAAAGCGCAAACTTTCTCAGATACAGTATGCTTTAGGCCAATACCCTATAACACCAAAGATTGCAAAAGCAATATTAGATTATTTGACATGATACCTTTCGTTTTTAATGTTTTCTTGAGATTTTACAGGTTATTTTTGCGCATAAAAATCATTCAAGAGTATCCAATAAAATCTATAAATACGCCTATTATATACGCATTTTGGCACGAGAGTATACTGTTTTTGCCATTTGTTTATTTAGGTAGCAACCTAAATGTTTTAATAAGCACACACAAAGATGGCAAATTAGCAAGCGATGTCATAAAGTATTTTAAAATGGGAACCATTGGTGGTTCTGTAAACAGAAACCCCAAAAAAGCTTTTTTAGAGATGTTAAGGCTAATTAAAAGTAAAGGTTGCGATATTGGCATAACACCAGATGGTCCAAAGGGTCCGCGCAGGAAAGCAAAATTGGGTGTTTTGGAATTAGCTTATTTTTCTGGGTATCCAATTGTGCCTATAGCGTTTAACCCAAGCAGTGCCTGGAGGTTGAAAAGTTGGGATAGGTTTGCTATACCAAAGCCGTTTTCTACGGTTACTTTTATATACAAGGAACCAATTTTTATTAAATCAAAAGAGGATATAGTAGAAAAAGTTGCAGAATTAGAAAACAAACTTAATGATGCTTAATGTTAGATTTTTCCAAAAAATTTTAGCACCAATCTTGTTTCCCCTATCAATGCTGTATTTGTCTATAATAAATGTAAGAAATTTTTTATATGATATTGGATTTTTTAAAACAACAAAGGCAGACGGTGTAAAAATTATTAGTATTGGAAACATTAAAGCTGGAGGCACAGGCAAAACGCCACTATGTATAGGCATTTCTAACTATTTAAATGCGCTTGGTTTTAAAACGGCTATTATTACAAATGCCTACAAAGCGAAACAAAAAAGTGCTTTAATTGTATCTGATGGCAGTAATATTTTTCACAAAACCCCTACAGTAAATGATGAAACTTACCTGCTTGCAAAAAAAACTCGCTCAATTATAGTTAGTGCAAAAGATAGATTAAGTGCTATAGAGTTACTAAAGCAGTTTAAGCCAGAGTATATAATACTTGACGATGGTCTTCAGTATAGAAAAATTGCAAAAGATTTAGAGGTCTGTATAATAGATTCTGAAAGGTTTTATTTGCCCTTTGGTTATTTGCGTGATAGCAAAAAAAGTCTTAAAAGGTGTCAAAAATTAGTTTGTTTTGATGGAGATTGCGAAATTAAAGCACAAATTAAAATCACAGGTTTTTTTGATATAGATGGAGTTATTGAGAAACCAAAAAGTGCATTTGTATTTTGCTCGATAGGGAGCCCTAAAAAGTTTTTAACAAGCATAAAAAACCTTGGCATTGAAATAAAAGGTTTTAAATATTTTAATGACCACTATTACTATACTCAAAAAGATATAGAGCTTTTGAAATCTTTAAAAATGAAAACGAAGGCGCACAGTTTGCTTACAACATACAAAGATTTTGTTAAAATTGAAAAGCCTGGTATAGCTTACTTAGACATTGAAGCAGAACTCGATTATAATGCTTTATTGGAAGGAATTGTATGAAAATAAATAAAGAGTATTTAAAGAGGCTTCTTTTATACCTAAAACCATACTGGAAAAGAATCGTTTTATCATTTATTGCTATGATTATAGTGGGTGCTTTGACTTCACTTACTGCGTATTTAATTAAACCTGTTTTGGATAAAATATTTATTGCAAAAGACAAGAAAATGTTAATATTGTTGCCTTTTGCTGTTATGGCGACTTATTTTTTTAAAGGTTTATTTACTTATATTCAATCTTATCAGACTGCGTATGTTGCAGAAAATGTACTGTTTAACATTAGAAACCAAATATTCAAACATATTATAAATTTGCCCATCGATTTTTTTGAGAAATTTCATACTTCAGAATTGTTGTCTAGAGTATTAAACGATACAGAGCGTCTTCAAGATACAATTGCAAGAGTTATGCCAGAGGCAATAAGGGAGTTTTTTACCATTATATTTTTATTTATTGTTGTCTATACAATTGATTTTAAGCTTGCATTAATTTCCACTATTGTATTTCCTATTGCCCTTTATCCAATTGTTAAATTTGGCAATGATATGAAAAAGCTTGGCAAAAAAAGGCAGATTTCAATAGCTAACATTACTACACTTATTCAAGAGTCTTTTTTCAATATTCGCTTAATTAAAGGTTTTATTACAGAAGACAAAGAAACAGAGAAATTCTTAAAAAAGAGTCACGAGTTTTTAAATATTAACCTAAAAAGTTTTAGAATATCAGAAATTACAAGCCCTTTAATGGAGTTTATTGGCTCTTTGGGTATTGCATTTTTAATCTGGTTTGGCGGTTTGCTGGTTTTTAGAGGTACAATTAGTGTAGGTGGTTTTTTTTCTTTTATGGCCGGGCTTTTTATGCTTTATAGGCCATTTAAAACTATAGCTAAAGCAAGCAACAGTATTAATTCTTCTGTCGGCGCAATTGAAAGGGTATTTTATATTTTAGATACCAAACCCACGCAAGAAATCAAACCAAATGGATATATATTTGAAGGTGTAAAAGATTCTATTGTATTTGATAATGTCAGTTTTACATACGATGGTACAAAATATGCTCTAAAGGATATAAATTTGAAAGTTGATGCAAAAACAATTGTGGCGTTTGTAGGCGAAAGCGGTGGAGGCAAAACAACACTAATGGACTTAATACCGCGCTTTTATGATCCAACAAAAGGAAGAATCCTAATAGACGGTATCGATATAAGGGATTTTGAACTTAAGAGTTTAAGAAAAAAAATTGCCAGTGTGTCTCAAAATGTTTTATTATTTGCCGATACAGTTTTTAACAATATAGCATATGGTTTAGAAAACCCTGATAGAGAAAAAGTAATAGAAGCTGCAAAGCTATCTTATGCGCATGATTTTATAATGAAATTACCTCAAGGTTATGATACAAATCTTGGAGAACAGGCTGTAATTCTCTCTGGAGGGGAAAGGCAAAGAATAGCCATTGCTCGCGCTATTATGAAAAACCCTGATATTTTAATTTTAGATGAGGCTACGAGCGCTCTTGATGCAGAATCGGAAAATTTTGTTCAAAAAGCCATAGCAAATTTAATTAAAAACAGAACCGTATTTTTAGTAGCTCACAGATTATCGACAGCGCTTAGTGCATCAAAAATCGTTGTTATGAAGCAAGGCCAGATTGTAGGTATTGGTACTCACAAGGAATTATTGGAAAGCAACAATTATTACCAAAGGCTTGTAGAGATTCAGTTTGAAAATGCTTAGCTACAATATTATACTACTGTTTATTTTTATTGTAGGCTCGCCTTTTTTCCTCTACAAAGCCATAGTTAAAAAGCGCTTTCGGTATAGGTTTTTTGATAGAATAGTACCAAAAACAATTCGAGAAAAAGATTATATTCTTGTGCATCTTGCTAGCTTAGGAGAAGCAAAGGCATTTTTAAACATTAAAGCTACTATTGAAAATCTATTTAAAAAAAAGATCATATTTAGCGTAACAAGCAATATAGGCTACGATTATTTAAAAAAAGAAGGTTTCGATGTATTTTTAGCACCAGTTGATTTTTATTTTTTATATAAAAAACTTTTTCGAAATAATTTGCCTTTTGCTGCTTTCTTTTTTGAAACTGAAATCTGGCCATCTTATATCAATTATATTAAAAACAAACACATAAAAATATTTCTAATAAACGCAAGAATCTCGGACAAAAGCTATAGATTTTACAAAAAGCTAAAGGTTTTTTCAGACACAATTGCGAAATTTGATTGTATCATTGCAAAATCACAAAATGATAAAGAGAGATTTTGTGAATTTAACAAAAATGTAAAAATTTGTGATAATGTAAAGTATGCCCTGCAAACCAAAAATTTTAGGTATGAGTTTTTATCTGTTTTAAAGTCTCACAATCAAAAAATATTTGTTTTTTCAAGTTTTCACAGTGAAGAGTTAGGTTTTTTAGAAAAAGCTTTGGTTAGTGTTATATCGTTTGGGTATATGACAGTTTTGGTTCCACGCTACTTAGAAGATTTGTCTTTATTTGAAAAAATGTTAAAAAATTTAAGTATAAAGTATGATTTATTATCGATTGTAAAAAACGCTAGCCAAGATTGTGTTTTAGTGGATAGTTTTGGCGTTTTAGAAGCAATATACTCAATTAGCGATAAAGTATTCGTGGGTGGATCTGTAGTAAGCACCCTAAAAGGCCACAACCCAATTGAGCCAGCTATTTATAAAAACTTTGTTTTTTGTGGTTTATATATGGATAGTTTTAAAGAAGAGGTGGAGTTTCTTAAAAAATTAGGTTGCCTTGCACAAATAAATAGCATAGATGAGCTAAATAACTATTTAAGACAGCAAGATTTGCCATTTTGCGATTTAGACCAAAAAAGGCTAGAAATCGTGGAGTGTTACAAACATATTTTTTCAGAGTTTGTTACTCAAGCTTAAATATTATGTTAATTTTTGCATAAAAAGGCAAATTTACATTTGTCAATAGCTTGCGAGGCACTGGTGAGGAGTTGTGAATTATTTTTATGGCTGCTTTATTGAGACTATCGTATGGAGATTTTTTTAGTACTGAAATATTTTGTAAAGAGCCATTTTTGTCAATCACAAAAACTAACTGAATTTTACCTTCCTCACCCCTAAAAATAGCTTCTTGTGGGTAGAATTTATGATTTTCAATCCAATTAGCTATTTGTGGTTGAGTTTGGATATCAATAGGATTTTGAAAACTATTACCATGATTTGTTAAAATTGAAGAATTTGTTAAGATAGTTGCGTTGCTTTGATAATCTGTTGACTGATTTTGAATGTTTTGTGCTGTTTTTGGGAGAGTTTGCGATTCAAGATGGCTTTTAGTGCTTAATCTAGCATTGTTTATTTGTGTTTTTGGAAAATTATCAGTTTTTTGCTGGGTGGGTATTGAAGATTTTTTAATGTTTGTGAATTTAGCTGGCGCAGGTTTTGTTTGAATATTTTGGTTTTTTTTGGTGTTTTGTGTATTTTTATTTTTTTGCGTGTTTTGCGCATCTGCTTTAGAAACCAAATAAATTGTGTATATTTTTGAAGTTTTTATTGTATAAAGTTTAAAAAGCTGGGCAAAAGCAAAAGCTATTAGCATATTTAGTGCAAAAGCTAAAGCCCAGCTTATATGAAGTTTTTTAGAATGTGTAGCTAACTGTTGCATAGGCACTGCGTTTTAGAGTGGTATAACCCCATATATCCTGGTAAAACCTGTTAAAGATATTGTAAATAGCCAAAGATGCTTTTAGATCTTTTGTAATGTTGTATGCAATGTTGCCATCAAATACTGTGTATCTGCCTGTTTGGTGTGTGTGGCTATTATCATCATACCTTGTACCTATATATTTACCATCTATATGCAGAGTAAGCTTGTCAATTGGTGAATAATTGATATAGCCTGTAGTTACACTGTATGGTATGCGGGCTGTTTGCATATTTGTATTTGGGTTTGTGCTGTCTGTATATGTGTAGTTTACACCAAGTTCCATTTGCTTTATTGGCCTAAACTTCAAATAAGATTCAATACCTGTTGCTACAGTGTTCCCTGGTACTTGATCATATTTCCAAGATTGAAGAGAAAAAGCTATTCTATTTGTAATTGTTGTTCTAAAGTAAGTGGCACCAAAAGCGATTTTATTGTTAAAAAGGTTTTGCATAAAGCCTACATCCCAGCTTTTTGAACGCTCTGGTGATAGATTTTCGCTTCCGTATGGTCCGTATAACTCGTATAAGCTTGGTGCTCTAAAACCTGTAGACCAATTTGCTTTTAAAATTGTTCCTGTGGGCTCAAATAAATAGCTTGCACCAAGTTTATATGTGCCATGATCGCCGAATGTTTGGAAATGGTCTTCACGAAAAGCAGCCTGTAGGTTTAAATTGCCAATGCTGGGTAAAAATTCAATAAAAGCGCCTATATTGTCTCGATTTTTACTAAAGTAATTTGGGTAGTTCTGGCTCATTCTATCAACCGTATAGTTTATACCACCAACCGTTTTAAAATTTTTACTAAAAACATACTCTAACTGTAAATCATTGCCGTATCTATAACCTTTGTAGTTGTTGTTGTAGAAATCGCTTTGAGGTGCTGGTATTACAGGAGTGTATGGGTAACTATAATTATCTTTATAATACCTTAAATGCTCAAAGTAATAAGTATCAAATTTTAGCGTTAGGTTATTAAAAGTCTTTTGTGCATAAATTTTTGTTAGATAACTTTCACTATCTTCTCTGTATGATTTTCCTGGATATGTTGTATTTAACCACGAGCTATTATCTGGAACATAATAGGTTGGGCTATACTGATCCATATAGTTTTGTATTTTTTGCGCATTAAGGAGCAAACCTATTTTAAAATCATTCAAATCGTACTCTAGGCGTGAATTAAAAGCTGTTTGGTGATAACCATCCTGCTTGCCACCGTAGGAGTAAGATTGGGTTTGAGGGTTGTAAGAATTTTGTTTTGAGGTACCAGAAGTATCAAACCTCGTGCCGTCTAAATAAAAGGAGAAATTGTTAACTTTTCCAGAGTACGATAGATTTTCTGCGTATGTGCCAAAAGATCCATACATTTGAGTGTATGTGGCATGAGGCTTACCTTCACCTTTTTTTGTAATAAAATTAACCACGCCAGCAATTGCATCAGCACCATAAAGACCGCTTTGAGAACCTTGAACAATTTCTATTCGGCTTAAATTGTATGGCAGAAGTGAAGACATGTCAAATTGTGATTGCATCAAAGATGGATCGCCAATGTTTACACCATCCATTAAGTACTTTGTGTAATAACTACTAAGCCCCCTCATATAAAATGAAGTTTGACCGCCAAATGGACCATTTGATGAAATTGATATACCAGGCAGACCGTTTAGCGCATCTTGAGCAAACAATGCCCCAGAGTTTTCAATTTGTTTTTGTGTTACGACCTGTGTGTAAGAAGGTGTTTGAGCAATTTGTGTTTCAATTTTAGAAGCTGTCACTACTACATTGTCATCAGCCCATGAAAAATGATACAAAACCCCCACCAATAACAAACCTACCAAGATTTTCTGTAACATATAAAGCCTCCTATATAAATGTTTACAATCTTTTTAGCAGAACTCCCGCTGCATAAAAAGATAGCTTTGTACGCAAGTAGGTCTTCCGGCTAAAAGGCATTGTGCTAAAAGCGCCTTCCCACCATTTGGCAGTGGCTTAATGCTTAACACTAACCTTAACACGGCTGCGGGTACAGCGAAGGAATCTCACCCTCCTTCCCTTGAACTTGCGACTATTATGTTTTATTAGCATGAATTTAAGTTTTTGTCAATAAGTTAAAAAGTTAGATATAAAATATTATTGAAAAGACTTGATTAAATATCTAAATTTTATATACTAAAAAGCGAGGTTTTATGGACAAAGCAATTTTGCAGGATAAAATACAAAAGCTAAAAGAAGAAAAAAGGGCAAAAATCCTAGCTCATTACTACCAAAAAGACGAGGTACAAGAGATTGCCGATTTTATTGGTGATTCCTTGGCATTATCAATAGAAGCTTCAAAAACTAATGCTAGTATGATTGTATTTTGCGGTGTTAAGTTTATGGCTGAGACTGCAAAAATTTTATCACCAGATAAAAAAGTTTTGTTGCCTGTTTTAGATGCAGGTTGTCCTATGGCTGATATGGCAAATTCCGAAAATGTTATGAAAATGAAAGATGAGATTGGTGATGTAAGTATTGTTTCTTATGTTAACACAAATGTAGATGTAAAAATGATCTCAGATATTTGCTGCACATCTGCAAATGCTATTAATGTAGTAAAAAGTCTTGATTCTAAGAAAATTCTCTTTGTTCCTGATAAGCATCTTGGCGCTTATGTGAAAAAAAATGTAAGCGGCAAAGAAATTTACCTATTTGAGGGCTACTGTGCCGTGCATGATAGTTTCAATAAACATGATATACAAAACTTACTTGCAAAATACCCAGACGCAAAGGTTTGCGTTCACCCAGAATCGCCTTTAGAAGTTATTGAATTAGCCGATTTTGTGGGTTCAACTGCTGGGATTATAAAATACTGCAAGGAAAGTAATGCAAAAGAATTCATAATAGCAACAGAAAGCGGTATAGTATTTGAGCTAAAAAAACAGCTACCTGATAAATTTTTTTACACTTTAGGCACAAAGGCTATTTGTGTAAATATGAAAAAAACTACGCTAAAAAATGTAGCAGATGCACTAGAACATGAGATTTACGAAATAAATCTTACAGATGAGCAGATCCAAAAAGCAAGAAAACCTATAGAGCGTATGATAGCAATCAAAAGACAATGAACAAACTATTTTTAGAAGATTTATTAAAATCATACCTATTAGAAGATATATACTACGCAGATGTAACAACGGAAAGCATATGCAAAGGATTGCAATCAAAGGCATTAATTAGAGCAAAACAAGATTTTATTGTTGCAGGCCTAACTTTTATAAAGCCAATTTTTGATGTTTTAAAAGAAGATGTTTCAATAGATTTTTACGCTCAAGATGGGCAGTTTGTTAAAAATACTAACCTAATTGCAGCTATTGAGGCAAAAGATACTGCACTATTACAAGCAGAAAGGCTCATTTTAAATATTATTGGGCGACTATCGGGTATTGCAACAAAGACACACTATTTTAGTCAGCTAATTAAAGATCATAAGGCAAAGATTGTTGAAACAAGAAAAACTACGCCGGGTTTTAGGTACTTTGAAAAATATGCGGTACTTGTGGGTGGTGGTGTAAATCACCGTATTGGTTTATTTGATGCAATTTTAATTAAGGATAATCATATAAAAATCGCTGGTAGTATAACAAAAGCGGTTGAGCTAGCAAGAAAAACAAACTTCATGAAAAAGATAGAAGTTGAAACATCAAACTTTGAAGAAGTAAAAGAAGCTGTGCTTGCTAAAGCTGATGTTATTATGTTTGACAATATGGATACAGATACCATAAGCAAGTGTATTTCTGTATTTAAGGATAAAGCTTTATTTGAGGCTTCTGGCAATATAGATGAAAACAATATAGTTGAAGTTGCAAAGACAGGTGTGGATTTTATATCAAGTGGCTCTATAATACATCACGCAGTATGGGTTGATGTAAACATGAAAATAGGTGTTTAAATGAAAATTGCAATCGCTCAGTTTAAACCAAAGTTAGGGAAAGTAAAAGATAACATTGAAAGCATACTGGGTTTTATAGATAAGGCTTTATATGAAAAGTGTGATCTGATAGTTTTCCCCGAGCTTTCTACAAGCGGCTATGCTTTGCGTGATTTGGTAAGTTATGCGAGTATAGATTTAAATAGTAAAGTTTTAGGTAATGTTATTCAAAAGAGCGTTTTTTTAGATATTGTGCTCGGTTATGCCCAAAAAGAAGGTGGTTTTTATTACAACAGTGCAGTTTACCTATCAAATGGGCTTGTTGAAACAAACAGGAAAAAAATATACTTGCCAGACTACGGTATGTTTGAAGAAGCCAGATATTTTGCAAGAGGTGAACTTATAGAAACTACACAAACAAGATTTGGCAAAGTAAATGTTTTGATATGCGAAGAAGCGTTTCATCTGAGTGTTCATCACTTTATAGAGCAAAGCAAGAGTGATATAACAATTATTATATCTGCATCACCTTTTTGGATTTATGAAAATAAACAAGATAAAAGAAAAATATGGGACAATATATGCAATAATATTTCTTCTTTAACGGGTAATTTTGTTATTTATGTAAACAGAGTGGGTTTTGAAGATGGTGTTGGCTTTTTTGGTGGTTCTTTAGTATATAACCCTTTAGGAGAGTGTATTTTCAGGTCGGATTTTTTGAAAGAAAATCTATACATTGTTAATTTAGATTTAAACGAGGTTTCACGCGCCAAAGAATTTATGCCTCTTGGGAAGGATAAAAGCTATGGATCCATATAAAGTATTGGGGTTTGATGAGTCTGCAATTGCAGATTACTTAATTGAATTTTTGCGAGATGAGATAGAAAAGGTTGGTTTTAAGAAAGCTGTATTGGGTCTATCTGGTGGCATAGATTCAAGCTTAGTTGCATATTTATTGAAAGAAGCTTTAGGCAAAGACAATGTGTATGCTATATTGATACCTTATAGACTAAGTAGCAAAGAAAGCACGCAAGATGCATTCAAAGTGATAGACGAGCTTGGTATACATTATAAAACGCTAGATATAACAAAAATAGCTGATGCCTATATTGACGAGAGTTTTGATAAAGTTAGAATTGGCAATATACTAGCAAGAACAAGGATGATTGTTTTATTTGACCAAAGCTACAATCTAAATGCGCTTGTTGTAGGTACAAGCAACAAAACAGAACTGTTACTTGGTTATGGTACATGGTATGGTGATATGTCTTCAAGTCTAAACCCAATAGGTGATTTATATAAAACTCAAGTAAGAATTTTATCAAAATACATGGGCGTTCCAGAAAATATCATCAATAAAAAACCCACGGCTGATTTGTGGGTTGGTCAAAGCGACGAAGAAGAGTTGGGTTTTTCTTACGATGAGGCGGATTTGATTTTATACCATTTGTTTGATAAGCGCTTTAGCATTGAAGAAGTTGTGAGTTTAGGTTTTTCAGAGAAAATCGTAAATGGAATTTTTGAAAGAGTAAGAAAGAATCAATTTAAACGATTACCGCCTATTATAGCAAAAATTAGTCGTCGCAGTATAAATTGGGATTTTAGATTTTTGAGGGATTGGGGGCAGATTTGAGCCAGCTTAAAAGGGCAGTGTATTTATTAAAACAATCAAAGTGCACTGTTTGTTTTACAGGAGCAGGTATCAGCGTAGAAAGTGGAGTGCCTTCTTTTAGAGGCGAAGATGGTTTATGGGAAAAGTATAACCCTGATTTATTTGAAATAGATTATTTTTACAAACACCCAGAAAAGTCATGGGCTTTGATTAATAAGATATTTTTTGAGATACTGAAAGACAAAAAGCCAAATAAAGCGCATTATGCTTTAGCTAAACTTGAAGAATTGGGTTATATTAAAGCAATTATTACTCAAAATATAGATAACTTGCATTATTTGTCAGGAAGCAAAAATATCATAGAGTATCACGGAAACTCAAGAACATTAGTATGTAAAAAATGCGGTAAAAAATTTAATGCAAGTGATTTTGATTTATCAAGTGTGCCAATGTGTCCGCATTGTAATATACCACTGAAGCCAGATTTTGTGTTTTTTGGTGAAATGATACCCAAAGAAGCGCAGGAAAAAAGTGAAGAATTAATGAGACAGTGCGAGTTAGTAATTATAATTGGCACAAGCGGACTTGTTTACCCAGCTGCCTTTTTGCCTATGCTAGCGCACAAGAGTGGTGCCAAAATTATTGAGATAAATAAAACATTCAGTGAATACACGGATAAAATTGTAGATGTATTTTTAGAAGGTAGTGCTTCCGAAATTTTAGAAGAGATTTTAGTTGAACTTGACACTCATTGAGATATACGAGACGCTTTTACATTTTTTTGGCAAACAATACTGGTGGCCAGCAGATACCCAAGATGAGATAATTATAGGAGCAATTTTGACTCAAAACACCGCATGGCAGAACGTAGAAAAAGCCATTGAAAATCTAAAAAAGGCTGACATTTGTAGTTTGCATAAAATAAGAAACACTCCCCAAAGCATTATAGAAGATTTAATAAAGCCTTCTGGATTTTATAAACAAAAAAGCCTATATTTGAAAGAGATAGCAACTTTTTTTAAAGATTTTAATGAAATTACAGATACGCTACATTTTAGAAAAGCCCTTTTAAATGTTAAAGGTGTAGGTTTAGAAACAGCTGATTCAATTTTACTATATGCTTTTTCTAGACCAGTTTTTGTGATAGATGCTTATACAAAACGTCTTGTTGAGCGACATGGATTATTTTATTCTAAAGATTACAATAAATTAGCTCAGTTTTTCACGCAAAATTTACCACACGATGTTGAGTTATTTAAAGAATACCACGCTTTGATTGTAAAATTAGCTAAAACTTTTTGTAAGACAAAACCTAACTGTAAAGGGTGTCCTATTAAATGCGTGTAGGGTTAACTGGTTCAATTGCCACTGGTAAATCAAGCGTAGCTAATATGCTAAAAGAATTGGGGGTATACATTATAGATGCAGATGAAATTGCCCATGATGCACTAAAAAAAACAGAAAAACCATACAAGCAGATATTAGATGTGTTTGGTTCTAATATTTTAGACGAACAAGGCAATATAGATAGAAAAAAACTAGGCTCAATAGTGTTGAATGATAAACAAAAACTTGCGGTACTAGAATCAATCATACATCCATATGTCCAGCAAAAAAGAAAAGAAATTGAAGAATCAATATTGCAAAATGATAGAAATGCTGTAATTATATACGATGTACCACTATTATTTGAAAAGCATTTAGAAAATAGTTTTGATAAAATTATAGTAGTTTATGTACCAAAAGATATCCAGATAAAAAGACTAATGAAAAGACAAAATATATCTTACGATGAAGCGTTGAATTTAATTAATTTACAAATTTGCATAGAAGAAAAAAAGAAAAAGGCTGATTTTGTAATTGATAATTCTTATTCATTAGAAAACACAAAAAAGCAAGTATTAGAAGTGTTCAAAAAATTAATGAGTTACATTTGACAAAAAAAGTTTTTCATTATAGAATCTACCCAAGATTTATTTAAGGAGGAAGTATGGCTGTTGAAGTAAAATTGACAACTGATAACTGGGAGGAAGAGGTATTAAAGTCAGACATTCCAGTTTTAGTAGATTTTTGGGCACCCTGGTGTGGACCTTGTAGAATGGTTGCTCCTGTAGTGTCAGAAATTGCCCATGAATATGAAGGTAAACTAAAAGTTGGAAAATTAAACACTGATGAAGAACCCGATATTGCTGTTAGATATGGTATAATGAGCATACCTACACTGATGGTGTTTAAAAATGGCGAAGTAGTAGACCAGATTATTGGCGCTGCACCAAAAGAATATTTCACGCAAAGGTTGGATAAAATTTTATAATTAGACCGAGAAAATCTCGGTCTAATTCTTAAAAGAGGTAAGGGATGTATGATGTTGTTATTGTAGGTGGCGGTCCAGCTGGTTTGACAGCAGGTATTTATGCAGCAAGAAGCGGTTTAAAAACAATTATCTTAGAAGATAAGGTCTTTGGAGGTCAGATTGTTTTCAGTGCCAATCTAGAAAACTACCCAGGCTTCCCAGAAGGCATAAGCGGGATGGATATAATTGATAAATTTTTAGAGCAAGCCAAAAAGTTTGATGTTGAAATTAGCTATGATGGTGTTGAAAGTATAGAAAATGATGTTTCATGCAAGAGGGTTATTTTAAAAAACAAAAGTTGCATAACAACTAAAACAGTTATACTAGCAACGGGTGCTAGTGCAGATAAATTAGGCTGTCCAGGTGAAGCCAAGTTTTTAGGAAAAGGTGTGTCATATTGTGCAACCTGCGATGGTGCTTTTTTTAAAGGAAAAACTGTTGCAGTGATTGGCGGTGGTGATTCAGCCTTAGAAGAAGCTTTGTATTTAGCTAACCTTGTTAAAAAAATATATCTAATTCACAGAAGGGATCAATTTAGGGCTGTAAAAATACTGCAGGATCGAATAAAGAAAAACAATAAGGTAGAAATTGTATTTGATAGTATTGTAAAAGAAATTTTAGGCGATAAATTTGTAAAGGGCGTGCTTATAGAAAATGTTAAAACTAAACAACAATCAAGGTTAGATATAGATGGCATATTTATTTATATAGGTCTTACGCCAAACTCAAAATTTGTTTCCAATTTAATACAAACAGATGAGTACGGCTACATTATTACAAATGAAGAAATGGAGACAAATATCCCAGGTATCTATGCAGTAGGTGATGTAAGAAAAAAATCCCTAAGGCAAGTTGTAACAGCATGCGCAGATGGTGCAATTGCAGCATCCAATGCTCAAAAATACATCGAAAAAATGAAAGCTTAAAGGTAGCTTTTTATTAAACCGTAAACCTCTTCTATCGTTAAATTAGTAGTGTCTATTATAATTGCCCCTTGCGGAACGACAAGGGGGGCAATGCTCCTTTGGGAATCGTTTTTGTCCCTTTGAATTATAGAATATAATGATTCTTTATAATCTATGGATAACTCTTTTGACCTTCTCTTTGCTCTTTCTTGTATTTTAGCAGTTAAAAAGAATTTTAAATGAGCATTTGTAAAGACTACACTGCCTGCATCTCTGCCATCTATTATAAATTTTCCATCGTAGGCAATTTTTCGTGCAAAATTGTTTACAAAATTTCTAACAGATTCTTTTTGAGCAATCAATGAAGCCTTTTTTGCTATGTCTTCAGTGGATAATAAGTCATTTAAAACCTTACCATTATGAATTAATAATACTTGCGAGTCTTGTAATTTGAAATCCAGTTTAAGTCTATTTAATTCATCTTGGTTAAATGTTTCTCCAAGCAAGTACGCTATACTTCTGTAAATTTTTCCTGTGTCAATGTGTATAAAACCATCGCTTTTTGCAAGCATTTTGCAAATAGTGCTTTTGCCACTGCCACTTGGCCCGTCAATCGTTACTATAAAATTAGCCATCTAAATGTTCTTTAAATAATCTAATATTTTTTAAAGTTTCTAAAAGTTTTTCTTCGTCGTTGTTTTCTATCATTGTTTTTAAAACAAATAAATTTTCAATATAATCATCAATGGCGCTTAAAATGTTTTTTTTGTTTAGAAAAAATATATCACTCCACATTTTTGCGTTGGACTTTGCTATGCGCGTAAAATCTTTAAAACCGCCACCAACAAAGCTATAGGCTTCATCTTTTTCTTTTTTGTGCCATATAAGATTTACAAGGTTATAAGCTATAATGTGTGGTAAGTGACTTACATAAGCAAATATTTCATCGTGCCTTTTTGGATCCATGTATTTTACTTTCATTTTGATTTTTTTTGCAAACTCTTCTACCTTTTTTTCTGCAAAAGTAATGTCATTAACTGGCGTTATAATAAAATACTTATCATCAAAAAGCTGCCTAAAAGCTGATTTGGGACCAAAGTTTTCTGTGCCTGCTATTGGGTGGGTTGGAATATAACTAATGCCTTTTGGTATAGAGTTTGTAATATCTGATATTATAGGTTCTTTTACACTTGCAACATCTATTATTATTGTATTTTCTCTTAAAACATCAAATAAATCCAAAATCACTTTTGCAGTTTGAGAAGGTGGTACGCTTACTATTACAAAATCGCAAATTGAAAAAGACTTATACGAGTTTGCACCTATGTCGATTAGTTCTAACTTTAAAGCGTCATTTAAGTTTTCTTCATTTGTGTCAAAGCCAATAACAACCTTTGAAAGTTTATTATGTTTAATTGCAAGCCCAAAAGATCCACCAATGAGACCTAGTCCAATTATACCGATAGCGTTAAACATTCAAAACCTTTTTGAGTTTTTCTATAAAAATCTCATTTTCTTTTTGCGTGCCAATAGTAACTCTTAAGAAATTATTGTAACCATAAGGTTTCATACTTCTTACTATAACGCCTTCTTTAAGGAGGTTTTCATAAATATATGAGGCATCATTTGGTGTAGAGAATAATATAAAATTAGCAAATGTAGGTATGTAAAACAAGCCCAATTGATTGAATTGCTCATATAGGTACCTTTTACCTTCTTCGTTTGTCTGTATAGTTTTTTTAAGGTGCTCTTTATCGTCTAAGGCGGCAATTGCAGCTGCTTGTGCTATGATATTTACATTAAAAGGTGGTCTTACGCGGTTTAGCGTTTGAACTATAAATTCACTTGCAATGCCATACCCAACTCTAAGTCCAGCTAGTGCATAAGCCTTAGAAAATGTTCTTAAAATTATAATATTTTCTTCCTTACAAAGCTCAAGTAGCTCTTTGTATTCAGAAGATGGCTTAGCATATTCGTAGTAGGCTTCGTCTATTACAATTAAAGTATCTTTAGTCGCTTTATTTATTATTCTTAATATATCATCGTACTTTGTTAGCGTGCCAGTAGGATTATTTGGTGTATTTATAAAAATTATGCGCGTATTTTTGTTAATGTGGCTAATTAGATTGTCAATATCATATGCGTAGTCTTTTAAAGGCAGTTCGATAATTTTTTTATTAAAAGCCATACCTATAATGCGGTATTCTATAAAAGTAGGGTAGCAGTATAAAATTTCGTCATTTTCATTTGTGGCAAATGCCTTATATAAAAGTTCTATTATTTCATCTGAACCGTTGCCAAATATCAAGTTTTTTTCGCTAATACCCAAATTATTTGCCAATTTTTGGGACAAGTAGTACATATTTCCATCTGGGTATAAATTTACAAGATCCGCCGTTTTGCAAATTGTATCAATTACTTTTTTAGAAGGACCAAGTGGATTTTCATTTGATGCAAGTTTTATTACATCTTTTAAGCCAAGCTCTCTTTGAAGTTCTTCTATAGGTTTTCCGCCTTCATAGGGCGTGATTTTTAAAATATAATCGGCTACTTTCATTATTTGCCTCCTTGTTTTATTTATACAATGTAGTTTATTTTTTTGCAACTAAAATTGTGATAGTTGATTATTTGTTTATTTGGTATATAATAGACGATGTATTTTGGAGGGAATTATGGCCGAAAATAACGTTTCGCCATTTGAAATAAAAGATTGTTCGGTTGTATCGATTGCCATAGGCAAACACGCACTGAATACAAAAGAGTTATTTACACAACTGCTTAGCGTTGATCAAGATTCTATATATTATCATTTTTGGGGAAAATTGTTGCGTACCTCATTTAGCACACCCGAATTCAATAATGATTTTGCTCAGTGGGTTTCAGAGCAAATTCATGATAAGTCTTTAGCCGAGAGGCTTTCTGTGCTTGCACCACAAGATTACCCAAGCCTAGATGAATTGCGTCAAGAAATGCTTGATATTATACAGTCTTCTTTGGAACAAAATACAGTATTGCTCTATACGAATGCACAAGAACCTTTTTATTTCTTAAAACTAAGTATGGTTGTTTTTGATACATCTAAGATAATAAATGAACCAAAAGAATTTGCAAATTTTATTGATGATCTATCTTATGGTTCTTTGTATTTTCATTTTGTTGACGCAAGGAGACGCACAAAAAACCATAGGGATGATTTTTCAAATTGGATCGCTTTATTTGAAGGATACGATGAGCTTATTGATATGATAGTAAATATTGATCCATTTTTCTTTTCATTATCAAAACTAAAGGAAAGAGTATCAAATATTTTTAGAACATATTTTAAATGAGGTTTTAAATGCTTGCAGAATTGGAATCAATAGTAGGCTCTAGCGAAATTGATCATTTAGTTCGATTAGCTAATTTTCTAAAAAATAAAAAGATCGTTCATATAAACTCAACAAAAATAGGCGGTGGAGTTGCAGAATTATTAACAAATATTATACCACTTAAACATGAGTTAGGTTTGGATGCTACATGGGAGATTGTAGTTGGTCAAGCGGAGTTTTATAAATGCACAAAAATGTTTCACAACACGATGCAAGGTATGAAAAATCAGATTATACCAGATACATTGCTAAAAATTTATGAGCAAACAAACGAAGAAAATGCACAAAGATTATTTAATTTGCTTAACGAAGCGGATTTTGTGTTTATTCACGACCCACAACCAGCTGCTTTGATAAAATTTTTTCCAAATCGTAAAGGCAAATGGGTTTGGAGATGTCATATTGACATTTCAAGACCAAACAGACAGGTATGGAAATTTTTAAAGCAATTTATTGTCCAGTATGATGCAAGTATTTTTTCGTTAGTAGATTTTGCAAGAAGTTTACCTCATCCGCAGTATATAATAGCACCAAGTATTAACCCCTTAAGTGATAAAAATAAAGAATTAAGCAAAGAAGAAATAGAAAAATCTTATTCTGAGTTTAACTTAGACCCCTCAAGGCCGATTTTGTTGCAAGTTTCACGTTTTGATAGGTTTAAAGACCCAATAGGTGTTATTAGTGCTTATAAATTGGTAAAAAAGTCAATTCCATCAATCCAACTAGTTTTGGCAGGGGGTTCAGCAGATGATGATCCAGAAGGTAGCATTGTATTAGAAGAGACGCTTACTGCTGCAAATTCTGATAATGATATACATGTTCTGTCGCTTCCATCAGATGCTAATATTACAATAAATGCACTTCAAAGGGCAGCTGATATTGTTATACAAAAATCTACAAAAGAAGGTTTTGGTCTTACTGTTACAGAGTCGTTGTGGAAAAGTAAACCTGTTATTGGCGGTAATACAGGCGGTATTAAGCTTCAAGTGATAGACAATTATAATGGTTTTTTAGTTAATACCCCAGAAGGTGCAGCTCTTAGAATCAAACAGCTATTAAGTGACCAAGATTTATTCAAAAGGTTAAAACGAAAAGGCAAGGAATTTGTTAAGGATAATTTTCTTATTACTAGACATGTAAGAGAATATTTGACATTACTTGTAATATTGCAACAATCTAGCTCAAATGTGGTTTGGTAATTAAGTAGCATTAGCAAGTTTTTCTAGAAGTTTCCTTACATGTTGAGGGTTTTTAATATTGTACTTTGCTAGCGTTGAAATTTCGCCGACTTTTATTGTAATAGCTTCTTCTGGTAAGGCTTTAAACATATCTTCGTCTGTATAATCGTCACCTATAGCAAGCAAAAAGTCATAATTTTTTAAATTAAAAATTTCGGCAACACAATGTTTTCCTATGTTTGCAGGTTTGATCTCTAGTATCTTATTGCCTTGATATACTTTAAGATTGGTATTTGCTAAAAAATTTTGAAGATGGCCGTTAAGTTCTGGTATGAATGTTGCCTGCGTTTGTGGGTCTGCATTTCTGTAATGAAATACGATAGAATAAGTTTTTTCTTCTATAAAAGAACCGGGCAACCTGTCACTGTATAATCTTAAAATATTTAAAATAGCACTTTTCCACCCTGTATCAATGTTGTTTTGGTAAAGCTTCCAGCCAGTGTTTGAGTTTTTATAAAAAGCTCCGTGTTCTGCTACAAGGCTAATATTTAGATTTTCAAACCAATGTTCAAGTGTGTTTTTATCTCTTCCGCTTACTAAAACAACGGTATTGTTTTTTTGTGTTAATAAGTATATGAGATGGATTAATTCTTTAGCTGGTCTAGCTTCTTGAGGCGAATCTACAAACTCTGTAAGTGTTCCATCATAGTCAAGCATAATAAGCCTTTTCTTTGCTTTTTGGTACTCTAGTACTATCTGATTTTCAATTGTTTGATTAATAAATTGAGATTCTAATTGTTTTTGTGAAAGCGTAATTTTATTTAATTCGTTTAAATAATCACTAACCCACCTAAATACATTATATCTACTTATGCGATTTTGCATATTTTCTATCATTTGCGTTTCTTTGTCTTTTGGTATATCAAGAGCGGTTTTGATTGCTTCACCGATTTCTTCTATACTATTGGGGTTAATAATTAAAGCTTCAAGTAATTCTTTTGCAGAACCCGCCATCTCGCTTAATATTAATATACCATCCTTGTTTACTCTTGATGCTACATATTCTTTTGCAACAAGGTTCATTCCATCTCTAAGAGGCGTTACAAGCATAATATCGCTAGCACTATAGAAGGCTACAAGATCTTCAAAATCAAGCGAACCGAACTTATATACTATTGGGGTCCATTCAAGTGTACTAAATTTTCCATTTATACGTCCTATTGTTTCGTCTATCTGTTTTTTCATTTGTTGATAATGATAAACACCTATGCGAGACGGTACTACAACAATTACTAGCGTTATTTTTTCTCGCCAATCGTGATATTGTTCAAGAAAATATTCAAATCCAAGCAGTCTGTTTATGATTCCTTTTGTATAGTCTAATCTATCCACGCTGAAGAGAATTTTTTTGTTATTGAATTGATTTTTTATTTCTGTAGCTTTTAAGGTAACACTGCTGCTTTTAGCTGTATTATTGAATTTTAAATAGTCAATACTTATTGGGTGAGTTCCTACTTTTGTTAGTCTGCCTTTGTTGTTGATTACACCAAGGTGATTTTCTAAACCAAGAAACCGCAGTGTTGCTCTCAAAAAATTATCCGTATACTCATGTGTGTGAAAGCCAATTAGATCAGCACCAAGTAAGCCTTCAAGGATCTCAACTCTCCATTTTGATGGCAATAGTTGAAAAACTTCATAAGCAGGAAACGGTATGTGCAAGAAAAAACCAATAGGAACATCGGCGTAGTTTTGCCTAATTAAGTTTGGTAAAAGCATCAGATGGTAATCGTGTACCCATACAATATCTTCTTTTGGATCAATGATATTGTTAAGTGCTTTTGCAAACTTTAAACTGACGGATTTATATACATCGTATTGCTCTTTTTCAAAACTTGCAATAGTTGGAAAATAGTGAAATAAAGGCCATATAGTTTTATTGCAAAAACCTAAGTAAAATTTATCCATTTCTTTTTCTGTTAAAAAAACAGGGTAGCAGTGCATTGTTTCAAGCGAGCTTGTTATTGCATCTTGCTCTGATTTGGTCGTTGCGCTAACGCCAGGCCATCCAACCCACACATATGAAAGTTCAGTCATTTTTTCAGTGTATGCGCCAATGCTTGTTGCAAGACCACCTGCACTTTTTTGAAATTTGTTATTGTTTTTTTTATCTTTTGTAATACTTACTGGTAATCTATTTGATACTATAACTATTCTCATATTTTTCCCTCCATATAAACTGTGTTTCTAAGTTTAGGTAGACTGTGAGGCATTTCTTTCCTCATATAATCTATGAGTTTTTCTCTTACATAACATCTCAAATTCCATAAATCAGAAGAATTTTTTGCACTTACAAGCGCGCGAATTTGTATAGTTTTATCATTTGCGTCAGTAACTTGAATACCACTTGCTACTCCATCATAAAGCGGTGTGTTGTTTAAAATATCATTTAAAGCTTCCCTTAGTTTTTCAACATCAATTGAATAGTCAGCATAAACAAAAACTGTTCCTAAAAGCTGCGTGCTTGTCTTAGTCCAATTTTGAAAGGATTTATCGACAAAGTAGTTAATGGGTATAACAAGTCTTCTTAAATCCCAAATTTTTAATACTACATATGTTAATGTAATTTCTTCAACAGTTCCCCATTCTCCTTCAACTATAAGCACATCGCCTATTTTTATTGGTTGACTTATTGCAATTTGAATACCTGCAAAAAGTAAATTGAGTGTTTTTTGTGCAGCAAAACCAACAATAATGCCAATGATCCCAGCTGATGTTAAAATAGTTGAACCAAGGCTTTTTAGCGAAGCAAAGCTTAAAAAAATCAACGCGGTACAAATTACTAAAATAATAGCTGAAGCTAAGCTTTTGATAATTTTTAATTGTGTAGTTAATTGTCTTTTGTGAAAATCAGCAATGTTTTTAGGTTGTCTTTCATTTAAAACATACTCAAAAAATGATATGGTTTTTATTGATACTATGCCAAAAAACAAGATATAAAGAATTTGAATTATTTTTGTTATAATGTAATCGCTGTTTGTTTCTTTAAAATTCACTATTGAACTGATTGCGCTAAATAATAAAATGCTTATAAGAAACCACGCTGGAAAATAAAAATATTTCTTTATTTCTTGATATAAAGGGATTTTCTTTGCAATTATCAGGTATATTTTACTAAGTAAGTTATTAAAAATGAACCCTGCAATAAAAGATGCAACAACCAAACCTAAAATTAAAAATTTATCGTCAAATAAAAACTTATTTATCATCTTGCATTAATATAATAAAAATAATCGATTATGTCAACTTGATTTAATAAAATTTGAATTTTTTATTGCATTATAGTAAAATGTTATGTATAAGTTCAGGTAAAATAAACTTATTGGAGGTTTCTAATGAAAAGATTTTTAGCTATAAGCGCAGTATTTTTGATACTTACAGGCAGCAGCTATGCACAAGAGCTATCCAATGTTGCTAAATCTATGGTATATTTTAGTCAAGCTCAAAGCTACTATGATCAAAATCAATTCCAGCAAGCTATTGATGATTATACTAAATCACTACAAGAAAATCCGAACAACTATATGGCATATATAAACAGAGGCATAGTTTTGTTTGAACTTAATCGATATGATGAATCACTAAAAGATTTCAAAAAAGCCCAAATTATTGACCCAAAGAATGCATACGCTTACTACAACAGCGCTATAGTTTATACTAAAATGGCTTCAACTACTTTAGAAAATGATAATACTTACTTTTTTTATAAAAAAGCAAAAGACGAGTTGACGAAAGCGATTCAAAACGACCCCAATTTTTATAAAGCCTACATAAATAGAGGTTTGGTTAATTATAAACTGGCTTTTTACCAAGATGCCATTGATGATTTTACAAAAGCTATACAGTTAAAACCACTTGATTATAAAGCATATTACAATAGGGGTATTGTGTATTACATGTTGGATAACTTCAAAGCGGCTGAATCTGATTTCACAAATGCTATAGAAATTAACCCAGATGATGCAGACGCTTATTTTAATAGAGGTTTAGTTTATAAACATGAAGATAACTTAAAAGGTGCTTTAGCTGATTTTTATCAAGCAGGATTGCTTTATATAAAGGATAACAAAAGAAAAGATGCATATGAGTGTGTAGATTTAATTAAATCTACAGATGAGTTTTCTACTCTCATATACGATTTAAAATCAAAAATTATAAAAAATGAAGTATACGGTGCTTAATTTTTTTTGGTGGAGGTGGCGGGAATCGAACCCGCGTCCAGTAATGTCTCGTAGTTGGAAACTTCTTACATGCTTAGACCTTTTTTAATTTTTAAGACCCTCTTGGTCAAGGTCAAACCTTAGGGGTCCGATTTTGCGCTCTTTAATCTTACTTTGAGTGCGCAAAAGAACTCAAAGTAAGATGCTTGCTTGAATTATTAGGCAGTTTTAGCTTAAAGCAAGCGATAAGCTAAAACCACCTAGCTGCAATTAATTAAGCAGCTAAAGCTAATTCAGAATTTGCGTTTATTTTTTCTTATCTGTTTAACGATCAGATAAGACATCGGCATGATTCCCAACTACTATTACATCCTGTCGAACCCAAATACACCCCCGCTTTTAACGAGGCACATGTAATATAATAGCTTTCTAAAATTTGTCAAGACCATAAAAAATTTATTGACTTTTAATTATTAAAGGTTTATACTTATTAATAGGTGTAGACTATCTAAGTGGTCTCACCGGAAAAATCTTTTTTGGAGTGTGTTTTGTGAATACGAACAAGTTGTACGTCGGTAATCTAAATTACCGAACAACAGAAGAGAAACTTAAAGAAGTTTTCTCAGGTTATGGCAGTGTGGTATCGGTAAAAGTTATTGAAGGTAAAGGTTTTGGCTTTGTAGAAATGGAATCAAAAGATGATGCTCAAAAGGCTAAAGATGCTCTAGACAACACAGACTTAGACGGCAGAAACATCAGAGTTGATGAAGCAAAACCCAGGGAGTCAAACCCAAGACCAAGATCTAACTATTCTAACTCAAGAAACAGATTTTAATCCTCTTTTAAAGCAGGGCTAACAAGCCCTGCTTATATATTAAATAAAATCAGATAGTATATAATTTGAAATGAGAAATTTTTTAGGTGTTGCAATTTTAATTGAACCATTAACTTTCTTTAGTGTTTTTAATTGATAATGTTTAGATAGTTGTGATTTAAAAATATTTTCTATATCACAATTGTATCTATTGTTAAACTGATCTATATTAACTCCGTTAGTCGTACGCAATCCTAAAACAAAAGCTTCTTTTATTTTTCTTTTTGGCCCAAGTTTTTCTATTTTTTTAATAGGATGTTTACCTTCAGAGACTTTTTCAATATATTCACCTAATTTATCCGTGTTTTTGTATCTTATTCCGTTAATATAAGAACTTGCACTTAAACCAAATCCTATATAGTTGCAATGTTGCCAATAAGCTTGGTTGTGTCTGCTTTCAAAACCTTTTTTAGCAAAATTTGAGATTTCATATTGATAAATCCTGTTAGTTTTTAAAAACTTAACTAAATACAAAAATTGTTTTTCAACATTTTCTTCTGATAATGTAATTTTTTGTTTGTAGAATAAAGTGCCTTTTTCGATAGATAAAATGTATGCTGAGATATGTTTTATAGGAAAACTTACCGCATATTTTAAATCTTCTTGGAAATTACTAAAGTCTTCAAATCCATATATTAAATCAATACTTACATTTTCAAAAAACTCTAGTGTATTTTCTACAGATTGAAAACTTTGATGAGAATCATGAAGTCTTTTTAAAAATTGCAACTTTTTGTTGTTAAAAGACTGGATACCTAAGCTCACCCTTGTAATACCCATTTCTTTCAATAATTTCAGATAGGTTTTGTTTGCATTGTTTGGGTTAATTTCAATGGTTATTTCACAATCCTTTGAAACTGTATTTTTTCTTAAATTATCCAAAATTGAGTGTAATTCATCTGGTTTCAACAAAGATGGTGTACCACCACCTATATAAATCGTTTGAATTGTATATTGATTATTATCAGAAAAAAAATCTTCGATTTCTTTTTTTAAAGCAATTAAGTAACTCTTTTTTGTATTTAATGCTTTTTCAAAAGAGACAAATGAACAATAAGGGCATTTTTTATAGCAGTATGGTATATGTATATAAACATATAGATTCATATTGAAAATTTTTTAATTGTAATGTTGTTTTTTTTGCTTTCATAGGACTCTATAAGGCGATATTTTTCTTCAAATATAGACGGCGTTGCTTGTTTTATATCTTTGTAAGAAGCTTTATCAGCTAACCTTAAAGCTAGATTAAAAAGTTTGTTTCCCATTAAGTAGTCAACGAAAAATACATTTGCTCCTTTTTTTGCCACTTTGTTTATAGTTTCATATATTGCATTCTGGTTTGAGCTATTTTTGCAAAGAAACACAATAATGCAATCAAATTTTAATTCAAATAAGCATTTATCTAGATTTTCGACATTGCATTCAAAAATATGTTCTTTTGAGAGATGCTCTAGCAAGATTGACTTTAAATAGTTTATTTCTTTATAAAAAACCAAAATATTATCAAAATTTTCTGGTTTGATATATTGAATTGACTCTACTATATGAGGCTCGTACCTTAAGTTTCTTATAAATTTTATTTTTACGAACTTTTTAAATAAGTCTTCAAAACCCATTTATTTTTCCACACCCCACAATTAGGTTATTATAGTAAAATACAGCTATCTGACCTTTAGTTATGGCAAAAGTTTCATCGTCTAATAAAACTTTTTTAGTGGATGGTTCATATAGAGCCATAGTGCTTTTAGATCTGTGTCTAACTAAACACTCTACTTTGTTGTGCTTAAACCAATCCTCTTCTTTTAATAGATGTGTATCCGTGATAGTGAATTGGTTTGAATAAAGTGCTTGTCTATTGGCTATCGTAATATTACCGCTTAATGGATTAATGTCTTTAACATAGTATGGTTTGTTAGAAAATTTAATGCCTTTTCTTTGTCCTATTGTGTATTTATGAAAGCCGTTGTGTTCTCCAACGACTTTACCGTTGTAAAGAATGTAGCCGCTTTTTGTGCCACTGATTAAATTTCTGTAATCGCGCACAAAGCATAAATCGCTACTTTCTTTTAAATTGAAAGGTATATTTAGTTTTACATTTTTTTTATCAAAGTCTTTGAGTGGGAAAATAATACGTTCTATAATATACTTTGGCAAATATGCTAAAAAATAAGATTGATCTTTGCTGGAAAAGTGTTTTTTTATAAAGCCATCTTGTGTATCTGCATAATGGCCTGTGGCTATAAAATCGGCATTTTTTTTATCAGCTTCTTGGGCTAAAATCTTAAACTTAACAAGAGGATTGCAAATGCTACAGGGGTTTGGTGTAAGCCCATTTTTGTAATCGCTAATAAAACGATCGATTACAGCTTTCCTAAAGTAATCTTTTATATCTATAGTATAAAAATCAATATCATTTTCTTTTAAAAGATTTACAACCTCTTTTGATATATTACTTTGATCTGTGATTAAAAAATGAACAGCAGTAACTTTATATCCTTTTTTAGAAAGGTAAATAGCGCTAAATGTACTATCTACGCCGCCGCTAACGCCAACCAGTACGCTTTTCATACCTTTTGGTTTTTTAAGAAATAAGTTTTGCAAATTCCTACTCTCAATATTTTCACAACGAAAATAATACCATAAAATTTTTAGATTGCAAAAAGTGTTTTTTAAAAAATAGATTTTAATTTATACTTTTTTTTGTATAATTATAATAATACTATAAGGAGGTGAAAATGGACAAATACACAGATTTGTTTGCAAATTATGCTTGCAATGTAGATGATTTTCCAACATCAACCCTACACGAAGCAAAACGACGAATATTAGATTCTTTTGGGGTTATGTATCTTGCTTTTGGCGAAGATGCACCAAAAGCAGCTAGAAATTATGCCTATAATTTTGGTTTTAGCAGTGGGTCAAGTCTATTTGGTTTAAATTTTTATACAACCCCTGAGTTAGCAGCTTTTTCTAATGGTGTGCTTGTTAGATATTTAGATTTTAACGACACATATTTATTATTTATCAAAAGAGCCACTGCATCCTTCAGATTTAATCCCCGGTCTTATTGCTGCTGCTCAATTTAAGCATAAAAATGGTTTAGAGCTTTTGAAAGCCATTTCTATTGCCTACGAAATCTCTGTCAATTTATGCGATGCAGCAAGTCTACGCGCGCATGGGTTTGATCATGTTAATTATATAGCCATCGGCGAGGTTTGCGGTCTTGGAAAGTTGTTTGGTTTAAAAAAACAAGAAATTGAACATGCCATTTCTATAGCAGTTATACCAAACATTTCACTTAGGCAAACAAGAGCTGGTGAGCTTTCGATGTGGAAGGGGGCAGCAGCTGCTAATTCTAGTAGAAATGCGCTTTTTGCAGTGTCTTTGGCTCAATATGGTATGAGTGGGCCTTATGAGCCTTTTGTTGGAGAAATGGGTTTTTTTAAACAACTATTAGGATCTATCGGTTTTGATGATAAAACTCTTGAATCACTTTTTAAACTAGAGCCTCCAAAGCGTATCTTAGACACGCATATAAAGTTTTACCCTGTTGAATATCATGCCCAAAGTGCAGTTGATATTGTAAAAGAATTGTCAAAGTATATAAAATCACCAGATGATATAGATTCTATAACTATAGAAACATTTAAAGCGGCATACGAAATTATTGCAAAAGACAAAGAGAAATGGGAGCCTAAAACAAAAGAAACGGCAGACCATAGTTTGCAATATATTAGCATTGTAGGATTAATCGATGGTGATGTGACAAAGTATTCCTTTAGCAAAAAAAGAATTTCGGATGAAAAAATAAAAGAAATTTTAAAGCGCAAAGTTCAGTTAAAAGAAAGTGAAGAGCTTACAAAAGGCTACCCAGATGGTATACCAAATCGTATTACGCTAAAAACAAAAGATGGTAAAATTTTTACTAAAGAAGTAAGGTACCCAAAAGGACATGCAAAGAACCCAATGAGCGATGAGGAAGTAATAGCAAAATTCAAACGTTGCACACAGGATATACTAAACCAAAATGATCAAGATAAGCTTATTGATGCGGTTTTTAATATTGAAAAATTTAATGATATTGATGATCTATTAAAATTAACATGGTTGTAATATGAGTTGGCTTGTAGAAGAACAAAACGATAACCCTTCATTCGTACTTAAGGACCTATTAATAAGGGAAAGCATAATAGTTGCTATGGGCGTTTATAACCCTATTGTAGGTTTAATTGCGCGTGATGTGGGTTTTCAATGTTTATATTTATCTGGTGCTGCTTTAAGTGCAAGTTTGGGTTTGCCTGATTTGAGCTTGCTTGAGCTTAGTGATGTTGCTAATATGGCAAGATACATTTATAGAGCTTGTAATATGCCTATTATTGTTGATGTAGATGTTGGTTTTGGTGAAACGCTAAATGTTGCTAAAACTGCAAAAGAAATGTTTAAGTCAAAAGCTGCAGCAATTCAGATTGAAGATCAAAAATTACCTAAAAGATGTGGTCATTTGTCTGGCAAAGAATTAATTGAATCGCAACATATGGTAGAAAAAATAAAAGCGGCAAAAAAAAGTGCAAAAGATTTGCTCGTTGTAGCACGTACTGACGCAAGGTCAGTGTATGGCTTAGAAGAGGCGATTTTTAGAGCCAAGCTATATGAGAAAGCAGGAGCAGATATAATATTTCCGGAAGCTCTAGAGAGTAAAGATGAGTTTTTGGCTTTTTCAAAAGCTATTAATGCACCACTTTTGGCAAATATGACTGAATTTGGAAAAACACCATACATTAGCATTGATGAATTTAAAGAGTTGGGTTATAAAATAGTAATTTTTCCAGTCAGTGCTTTGAGAATTGCAAATAAAGCGGTAAAAGAGGCTTTTGAATTTATTAAGAAGTTTGGATCACAGAAAAACTTGCTTGATAAAATGCAAGATAGACAAGAGTTGTATAAACTAATAAAGTACTTTGAATACGAAGCATTTGATAAAAATCTGAAGTGAGCTAGGTACATAAAAATATAAATTTTTTTATTTTTTTCTTTACTTTGAGGCTGTTTTTTGCTAAAAAGAAAAATGGGGGAGGGATGAGTTGTAGTGTAATTTAGCGATGTAAAAAAATTAGAGGGGGATACAATGCAAGAGGGGGAATTTTATGCAAAGGCAAAAGAGTATTTTGAATCAGAGAGTTTTCCTTTACCAAAATCGGTTTTTAGAGAATTTTATTCTCAATTAATTAAACTCTCGGGTTTTGGGTTAGGCGGCATCTTTGTTTTATCTGGGAAAAAAGCTGGTTCTAAAGCAGCAATTTATCTAAAAAGCCTACTTGGTGAGAGTTTAACCAATGAAGATATAAAAGCTTGCATAACTGCTGCTCTTCAATCCTACAACCAAAAAGTAGTGGAATTTAATTTAGAGCCAGATTTTGTATTGATTAAAATTGATAATTCTATTTTTGCTGAAGGCATAACAAGTAAAAAGCCTGTTTGTTTGCCACTTGGGGGGAGTCTTGCGGGCATGATGGAAACTTTTACAAATGCACATTGGGAACCAAAGGAAATTGAATGCAAAGCATGCGGTGGAGCATATTGTGTATTTGAACTAAAAAGGAAAGATTAATTAATCGCTTTAAAGAGGGGGAAGCGATGAATTTACACGCAGAAAAAATAAAAACTCAGAGAAAAAAGAAAGGTATGACTATAAAGGAGCTTGCAAGGAAGATAGGTTATACGGATGCCTATGTTTCTCAAATCGAAACAGGTAAGGTTGTACCATCATTAAAAGTACTAAGAAAAATTGTAGATGCATTAGATTTAAGTTTTAGAGAAATTATCCCTGCCCAAAATCATGACGAGAAAATTTTTTTCAAAAGCAATGAGCACTATGAGTTTAAACACTCTAATGATAATATACAAGAAAAGTTACTATGTTTGGGTATATCTTCTAAAAAAATGCAGCCTACATACAAGATTTTAAAGCCTCATACTGTAATTGAAAATATTTGCTCCCAAAAGTGTGAAAAATTTGGTTTCATAGTTAAAGGCACAATTCAGCTAAATACTGATAATAAAAATGTGATACTGAGTGTTGGGGATAGCTTTTACCTTTCTTCAGATGATTGTATTATAAAAAACATAGGAGACGATAATGCTGAAATACTATGCGTTGATACTCCACCTAATATCTAGACTAGGATTTGGTTATGGATAGCATAATTTTAAAAAAAGAAGCATCCATAGGTACTATAACTTTAAACAAACCTAAACAATTTAATGCTTTTGATATCGATTTAGCGAATGATTTAAATGATGCATTAAAGGAACTTGACAGGGAAGATTCTATTAAAGTTATTGTAATAAAAGGCAGCAAAAAATACTTTAGTATAGGCATTTCTCTTGAGGAGCTTCAAAGTAAAAATGCTCAGCAAACAAAAGAGTTTGTTTATATTATGAATGAGTTTTACCATACAATACATCATTTAAAAAAACCAACAATTGCGAGCGTAAACGGTTATGCTGTGGCAAATGGTGCAGGACTTTTGTTTGCGTGCGATTTAGCTGTGAGTTCAAAATCAGCTAAAATTGGCATAACGGCGATTAATGTTGGACTTTGCGGGATAGGCGCTAGTTTACCTTTAAGGTACTCTTTGAGCAGAAAAATTATAATGGAAATGCTATTGACAGGAAAAGTTTTAAATGCGTACCAAGCAAAAAGAATGTTTATGGTTAATAAAATTGTCGATGGGAAACTTCTTGAAGAAGAGACTTATAAGCTAGCTTATAATATTGCTCAAAAAAATCAAACAGCTATTGAAATGACTAAAATTGGTATGGAAAACCTTATGGATATGGAGTTTGATAAGGCAGTTGATTATTCAAGCGATTTGTTTAGCTACCTTGTTAATACTAACGAGGCAAAATCTACTTTAATAGAAAAAATAAGCAAAAAAAGAGGGGGTAAAAGTGAGTAGGGTTAGAGACAAACCGATATAACTGTCAGTTTTGTTTATAAATAACTTAAAATAAAAGCCAAAAGGAGGGGGTAATGGCTGAAAGAGCAATTAGAGAATTTGATGCTAAGAGGATTTTGTCAAAAAATTGGCAAACTTACTTTGGGAAAAGTTTTATCTATGATTTTAAATCCATCCTTGTAACACACGATACCGATTTTAATAAACTAGCTTTAGAGTACTCCTGGTTAAAGAAAATACCACTTGTTGTTAAGCCCGATATGCTTTTTGGAAATCGCGGTAAATTAGATCTAGTTTATTTTAAAAAAGAAACACCAGGTGATGTATTTTTAGATGATGTAATTGAGTGGGTTAAGCTAAAAAGTAAAAAAAGCGTAAGTATAAAAGGCACAAAAGGTTATTTAACACATTTTCTTATAGAACCTTTTTTAAAACATTCAAGTCAAGATGAGTCATTTATAGCTTTTTCTATGGATGAAGAATCAGACAATGTATATATGTCTGCGTATGGAGGTATTGATATAGAAGAACATTGGGACAAAGTCGTATGTGTTAAAATTCCTATTGATTCAAGCAAAGAAAAAGTAAATGCTTTAATAGTTAATAATATTCCTAATGAAATTTCTAATAAACAAAAATATGCAGAATTTGTCACAAATGCATTTCAGTTATTTAAAGATTTACACTTTACATATTTTGAGATTAATCCTTTAGTTATTTTTGAAAATAGAATTTTTCCGCTCGATTTAGTTGCAAAGGTTGATGATACTGCTATGTATCTAGTGGGAAAAAAATGGGGTAATATCGAGTTTACACAAGGTTTTTCAAAACCTTTAACAAAAGAAGAAAAGTACATTAAAGAAATTGATAAAAACTCAGGTGCCTCTTTGAAACTTACTATTTTGAACCCAAATGGAAGGATATGGTTATTGATTGCAGGAGGTGGTGCTTCTGTAGTTTATGCTGATGCAATAGCAAATTTAGGATATGCAAATGAACTTGCAAATTATGGTGAGTACTCAGGAAACCCATCTAGGTATGAAATAAGAGAATATACAAAGACCATTCTTCATTTAATGACAAAAGAGAATCATGATAACTCACAAAAGATATTATTGATTGGAGGCGCAATAGCAAACTTTACGGATGTTTCTAAAACTTTTGATGGGATTATTGATGCTTTTACTGAGTATGCTGAAAAATTAAGACAAATGGGTATAAAAATATACGTTAGAAGGGGAGGACCAAATTATTTGCAAGGATTAAATAAGATTAAAAATGCTGTTTTTGATTTAGGTTTGGATATAGAAGTTTATGGTCCAGAAGTTTTTATAACTGACATTGTTGATAAAGCAATCTTAAATAAAGAAATCAAAAGAGAGGTTGAAAATGAATCAAGAGCGCGAGTTATTTAGTAGGGATACGCAAGCTATATTTTGGAATTTAAATTACGATGCAATACAAAGAATGCTTGATTATGATTATATAATAGGTAGAAAACCCAGTATAGTAGCTATTGTGGCTCCAAATACTAATAGGCGTTTTGAAAAATTTTTTTGGGGAAATAAAGAGATCATTATTCCAATCTACGATTCTTTGCAAAAAGCATCGGATTTTTTTCATAACGCATCTGTGCTACTGAATTTTGCATCGTTTAGAAGCGCATATGAAGGAGGCTCTTGAGCTTAAAAATATTAAAGTGATAATAATTACTGCAGAAGGTATGCCTGAGAGATTTGCTAGGGAGTTAGCAATTAAATCTAAAAAGTTAAATAAGTGGATTATCGGACCATCAACGATAGGTGGAATAAAACCCTATGCATTTAAAATTGCAAATACTGGCGGTACAATTGAAAATATTAAACACACAAAATTATACAAAGAAGGTTGTGTTGGGATTGTTACTAGGTCAGGCGGTTTGCTAAATGAGCTTTTTAATATAGTTGCTCAGCATGCTGGTGGTGTAGCAGAAGGTATTGCAATAGGTGGAGACAGATACCCGGGATCTGATTTCGTTGATCACCTTATTAGATTTGAAAAAAACCCAAAGATTAAGTTTTCTATAATAATAGGGGAAGTGGGCGGAAAAAGCGAGTACAAAGTCATAGAAGCGATAAAAAATAAACTAATAACAAAGCCAATTATTGGATGGTGTATTGGTACTGTAAGTGATTATTTTGGGGGCTCAATTCAGTTTGGACACGCAGGTGCAAAAGCAAATAAAGAATCAGAAAGCGCAACACAAAAAAATAAGGCTATGAAAGATGCAGGCATATTAGTTCCAAATGGGTTTAGCCAATTGCCCTATATCGTAAAGGATCTTTATGAGTCTTTAGTAAGCGATAAAAGTACAAACGAAAATGAACCAATTATTTTAGATGTGCCATTAGACAGTGAAACTTTGGTTAAAGCTGGTAAAGTAAGAAAAAAAACAAATTTTATTTGTACTATATCAAATGATACAAAAGAAGAGATTACTTACTGTAATATACCTATTAGTGAAATTTTAGAAAAAAAATATACGATAGCGGATATCATTGGGCTGTTATGGTTTAAGCAAAAATTTCCATTGTGGGCAAGTGGTTTTATAGAATTAGTCATTAAGTTAGTGGCAGACCATGGACCAGCTGTTAGTGGAGCTCATAACACAAGAGTAACAACTAGGGCAGGTAAAGACTTAACTGCTAGCATTGCAAGCGGTTTACTAACAATAGGGCCAAGATTTGGGGGAGCTATTGATTCAAGTGCAAAATATTTTAAGATGGCTTACTACAAAGACATGGAGCCCGAAGAATTTGTTGAATATATGAAAAATATTGAAAAAATACCTATACCAGGAATTGGCCATAGAATTAAATCTACAAAAAACCCCGACAAACGAGTTGAATTATTAAAGGATTATGTTTTTGAAAGATTTCCAAAAGCTAATTTGTTGCACTATGCACTAAAAGTTGAAAAAATTACTACATCTAAAAAAGAAAATCTAATTTTAAATGTCGATGGGACTATAGGCGCATCTTTCATTGATATGTTTTGGTCACTTGGATATAGCGATGCAGAAATTGATAAATTGATTAAAGATGGCGCTTTAAATGCTTTTTTTGTAATCGGCAGAACTATTGGCTTAATCGGACATTATTTAGATGAAAAACGCTTAGAAATGCCATTGTATAGGCATCCAGTTGATGATATTCTATATGATATAGGAAATATTGCAGAATCATAACCAGAAGATTTTTCTTCTGGTTATGATATATAAGCGTTTTATATGCTTTGTATAAATTTAATTAACAATTAAGTAAAATGCGTATTTATTTTAACTACTAATTGAAAATTTGCAAAAATTTTTATTTTATGATATTTTTTAATTTAATGAGTAGCAAGGAGGAGTCAAGGTGGATATCAAAACATTAAAAGATATTATCAAGGTTGTGGAGAATAGCCAGTTTGTAGAGTTTACTTACAAAGATGATGAGCTTGAGATTACATTGAAAAAGAAGGAAGCGTTTCCAGAAAATGTTGTACCTGTAGATAACGTTAGAGCAACTGAAGTTATACCGCAATATCAAACACAAACTATTACAGCCCAAAGCACTGCGCAAGAATCAGAGCAAGACCCAAATTTAATTGAGATAAGATCGCCTATGGTTTCTACATTTTATAGAGCACCCGCACCAGATGCAAAACCTTATGTAGAAGAGGGTCAAAAAGTAAGAAAAGGTGAAGTGCTTTGTATTTTAGAAGCTATGAAGATTATGAATGAGCTTGAAGCTGAGTTTGATTGCATAATTGAAAAGATTCTTGTTGAAAACGCTCAAAAAGTAGAATACGACCAACCTTTATTTTTGGTTAGAAAGGTTAGCTAAAAGGTATGTTTAAGAAAATATTTATTGCTAATAGAGGTGAAATAGCCCTAAGGATAATTAGAGCATGCAAAGAGCTTGGTATCAAAACTTGTATTGGCTATTCTGTTGAAGATAAAGATTCCATTCCTGTTATGCTTGCAGATGAAGCTATTTGTGTAGGACCGGCTCAATCTATGCAGAGTTACCTTAATTTATTTTCTTTAGCTCAAGCTATTCATAATTCTGGTGCAGACGCAGTTCACCCAGGGTATGGTTTTTTGAGCGAAAACCCCACATTTGTTAAAATTTGCAATGATTTGGATGTAGTCTTTATTGGTCCAGATGAAGAAACTATTGCACGTCTAGCGGATAAGTCTAAAGTAAAGCAAATACTAAAAGAAAATGGCATACCTACTATACCAGGAAGCGATGGTGCAGTAAAAAATATTGATGAATTAAAATCTGTTGCGAACAACATAGGATACCCTATACTATTAAAAGCTTCGTGGGGCGGTGGTGGTAGGGGTATGAGAGTTGTGCGCAATGAAAACGAGCTTTTTAACGAATTTAATGCGGCACAAAGTGAAGCCAAAAGCTCATTTGGCAGAGAAGATATATATGTGGAAAAATTCATAGAGCACCCAAGGCATATTGAAGCGCAAGTTATTGGCGATAAGTTTGGTAATATTGTGCATGTAGGAGAAAGGGACTGCACGCTTCAAAGAAGACATCAAAAAGTGCTTGAAGAGTCTCCAAGCCCCTATTTAGATGAGCAAAAAAGAGCAGAATTTTTAGAAACAGCCGTTAAGGCAGCTTCTATTTTGAAATACTGGAATGCAGGTACACTAGAATTTTTGTTTGATGAAGACAAAAATTTTTACTTCATTGAAATTAACACTCGTATTCAAGTAGAGCATCCAGTAAGCGAGACGGTTTATGATGTGGACTTAATCAAAGAGCAAATTATGGTAGCTTATGGCTATGAGCTATCTTTTAAACAAGAAGAGTTAAAGCCAAAGTATTGTGCAATAGAGTGTAGAATCAATGCAGAAGATTCAGAAAAATTTATACCATCGCCTGGCAAGATCAAGTTTTTGTTTATGCCACAAGGTTCGCATACACGCGTAGACTCCCATATTTACTGCGGTTACAATGTAAGCCCCTATTATGATTCGATGATTGCAAAGCTTATTGTTAGCGGCAAAACACGCGAAGAAGCCCGATTAAGAATGTTAAACAAATTAAGCGAGTTTAAAATTGAAGGTATAAAAACAAATATACCATTCTTTAAAAAAATACTAAATTCTCAAGATTTTATAAACAATACCTACGATACAAATTTCATAGATAGGGTATTTTTAAATCACCCCAAATAATTTCCAAAAATTGCTTCTTTAGCGGACTCAAGCGAAACTTTAGCAGCTGAAGAAGCAATTTTGCTAGACTCTTTTATGTTTTCTATAATCTCATTTGACTTGTTTTCTTTGAGATGTTTTCTTTTTTCTCTAATAGGTCTTAATTTGTTGTTTAGATTTTTAATAAGCATGTTTTTACAATCTGTGCAACCAATAGATGCATTTGTGCAAGAAGCCTCTATTTCATTGCAAACCTGAGAGTCACTAAAAATATTATGGAGCATAAAAACGCCACATTCTTTTGGAACGCCAGGATCAGTTTTTCTAATTCTGCGAGGATCTGTAAACATGTTTTTGATTTTTTGGGCTGTTTGTTCTTCGCTATCTGCTAGATAAATAGCATTATCGTATGACTTGCTCATTTTCCTGCCGTCTGTTCCAAGTATTTTTGGAAATTCGCTCAATAGCGGTTCTGGCTCAATAAATACATCTTTTTGGACTAAATGATTAAAGCTCCTAACCATTTCTCTTGTAAATTCAAGGTGCGCAAGCTGGTCTATGCCTACTGGTACATAGTTTGCTTTGTAAATAATAATATCTGCACTCATAAGCACGGGATAGCCTAAAAAACCATAATTTGCAGTTCTGCTTTCTCCAAGTTGAGCAATTTGGTCTTTGTATGAAGGCACGCGTTCTAGTTTCCCAACTGGTGTTATCATTGATAATAGAAGAAACAACTCTGCATGCTCTTTTACAAGTGATTGCACGAATAAGGTAGCTTTTTGAGGATCGAGTCCAAAAGCTAGCCAATCTATAATCATCTCAAGCGTATTGTCGTAGATTTCTTTTGATTCACTAAAGCCTGTGGTAAGGGCATGCCAATCTGCCACAAAATAGTAGCATTTATATTTATCTTGTAAATTTATCCAATTTTGCAAGGCACCATATAAATTTCCTAAATGAAGCTTGCCAGTTGGTCTCATACCGCTTAGCACTATTGACATTCAGCCTCCTAATAAAAAACTAACAATTGGGTTTGATAAAGAAACTATGAAATTTAAAACTCCAAGAAAAAGCAACAATATTACAATATACATACCGTATGGTTCTAATTTTGAGTACTTGTATGAAAGCCTTATTGGAAGCAGTCCAGCAAGTACCCTGCCACCATCTAGTGGCAAGATAGGAATTAAGTTAAACAATGCAAATATAATATTAATTTGTACGCCATACAAACACATAAGACGCAAATCTTCAATAAAAATTGACATATTAGCGGGATTTAGACTAGAAGTAAGCCAAAACACCAAAGTAAAGAAAAGTGCCATTAAAATATTTGATACAGGACCAGCAATTGCTACATAAATCGAGTCTTTTTTTGGGTTTTTTAAAGCATAAAAATTTACAGGGACTGGTTTTGCCCAACCAAACAGTATAGGAGAATTAACAAAGATTAACAGTGCTGGCAAAAGTATTGTTCCAAATAAATCTATGTGGGCTATAGGGTTTAATGTAAGTCTTCCTGCTCTTTTTGCTGTAGAATCACCCAAAAGATACGCTACATAACCATGAGACACTTCATGGATTACTATCGCAAGCAGTAAAACGGGCAGTGCCAAAATAATACTTGAGTTCAAAACAATCTCCTAAACACTACAAAATAATGCACTAATTTTTTAAAATTGTCAACCACTCAATAAACGCAGTTGACAAGTACATTTACTTAATATATAAATTATAGCATGAGGTTGATAGATTGTGAAGTTTCACAAGAAGTGAGAGTAGTTGGTTTTGATTCTGGCTGTAGGTCTAAAGAAAGGCTGTTGCAATTAGGTATAATACCTGGTGTTATTTTAAAAATTAAGCGTCTTGCCCCATTTTCTGGACCTTTAATTGTGTCCATCGAAGGCAGCGATGTTGTCTTAGGACGTGGCATAGCTAAAAAAATACTAGTAGAAAAGATATGAAGTTAGCTTTAATTGGACAGCCAAATTGCGGCAAAAGCACGATATTTAACCAACTTGCAGGATATAAAAGCATAAGTGCAAACTTCCCTGGTGCTACAGTATCATACACGCTAGGAAAATTTTACTTTCAAAATAAAACCATTGAACTTGTGGATTTGCCTGGAACATACTCATTAAGCTGGTATGATGATGCAGAAAAAGAAAGCGTCAAAGCCTTATCAAGCATGGATTTTGATTGCATAATAAACGTTTTAGATGCATCTACTATTACAAGAGGCTTAGAACTGACGCTAGAGTTGATTTCTTTAAATAAGCCTATGGTTGTTGCACTAAATATGATGGATGAGGCAAAGAAAAAGGGTATTGATATAAATATTGCTAAACTTGAAGACTCGATTGGCGTTAAAGTCGTGCCAGTTATAGCAAAACAAGCTAAAGGCATAAAAGATTTAATAAACGCTGCCCTAAAAGCTAGTCCACCAATAAAAAAGTGTATTTACTCAAAAAGGATAGAGAGTTTAATTCAAAATTTGGAACAATGTTTAGAAAGTCAAGCAGGCAGCCTCATATTACCTCCAAAACTTATTGCAATTAAAGCTATCGAAGGTTTTTCTGCATGTGAGGAAATTGTTAGTTGGTACCCTAAATGTCAAAATTTACTTGAGGCTACAAGGGTTTTATTGAATAACGGTGTTGAAGTAACAAAGGAGAGACACGCTTTATGTCTTGAGATATTTGAATATAGTGCAAAGGTCAAAGATTCGCAAGGTTTACCGTTAAGCGAAAAAATTGATGAAATCTTATTGCACCCAATATTGGGCTATGTAAGTTTGTTTTTGATATTTATAGCTATTTTTTTTATAGTTTTTGAAGGGGGATCTCCATTTGAGAGCTTAATTGATAAATTTTTTTCTTTTACAGAAGATTACTTTTCCAAAAATATACACAATGCTTTTTTATTGTCAGTAACAAAAGGTGCAGTTGATGGTATTGGTGCAGCTATTGGTATTGCTTTACCGTATTTGGTGCCTTTTTTTGTAATACTTAGTGTGCTTGAAGACAGCGGTTATTTATCGCGCATAGCTTTTTTAATGGATTCTTTAATGCACAAAATTGGTGTTCATGGTACAAGTGTAATACCATTTATAATGGGTTATGGATGCAGTGTACCAGCCGTTATGGCAACAAGAATTATCAAAGACAGAAGGGAAAAATTTATCAGTGCTTTTTTGGCAACACTTGTGCCTTGTGCTGCAAGGACCACTGTAATTATGGGGCTTGTGGCTTTTTTTATAGGCCCAATATATGCAATTCTATTGTATTTGCTTAATTTAATTGTAATCGGCATTGCAGGTATTGTTTTAAAAAAGTTTTTACCAGGTATAAACCCTGAGATTTTGTTTGATATACCACCTTATAGAACACCTACAATAAAAACTACCATTGTTAAAACTTGGTACAGAATTAAAGATTTTGTTTATGTAGCAATACCTTTGTTAGTTGGTGGTAGTATTGTACTTGCATTAATTGATTATTTTAACTTTGCAAAATATGTTAACTTTGTTTTTATGCCATTTATGGAGCTTTTGGGTTTGCCGTTCTCGATTGGTATAGTACTTATTTTTGGCATTTTTAAAAAAGAACTAACGCTTCTTATGCTCGCTCAAGCATTGGGCTTAAGCTCAATTGCTATGGTCTCAAAGGTTCTCACAGTAGAGCAAATTTTTGTATTTACAATATTTGTAATGTTTTACATACCATGTCTTGCTACAATTGCAACTCTTTATAGGGAAATAAGACTAAAAGGCACAATTATCATTACTTTATCAAGTGTGCTTGTTGCCACAATACTAGCTTTTATAACGCACTTGTTATTTTTAATTGTTTAACTGATAGGCTAATTCAAGCGCTTCTTTATTTGCTGCAACATCATGAACTCTAAAGATTCGCGCACCGTGAAAATAACTTGCTACATTTGCTCCAATTGTTCCAAATAGGCGTTCGTTTACATCTTTATTTAGGATATTGCCTATAAAACTTTTTCTTGACAAGCCAATTAATATTGGTCTGCCAAATATTTTGAAACTCTCTATATTTTTTATAATTTCAAGATTATGTTCAAGTGATTTACCAAATCCAATGCCTGGGTCCAAAACTATCTTTTTTGTATCATAATTATTTTTTGATAGTTTTTGTATTGCATTATCAAAAAAGTCATTAATTTCTGTAATTAAATAAGTGTAGATTGGGTTTTCTTGCATTGTTTTTGGTGTACCTTTAATATGCATTATTACGCAACTAAAATTACACTTTATAATACACTCACTCATATTTTCATCAAAAGTAAAACCGCTTATATCATTAATTATAGAAACATTATAATTAAAAGCCTCTTTTGCAACACTTGAATTAAATGTATCAACGGATAAAATTGCGTCTGGGAATCTTTTTCTAATTGCTTCTAACACAGGAAGTAAGCGCTTTTTTTCTTCATCTTGCGTAACTATCTGGCTAAATGGTCTTGTTGAAACTGCGCCTATGTCAATAATATCAGCTTTTTCATTTAGTATTTGCTCGCATCTAAACAAAGCTTTGCTAACAGTATCGTATTTACCCCCATCATAAAAAGAATCGGGTGTAACATTTAATATACCCATAATCAAATAGTCGTTTGTTAAATCAAATATTTTATCGTCTACTTGCCACAAAAAACTACTGAAATATGCATTAAGTTGCTGTTTTAGTTTACTGCCTAATTCTCTTAAGTCTTTAAAATTTTGGTTTACTAATTTATTGGCAAGCGTATAAAGTCTTTTTACGTCACCAAAAACTAAACAATCCGTTTTAGTAACTTTTGCTGTGATTGTATCTTTCGATACACACGCATCAATGCCACTAGCAAGGGCCTCTTGTTTTAAAATATTTGCTATGTAAAAATCGCACTCATAAATTAAAAAAGATAAGTTTATTGTTTTGTTAATCATTAACTCAATACCAATATCATCGGCATTGATGTTTTTCATTATTTTTTTGGCCTGATCTATAGAGTTTATTTTTAATAAATCAAACTTCATTTTTGGGTTCCTTTAGTATTTCATCAATGTCTGCTGATGTGATAACTTCCTTTTCAAGTAGAGTCTGGGCCATTTTTATAATATGTTCTTTATGTTGCAAGATAATATTTTTAGTAATTTGATAGGAATCGTCGATAATTCTTTTAATCTCTCTATCTATTAATCGTGCCGTATCTTCACTAAAATCTTTACGTGTTGCAATTTCTCTTCCTAAAAAAACTTCCTCTTTGCCTGTAGCGTAATTTAAAGGACCAAGTTCACTCATTCCCCACTCACAAACCATTTTTCTTGCGATATCTGTTGCCCTTTCAATATCATTGCCAGCACCTGTTGTAATAGTATTTAACATTACCTCTTCTGATACCCTTCCACCTAAAAGTACGCATATTCGATTAATTAGATACTCTTTGTCGTATGTATACTTATCTCCTTCTGGTAGTTGCTGTGTAATACCGAGTGCCATGCCTCGTGGTATTATCGTTACTTTATGTATAGGATCTGTTTTTGGTAAAAGTTTTGCAACGATAGCATGACCTGATTCATGATATGCTGTAATCTCTTTTTCTTCATCGCTTATGATCACGCTTTTTCTTTCTGGACCCATAAGCACCTTATCTTTAGCCAGTTCAAAGTCCTCCATCTCAACTTCTTTTTTATTTTTTCTAGCAGCAAAAAGCACAGCTTCATTAACAAGGTTGGATAAATCTGCCCCGGAAAACCCTGGTGTAGATTTAGCTATAATTTCAAGGTCAACATTTTTTGCAAGAGGTATATTTTTTGTGTGAACTTTTAATATTTCTAATCGCCCCCTTACATCCGATTTTGACACAACTACCCTTCTGTCAAACCTACCGGGTCTTAATAGAGCTGGATCCAATACATCTGGTCTATTTGTTGCAGCCATTATAATTACACTTTCATGAGTTTGAAAACCGTCCATTTCTACTAGTAATTGGTTAAGTGTTTGTTCCCTTTCATCGTGTCCACCTCCGATGCCTGCACCACGCTGTCTGCCTACAGCATCAATTTCATCGATAAATACTATACATGGGGCAGAGCGTTTGGCTTGAGCAAATAAGTCTCTAACTCTACTTGCACCGACGCCTACAAACATTTCTACAAAATCAGACCCGCTTATGCTGTAAAAAGGCACTTTTGCCTCACCTGCAACCGCTTTTGCCAGTAAAGTTTTGCCAGTACCAGGTGGACCTACAAGTAAAACGCCTTTTGGTATCCTTGCACCAAGTTGGATAAATTTTTTGGGGTACTTTAAAAACTCTATTATTTCTTGGAGTTCTTCTTTTGCTTCTTCAACACCAGCTACATCTTTGAATGTAATAGGGTTTTTATCTGAAGTTATTAATTGTGCATTACTTTTATTAAATGACAATACTTTTCCGCCTTTTTGCATTTGGTTTGAAAAGTAGAAAAATAGTAATAAAAATACAATCATAGGAGCCCAGTACATTAAAAAAATATCGAGCATTGTATTTTTTTCTTTTGGAACTATATCTATTTTTACATTATGCTTGGTTAACAAATCAATGACATTTTGGCCACTTGATGGCAAAATATAGGTTTTAAAGTTTTCACCGTTAATAGCAAAATAAATTTCTCTATCGTCTTTTATTGTAACTTTTTTAACTGTATTTGAATTAACCGCATTAATAAACTCGCTATAGCTCATTTGATTTTGACTATATTGAGATTTATTAAATATGTTAAATAATATGATGGTCGCTACAATTATAGCAAGCCAAAGTATAATATTTCTGTAATTAATCATCTATTAAACCTCCCGCTAAATCTTATATCAGAAATTATTGCATTCTTCAAGACTATATGATATGATGAAAATATGAAACGGGTGGGGTGGTTTTTACTTTTTTTGCTCGGTTTTCTTATAACCTCTTGTAGCACAAACAAAAGCTTAGATATTAAATTAAATGGTATAAATACGCAAAGTATAAACTTATCTTCTTTAAAAGGGAAAGTTATTTTAATAAATATTTTCCAAACGGATTGTCCTGTATGCCAAGAAGAGATTCCTTCTTTAAATAAACTATACGATCATTATAAAAACAATAATAATGTAAAAATTATCGGTATTAGTTTAAATTCAGATGGTCTTCATTCATTTATAAACTATTACAAGATTCAATACCCTATATATACTATAAACCAGTCTGATCTATCAAAATTAGGGGGCGTAGCCTATACACCCACTACAATACTAATCGATAAAAATGGCAACACAGTAGAGAGATTTGTTGGCTTTAGAGATTTCTACTTTTTAAGTACAAATATAAATATTTTACTTTAGACAATCCAAGGTATAGAGTTTTGTTTTTTCTAAGATTTTTACGATATTATAGAGACTTTCGTTGTACGGAGCTATTTTGCCTTTTTGTTTTGCAACTTTAACAACATAACCATTGAGATAGTCAATTTCTGTCTTTTTGCCTTTTCTTAAATCTCCTCCAACACTGGCTTTCCATACATCTGGTTTAAAGTTTTTTGCAAAATTTATCACCTGTTTTGCAATTGACTTCAAATCTAAACCATATGGTTTACCAAATACCTTCACAATCTCATTTGCTATTTTAGATGAAAATTCTAGATCATTATAATCAAAGCTTTTAATGCCAGTTAATGCATTAATTGTCGCACAGCTACAGTAAAATATAAATTTCCACCATTTTTCACTCATAATGTTATCAACAACTACGGTATTGAGACCACATTTATTGAAATTTTGCGCAAATAATAGTGCTTTTTGTTTATCTTCAAAGTAACCTAGCTTCTGGCCGTTATCCATAAAGTTATCTATAGTGTCTTCATTTTTTGTTGCTCCAATTAGGCTCGCTATTGGAAAGATTAGAGTTTTATCGATTTTTGATAGCAATAATTCTTCGGTATATACACCATTTTGAATTGTTAAGATTGGTGTATTGTATGTTGCTTTTAAAATATTTTCTACAGCTGTCTCAACATCAAAAGATTTTACCGAAAGAATAATGCAATCATAGGTATCATCTATTTTGTCTTTGATATCAAATGTATGTTCAATAATATTTGAGCCTTTCTTGATTTTATATGTTTTTTGGGTTTTTGTTTTCCCAATAAAGCATACATCGTTTTCTTTTTTTAAATGGTACCCCATAAGCAATCCCAAAGCTCCACTTCCATAAATCAAAATTTTCATAAATCCTCCTTTACACTCTTAAATTAAAGCATTTATATTTTTTTGTCAAAAAATTGACTATAGTAAGAAAAAAATGTATTTTGTGTGTTATGAAAACAGTATCACTTGCTCTAAGTGGTGGCGCTGCAAGGGGTTATGCCCATATTGGTGTTATTAGAGAGCTTATTAACAATGGTTTTAAGATCAACGCTATAGCGGGCACCTCAATGGGTGCTATTGTAGGAGCTATGTTTGCAGCAAATAAATTGGATGAATATGAAAAATGGGTAAAAGGTCTTTATCAATATGATATTATTAATTTACTGGGATTTTCAATAAAAGGTGGTTTGCTTAAAACTGATAAACTTTTCAGTGTTTTAGGAGAAATGATTGGTCAAGATACTTTAATTGAAGACCTACCGATAAAGTTTTGTGCTGTCTGTGTAGATATTATAAGCAAAAGAGAGGTTTGGTTTCAAGAAGGCAATTTGCTTTTTGCCATAAAAGCTTCAAGTGCTATACCATCAATATTTTATCCTGTTGAAGTAGATGGTCATTTGTATGTTGATGGTGGGATATTAAACAATCTACCTGTTGGTGCGCTTAGAAATACTCGCAGTGATTATATAATTGCTGTAGATGTAAACTCTAATGTTAAAACAGAGTATAATATTAATATAACCAAAGATGAAGAAGAAAAACAAAATTCTTTATTTGCGCAGTTTCAGAAAATTTCAAAAAAATTTGTAAAAAAATCACAAAATCAGTACTCTATATTAGATGTAGCATCAATATCACTAGACATTATGCAAAATGCACTTAAATCTTATAGGCTAGCAGAAAATAAAGTAGATATTTTAATAGAAATTCCACAAAGCGTCTGCAAGATGTATGACTTTCATAAAGCACATCAGTTGATAGAAATTGGTGAAATTGCCACAAAAAAAGCTTTAGAATGCTATCAACAAAAGTAATATTATAAATAAATTATATAACCACTTGACAAATACAGTAATTTAGTTATTATATAATTAAATTATTTTTTGGGAGGTTTCCTATGTTCCGCAAGTGGTTTATTGCCATTTTAGTTACTTTGTCTTTTGGTTTTTTTAATCTAGCGTTTGCAAAACTTCAAGTAATTACAACTCAACAAGCAGCACAACTTTTGCAGAGCAACAAGAACGTTATTGTAATTGACACAAGAGCCGACCAAGATTATCTAAATGGTCACCTACCTAATGCAATTAATCTTACAAATGCCATGTTAAGTGTAAAAAGAGGCGATGTAGTAGGATTGGTTCCATATAACAAACAACTAGAAGAGAAGCTGTCTAATTTTGGTTTAATAAAAGATGCTGCATATATTGTATACTCTGGTGAAAATTTCGACAAACCTCAATTCTTTTTAACAAATGCAACACGCGTTGCTGCTATTTTATACTGGGCTGGCATTAGAGATATTTACTATATGGATGGTGGATATCAAAAGTGGGTTGATGAGAAAAGACCAATTGCAAAAGGTGAGTTTAAACTGCCAAAATCTAATTTTGTAATTGATAGAAACAGTACAACTGTATTTTCTTTCCTGCCATTTATTAAATGGGCATTAAATCATGAAAATCTTGTACAGTTTGTAGATGCAAGGAATTATGAACAATTTAGCGGAAAAGATACAAAAGATAAACGACTTGCAAGGTTTGGCCACTTAAAAGGCGCAAAATGGGTATATGCGGCAAATTATATGCAAAAAGAGAAAAACTATTGGGTTATAAAACCAAAATCCCAAATCGAACAAATTTTGCAAAATGCAGGCGTTGATATAAATAAACCAATTATTTCCTACTGCAACACGGGCCATTTAGCAAGCGGCTTGTGGTTTATTGGACAAGCTATTCTTGATACAAAACTAATTAGCGATTATGATGGCTCGATGGCAGAAATATCAAGAGATTATGATGTTCCTATTGTAACACAATAAACACTTCTTTTTTAAAGGCCTAAAAGAGCATATTAGTAAAAACCATCTTTTAGGCCTTTATTGACAATAATACTGAAATATAATATAATTTAAATTCATACTAATGGAGGTTAATATGAAAGGTGTTGTTTTTTCTGACAAAGCTCCAAAGCCAATAGGTCCTTATTCTCAAGCTATCAGGGCAAATGGTTTTATTTTTGTTTCGGGCCAATTGGGTATAAATAATCAGGGTAATATATCTTTAACTACAAAAGAACAAACAAAACAAGCACTGGAAAATTTAAAGGCAATTTTAGAAAGTGCGGGTTCTAGTTTAGAAAAAGTTGTAAAAGTGACTATATTTTTCACTCAAAAAGATGATTTTTCTATAATTAATGAAATATATGCTGAATTTTTTAAAGATAATCCACCAGCACGCTCAGCCATTTGCGTTTCTGCCTTACCAAAAGATGCGCTTGTAGAAATAGAAGCTATTGCCGAACAATAAGGTGATATATATGAGCATAAAGAAACTATTAAGCTTTTCAAATGGTTTTTTTATTTCCTTAGCGCTTTAGTGTTTTTTGCGGTTGTTGGTGTAGCTTTTTTACATCTAAAAAGCACAATCAATCAACACGACACAAAGGCTATGCGAAATTATAAAAAAGCAGCTTACTCTATGAATGAATCTTTTGACTAACTTGCTTTGAATGCTGCAATTGAGGCAGCCCGTGCAGGCGAGCACGGCAGAGGCTTTGCAGTAGTAGCAGATGAAATCAGAAAACTTGCAGAAAAAACCCAAAAAGCTACAGACGAAGTAGCTTCAATCATAAAATCCATACAAGAAAAAACCACAAAAG
>Ga0080003_1000004_pt1:27500-149616 | contig 149616 bp, 189 predicted proteins | sample JossMetagenome_FD_69206 | JGI IMG/M metagenome (GOLD analysis project Ga0080003, IMG submission 69206) | Hot spring microbial communities from Joseph's Coat, Yellowstone National Park, USA - JC2_E (SPADES assembly) (version 2) | ecosystem: Environmental > Aquatic > Thermal springs... | reverse complement strand
TTATCCAATTTTTACCTTTCGCTGGTTAGCTATCCATGGTTTAGCCGTCCCTACTGTATTCTTTTTTGGTGCTATAACGGCTATGCAATTTATTCAACGTTAAGATTATCAATAAGATTATCAATAAGATTATGAGTGGACCAAATCCAAATAAACAACCAGTAGAATTAAATCGAACATCTCTTTATTGGGGTCTTTTGTGTATTTTTGTGTTAGCAATTTTATTCTCTAGTTATTTTTTCAATTAGTATTTATAAGGAGCAATTGATATGGCAAGTACAGGTAGAATTCCTCTTTGGCTTGTTGCCACGATTGGAGGTATTGCTGTTTTAACTGTCTTAGGTTTGTTTTTCTATGGTTCTTACTCTGGTTTAGGATCTTCTTTATAACAAAAATCAAGAGCCAATCTCAAAATCAAAATGAGTTGGCTCTTGATTTTTCCCTCAAACTACTACTTTTCTATAGCTATGAACAAGATAGCCATACTTGCAAAAGGTAAAATTAAGCCCACCGTAGGTACTAATATAGATGGTAAATATGACGCTGACATATCTTTATTATAGGAGGTTTTTTTATGTCAAGTTTTGATGCTATGAAAAAATTCGCTCAAAGTTATGCGAAAATGAGTCAAACCGTCTTTTGTGAAGATTTATCCATTACACTTACGGTTATCGAAGGTTTGGCTCGTCACAAAGACGAATATGGAGCACCTCTTTGTCCATGTCGACATTATCAGTCGAAGAAAACTGAGGTCATGGCCGCTTATTGGAATTGTCCTTGTGTTCCTATGCGTGAACGCAAAGAATGTCATTGTATGTTGTTTTTACAACCTGATAATGAATTTGCCGGTCAAACTTGTACTCTCGATCCTTAAACTCGATCCTTAAATCATCTCACTTTACTGTGCATGTTTTGACAATACATCTTTAAGCATTTGTTCTACCTCTTCAGACCACTTACTTTTCACAGCGCTTGGATAATTGCTCGTACGTAACTCACTTCTTACTCTGCTTAAAAAGGGTTGCACCTCTTCTAAGGCTAACTTATCTAACCAACCATTAACCCCCGCATAAATCATGGCAATTTGTTCCTCAATAGGTATTGGTGACGCTTGTGATTGTTTTAACACTTCTCTTAAACGTTGCCCTCTTGCTAATTGCATTTGTGTAGCTTTATCTAAATCGGAAGCAAATTGTGAAAATGCTTGTAATTCATCAAACTGTGCCAATTCCAATTTAAGTCGTCCAGCCACTTTTTTCATGGATTGAATTTGTGCTGCTGATCCTACTCGTGATACTGATATACCTACATTGATCGCTGGTCTGATTCCCGCATTAAATAAATCACTGGACAAGAAAATTTGCCCGTCTGTAATAGAAATCACATTGGTAGGAATGTAGGCTGATACATCTCCTGCTTGTGTTTCCACTATAGGTAAGGCCGTCATGCTTCCTCCACCTAATTCTTTATTTAACTTGGCTGCTCTTTCTAATAATCTAGAATGTAAATAAAACACATCTCCCGGATACGCTTCTCTTCCAGGTGGACGTCTCAATAAGAGACTCATTTGTCTATACGCTTGTGCTTGTTTTGTTAAATCATCATAAATGACTAACGTTGCTTTGCCTTGATACATAAAATGTTCGGCTATAGCTGCTCCCGTATAAGGTGCCAGATATTGTAAACTTGCTGCATCATCTGCATTGGCTGTTACTACAATCGTATAATCCATAGCACCTTTCGTCGCTAATAAATTAACCGCGGCTGCAACTGAAGATGCTTTTTGACCAATCGCTACATAGACACAAATCACATCTTCATTTTTTTGATTGATAATCGTATCCAATGCTATAGCCGTTTTTCCTGTCTGTCTATCTCCAATAATTAATTCACGTTGTCCGCGGCCTATGGGAATCATCGCATCTATAGCCGTGATTCCGGTTTGGAGAGGCTCACACACTGATTGACGCGCTACAATTCCTGGTGCCGGTGATTCGATCAATCTTGTTTGTTTCGTTTCTATTCCACCTTTTCCATCTATGGGTTGCACTAGTGCATTCACCACTCGACCTAATAATTCTTCTCCTACTGGAACCTGTGCAATTTGACCACTACTTTTCACTTCGCTGCCTTCAAGGATATTTCGGCCATCTCCCATCAAAACAGCACCTACATGATCTGATTCTAGATTTAATGCAATTCCTATTGTTCCATCAGCAAACTCTAATAACTCTCCTGCCATCACATCATTTAAGCCGTATACACGTGCAATCCCATCTCCTACCTGCATCACTGTTCCTACATGATTGAATTGAACTTGTTGAGAAAATTGTTCAATCTGCTGACGGATCATGCTACTAATTTCATCCGGACGTAAATTCACCATAACGATTTCATCAGTTGTTTCAATTGTGTTTGCCAACTAGTATCTATTAATTGTCCATTCATTTGGATTTTCAAACCTGCAAGTAATTGAGCATCTACCTGATACTCACATTGCAAATGTTTGGCTTGACACATACGTGTTAACTGCACCTCTAATTGTTGTGTTTGTGTATCTGTTAGAGGCGTTGCACTTGTAACAAACACCGTAACAATGCCTTCTTTTTTCTTGCGTAATTCTAAATAAGATGCACAAATTTCCGCTAACAAATTCATGCGTTTTTTCTTCCAAATCACTTCTAACCAAGATTGCACAAGCTTATCAAATGGTTGAAATAATTGCCATTTTTTCTCTTTCGGAATACTTGGATTCATCAATAATTGCATGAATTTGCTGTCACGTGCCATTTCCCATAAAGGCGTCAAGTCTATGTCATCCTTTAGTCTAAATAAAGCTTGCGCATAAGGTTCAACGATTTTTTGCTTCATGATAGCTGAGGAGAGAAATATGTCGATCTAGAATTTGACTACCATCTATTGGCGTTTGCTTCACTTTTTCAATGGCTAACTCTATTAAAGTTTGTCGAATTTGTTTTGCTACTTGTCTACTTGCTTGACTCAAACTTTGTTGCGTTTTCGTTTTTAATTGTGCTATAGCTTCATTCGCTTGTTTTAACCAATATTCTTTCACAACTTGTGCTGTTTGATTAGCTTCCTCTTCTATTTGATTGATTTGTTCTTGTGTTTGTGACCACTCTTCTTGAGCTGTTTTCAATTGTTGTTCTGCTAGTTTTAATCGATTGCTGGCTTCTTCTAATGCTTCTTTAACTTGTTGTTGTCTTTGCACTAAAATCTCACCTACTACTTGACGAGCAAAACGTATCAAAATCACCACCAAGATCGCTATATTGATCACATTACTTTCCAATAAGGTTTCCAATAAAGTGTGCATTGGTTTTACCTCATTTATTGTTTCATCAATTTATTGTTTCATCAATTTACTCAAGATGAATTTTGCAACTTCATCCACTTGATTAGATAAATTCATTAACGCTTGTTGTTTTTGTTGTTCTAATTGTTGCATTGCCTCATTGAACAACTGTGTCATTTGTTGTTGAGCTTGTTTGAGTTGATCTTCCATCATTGTTTGTGCTTCTTGTTGCACTTGACGAATACGCTCACGAGCTTTTTCACGAGCTTTTTGTAATTGCGTTTGATATTCTTGCGTTAATTGCTGTGCTTTTTGCAGTTGGTCGGCTGCTAATTGTAATTCTTGCTGAATCTTATTTTGTCTTTTTTGGATTACTCCTTGAATAGGTGAATATAAGATTTGCTCTAACAGCCAACTTAACAAGACTACTTGCAATCCCATCACGGGTAACGTTCCATTAAAATCAAATAAACCTGTACTCATACGAATTGTTTAAGCTGGAACTTGAGTTCCAGCCATTTTCATGAAAATGGATTAGCAAACAATAAAGATAAAGCTACAACCAATCCATAAATGGTTAACGATTCCATAAATGCCAAACTTAATAATAAGGTGCCACGGATTTTGCCTTCTGCTTCAGGTTGTCTTGCTAAACCTTCCACAGCGTTGGCTGCTGCACTTCCTTGGCCGATTCCTGGTCCTATCGCGGCTAAACCTACCGCTAAACCTGCTGCAATTACAGATGCTGCTGATACAATAGCTTCCATAAGATTGGATTTGTTTTTTTGGATTTTTTTGACGATGAACTGATTTCTAACTGATTTCTAACTGATTTCAATGTGCTTCTTCTAAAGCTTCGCCTATATATGCTGCTGCTAATGTGGCAAAGATTAAGGCCTGAATCGAACTAGCAAAAAGTCCCAAGATCATGACAGGTAAAGGCACTAAGATGGGAACTAACATGGCAAATACTGATACCACTAATTCATCTGCTACTACATTTCCGAAGAGACGGAAACTTAATGATAATGGTTTTGTGAAATCTTCTAGGATATTAATAGGTAATAAGATGGGTGTAGGTAATACATAACGTGCAAAATATCTTACACCTTTTGATTGCAATCCTGCATAAAAATAAGCACCTGAAGTCAACAAAGCTAATGCTACTGTTGTATTGATATCATTCGTAGGCGCTGCTAATTCTCCTGAAGGCAAATGAATCAATTTCCAAGGTATCAATGCTCCTAACCAATTGGAAACAAAGATAAACAAAAACAAAGTAGATATAAAACTTATCCATGGTTGATAATGCTTAACACCTATCTGACTTTTGGCGATATCTATTAGAAACTCTACCATATATTCTGCCAAATTTTGGATACCTTTTGGTATTAACGTCAAATTGGATGTAGCTCGCCAGCTTATGACAAGTAAAATAGCTATCACTAACCAAGATTCTATCAACACTTGTCCATGAAAATTCACTCCGGCTAGAGTCCAATTCCAATGTGTACCTACTTCAATCATTTGTCTCTTCTCCTGTCTCTTCTCCTAAAACAAAACGAGCAAATCTTTTTAAGCGAATATTTTCTCCTACTTGTGCTATTGTAGTTCGAATCACTTCATCTACAGTCAACTGTTCATCTTTGATAAAAGGTTGATCTAACAAACATTGTTTCTGCAACTGTTTTTTTACTTTTGCTTCCACGATTTGTGATCGGAGTTGAACAGGTTTATTGGCTAATTGTTCCACTAATTGTTCAGCTACTTGTGACTTGACGCTTTCTATCACACTTGATGGTATTTGTTCCCATTCTATATATCTCACCTGTTCACAAGCGGCTATTTGCATAGCCAAATTCTTTGCTAATAGCTGAAAGGGTTCACTTTTGGCCACAAAATCTGTTTCACAATTAAGTTCTAATAAAACTCCAAGTCTATTACCTGCGTGAACATAACTTTCTACTCTACCATTTGTAGTGCTTCTGGTTCGTTTTTGTTCTGCTTTGGCTAAACCTTTCTTTTTGAGTAAATTCAAAGCTTGCACTACATCTCCATTAGCTTCTTGTAAGGCTTTTTTACAATCCATTACACCTGCACCAGTATCTTTTCTTAATTGTTGTACTAATTCTTTCATATGCTTTTGCCTTTAAGAATTGCATCTGCTAAACAAGACAAAATTAATTGAAGGGAAGCAATGGCATCATCGTTAGCTGGAATCGCTAAATCAACACTTTCAGGATCTGCATTAGTATCCACAATACCTATAGTTAAAATGCCTAACTTGTGACATTCTAACACAGCTGTGTTTTCTTTATTTGGATCCACCACAATCACTATGTCGGGTATTTGATCCATATTTTGAATACCTCGCATTTGTCTATTTAGTTGATTTAATTCGCGTCGCAATGCCGATGCTTCTTTTTTTGTCAAATGATCCATATCAGCTTCTAGTAATTCGCGCCATCTTTTTAAACGACTTTGTACCGTTGTCCAATTCGTAAGTAAACCTCCAAGCCAACGTTGATTGATGAAAAATTCTCCACAACGTGTGGCCTCCTCTTCTACAACAACGGACGCTTGTGGTTTTGTTCCTACAAACAAGACACGTTTACCTTCACTTACTTGAACTGTTAACGTTTCACAAGCTTGATTTAATAAGTGAGCAGTTTGCACTAAATCAATGATATGAATGCCCATACGTTGCGTATAAAGATAAGGCAACATTTTGGGATTCCACCGTTTTGCTTGATGTCCCAGATGGACTCCTGCTTCCAATAATTGCTGAATTTTCATCATAAATATTTAGCTCCTGTACCTGCTGGAATTAATCTGCCCATGATAACATTTTCTTTTAAACCTCGTAATTGGTCAATTTGACCCTCCATAGCTGCTTGCGCCAAAATCCTTGTAGTTTCTTGGAAACTTGCTGCCGAAATAAAACTCTCCGTATTTAAAGCAGCTTTTGTAATACCTAATAAAACAGGATGAAAAATCACATGCTTATAGCTAGCTATCTCATTCAAATAGACCAGTTGACCTGGTAAAAAATCACTGTCTCCAGGATCGTCTAAAATCACTTTCGAAGTCATTTGACGCAAGATGACCTCTATATGTTTATCAGCTATGTCAACCCCTTGTGATTTATATACTTGTTGAACTTGATGAAGTAATTTCGCTTGTAATTTGGCAAAACTTTCGCGTGCTGCTTCAACCATTCCCCTATATGGCACCGCATTATTGAAATGAATTTGTAACCATTCATGAGCATTAACAGCACCATCCGTTAGGGGTTCGCCTGCTTGAACACGAGTGCCTTCACAAACGATTAAAGTACCTTTAATTGCTTGCACTCTACCATCATCACTCACAAGGGACTGCTCTTGTATGACGCCATCAAATTGTGCTAATTCGCAACTATTTTTAGGTTTTCGTGCTTCTAGAATTTCTTCAATCCTAGGTAAACCCTGGATAATATCCCCTGTTTTCACTTGTTCAAACACAAGTGATGCTAAATGGTCACCTTCATTGACCAAATCACCATCTTTCACGTAACAAATCGTTTCTCTAGATAAAAAATAACCTTGAGCTATGCGAACTTGAATTTGATTTGCATCCCTAGCTATGACAAAGCCTGACGTTTTTGCTACAAGACCATGGCTTATCTGATCACCAATACGAATGACATCACCTATTTGGAAATGGTGTGGTTTACCTATGGAATAGGTTATCACATCTTGATCCGATACAACTAACAACCTATTCAACATAGGATGATAACGCACGATGCCGTTAAAGGCGCTTACCAATTGGATTAAGGCTAAAGGAACATCAGCTTCCACTCTTTGATGATTTTTGACTAACCACTTAATGGTTTGGAAAGCTTGCAATTTTATATTAGAAAAATAAGATAGTCGCCATTCACGTCGATTTTTTTCTTTATGTACCGTCACTTGATTAAGAGGTGCTTGAGGAGCAACTTTTAATTGCAATTGGCATCGCATGAGATACACCTTTTTGTATGATTTCACCCATTGTTGATGTTGAAACATGCACGTTTGATACATCACTAAACTTAGCCAACGTGATTTAGCAACAATCTTAGGTGGTGAAACCCCAGCAAACACATAGACAGGTGAAATCAAAATACCTTGTTCATAGTTTTCTACATAACAAAAGCGACGCGTATAAGCGTTTATACCATAAGAAGATAGGAGTAAATGTGATTGAACAAAGCCTAACTGATTCGTTTTAACCTTTGGTAAATAAATGCCTGGTCTAATACGAATTTCTTTGATAACTTCATTTTGTTTCACCAACTGTACCCAACCACTAAGTTCATTTTTAACACCACATATACTACGTTGATTGGCCAAAATGAACTGACCATGTTTGATATCTACTAAATCTTTTTGAGAACTTACTTCATAAATAGCGGCAGGTACTAACCAAATTTGACCATTTCTGTGAAAAACTTGACCTCCTGTAGGAGTTTGGTGCTCAAATTTTTCTGCAATAATTTGACCATCACCGCTATGGAAATGAAAAGGCTCTTTCACTTCAAAACTTAAACGGTCCAAAATTAATTCCACTTGATTGGTATGAATTTGAACAATTCCTTTCGCGCGAGAACGTAAATATGATTGAGCTAAAACTTGTGCAGGTTTAATCTGTTGTTCATTTGATACCAATAATTCGCTTCCTGCTGGTAAATGGAGCATTTGACCGGACAAAATCCAAAGGATGCCTTCTTTTTTGACTAAATTTTGTTCCAATTTTAATTGATCAAAGACAACTTCTCCGGCATTATGTGCGTCAACACTTTTCGTAGCTTTTTCAAAGCGTGTAGAAGTGGGCAAATAGGCTAATAAAGTATTGAATTTGACTCGTTGTCCTGACTTAACTAACAAAACTGTGCCAGCCTGAAAATCATAACGATGTTGTTGGCCATCATTTTGCAAGAATAATGGTGTTGACGTTTCTAAAAGCCATGCTTCTTGTCCATAACGTGTGCGTGTAGATTTGCATCGACCTTCATAAGTAACAACACCATCAAGAGTTGCTCGAACGGATGCTGTTTGAGCTGAAGTAAAGACACCACCTGTATGGAAAGTGCGCATTGTCAATTGAGTACCCGGTTCACCAATTGATTGTGCTGCTATGATACCTACGGCTTCAGCTAAATCTACCATATGCCCATAAGCCAAATTCCCACCATAACAAAGTTGGCATATACAACGAAGAGCTTCACACGTTAATGGCGAACGTACAATGACTTGTTTTGTATCACGTAAGGCCACTAACATATCGGCAGTGATGAGTTGATTTCGTTTACACTCCTCGTTGACATCTTGTGCTAAAACGCGTCCAATTAAAGCCTTTGATACAGGCACTGCAATACCTCTCAAAGTACCACAGTCAGCTTGACGAATAATAACATCCTGAGCCACATCCACCAAACGACGAGTAAGATAACCAGAATCCGCGGTACGAAGAGAAGTATCTACTAGTCCTTTTCGTGCTCCATAAGAAGAAATTAAATATTCCGTAACAGTTAAACCTTCTCTGAAATTAGAAAGAATAGGTAAATCGATTAATTGTCCATGTGGGTCAGCCATTAAGCCTCGCATCCCTACTAATTGGCGTACCTGAGATAAATTCCCACGAGCACCAGAAAAAGCCATCATGTAGACAGGGTTAAGTGGATCTGTATGTTCATAATATCTCACCACTTCTTGTTTTAACGTCTCAGAAGCTTCTGACCAGGTATCAACTACTTTATGAAATTTTTCTACATGAGTAATTTGAGCTCTTTGCCAAAGTTGCTCTGTTTTTTCTATGGCTTGTTGAGCCCATTGAAAAATTTTTTGTTTGGAAGGTGCTACTCGTAAGTCTTCAATACCCAAGGATAAACCACAAGTGGTAGCGTAGTGAAAACCTAGTTGTTTTAAATCATCTGCTAATTGGGTAGCACAAGCCATACCTTTTAAGTTATAAACAGTTTTGACAAGCTCTTTTAAATGTGACTTATTAATGGTGAGATTATAAAATCCCACATGGTAAGCTGCTTGTTGGTAAAAAATAATTCGGCCAGGTGTGGTTTTCAGGAACAAACTTTCGCCACGAGTCTGAATCCAATCTTCTTGTAAAGCACTACGTTCAAGTATGATATTAAGGTTGTTATTGACATGAACCCACACCCATGTGTGTAAATTTATCTGTTTTTGTTCAAAAGCCATAAGCACATGCTCAAAATCAGCAAAATAATGCGATTGTTTTGCTTGACTGGCTGGATTGTTGGCTGTGAGATAATAACAACCTATGACCATATCCTGTGAAGGCATGATAATGGCATCCCCTGTAGCAGGAGAAAGAAAATTATTCACCGAAAGCATAAGAAGTCGAGCCTCTGCTTGCGCTTCCACAGATAAAGGTACATGCACAGCCATTTGATCCCCATCGAAATCAGCGTTAAAAGCAGCACATACAAGAGGATGTAATTGAATCGCACGTCCATCCACCAAGATAGGATCAAAGGCTTGAATACCTAATCGATGTAAAGTAGGTGCACGGTTCAGTAAAACAGGATGCGCCTTGACTACTTGATGAAGAATTTGATCCACAATGGCTTCTTTACGTTGAATAATTTTTTTGGCCGCTTTCATATTGTTAGCTAAGCCTTGTGCCATTAAACGTTGGATCACAAAAGGTTGAAAAAGTTCTAAAGCCATTTCTTTCGGCAAACCACATTGATAGAGTTTCAACTCAGGTCCTACCACAATGACAGAACGACCCGAATAATCTACACGCTTACCTAGTAAATTTTGTCTAAAACGTCCTTGTTTACCTTCTAAGATGTGAGATAAAGATTTTAAAGCACGATTATTAGCTCCTACTACGCTGCGACCTCTTCGACCATTATCCATCAGTGCGTCTACCGCCTCTTGTAACATGCGTTTTTCATTACGAATAATGATCTCCGGTGCCAAAATCTCTTGTAGACGTTTCAAACGATTATTACGATTGATCACTCGTCGGTATAAATCATTTAGATCAGAAGTAGCAAATCGTCCACCGTCTAATTGCACCATTGGTCTTAAATCAGGTGGGATAACTGGTAAGACACTCAAAATCATCCAACTTGGGTCGGCGCCTGTACTGGCAAAATTATCTAAAATTCGCAACCTTTTCATGAGTTTTTCTCTTTTTGACGATTTAGCATGGAATAATTGATTTCTTAACACACGTATTTCCATGTCTAAATCTAGTTGCTGTAATAAATATTGGATAGCTTGAGCGCCAATTCCTACTTGAAAAGGTTGATTAGCTAAACGTTCTTCTAAAATAATGAGTTCATCTTCAGATAATAATTGTTTTGGTTGAACCAATTCCGTGGTGGATTGTAAGACCACATAAGAATGGAAGTAAATCACTTGTTCTACTTCTGATGAAGACATATTTAAAAACAAGGCTAAATAGCTCGGAGGACCTTTTAAATACCAAACGTGGGAAACTACAGCAGCTAAATCTATATAGCCCATGCGATGACGTCTGACTTTGGATTCCGTCACTTCCACACCACACCTTTCACAAACGATGCCTTTATAACGTACTTTCTTATATTTTCCACAATGGCATTCCCAGTCTTTTACAGGACCAAAAATCCTTTCACAAAAGAGTCCGTCCATTTCAGGTTTAAGGGTACGATAATTAATGGTCTCTGGTTTAGTGACTTCCCCTACCACTTGCCCATTAGGTAAAACACGTTCAGCCCAACTACGAATGCGTTCTGGAGAAGCTAATCTAATTTGGATTGCATCACACATAGAGCTTGAGATTCTAATTGTAAAACGGTGACATCTAGACCTAAGGCTTGTAATTCTCTCATTAAAACTTTAAAAGACTCAGGAGTTCCACCTCTAGGAATTGGTTGAGCTTTCACAATAGCATTAAGTGTAGCTGTACGTCCTTCCATATCATCCGATTTCAAAGTTAATAATTCTTGTAAAGTATAGGCAGCACCATAAGCTTCTAAAGCCCATACTTCCATTTCACCTAAGCGTTGACCACCATGTTGGGCACGACCACCTAATGGTTGTTGTGTGACCAAAGAATAAGGACCAGTAGAACGCGCGTGAATTTTTTCATCTACTAAATGCACAAGTTTTAACATGTAGGCCATACCAACAGTAACTGCATTATCAAATTTTTCACCAGAACGACCGTCATAAAGAATGGTTTGTGCAGATAAAGCAGCACGTTTGAGTTGTTGATGTACAAAAATACGCGAAGCTTCTTTATGATACATTTCATCGAAAGGTACAATTTTGATTCGTTTTCGTAAACGATGAGCAGCTAAACCTAACAAAGCCTCGAATAATTGTCCCACATTCATTCTTGAAGGTACACCCAAAGGATTCAAAATCACATCCACCGGAGTACCATCAGGTAAATAAGGCATATCACATCGAGGCAAGATTCTAGCCACAATACCTTTGTTTCCATGACGTCCTGCCATTTTATCTCCTACTTGGATTACACGCTTCACGGCCACACTCACACGTACACTAATGTTCACCCCTGCCGGCAATTCATCACCTTGATCTCGACTTAAGATACGTACATGAATAACACGACCACGAGAACCATTAGGCATTCGTAAACTGCTATCTTTCACATGTTGATTTTTTTCACCAAAAATGGCACGTAATAATTTGCCTTCTGGAGGTTGATCTGATTCTCCTTTAGGTGTGATTTTGCCTACCAAGATGCTACCTGCTTCGACCCAAGAACCTACGCTAATAATCCCATGTTCATCTAATTGACGTAACGCATGTTCACCTACATTAGGAATTTGACGCGTAATCTGTTCAGCACCCAATTTGGTTTGTCGTGCATCAGTCTCATATTTTTCAATGTGAATCGAAGTATAGACATCTTCATATACAAGTCGTTCGCTTATAACAAAAGCATCTTCGAAGTTATAACCTTCCCAAGGCATATAAGCGATAAGCACATTTTGACCTAAAGCCAACTCGCCACTATCCATGGCAGCTGATTGTGCAATTAATTGACCTTTGACAACATGTTCCCCTACCCAGACTAAGGGACGATAATCAATACATGTATCTTGATTTGATTTCTGATATTTAAGCAGCGCATAATCTACGGGACCACGCGCATGTTGAATACGGATAGAAGTAGCTTGGACAGAACGTACAATACCATCTGCTTTGCTGAAGACACCCTGTACCATCCATTTTTCTTGGCCCGTACTCACATAAGGTTTGGAGGCTCTAATTAAAGGTACAGCTTGACGCTGCATATTGGAACCCATTAAAGCCCTATTGGCATCATCATGTTCTAAAAAGGGAATTAAACAAGTAGCAGCAGAAATAAATTGAATAGGTGAAATGGCCATATAATCAACATGTGATGCATCACATGTAGTCCATTCTTGTCTATAACGTACAGCTACAATTGGTGAACAAATTTGGCCTTCACGATCATACTTGACGTCAGCTGGTGCTAAACGATAGTTATCTTCCACATCCGCTGTTAAATACACAATGGATTTTTGTACTTGACCTTTTTTAACTGGATAATAAGGAGTTTCTATAAATCCATAGCGATTGACACGTGCAAAAATAGCTAAAGAACCAATAAGACCTGCATTAGGACCTTCTGGAGTTTCTATAGGGCAAATTCTACCATAATGACTCGGATGAATATCACGTACAGCAAAACCTGCGCGTTCGCGAGTAAGACCACCAGCACCAAGTGCACTAATACGACGTTTATGGGTTAGTTCTGCCAAAGGATTAATTTGATCCATGAATTGAGATAATTGCGAAGAAGCGAAAAATTCCCTGATAGCTGAAGTCAAGGGTTTAGGATTAAGTAAGCTGGAAGGTTGTAATTTCTCGCCTATGGTCATTTTTTCTCGGAGTAATTTTTCTAAGCGACTTAAACCTATACGCACTTGATTTTGTAATAATTCGCCTACGCATTTTAAACGTCGATTAGCTAAATGGTCGATATCATCTACTCGAGCACGATCAAGACACAATTGAATAAGATAATCGAGACCAGCTAGCAAATCTGAAGTTGTAAGGATATGCACCGACAAAGGAATGTCCAAATGCAGTTTTTGATTAAGTTTGTATCGACCTACTTCCGATAAGTCATATTTTTTAGGGTCAAAAAAACGTGCATAAAGCAATTGCTTAGCACTGTGAACGGTGGCGGGTTCACCTGGACGCATCTTTTTATAAAATTCTACTAAAGCTGCTTCAGTGTTATTAACTGCATGATTTTCCCAACTACGTTCAAACACTTCCCGGTTCGTTAAATGAGGCTTAATTTCTTGTAAATTTAGACCAAGCGCTTGTAAAAAGATAACTAAAGGCATTTTACGATTCTTATCCAGACGAACCCATAAAAGTTTTTGCTTATCTAATTCGTATTTGATCCAAGCACCTCGGTTGGCCATGAAAGTGGCTTCAAAAGTACGCACATGTTGTTTATCCCAGAGTGCTTGAAAATATACACCAGGAGAACGAACAATTTGATTGACAACAACGCGCTCAGCCCCATTGATGATAAAAGTGGCATCTTCCGTCATTAAAGGAATTTCGCCAAAATAGATCATTTGTTGTCTAACGTCTCCTGTTTGATGGTTCCATAATTGCACAGGCATATACATGCCCACAGAATAGGTTATATCTTGCCTTTTTGCTTGCACTGGTGTGATCTTCGGAGGTTTTAATTCCATTTTTGAAGTGATCAAATGCAGTTCCAATTGACCTGTATAATCAACAATAGGAGATATCTTATCGAATTCTTCTTTAAGCGATTTGGTGAGGAAAGTATAATAACTATTGCGTTGAACGGCTATGAGATCTCTCATATTTAGATTTCATACGTACTGCTTTATTACGATGGATAACCCCTTTGTTAACAGCTTTATCAATGGCTGATTCAACTTCATCTTTGGTAGCATGTTTCATAAGCCATTTGATATGCGATTTAATGGCTTGATTTCGTAATCGATTTCTTTGAGAGATACGTATTCGTTTAATAGATGACTTGATGTTGGCCACGGTATAAAGATAAAATAGTTCTCATAAAACTTAGTCTACATAAAGATAAAATAGCAGATGGCAAAAAGCAAGAGTAGTCGTGTGGGTATTAGCTTAGAATGCACGGCATGTCGAGCTAATGCGAATCAACCAGGAGTTAATCGTTATCGAACAACAAAGAATAAAAAAAATACTCCCAATAGACTGGAACTGAAAAAATTTTGTCCATATTGTGGACATCATACCATTCATAGGGAGATCAAATGAAGAGAGAAAGAAGAGAGAGAAAGAGGAGAGAGAAGCATGAATATTCCAAAGATGATGAATAGAAAAAAACAACGACAAATGACTAAAGCTATAAAAAGAGCACGTATTATGGCTTTATTACCATTTGTGAAGTAGGATAAAAACAAGAAGAAAGCAACCAATCAAAGGCTAGAATAAGAACAAGCACATGCACTACAGCACGTGTAGTGGAAATAGCTATTTGTTTTGAACCGCCACGAGTGATAAGTGCGTAATGGCAACTAATGAGAGCTAGTAAGGCACCAAAAATCATAGCTTTCAATAAGCTAGTAAGGATATCCCACAAACTTAATGATGATCGTAAAGAAGTTAAGAATAAGTTAACAGGAATACCATAAGCTAAACAGGCTAAAAAAAGACTAGCGCTGAGGCTAGTAAGGAAACAAAACCATGTGCATAAAGGCAACATGATTAAACATGCAAGATAACGTGGGATAATATGTAATTGGAAAGGATGTGTTTGTAGTAAATAAAGTGCATCGAATTGCTCTGAGACGCACATGGAAGCTAATTCTGAGGTATAGCTTGAGGCTACACGTGCTGTTAACAAAATAGCAGTGAAAACAGGTGAAAGTTCGCGAAGAAGAGTTAGGCCAAGAATAGCACCAATCATAGGTGTGGCTTGCAAACTTATGAGTTCTTTAGCTAATTGAAGACACAAAACCATTCCTAAAAAACAACTGTGAATCCAACAAAGCGACAGGGATTGTTCTGCAATCCAGGCAATTTGCCACTTAATCATGAGTGGATATCGCCAATGAAAAAGGTGTACAATAATTTGAGCTTGAAAGCGAAGAATTGAAAGAATTGAAGAAATCATTTGCATAGGGCTGTTAGCTCAGCGGTAGAGCGCCTGCCTTACAAGCAGGTGGTCACTGGTTCAAATCCAGTATAGCCCAACCCTCATAGCAAATAATAGCAAATAGCAAGGGCTCATCGTCTAAGGGATTAGGACAGGAACCTTCTAAGTTTCTAATGTAGGTTCGAATCCTACTGAGCCCGCTATTTTGCGCTATTTTTTTTACCAACCTTTTTTAGCTTGAGCAAGTACGTAATTCGCTACGTCTTCAATATCACTGTCAGTTAAACGACTAAATGATGGCATAGCATTTTTTCCCTTACGAACTTGAGTGCTAATTGCTTCTACACTATTCATTTGATTGGCTTCTAAAGCATCTAACTTCAATGTTTTTTCTGGCATGATCACATTGTTGCCACCGGCATGACATGCTGCACAATTAGCCGAAAAAATTTGTTCACCATGTGCTAAATCTGCGGCCCATACTTGTTGAATACAAAAAATTGTGGTCAAAATGAATGTTAATAAGCTTTTCATATATTTCAATCCCTACTAATAATAAATTTTACCTCCACCCCATTTTTCCGCCTGAATTTGGGCTTGGGTTAATATATGTGATGCAATAGCATATAAGTCATCTTCACTCAAATCTCTCATTTTCGGAAAAATGTCCGAACTAGCAATACTTGGATGAATTTGAGCTATAGATTCTGAACCGTCATACGTGGTTGGGTTTTTCATATAATCTACCAACGCATCCAAATTATTTCTAGCAGGAGTAGCTAAACTTAAAGATTCAAGATCTAATCCAATGTTTGGATTTGTTTTCGTAATTCCACCTACATGGCATGCGCTACAATGCGTATTAAATAAACGTTTTCCTCGTTTAAGCTGATCTGCATTCACTTCTACCTTTTGACCACTAACATCTTTGACCACTTCTGTAGCCCAGCTGATCATGGGAGTCATCCATACAAGAACTAATAACATGATTACGCGTATCATAAACAAATTTCACCTGATAATTTATGAGTTCATCCTTACGTTGTTCACCAAGCAAGTGCCAAGCAAGTGCCAGGGAAGCATCGGTCAACCTTCTGTCAACCTATGGTGCCAACGAATCATTTTATAAAGAGTCGTTTTTAACTTTGAGCGATGTACGATCAAATCTAAAAATCCATGTTGCCTTAAATATTCAGCTGATTGGAAATTTTGAGGCAAGTCTTCTTTGATGGTTTGTTCAATGACTCGTTTTCCTGCAAAACCTACAGTTGCTTTAGGTTCCGCTAAAATCAAATCACCTAACATAGCAAAGCTTGCCATCACACCACCTGTTGTGGGTGATGTTAAAACAGAAATATACAATAAACCGTGCTGATGAAAACGTTCCAATGCTGAAGAGATTTTGGCCATCTGCATTAAACTCAGCACACCCTCTTGCATTCTTGCACCACCAGAAGCTGATATTAAAATTAAAGGCAACGCTTGTGATATACTTGTTTCTATTAAACGAGTAATTTTTTCACCTACGGCGGAGCCCATACTTCCACCCATAAACTCAAAATCCATGACTCCCAATGCTACTTTTTGATCTTCTAAGTCTCCTATACCTGTTAAAACTGCTTCAGGTAATTGTGTACGCATTTGCGTTTGTTGAATTCGTAAAGCATAAGGTTGTTGATCATAAAAATCTAAAGCATCAGTGGAAGTCAAGTGGTCATTCAAAGGCTGCCAATTATCCACTAAACTGGCAATACGTTCTCTACTGGGCATACGCCAATGATAATCACATTCCACACACACTCGTAGATTGCCTTGCAATTGCTTGATGTCTACTAAATTTTGACAAGCCTCACATTTGCTCCAAATTTTCAATAATCTCGGCGAAGCTTGTCTTGTTGACTTACCCATATAATGGCTCCAGTTATGGGCAAAATGACTAAGACAGCTGCCCATATAAGACTCCAAAAGAATGCTGCTAGACTTGGCGTCATAATGGTTTTTGATCTCTGTTTTTGATCTATTATAATGCGGATGTGGTGAAATTGGTAAACACGCATGCTTGAGGGGCATGTTTTTTGCGAGTTCGAGTCTCGCCATCCGCATTCTCTATCTAAAAAAGTCACCCGCATCTGTTTTTTGCTGCTACCTTCCGGTCCTGACATAGTCAACAGTTGCGGGCTAACGAAATTATACCATACCAGCTGCTAAATAATCAAAGTAAACGCCTATCAATGCTTGATCTTGAGGATTTGGAATTTCTTGCATAGCTGCTTGTTTCAAGAATTTGATAGCGTCATACATGCCTATCATAGGCACCCCTAATGAATTATACATATCTCGTACACCCAAAAGACCTATTTTTTCTAAGACCATGGCATCACCTTCGATAAGAGCATAAGTAATTAAACGTAAATACCAGCCATAATCTCTTAAACATAATGCACGTTGTTTTGCACCTGAAGCATTTCCTCCTGGCGCTAAGTAATCCGGATGAGCTTGAAATAATAATTGACTAGCTTTGCTTATTAATTGCTTTTCTGTATCTCTTAAAAGACAAGCTAATCGTATTCTTCTATCACCTGTGGTGAAATAATCCAATAAGCTTTCTAATTCACCACTTGATGGATAACGTAACTCATCATCAGCTTGATTAATGATTTGGCTTACAACACTCATAGTCTTTCAATCTGCTTTCAATCTGCTTTTCAATCTGCTTTATCTCATCATAGAATTTTTTGTGAATCTTTGTTATCTAGTACTTATGTTCTACTCATTACCTTAATAAAATAAACTATCTGGGAAAAAACGATTTAATTCAATTAAAATCCCAGCTGTTAAAAATAACCACAAAGTAGCGACTACCGGTGCTGTTGATAAATATTTTTTGAGATTCATCTTGGTGATACAGTTATTTCATCTTCTTTGGCTAACAATTGTCCACTACGATATTCTTGCCATGCAGATAAAGGCCACAAAAACCCTGATAACATATATTTCAAGGCCATTGGTACATCTAAAATGATTTCTTGTTCTGTAGGATTTTTTGTTTCTTTCGTATATTTAAGATAGCTACGTCCTACCCAACCTATCCAACCGGTTATGTAAAGAAAAAGAAGGGCCGGAATGGTAAATTCTCTAGCATGACGCCAATCACCATCTGTAATTAAATGAGGCAAACCATCTTGTCCACACAATAATGTGCCATATTTATCAAAACGTTTGTGTACTTGATCAATTTGTGATTGTAAAGCTAAGTAACTTGGGCTATTAGCTTCATAGTTAGCTTGACGATTTTCCAATGTACGAACTTCATTGATTTCACGTTTATGGAAAGCTTCACTTTGTTGGCAAGGAGTTAACACATCTGCTGATACGGCCGAAATTTGAATGGCCGAAATTTGACAAACCGACATCACTGCAGCAATGAAGATAAGTGAACGTTTGAACATAGATTTTGCTGATAGAATTTTGATTAACAATTTGATTAACAATCTTTCATGTCAAAGATTATTGATCAACAATCTTTGATGCACTTATATAATATTATGAGGTTAAAACAAGTCAAACAAATTGACTTAGAACAATTAGAAGCACTTTATCAACAAGTAGGTTGGTGTCATAGGCCACGTAGGAAGTTACACCAACTGATGAAACAGAGTTGGTTATGTTTAGCCATTTACCATCAAGATGAGGGTCAAAAACATCAACTGATTGGATTTGGTCGAGTTGTATCTGATCAAACTTGGAATGCAACCATTTGGGATGTGGTTATTCATCCAGACTATCAACGTCAAGGTTTAGGAAAGTACTTAGTTTATCAGATGATTCGATTAGTTAAACGTCAAGATATTAGACACATTACTTTATTTGCTGAATCACGTGCACTTTCATTTTATCAGCATCTCGGTTTTGAAATTTATGCTAAAGGTATGTTCTGGTTTGGTTGAGTTTGGTTGAGTTTGGTTGAGAAAGGTTGAGTTTATGCTAAACTAAGTTAAGTTGACAGGTGCTTCGCAGGTCAACAACTACTCATTTGTAAACAAATTAGCAGTTAGATAGATCGGGATATAGCGTAGTTTGGTAGCGCGCCTGCTTTGGGAGCAGGATGTCGCAGGTTCAAATCCTGCTATCCCGATGATAACAAACTGCTAATTAACCAGCGATGAATGACAAGAAGTAAGATCAATAACAAAATTAAATACAAATTGGCTAACATAATCTTGCTAACATAATATTAATGTTGTTCACTTATCCAATGAATTAGGCCCCCATCGTCTAGAGGCCTAGGACATCTCCCTTTCACGGAGGTAACGGGGATTCGAATTCCCCTGGGGGTAAAAATTTTTGAGCAAAACTTTTGAGCAAAACTTATGTCTCGATCACAAAAAAATGATAATTTTATCGATAAAACTTTTACAATTCTAGCAGATGTCTTGGTCAAATTATTACCTACTAGCCAAAATGCAAAAAAAGCCTTTAGTTATTACCGTGAAGGTATGGCAGCTCAAGCTGAAGGCGAATATGCTCAAGCTTTAGAATCTTATTATCACGCGTTAGAATTTGAAGAAGACGTGATTGATCGTAGTTATATCATTTACAACATTGGTTTAATTTATGCCAGCAATGGAGAAGATGAACAAGCTTTGGAATATTATCATCAAGCCTTAGAACTTAATCCACGTTTAGTTCAAGCTTTAAATAATATTGCTGTTATTTATCACAAACAAGGCATGACTTATCAAGATGAACAGTTATTACAAAAAGCAGCCGCTTATTGGCGTAAAGCTATTCAATTAGCACCTGGTCAATATCTAGAAGCTCAAAACTGGTTAAAAAACATGGTATAATTTCGCCATAACAAACATATGTTTCTATGTCAGGAAAAGTGGTACAAATTATCGGACCGGTATTGGATATAGAATTTCCATCTGGACAGTTACCAAAACTGTTAAATGCCATTGTAGTTCGTGACGGAGAAAAAAGCGTCACTTGTGAAGTTCAACAATTGTTAGGTGATAATCGTGTGCGAGCCATCGCTATGAGTAGTACGGATGGACTTCGTAGAGGCATTCAGGCAGAAGATACAGGTGCTCCTATTTCTGTGCCTGTAGGCAAGGTAACGTTGGGTCGTATTTTTAACGTGCTTGGTGATTGTGTCGATAATTTAGGTACAGTGACACGACAAGCCGTGCAACCTATTCATAAACAAGCACCTAGTTTTGTACAACTAGAAACAAAACCATCGGTCTTTGAGACAGGAATCAAAGTGGTGGACCTTTTAGCTCCTTACCGTCGAGGTGGCAAAATAGGTCTATTCGGAGGTGCTGGAGTAGGTAAAACGGTCTTAATCATGGAATTGATTAATAACATTGCTAAAGCGCATGGTGGGGTTTCTGTCTTTGCTGGCGTAGGTGAACGCACACGTGAAGGAAATGATTTATATGAGGAAATGAAAGCCTCAGGAGTTATCCAATCACAAAACTTATCAGAATCAAAAGTAGCACTTTGTTATGGTCAAATGAATGAACCTCCTGGAGCTCGCATGCGTGTTGGTTTAACTGCTTTGACTATGGCTGAGCATTTCCGAGATATAAATAAACAAGATGTGCTTTTATTTATCGATAATATCTTCCGTTTTGTTCAAGCAGGTTCTGAAGTGTCCGCCTTGTTAGGTCGTATGCCTTCTGCAGTAGGATACCAACCTACACTTGCTACGGAGATGGGTGCGTTACAAGAACGTATCACCTCCACTGTTGATGGCTCTATTACCTCTATCCAAGCTGTTTATGTTCCTGCTGATGATTTAACTGATCCCGCACCAGCTACAACTTTTGCCCATTTGGATGCTACCACAGTTTTATCTAGAGGTTTAGCTGCCAAAGGTATTTACCCGGCCGTAGATCCTTTAGATTCCACTTCCACTATGCTCCAGCCAAATATAGTAGGCGAAGCACATTATCAGACAGCATCACGTGTCAAACAGACTCTTCAAAGATATAAAGAATTACAAGATATTATTGCCATTTTGGGTTTGGACGAACTTTCAGAAGAAGACCGTTTATTGGTAGCAAGAGCACGTAAAATTGAACGTTTCTTATCTCAACCTTTCTTCGTAGCTGAAGTCTTTACGGGTTCACCTGGAAAATATGTGTCTTTAGAAGAATCTATTAAGGGTTTCAAAATGATTCTGGATGGTGAATTAGATGATTTACCAGAACAAGCGTTCTATTTAGTTGGTAATATAGAAGAAGCTATACAGAAAGCACAAAAACTATGAAGATGAAAATCATTACACCTGATGGCTATGTATGGGATCGTGAAATTGAAGAAGTCATTTTACCCAGTAGTACAGGGCAATTAGGAATTCTTGCTCATCATGCGCCTTTACTTACAGCATTAGATATAGGTGTGATGAGAGCCAAAACCGCCCAAGGATGGGTGGCTTTGGTTTTGTTTGGTGGTTTTGCTGAAGTCTTAAATAATCAAATTACTATTCTTGTCAATGGTGCGCAAGAAGCGCATGAGATTGATCTTCAACATGCACAACAAGAAGAAGCTAAAGCTTTAGAACAATTACAGCAGGCAGCTACACCTACCGCTCAAATTGAAGCTCGACAAAATCTAGCTAAATGGAGAGCACGTGTTCAAGCTGTCTCATTTCAAATCTAATTCAAAAATCTAACAAGATGAGCATGACGAAGGCATTAATAAGCCAAACACTAGCCAGAAATGATGTATGTGATGGTAACCATAAAGCCAAACCTACACTTAAACTGGTGGCCAACCAAGTTAACCACATCATTAAAGGCAAAAGTTGATAGCCTAACCATACACAAGTCAAACATGTAAGCATCCAATTGACACCTAATAAACTGATCCAAATACTGCTTCTGGACACTAAAGGAGCAACCCAAATTCTATCCCAAAATCCAAATTCTCTATCAAATACTAAGGGTAACGCTGAATGGATTCCATGCGAAAATGTAGCCCACATAAAAAAACGCCAAGGCGCTGCCGTATGGTAACGTTGCCACAGCCAATACCATAATAAAGGTTGCGCTAAACTTAACACTAATGTTAAAGGACGCCTCCACAAATGTTTCACCCATCTTAAGCTTAAATTTAGACTCTCCTGATTAATCTGCTTTATATCTCTCACGTTATAATGAACCTCCTTTAGACCAATTTGATCTATTTTGTTATAGGTTTGTAATCCATGCTTATATGCAAATCAACCTTATGATATGAACAAAATGATATGAACAAAAAAGTGTATGTATAAAATTCAGTTAGTCAATCAAAAAGAAGGTATTGATGTAACCATCCAATGTGCTGGTGATCAATATATTTTAGATGCCGCTGAAGAACAAGGTGTCGATCTACCCTATTCTTGTCGTGCTGGTGCTTGCTCTACTTGCGCAGGCAAATTAGTTAAAGGATCCGTGGATCAATCTGATCAATCATTTTTAGATGAAGATCAAATTAGCAAAGGTTTTATTCTAACCTGTGTTGCATATCCTACTTCTGATTGTGTTATTCAAACTCATCAAGAAGAAGCTTTATATTAAGACACCATAAAAAAAAAACAGGCCTAAGCTTTCTTGCTTAGGCCTGTTGAATTTCTACTTCAACCCCGTAAGCTAAATCTACTTTCATTAAGGCATCGATCGTTGCTGCTGATGCATTTTTTAATTCTAATAAACGTCGATGAATTCTTATTTCAAAATGTTCACGTGAATCTTTATTCACATGAGGTGAACGTAACACACAAAATATCTTACGTTTCGTGGGTAAACATACCTTCGATACTTGTGCTGTTTGAGAAGCTATTTGTGCCATTTGGTCTAAACTCGATTGCACCAATTGTGCTGAATATGAATAAAATTTCAAACGAATTTTCATACTCACTCTTAAGTTTTACTCTAAAATTTTTGTCACCACACCTGCGCCTACCGTACGTCCTCCTTCTCTAATGGCAAATCGCATCCCTTGTTCTATGGCTACTGGGTAAATTAAATTCACACACATCTTGATACGATCCCCTGGCATAACCATTTCTGCTTTTGAACCATCATCTGCTGTAAAGTCTTCTATTGTCCCAGTTACATCTGTTGTTCTCACATAAAATTGCGGTCGGTAACCTGGAAAAAATGGTGTATGTCTTCCTCCTTCTTCTTTGGTTAATACATACACTTCTGCTTCAAATTTCGTGTGTGGTGTAATACTGCCCGGTTTAGCTAAAACCATTCCTCTTTCTATGTCTGTCTTTTGTACCCCACGTAAAAGCACACCCACATTATCTCCTGCTATTCCTTCATCTAATGTTTTTTGGAACATCTCTAATCCTGTCACTGTAGTAGTTTTTGTATTTTTTAAACCCACAATTTCTATAGTCTCTCCAACTTTCACACGTCCTCTTTCTATTCTTCCTGTAGCTACAGTTCCTCTACCTGTAATCGAAAACACATCTTCTACTGCCATTAGAAAACTTTTATCTACATCCCTTTGAGGCGTTGGTATATATTCATCTACTATCTTCATCAACTCAAAAATTTTATCCACCCACTTATCTTTGCCCTCACCTATTTTTGGGTTTTTCATACACGCTTCTAATGCTAATAAAGCTGACCCAGTTACAAAAGGAATCGTATCTCCTGGAAAATCATATTTAGATAGCAACTCTCTTACTTCCAATTCCACTAGTTCTAATAGTTCTGGATCATCAACCATATCCGCTTTATTGAGGAAGACTACAATACTAGGTACACCTACTTGTTTAGCTAGCAAGATGTGTTCTCTTGTTTGAGGCATTGGTCCATCTGCTGCTGATACCACTAAAATCGCACCATCCATTTGAGCTGCACCTGTAATCATGTTTTTTACATAATCGGCGTGACCAGGACAATCTACGTGTGCATAGTGGCGTTTCTCGGTTTGGTATTCTACGTGCGATGTATTAATCGTAATCCCACGTGCTCTTTCTTCTGGAGCCGAATCAATTTCTTCAAATTTCTTTAATTGAACTGTGTTGTCTTTAGAAGCCAAAACTGCTGATATGGCTGCTGTCAATGTGGTTTTTCCATGATCCACATGTCCGATTGTTCCTATATTGACATGAGGTTTTGTACGTTCAAATTTTGTCCTAGCCATAAGACTCCTTATTTGTTAAAAGTTGTTTACCTATAATGTGCAAATGCTTTATTCGCTTCTGCCATCCTATGCGTTTCTTCTTTTTTACGGATGGCACCACCTGTTCCATGAGCCGCATCCCAAATTTCTGCTGCTAATTTGATGGCCATTGATTTACCAGAACGATCTTTGGCATATTTCACAATCCATCTTAACGCATTATTTATGCCTGTATAAGGTTTAACTTCTTGAGGTACCTGATATGTAGCACCTCCTACGCGTCTTGCTTTCACGCATACTAATGGCATCACTTGACTCACTGCTTGTTCTAACATCAAGACGCCTGATTGTTGATTTCTTTCTTCTATTCTTTTCAAGGCTTCATAAACAATGCGGCGAGCCAAAGATTTTTTGCCTTTCCTTAATACATGCACGATCAACAATTCCACCAAACGACTTTTCATGCTTTGATCTGTCATGCCTTGATCTGTCATGCTTTCTTCACTCCATATTTTGAGCGACTTCTCACTCGGTTCTTAACTCCTGCAGTATCTAAAGCACCTCGAATTATATGATACCTTACTCCAGGTAAATCTTTCACCCTACCTCCACGCACTAACACCACTGAATGTTCTTGTAAATTATGACCTATTCCTGGAATATAAGCTGTCACTTCATACCCTGAAGTTAATTTGACCCGAGCCACTTTTCTTAATGCTGAGTTAGGTTTTTTAGGGGTGGTCGTATAAACCTTCACACAAACACCTCGTCTTTGAGGGCAACGTTTTAAAGCCGCTGATTTTGGTCTAACCATTACTTGTTGACGTCCAAAACGAATTAATTGTTGTAAGGTAGGCATAATTTCATTTCATACCGTATTTACGCATAAATTTCTCGATTCTACCTTCTGTATCTAGTTGTTTTTGTGAACCTGTATAAAAGGGATGTATACTTGACCACACTTCTACATGTAACTCCGGCTTAGTGGAACCCACTGTCAAAATTTGTTGGCCATTACCATACACAATACTATGTTTATACCATTTCGGATGAATATTCTTCTTCATATCTTTATCGTTTTGAATACTGTGGTGCTTTTCTTGCTTTTTTAAGACCGTATTTTCTACGTTCTTTTATACGCGCATCTCTTGTCAATTTGAATGATGCTAATTTAGCTGATACTAACGCACGTTTAATTGCTAGTGTGCTTGCCTCCGCTTGTGCATTTAAACCACCACCTTTAACTTGAATTTCACACTTTAATGATCTGACACTTAATACGTCTAATATTGGTTCAATCCATTCTTCATTGTGTTGAAAATATTCTTCCAATGGCAGGAAGGAGTCCTTATTTTTATTAACGGTGACTTGTGGTTTATTTGATTCACTTAACCATACACGCGCTATGGCACATTTACGTTTTCCTATGGCATACATAACTCTTTCTAAGCTTCTATACGAATTTTTCGCCACAATTGGCGACCTTTCACACCTTTTGGAAGCATACCTTTAATTGCATGTTCCAATGCTCTTTTTCCACCTATTTGATAAAAATAACGAATCTTCATCCCTCCTGGACGTCCTGAATGACGACGATAAGATTTATTTTTATATTTATTACCCGTTACTTGAATCTGGTTAGCTTGCACAATTTCAATACAGGTCACGGATTGTGTTAATAATGTTTTCACCACTCTAGAAGCTAAACGTCCTAAAATTTCGTCTTTAGCGTTAATCAACATATTTTTTCAATTGACAATGCAGTTTTTGTTCTAAAGCTTTATTCACCTCTTCTACCGACTTTTGACCGAAATTTTTTAACGCTAATAATTCCTCTTGTGTATATTGCATTAAATCAGCCACGGAATGAATTTGAGCTCTTTTTAAACAATTGTAAGCTCTCACTGACAAATCCAATTCTTCTATGAGCATATTCGATAGTTGTGCCATTGTTTGTTCGTTTTTTGTATGACTGGTTTTCCATTCCAAGGTTTGCAATGGATTAAACCAATGGGTTAAAATTCTTGCTGCCTGATGCAGTGCTTCTTGTGGTGATATGCTTCCATTTGTCCATATTTCTAAATGAAGTGCCTTATCAACAAGTACCTTATCAACAAGTGCTTTATCTACCCAAAAGTTCACACGTTTGACAGGCATAAAGACTCCATCTATAGGTAACCAATCAATCATTTCACTGGGCTTGGCTAATCTATAACCACTTGATTGCTCCAATTGACATTCCATTTCCAATATATCTTGTGTATCAATTGTAGCTATGTATTGACAAGTGTCTATAATATTGGCGCTAGAATTGGCTTCACTTTGAAAAGCTGCCGCAGTTACTATAGCAGGTCCTTGCACTTTCAATCTTGTAATGGTTGGCTGTTTTTTTAGTTGACCCCGCCATACAATTTGTTTCAAATTTAACATGATTTGCAAAACATCTTCTCTCACACCTTTCAAAGTAGCTAATTCATGGCTAGCACCGGCTATTCTCACCGCTGTAATGCTTATACTCTCCAACTCGGATAACAATACACGCCTCAAAGAATTGCCCATAGTAAGCGCTTGCGTGTAGCTCAATGGTTGCAAGATAAATTTGGCATAAATATCTCTTGCATGATTAATGGTTGAAGCTGCACATTCTATTTGAAATTCTATTGGAAATTGACTCATGCACATTAACTCTTAGACAAAGACTTAGACACGTCTACGTTTTGGGGGACGACATCCATTATGTGGTATGCCTGTAACATCTTGAATCGATGTAATTTGTAATCCCGCTGCTTCTAGCGCACGAATAGCGGTTTCTCGCCCTGCACCTGGACCTTTAACAAACACATCCACTTGTTTCATTCCCTGATCCTTTGCTAGTTGGGCAACTTTTTCCGCAGCCATTCCTGCAGCAAATGGAGTTCCTTTTTTTGCACCTTTAAATCCCACTAATCCTGCCGAACTCCAACATACACATGCTCCTTGAGCATCGCTTACGGTAATTAAAGTATTATTAAACGTTGATTGTATATGTATGCTTCCCTTTCTATCGGTTCGTTTGGATTTTTTCATCTTATTTAGCTAATTTTTTTCCTGCTACGGTTTTTTTCGCTCCTCGACGTGTTCGTGCATTACTTCTAGTACGTTGCCCTCTTACAGGCAATAAAGCACGATGTCTACGCCCTCTATAACAACCTATATCCATTAACCTTTTGATATTCATTGATTCCACGCGTTTGAGATCTGATTCAATGAGATATTTTTGTTCGATGTATTGTCTTAGACGCATACTTTGTTCATCATTAACATCTCTCACACGTAAATCCGGTGATAACTGACATGCTTCTAAAATCTCTTTGGCTAAAGTTTTTCCTATACCATAAAGATAGGTTAATGCTACCTCTAGTTTCTTTTGAGAAGGTAAATCTACTCCCGCTATACGCATAATCAACCTTGTCTTTGTTTATGTTTTGGATTACTACAAATCACTCTCAATACTCCATGACGCCTTTTGATTTGGCAATTAGCACAAATTTTCTTTACTGAAGATCTAACTTTCATATCATTTTTTCGTAAGCATTGGCAATAAAATATGTGCGTATTTGACGCATTGTGTCAATAGATACACCTATGACAATTAATAAAGAAGTAGCCCCAAAACCACTGAAGATTTTAAGCGATGAAAACAACCAAGGTAATAATGCAATTAGTGATAAAGCTATTCCCCCAATCCAACTCATGCGATTTAACGTACGATTTAAATATTGTTGCGTTTCTGCACCTGGACGTATGGACGGAATCACCACTGCCATTTTATTTAAATTCTCGCTTAATTCTTTTGGATTCGCTATGACCAAATTATAGAAATGACTAAAAAAGATAATACATGCTACATACAACCACCATATCGACCAAGTGTGCAATAAGGCTAGCGTAGAAGAAGCAAAAATAATAGGCATGACACCACCTTGATTCAAGCGCATTGGCAACAAATAAACTTGTGCAATCGATTGAATTAATTGTTTTGCTGATAAGATGGGAATTGCACGTACTGCTTCTTGTAATGCAATCATACCTAACATAGTAAAAATTAAAACCACCATGGCTAAGCTCCAAGGTGCTTCTATGGGATGGTGCAAGAAATTAGCAGCTATATTGCTACACACAAAAATGGAAGTACCATTTCCTATGCCTTTATGAGTCATTTGTTCTGCCAACCACATGACTAACATGGCACCTGATACAATTAATAACCATGTGCACCATTGTTGACTGAGAGTAAAAGCTTGAATTCCAGCTAAGAAGAAAGTGAGATACCTTGTATATTTTTGTATCTGTTTTTGTCCCATTTCACCTTCTTCCTTTTGTAATCGTGTTAATGCGGGTACGATGCTTATAAGAATTTGCATCACTATACTGGCATTAATGGTGGGTATGATACCTAACACAAACCACCCTCCACCATTTAACCAATTGGCCTGGGGATTGGAAATAAGCCCTACTGGAATATACATGCCTAAACGTTCGATTGCCACTAGCAAACATGTTATGGCTAGACGAGTTGGCCAATTATCTTGCATTTGCACTGCTACTTTTCAATGCTAATAAAGCTGCTTTTGCATTATTTAGAGGATTTGATCCGCCTAATTGTTTAGATAATACATTTTGTATTCCGGCTAATTCCATTACACTTCTCACAGCACCGCCTGCAATTACTCCCGAACCTGAGGCGGCTGGTTTAAGAAACACTACAGCAGCTGAGAAACGACCTTGACTTGCATGCACAATCGAGTTGGTAGGCGTTAAGGTTATATTAATCAATTGTTTTTTTGCATCCACAACTGCTTTTGTCACAGCAGACATGACATCAGCTGCTTTGCCCATACCTACTCCTACACATCCATTTAAATTACCTACTACTACCAATACACGAAAACTTAATTTTTTGCCTCCTTTTACCACTTTGGCTACACGTCTAATTTGTATAACTCGTTCTTGCCATTGTTCTTGTTGTTCATTCATATTTTGCATCAGATTTTGCATCAGATTTTCAAACCTTCTTTTCTAGCTGCTTCCGCTAAAGCGCGGATTTTTCCATGGTAACGATAAGAACCTCTATCCAAAACCACTTGTTGTATTCCTTTTTCTAAGGCTTGTTGCGCAAGTTTTTGACCTACTTCTTGAGCATCTTTCATCGTACTATGCCATCCTTGCTTGTAATGATAAGTGGATGCCGACACTAATGTTCTACCCACCATATCATCTATAATTTGCGCATAAATATGTTTATGAGAACAAAAAATACTTAATCGAGGTTTATTTAGAGGCTTTCCCTGCCTTACCCGCTTTAAGACGAATCGATTCATAAGCATATCGAATTCCTTTACCTTTATAAACTTCTGGTTCACGCAGAGCACGAATGGATGCTGCCACACGACCCACTAATTGTTTATCAATTCCTTTGATAACAATAGTTGTGGGATTTTCTAGTTCAAATTGAATACCTTCTCTTGCTTTAATTGTGATTGGATGACTAAATCCCACATAAAGTACTAAATCGTTTTCCATTAACTGTGCACGATAACCCACTCCTACTAAAAGTAGCTTTTTTTCAAAACCTACTGTTACTCCTTTAACCATAGAATCAATAAGACTCCTATAAAGTCCTTGCCATTGACTTTCAGCAATCACCTGCAATTGATTGCCATTTTGTTGGATTTTGACGTGAGAAGGCAAACACAATGTTAAATCACCTTTCTTGCCTTTGACCTTTAACACGTTGTCTTGTTGTACGATTTGCACTTGGTCATGCTTGATGACTTGCTTACCTATTCTCGACATATCAGGTTATATAAATTAATAAACACCACATAAAATTTCACCACCAACTTGCATTTGTTTGGCTTTCTGGTGAGTCATCACTCCTTTTGAGGTGCTGATGATAAGCATGCCTAAGACTTTCGGCATGTTTTTATAAGAAGAATAAATGCGTAATCCAGGTTTACTTACTCGCCATATACGTTGAATTCGCTTTGGTTTTAATTGGATACGCAAATGTAAATCAGCTGGTTGCACTTGTGCAATCAAACCTTCTTCACGGAGTACTTGAGCTACATTCCAATTCATTCTACTGGCAGGCACTAGTACCCATCTATGCCTTGCCATTTGTGCATTTCTTATTTTGGTTAACATTTGGCTTAAAGTATCCATAACTATTGAAAACGCATACCTAATGCTTCTAATAAGAATTTAGCTTCTTCATCCGTTTTAGCTGTAGTTATTATCGAAATATCCATACCCCTATATTGATCTATTTGATCATAATCGATTTCTGGAAATGCCAGTTGATCAGGTAATCCCATATGATAATTACCATTTCCATCAAAACTAGTGGGATTTAATCCTCGAAAATCCTTCAATCTTGGTAAAATTAAATGAATGAATTTGGTTAAAAAATCATACATGCGTTCTCGTCTTAAAGTAACTGTCATGCCTATAGGCATCCCTTTTCTTATTTGAAATCCTGCTATCGCTTTTTTTGCATATGTGATTTTAGGTCTTTGTCCACTTATCATTGCTATTTCTTCACTACTCTTTTGAAAAATTTTTTGAGATACAGCTCCTAAGCATCTATTAAGATGAATGGAACGTAATTTCGGTATTTGATGAACATTTGAGTAGCTATATTTTTGCTGCAATTGCGGTATGACTTTGGTTTTATAAAAAGTTGTGTTTATCCGTTCCATAATCTGACTTGACTCATATGTATAGGATATTCCCTACGTATAATCTGACCCACTTCCCCTTGGCGTTTAGGTTTCATGTGTTTTGTTTTTTGATTGATTCCTTTTACCACTAATTGTTTACGCTTACGATCAATGACTAGCACCTCACCTATTTGACCCTTAGAATTTCCGGACAAGACAAGAACTTGATTTCCTTTTTTTATGGTGTTTTTCATATGACTTCTGGTGCTAAAGAAACAATTTTCATAAAATTAGCTTCTCTTAATTCTCTTGCGATGGGTCCAAATACTCTTGTGCCTTTAGGATTATTTTCTTGATCAATTAATACTACAGCATTTTCATCAAAACGAATATGCATGCCATTAGCTCTACGCACCGCTTGTTTGGTACGTACAACTACAGCACGAAAGATTTGTGACTTTTTCACCATCATATTTGGCAAAGCTTCTTTCACGACTACGATAATCACATCACCTAAAGTAGCTGTAGAAGCTTTCAAGACTCGAATACACATAACTTCTTTTGCGCCTGTGTTATCTGCTACTTTGAGACGCGTTTGCACTTGAATCATAAATCCATTTTTTTGTTTTACTTATAGGTCTGCATGTACGAATCCAAATGAGCTCTCCTAAAGAAGCTTTTTTTTCTGGATCATGCACCGCGTATCGTTTCTTTTTCATGATTCTTTTGCCATATAAAGCATGTTTGACTTGTGTTTTAACTTCCACAATCACTGTTTTTTGCATGCGACAAGATACAACAAGCCCTAATAATTTTTTCATGATTTTGTCAATAATTGTGCTAATTGATGACGTAATTTTTTATACTCATGAGGTTTCCATGATTGTTTCAAACTCTTTCGCCAAATCATACGTTCTATAGCTAAACGGAGTTGTTGTTCTCGTTGTTGTTCCTGCATAACATTTTCACACGTATTGGTAATTTGTATGATGCCATATGAATCGCTTCTTTTGCTACTTGAAAAGGAACACCTTTTAATTCAAATAAAATCTGATCTGGTCGTACCGGAGCTGCCCAATATTCTGGTGCACCTTTACCTGAACCCATACGTGTTTCCGCTGGTTTAGCTGTGACAGCTCTATCAGGGAAGACACGAATCCATAACTTACCACCACGTTTCATGTAACGTGTTAAAGTACGTCGCGTAGCTTCTATCTGTCTAGAAGTTAACCATACTCGTTCCTTTGCTTGAAGAGCATAATCGCCAAAAGCTATTTGATTACATCGACTAGCTCTACCCTTTAATCTTCCTAAATGCGGTTTTCTATACTTCGTATTTTTTGGACTTAACATGTTCAGTTCTCAATTGAGATTAATGCTTGGGATTGATCCACACTTTGACACCAATGACACCATAAGTGGTATAAGCATTGGCTATCGCATAATTTATAGGTGCTCTTAAAGTTTGCAAAGGAATTTGACCATGTCTTACCCACTCACTACGAGCAATTTCAGCCCCATTCAATCTACCCGATACTTGAATTTTTATACCTTTCACACCTACCTTTTGAGCCCTTGCCATGGCTTGTCTAATCGCTCTACGAAATGCAATTCTTTTCTCTAATTGTTGTGCTAACCACTGAGCTAATAAAACAGCATTGGCATCAGGATTTGATACTTCTACCAATGAAATACGCCATGTGAGATGAGGCCATTTCGTTTGTAATTGAGTTCGTAAATTATCTAAACCTAAGCCTGAACGACCTACTAAAATTCCAGGACGAGCTAAATGCAATTCCAATTCAATTTGATGCGATTTGCGTAAAATATGAATACGAGCTATACCTGCTTTCAACACATAGTCACGTAAAAGTTGGCGAATTGCATGATCTTCTTGCAAGATTTTTGAATATTGATGTGCAAACCAATGACTTTGGTGTGTATGTGTAATGCCTAAACGAAATCCCACTGGATGTGTTTTTTGACCCATAGATTCTAGTTTAATTTCCAATTAAATTTCCAATTAAATTTCCAATTAAATTTCCAAAGTTATGTGACAACAGCGTTTTTTAATTGGATAAGCTCTTGATTGCGCTCGAGCTCGTATGCGTTTCAATGTTGGGGCTTGATCTACATAGAAATGGACTCTTTGTGTGGCTTGCGCATTAACACTTTTTAATAATTTGGCCACACAAGTGGCTGCACGATAAGGTAAAAAGCGCACCACTTGAGATGCTTTTTCATAAGTCATGCCATCTAATAAACGAACTACACGCCTCACTTTAGTTGGAGACATTCTTATATATTTGGCTTGATATTTCATATAGATTTACGGATTTTCCTATCTCCTTTGACATGAGAACGAAAATTTCTGGTAGGCGCAAATTCTCCCAACTTATGCCCTACTAATGCATCTGTTATGAATACAGGTATATGTGTTTTACCATTATAGACAGCTAATGTATGACCCACCATAGCAGGTACAATGGTAGACGACCTTGCCCACGTTTTAATGATTTGTTTTTCACCTTTTTGATTCAAGCGCTCTATTTTTTTAAGTAAGCGCACATGCACATAAGCACCTTTTTTGACAGAACGTGACATATTTTTTAGTTCTTAGATCGATTTCTTAATACATAAATATTAGGACGTTTGCGTGTTTTCACCCCTAATGCTGGTTTACCCCATGGCGTCAATGGTCTTGATCGACCTATACCACATCTACCTTCACCACCACCATGAGGATGATCTACAGGATTCATTGCAGAACCTCTTACAGTAGGTCTTATACCTAACCATCTACTTCGACCTGCTTTCCCCAATACCCTTTGCGAGTGGACTTCATTTCCTACACGCCCTATGGTAGCTCTCGCATTGGCTGCAATTTGTCTAATTTCTCCTGATGGCAATTTTAAGGCTACATAAGAAGGTGATTTGGCTACAACTACAGCAAAGCAACCCGCTGCTCTTACTAATTGAGCACCTTTATTGGCTACTAATTCAATGGAATGTACTTGTGTTGCTAAAGGTATTGCTGACAGAGGCCATACATGTCCTGGTTGAAGTTCTGCATCAACTCCTGCTTTCACTTCATCTCCCACTTTCATCCCTGAGGCTTGAAGTATATAACTTTTTGTACCATCTCTATAATGTAATAATGCTAAACGTGCACTTCGGTTCGGATCATATTCGATGGCTGCTACTTTTGCTATTGATTCTTTTCGTTGCCATTCAATGATGCGATATCGTCTTTTATGCCCTCCACCTTTATGACGACACGTAATTTTTCCATGTACATTTCTACCTACACTACGATGAAATCCTTTAATTAGACTTTTCACTGGCATATGCTAACAAATCTATAGATTCAGCTAATCTTACAATCATACGATTAGGTCGACTTTTTCTAACGGCTAACACTTTAACTTGAAATCTTTGTTCTAGATATCGTCTCAAGTCTGGTTTGCGCATTTTTGGAGACACTTGGAATGTATACTGACGCATCTCCATTAAACGTGTACTTTTATCTGTTAAGATTGGGATTATCATCATTCCATCATTTTTACATTCAATTGGTTTTCTAAAATAGGGATAGCTTCATGACTTATCCATATTTGTTTTGCCCATAATAAAGGTTTAACGTAAATATGTTCTGCTTGAATCAATTGCAGAGTTTTTATATTTCGACAACTTAACCATAAAGATGGATTCTTTTCATGTAGGATCCATAAAACAGGTCGCGAAGGTAGCGGAGGCAACATTTGACTTATAGTACGTGAACTTGGCTTTTCTAAGATTGGCGGATTAACTAATTGGATTTTTTTGCTACAAGCCATGAAAGCTATTTTTGTTGCCTTGCGCGATTCTTTACGATTAAGTTTGCATTCCATAGCTACACCCCTGGGGCCAAATGCTACCCCACCACCACGCCAAAGAGGTGAGCGTCTTGAACCTGCTCTGGCACGTCCTGTTCCTTTTTGCTTCCAAGGTTTTCTTCCACCGCCACGAATTTCAGCACGTGTTTTGGTATGTGCGCCCCATTGCCTTATGGACAGCATATGAGTTCTTAATGCACGATGAAGCAAATGTTTCATATGTTGTTCTTGTTCATTCAATTCGTAATTCAATTCGTAAAAGATTTCCAACCTTACCTGGCACCGCACCTTTTAAGGCCATTTGATCATTTTGAATTTGTAAAATTTCTAAACCTTTAATGGTACAGAAATTTGCCCCCAAGCGACCAGCCATGCGTGTACCTGGGAAAACACGTCCTGGAAAAGTACCTGCACCTATAGAACCCGGTTGACGATGATTTTTTGAACCATGTGACATTGGACCACGTGCAAAATGATGTCTTTTTTGATAACCAGCAAATCCTTTGCCTATGGTCTTAGCTTTTACCGATACTTTTTGTCCTATTTGAAAACAAGTACTTAAATCTAGGCGCCTTCCTATGGGATAAGCAGAAAGGTGCTTCACTCGAAATTCTCGAATCCAATGTTGATAGCGAACCACTAAAGCTGTATAACCATGTTTTTCAGGTGTTCTATGATCGATTACTTCGTGAACACCTGATTTGACCCATGTTACCGGTAGTGCGTTTCCTTTTTCATCAAATAATTGGCTCATGCCTATTTTGGTAGCCAATAAACTCATCAACAAACTCATATCGGTGTTTTCTCCTGCACCTTCATTAACCTGATTGGATAATAGCATAAAGGCTAATAGCATAAAAGCAACATAAGGAGAACAGTTATGGCTAAAGTGGTTGGTATCGATTTAGGTACAACCAATTCCGTTATTGCCGTTATGGAAGGTGGTCAACCTACCGTTGTGCCTAATTCCGAAGGTTTTCGCACCACTCCATCTGTAGTGGCTTATACAAAAAATGGTGATCTACTAGTAGGACAAATTGCCAAAAGACAAGCGGTGATTAACCCTGGTAATACATTTTATTCAGTTAAACGTTTTATTGGTAGAAAATTTAGCGAAATAGAACAAGAAGCAAAACAAGTACCTTATCCTGTACAAGCGGATGGCAAAGGTAATGTACGTATTTTTTGTTCTGCCAAAGATAAGTTTTTTGCTCCTGAAGAAATTTCAGCACAAGTTTTAAGAAAATTAGTGGATTCTGCTAGCCAATACCTTGGCGAAAAAGTTACACAAGCAGTGATAACAGTTCCAGCCTATTTTAATGATTCACAACGACAAGCTACAAAAGACGCAGGAAAAATTGCTGGACTTGACGTGTTAAGAATTATCAATGAGCCTACGGCGGCTTCTCTAGCTTATGGATTAGACAAAAAGAGCAATGAGAAAATTCTTGTCTTTGACTTAGGAGGTGGCACCTTTGACGTATCGATTTTAGAAATTGGTGATGGTGTATTTGAAGTCTTAGCTACTTCTGGAGATACTCATTTAGGTGGAGATGATTTTGATAAAAAAATTGTGGATTGGTTAATTGATAATTGGAAACGCATAGAAGGCATTGATTTATCAAAAGATAAACAAGCTTTACAAAGATTAACTGAAGCAGCAGAAAAAGCTAAGATTGAACTTTCTAATGTAACGCAAACAGATATCAATTTACCTTTTATTACAGCTACAGCTGATGGACCTAAACATTTAGATCAAACTTTAACACGTGCACAATTTGAACAACTCACTTCTGATTTGATTGAACGTTGTCGAAAACCTGTTGAACAGGCGTTAACAGACGCGAAGTTAAGTAAACAAGACATTGATGAAGTGGTTTTAGTGGGAGGTTCAACACGAATTCCAGCTGTACAACAACTGGTGAAAGATTTGTTAGGAAAACAACCTAACCAGAGTGTCAATCCTGACGAAGTGGTGGCTATAGGTGCAGCTATTCAAGCGGGCGTCTTAGCAGGTGAGGTGAAAAATATTCTTTTATTAGATGTATGTCCACTTTCACTAGGGGTAGAAACTTTAGGTGGAATTATGACCAAGATGATACCACGAAATACTACAATACCTACAAGAAAAACCGAAATTTACTCTACCGCTGTAGATAATCAAACCAATGTAGAGATCCACGTCTTACAAGGCGAACGTGAATTAGCTAAAGATAATAAAAGTTTAGGAACATTTAGATTGGATGGAATTCCTCCAGCACCTCGCGGAGTGCCACAAATTGAGGTGACATTTGACATTGATGCCAATGGAATCTTATCGGTTACAGCGAAAGAACGATCTACAGGAAAACAACAATCTATTACGATTACTGGAGCATCTACGTTGGATCAAAGCGAAATCGAACGTATGGTAAAAGAAGCGGAAAAAAATGCTGAAGAAGATAGAAAGAAACGTGAACAAATAGAAACGAAGAATCTAGCTGAAAGTGTTTATTATCAGGCAGAAAAAATGGGTTTGAAAGATAATGCGCAAGAGTTAAAGAACGCCATTGATCAATTGGATTATGAAGGCATGAAAAATTTGACACAACAAGTTCAAACCCTCATTGCTCAAAAAGCTAGTGAAACCTCTAATGCAAAAACTAATGGAAAGGCTAGTGAAAAGGAAGATGTGATTGACGCAGATTTCAAGGCACAAGAATAAAAGGCACAAGAATAAAAAAAGAAACCCTAGAAGGGTTTCTTTTTTTATTCTTTTTTGTCATCTTGTTTGTTATCTGCATCTTCCTGAGATTGGGACGCTTGTTGCATGGGTTCTTGCACTTGTTGTTTGAGATCCGAACCTGGACTGAATACAACTACATGTCTTTCCGGAATGATCAAACGTTCACCTGTTCTTGGATTTCGTCCATCTCTTGCGGCGCGGTATTGTTTTGAAAAAGTGCCAAAGCCTACCAATTTAACTTTTTGACCAAGTACTAATTGTTTTGCAATTTGTGATAGAATTTCATTAATCACTTCACGTACTTGTTTCTTCGATAAACCTACTTTTTCAGCTACTGCTGATATAAGTTCTGTTTTGTCCATGTTCTGTTTTTTCCATATATATATATATTATGAAAATCCCATGAATAGTTGTTGGCCAGCGAAAATGGCCAGCGAATTTTTGGCTCAGGTAAGATTTGAACCTACGACCTGAGGCTTATGAGTCCCCCGCTCTAACCTCTGAGCTACTGAGCCTCTCTTCTGCTACTATCTCTCAAACCACTATCCCTCATACTACTATCATACTTCCTCTTCCTTTTTCTGTCAAGAGCTCTAATAATAATTGATGCTTTTCTTTTCCTCCAATAATATGTGCTGCTTCTACTCCATTCTCTACTGCACAAATACACGCATTCACTTTAGGTATCATACCACCTGATATTGTATTCGCTAAATTTTTGGCTTCTTTTAAATTTAATGTAGAGATTACTGAATTTTCATTGTTTATATCCGCTAAAATTCCTTTTGTATCTGTTAAAAATATAAGCTTTTTGGCTTTTAACTTAATCGCTAGTTCCCCGGCTACCACATCTGCATTTAGATTATATGTTGTACCATCATGTGAAGCAGCTACACTAGCTATCACTGGAATATAATGTTTTTCTAGCAACATGTCAATAACTTGTGGATGAATTTGTTCAATTTCTCCTACAAGTCCTAATTCTTTTTTACTTGAAGCCTTAGCCACAATCAAGTTAGCATCTTTCCCGCATAAGCCTATGGCTTTCCCACCATTGGCATTAATACTGCCTACCAATTGTTTATTGACCTTACCTGCTAACACCATTTCTACAATTTCCATTGTCACCTTATCTGTTACCCTAATACCCTCCCAATATTGAGGTGATTTATTAAGTTGTTTTAGCCACTCATTGATTAAAGGCCCTCCACCATGTACTACCACGATTTGAAATCCACAACAAGTGAGAAATAGTATATCTTTTATTATATCGGCATCTTGCTTGACTACTGCACCACCATACTTGATTACCATGATTTCATTGCGCCACTTCTGTATATAGGGCAAAGCTTCCGTCAACACTTGAACTCTTAAATCATCACTTATTTCTTGAATGATTTCCGGATTAATCTGTTGTTGCATAAGTTACTTATGAATTCGTCGAAATGAATTTGTCGAACACGCACCAAGTGCATGCCCGACATTTGCCCTACATTTATGCTAAACCTGCACAAATATAATCAAAATATACACCCATTTCACTACCTGCATCCGCACCTACTAAACTTGCTGTTACTTCTTTCATCGCTTGAATAGATTGGATCGTTGCTCCAATTGGTACCCCTAATGAATTATATGTTTCTTTTAATCCATTTAATACTCTTTCATCCAAAATTGATGGATCACCTGCTAACATAGCATAAGTAGCATAGCGTAAATAATAATCTAAATCACGAATACATGCTGCATAACGTCTAGTGGTATACATATTTCCACCTGGACGAGTGATATCTGAGTATAACAAAGATTTCGCTACTGCTTCTTTAATAATTCCAGCTGCATTAGCCGCTATGGATGCCGCTGCTCTTACTCTCAATTCACCTGTTTGGAAATAACTTCTTAATTTTTCAACTGAATTGTTGTCTAAATATTTTCCTTGTACGTCTGCTGCATTAATCACTGATGTTATTGCGTCTTGCATATCTTTCTCCTCATTGCATTGCATTGATAGTGTAATCAAAGTAAAAGTTCGCCTCTGCAACATCTTCCCCTGACAACAATGTTGACACGACGTTCTTCATACAACGAACCCCTTCGGCTACCGCTGAAATTGGTGTTCCTAGTGAGTTGTACATTTCTTTTACACCCACTAACCCTATTTCTTCTATTGGTGTTACATCACCTGCTACTATGCCGTAAGTAATTAATCTTAGATAGTAATCTAAATCTCTTAAGCAAGTGGCTGTCATTTCTTCTCCATATGCATTTCCACCTGGAGATACGATGTCTGGACGTTTTTGAAATAATTGTTGACCTGTTTGTTTAACAATTCTTTCTCTGTTATCGGTTAAAATTTGTGCAATTCTTAATCGTCTTTGCCCTGATACTACGAAACTTTTAATTCTATCTAATTCTCCTGGACTTAAATAGCGTGCTTCTGCATCCGCATTCACAATTGACTTGGTAACAATACTCATGATTGTGATGTTTTTGTTTATCTTAATTCAAAGATAATTCAAACTTCATTCAAACCACTTAGTTAACTTGTTAAGTCAATACGACTTCCAAAACTTGGAACAATCAATTGACGATTCTGTTTTGTTAAACGATTATATAATTTTTGCGTATTTGGGAAATTGGCAGCTGGTAAAGTAGGAAATCTTCTATATGGCACTTGATTTTCTCCGAATAAGTTTCGATATTCTGCGCTATTCACCATACGCGATACCATAGCCTCTAATCCTTCACGTGCCAAGATCTGATTGTAATAACGAATTTCCGCTTGATTTAAGACCGCACGACCTAAAATATGTTTCGTCGCCAATTCAATCACTTGCGTATTCGGATAAGGTTGATAAAATTCTTTCACATAAAGTTTCGTTGTAGCTAAGGCTTTCACTAACTCTCTTACACTCATTTCACCTTGAAGAAACTTCACTTGAAGTGTTTCTAATTCTTTATTTGCCCACATGTTACGTTCAAAGATTTGTCTCACAGCTGCTTCAAATACCACAAGACGATCTTGACGTTCTAAACTCAATTCATACTGACCAATTCTTTGGACACCTTGTTTTTTCGGTTTATACCCTTTTCCAGCTTGTGCCAATTGTATAAATCTTGCTTCTTCTTCTCTTGATGTTATTGCACTAGTGCTTGCACTAGAAGATAAAGCTGCGCGATAACGATCATATGGCACTGTCTGATCTCCAAAATTACGCTTGTATTCTTCACTATCCACCATGGCGTCAATTAATGTATAAAATCCACTTTTAGCTGCTATATCAAAATAGGCTTCAATTTCTCTTCTTCCATAAGTTGGTCTACCTAATAAACGTATATGTATGTATTCGATAGCTTTACATACATACAAACGAGACCAATACAGATTTCTAAACTCATCTGATTTGGCTAACTGACGTATAAATTCTCTTAATGTGATCGTTTTTCTTCTTAACTCATTTTCTAAAGGTTTTAACCATTGTTTTTGTTCTTGGTATACATCTCTTCCAAATACGCGTATGATAGCTGCTTGGATTTGACGTTCAATTGGTGCATTGGCTTCTAGACGATCTTGAGGTAATGCTGATGGTAATTGACATGGATTTGTTGTACCTCTTTCATTATTAATCCCCGCACCTTGATAAATGACAATTCGTTTCACATCTCTTCCCATGTTGACTGGACGTGGATTTGGCTTAACTGTTTCACGTGCAAAAATGGCCCCAAATCTTATAGGTAATGGATCATTAAGGCGACCATATACATGTTGTTGAGGGAGTGGTGATTCATAATCTTTGTATAAGGTAATCAATTGTGGAACTTGACGAAATGGTGCACTGTAATTGAATAAATCCAATTGAGCTCCCCAATTTCGACATTCTTGAGCTTCTTCACCTAATTGGCGTAAATAAGGTACTGTTTCTTCACCAAAATAATCAGCATATTCTTTGCTATTAATTAGTGCATCTACTAAACCTTTTAAACCTCTCGAAGAGACAATGGCAAAATACTCATTCCATTCTTTTAAAGATGATGGTGCACGTCCTAAAAAATGTTTAAAGGCTAATTCTACTACGCGCGAATTAACAAAAGGTTGATAAAACTGTCTTCTGTAAATTTCTGATTGCCCTAAAGCACGTATAAACTCTTTAATACTTATTTGTTGTTGTAAAGCTTTAGATTCTAATTCACCTAAAGATAAACCATAGCCAAATACAATATCACGTTCAAATACTTGTCTATAACATGCTCTGATGACTTGTTTGCGCTCTTCTGATGACAGATTAGGTTTCATGACATAGCGAGGTGCTATGTTATTGCGATAAATACTTGGAAGTTTTAAACCTTGAGCATCGACAGTTGAACGACGACGTACTAAATCTGCTTTAGTTGGAGCTGCAAACGCATTGATTAATGTATCAAAATAATTTTGTACTAATTCACTTGCTTCCTTATCTGAAGTGAATAAAGTTAAGGACACTCGACGCATTTCTTTTAATGCTACCAATGCCGCTGCGCTATTACATGCTTTATCTATTAATTCTCTTAATCCTCTTGTATTAACTTCTAAAATACTTGCATCACCAGCTACGATGGCATAGGTTACGTAACGTAAAAACCAATCCAAATCACGCAACGATTTACGCATATTGGATACACCATAGCGCACTACATTAATTGGTCTAAATCCTGCCTCGACTCCTGCAGAAAATAAATTACGCCAAAAATTGCTGCGCACTTGTGTTGGTTGTACCGTAGTGGCTGAAGCTTGCTCAGGAGTTAGAGTTACTGCTGCTTGCGGTCTTTCTAAAAAAGATAAGGGAGAACCTCCTACAAAAATACGATCCGCTGCTGCAGATACAATAGTGTTAGCATTGCGCGAAAGTACAGTAGCGATTTCTAGACGTTTTTCTCCTGATCGTAAATAGGTAACAAATTGATCTAATTCGCCTAAATTAAGAAAACGATCTTGTTTTTCTGCATTCGATATAACTTGAAAAGAAGCGGTTTGATAAAGCTTAGGAGATACGAAGCTACTTCCACTGCTACGACGAACACTCATGTCTGTCTCCTCTGTTTTATTTTCATCTTAAGTCATTTGTCTCAAAAAATTGTAACAAAATATGAAAATGCCTTTGTCACAACATTTAGAAGAACTGCGCTATCGCAGTTTTTTATCATTAGCTGTTTGGCTTGTGCTTAGTTTGATTTGTTTTTCCCAAGCCCAATCACTTTTGTTATGGCTACAAGCACCTGCCAAAGGGGTTCGTTTTCTCCAACTTCAACCTGGAGAAATCATTTGGACAAGTATCAAGGTTTCTTTAGATGCTGGTTTGTCTTTAAGTAGTCCTTTTATCATTTACCAAATCATGCGTTTTATCTGGCCAGCATTAACTAAAGAAGAAAGTCGTTGGTTATTGCCTTTAGTTTTTTTATCCCTAGCTTTATTTTGGTCAGGAATATTTTTCGGCTATTTTCTCTTAGTTCCCATTGCTGTAGAAGTGTTTGTACGTTCGAGTCAACCTGCCGTGGAAGCCATTTGGTCTTTACAGGCGTACATCGATTTTGTTTGGATCTGCGCTATTGGCTGTGCTATCGTTTTTCAACTACCTCTTGTTCAATTAGCTTTAGCACGTTTGCGTCTTATTACTAGCACACAAATGTTAAGCAATTGGAAATGGGTAGTACTTGTAGCGGTTAGCGTCGCTGCTATCATTACACCTGATGCTTCCGGTTTCACACAAATTTTAGTAACATTCGTACTTGTAATGCTTTACCTGTTGGGCGTTTTGGTGTTAAAAATTTTTGGTCTATAATAACTCAAAAAACTTATGATGACTTATTTAAGTAAACAATTTAGCAAGTTGCTCTTTGGCCAGTTGCTATTCTTGTTCATCGGAAATTTGTTGCTCAAGCCTGTTCAAGCCTATCCCATTTATGCGCAACAAGCTTATGCTAATCCTAGAGAAGTTACTGGTAGGATTGTTTGCGCCAATTGTCATTTAGCTCAAAAAGCTATCGAATTAGAAGTACCTAATTCTGTTTTGCCTAATCAAGAATTTGAGGCCACTGTCAAAATTGATTACGATTTGAATCAAAAACAACTTTTAGGTAATGGTCAAAAGGGTGGTTTAAATGTAGGTGCTGTACTTATTTTGCCTGAGGGTTTTAGATTGTCACCTAATTCTCGTTCACCTTTTTTCAATACTTACAGTGAACAATTACCTAATGTGATTGTTATTGGACCTGTTCCCGGTGAAAAATATCGTGAAATTCATTTTCCTCTTAAAGCACCAGATCCTACAACCAATAAACAAGTTCACTTTGTGAAGTATTCAATCTATGCGGGAGGTAACCGTGGTCGAGGACAATTATATCCAAATGGACAAAAAAGTAATAATGCTCCTGTTTTAGCATCTGTCAATGGAGTCATTGAACAAATTCGTGAAAATGAAGTGGTGATAAAAACAGATCAAGGTGATCTAGTCAGCCAAGCCATTCCTGCGGGTCACACTCTATTAGTTAAACAAGGACAAAAAATTCAAAATGAACAACCTTTAACAATGGATCCTAATGTGGGAGGATTTGGTCAAGCAGAAAAAGAAATCGTCTTACAAAATCCAACACGTTTAAAAACGTTCATAGCCTTTTGTGTCACCGTCTTTATTGGACAATTAGCCTTTGTTTTGAAGAAAAAACAAGTGGAACGTGTACAAGCTTCAGAAATGAACTAGTGATATCAAGTTGACATCAAGTTGACATCAAAGTTTTCACCGCTTCTACAATTTGAGTCGGTTGTACTAAACAAGCTTGTTCCAAATATCCGTTGTAAGGAGTAGGTACGTCTTTACTACTAAGACGTCTTATAGGCGCATCTAATTCATCAAAAGCATGTGAATAAATTTGAGCCATCACTTCGGCCGCAATTCCACCTGTTTGCATACATTCTTCTACAATGATGGCTTTATGCGTTTTAGAGACGGAAGTTACTAAGGTTTCAAGATCAATTGGTTTTAGACTTATTAAATCAATTACTTCTGGATTCATGCCTTGAGCAACAAGTTGTTTCACTGCTTGCATCACATGATGGAGCATTCGAGAGTAGGTGATGATTGTTACATCCGAGCCTTCTCTCACCACTTGCGCTTTATCTAAGGGCAACACATATTCTTGCTTAGGAATTTCTTGCTTAAGGTTATAAAGTAAGACATGTTCCAAAAATAAGACGGGATTATTATCTCTTATAGCTGCTTTTAATAAACCTTTAGCATTGTAAGGCGTAGAACATGCAACGATTTTTAACCCTGGAACCGCTTGGAAGTAGGCTTCTATACGTTGAGAATGTTCTGCTGAAAGTTGTTTGCCTATACCTCCGGGACCTCGAATCACTAAGGGGATCGACCAATTCCCACCTGATGTATAATGCAACATGCCTGCATTGTTACTAATTTGATTAAATGCTAATAAGAGAAAACTCAAATTCATGCCTTCTACAACGGGTTTTAAACCAGTCATAGCTGCTCCTATGGCCATACCTGTAAAACTGTTTTCTGCTATAGGAGTATCTAAAACACGTAAATCACCATATTTGGTATGTAATTGCTTGGTAACTTTATAAGATCCTCCATAATGGCCTACATCTTCACCTAAAACAAAGACACGCTTGTCTCTAGCCATTTCTTCATCAATGGCTTCACGTAGCGCTTCGTACATAAAAAGTTTATGAAGCATACACGTATTGATATAAATCCTTAGCTTCTTCACTAGATAAAGCAAATTGCACAGCATCCGAAATGATGATATCAATTTCACGATGAATTTTATCTAATTGCTCTTGAGTAACTAGCTCTTGTTCGATTAGCCAAGATGATAATTGCGTGATAGGATCCCTTGCCATCCAAATGGCTTTTTGTTGTTTTGCACGTAATTCATCAGGATCTGCTAAAGAATGACCCCTGAAACGATAAGTTAAGGCCTCAATTAAGGTGGGGCCTTTTGCACTTCTAGCTCTCTCTACAGCTTCTTTGGCTACTTCATGCACAGCTAATACATCCATCCCATCTACTTCTAGGGCTGGCATTCCAAACATTTTAGCTTTTTCATAAATTTCTACTTCTGAGGTGGAACGATGGTGCGCCATTCCTATTGCCCATTGATTATTTTCTACAACGAAAATCATAGGTAATTTCCACAAGACCGCCATATTTAGACATTCATAAAATTGTCCATTATTAGAAGTACCATCACCAAAAAAACAAGCTGTAACACTCATAGGTACACCCCACAAATTATGTTGGTAAAGACTGCTAAAGGCTGCACCTAAAGCAATAGGAATTCCTTCTCCTATAAAAGCGAATCCTCCTAAAAACCTATGAGGTGCTGAAAATAAATGCATCGATCCCCCACGTCCTTTACTACAGCCTGTTTGTTTTCCGAATAATTCGGCCATCACTTCTTTTGGACTTACACCTTTACTTAAAGCATGAACGTGATCTCTATAAGTACTACATACATAATCATGTTCTGCAAGTGCTTGAATTACTCCTGTTGATACAGCTTCTTGACCATTATAAAGATGGACAAATCCAAACATTTTTCCTCTGTAATACATTTGAGCACATTGGTCTTCAAATTTTCTACCTAAGACCATATCTCTATAAAGTTTCAATTGCCACATAAATTTTCTTATGAAACTGATTTCTGAATTGTTAGCACAAAACGAACGACATATTCAACGATTAATTCAATCACGCCATGCTCTTTTATCGGCAGCTGCGGCACATTTATTTCAAGCAGGTGGAAAACGTATTAGACCTACTTTTGTTTTATTGGTTTCACAAGCATTAGGTGGAATTAGTCAATCACAACAACGACTTGCTGAAATCACAGAAATGATTCACACGGCTAGTTTATTGCATGATGATGTGGTAGATGAAGCCTCAAAACGACGTGGCATAGATACTGTTAATACGCGTTTCAGCAATCGTATCGCGGTCTTAGCTGGTGATTTCTTATTTGCCCAATCTTCATGGTATTTAGCTAATTTAAATAATTTAGAAGTAGTGAAATTCATTTCTAAACTTATTAGCGATTTAGCAGAAGGTGAAATGCGCCAAACTTCCACACAATTTAGTACTCAATTTGAATTATGGGCTTACTTAGAAAAAAGTTTCTATAAAACAGCTTCTTTGTTTGCCTGCAGTGCAAAAGCTACCTGTATGCTGTCTAATGATCATGAAGATAATCATCATCACAAAAATATGTATTTGTTAGGACAACACTTAGGAATAGCTTTCCAAATTATGGATGATGTTTTAGACATAAGCGGTGACATTTCACAAATGGGCAAAACTTTGAGTGCAGATTTTGTCAGTGGTAATTTAACGGCACCCATTTTATTTGCACTTACTCAAGAAGCTGGTTTAGTGACTTTATTGGAAAGAGAATGTTGTTATACGCAAGACGCCTATCAAGTTAGACAAATGGTATGGGATACCTATGGTATAGAACAAGCTAAAGATTTAGCTTTTGAACATATGCAAGCAGCTTTAGCATGTTTAGCATCTCTAGCTCCAAGTGAAGCTAAAGATGCCTTATATGATTTAGCAAATCAAATGATTTCTCGTCAAAGATAAGCCATACAATTGCTCAAATCCTTTTTGATCTAAACACGAAAGTTGATAAAGCATCTTGCGATTTAAAGCTATTTGATTTTGTTTGAGTTGATGTACAAATTTACTGTACTTATACGGCAAGATGGCGTTGAGACGGGTAATCCATAGGCGACGAAAATCTCGTTTACGTAATTTACGTCCTCTATAACTAGCTTTCCAACTCTTCATGACGCGTTCATTCGCTGCGCGAAAAGTTGTACAAGCATAGAAACCTTTAGCTGCTTTTAAAATTTTTTGACGACGTTTGCGAGCTACATTTCCTCTTTTTATCCTTACCATAGAATCATTTTTACTTTTCTTGATAAACGTCTTTTCCTAGCGCTTGATTTTTTGGCCAACAAATGACTTTTGCCTGCTTTACGTCTTAAATGTGCTTTGGTATTTGAATACCTTTTCTTTATCGATTTTTGTAACATTTGTTTTGTAAGATTTGCACTTTGTTTTGTAAGATTTGCACTAAGATTTCTACTTTCTCATTTCATTCGTGGTTATTTACTTAATTGTATTCCACAATGCTTGTGTGTTAATTGGTTTGATTACATATAATTTGAACAAACAAGCAAAGATTTTCGCTAATGATAGCACACTTTGAGTTTCACGCCAATGAGCATAAGCGCAAGCACATTCATCCATTAAACGTACAAAATCTACATGATCAACATCTAAAACTACAGGGAATAAGCGTGCTGCTGATTCATTAGTTTTTCTTATCACATGCCAATCAAATGCTCTTGCATCTAAACCTATTAATTGATAAAAATCTTTTCTTTGCAAATCATTAAGATACATGGTGACAAAAACCGACAATAAGAAAAATCGACACCAAAGTCTACTTGCCCAACCTGTAATCCATTTAGGCTGTGCTTTTAAAATAGCTGCAAAAAAATCTCCATGTCGATTTTCATCTTGGCACCATTTTTCAAAGAATTTGAATATAGGATAGACACTCCATTTTGGATGAGCCTCTAAATGTCTATAAATCGTGATATAACGCCAATAACCTATCTTTTCTGAGAGATAAGTGGCATAGAAAATAAATTTAGGCGCAAAGAAAGTGTATTGACGATGTTTTGTTAAAAAACCTAAATCTAAACTCACACCAAAATCGGCCATAGCTTTATTCAGAAAACCGGCATGACGTGCTTCATCGCGAGACATATATCCAAAACCTTCGGCCAACAACGGATTTGTGTCTTTTAAACGACGAGATAATTCTTTATAAAGTAAAAAACCAGAAAATTCTGCTGTACACGAACGTTCTAAAAATTCTTTAAACCATTGACGCTTCGATTCTGGCATTTGTGTCCAAACTTGATCAAATTCGTCATCACGAATGAAATGAGTCTGATTATAATCTTTACGAAATTCATTGACAATAGCTTCAATTTCAGCACGATTCTTGCTGATATCATATTTGGCCATTTGATCAAAATCAGTTGTATAAAAACGTGGTGTCAATAATGTTTGAACGGTTGTTTGTGTTTGAACGGCTGTTTGCATGGCTATTAAGTTGAGTTTCTTATGCTATAGTAGTATTATTATAGAAAAACCAAATGCATCTAGATTTAATCAGTATAACTTGGGGTTGTCTGATGGCTACATTTACTGCCTCATTGGCACTAGTCATTTGGGCAAGAAATGGATTATGAATGAGATTGTTGCACTAATGATCATATGCCCGTTAATGGTTATGGTTGGTTTAGGAATGGGATTTGCACTTTTATGGTTGCAACAACAAGCTTAAACATGATCACGGTATGTGCTATAGGCTTAGTGACTTTAATTTTAACAGCGCCTGTGAAGACAAAGAAAGATGCATATCAAATTGAATTCCAGGTTTGGCCTATTTTAGCACTTACCTTCATCATCATATGCTTATCGGGTAGATAGCTGGTAGATAGCTGCCAAAGTTGTTGTTTACCCGAACCGAACTTCAACCGAACTTCAACCGAACTTCAACCCTTTGCGCGGAGTAGAGCAGTCTGGTAGCTCGTCGGGCTCATAACCCGAAGGCCAATGGTTCAAATCCATTCTCCGCTATCTGCAGTAAATGACTGATAATTAGAGCTATAATAAGAAACAAGAAACCATATTGAATTTTATGTTGAATTTAAAAATGCCTTCACCCTCGTTTTTAGGTAGCACCGGAGGTTGGTTACGATGTGCTGAGACAGAAGAAAAATACGCTATGACATGGTCAAGTGATCAACAACATATCTTTGAAATGCCCACAGGTGGCGCAGCTGTTATGAATTCTGGTGATAATTTGTTATACTTGGCAAGAAAAGAGCAAGCACTAGCTCTAGCTACTCAATTACGCACACAATTCAAGATACAAGATTATAAAATCTACAGAATTTTTCCAAGTGGTGAAGTACAATATTTGCATCCGAAAGATGGCGTACTACCATACCAAGTTAATAAAGGTCGTGAACAAGTAGGACGTGTCAAGTCCACCATAGGTAAAAATGTTAATCCAGCACAAGTGAAATTCACGTCAAAAGCCACTTATGATCGATAAATTAACGATAAGCTAACGATAAGCTAACATAGAGATGTTGGCTTTGCCCTAGTGGCAAGGAGAAGTGGCAGAGTGGTTGATTGCGGTAGTCTTGAAAACTATTGAATCGTGAGATTCCGTGGGTTCGAATCCCACCTTCTCCTGAAAAAATTAAGCGGGCAACGCGATTCGAACGCGCGACATCAACCTTGGCAAGGTTGCGCTCTACCCCTGAGCTATGCCCGCAATTGTGTCATTTATGACACAAAAGAATTAAGCACTCCTGTTAATAATACCATTCCTACCCATCCAATGGAAGCAGTAACAATGCTAGATTTAGATTTAGACCAACCAGATGCGGTTGATAAAGTTATTGGTACAGCTACAATTAGCACAAAAGAATACACAATTAGAGCCACCACTAATATTTGCAGGATTATTGACATCATATTCCGTCTAGCTTTTTGTTTCCTATTATAATATACATATGAATATGTTGATCGCTCAACTACCCGAAACTTATTCGATTTTTGCTCCTGTTATTGATATCTTACCTGTTATTCCTATCTTATTTTTTTTATTAGCTTTCGTGTGGCAAGCTTCCGTTGGCTTCCGTTAAACTAGAGCATGAAACTAGAGCCAAAAGCTTATGGTAGAAATTTTACTTTCCGGCATTGTGTTAGGTCTTATACCTATTACTATTCTGGGATTACTTATGGCCGCTTATTTCCAATATCAAAGAAGTAAAGCAGCATCATAACGATGCTGCTTTTTTCATGACTTCTCGCCACAACCATAAACCAAATTCACCTGATTTCTCCGGATGAAATTGCATAGCGAAACAATTATCTTTTTCTATGGCTGCCACCATTTGAATCTTCTCATACGTAGTTGTTGCACAGGCTTGACTTGAGGCCATGACCCCATACGAATGCACAAAATATGCCCATGCATTTGGCCATGCTTTCCAGTTCACCCACTCTGAGTTTTGACACTCTGAGTTTTGACACTCTAACCTGTTCCAACCCATATGAGGTATCACTTTCACTGGTAACCTTTTCACCTGCTCTTTATATACACCTAAACCTTCTTCCTTACCTTCTTCACTTGTTTCAAACAAGATATGCATTCCTAAACAAATTCCTATATACGGATTTCCTTTAGCAATCCACTTGGCTATACCTGTTCTTAAGCCTTTTTGTTCTAACTTTTTCATCGCTAAATCAAAATGACCTACTCCTGGTACAACAAGTATGTGTACTTGAGCAAGTTCTGATTCACTTCTCACTACACATACTTGCTGATTTGCTTGCTGGATCGCTCTAGAGACGGAATGCATATTACCCATCGAATAATCTACCAGCCCTACTTTCATTCGATTTTCCTTCTCACCAGCTCGATTTGGTCACACCTGCTAATAATCCTTCATGTGCCATCTTTCTCACCATATGACGACACAATCCAAAATAACGGTAGACACCTCTACTACGGCCTGTTAACCAACATCTGCGTCTTTGTCGTACTGGACTACTATCTTTTGGCAATTGACTTAACTTTTCATAAGCTTGCCACTTTTGTTTCAAAGTGGATGCCTCTATGATTTGTTGTTTAATCTCTTTTCTTTTCTTTTCGTAACGCTTAATCAATTGTTCACGTTTCTTCTCTCGTTCTTTAACACTGCTTTTAGCCATATTTTAGCTAGAAAATACCTAGGAAAACTTACCGGCCGTTGAAGCTATGACAAATGCTGCGTAAGTTAATATATATCCTACTGTAAAATGCACCAAACCTACTAGTCGTGCTTGCACAATTGATAATGCTACTGGTTTATCTTTCCATCTTATCAGGTTAGCTAATGGAGTTCTTTCATGTGCCCACGCTAGTGTTTCTATCAGCTCTTGCCAATATCCTCTCCATGATATTAAGAACATGAATCCTGTTGCCCATACTAAGTGTGCAAACAAGAACATCCATGACCAGACAGCTAAACTATTCATTCCATATGGGTTGTATCCATTGATCAATGGTGAAGAATTCAACCATAAATAGTCTCTGAGCCAACCCATCAAGTATGTTGATGATTCATTAAATTGCGCTACATTTCCTTGCCATAAACTTAAATGTTTCCAATGCCAATAAAATGTAACCCAACCTATAGTGTTTAACATCCAAAACATAGCTAGATAGAATGCATCCCATGCTGATATATCACAAGTTCCACCTCTTCCTGGTCCATCACATGGGAAACTATAGCCAAAATCCTTCTTATCTGGCATTAATTTTGAACCTCGTGCATCTAACGCGCCTTTTACCAAAATTAATGTAGTTGTATGCAAACCTAAAGCTATAGCATGATGCACTAAGAAGTCACCAGGTCCTATTGTTAAAAATAATGAATTTGACTCATTATTCACTGCTTCTAACCAACCAGGTAACCATAATTGCTGTGCTGCCACACTAGCATTACTTGTACTTGATGATAACAACACTTGAAATCCATAGAGCATCTTTCCTGAAGTGGCTTGAATCCACTGTGCAAATATAGGTTCTATTAAAATTTGTTTCTCTGGATTTCCAAAGGCTACCACCACATCATTATGTACATATAACCCTAATGTATGAAATCCTAAGAACAAGCTCACCCAACTCAAATGGGATATGACTGCCTCCTTGTGTGCCAACATTCTTGCCAACACATTATCTTGGTTTTGTTCTGGATCATAATCTCTTATGAAGAATATAGCACCATGTGCAAATGCTCCTACTATCAATAAGCCTGCTATGTATTGATGATGAGTATATAATGCCGATTGGGTTACATAGTCAAAGGCCATATACGCATAGGGAGGCATCGCATACATATGTTGCGCTACTAATGATGTGACCACTGATAGAGATGCTAAAGCTAATCCTAATTGAAAATGTAATGAATTGGTCAAGGTTTGATAAATTCCTATGTGACCTTTTCCTAATCGTCCTGATGGTGGTCTATGTGCTTCCAAAATGGTCTTTAAGTTATGTCCTATACCAAAATTGGTTCGGTACATATGTCCTGCTACAATGAAAATCACCGCTATTGCTAAATGATGATGTGCCATGTCTGTTAACCACAACGATTGCGTTTGAGGATGAAAACCTCCTAAAAACGTTAGAATCGCTGTTCCTGCGCCTTGGCTTGTTCCAAATACATGTTGCATGCTATCTGGTGATTGTGCATAGACTGACCAATTTCCTGTGAAAAATGGTTGTAGACCTGCTGGATGAGGTGGTGTCATGATGAAATTATCCCAACCTACATGTTGACCTCTTGACGCAGGAATTGCCACATGAACTAAGTGACCTGTCCAAGCTAAGCTGCTTACACCAAATAAACCTGCCAAATGATGGTTTAGACGTGATTCATTATTTTTAAACCATGACAAACTTGGCTTAAATTTTGGTTGAATATGTAACCAACCTGCTAAAAGGAAGACTGCTGATAAAACCAATAGACCTAAGGCACCTGTATATAATTCTACGTTATTTCTTATTCCTATGGTGTACCACCAGTGATACACGCCAGAATATGAAATATTGGCCACTGTATCACCTCTAGTAAATGCTTTTAACGCTGCTTGACCAAAATGTGGATCCCATATGGCATGTGCTAAAGGTTTCGTCTTCAACGGATTAGCTACCCATTGTTCAAAATTCCCTTGCCATGCCACATGAAATAAATTTCCTGATGTCCACAAGAAAATTATGGCTAAATGACCAAAATGTGACGCAAAGATTTTTTGATACAAATTTTCTTCCGTCATTCCATCATGACTTTCAAAGTCATGTGCTGTTGCTATTCCATACCAAATTCTTCGAGTAGTAGGATCACTTGCTAATGCTTGACTAAATTTGGGAAATTTTGTCGCCATAATTTCAACCTACTGCAATAATTCTTGCTAAGAAAAATGCCCACGTTGTTGCTATGCCACCTAACAAGTAATGAGCTACTCCTACTGCTCTTCCTTGTGTTATGCTTAGCGCTCTTGGTGCTATTGCTGGTGCTACTTTTAATTTGTTATGAGCCCACACAATTGATTCGATCAATTCTTGCCAATATCCTCTTCCACTAAATAAGAACATTAAGCTAAATGCCCATACGAAGTGTGCACCTAAAAACATTAAGCCATATGCCGATAACGAAGAACCATATGATTGAATCACTTGTGACGCTTGTGCCCACAAGAAATCTCTTAACCAGCCATTAATCGTTATAGCGCTTTGGGCAAAATTTCCTCCTGTAATATGGCTTATTGCTCCATTTGATGTTACCGTACCCCATACATCTGATTGCATTTTCCAACTGAAGTGAAAGATCACAATGGACAAGGCATTATACATCCAGAATAATCCTAGGAATACATGGTCCCACGCTGATACTTGACATGTACCGCCTCTTCCTGGTCCATCACATGGGAAACGGAATCCTAAATTCGCTTTATCTGGAATCAATCTTGAATTTCTTGCGTATAATACGCCTTTCAGTAAAATCAATGTTGTTACATGAATCGTAAATGCATGAATATGATGCACCATGAAATCCGCTGTGCCCAATTTAATTGGCATCATGGCTATTTTTGATCCTACTGTGACTGTGTCTGCCCCAAATGCATAACTTGCCGTAGCTAACGCATTCACTGCTGTATTGCCTGGCGCTAATGTATGAATTTGTTGAATCCATTGTGCAAATACTGGTTGCAGTTGAATCGCTGTATCTGAAAACATGTCTTGAGCACGTCCTAAAGCACGCATTGTATCATTGTGTATATATAAGCCAAAACTATGCATGCCTAAGAATATACATACCCAATTTAAATGCGAAATGATGGCATCTCTGTGACGGATCATTCTATCTAACACATTGTTGAAATTTACCGTCGGAGAATAATCTCTTACCATGTATATGGCTGCATGAGCACCTGCACCTACGATACAAAAGCCACCAATCCACATGTGATGCGTAAATAATGACAATTGCGTTGGATAATCGGTTGCTAAGTATGGATAAGGTGGCATTGCGTACATATGATGAGCCACTATGATACTTAGAGAACCTAACATGGCTAGATTAATCGCTAAATTTGCATGCCACGATGTGGTTAATATTTCATACAATCCTTTATGGCCTTCTCCTGTTAAAGGACCTTTATGTGCCTCTAAGATTTGCTTAATACTATGTCCTATACCCCAATTAGTTCGATACATGTGCCCTGCTACCAAGAATAAGACTGCTATCGCTAAATGATGGTGTGCCACATCTGTTAACCATAATCCGCCTGTTACAGGTGATAGACCTCCTTTGAAGGTCAATATATCCGAATATTGTTTCCAATTTAACGTGAAAAATGGTACTAAACCTTGTTGGAAACTTGGATATAATTCCGCCATTAAATTTCTATTCAAAATGAATTCATGCGGTAATGGTATTGATGATGGTGCTACCCCTGCATCCAATAATTTATTGATCGGTAAAGACACATGGATTTGATGTCCAGCCCATGACAAGCTACCTAAACCTAATAAACCTGCTAAATGATGATTTAACATCGATTCCACATTTTGGAACCATTCTAATTTCGGTGCTGCTTTATGGTAATGGAACCAACCTGCAAAGATCATTAATCCTGCCATGCCCAATCCACCTAAGGCTGTGACATATAATTGCAATTCATTCACAATACCTGATGCACGCCATAATTGGAATAGACCTGAAGTAATCTGTATTCCTTGCATGCCACCACCTACATCCGCATTTAAAATTTGTTGCCCTACAATTGGCCATACAACTTGTGCACTTGGTTTAATACCTGTAGGGTTTGATAACCATGCAACATAATTAGAAAATCTTGCACCATGGAAATACATTCCACTTAACCAGATAAAAATTATGGCTAATTGACCAAAATGCGCACTGAAAATTTTTCTTGATACTTCTTCTAATGAACTTGTATGACTATCAAAATCATGCGCATCTGCATGTAAATTCCATATCCATGTAGTTGTTTTTGGACCTTTTGCTAAACTTCTTGAGAAATGTCCTGGTTTTGCCCATTTCTCAAAAGACGTTGGTACTACATCTCTGTCCACAACTACTTTGACTTGTTTCTCTGTTGTTAACGTCATAAAGGTTGTGTTTATGCCTGTTTCTGGCTATTGAAACGCTTGATTTCTCAAGTTTTCTCTTCTGATCTTAACTGATCAACATTAACACCTGACCTGCTCTTACCATTTGAGCATTCGAAACTAAAATTTCTACGATTTGTCCCTCATGCTCTGATTCTATGGTATTCATTAGTTTCATTGCTTCTATAATACATAAAGTTTGACCTACTTTGACATAAGAGCCTACTTGCACAAAGGGTGGCGCACTTGGACTAGCTGCTGCATAATAGGTTCCTGTCATTGGCGCTTTCACTTCAATCAGTTGCTTTGAACTTTCTTTCGAACTTTCTTTCAACGTCTCGGTGTTTTTTTCGAATTTGATCTCTTTTTTGATCTCTTTTTTGATCTTAGGCTTTCTAGCTAGGCGTAATTGGAAATCCTCTGTAGAAATTTTCACGCTTTGCCAATGATTTTCGGTCATCATTTTCCCTAACCAGGGTAAAAGTTGTTTCAATTTCTTGTGGGAAAACCCAGAATCGATCACCATTGTTTGTTTCTATTATATATTGATTCTTATCTTGATTCTGTTTATATCCTTTAATTGTAGCTATCTGTCCTATTTGGTTCTTCATCGGTACACGCTTAATCCTGATTTTTTGACCTATACCGTATCTTCTCATATACTTCTAAATAAAAAACTTGTTATGACTGAGCAGCAAATTTTGGACAAAGTACAATCTATTGTATCAGAACAATTAGGAGTGGAACGCTCTCAAATTTCTCCTAATGCCAGTTTCACGCATGATTTAGGTGCTGATTCACTTGATAATGTTGAACTTGTTATGGCTATGGAAGAAGAATTTGATTTAGAAATTCCTGATTCAGCTGCTGAACAAATTACCACCATCCAACAAGCTGTTGATTATATTCTTCAGCACAAAAAATCTTTATCTCAAAACAATTTATCTCAAAACAACTAAGGGAGAGGTGGCTGAGTGGTCGAAAGCAACAGATTGCTAATCTGTCGTATGGGCCAAATTCCCATACCAAGGGTTCGAATCCCTTTCTCTCCTCTTTGGGACTGTAGTTCAATTGGTTAGAGCACCGCCCTGTCACGGCGGAAGTTGCGGGTTCGAGCCCCGTCAGTCCCGAACTTTTCATGCTGTTAATTTACTGCTGTTAGACGTGCTGCCTGTGAGACCAATTGTCGAAATTCTTTCCCATCTAAGGTCTCTTTTTCCATTAATTCTTCTACTATTCTATCCATTACTACACGATTAGCTTGCATTAACTCTAACACTTTTTCATAACATGCTTCAATCATTCCACGTACTTGAGCATCAATCTGTGCAATCACTTCCTCAGATACTTCTGGCATTAAGCGCATGTCTCTTCCTAAGAAAATTTCTTCGTTGCCTGTCTCCAAACACAGAGGTCCTAAACTTGACATACCAAATCTTGTTACCATTTGACGTGCTAAATTTGTTACTTGCTGTAAATCATTACTTGCACCTGTTGTTACTTCTGCATTCCCAAATACCGCTTCCTCTGCTGCACGTCCGCCTAGTGCCACCATAATCATACTCATCAATTGTGATTTTGACAATAAATCACGTTCATTATCCTGCATGAACCATGTTAAACCTTTGGCTTGCCTTCTTGGAATCAATGTCACTTTTTGTACTGGTGGGTGATTTGGCAATAACGTTGCTGTTAACGCATGCCCTGTTTCATGATATGCTATCAAACGTTTGATTTTACCATCCATTATAGGTGTGCCTTCCATGCCTGCTATCACACGATCTATCGCATCATCAATTTCTTTCCAAGTAATTTGTTTTAATCCTCTTCTCACCGCTAAAATTGCTGCTTCATTTAACAAATTAGCCAAATCCGCACCTGCAAATCCTGCCGTTCTTCTCGCTACTGCCTCTAACGATACTTGTGGGTGTAATTTCTTTTGATTTGCATGTACTTTCAATATAGCTATTCTAGATTTCACGTCTGGCATACTCACCATAATTTGGCGATCAAAACGACCTGGTCTCAAAAGAGCTGCATCTAATACATCCACTCGGTTTGTTGCCGCTATCACAATCACACCTGTATTGCCTTCAAACCCATCCATTTCTGTTAACAACTGATTTAATGTCTGTTCTCTTTCATCATTTCCTCCTCCTATCCCAGCACCCCTTTGTCTTCCTACTGCATCAATTTCATCTATAAATACTAGACAAGGTGCATTTTGTTTTGCTTTCTTAAATAAATCTCTTACGCGAGATGCTCCTACTCCTACAAACATTTCTACAAATTCTGAACCAGAAATACTAAAAAATGGAACTGATGCTTCACCTGCAATCGCTTTTGCTAATAAGGTTTTTCCTGTTCCTGGTGGTCCTACTAATAAGACTCCTTTTGGTATGCTTGCTCCTACCGCTAAAAACTTACTCGGATTTTTTAAAAACGCTACCACTTCTGCTAATTCTTCTTTCGCTTCTTCAATTCCAGCTACATCATCAAACATAATCCCCGTTTTGGCCACCATTTGAAATCTAGCTTTTGATTTACCAAAATTTAATGCACCTGTTGTATTTGATGATGCTGATCTACTTAATAACCAAATGACTACACCTATAATGATTAAAGGAATAATCCAGTTAGATGCCACATTAATCCAATTTGATACCGCATGTACATCTACATCTATATGAAGCGTTTTCGCTTGTTCTAACCAATCACTTGAATTCGCTGGTAAATCTACTCTTATCCATTGCCATCCTGTTTCGGGTGAACTGGCTTCTATCAATGCTGTCCTATCATACACATCTATACGTTTAACCCAACCCATTTGCATGTACTCTAATAAACGTCCATATGTCATTCTTGAAGTGGCTACCGGCATTTGATTAGCTAGTTCTTGCCATCCAATAAAAGCTAAAACAATTAAAGGCAGACTCCATATCCATAAATTTTTCATGGTTTTTGATCCTAATATAATGAAATTGGTTACAAAAGTTTATGTTTGTTGCTTATGCTCTTTGATTTTATACATAGATCTTATACATACCCTAATGGGTTCAAATGCGCTTCTTCATATGATAAAAAAAGGTTCTCTTGTTAAAATTTTACGTCCCGAAAGTTTTTGGTACAACGAAGTTGGTACCGTAGTTAATGTAGAAACTTCTAAGGTTTTATATCCTGTACTCGTGCGATTTGATAAAGTTAATTATAGCGGTCTTAACAGTACTAATTTTTCTTTGGATGAATTAGTTGAAATCAAATCCGACACTTCAGCAAAAAGTCCAGTCAAAGCTGAAAAAGAAAACAAAAAAGAAGGTGCTTAACACCTTCTTTATTTTTCCCTATTTTTCCCTACCTCTCACCCCATCCAATCCACTTGTACATCATTAAGCAATAAACTTGAATTATAAATTTGCAAAATGATGACTAAAAATAATAAGAACAATACCATAAACACGCCCATGATTGGAGTTGTACCCCAACCTGGTGCCACTTTTCCATATTGAGAGTTGAGCGGCCTCAATATTTCTCCTAATCTAGTTCTTAATGCCATATGTGTCTCAAATTTTATGCAAAATGCTACTCTTATTAGTGTGTTTGTTGCTAGTCTCGTTATCGGTATTACTGCTTATGCCATTTTTGTTTCTTTTGGTCCTTCTGCACGTAACTTACGCGATCCATTTGAGGAACATGAAGATTAACTACATTTGTTCACTATTTGTTCGCTATTTGTTCGCTATTTCTTCGCTATTCTTGGAGGTTCTCTAAAGAAAATGGCAAAGAAGATAATCATCAATGTACCTATCAATAAAAATACATAAACTAACGCTTCCATACCTATACACTCGCTTGTTTTTTCGTACTTCTATCACCAACTTTTTGAAAGACTCCAAATTCTACTTGTTCCGTTACTTCTGCACCGATACCTGCAAACACATCTCTAAATATCGTTCTTGCACCATGCCACAAATGACCAAAGAAGAACAATAAGGCAAAATTAGCATGTGCGAAAGTAAACCATCCTCTTGGACTTGTGCGGAACACACCATCTGAATCCAAGCTACTTCTATCAAATTCAAATACTTCACCTAATTGAGCTTTTCTTGCATATCTCTTCACACTAGCTGCATCGGTGAATTTTTGACCATTGAATTTGCCACCATAAAACTGGCATGTGACACCCACTTGTTCAATACTATATTTAGATTCCGCTCTTCTAAATGGAATATCCGCTCTTACGATTCCATCTTTATCCACTAAAATTACTGGAAAAGTTTCAAAGAAGGCTGGCATTCGTCGTACTGTCAATTCTCTACCTTGCTTATCTTGGAAAACTGCATGACCTAACCATGCTTGAGCAATACCATCTCCTTTATTCATTGGACCTGCTCTGAATAGTCCTCCTTTAGCCGGATTATTTCCTATATAATCATAAAAAGCTAATTTATCAGGAATTTTTGACCAAGCTTCTGCTAATGATGCTCCCTGACTTACATTGGCTTGTACTCTTCTTTCCATTTCTTGTTGGAAATAACCACTATCCCATTGATATCTTGTAGGACCAAATAATTCTATAGGCGTTGTGGCCGAACCATACCACATTGTACCTGCTACCACAAAAGCTGCAAAAAATACTGCTGCTATGGAACTAGATAAAACTGTCTCTATATTTCCCATACGTAGCGCACGATATAATCTTTGTGGTGGACGTACATTTAAATGGAAGACTCCTGCCAAGATACCTACAGTACCTGCTGCTATATGATGCGATGCTACTCCACCAGGATTATATGGATTAAATCCCTCTGGTCCCCACGCAGGTGCTACTGGTTGTACTTTTCCCGTTAAACCATACGCATCTGATACCCAAATTCCTGGACCAAACACACCTGTTACATGAAATGCTCCAAATCCAAAACATAAAAGACTTGCTAATAACAAGTGGATTCCAAAGATTTTAGGTAAATCCAATGCTGGCTCGCCTGTTCTTGCATCTCTAAACAGTTCCAAATCCCAATAGACCCAATGCCATATAGAAGCTAAAAAAAGTAATCCTGATAAGACGATGTGTGTCAAGGCTACGCCTTCAAAACTCCATAAGCCAGGGTTAACAACATTCTCACCTGTAACACTCCATCCTCCCCATGAATCCGTTACACCTAATCTAGCCATAAAAGGCATCACAAACATGCCTTGTCGCCACATAGGATTCAATACAGGATCTGAGGGATCAAATACTGCTAATTCATATAATGCCATTGATCCAGCCCAACCCGCCACTAATGCTGTATGCATCAAATGTACGGAAATTAATCTTCCTGGATCGTTTAATACGACAATATGCACTCTATACCAAGGTAATGCCATAATCTTTCTTTTCTGAACAACACTTTCTTGAAAAAGTTTTCACTTTCTAGCTCTATTATATACTATGAAGTTTATTATTTCTTCTCTCGTAGGTTTAATTACCTTTCTCTTGACACCTAAATGGTCTCCTTTTTGGTGGTGGACTTTTTTATTCACTTTAACTGTTGGAGTTGTCGTCGTTTTATATGAAATGCTCCAATTGGGCTAACTTTCCCCTAAGGAGAAGAGTGAACAAGTTTGTTGACTTAACATTCAAAGATATGATAAGATAATACTAAAAGAAACTTGTCTGAGTTGAGAATTAAGAAGAAAATTAAGAAGAATAAGATAATAAGAAGAATAAGACTCGAATGATAAGTTTTTTAAAATAGATGTTTGAAGCTTAGGGGAATATTGAACAACTTAAATCTAGAAATAGGTTTAATTCAATAAAGTCACAAACATGGAGCTCATAAACACCCCGCTGGTCAACAACTAATCGTTTGTTTACATCTATCCAAAACTTATGATGACTACTGGTTCCTACGCACTTTTAGATACACTTGTTTCGCTTGGTGTTCGCCATGTTTTTGGTTATCCTGGTGGTGCTATTTTACCTATTTATGATGAACTTTATCATTGGGAAAAGAAAGGTTTGATTCAACATTATTTAGTACGCCATGAACAAGCAGCCGCACATGCCGCAGATGCTTATGCTCGTACAACTGGTCAAGTGGGTGTTTGTTTTGCTACTTCTGGACCAGGAGCTACCAATTTAGTTACGGGCATCGCCACTGCTTGCATGGATTCTGTACCTTTACTTGTAATCACTGGTCAAGTTAGCCGTGCTTTCATTGGTACTGATGCTTTTCAAGAAACCGATATCTTCGGAATTACTTTGCCTATTGTTAAACATTCTTATCTTGTACGAGATGCTCGAGATATCTCTCGTATTATTGTTGAAGCCTTTACCATCGCTAAACATGGTCGTCCTGGCCCAGTCTTAGTGGATATTCCTAAAGATGTGGGATTAGAAGAAATCGATTACGAACGTTGTGTCAAGGTCAATATTCCTGGTTGCCGCCCTATTTTACCACCAACTACTAAACAAATTGAGCAAATGCTCATGATGTTGCAAAGCAGTCGTCAACCTTTACTTTACGTGGGTGGAGGTGCCCAAGCTGCCTCTCAAGAATTGTATCAATTAGCTACTCAATTTCAAATTCCTGTAACCACTACCCTAATGGGAAAAGGTTGTTTTGATGAAACGCATCCTCTTTATTTGGGTATGCTTGGCATGCATGGTACGGCTTATGCCAATTTTGCTGTAAGCGAATGTGATCTTTTAATTGCTCTAGGTGCACGCTTTGATGATCGCGTCACCGGTAAACTTGATGAATTTGCCTCTTCTGCACAAGTAATTCATATAGATATTGATGCTGCTGAAATCGGAAAAAATCGAATTCCTCAATTAGCCATCTGTTCTGATGTCAAACTTGTTTTACAACATTTCTTAGCTGCCACCTCAATTGCTCCTAATCTTGTTGCTAATGATGAAACCTATGCTTGGAGAAAACGTATTGCACGTTGGAAACACGATTATCCCTTACTAATTCCTCGTCCTTCCTCTTATCTATCCGCACAAGAAATTTTAAATGCACTTGCCCAATTAGCTCCTCATGCTATCTATAGTACTGACGTAGGACAACATCAAATGTGGGCAGCACAGTTATTACGTGTTCAACCCCGTCAATGGCTTTCCAGCTCTGGCTTAGGTACTATGGGCTATGGCTTACCTGCAGCTATAGGTGCTGCCATCGCACATCAAGGCAATCGATCCATTATTTGTATTTCTGGTGATGCAAGTTTTCAAATGAATTTACAAGAACTTGCCACAATTTCACAATATAAGCTCAAAATCAAAATCTTTCTTCTTAACAATGGTTGGCAAGGTATGGTACGTCAATGGCAACAAGCTTTCTATGGCGAAAGATATTCACATTCTTCTATGCAAGAAGGTCAACCTGATTGGATGCTGTTAGCACAAGCTTATGGTATCAAAGGCATCTGTTTAGATTCTCGAGAACATCTCATCGAACAATTAGAATCTATCTTGCATCTAGACGAAAGTGTTTTAGTCAATTGTTTAATTCAACCTGATGAAAATTGTTATCCTATGGTGGCTCCTGGTAAAAGTAATTCTCAAATGTTAGGTCTGCTGTCAAGCTCAACGTGAGAGTCACCTTGAGAGTCACCTTGAGGGTCACCTTTAACGCTTCGATACACAAAATCTAAATATAACACATTCGTCATTAAGGCATATTTCCTTAACAATTTCTCTCGCGACTTGTGTGAAAGCAATTTTCTTAATTCTGCTTGTTCCACTAACAGCGGTAAAACACCTTCTAGTTGACAATTTACCTGTTTTGGATTTAAAACGACTCCTAAGTTAGGTTCTAACACTTCCGCATCTGCTCCTGCATCTGTAGCTATGCAGACTAATCCACATGAAAAGGCTTCCAATAATGCTAAAGATAAACCTTCTACCCATGAAGGTAACATGAAAACATCCCCATGATGTATCATATGAATTCGCCTATTTTCATTTTTCACTACTCCTAACCACCTTATGCCATCTGCTGCTGTATAGTGATGCATTAATCCTCGAATTTGCGCACCATACCCTATGAGCCATAACTGGGCCCTCCAACCCATTTTCTGTTGTTTCCATGCTTTCAATAAAGCAGGTAAATTTTTTTCTACTGAAATGCGACCTTGATAAATAAATACACAATCATTCTGTTCTTGTTTCCCTTTTCCATATGATGGCCTGTACTTATAATGATCTATTCCATTAGGAATGCATACAATCTTTTTGTCGGGAATACCTAATTGCAAAAGCAATTGTCTATGTTTCGGTGAAAATACAATAATGGCATGATATCTACTTAAAAAAGGTGCATACATGACATAAGTGGCCACCTGTTGTTGCATTAGATTAGGTAACCACGTAAATGGTGGATGAAAGGTGGCTACCAATGGCACTGGACTGATTTCCGGCAACAAGAAATCTAATGGTGATAATGTTAATGATACATGCAACACATGAGGTTGAAATTCGGCTAGCTGCTTTTGAAATTGTTTTGCTGCTTCTAAAGATGGCCAGGTATAAATTTGAGATTGATAAAAACATGCCAGACTTTCCTGTGCCAAAAAATGAATTTGATATCCTCTAGCCTCTAACATTTGTGTAATTTGTTTGCTATAAGTCACATTGCCACAAAAGGGCACTTGTTTTCCCAACCACATGACACGCATACAATTTGTTTTCCTTCTTCATAAATAAAAGTCCAATAACTTTCACTCCAAGTTCGTACATGAGTTAAAATCAATTCTTTTTCCATTAATCCTTTTGCAGCACGTTGATTCATCATATTCCAACCTATCGCTAAATAGACATGAATCGCTGGCAAATGATCACTTTTGACTTCAGCAAAACCTTTTCCTTTCCTTAATCCTAAACGATACCAAAACCAAAAACTTGAACAAACCGTCGCTATGTGTATTAGATTCCACTCATAATCATCAAGGCTTAAACTTACCCAACCTTGGGCTTGCTTTATGAAACTTTTACATACTATTGAGGAAATTGTATATCTCGAACATACCGATGCTGCTGGAGTCATGTATTTTGCCACACTGGTCAATTTTGCTCATCATGCTTTTGAAAGTTTTTTTGCTAAACAAGGCTTTGCTTTATCTTATCTTATTCAACGATCTTCTTTACCTCTTGTACATTTGCACGCAGAATATTATTCCACTTGTTATTTAGGTGATCACTTAAAGATTACACTCTATTTGCAAAAAACCACGAAACACACTTTGCATTTTCATTATCGCATTTGCAAACATCATCAACTGGTAGCCTCTATTTCTATGATTCACGTTTGTTTAGGTCAAACCCTACCTGAACAACTCATGAAAATATTTTTCTAAATCTTTTCGTACTGGTTTGATACCTTTAGAGTTAGGCATTGGAATAACTACATCTGGTTGCCAATATTTTTGTTCAGGCATTTTTGGTGGCCATATTGTCGAATCCACAAAAGCAATCCATTTCACACCCTTGTGTTCTTCGTGTTTTGCCACTACCACTACTTGTATGGATTCTCCATTAGCTTTTTTTATAGCCTCTTCTATTTGCCACACACCTACACTTTTGCCTGATCTTTTGTAAATTAAATCTAGACGTGATTGAATCCATAAACCTTCATCATTGATCACTCCTAAATCACCTATCTTGATCCACAATGCGTGTTGAAAACGTCGATTTTGTTGTTGTTTGATCCAACTTCTTAATAACAGCTCCTGATTAGACAACATCTTTCCACTTTTATAAGGCATGCATTGACTTCTACTCCCACTTTCCTTAATGATTTGCGCTGCCCATGTTTCTGTGGTGCCGTAACTTTTTCTATAGATTTGATCTTTGATTTCACCTGCTCCTATGAGCACAAATGGACGATTTTTCATCCAATTTCCCCAATATTTCAACCGAAATATTTGAGTGGGTACCAGTGAACACATATCAACATAGGGTAGAGAATTTCCAAACATTATCAAACTCCCTGCTACAAAACTACTCCAAAACAAACTCCAACCACTAATGTGTTGTACAGGTAACCAACAACCTATTCTATGGTTAAAGTTTTTTTTCAACCTTTTATTGATACTAACTGCCGCTAAATTTTGCTTACACCAATCGTAATAAGTTACTTTTCCACTAGAAGTATGCTTACACGTATCTTGTGAACGTTTGAAACCTTTTAAAGGTCTTAAAAAATTATAAGCTTCAGCATCATAAACTTCTTGATAAGTCATGATCAACTCTTGATTTGCTAAAGCTGTTTGTTTAGGTTGTGTTATGGCTAAATAATACTCGGGTGTCACAAACCAATCCATTGCAGATTTTGATTTCACTTTCAATTTGTTCAATCCATCTTAACGTATCAAAACCCATAGGTGTTTTCAAATCCATCCAATAAACCATATGCATTTGATGATCAACTCCTACATGAGTTTCAAAATTACTTGTAAAAGTACTTATGTGATGTATGACAAACGAATGATTCACCAAATCGATCATCCGAGGTAAACCATTGATTGAATAAGCTTTAATGATGTAATGAGCTTTTGGTAAATCTGAAATCCTTGTTGCACGATACCAATCTGTTAAGGATTCGTCCAAAGCTATAGGGTAAGAGCTTAATTGTTCAAGAGCATAACGTTGATTGACCGGTTCCTCCACATATTCTATACGTGTCCAATCCCAAGAATGATTAAGAAACTGCTCTAAACAAAAATTTCTGTTCACATCCACTCTTATCCATGAAAGTTGAGTCTGCTGCCAATTTTGATGCCATTTCCATTTGACACATACATGATCAGGTAAAAATTTCGGAGCTAACGCATTAATAGCTACAAGGGCACAAGACTGCGGATGAGACTTTTTTTTTAATAGATGGAAAACAACCAACTGCAAAACATGTTCAACAGCTGGAGGGAAGATTTGAGAATCATCCTCTAATAGAATTGATGCCCAAGTCCAATGGATTTTTTGAATTTGAGGAGAAAAATGAATTAACAAAATGAGAGTTTGTTTAGAACATATTTCGGAAACAAAAGGCCCATGAGAAGTGGTCCATCGACAAAACCAACGCAAGATGGATGAAGAAGAGTATGAAAAAGATGCTTTATATGGATAAAATTCAATTGAATAGATTCTCATGAATAAGAAGCACAAAAGCTAAACAAAAAACAATATCGGAAAATAAAAGAGAGTGTTGGATAAAGCAAAGCAGTTGGAGTAGTCAAACTCATCATACATAATCTTAAAGCATAGGGTAGAAAAACACACATCATAAGCAACCAAAACCAAGAGGGTCGAAAGATCAACCATGCAAATAAACACCAAATACACATCAAGATAAACATTTGATATTGCATACTCGCCCAATCTTGTCCAAACCAAACACAAGTACTTTTTTTCGGTGAATGCGTATCACTAATTCGATCTCGCATATTATTGGCCATCAAAAGAGCAGCAGACCAAGATCCATTGATGATACTAAGCAATAAAAGATCCCACTGCCAAAATGAAACCTGATAAATGCTTGAAAATAAATACGTTGCTAAGGGACCACAAGCGAAAAAACTTAACCATTCACCAGCAAAACCCAGCCAAGCACTATAAAACCAAGCAATAAGTATCAAAATGCCTACAAGAATCTTCATCTTGAAATAAGATGCACAAACAAAGAGCAAACAACACCATAAGCATAAAATGATTTTCATAAAAGAAGGTGTTAATCGGCTCGTCCATCGAGTTGGGCCTTGTCTTAACGCATGATCAATGCCATTCATAAAATCTAAATAGTCATTAACCCAATTGGCCCATATCTGTAAGCCAATGGCAAGCAATAATGCAGGAATAGAAAAAGCATGTTGCAAACTAGAAACAGATAACCAACAACAAAAACTCACTAATAAAGTTTTAGGCCTAGAAGCTAAAAATAATGTTACTATTTTGTTCATTTTCTCTAATTGATTGGAGTGAATTAATCATCAAATTATTAGCTCACTATGGTTTTCAATATAAATTTATCGCACCTGGAGCACGTTCAAGCTTATTAGCAAGAGCTGCCTTATTGCACGGGAATTGTGTCGTACATTTTGATGAACGTAGTTTAGCCTTTGCAGCCTTAGGTGTAGGAAAAGCTAGCCAAATTCAAACTAGCAAAACGAACGCAAGCAAAACTAAAGCCATTCTGATTGTCACATCTGGTACAGCTGTGGGGAATTTATGGCCCGCTGTTATGGAAGCTAGTTTAAGCCAAACAAGTTTGATTTTGCTTACGGCGGATAGACCCTATGAACTCCGTGATACAAGTGCTAATCAAACGCTTGACCAAGTCAAATTATTTAACGGCTATGTTCGATGGCAATTTGACGTTCCTCCTCCTCATCATGAGTTAGACGCTGATTGGTTAGCCTCAACTTTAGCCTATGCAGCCTTTAAAGCTTCAGATGGACCTGTCCATTTGAATCTGATGTTTCGCGAACCTTTCGCATCTTATCCCATCCCTATGCCAAAAAAATTAGTTGAGTATGTACCTGCTTCCACTGCTACTGGTTTCCAGTGGTCTTTGGATTGGCAACAAAAAGGCTTATTTATTGTGGCACAAGCTATGGATGATGAATCTTTTCATTTACTCCTTCAATTAGCTCAACAATGGTCATGGCCTATCTTGGTGGAGGTTTTTTGTCATGCTAGATATCAATATAAACATTCTTGTGTCATCGCTTATCACGAAACCATATGTCATCAAACTATGCCTTTTCCAGATGCCAACATCATTATTCAGTTTGGTGAGCGACTCATCTCCAATCACTTGATAACCATAATGAAAAAAGTTAACCAATATGTGGTTGTAAGTAGTTCAACAGTTCGCGTCGATCCTCTGAAAGCAGTCACCACACGTATTTGTGTGACCAATGTGCAAAGCTTACTGAAATTTTGGTTCAAGACTCTTCGACCAACAACTAAACCACAATGGTTATCTTGGTGGCAACATTTGAATTTTTGTGTAGGCTATAAACTCCGTCAATATTTTGCACAAGAGATCAAGTTATCAGAACCAGGTGTCTTACGAATGTGTTTTCAATATGCCAAACCGCTGATTTTTGTTGGTAATAGCATGCCTATCCGAGATGCTAATCATTTCGTGGAATGTCATCATTTACATGATCCTGTTCATGTGTTTGCTAACCGTGGAGTAAGTGGAATTGATGGCAATTTAGCTACCAGTATGGGTGTGAGTTATGCTTTGCAAGAACCTCTCATGTGCATCTTAGGTGATTTAGCTTTTTTACATGATTTGACTTCTTTACATTTGTTACGCCAATTGACTAAGCATATATGGGTCATTGTTATCAATAATCAGGGAGGTGGAATTTTTGAATTAATACCTAATGTATTCAATCATTACTTCCACCATCATGATCATTTTGAACATGTAGCTAAACAATTTGATTTTCATTACTATGCTGTGAATAACTGGTATGAATTAGCTTTACATTTACAAAATACTAAGGGTGCCAATTTGATAGAAATTCAAACAAATCAACTCGAAAATGCTACTCTTCATAAAAAACTTACTCAATATACAAATTTGTTTTCAGTTTCGTTCCATTCCGATTGAGGTAAAGAAGCTGCAATCACACCACAACCTGCATAAATCATGACTTTGTTGGAGTCAATTACGGCACAACGAATAGATACACACAGATGAGCATCATGACTTCCAATCCAACCCATTGGACAAGCATAAGCACCACGCGCCACACGTTCATATTTTTGTAACATTAAATACGCTTGAGGCATTGGACTCCCACAAATGGCAGCTGTAGGATGAATCACATGAATAAGATGATGGTCCATGAGATGATGGCCATCTAATTCAACTTGAAAAGGCATATACAAATGTTGCAAGTAAGAGGTTTGAAAAATGGCGTCTTGCCTACAACTTAACATCTTACCTAAACACATAAGTTTCGTTTTTAAATCTAATTTCACCCAATTTTGTTCCATCATATCTTTTTTGTGGCTATGTAAATGTACAGCCCAACGAGCATCTTGAAGAGCATGACGAGGACGAGTAGCTGCCATGGCTTCTGTCATCAACATGGAGTGATTTCTTAAATAAAGTCGTTCTGGAGATAAACAAATCAAAGCCAAATTAGGTTTGAAAATCAATACAAAATGAAAACAATTAGGTTTGTAAGTTAACCAATCAAACACATCTACTATGTGTTGAAAATGTAAAATTTTTTTTCTAGCTATAACCAATTTATCAATTTGCCTGCCATGCATTTGTGTAATTAGTTGATGTAAGCATTGATTCCAACCAGATAGAGTAGGCGAATATTGAATATTCCATAACAAATTAACTTGAGCATGCGCTTTTGGGATGCAATTTGGGATGCAAGATCGACTCATGTTTTTTATAAGTTGCTTGATACCTTCAAGTGGAAAACAAGTTGGAAAGATACAATTAAGAGCAAACATGTATTGATTGGTTAAATGATGAATTTCATACTGAGGTAAAAAGAAACTCGTAGGTGTAGAAGCTATACCGAAAAGACGAAAACGAGAGCGAAGGCCATTGGGAGTTTGGCGAGTAGTTTGGCGAATAGGCGTGACTTGTATTGAAGTAGGTAAATGATGACATAGCCAAATTTGATGACAAGCTGCCATATGCCAATTGGAATCACGATCAATCCAGCTAATTTTTGGATACAAAGTTTGTACTTGTAACCATAAGCTAAGTGGAATTGTCTGAGATAAGAACCATTCAAGACGAACATAATAAAAACGAACTTGATCGATAGCCACATGCATTAAGGAAAAATGAATAGTCATATGGATATCAAATATGAAAAAAAAGAAGGAATAGCCACCATAACCATTAATAGACCTCATGTATTAAATGCGTTCCGTCCTCAAACGGTGAAACAAATGTTAGAAGCTATGATAGATGCCAGATGGGATGATGATATAGGAGTCGTGATCTTAACCGGAGAAGGAACAAGAGCGTTTTGCACAGGTGGTGATCAAAAAGTTAGAGGCACAAAAGGATATAAAGATGAAAATGGAAAACAATCATTGAATGTCTTGCAATTACAAAGAGAAATCAGGACGATACCCAAACCAGTGATAGCTAAAGTAGCAGGCTACGCCATAGGGGGTGGTCAAATTTTGCAAATGTTATGTGATTTAACAATAGCAGCGGATAATGCCATATTTGGACAAGCGGGACCAAGGGTAGGATCTTTTGATGGAGGATATGGTGCTAGTTACATGGCTAGGATTGTAGGACAAAAAAGAGCACGTGAAATTTGGTTTCTATGTCGTCAATATAGCGCACAAGAAGCCTTACAAATGGGATGGATTAATGCTGTAGTGCCTTTAGAAGAATTAGATCAACATACAAAAGCGTGGGCCAAACAAATTTTAGAACATTCACCTACGGCTTTGAGCATGTTAAAAGCCGCCTTGAATGCTGATTGTGATGGACAAGCCGGTTTGCAAGAATTAGCAGGTTTAGCCACTCATCTTTTTTATGGTACAGAAGAAGCACAAGAAGGCTTAAATGCATTTTTAGAAAAAAGAAATCCTAAATTTCGACGTAGAAAAGCCCTTGACGAGAATTGAACTCGCCACCTTTCCCTTACCAAGGGAATGCTCTACCAATGAGCTACAAGGGCTTAATTGCAGATGATAGCTTCAGATGATAGCTTCAGATGATACCTAAATTTGGGCCGGGCTGGATTTGAACCAGCGTAGGCGTAAGCCAGCGGATTTACAGTCCGCCCCCATTAGCCACTCGGGCACCGACCCATTGAAAGCTTTAGGTAGGTGAAGTTAGATTAGGTATAAATATAGGAGAACAAGTGATGCAAAAATTAGGTTTTAATAACAATGCCGAAATGTTGAATGGTCGCCTTGCTATGTTAGGGTTTGTAGCTGCATTATTAACAGAAGCATTAACAGGAAAAGGTGTTTTACATTTTCTAGGTGTGCTCTAAACTGTAGACCATTGATCATCTACCATTGATCATCTACATCTGAGACGAATCAGATGTAGATTTTTTTTGTGCTTTGGATATGCCTTGGATATGCCTTGGATATAACCTGATTTGAACAGGTGACCCTCACGACGTCAACGTGATGCTCTACCAGACTGAGCTATATATCCTGAGCTAGATATGCCAAGATCTACCACCAAGTAGGAGTTATTTATTTAGGAGTTATTTATTGACGACGCAAATAATATAATTTGGCACGTCGCACGCGATTATGTTGAACCACCTTAAGTTCTGCCAATAAAGGCGAATCTAAATACAAAATACGTTCAACACCTACCCCGGATAGAAGACTTCTGATCGTAACCGTCTTTGATGTTCTAGCTATGACAATACCTTGAGAATATTGTACACGTTGTTTTTCACCTTCTGTGATAAGAAGACCAAAACGAACTTGGTCCCCCACCTGGATTTCACTTGCACACATGAGTTTCTTTCATCATATATGATACGATATGCTAAAAATAGATTAAGGTCAATCAAAGTTAACCCCAAACTTGCGATGGGAATACCATCATGTTTGAGCGCTTTACTGAAAAAGCCATCAAAGTTATCATGTTGGCACAGGAAGAAGCTCGTCGGTTAGGACATAATTTTGTTGGTACAGAACAAATTTTATTAGGTCTCATAGGTGAAGGTACAGGTCTAGCTGCTCGAGCTTTAAAAACATTAGGTGTTGATTTAAAAGAAGCACGTGTTGAAGTAGAAAAAATTATAGGAAGAGGTTCTGGCTTTGTAGCTGTAGAAATTCCTTTTACACCGCGAGCGAAACGCGTTTTGGAATTATCACTGGATGAAGCCAGAATCCTATCACATAATTATATAGGTACTGAACATTTACTCTTAGGTCTTATACGTGAAGGAGAAGGGGTAGCTGCGCGAGTCTTAGAAAGTTTAGGCGTAGATTTAGCTACGTTACGATCATTAGTTTTGCGTATGCTTGATGAAACTTCTGAGGTAGTCATTGGTGGTGGTTACTCACGTAGCAGAACTCCTACCTTAGAAGAATTTGGTGTGAATTTAACAGAACTTGCCATGGAAGGAGAACTAGATCCTGTGGTAGGTAGAGAAAAAGAAATAGAACGTGTGATCCAAATTTTAGGACGCCGTACCAAAAACAATCCTGTGTTAATAGGTGAACCTGGTGTAGGAAAAACTGCTATTGCTGAAGGTTTAGCACAAAGAATTGCGGACCGAGATATACCAGACATCTTAGAAGACATGAAAGTCATCACCTTAGACATAGGTCTTCTAGTAGCAGGAACCAAATATAGAGGGGAATTTGAAGAAAGATTGAAAAAAGTCATGGATGAAATCCGTGAAGTGGGCAATGTCATTTTAGTTATTGATGAAGTACATACACTTATTGGTGCTGGTGCTGCAGAAGGTGCCATTGATGCTGCCAATATCTTAAAACCTGCCTTAGCAAGAGGTGAATTACAATGTATTGGTGCCACCACATTAGAAGAATATAGAAAACATATAGAAAAGGATGCAGCATTAGAACGCCGATTCCAACCTGTCATGGTAGGAGAACCCACCGTAGATGAAACCATTGAAATCTTGAAAGGTTTAAGAGATAGATATGAAGAACATCATCGTGTCAGGATTTCTGATGCAGCATTAGAAGCGGCAGCCAAACTTTCAAGTCAATACATTGCGGACAGATATTTGCCAGATAAAGCCATTGATTTAATTGATGAAGCCGGTTCTCGTGTTCGTTTAATGTATTATAAATTACCAAAAGTAACTCTTGAGTTAGACAAAGAATTGCGCGAGGTGATGAGATTAAAAGATGAAATGATTCGAGAAGATCATTTCGAGATCGCCGCGGAATTACGAGATCGTGAAAAAGAAATTAGATCACAAATCATGGCAATGACCAAAAGCCATAGAGAAGAAACACAAGAACAAATTTTACAAGCACGTCCGGTAGTAAGTGAAGAAGATATTGCACAGATTGTAGCTTCTTGGACTGGCATTCCTGTGAAAAAGCTTACAAGATCAGAATCCGAAAAACTTTTGCACATGGAAGAAACGTTGCACCAACGCATAGTGGGTCAAAATGAAGCGGTAAGTGCCGTTTCTAAAGCTATTAGAAGGGCACGAGTAGGTTTAAAAAATCCTAACCGTCCTATTGCTAGTTTTATTTTCTCGGGACCTACAGGGGTTGGCAAAACTGAATTAACAAAAGCTTTAGCATCTTATTTCTTTGGATCGAATGAAGCCATGGTGAGATTAGATATGTCTGAGTACATGGAAAGGCATACAGTCTCCAAATTAATTGGTTCTCCACCAGGTTATGTTGGTTATAATGAAGGAGGTCAATTAACAGAAGCGGTAAGAAAACGACCTTACACCGTGATTTTATTTGATGAAATTGAAAAAGCACATCCTGATGTGTTTAATATTTTGTTACAAATCTTAGAAGATGGGCGTTTAACTGATTCAAAAGGTAGAACAGTAGATTTTAAAAATACTTTGTTGATCATGACCTCTAACATCGGTTCTAAAATCATTGAGAAAGGTGGAGGAGGTTTAGGATTTGAATTAGGAGATTCTTGGCAAGACACTCAATACAGTCGATTAAAGAATTTGGTTAATGAAGAACTGAAGCAATATTTCCGTCCAGAATTTTTGAACAGGATTGATGAAATTATTGTATTCAGACAGTTAACTAAAGAAGAGGTTGGTCAAATTGCTGAAATGATGCTCAAAGAAGTTTACGATCGATTAGCACAACAGCAACAAATTCAATTGCAAGTTACAGATAGATTTAAACGTAAGATCATTGAAGAAGGTTATAGCGCTACTTATGGAGCAAGACCTTTACGTCGTGCGATTATGAAGTGGTTAGAGGATCCTTTAGCTGAACATGTGTTAGCTAACACTCTTTCACCAGGTATGACAGCTGTGGTAGACTTAGATGGAGAAGATGTTAAAGTCTTGCCATCTAAACAAATGGAAACCCAAATAGCATAGGAAGAATCCTATGCTAAGCCGGGATAGCTCAGTTGGTAGAGCAGAGGACTGAAAATCCTTGTGTCACGAGTTCAAATCTCGTTCCTGGCAATCAACTGTGAAATCAATTGAGGATTCAGCTAGGAAAGATTCAGCCAAGGTTGAACATTGCCTAGCTGTCTTGCAAATTTAGCTTACAAATGGAGGATGAGGAGAAAGAAACCTGTTTGGCCTCTCTATAAAGTTTAGAAACGAATAAGATTTAGTAAAGTTCTTATTGTAAACTTAGAGAAATTTCTTGGAACTTAATCGTATCATATATTTGAGTGTTTATCTACCAATGACTTTACTGAGCTTTACACATTTATAATGTCAAGAAGTAGAGAAATGTAGAGAATTCAGGAAAGTTCTTGTCTGAAACTTAACGAAATTTCTTGGAATTTAATCGTATCATATATTTGCATGTAAAAATAACTAGAACTTTACTGAGCTTTACACATTTATAATGTCAAGAAGTAGAGAAATGTAGAGAATTCAGGAAAGTTCTTATCTTAAACTTAACGAAATTTCTTGGAACGTAATCGTATCATATATTTGAGTGTTTATCTATCAATGACTTGACTGATTCTTTTACTAAGCCGGGATAGCTTAATTCATAGAACAGAGGACTGCAAATCCTTGTGTCACAAGTTTAAATCTCGTTTTTGGTAATCAAGTGTGCAATTCTCTATTTGATGCTATTTAAGTTTATTATGTTTATAATAGTATAAAAATTAGTAAAGTTCTTATTCTAAAACTTAACGAAATTTCTTATAACGTAATCTTATCATATATTTGAGTGTTTATCTACCAATGACTTTACTGAGCTTTACACATTTATAATGTCAAGAAGTAGAGAAATGGATAAGATTCAGGAAAGTTCTTGTCCGCAACTTAACGAAATTTCTTGGAACGTAATCGTATCATATATTTGAGTATTTATCTACCAATGACTTTACTGAACTCTGCACATTTATAATGTCAAGAAGTAGAGAAATGGATAAGATTCAGGAAAGTTCTTATCTTAAACTTAACGAAATTTCTTGGAACTTAATGCTATCATATATTTACATGTTTCATATAAAAAAGTTTAGAGCAAGATAGGATTCAGTTAGGTTGACAGGCGCTTCGCAGGTCAACAACTAAACACTCGTAATTTTGTTCAGTTTCCTAACGGAATCCATGGTCGCTTGCTCATTTCAATTCAACTTGAGCACCAGCTTCCGTTAATTGAGTCTTAAGTTGTTCAGCTTCAGATGCGGAAAGACCTTCTTTTAAAGTTTTAGGCACTGAATCCACTAATTCTTTAGCTTCTTTTAATCCTAAACCTGTAATGGTACGTACAACTTTTAAAACATTAATTTTTTTATCAGCAGGTACTTGCGAAAGCACTAAAGCAAATTCCGTTTTTTCTTCTTTTTTTGTTTCAACTTGAACAGCAGGTGCAGCAGTAGCAACAGCAGAAGCATCAATACCAAAGGTAGTTTCCATTTGTTTCACGAGTTCCGCTGCTTCTAACAACGTAAGTGATTTAATTTCTTCGAGTAAGCTATTAATTTTCGTACTCATGACCATTGTTGTATATTTAACCGGATAGAAGGACTCATGCTAGTAGCTATAGCAAAACTTTTCCAATAGAGTCCAGAAGCACCGGAAGGTTTATTAGTTTCTACAGATTCTTTGATTGCTACTAAATTATCATATAAATGCTGTTCATTAAAATCCATACGTCCAAAAGCAAGATGAACAATGCCGGTTTTGTCTGTACGATACTCTATTTGCCCACGACGGAAGGCTTGAATAGCTTCAGCTACATTCGTAGTTACAGTACCTGATTTAGGTGAAGGCATTAAACCACGAGGACCCAAAATTTTACCTAATTTGGCCAGAGTGGGCATCATGTCAGGTGTAGCAATAAGACAATCAAAATTGATGATAGATTGTGCAATTTGTGCGCACAAATCATCACTTCCAACCAGATCAGCACCTTCAATATGGCTGCTTTGTTTCGTAATAACAGCAATACGAATAGCTTTACCAGTGCCATGGGGTAGAACCACAGTAGCTCGGATTTGTTGATCTGTATATTTTGGATCTAAATTTAAACGTATGTGAGCTTCAGCGGTCTCAACAAATTTGGCAGTAGCTAATTTTTTTAATAATTTCAGAGCTTCTTGAGGCGAATAAAGTTTAGGTTCAATGAGTGAGCATAGAGATTGATACCTTTTTGAACGCTTCATAGAATTTGAATCCCCATATTAGCAGCTGTGCCAGAAATAATGGACATAGCTTTTTTCACGTCTTTCGTATTAAGGTCAGGTAATTTGGTGAGAGCTATTTGTTGTAATTGTTCTTGAGTGATTGAAGCCACTATCGTGCCATTGTTTGAACCTTTTTCGATTTGTGCAGCACGTTTTAAAAGTACAGAAGCGGGTGGGGTTTTGAGAATGAATGAGTAACTCTTATCTTCATAGATTGTAATTTGTGCTGGAATAATTAAACCTATTTGATCAGCGGTTTTAGCATTATATTCTTTTGTAAACATTACTAAATTCACCCCATATTGGCCCAAAGCCGGACCTACAGGTGGGGCAGGAGTAGCTTTGCCTGCTGGTAAAGCTAATTTGACTACTGCTAGTACCTTTTTACCCATACTTGCTTAAATTGCTTGCTTTTATGAACCAGTCACTCTTGTGACACGCCCTGAAGGACTCGAACCTTCGACAATAGGTTTTGGAGACCTATGTTCTACCAACTGAACTAAAGGCGCTCAGAAATCTCTATCAGAAATCTATATATGCTTAGCAAAGATGAAAAAAATCATCGTTATTCTCGACAAATTATTTTAGCTCAAATAGGGGAAAGAGCACAAGCACGCTTAGATAAGGCCAAAGTTTTATGTGTAGGATTAGGCGGTTTAGGTTGTGCTGTAAGTTTAGCTCTCTGTAGTATAGGAGTGGGTTACTTAGGCTTAGTGGATGGAGATGAAGTAGAAATTTCCAATTTACCAAGACAACTTTTACACCAGGAACGTTTTATAGAAACTTCAAAGACATTATCAGTCTTATATCAATTACATCATCATAATCATGAAACAAAAATGGAATTGTATAATAAAAGAATAGAAAATCTTCAAATGGCTCTTGAAATTTCTTATGAATATGATATAGTTGTAGACGCAACTGATAATGCACGAAGTAAAAAAATTTTAATGGAAGCTTGTGAACAATTATGTAAACCTTTAGTTATAGCATCAGTATGGCAATGGACTGGAATTTTAGGCGTGTATTATTATAGAGGTAGCAAAATGAATGAAATTTTGAATCAAAGTTTAAATCAAAAGCGTCAACTGGAAGAATGTATGGGAGTCATTGGAGTTTTACCTACCTTGATGGGCTATTTCCAGGCCATGGAAGTGGTGAAAATGATTCTAGGTCTCTCATCACCCTTGAACTTTTTTCACCTGAATTTATTGCATAATTGGACAGGAGAGAGAGAGATTCGAACTCTCGGAAAACCATAAGTTTTCATAGCATTTCCAATGCTACGCTTTAGACCACTCAGCCATCTCTCCATTAGAAATTATGAAAAAAGAACATTTTGTAGGAGCAGCCGTAGCCGAAGAATTATTGTTAGCGTGTGTGCTTGTAGATAAACAATCATTAGATCTTATATGCTTAGAGGTGCATACAGAAATGTTTCTTGTACCAAAGCATCAAATCATCTTTCAACATTTGTATCAACTCTACAAAAAAGGCATGACTGTTGATGTGACTAATTTGTTTATAAGCTTAACACAAACTAATGAATTCGAACTTGCAGGAGGACAAGCAACCTTAAAACAGTTGGCAGCAGCAAAAATCGACCCTAAGGAAGTGAATAATTATATAGAATGGGTCAAAAATGCCTATCTAAGAAGAAATATGCAGGAATTAGCTTTGAGGTTTTTAGGAGCTTCGTTGGATATGAAACAAACCATCGAACAAGTATTGACAAAAACTGAAAGTTCCTTGATTGCATTGTTAAGTCAGAAAGCACCAGCTATGACACCAATAGGCGAAATCATCGATTCGATTGAACACGAATTAAAGAATCCAAACCAAATCAAAAAAGGTTATCTGACCAAATATGTGGAGTTAGATAAACTAACGCAAGGATTGCAGAAGCAAGATATGATTGTAGTGGCAGCTAGACCCTCAGTTGGAAAAACCGCTTTTGCTTTGAATTTAGTTAATCGAATAGATGCCGAGGATAAGGGAATTATAGTGTTCAGTTTAGAAATGAATAAAACTCAAATAAGTAATAGACTTCTATCTTTAGAAACTAGACTTAGTCAATATGAAATTCAAAATAATTATAAGAAATATGAAGAACGTATACAACCTGCAATGGACAAATTAAGAAATGCTCGAATCTTTATTCAAGATGATCCTAATATGACAGTAGAATTTATACGTGCTCAGGCAAAAAGAAAGTATTACGAATATGGTGGTCTAGCCTTGATTGTCATAGATTACTTGCAACTTATAAGAGAAGAAACGTTAAACAATGAAAAACCTACAGCATCCAATCGTGTGCAAGCCTTAGCGAACATGACTAGAAGCTTAAAAGCATTAGCAAGAGAATTGGATGTTCCTGTAGTGGTTCTATCTCAACTTAGTCGGAATGTGGAATATCGTACGGCCAAAGTGCCTGTGCTCTCAGATTTACGTGAAAGTGGTTCCATAGAACAAGATGCCGATCTGGTCATTTTCTTACATAAAGATGCTTTTAATAAAGAAAGCAATTATATTGAAGTGATTTTAGCTAAACATCGTAATGGACCCTGTGGACAATTCTATTTGCTTTTTCATCCACCTACAAATACGTTTTCCAATTCACTTGTCAATCCTAATGTCAATTCTAAATAAGATTTAGAGCAGGATTGACTTGACATTCAAAGAGATGATAAAATGAAAATGAATGAAAGTTTATAAGTTGTTGAAAAGTTGTTTATAAGTTGATATGAGAAGAAGAAGCTAGAATGATACTAGAATGATAAGTTTTTTAAAATTAATCATAAAAGCTTAGGGGTATAGTGAATAACTTAAATCTAGAAATAAGTAGACTTCAATAAAGTCACAAGCATGGAATTCAGAAACGCTACGCTGGTCAACACATCGTCAACACACTCTTTCATACAAAAAAGACACTCATCTTAGAGTGTCTTTTTCTCCTTCTAAAACAAACCCAAGCTTATTGCATCTTGTATCGATTTTGTTGCTCCTATTCCTAACCAAATCGTTACCACTGTGCCCACTAAGAACACTGTTGTTGCTATTGGTCTTCTCCATGGGTTTTGATATCTATTTCTATTCTCTATAAATGGCACGAAGATCAATCCTAGTGGAACTGATGCCATAGATAAAACCCCTAATAATTTGTTTGGTATAACTCGTAACAAATTAAACGTTGGATAAAAATACCATTCTGGTAAAATTTCTAGCGGAGTTGCAAATGGATTGGCTGCTTCTCCTATAGCACTTGGTTCCATTAATGCTAACCCTATACAACATGTGATTGTTCCTAAAATCACTACCGGAAATGTATATAACAAATCATTAGGCCACGCTGGTTCTCCATACATATTATGGCCCATTCCTTTGGCCAATTTCGCACGTAATTGAGCGTCCGATAAATCTGGTTTTTTCAAGATTGACATAACTTTCCCCTATAGTGGACCTGATATTCCTTGTTTTCTTATCATCAGAAAATGCGCTAACATAAAGACTAAGGACAAGACTGGTAAAACTAACGTATGCAAACTATAAAAACGTGTTAACGTAGCTTGCCCTACACTCACATCTCCTCTCAACAATTCTACTAAACTACTTCCTACAACAGGTATGGCTTCTGGTACACCTGTTACAATTTTACACGCCCAGTATCCCACTTGATCCCAAGGTAAAGAATAACCTGTCACCCCAAATGATACTGTCAACACTCCTAAAATCACTCCTGTGATCCATGTTAATTCTCTTGGTTTTTTAAATCCTCCAGTTAAATACACTCTAAAGATATGCAGAATCATCATTAACACCATCATACTTGCTGACCATCTGTGTAACGAACGAATTAACCACCCAAAATTTACTTGCGTCATCATATATTCCACTGATGAAAACGCTTCCGCTACCGTTGGTCTATAATAAAAGGTCATAGCAAATCCTGTAGCCACTTGCACTAAAAAACATGTAAGTGTCATTCCCCCTAAACAATAAAAAATATTCACATGTGGAGGAACATATTTGCTCGTGATGTCGTCTGCTATATCTTGGATAGATAATCTTTCTTGAAACCAATCGTATACTTTCGACATAATCTTTTTTTACTTATTTTAGCTTCGTCTTCTACTCCAAGCCAATGCTTCTCTACTCCAAACCTATCCACTCAACGCCAAGGGGTTCGTTAGACACCATCCTTGTTTATAATTCAATAACCATGCTTGTTTTTTCCAATCACCTAACACTTGACCTATGGCCGCTCTGCTTGTTCCTAAAATTCTCGCTAAAGATGCTTGTGATAGACGCCATGGGATATACAAGCCTTTTGGAGATTCTTGAGCATAATAATACGCCAATAAAATCACAAAGCTTGCTAATCTACTTCTAGTTTGTTTGTTATTCATCACTGACAACCATTGCAACATATCCTTTTCTCTTTGATAAAAATGCAAAAATGAGGGTTTTTGATACACAATTTCTGTTGCTGTCAAACATTCATAATGATAAGATGCCAAAGTGATGATAGCACTTTCATTGAAAATTAGACTCGTACATCCGTAGCGTTTATGATAAACTAAGATTAGACCACGCACTAACACACCTCGAGTATTAATTGGTAGATGTGCACCCTTTGGAAAAATGAGCATACAATTGTTATTAATCGATGATGATCAACACTTAACCACATCTTTACAACAATATCTTCAATTATATGGCATTAAAGTTCTTATAGCACATAATGGAAGACAAGGAATCGAATTATTGAAGTCGCATCATGTAGATTTGGTGGTTTGTGATGTGATCATGCCTGAAATGAATGGTTATGATGTGCTCAAATTCGTTCAAGGAAAATGGCGTATCATTTTACTTACTGCCAAAGGTTTAACCCAAGATCGTATTCGTGCTTATCAACTAGGTTGTGATGCTTATATCACCAAACCTTTTGATCCCGATGAATTACTAGCTCTAATTTTAGCACCCTATCATCAACAACTTAAATGGACTTGGCAAACACATCTTGAGTTGACGCCCAAAGAACAACATCTACTCAATGCTACTGCCAGAGGCTTATTCAACAAGCAAATGGCCGAACAATTAGCTATAGCAAAACGAAATGTTGAACGTTACAGTTCACGATTATTAAGCCATACACACACTCAAAATCGTGCACAATTACTTGTCTCTTCCTTAATTTACCGACTTTGGACTTGAGATTCATTGGGCGAGATTCATTGGGCGAACGACGGGATTTGAACCCGCGAGATGATGGAGCCACAATCCATTGCCTTAACCACTTGGCTACGTCCGCCATGCTTGTCATTTATATTAACGGTCATCTTACTTTATTCAAACGTGTCATGACTCTCCAAGAGTTATTAGACTTTCTCAAAGCTCCATTACACTTAATCACTGTAGAGCTTAATGGTAAAGTTGTACCTTCTGGCCAATGGAAATCTATTTCATTAAAAAGTCGTGATCGTCTAGAAATCATTACTTTTGCTCCTGGAGGTTGACCTCTTTACCTACGTTAACATAGGCACATGCTTGTTGAATGTCAAAATCAAATACAGTTACAGGTAAACGATCACCTACCTTAACGTTTGGCATCATCTTTTCCATCAACAATCTACTTTTGACTCCTTCAATTTCTCCTTTGATTTCATGTTGATTGATTTTTTTCACCTCTAAAATTTTCGTTTCATTACCCCATTTGTCTACAATGCTTGCTGTATAACTTAATCTTAATGGAGAAATACTTAATAATTTCACCTCAAATGACTTTGATTCCGGTTTTGGAGTCACGTGTGCTAAAGGTATCAACAATTGCATCGCTTCCACTTGCACTCTCATTCCATAAGGGTACCATTGCAATCTTGTTACTTTAATCGGCAAATGATTTTGATGCAATTGCAATAAACGACTTAGAGAACGTGAGTAGATCAAGCTTTGACATGATACAATCCATTGTGTCTGTGATTCAGTTAGCTTTAATTGAGCTACTAACACCACTTCTATACTTTCTCCTATTTCCAATGCATACTTATCCATAAAGTATGCTAAATGCTTATGTTGAATATCTATTAATTCTGGGCTAATGATCACACCATGAACAATTTGACCTAAGTAATAAGGCATAGATGATAAGGCATAGATGATAACAGGTCTTGACAAAAGATTTGAGGAAAGTCCGGGCTTGACAAAGGGCTATCTAGCTGGAGAAATCCAGTGCCGTCCCTACGGTGAGGAAAGTGCCACAGAAAGAAACCGCCTATTTAACATAGGTAAGGGTGCAAAGGTGCGGTAAGAGCGTACCAATTAAGATGGTCACATCTTAATTTAGGCAAACCCCTAGCAACAAGCAAAGTGCTCCCTTCGTCTGCCCTTTGCATGGGAGCTTAACTGCTAAAAGCTTTATGCTTTAGAAGAATCATCATCCTTGCCAAGAGCAAGAACTTAACCCGGCTTATGACCTTTGAAAACTTAAACCTTTTGCTTCCGCATAACGATTCATAAAACGCATAAATCTTTCCCATGCCTGAGCGTTTTTCATGACATACAATGCTTCTATGATTTGAGGTTGTCCATTGACAAATTTGGCTTGCACCTCACGTGTAACAATTTCGCCTTCTTCATCAATCATGTACATACCTGTAATTTCACCTTGTTGTTGTAATAACTTGGGTTGAACAAAACGAAATACTGCCGTACCAGTTTGTCCATCTCTTGAACGAGTTAAACGTACAGTAGGGATGATATCTTCATCCACTCCTTGAATAAATTGTATACTAGCCATATGCTTTTCTGGGGTGGGAGGATTCGAACCTACGAATGGCGGAGTCAAAGTCCGCTGCCTTACCACTTGGCTACACCCCACCGGGCAAGGAGGGATTCGAACCCCCGACACCGTGGTTCGTAGCCACGTGCTCTTATCCCCTGAGCTACAAGCCCTCCATAATCATAATACATCAAAAGTCCATTATGTCAAAACGTATTCTTTATCAAGAACAAGCTAGACGTGCTTTATCTCAAGGTATGGATATCTTAGCTGAAGCCGTGGCCGTCACCTTAGGCCCTAAAGGTCGTAATGTTGTTTTAGAAAAAAAATATTCTTGTCCTCAAATTGTCAATGATGGGGTTACCATCGCCAAAGAAATTGACTTGGCAAATCATATGCAAAATACCGGTGTTTGTCTTATTCGACAAGCTGCTTCCAAAACTAATGAAGTAGCCGGTGATGGTACCACTACTGCTACCGTTTTAGCTCATGCCATGATTAAACAAGGCCTTAAATATGTGGCTAGCGGTGCTAATCCTATGGCTTTAAAAACTGGCATGTCTCTCGCTACCCAATGGTTAGTCTCTCAAATTCGAGATCTCGCTCAACCTATCTCTGACCATTTAGCCATTAAACAAGTGGCTTCTTTATCTGCTGGCAATGATGATCAAGTGGGTGAAATGATTTCTCAAGCTTTTGAACAAGTGGGCGCTGATGGTGTTATTTCCTTGGAAGAAGGTAAATCTTCTCAAACTCAATTACAAATTACCCAGGGAATGCGATTTGAAAAAGGTTATATTTCACCTTATTTTGCTACTGCTGGAGATACTGTGGTCTTAGATCAACCTTATATCCTTTTAACTGATAAAAAAATCACTTTAGTTAAACAAGATTTATTACCTGTTTTAACTTTGGTATCTCGAACCAATCGTGCTCTTTTGATTATTGCCGATGATGTAGAAAAAGAAGCTTTAGCCACCCTCATCTTGAATAAATTACGCGGTATTATTCAAGTTGTTGCTGTTCGCGCTCCTGGCTTTGGTGATCGTAAAAAAGCTTTATTAGAAGACATGGCTGTCTTAACTGGTGGACAAGTCATTACACAAGAGGCCGGTTTAAGTTTGGAAACCATCACTTTAGATTTACTAGGTGAAGCTCGCCGCATCGAAGTAGGCAAATCTTATACCACCATTGTGGCTGATTCCAACAAACAACAAGTTAAAGCTCGATGTGAACAAATTAAACAACAATGGGCTCGCAGTGATTCCAGTTACGAAAAACAACAATTACAAGAACGATTGGCTAAATTATCTTCTGGCGTTGCTGTTATTCAAGTAGGTGGTGCTACAGAAGCTGAAATGAAAGATAAAAAATTACGCCTTGACGATGCTATCAACGCTACTAGAGCTGCTATTGAAGAAGGTATTGTTGCCGGTGGTGGTAGTACTTTAGTTCATTTCATTAAACCTTTAATCGAATGGAGCCATCATTTAAAACCTGAAGAACAATTGGGAGCACAAATTGTTGCCAAAGCCTTAAGTGCTCCTTTACATCGTATTGCCACTAATGCTGGACAAAATGGTAGTTTGATTGTGGAACAAGTTCAAAACCAACCTAATCTAGGTTATGATGCTGCTAACCACCGATTTGTCAACATGATCGAAGCTGGTATCATTGATCCTGCAAAAGTTACACGTTGTGCTTTACAAAATGCTACTTCTATTGCTGCTATGGTTCTTACCACAGAATGCATGATAGTAGACAAACCAAGTGGAGATAAATGATGCTTTGTCTAATGAGGCTTTGTCATCTTCTTCTGCCATAGCTAATTGTTGTTGATAACGTTCCATCAAAATCCAGATCCAATCAATGGGCAAGTCATCTATATGACTTGCCCATAATGCATCATGATGACGTACATAACGCCAAACTAATAAAAACCAATAAGATGCTGTTGCTTTGCCAATGATTGATGACATATGTTGCCTCATCTAGTAGTACTTTCCTTTGTATGGCCGATATCCATCTTTTCGATTCTAATTCTGTTTTCAATAAATTCCAGGCATCCGTTGTTGGCCAAAAATAATAACATGTCACTGGCATGAACCATTTGTTTTTCATCTCTTGATCTACTGCTATGGCTAACAATTGGTTTGATGAGACTACTTTAAGCTTTAACTTCATACAAATACTTCACTGTTTCTGTCATTTGAGCACCTTGGCTTAGACGTACTTTGATACGTTCTTTGTTTATGACACATTGCTTGCTTATAGGGTTATAAAAACCTAAATCTTCGATGGCTTTGCCATCACGTCTAGTCTGACTTCTCATAACTACCACTCTATAGCTAGGCATTCCTCGACGACCTATTCTTTTTAAACGTATTTTAAGCATAAGTTTGTGCTAATTGACTTGAAAAATATATGAGCATCGTTTCTAAAAGTGCTAACGCAAGTATGGCAGCTAAATCAAATCCAAATAATGGAGGTACTATGCTACGAAATAAGTTAATGTACGTATCTGCCATTTGTGCTAAGAAATAAAAAGGTTGTACGTACCAATTCACTGCTGGAAACCAACTTAAACAAATCCGCAGTAAGATTATTGCTATGTAGATTTTTATAAGCAATATAAATGACTCCAACAAAATGATTTTCATTTGATTCTTCTAATGATTCTTCTAAAAAAAGCGCCTTGTCTATTATATCTAGACAAAGCGCTTTTTGTTCAACTTCTCCTAGTCAACTTCTCCTAGTCCAAAGGTCTCATGAACAAAACTGGTTCTGTTTCACGATTAATTCCTTTTTCAAATCCTGCTGCAGCTGCACGTGCTCTACCTGCATGCCATAAATGACCTATAAATAAGAAGAAACCTAAGAAGAAATGTGACGTGGTTAACCAACTTCTTGGTGATACGTAGTTCACTGAGTTAATTTCTGTTGCCACACCTCCTACTGAATTTAATGAACCCAATGGGGCATGTGTCATATATTCTGCTGCTCTACGTTCTTGCCAAGGTTGTATATCATTTTTGATTTTATTTAAATCCAAACCATTAGGTCCACGTAAAGGTTCTAACCATGGTGCTCTTAGATCCCAGAAACGCATTGTTTCACCACCAAGGATGATTTCACCTGTAGGAGATCTCATCAAATATTTTCCTAAACCTGTTGGTCCTTGTGCTGAAGCTACGTTTTCTCCCAAGCGTTGATCTCTTACTAGGAAGGTAAAGGCTTGTGCTTGTGATGCTTCCGCTGCTGTTGGACCATAAAATTCACTTGGATAAACGGTATTGTTATACCAAGCATATTGAGCTGCTATTTCTCCCATTAAAGCCAAGGCTCCCAAACTATAAGATAGGTAAGCTTCCCCTGACCACACAAATGCTCTTCTTGCCCAAGCGAAAGGTTTCGTGAATATATGCCAGATACCTCCAGCTACACAAATCACACCTATCCAAATATGACCTCCAATCACATCTTCCATATTATTCACGCTTACGATCCATCCATCACCACCAAATGGTGATTTGAGCAAATAACGAAAGATTATAGCTGGATTTAGTGTTGGATTTGAGACCAATCGCACATCTCCACCACCTGGTGCCCAAGTGTCATACACACCTGACAGAAACATGGCTTTGATTACTAATAAAAACGCACCAATACCTAGTAGAATTAAATGAATTCCCAAGATGGTGGTCATTTTATTTTTGTCTCTCCAATCATATCCAAAGAAAGGGTATGATTCTTCTAATGTATCTGGACCTATGATCGAGTGGTATATTCCACCAAAACCTAAAACTGCTGAAGATATTAAATGCAGTACTCCTACAACAAAATATGGATAGGTATCCACTATTTCTCCACCAGGAGCTACACCCCAACCTAATGTTGCTAAATGAGGTAAAAGGATCATTCCTTGCTCATATAAAGGTTTATCTGGAACAAAGTGTGACACTTCAAATAATGTCATTGCACCTGTCCAAAATACGATAAGACCTGCATGAGCCACATGTGCTCCTAGTAACTTACCGGATAAGTTGATCAATCTGGCGTTACCTGACCACCAGGCAAAGCCAGTTGATTCTATTGTTTTGCCTCCAACGATATTATAAGGCGTTTCCACGTGGCAATACCTCCTCTGGGAACACAAAGTTTTCGTGCGGCTGATCTTGAGCAGCCATCCATGCTCTTATACCTTCGTTTAACAAGATATTTTTTGTATAGAAAGTTTCAAATTCCGGATCTTCTGCAGCACGTAATTCTTGTGATACGAAATCATATGCACGTAGATTTAGTGCCAAGCCTACGATTCCTATTGAACTTGCCCATAGTCCTGCTACTGGTACAAATAGTAAGAAGAAGTGCAACCAACGTTTGTTAGAGAAAGCTACTCCAAATATTTGAGACCAGAAACGATTCGCAGTCACCATGGAATAAGTTTCTTCTGATTGAGTTGGTGTGAACGCACGGAAAGTATCTGATGCTTCGCCATCTTCGAACAAAGTATTTTGTACTGTTGCTCCATGAATTGCACATAAAAGCGCTCCACCCAATATACCCGCTACTCCCATCATATGGAATGGATTTAATGTCCAGTTATGGAAACCTTGTAAGAATAGAATGAATCTAAATATACCAGCTACTCCAAAACTAGGTGCGAAGAACCAGCTTGCTTGACCTAAAGGATATAAGAGGAAGACTGATACAAATACAGCAATCGGACCTGAGAAAGCTATAGCGTTATATGGTCTTAAACCTACTAATCGTGCAATTTCAAATTGACGTAAGCAGAAACCTATTAAGCCAAATGCTCCATGTAGTGCTGTAAATGTCCATAAACCTCCTATTTGACACCAACGTGTGAAATCTCCTTGAGCTTCTGGTCCCCATAAGAATAATAAAGAGTGACCCATGCTATTTGCTGGAGAAGACACTGCTGCTGTCAAGAAATTGCAACCTTCTAAATATGAAGATGCTAAACCATGAGTATACCAAGAAGTTACGAATGTTGTGCCTGTAAACCAAGCACCTAAGGCAAGATAAGAACAAGGGAACAGAAGTAAGCCTGACCAACCTATGAACACAAATCGGTCTCTTTTTAACCAATCGTCCATTAAGTCGAACCAGCCACGTTCTTGTTCACGTCCAATTGCTATGGTCATGATGATTTATCCCATCTGTGGCGTTATACTTTACGTTTTCTTTTATTATAAGCACAAAAGCTAAAGATTTCACGTTCTGTAGATTGACGAAATCAAATATCCTGATCCCCGTGCTGTAAGTATCAAAGTAGGATGACTCGGATCATCTTCTAACTTCGCACGCAAACGCGATATATGTACATCAACTACCCTTGTTTCATTTGGCCAAGCATATCCCCATATTTGTTTCAGGATTGTTTGACGAGTTACTATTTGACCCGGATGCCTGATCAATAATTCCAATAGTGCCCATTCCATTTCTGTTAAACGTATAGGCTGATTATGCTTCCAAACCTGTTTTTGATGAATACGAATTGCACCCAAGTGCCAACTTTGATCCTGATTTGTACGTCGAAGTAAACCTTTGATACGAGCTTCAATTTCTCGTGCACAAAAAGGTTTAACAACATAGTCATCTGCACCTAATTCAAAAGCCGTAATTTTGTCCTTGACCTGTGTTAAACCTGTCACCATCATAATAGGCACATTTGATTGAGTACGTATCCATTGACAAACTCCAAATCCATCAACTTTAGGTATCATCACCTCTAAGATTACTAGATGAGGTTGATGTATACGAAATTGTTGAACAGCATTTATACCATCTGTAGCTTCCATGACATGTGCTAGAGCTAAACGATTGAGAATGATGTGTTTTAGTACACGTAGGATATAAACATCTTCATCAATCAACAGAATTTTCATAACAATTTTTCGAGATCCCTTCCAGATCCTGTCTGTGACTTTATTGAATTCTACTTATTTCTATATTTAAGTTCTTCACTCTTCCCCTATCCTTCAAAATTGATTTTTAAAAAACTTATCCTTCTCCCTTCTTCTTCTCATTCATTCATTTCCATTTTATCATCTCTTTGAATGTCAAGTCAACTACTACTCACTCATACTACTCACTCATTTCTTTCGCAGCATGCTTGTCCTTGTCATGCTGCTTTTTTGTCTTCATTTTCTTAAAATCATATATCTCAATCCCTTCTCATTTACCTGCAAATACTTCTCCAACTTTTTCACTATTCTTCCATATCCGTCAAATTCCATTTGCACATAATGACCTTCTTCATATTTTCCTATCTTATACGCCAGCTTCCTTGTAGTTTTTCCATTTAATTGCACTCGTCTACTTTCTTCTAATACCTTCATCACTGCTTCTATTTCTTTTTTGATTTCTTCTTGATTTAAGTCCGGACGTATAAGCCACATCAATTCATATTCTATCCATGGTTTCTTCATCTGTGTCTTCATTTTTTCTCTCCTTCTCCATCTTGGACTTGCAGCTTCGCTGCTTCTGATATTAAGGGTAGTCGTGTTAACTCACCATTCCACACTTGATAACTTGCGTAGATCACACTTCCCATCGTCAATATAAATAATATATCTAGACATGTGCTTCCAAACCACCCCATCAAGATCATCTCTGGTAGTGCATTCAACAAAGAGCCTATAATTGACGTTAATAAATATATGATTAATGCTTGACTTACATGAAACCTTACTTTTTTCCTTACTTGTAATATCCCCCTTACCAATAAAAAATATGACATGAAAAATATCATAAAGCCCAATATTGGATATGTACTATAGACTACTACTAAATCTCCTAAACTCCTCTTATATAACCCTTTCATCCATCCATTTAACACGTCCGGTCCACAATGTGTCATACATTCTAATACTGGCAATAAATAATAGCCAAAACATAACATCCTCTCCCCTATCGTCATCTCCGCTTTCATCCCTTTTTTTAACACCTTTCTTATCACCCCCACCCCCACTCCTATTCCTATCGCTAAGACTATGATTAATACCCCATAACTCGCTATTATTATCCACATCTTTGACCTCCTATCTATGGATTCCTTTTGCCTTCATCATTACCAATTTTCTTCCCGTTTAATACTCGGCACTGGTCGTTATTCTTCTCCTTCTTTAGCTCAACAATCTATTGAAGCCAGTGGTTGTGAAATCGTTACAGTGGCTGTCCGACGTTTTCATGCTTTACACGCTTTTACTCCTTTGATCAATTGGAATCGTTATTGGCTTCTTCCTAATACTGCTGGTTGTCGTACTTGCTCCGAAGCTGTTCGTGTGGCTCTTCTTGCTCGTCAATTGCTTCAACATCTTCAACAACCTCATCAGTGTTTGATTAAACTTGAAGTCATTCCTGATCCTCTCTATCTTCTACCTGATCCTCTTGGCACTCTTAAAGCTGCTGAAATTCTTGTTCGTAAAGGTTTTGCTGTTCTTCCTTATATCTATCCTGATCCTGTTCTTGCTCTTCAATTGGAACAAATCGGTTGCGCTGCTGTTATGCCTTTAGCTTCTCCTATTGGCTCTGGACAAGGTATTCAACATGTTCATTCTCTTCAACTTATCCTTCAAAATGCACGCATCCCTGTTATTATTGATGCTGGTCTCGCCCTTCCTAGCGATGCCTCTCGTGTTATGGAAATGGGTGCTTCTGCTGTTCTCATCAATAGTGCTATCGCTCTCTCTCCTTCTCCTGTTTCTATGGCTCATGCTATGAAACTTGCTGTTCAAGCTGGTCGACTTGCCTTCCTAGCCGGTCGTATGCCTCTCTCTTCTTCTGCTCATGCTAGTTCTGCTTCTTTTGGTTCCTTCTTATGATTCTGCTTATCGATAACTATGATAGTTTCACTTTTAATCTCGTTCATTCTCTTTCTCATTCCGATTTGATCCTTTGTCGCAATGATGAATTAGATTTGTCTTCCCTTTCTCTTTTACCCATTCGCTCTATCATTATCTCTCCTGGACCTGGCCATCCTCGCGATTTATCCCACGCTATTCCCTTCCTTTCTCATTATCTTCCTCGTGTGCCTATCCTTGGTGTTTGTCTCGGACATCAACTCCTCGCTCAACTTTTTCATTGGCATGTCAAACCTGCCCCTTCCCCTCTTCATGGTAAAGTTTCTCTCATCTTTCATCAACATGATTTTTTATTTCAAGATGTGCCTAATCCTTTTCAAGCTACGCGCTATCATAGCCTCTTAGCTTATCCTACCCCTCATTCACCTTTACTTGCTATTGCTCATTCCAGTGATGGTCTTGTTATGGCTTTCAAACACTCCTCTTTTCCTTTATATGGTGTTCAATTTCATCCTGAAAGCATCCTTACTACTCATGGCTTACAAATCTTTCGTAATTTTTTAGCTTTATCTTCCCCATAACATCTTCCCCATAACATCTTCCTAACTTTACTGAATCTTATTCTTTTCTATACTTTTAGTTAACGCTACTCACCTCTAACGCAGAGGATGAAGTTCACCAGCGCACCCTCCATGTTTGTGACTTTATTGAATTCTACTTATTTCTAGATTTAAGTTGTTCATACTTCCCCTTACCTTTCAACATACATCTTCAAAACTTTTCCTTCCAGTCTTATTCTCTACTCTCTTATTTTATCATATCTTCAGTCAACAATTCCACCTTTCTACAAGAGCAACCATATCAAACTTGCCATCAATGTTCCACTTCCTACCCATATCATTCCTAACCCTGGACTTTCTTTTATTTGTAACCCCGCCGATACCATCACTTCTTCTACTTCCACCTCTTTCACCGCTTTGCCTTGCTTATATAACATTCCTTTTGTTGATAAATCTTTAAATACTAGCCTTTCTTCTCCCCATTTGCATATTCCTCCTCTTATCCCACATTCATATCTTTTCTCTCCCCTTTTGATCCTTACTCCTTCCCACTTCCAATCTGTTTGATAGATCCATCTTCCTTTATATTTTCCTGGATGATTCACACTTATCCACTCTTTCCATTCGCTTTTGCCTTCATTATCTATGATTTCTACTTCTGATCTTACTTCTCCTTCTTTACTTATCTTCATCTCATTTACTCTTATATTCCATTCTTGACCTATCCTACTCCCATATCCTGCTGATACTACATTCTGTATATGACTTATTTCTGTTACTCCTATCCTTTCTTGCGCCGTATATCCTCCTATTGCATCCAACATACTTCCCCCCATCATTCCTATCATGCTCATATGTATCCCTATGGGCGCTAACTGATTCTTTTCATATTCATTCCATTTCTCTCCTTGTTGCACTTGTGCTTCTTTTTTTCCCCATCTTCTTTTCACTCTCTCTAATTTCCACGATGGGATTTGCACCTTTAATGTACATCCCATTAAACTTATACTTAATAACACTAATAACATCTCATTCACTATCATCAATCCTGGTATGACACTTATCAATACATTCACTAGTGCTATCATTAACAATAAACTTATTGCTACTTCTATCTTTATTAATATCTTTATTAACATTTTCTCTTTCTTCTTCTCTTTCTCCCCGAGTAGGATTTGAACCTACGGCCAATCGGTTAACAGCCGACCGCTCTACCGCTGAGCTATCGAGGATTCTTCCCTTTTCCTTCTTCTTCCCTGCGGACGTGGCGAAATTGGTAGACGCGCCAGACTTAGGATCTGGTAAGTTCTCTTGTGAGAGTTCGAGTCTCTCCGTCCGCATTTTTTTTACAACCTACTTCTCCCTTTCCTTCTTCTCCTATTTATCACTTTTTTACTCTTCCACCTAAATCCTGATTTTCTCCTTTTCATCTTCTCCTCCTACCTACTACGCTTGACTCCTAAACAAACTATACGCATATCCTTGTCTTATTTCCTCTATCATCTTAATAAATAAATTATAGCTTTCATTTTTATATTCTACCAGTGGATCCCTTTGTGCATATCCTCTCCATGCTATAAATTCCCTTAATAAACTCATCTCTTTTAAGTGTTTGCTCCAACTCTTATCTATTTGTTGCAATAATAACAACCTTTCTAACTCATTCATTAAGCCTGCTTGTACACTCTCCATTTGCATTTTTTTTACATCATAACTTATCTCTACCTCACTTCTATTCCTCATTCCTCTTTTGATTCCTAATAATCCCCCTGGCCATTCTTTCCTTATATAACTCTTACTCCATTCTCCTACCTCTTCACTTCTTAATATGTCCGTCCTTTCTTTATATATCGCTTTTCTTTGGCTATTCAATACTTGATCATATTCAAATAACTGTTTTCTCATTTGATAGTAGTAATTCTCTACTTTTTTTTGTGCTCTATCCAAACTCTTTGACAAAAATGCTGATTCTAATGGCTCTTCCACCCCTAACCTGCTCATGATTTCACCCATCTGCCCTCCTCCAAATATCCTCAACAAATCATCTTCTAAGCTTATAAAAAATCTTGAACTTCCTTCATCTCCTTGTCTTCCACTTCTTCCTCTCAATTGATTATCTATCCTCCTTGATTCATGTCTCTCTGTTCCTATTACATATAATCCTCCTAGTTGCTTCACCCTCTTTTGTTCTTTCTCATGTTCCTCTTTCAATTGTTTATATTTTTTCTCACTTTCTTCGTCTGCTTTCCCTTCCAACACTTTCCTCCATTCCTCTTCTATATCTACTTGTTTCTTTCTTTCTTTTATCCATTCTCCAAATGCTTCTTTTATATTTCCTCCTAATATGATATCCGTTCCACGTCCTGCCATATTCGTCGCTATTGTTATTGATCCTATTTTTCCTGCTTGCGCTATGATTGACGCTTCATCTGCTGCTAATGACGGACGTGCATTCAACAGTTTATACTTCACTCCTTTTTCTTCTAATAATCTTGCTAATAATTCCGATTTCTCTATACTTGTTGTTCCTACTAACACCGGTCTTCCTTTTGTCCACATCCTTTCACATTCTTCTGCTACCGCCATCCATTTACTTCTGCTTGTCCTATACACTACATCTGGGTAATCTTTCCTTTTCATTTTTCTATGCGTTGGTATGCTTACCACTTTTAATCCATAGATTTGCTCAAATTCTTCTTCTTCTGTCTTCGCTGTTCCTGTCATTCCTGCCAATTTCGGATACAACAAAAACAAATTTTGATATGTTATCGATGCTAATGTTTCACTTTCCTCTTGGATTTTTACTCCTTCTTTTGCTTCTATCGCTTGATGCAATCCATCTGCCCAACGCCTTCCTCCCATTATCCTGCCTGTGAATTCATCTACTATCACTACTTCTCCTTCTTTTATTATGTAATTCACGTCTTTTATGTAAAAATGTTTCGCCTTTATTGCATTCATCACATAATGTGCCCATGGCGTTTCCATGCTAAATATATCTTTCACTTCCAATGCTTCTTCACATCTTTTTATTCCTTTTTCTTTTAATATCACTTGTTTGCTTTTTTCTTCTAATTCATAATCTTCTCCTTCCTTCATCCTTTTCCCTATTTCCCACGCTACTTTATATGGCTTCTCTGATCCCTTTGTTGGTCCTGATATGATTAATGGTGTTCTTGCCTCATCTATCAATATTGAATCTACCTCATCTATGATGCAGTAATTAAATTCTCTTTGCACTATCTCCTCTTTGCTCCACGCCATATGATCTCTTAAGTAATCAAATCCTAATTCACTATTTGTTATATACGTTACATCTGCTTCATACCCTTTTTTTCTTTCTTCTCTACTACTCTCATTTGTTATTACTGCCGTTTTTAATCCTAAATACCTTAATACCTCTCCTATCCATCTTTCATCTCGCTTTGCTAGATAATCATTTACTGTTACTATATGTACTCCTTTTCCACTTAATGCATTTAAATAGCTTGCAAATGCTGCTACTAAACTTTTTCCTTCTCCTGTCTTCATTTCTGCTATTTGTCCCTTGTTTAGTACCATTGCTCCCATTAATTGCACATCGTATGCTTCCAGTTTTAATACTCTTGCTGCGCCTTCCCATACGTTGCTATATGCTTCTACCATTAATTCTTCTAATGATTCTTGCTTTGCTCTTTCCTTTAATTGTTTTGTTTTTTCTCTCAATTCTTCTTCCTTTAATTTTCTATATTTTTCTCTATTCTCTTTGATTTGTCTTAATTTGTTCTTCATAATTTTTTCTTCCTACATTATTTGATCCTATGACCTTATATAAGATTCTTCTGCATCTTTCATTGAAATCTTTCAAAAATCAAATGGCTTTTTCCAATTGTTTCTCCAATTAGATTCAATCAGATTCAATTCAACTTCCTACCACTTTCTTTCCTCTTACTATGTAGTTGTAGTAGTTGGGCTGGAGATACTCTCTGGAGATACTCTATAGTGGAAGAGGCGGAGGTTGGTTAAGGAGGTGGGTTGTTTGTACCCGCCCGCCGTCCCCCAACCTCCGCCTCTTCCAACAAGGTGTATCCTCATTCATCCCCTCTCTCAATCCCTCTCTTTAGTTTTATGTTGTCAGGTTTCATTCGCAAGTCTCTTCGTTCACCCCACTCTCCTGATCGCTTGCACCCCTTAGCTCACTTGCGTTCGAGGGGTGCTGCGCTAGGGGGAGAGTGGGGTTCACTTGGCCTTGACTCACTCCCCTGACTATGTTATGATGAGAGAGGTATTGCTTCGGGGATTCATTAGTCTACACCTTGTTGGAACCACCACCCCAGCTTCGCCCCCACCACCTATTGTATCGAAAAAATCGGAGCGTGTCAAGAGACTATTTTGATTTTTTCAAAAAGATTTAAATTCCTAAAACAAAATCTTAAGAAAAGAAATCTAAAGAAGTGTTAAACAGATGTTAAATTAATTATAACACAATGTCAAGTAATTTTTAGAAAAATTTTTCATATCCTTAAAAGATAGAGTTAGCATAAGTTTTAGCATAAGTTAAAGTATCGTAGCATATAAGGCCTTATGATAAAAATACCTAACTACCAATGCTATCTATCAATTCAACAAGAAATTAAGTAAACAAGTTAATTATAACAGTTATAATCGATGACATTTTTCAAGATATTTCTAGTGATTATGAGTTATATAAAGTCCTAAATAGGTAAATATATAATAGTATTAAGTTCTAAGAAATTTCATTAAGTTTAGGATAAGAACTTTATAAATGTAGAAAGCTCAGGAAAGTTCTTGTTAGTTTTCCATGCAAATATATGATACGATTAAATTCCAAGATATTTATCGAAGTTTGGAATTTCATCTTTGAGGATCACACTTCACGCTAGAGAAAGTCATCAACCTTAAATATTCAAACAATATTGAATCTTAGATTTGTAAGACAACTAGCTTTTACTCTTTATCCATTTGACTTTGACGAAAAATTTTTACAAAAGTTAACAAAAAAGTTAGCAATGTATTTATGAAAAAAGGCAAAAGCCAAATAGACTGGGAAATTGAATGAAGACAAGGAGAATAAGGAAATGTTAGATGCATTCTCTAAAGTAGTAGCACAAGCAGATGCAAGAGGAGAATTTTTAAGCAATACACAATTTGATGCTTTAGCAAAAATGGTAGCGGATGGTAACAAAAGACTAGACGCAGTAGCAGCTATAACAGCTAATGCTTCTACCATCGTAACAAATGCAGCAAGATCATTATTTGCAGAACAACCACAATTGATCCAACCAGGTGGAAATGCATATACCAATAGAAGAATGGCTGCATGCTTAAGAGATATGGAAATTATCTTACGTTATATCAGCTATGCTATGATCGCAGGTGATTCAAGCGTATTAGATGACCGTTGCTTAAATGGTTTAAGAGAAACTTATCAAGCATTAGGTGTACCTGGCGCATCCGTAGCTTTAGGTGTAGAAAAAATGAAAGAAGCTGCTATCTCATTTGTCAATGATTCAAGCAATGTAACCGTAGGAGATTGCAGTGCATTGGTATCTGAATTAGCAACTTATTTTGATCGTGCAGCAAAAGCAGTTGTATAAAATTAGCTACATAAAATAAGGAACAAAAATTATGAAAACTCCAATAACTGAAGCAATAGCAGCAGCAGATAGCCAAGGTCGTTTTTTAAGTAATACAGAACTTCAAGCTTGTTTCGGTCGTTTCCAAAGAGCAGCTGCAAGTTTAGAAGCCGCAAGAGCATTGACATCAAATGCACAACGTTTAATTGATGGCGCAGCAAATGCTGTCTATAGCAAATTCCCTTATACAACTCAAATGACAGGTGCTTGTTATGCATCATCTGCAGTAGGTAAAGCTAAATGTTCTAGAGATGTTGGCTATTACTTACGTATGATTACTTATTGTTTAGTAGCAGGTGGAACTGGTCCTATGGATGAATATTTAGTAGCAGGACTAGATGAAGTCAATCGTGCATTTGATTTATCTCCTAGCTGGTATATTGAAGCTTTAAAATACATTAAAGCTAATCATGGCTTAAGTGGAGCTGCTGCAAGTGAAGCTAATGCCTATATTAATTATGCTATCAACGCATTAAGCTAAACTACATCTAAACTCAAAACACAAATAAAAAAAGGGGAAATCAATCTTCCCCTTTTTTATTTGTGTTTTGATTATTTGTGTTTTGATTTGTGGCTCCTTGACTAGAAACTTGACTAGAAACTTGACTAGAAAACCGTAACAGATTTGGCTAAGTGTCTAGGTCTATCTACATCTAAACCTTTCAGTTTTGCAGCATAATAACTTAACATCTGTAAACACACTAAAGTCTTGATCGCTACATGTATTTGTTCTCCTTCTAAATCCAATCTCATCACTGATGCTCCTCGTGCTTCTATTTCTTCTACTTGATGATCTGCACAAGATAAACAAATCACTAATGTCTCTTGAGATAATAATGCTAAATATCCGTGTTTCATTTCTCCTGCTGCATATGCTAATGAGGCTAAATTCGCCACTTCTGTTAACTTCAATGATGCTTCCATTGCTATTGGCCACAAAAGTCCTCTACCCATAAAGATGCATAGTGGAAATTTAATCACTTGTTCTGCCATTTCTCGCATTCTTGTACTTTCTGTTCTCAACACATGTTCCACTTCCGATGCTAATGGTAACAATTCTTCTGTTTTGATCCCCGCTAATTTATACAGCATCATAAGCGTTGCCACAAAACTTTTGGTGGCTGCTACTGCCATTTCCACTCCAACATTCATTGGCCATATTTCATTCACATACTGTGCTAATGTGCTTTCTTTTCTGTTTGTAATGGCTATGATTGGACACTGATAAAGACAATTTTGTTCTTTTCTTCTTTTTCTCTCCCATTTGACTGCATTTAATACATCCGCTGTTTCTCCTGATTGACTTATGGCTAGTGTTAAACTACATGCCGATAAGGGTGGATTTGCCTTAACATATTCTGATGCTACCCATACTCTTGTCGTTAAACGCGCTTTTTTCTCTAATACATATTGGCCTATTAAGGCAGCATGCCAACTACTCCCTGCAGCAATTAGTTGAACACTTTTAATTCCTTTTTTCCATCCTTTAACTTTTGCTTCATCCCATCTTGCAATGTTAGCAATAATTTTTGGTTGTTCAAACACCTCTTTTAACATGTAACTGTCATAGCCTTGCTTTTGAATATTTAAAACCGGCATCCTATGCCATTTAGCTTCCCATTCAGCTTCCCATTTAGCTTCTGTTATTTGTGTCTCTCTTGCTAATTTTTCTGCTGAAATTTTCGCTGCTGAAATTTTCGCTAACGTATCATTTGGTAAGCGCATATATTTTTCACATGCGTTTAATGCCACTAAATCCGATGCACACCAATATCCATCACTGCATTTACCTATAATCAATGGTGTATTCCTACTGTAAACAAAGATTTCGTTCGGTGCATTTACACTTAATATAGCTAGCGCTAAATCGCCTTCTAAATCATTGATGGTGTTTCTAATGGCATTTGTTATGTCTAAGCCTTTTTCATTTTGGTAAAATGCAATTAGATGTGCTATCACTTCTGTATCCGTATGTGATTCAAATTTAACCTTTGGTGATAATCGTGATTTAATGGCCAAATAGTTATGAACAATCCCATTTTGAACCACAGCTATTCGTCCTTCATTATCTACATGCGGATGTGCATTCATTTCATTTGCTTCGCCATGAGTTGCCCATCTAGTATGCGCTATGCCAATTTGTGCGTGAATTGGACTGGAAGACATCATTTGGAATTTCAACAATTTGTCGCTTAAGTTAAATAAATTACCTTTTGCTCTTAGACGAACCAATTGTTGATTTTTTAAGATGAAAGCCATACCTGCAGAATCATAACCTCTATATTCCAAGTGACTTAGTGCTGATAATAAAATCGATTCACAATTTTGATGACCTACATAGGCCACAATACCGCACATTTGATTCTCCTATTTTGTTTTTCTTGCCATTAACCATATGGCCAAAATGACCGCATTAGGTGAGGGTGTTTTTTTTGCATATTCTGCCACCTCACGCGTTAAAACATAACGATTCTTACAAGTAGACAATAATAATTCCATTTGATTTAACAGTTTCATGGTATAGTAGAAACAAAAAAATTTATGCGTTTACCTTCTCCTTTACCAAAAAATCTCACTTATTGCTTAACGCAATTTCATGGATATGCTTGGTTAAGCAAAGAGCGAGATGCTTGTGGTGTAGGTTTCATTTGTGATTTAAATGCGAAACCAACACATTCTATCCTTGAACGTGCTCTAGAAGCTTTGACTTTAATGGAACATCGTGGTGCTTGCAGTGCTGATGGTGAATCCGGTGACGGTGCTGGTTTACTTACCCAAATCCCTTGGAAAATGTTGAGAAAACAATATAGCAATTTGCCTAACCAAGTGGCTTTAGGTATGGTATTTTTGCCACATTATGCTGCTGAAGAAGCTAAACATTTGCTTAATCATGTCATCTCCCAGAATCATTCACAAGTGCTTCATTGGAGAAAAGTGGCTTGTGTGCCTGAAGTACTTGGGCCTATGGCCGCTCAATATGTTCCACAAATCGAACAAGTTATCATCACTTATGAATCCGAATTTCAACTCTATTTATTAAGAAAACAAATTGAAAAAGCGGTTTCGGGATTGTCTTGGGCTAGTGATTTCAGCATTTGTTCTTTATCTAGCCAAACCGTTGTGTATAAAGGAATGGTTAAAGCAGCTGTTCTTTCGCAGTTTTATCAGGATTTCCGTCACCCAGATTTTGAAACCACTTTTGCTATTTTTCATCGAAGATTTAGCACTAACACAATGCCTAAATGGAGTTTAGCTCAACCTATGAGGATGTTGGCTCATAATGGGGAAATTAACACTTTATTAGGAAATTTAAAATGGATGCATGCACAGGAAAGGCGTATTCAAATGAGCGTTACTAATCCTGCCTTAAGTGACTCTGCCAATTTAGATGCAGCTGCTGAATTGATCACACATTTAGCTGGTCATTCTTGTGCCGAATCCTTAATGAAATTAATCCCAGAAGCTTTCCCACCAGCTACCTCTGTAGCCGATTTTTATAAATATTATGAAGCTATACAAGAGCCATGGGATGGTCCAGCCTTAATCGTCTTTAGCGACGGAAATCAAGTAGGTGCTACTTTAGATCGTAATGGTCTAAGACCTGCCCGTTATTGGATCACGCACGATGATCATCTTGTGCTTGCTTCAGAAGTGATTCCTTATTCAAAATATCGTATTCATTCACGATTAGCTCCTGGTGAAATGATAACAGTAGATGTAACTACTGGCCAACTGAAGTTAAACCAAGAACTGAAAACACAAATAGCTCAAACACGTGATTATACTCGATTAATTGAACAAGGCCTCTTGCAACTCAAAACTTATAATTTTCAAAATGATCTAAACTGGTCTTCTTCAAAATTATTACAATGGCAAACTTGTTTTGGCTATACCAGTGAAGATGTGGAATTAATTATTGAGCACATGGCCAGCCAAGGTAAAGAACCTACTTTTTGTATGGGTGATGATATTCCTTTAGCAGTTTTATCAGGTAAACCTCATGTGCTTTATGACTACTTTAAACAAAGATTTGCTCAAGTCACAAATCCTCCTATTGACCCCTTAAGAGAAAATTTAGTGATGAGTTTAAATACCTATTTAGGTAAAAAACCTCCTGTATGGGAAACAAAAACTTATCGCATTTTACAATTAACTTCACCTATCCTTAATGAGCATCAGCTTGAACAAATTCATCAATTGTTTCCTACAAGTATTTTATCTACATGTTTTGATGCACAAATTTCTTTGAGACAAGCCATTGAACAATTATGTGAAAAAGCAGCCAAAGCTTCTGAGACCTGTGAAATTTTAGTGCTTTCTGATCGTGAATTCCAGTCTGAGTCCAAGTCTGAGTCCACAAGTCAAGATACTTATATCCCACCCTTACTAGCTTTAGGTGCGGTGCATCAACATTTAATCCGTAAGGGTTGTCGAATGGAAGTAAGTTTAATAGTCGATACAGCACAATGTTGGAGTACACATCACTTTGCATGTCTTCTAGGCTATGGTGCTGAAGCAGTCTGTCCATATTTGGCATTAGAAACCGTACGCCATTGGTGGCATGAACCAACCACCAACACATTGATGTCTTCAGGAAAATTGGTTTCTTACAATTTACATGAGGTTCAACATAATTATATCAAAGCTGTGCAAAATGGCCTCTTAAAAATTCTATCAAAAATGGGGATTTCTTGTGTGAGCAGTTATTGTGGTGCTCAAATTTTTGAAATTATTGGTTTACATGCAGAGGTGGTCAATTTAGCCTTTGAAGGTTCTGTATCACGGATTGGTGGTCTAACTCTAGAAGAATTACAAGCAGAAGTACTTCAATTGAGTGGTGCAACCGTAAGTAAGAAATTACCTAATGTAGGTTTTGTACAGTACAGACCTGGTGGAGAATATCATGTGAATAATCCTCAAATGGCCAAAGCCTTACATAAAGCGGTACGTCAATGGGATAGTCATGCTTATGAAGCTTTTAAAAATCTCATGCTTAATCGACCAGCTACAGCTTTACGTGATTTATTGAGGATAGAATCCGATCGCACACCTATACCATTAGATGAGGTAGAACCTATAGAAAAGATTACGTCACGTTTTTGTACAGGAGGCATGTCTTTAGGTGCCTTATCAAGAGAAACGCATGAAACATTAGCCATAGCTATGAATCGTTTAGGTGGCAAATCTAATTCTGGAGAAGGTGGTGAAGATGTTTTAAGATATAAACCCTTAACAGATGTTGATGAAACAGGTCATTCACCAACTTTTCCACATTTAAAAGGATTAAAAAATGGAGATAGTTTAAGTTCAGCTATCAAACAAGTGGCATCAGGTCGATTTGGTGTAACTCCAGAATATTTGGTGAATGCCAAACAATTAGAAATTAAAATAGCCCAAGGTGCAAAACCTGGAGAAGGTGGACAATTGCCTGGAAAAAAAGTAAGTGGTTACATAGCTAAATTAAGGGGTTGTAAACCAGGTGTACCCTTAATCTCACCACCGCCTCATCATGATATTTATTCAATTGAAGATTTAGCGCAATTAATTTATGATCTGCATCAGATTAATCCAAATGCACAAGTCTCGGTCAAATTGGTGGCAGAAGCAGGTATAGGTACAATTGCAGCGGGAGTAGCTAAAGCAAAAGCAGATATTATTCAAATTTCAGGCCATGATGGAGGTACAGGTGCTTCGCCATTAAGTTCTATTAAGCATGCAGGTGTACCTTGGGAATTAGGCTTAGTTGAAGTACATCAAACGCTAGTAGAAAATCAATTACGAGACCAAGTTTTATTACGTGTAGATGGGGGTTTGCGAACAGGTCATGATGTGATTATGGCAGCTTTGTTGGGAGCTGAGGAATTTGGTTTTGGAACAGTAGCTATGATAGCCAGTGGTTGTATCATGGCAAGAATTTGTCATACAAACAGTTGTCCCGTCGGAGTAGCGACTCAAAAAGAAGAATTAAGGGCTCGTTATCCCGGTGTACCAGAAGCTGTAGTGAATTATTTCCGTTTCGTGGCAGAAGAAATACGTTTTGAATTAGCACGATTAGGATATAAAAGTCTTGAACAAATTTTAGGTAGAAGTGATCTATTGAGAGTCAATACCACTTCATCAGTGAAAACATCACATTTGCAATTAGAGTGGTTATGTCAAAAACCAGCCAAATGGAAAACGCATAAGCATGTGCATACAAATGGTAAAGGTCTAGATCATGAATTGTGGCAAATGACCAAAGATACGGTAGAACAACAAGCTCAATTCACCGCGCATCTTTCTATTACGAACACCAATAGATCAGTAGGAGCATATTTAGCAGGGCGCATAGCATCCAAATACGGAAATGAGGGTTTTCAAGGTCAAATCCAAGTGAATTTTTACGGTGTAGCAGGACAAAGTTTTGGAAGTTTTTTAGTGAAAGGATTAAATTTCCGATTAGTAGGAGAAGCCAACGATTATGTTGGAAAAGGAATGAATGGTGGTGAAATTGTTATTGTATCTAATGCAAAAGTGGTGTTAGGAAATACGTGCCTTTATGGAGCTACAGGAGGTTATTTGTTTGCGCGAGGATGTGCTGGAGAAAGATTTGCGGTAAGAAATTCCAATGCTATAGCAGTAGTTGAAGGAGTAGGAGATCATGGTTGTGAATACATGACTGGAGGTCTTGTGGTGGTTTTGGGTGAATGTGGTAGAAATTTTGCTGCAGGGATGACAGGAGGATTAGCTTATGTGTTAGATGAAGATTTAGAAAATAAGATCAATGGAGAAATTGTGAAAATTCAGAGAATTGTAACAGAAGCAGCACGTGTACAATTAAAGCATTTAATAAGTTTGCATGCCTATAAAACTGGTAGTCCAAAAGCACAACAAATTTTAGAACAAGAAAATTGGGAGAAATTTTGGCAGGTAGTACCACCATCAGAATCGAATTTACCAGAAACGAATCCAGAAATCATGATAAAATTAAGCTAAAGGAAGAGGACAAAATATATGGCACATACAGTAAAGATTTATGATAATTGTATAGGATGTACACAATGTGTAAGAGCATGTCCATTAGATGTGTTAGAAATGGTACCTTGGGATGGATGTAAAGCTGGTCAAATGGCGTCAGCTCCAAGAACAGAGGATTGTGTAGGATGCAAAAGATGTGAAACAGCATGCCCTACCGATTTTTTAAGTATTCGTGTCTATCTAGGAGGAGAAACCACTAGAAGCATGGGATTAGCCTATTAGGTTGATCGAGAGACAGCAACTCAAATGAAAAGATTATTAAAGATCATTACAGGTTTATTATGTTTTGAAGAAGAGCAAGTCTTGCCAATAGTGAAAGCAGCTTGCCAAGCAGGTGCTAGCTATGTAGATATAGCGGCGCATGCGCCTTTAGTGGAAAAAGTGAAACAAAAATCAACAATACCAGTATGTGTCTCTGGATTAAATTTTCAATCCATGTATGAGAGTGTGAAGGCAGGGGCAGACATGCTGGAAATTGGGAATTATGATAGTTTGTATGCAGCAGGAAAGGTTTGGAAAACAGAAGCGATTTTGAAATTAGCTGATGAATTGAAACAAAAAATGCCTGATAAGTTTTTAACCGTTACCATACCATACATACTAGATGCGCAAAAACAAATGCAATTGGTAATGGAATTAGAAAAGTTAGGTGTAGACATGTTCCAAACGGAAGGAGGTGGTAGAAAGCGTCAAACTCAAAATACAGTTCTAGCTAATATAGAGGCTGCTGTAGTTTCTTTAGCACATGTTGATCAATTAAGTAGAATGACAACAAAACCTATCCTATGTTCTTCAGGAATAACAGCCACAACAGCACCCATGGCTATGGCGGCAGGTGCATGCGGCGTAGGAGTAGGAAAAGCCATAAGGCATTCCAACGCATATGAAACCATCAAACAAATTCGATGCGCACTTCAAAAAGATATGAATTTGAAACTTATTTAGGGTGGATCATGCTTTTTGGAATAGGCTTGATCATAAGTTTTGCTACTTGGCTCATAGCTCCAAGTAGCAAAACTTATTGCATTTATTTTCAGTTAATAGATGCTACAGGAGTAAAAAAAGGTACAGCCGTGAAATATAGAGGAACACCTGTAGGTGAAGTGGTTGCTGTTAAGGATATGGTGGCTAAAGCCAAAATGTATGTGAAACTACCCAAATCATGTTTTGTAGAAGCCAATCAAACAGGCTTATTAAATGAAACAGTCATAGATATTTCACCACTGGTGATTTCACCACAATTGCTAGCTCCTAAATTAGAAGATGAGCAATTAGAAGAAGATAGTATATTAACTGCTTATAAAGGCGTGCATTATGATGATTTAGTTCGCGCCACTACACGTGTAGCACAAAGGTTAGATGATCCCAAATTATTTGAACAAGCTAGTGAACTCATGTGTAGTTTAACGAATTTAAGTGATGAAATGTTGGCTTTAATCCGCATATGGAAACACATTTTCATGAATGGCAAAAATCACTTCAATTGATTCAGCAAAAAAGTGAAGAGCTTCAACGTGAACAAATTCAACTTAAATCATTTGAACGTGAATTACGTATAATCAATAAATGGTTTTATTATGGTCTCCATTATGAGCAAAAACTCCAATTAGCACGTCATCCAAAAAGACCGACAAGTTTAGATTATATTGAGGGCATGAGTCAAGATTGGATTGAATTGCACGGAGATCGAAAAGGTAGTGATGATCAAGCACTCATAACAGGCATAGCTCAAGTGGAAGATGAAACTATAGTATTTTTGGCACATCAAAAAGGTAGAAACACAAAAGAGAACCTACAACGAAATTTTGGCATGCCTTCTCCAGGTGGTTATAGAAAAGCACTAAGAATCATGAATCATGCTAATAAATTTGGATTACCTCTTGTTACACTCATAGATACACCAGGTGCTTGGGCAGGAGTAGAGGCAGAAAAAGAAGGTCAAGCACATGCCATAGCTACATGTTTACAAACCATGTTTAGTCTTGAGGTACCAATGATTTCTGTCATTATAGGTGAAGGTGGTTCTGGAGGTGCTTTAGCCATAGGAGTAAGTAATTGGATGATGATGTTAGAACATGCAGTTTATACCGTGGCGACACCTGAGGCATGTGCAGCTATTTTATGGAAAGACGCGAGCAAATCAGCTGAGGCAGCAGAAGCATTAAAAATAGGTGCGGAAGATTTACTAGCTTTGGGTGTAATTGATGAAATCATACCAGAACCTATAGGATGTGCCCACCAAGATGCTGCAAGTATGACGAAAAGATTAAAGCAAAAAATTTTACGACGTTTGAAGCAACTCAAAATCTTATCTGGAAAACAATTAAGAGCACATCGAGCTGAGAGATTCCGTCATTTAGGTTATTATGTAGAATAAAAGACACTCAAAAAATCATGATGATTACAATTCCATACACAATACCAACGATTATGGTGATAAGTAATTTGGTAGGAGTAGCAGTAGGTCGTTATGCTTTAGGTCGTAGCGATTTAACGCAATTGATAGCAAGTATGTGTTTTGGTCACATTATAGGAGTGGGTATAGTCTTAGGTTTATCAAACATGGGCGTGATTTAGCCCATGTGTTTGTTTTGAATTTTGTTTTGAATAGTGAGGTTGATTAAGTTAAGTTGACATTCAAAGATGTTTGAGTTTAAAATAAGATTGATAATAAGACGAGCTTGACATTCAAAAAGGATAAGATTCAAAAAGGATAAGTTTTTTAAAAATCATTATTGAAGCTGAGGGGAAGAGAGAACAACTTTAAGCTAGAAATAAGTAGACTTCAATAAAGTCTCAAACATGGAATTCATAGACCCTCCGCAAGTGAACATTCGCAAGTGAACATTGGACTTGACATTCAAAAGCTTTAGTGTGGATTCAGTTAGGTTGACAGGCGCTTCGCTGGTCAACAACTACTTAGAATAAAACGAGAAGGATAAGTTTTTAAAAATCATCATTGAAGCTGAGGGGAAGAGTGAGCAACTTCAAGCTAGAACTAAGTAGAATTCAATAAAGTCTCAAACATGAAGTTCATAAACCCTCCGCTGGTAAACAACTACTCGTTTTCATATACCTTTTTCATATACCTTTTTGTTTAGAAATGAGTAGTTGTTGACCTATCTGTTGTTGACCTATCTTTTACAGAACAAACCAACCATAACTATGAAGACCTTGTGCAAACCAATTGACACCTAAATAACAAATCCAAATAACAACGAAACCTACACAAGCTAAAAAGGCGGAAGTGGTTCCATGCCAAATACGACGTGTATGAAGATAAGCTGCAAAAACTAACCATGTAATCAAAGCCCATGTTTCTTTAGGATCCCAGCTCCAATAACTACCCCAAGCTTCATTGGCCCAGACGGCACCAGAAATCATGCCTAAGGTGAGACAAATAAATCCAAAACGCAAACTTTGATAACTTAGTTCTTCTAATTGATGAGGATGACTAGACATGGAGAGATAAACCAAAGCCAATAAACATCCCATCATTAAACTTGCATAACTCATGATCATGACACTCACATGCATGGTTAACCAATGAGAACGCAAAGATGGTACTAAGGAACTGCTTAATTGCATGCCCGCAGGTAATGCCCAATGCGCATATGCCACTACAAGCATCACTAGAGGTGTACCAATAGCAATACTTAAACGCCACTGAGATTGTAAAGCTAATGTAACAAAGCTTAAACACCAAGCAAGAAATAAGAGAGATTCATAAAGATTAGATAAAGGTAAAAAACCTTGATGAAAAGTTCGAGCCATTAACAGACTACCTAAACACAAATTACCTAAAATCATGCCAAGTTGAGCGAGATCAAAAGCCAATGGTTTTTTCCAATAAGTAAGATTAGCCCAACAAGTTACTGTAGCTACAGCACAATCGGTTAAAACGAAATTTTGTAATTGATTTTCTAAGAGTAATCGTGTAATCATGTGGCTTTTCTTAATAAATACTTAATAAAATTATCTTTAAGCATCATTTGTTTTAAAACGTCAATTAAATGTTTTTGAACTTGAGTTTGATTCAGCTTCATCAATTGTTGTCGATAAACTCGTAATTGAAATTCTTGTTCTAAAGTAAGTTTCATAAGAAGTTGATTTATAGTTAAGTATAAAGTGAGGAGAGTTGAACCATGTCGATGCCATTATTGAAATATGCCTACTCATCTCAAAATCAGAGAGTTGAAGGTTTTGAAGTTGTAGGCAATGAAGAATTACCAAGAATATTTAGTACAGATACATTACCAACTGCATCAGAGATGGATCAGTTAATCTGGGCAGCTTATCGTCAAATATTCAGCGAACATCAGATTTTGAAATTTAATAGAGATACATATTTAGAATCACAATTAAGATTTAACCAAATAACAGTAAGAGAATTTATCCAAGGTTTATTATTAAGCGATGCCTTTCGAACATTCAACTATGACGTGAATAATAATTATCGCTTTGTGGAAATGTGTGTTCAAAGAGTATTAGGAAGAGATGTATACAACGAAAAAGAAAAAATAGCTTGGTCAATTGTGTTGTGTACAAAAGGTTTAGAAGCCTTTGTGAAAGCTTTGATAAATAGTGAAGAATATTTAAGAAATTTTGGTGACAACACTGTACCATATCAAAGAAGAAGAATCTTAGGACAAAGAAGTAAGGGAGAAGTGCCTTTTAATTTAAAGACACCTAGATATGGTGCAGATTTTAAAGAAAGATTAGGTATGCCACAATTTGCTTGGCAAGGTGCTATTAGAAGTTTTAGACCACAAGAGTTAAAGCCAAAAGCAGGAGATCCAATCAATTATTTAGAGATGTCAAGAGAAGTTTTGTTTAGCAGATATCGATAAGCAATAACGTGATTGACAACAACTAACGTAGGGTCTATATGTTTCAAGAGAAGTTAAGTGCGCATGAGGTAGATGACAAGGATGAAAATCAGGAGGTAAATAACTGGCTATAGGTAAGCAAATTCCATGTAAAAAGTGAACACGAGAGTGAACACGAATAAGTTTGATACCTATACTCATCCATTTAGATTGATCTAACCAAATTCCTTGATCAAAAATGTAGTTGTGAAGACGCAATGCACGCAAGATACTGGCCGCTGTAGAATGCAGCGCATTCAAATGTAAAGGTAATTGTTGACAAGGAATAAGCGCATAAAATAAAAGATGACCGGCATCATGGTAAGCAATTTCACCACCACGGTCAATACGATGTCGATTAACAAAACGCTTAGCATATGTCAGTCTCGCACCATGTCCAAAAGTAAAAACAGTAGCATGTTGGCAAATAAGATGAAAATTAGCATCACGAAAAGTGATGCTTTTTTGCCATATCCAGGTTAATTCAAAGCTAGAAACACTTAAATGAATTGTGGGGCTTCCTAATTTCATGATCATTTCATGATCCTAATTTTAAAGCTTCTACCACAAAGCCATAAAGTAGACCAAGGCGAACCCAAGTAGCTTTTCTAGACATATGCAGGATTTGGATAAAAGCAGTAAGCAACGCACTGATAAGCATCATTAAATCACCAGTATCTAAGCTAGAAATGAGGGAAGATAAGACAACACCTAACAACAAATGAAACGAATGAGACATCCATGGATGTCTCAACATAGGTTTTTTATCATGTGATCAAAAACCTCATCAATGTAAGGGGAATTGATGCGTTTTTTAGCTGCTTCCTTTAATTGATTAATGCCAATAATGGTAGGGCCTATTGGAACGCCTAAAGAATTATAGGTGTCGGCTAAGCCAGTCAAGACACGTTCATTTAAGATACTCATATCACCAGCTAAGATGGCATAAATGGCATACCTTAGATAGTATTCTAGATCTCTTAAACAAGCGGCATAACGTCTGGTTGTATAAGCATTTCCACTAGGTCGAAGTAATTCAGGTTGTGATGTAAATAAAGCATTAGATGCTTCTTTTATAATATCTACAGCATCTTGTTGTAAGACTTGGACAACTTGAAGTCTCTCCATAGCATTTTGAAAATAAGATGCTACTTTGTTCATGGCTTTTGTATCGAGATATTGACCTGCGAAATCATAACGACGAATGATCTTACTAATCTGATCTTGCATATGCTCTTTTTGTTTATTATAAAAAAAACAAACCACCAACTTTAGGTTGGTGGTTTGTTCTCTAAATTTGTTCTCTAAAACTCTAGAATTTTAAGCTTCAACAGACGGAGCTGTTAATGCTACTGGTACTACAGAATTAGAAGCTAAATCTAGAGGGAAGTTATGTGCATTACGTTCATGCATAACTTCGATACCTAGATTCGCACGGTTTAAGATATCTGCCCAAGTATTGATAACACGACCTTCGCTATCAACAACTGATTGGTTAAAGTTGAAACCGTTCAAGTTGAAAGCCATAGTGCTAATACCAATAGCTGTTAACCAGATACCTACTACTGGCCATGCACCTAAGAAGAAGTGCAATGAACGAGAGTTATTGAAAGATGCATATTGGAAAATTAGACGGCCAAAGTAACCGTGTGCTGCAACGATGTTATAAGTTTCTTCTTCTTGACCGAATTTGTATCCGTTGTTTAAAGATTCGTTTTCGCTAGTTTCGCGAATCAAGCTTGAAGTTACTAATGAACCGTGCATAGCACTGAATAATGCACCTCCAAATACTCCAGCTACACCTGCCATATGGAATGGGTGCATTAAAATATTGTGTTCAGCTTGGAATACAAGCATAAAGTTGAATGTACCTGAAATTCCTAATGGCATTCCATCAGAGAAACTTCCTTGTCCGATTGGGTAAATTAGGAAGACTGCAGTAGCTGCTGCTACAGGAGCTGAGAAAGCTACACAGATCCATGGACGCATACCTAAGCGATAGCTTAATTCCCATTCACGTCCCATATAAGATGCAACACCTATTAGGAAGTGAAGTACAATTAATTGGTAAGGACCACCGTTGTATAACCATTCATCTACTGAAGCTGCTTCCCAAATAGGATAAAAGTGTAACCCAATGGCATTAGAAGTAGGCACAACTGCTCCAGTTATGATATTGTTGCCATAGAATAAAGAACCAGATACAGGTTCACGGATACCATCAATATCCACTGGTGGAGCTGCCACAAAAGCAATGATGAATACACATGTAGCGGTTAACAAGCATGGAATCATTAATACACCAAACCAACCGATGTATAAACGGTTTTCAGTGCTTGTGATCCATGCACAAAAACGTTCCCATAAATTAGCGCTTGCGCGTCTTTGTAAAGTTGCGGTCATAGTCGTTTAAGAAAGATTTTTTCTCTTCCCAAGTAAGTACTTGTTGTGTTTATTATGCTGCTATTGCTAGTGTGTTGACAAGTTCTCTAGTTTGGTTGCATTTGCGTTGGTTGCATTTGATCTTGACGTGCCGCAAGACGTCCCGCAAGAGTACGTGCTTTTTGTAGTTGTTTAAGGGCTTTGCGCATCCATTGACTTTTTCGGCTTCGAGTTTTTGACTTAGGTGTACGTTTTTTTGGAACTGCCATAAAAAATTAGGATCGTTTTGTCAACTGCAATAACAAAATTTTACCAATGTTATAAATAGCCCAGGAAGCGGCGGCGATAATAGGAAGCAAAACAATCAAAAGTCTAGTATCCACAATACTCCTCCAATTTATAGTATAGTATATCAAAAAAAATATGACCGACTTGCCTTTTACCTTAGACCAATTAAGGATTTTTCAAGCTATTGTAGTAGAAGGTAGTTTTCAAAAGGCAGCCCAAAGTTTATATATATCCCAACCAGCTGTAAGTTTACAAATCCAAAATTTAGAACAACAACTAAATGCACCTTTATTTGATCGTAGTCATCGAAAAGCTAAATTGACTGAAGCAGGACAAGTGTTTTTCAAATATGCTTCAAGAATTTTAGCTCTATGTGAAGAAACTTGTCGTGCTCTAGAAGATTTACATCACTTACAAGCAGGAAGTCTGATCATCGGAGCTAGTCAAACTATTGGCACTTACCTTATGCCAGGATTAATTGGTTTATTTCGACAAAAATATCCTCACATCTGTGTTCAATTACAAGTTCATTCAACTCGACGAATTGCTTGGAGTGTGGCAAAGGGTCATATTGATGTAGCAGTCATTGGTGGTGCTATTCCTACAGAATTAATTCCTTTATTATCCATTCAACCTTTTGCGGAAGATGAACTGACTTTGATCGTACCTCCTGATCATCCTTTTGCTCGTTTATCTAAAATTCAAAAAGAAGATCTCTATCGGTTAAGATTTGTCAGCTTAGATCGTCATTCCACCATACGAAAAGTTATCGATCAAATTCTCCATCAAAATGGCATTGATACAAATCGTTTGAAAATGGAAATGGAACTTAATTCGATAGAAGCTATCAAAAATGCTGTTCAATGGGGTTTAGGTGCTGCTTTTGTTTCTGTTTGTGCTATTGCTAAAGAATTAGAATTAAACTTAGTGCGAGAAGTGGAAATTGAAGCCATCAGCATCAAACGACAACTGTATCAAATTACAAATCCTAATCGTTATCAATCCAAAGCTGCTTTTACTTTTTGTCAACAAATGTTGAATGTCTAGTCATGTTCATCTTTTGGTGTCTCTATATTTGTTCTTTATTTGTATGGCCTTTGATCAATCTAATCATTAAAGGATTGAATTGTCCCTGGTCATTGGCGCTTACACCTTTGGCCATTTCAAGTTATGGTCTAAGTGTAAGTTTAGCCACCATAGCTACCCTCCTCAATTTGTTTTTCGGATCATTGATGGCATGGACTTTTGTACGATATGAATTTTATGGCAAAAGATGGTTTCAAAGACTAGTTGAAATACCCTTAGTCTTACCAGCCTCATTAATAGGAATGATCTTAGTTGATTTATATGGTCCAAAAGGTTGGATAGGACGTTATCTTACTCTATCCTATAGTCCTGCGGGTATGTGTTTAGCTATGATGACTGTATCTTTGCCATTGGTAGTGCGTACAATGCAACCTGTCATAGCGCAGTTAGAAAAAGATATGGAAGAAGCGGCTTGGTGTTTAGGTGCGTCATCTTGGCAAACTTTTAGATATGCTATCTGGCCTAATTTAGTACCAACGATCATAACTTGTTTAGGTTTAACCTGGAGTCGCTGTGTGGGCGAATTTGGTGCATTGATGATAATTAGTAGAAATTTGCCCTATAAAGACTTGGCCACCTCTGTATTGATTGCTTCATTAATAGAACAAGATGATGAAGCTAGTGCGACGATTATTGCATTGATGATGATGCTTTTGTGTGGAATTGTTTTAGCCTTTTTGGAATACAGTCATGATTGTCTGGATTAGTATGAGTTGGATGATCGTAACCATTGTGCTACCCATGTTGTGGTTGTTGATTAATGCCGGAACACAAATGACTTGGAATCATGAAATTTTGTGGGCGGGTAGATTAAGTGTCTTATGTAGTACAGCTACTGTATTGATGAATGGCCTTATGGGATTATTAGCTGCTTGGGGATTTACACAAGCCGGTTGGCCTGGAAAAAAATTTTGGTTAAGCATTTTGAATTTACCCTTGAGTATCTCACCAGTCATTGTAGCGGTGATGCTTAATGGTGTTTATGGGATCAACACGCCTTTAGGTCAATGGTTCTGGCATCGACATCTCGTCTTACCTTTTCATTTTGGAGGCATTTGGTTAGCCAGTTTGTTCGTCACCTTGCCTTTCGTCGTGAAAGAAATTGTACCTATATTAGAACAAATAGATCAAAATCAAAAAGAAGCAGCAAGCATTTTAGGTGCAAAAGAGTCTCAAATTTTTTGGAAGATATGTTTTCCTTATACAAAAACAGCTTTCCTGCATGGTTTGATGGCCACGCATTGTCGAACTATGGGTGAATATGGTGCTGTAGCATTGTTATCAGGAAATATTAGTCATCAAACACAAACATTAACATTATTATTGGAACAGTCTTATAAAGAATATGAGACACCTTTAGCTTGGAGCGTGGCATTATTATTAAGTCTTTGGTGTATATGTTTCAAACTGACTTATGAATAGTTTGTTATTTTTTCTTAGTGTTAGCTTAACTCTAGTTTCGCTCATAGGTTACGTTATGCACATGCCTTTAAGTGTATGTTTTGTTTTTAATGTGATAAGTTTGCATTTAGCTGGTAGCTTAATTCATGATGCTTCTCATAAAAGCGCACATTCTAATGAATACATCAACGGTATCATAGGTCACGTATGTGGGTTCTTATTAGGTTTTTCTTTTGTTGTCTTTAAAAAAGTGCATATGCAACATCATGCACATGTGAATCAAGCCAAGTATGATCCTGATCATTATGTGTCCACAGGAGGACCTATTTGGTTAATTGCACCTAGATTTTTTTATCATGAAATTTACTTTTTTCAGCGACGTCTTTATAGGAATCATGAGTTGTTGGAATGGATGATGGCTAGAGGACTATTTTTCCTTGTACTTATGGCCGCGTGGAAATTTGGTGCATTAACTTATGTCTTACGCTGTTGGTTTTGTGCAGCTTTATTAGTAGGTACATTTTTAGGTTTATGTTTTGATTATTTACCACACTATCCCTTTGTTCAGACTCATAGATGGCATAATGCATGTATTCAAGAAAATGACATGCTCAATTGGTTAATTTTAGGACAGAATTATCATTTGGTACATCATTTATGGCCATCGGAACCTTGGTATAAATATCAACAAAAATATCAAGCTCATCAACAATTGTTTACACCACAAACTTGTGTCTTAGGTTGGCCAACTCAAATTGGGTATGATTTATGTTTTGGTTTAAGAATAGGCTGATCAGTATCAAAATAAGATTTATACACATATTGAAGACGTAATTTGAGCCAATCAATCCAAGTAGCATCAGTAGAAACAATAAGCATGAATTGATTTAAAGGAGCCAAATGGGTAGGTAAATAATCTTTGAAATCTTCAGCATCAAGAAGAGCAAAATCTTTTTTAAGTGATTTGGCCAAATAATATTGGCTACGTTCACGTAAAATCTCTTCTACAGCTTCTTGATGAAGCAAAAAATCACGACTAGCGAGCACATAATAGTAGCGAATGGTCATATGTAGAACCTTATGTAGAACCTATGCAAAGTGTGGTTACTTCTCCAATAATAGCTAAAGAAGGTGGTCCAAATTGATGGCGTTGGATTTGATGGTTGATTGTAGAAATCGTACCTAAAAGCGTAGCTTGTGTATCTAAAGAACACCACTGAACAAGTAAGATAGGAGTTTCAGGATGACCACCAGCTTGTAAATATCCATCAATAAGGGAAGGTAAATTTGCAAGAGGCATATAAACGACAAGAGTGTCACTGGTGGAAATTAACTTACTCCACCGGAAAGGAGAAATGGCTTCCATGGCGCTAATAAAGGTAACACTGGAAGCAAGACTCCGATGCGTTAAAGCACAAGCTAGAGATGCACAAACACCACTAGCAGTGGTGATACCAGGTACAATTTCGAAAGGAATACAAGCTTCATGAATAGGTAAGATTTCTTCATAAAAACGTGCAAAAATACTGACATCACCACCTTTAAGACGCACTGTATGATTTCCTTGATGATAAGAATTCATAAGCAATTGGGCAATTTCCGTAGGATGATAACCTCTTTGTGAGGAACGTTTGCCTACTTGAATTAAAGACGCATATGGATTGACTAATTGCAAAATTTGTTGAGAAACGAGTGCGTCATAAACAACCAGTTGCGCTTGCTGTAACAAATGGTAAGCACGTAAAGTAAGCCAATCAGGATGACCAGGACCGGCACCAATGAAAGAAAGAGAAGCCATATTTTTGATCCATCAAATAGAACAAACGACACCCTTAAAAAATTTAACACAAGAAAGTTTATTTTTGGATTTACTTAAACCCTCAATCAAAAATCGATTGGTCAATCAAGTGATCCACAAGTGGAAAAAAAATCTGTTAAGCAAGATGCTAAGTGACCATGATGATTTTCTGGAGCTGTGGGTAAAAGAAGTATGTGAAGAGTATCAAGTTAAGATGGACTCTTGGATCATCAAACGTATGATGGAAGATGAACGACCAGTAGTCAAAAGGTATAGAGAAAGGTATAGAGAAGGGTATAGAGAAGGGTATAGAGATTTGAAACCTAGTTGGTTACGAGCCATGGTAGATGATAGTATCATCGAAGTGAGTAATGCCATAGCATATAATTTGATAGAAGATCAAAATGCATTGCAACAATTTTGGATCAATAAGGTGTTGTATTATTGGTGGTGGAGATTTAGAGCGGAAAGTTATGGAATAAGACGACTATGGATAAGAAATCAATATGGCATCGATCGGATTTGGATCAATTGGCAAAGCAATTAGAAGAAGAAGATTTTTTAAGTGCCAATCAAACCACATATAAGTTGATGTGTCAATGGGCCGGATGCGGTGAGAGAGAGTGGATTTATTTTACGGAGATAGCCATGATACCAAATGAGGCGATCAGAGAAATAGATGAATTATGGAAAAAATATTCAAAAGGTAAATTTGGCTATGGGGTACAAAGAAGGATTTGGTTAGCGAAACAGAAGGATTGGATGAAATTTTGGGAACAAATTGGGTGGGTGAAGCAAGGTCAATGGTTAAGATATCCAAATGAATTTGAATGGAGTTTAGACGCACCGGAAGGGCATTTACCATTATGGAATCAATTAAGAGGTGTACAAGCCTTAGAAAGATTATTTACACATGATGTATGGCTAAGCGTAGGAAATGTTCAAATAAATAAGTAGCATCATGAGGTCCGGGAGAAGCTTCAGGATGATATTGGACTGAGATATAAGGTTTAGGTGAATAGGATAAACCCGCTACAGTACCATCATGCAAATTGAAATGAGTGATTTTAGCGAAAGAGGGTGCATGAACAGCATAACCATGATTTTGGCTACTTATTTCTACAAGACGATGAAAACCAGTGGGATGATTTAAAGCACGGTGACCAAATTTGAGAGCAAAGGTAGAAGCACCATGAGCAAGTGAAAGTAATTGATGACCCATGCATATACCAAGGATAGGGATAGAAGCATGTTTAGATAACCATAATTTCAAGTTGTGAATACAATCATGTAAAGTGGAAGGATCACCAGGGCCATTAGATAAAAGTACGCCATGAGGTTGAAGGGATTCCCAAAGAGAGATATCAGAGGTAGGAGGTACAACAAAGACAGAGGCGCCAAAAGATTTAAGTAAACGTAAGATATTGTATTTGACCCCATAATCGACTACGAGTATACGACAAGGATAAGATGAAGAGGGATAAAACCAATGAGAAGGCTCGGTCCATTCATAATAAGAATGAGTGGCAACTAAAGAAGGAGAAGGTTGAATAGTAGAGGATTGTAAAAGAGCGCGAAGTTGAGAGAGATCAAGAAGTTGATTGGAAGCGATGGCGTGCATAACTCCAAAACGACGAATATGGCGAACGAGAGCACGCGTATCTAATTGTTGAATGCAGAGAATGGAATGTTGTTGAAGATAGGAAGTGAAAGAAGATTGAGAGCGCGCATGTGGTACAGAAGGAGATAAGTTACGAACAAGGATGGCTGCTACTTGAGGATGCACAGATTCTTGATCAAAAAGATTAGTACCAGTATTACCAATTTCAGGGGCAGTAAAAGTAACGATTTGCTGATGATAACTGGGATCAGAAACGATTTCTTGGTAACCAGTCATGCCAGTATTAAACACGAGTTCACCTACAGCAGTGATAGGAGGACTAGAAGACCAACCACGAAAACAAGTACCGTCAGCTAGGAGAAGAATGGCTTTGCGCATGGAGAGGATGACTGATAGGATGAATATGGATTGTAGGTTTACCGCGACGGTAAGCGAATTGTACGTAACCGTCAATTAAGGCAAAAAGGGAAAAGTCTTTAGCACGAGCAACGTACATGCCTGGGTCAAATTTAGAACCACGTTGTCGGACTAAAATGGAACCAGCCGAAACTAATTTAGCATGACCTACTTTAACGCCCAAATATTTAGGATTCGAATCACGACCATTTTTAGTGCTACCACTACCTTTTTTATGAGCCATGGAAAGGATGAATGTAGATACGAGTTAAAAGTTGACGAGCACCATATTTTTTGCGCGTTTTCTTTTTGGAGCGCATGTGATAGACGAGTACTTTTTTAGATTTGAGGTGTTGTAAAATTGTAGCTTCTACGTGAGTATTAGGTAAAAAAGGTCGTCCAATAAGAAGTTGTTGATGCTGGAGCCATAGGACACGATGAAAGATAATTTTATCACCAGGCTCAGCATTGATGAAATTGATATCATAATAACGGCCAGGCTGAAACCAATATTGTTTACCACAGGTTTCAACAATAGCATAAGCAGTAGGAGACATAAAAGTGTAAGCAAGAATGTAAGCAATAAAAAAAGAAAGCGAGGGCATTGAGCTACTTTCCCAGGGGATGTCTCCCCAAGTATCATGGCCGCTGACCATTTTCACAACCGAATTCGGAAAGGAGTCGGAGTGGATCATGAGTCGCATAGAACACCCTCGCCAAGAAGGAGGTCGATTAGGACGCCTAGGCTGAATTCCTTACGGAACGTACACCGAGCGCCTATCAAACGGCTAGTCTAGCCGAGACCTCAAAACAGCACTAATCTTCAGCAGGGCTTCCCACTTAGATGCTTTCAGTGGTTATCCACAGCACACATAGCTACCCAGCGTGTACCCTTGGTAGGATAACTGGTACACCAGAGGTGTGCCCCTCCCGGTCCTCTCGTACTAGGGAGAGAAGCTGTCAATGCTGCCACGCCTACACCGGATATGGACCGAACTGTCTCACGACGTTCTGAACCCAGCTCACGTACCGCTTTCATGGGCGAACAGCCCAACCCTTGGGACGTACTACCGCCCCAGGTTGCGATGAGCCGACATCGAGGTGCCAAACCTCCCCGTCGATGTGAACTCTTGGGGGAGATCAGCCTGTTATCCCTAGAGTAACTTTTATCCGTTGAGCGACGGCCTTTCCACGCAGAACCGTCGGATCACTAAGGCCGACTTTCGTCCCTGTTTCACGTGTCAGTGTCACAGTCAAGCTCCCTTATGCCTTTGCACTCTAAAAGGGCTGATTTCTGACCAGCCTGAGGGAACCATTGCGCGCCTCCGTTACCTTTTAGGAGGCGACCGCCCCAGTCAAACTGCCCACCAGAAAGGGTCCCCAAAAGAAGGGTGAGGATTTAAGCGTGTTCAGAGTGGTATCTCACTGACGGCTCCACCGCTTCCGCAAAAGCGATATCAAAGCCTCCCACCTATGCTGCGCAAAACAAGCCGAAATCCAATTTCAAGTTACAGTAAAGCTTCATAGGGTCTTTCTGTCCAGGTGCAGGTAGTCCGCATCTTCACGGACGATGCTATTTCGCCGAGTCTCTCTCTGAGACAGTGCCCAAATCGTTACGCCATTCGTGCAGGTCGGAACTTACCCGACAAGGAATTTCGCTACCTTAGGACCGTTATAGTTACGGCCGCCGTTCACCGGGGCTTGGGCAACCAGCGTCAACCGGTTGATTTGACCTTCCGGCACTGGGCAGGCGTCAGCCCCCATACATCGTCTTGCGACTTAGCGGAGACCTGTGTTTTTGGTAAACAGTCGCTTGGGCCTGCTTTTTGCAGCCTACGAAAAGTAGGCACCCCTTCTCCCGAAGTTACGGGGTCAATTGGCCGAGTTCCTTAGAGAGAGTTATCTCGCGCCCCTTAGTATACTCTACTAACCCACCTGTGTCGGTTTACGGTACAGCCTGTTAAGGTAGATGTCGCGGGGCTTTTCTAGGGAGTAAGACTTGTGGATGACTTACGTACTCGTGCCTAAGCTTAGCAAGTTTCCGCCTTGCATGCTTCGAACACTTGAACCGCCAAACCAACGAGCGGCTCAGCAAGCCGGCTCCGTCCCCCCTGACTAAGCCTTAACAGGTACAGGAATATGCGCCTGTTTTCCATCGACTACGCTCTATATAGCTTCGCCTTAGGTACTGACTAACCCTTCGCGGACGAACCTTCCGAAGGAAACCTTGGGTTTACGGGGCATGGGATTCTCACCCATGTTTTCGCTACTCAAGCCGACATTCTCACTTGTGTATCGTCCACGTCCGCTTACGCTAACGCTTCAAACTAAAACACAACGCTCCCCTACCGTAGAGTAGGATTACTACTCCACCCACAGCTTCGGCAGATGGCTTAGTCCCGTTCATTTTCGGCGCAAACACGCTGGACCAGTGAGCTATTACGCACTCTTGAAAGGATGGCTGCTTCTAAGCCAACCTCCTGGTTGTCTAAGCGCGTTCACCTCCTTTGCCACTTAGCCATCATTTAGGGGCCTTATCTGGTGATCTGGGCTGTTTCCCTTTTGACAATGGAGCTTATCCCCCACTGTCTGACTGCTAGAGAACTCATTCAGTATTCAGAGTTTGTCACGATTCGGTACCGCTTTTGGCAGCCCGAAGACGAAACAGTGCTTTACCCCTGAGTGAGCTAAAATCTAGCGCTGTGCCTCAACACATTTCGGGGAGAACCAGCTAGCTCCGGATTCGATTGGCATTTCACCGCTAACCACAGCTCATCCGCTGATTTTGCAACATCAGTCGGTTCGGGCCTCCACTTAGTTTTACCTAAGCTTCACCCTGGCCATGGTTAGATCATCCGGGTTCGGGTCTATTAACAGTGA